>Ga0209737_10000006_pt1 | contig 209456 bp, 186 predicted proteins | sample TergutCu122P3_FD_187284 | JGI IMG/M metagenome (GOLD analysis project Ga0209737, IMG submission 187284) | Cubitermes ugandensis P3 segment gut microbial communities from Kakamega Forest, Kenya - Cu122 P3 (SPAdes) (version 2) | ecosystem: Host-associated > Arthropoda: Insects > Digestive...
GCAATTGTTGCAATTTTCTCAAAATTAACACCATCGAATGAGCGTAGCAGGCTGAAATAGTCGTTGTTGGTTTCCGTTGCTGTTTCCCATGTAATATGTGTAGTATTGTTTGTAATAACCTCGGCTTCAAAGCGTGTTAGTTCTACCGGAAGGAAAGTGGTTGGAACATCGGTGTGTCCCAATACATTCGAAGTCTCTTTGTCGAAACAGCAGTGAATTAATCGGTAGTAAACATGTGTAGCTTTTTCTTGTTGAAAGCCAAGTTTCGATTCATCATAAACAAGTATATCATAATCTTTGTCATAAAATTCATAATCGAGGAATAAGCTTTCGGCGCTATTACAACCGGTACCGGTAATGGTAGTAAGTTCTTCAAAATTTTCTCCATCAAATGAGCGGTACAAAGTAAAACTCTCGCTATTGAATTGTGATTTGGTTGCCCATGTAACCTGTATTGCGTCTTTATTGTTTGTGTTGGCAGTAAAATGAAGCAACTCAAAATCAATATCGCAAAGTATAGTTGGGTCAATAATGTTTTTGACTTTAAACTCAATGCTGGTTGTGAGGTTGTTAAACGATACCAATTGAAGGTTGTTTGAACCGAGTTGTACATTTGTTACTTTTCCATCAGCGCTTATGTTGAACATAATTGGGTTAATGGGAGTTCCGCCGTTCGGAGGAGTTGATTCTACAAGCATATAAGTGCCGGCAAAATCGTTCGAACCTGCTAATGTTACTATATCAGCACCACTCCACGTTACATAACCGTCGGAACCTGTCAATTTTTCGGGAACCGAATTCCAATTGTTATTAAAATTCGATGTTTTCACTAATTTGAATCCCACATTTGCCATAGGCGAGCCCGATGCACCCAAATTATCCACCGGAACGCCCACTTTGAGCACTTTTACTCCCGGAGCAGATTTCGGGTTGTTTGTTAAATAGACACATTTATGGTCTAATTCCCCGTTATACTTAGGCGACCTGCCGTCCCAGGGATAGTTAATATTTTCAGGAATTATTAAAGAAATATCACTTTCTGTCGATGCATCATTTATCGGACTTATGATTATTGTAAACTCAACTTCTACCGGAGTATTCGGAAGTGCATATCCGGCGGGAGCTTGTGTTTCCACAAATTTGTATGTTCCTTCGGGCAATCCGAATATATATATATAACCATCATTGTTTACATTAGGCGCATATATATTGGTAAGTCTGCAACCTGTGGTTACATCTTTATTTAACTCGTTCGGGTCGTACCAGTATGCAATCCTGCCCCATCGTGCCGTACGTTTTGTAAATCCGCCGGAAAGCAGCGTCCAGCTACCTCCGTCATTTTTATACACGTTGAAAACTGCGCCGTTTAGTGGTATGGTTTCGTCGGCGTTGAATTTACGTAGCGCTACTCCGCTCGGTCTGTTAAACATGGCAACATTGTTACCACTTCTTACATCTATGGTTCCCGACTGCACACCGGTATAATAACCATCGGTGCCGATTTCCACCAAATACACATCATCAGGTAATCCGGTCAGTCTGAGTATCCCGCCTTTACCGGTAGTTACGGTGCTTATTCCGCTATTACTATAATCATATACGGAAATTCCGTTTGAATCGACTGTTTTTACAAATGTTAAGAGTGTGTTGGTATTAGCATCATAAACTTTAAATTGCGCGCCTTCGATTCCTTGAGGTATCCTCGTGAAATCTACCGCAGAAATATTATATCGCCATGTATCATACGTTTGATTCACATACCTGTCGGCTTTAATCAAACCGATTTCTCCGCGTTTATGTCCCCAAATACCCGCATTGTATGAATGTTTGTATTCTCTTTTCGTGCCGGTTTCATAGCCTTTCGTTGAGATTTTCACTTCATTTGAAAATTCCGCTTTATCTTCGTCGATTAAAATTGTCCGGTACCATAAGTGGACAGCGCTAATGGCGATGTCGTAATTCTCGGGGTGAGCGGCGTAATCGAGTTTTGTTTCATCAGGATACATGATACCTGATTTTTTGAGAACAGGCAGATAATTATTTAGTGTACTGCCGGGAGGAAAAGACTCGGCTGCGTTTTCAAACCCCCAAGGTCCATTCATTATATATTCGCCTCTGAGTTTTGCAAAAACCGGACTGCCCGGGTAAAGCTGCGACTTGATGGCAGATGCCATTTGCGGAATGGACGCTGTCTTAGGATTGGCAAATCCAAGATTCAGAAACTCGTTAAAATATTCTTTCATTCTCGGGAAGTGGAACAGCACTCCGGTCAGATAACCGTCTATCATATAGTCATATTCTCCGTTTATATAGCTGGTCATGCGTTCATTAAAGTTGCCTTGACCCACGAGATTCCAACTCAAATTAGTGCCGCCCTGCAACATATAGTCAATACCCTTAGCAAGATTATTTATTTCTTGTCCGCCATCGTACAAAAAACGTTTTAAGCCCTCATGCGGTCCGGTTCTTTTGGTAAAACAAAATTCATCTGCTATGAAAGTTCTTGCTCCCGCATAATTCGAATTCGGATGGGTATTCGGCGCTCCGTAGGTTTCCCAAAGGTAACCATACTTTAATTGAGCCGCGAGCTGTGCTTTGAAATTATTGAAAACTTCGGGGTCTTCAATAGCACTGTAAACTGCTGTCCAGTAGGAGTGGTCGGAACCGAATTGTGCCAGCCAAGCCGTCAATGTAGGATATTGAACTAACTTTTGATTTGCAACGACTCTTAGCATATCTCCCAATTTGTCCACCTGACGCATCAAATAGTCATACGGGGTTTCCTGCCACTTCAAAAAATTATCTATTCCGTCTATACAATTTCTTACCGTCCAATAATTAGATATCCAATGAAAAAAATCAAATTGATTCACTTTTATTCCCTCGCCGGGATTTACTCCAGTGCCGAATTTGCCGATATTTGTAATCAGCTTCTGTCTGCCGTCCGGCAGGTCGATAACAGCGTAAGAGAAAGGCGTATTTCTTACGGCGGTTTCAGCATCGGGATAAGGGGCAAAGCTGACGCTCTTATCCGTAAATGCCCATTGATACATTGTCAAAGCATTACCAAAGTTGTAAGTACCGGTGCTTTGATTATTCAAATCCTGATATGTATCATCGGCAGCACCTCCGTACCAGTGATTGACGTTAAATGCGCCGAGATCGACTGCCACCGAGAAAAAGTTTTTACGCACGTCTATTTCTGAACCAATAGCCCCGGCATCGCTATAGCCGAATGAACCGTCTCTTTGATAGTCCCCGTTTTTATAAAATCCCGCGAATCTCATATTCGCGCTGATGACATCTTCTACGATAACGTAATCGGAAGACGGCGCGTCGGGGTTTACTTCATAACGATTCTGCAATCCGTAAAAAGGTATGACCCAAGTAAATCCGTAGTATTCTGTTCCATCGTTGTAGGGCGGAGTACCGGATTGTATTTTTGTATCCATCGACGTCAGTGTTAGATATTTGCTACGCGGAGAAATAAGCCCTTTCTCAATGTCAAACGAACGTCTCTTCTGTTTGGGGTCTTCCCATTGTCCTGTTGGACCCACGTAACTGCTGCCGCCGCCGCTGCCGCCGCTGCCCGAATTGGGTTCTTCGGGAGTGATGGTTATTTTTCCTTTCGTACCGTCTTCGAAAAACAGGTCAAAAGGCGTTAAAGCGCTGTTGTAATTAAACTGTGCAAATCCGGAAGCATTTCCGCCGCCTATGATATGATTTTTAGCGGAGTTGTTGAATTTCACCCTGTATTGCAGTGTGTTTCCTGCCCACTCAAAATATCCTGTGGCGACTTCCACGCCGTTTATTTTCAAGGAGGGATTAGACGAAGGGAGAATTTGCAAATACGCCGGATTACTCAAATTCAAAATAGGGAAGATAAGTTCGTCGCCATTTTGAATAATATAACGGGTATCTGTAAGTGTCCATGTCAAATTAAACGACAGAACATTACCGGATTGTATCGTTATTGCCGGCTGCGTAACCGTTCCTGCGTTGTAAACGGGATTTCCGTTGATACCGACTGTTAGGTTGCCGGTTGCTCCCAAACTTTGGGCTCGTGCGGTAAACGCTAACAAGAATATTAATAGCATGAACAGGCAGATACTGATTGTTTTTTTGATTACGTGTTTCATAACTTTATAAATTTTAGTTTAAACTGTATTTTAATTTTCTATTTACTTAAAAACAATGACTATGCCACGTGTTTAAATCATTGGTTTTGAGTTGTTTATCAATTTTCTATTTTTAAAACTGTTCGTTTCGTGAACACCTTTTGTGCGCTTGTGTACGAAACGATATTTTCGAACACTTGCTGTACGATTGTGTACACATTTAGTGATTTCTTTATTTCCTTGTTTCCTCGTCAACTTGTCAACTCGTTACTCGCATACCTCGTCAGAATGAACGTCATTGCATTTTTAGCATCTTCAATGCTCATTTTCCGTCCCCAATAAATATACGGGGTAGTGTTGTCGGATTTGTCGCCATTAAGAAGAACATTTCCTTCGGCAAGCGTTATGTTTTTCTCGCCTATGCCAATAACCATCACGGTGTGGGCAGCATCGTCGATACATAAAACATCGCCTACTTTAAGTTTGTTGAAATCGGTATGTTTTTGTGCCGGAAGGTTGCCAAATGCAGCGTCGCTCAGTATAAAAGCAAATGCAGCACAGCCTTTTCCGTTTCTAAAAACTCCGCCTTTCCAAGCGTACACGCTATCGTTCGTCCAAGTCATTTTGTGCGGATATCGTTCTTTTTTTGCCATCATACGTTCATATATTTCGATGTTGGTTTCATCTACTCCTTCCATAATCACGTTTGGCGTTACATCGGTTTTTTCCGACTTTTGTGTCTCTACTTCCGGAGTTACGCCGGTATTTTCAGCGTAGTTTGAAACCGGTTGATTTTGGTCTTCCGGCGAAAAGTTTTCTTTCCCACAACTTGTAAATACTGTTGCTCCTGCGAGAAAGATTGCTATCGCAATGGCTATGTTTTTTAATGATTTCATGGTTTGTAGGTTTTAAGAAGCCCCCCACCCCCCCTCAGGGGGGCTTCGGAAGCGTTGTGGTTAATTTGTTTGTTTTTTGTTTGTTTTTTGTACTGCTCCAAGTCCCCCTTGAGGGGGATTTAGGGGGCTTTTTTTTAAAAGGAAGGGCACAGCACCTTAGTGAAGCACCCTTCCCACCCTAAAAAAAGTGTTGCTTCCTTTGATTAGTTATTAGTTTTTAGGTTTTTAGGTTTTAGGGGGTAGGGGATAGGTTTTAGCTGTGAGTTGGTTGTAGAGACGCAATGCATTGCGTCTGTACTGTGAGTTTTCTAATCCCTATTCTCTATTCCCTATTCCCTAATTTTCCACGCACCGCACCGCTTGTCCGTAGGTTCGGTTATTGCCGAGCATAAAGGCATTGTTTTTATTGAAACCGAACGAATTTGCGTAGGTATCGTCAATTCCGGTGCTACTCCAATAGTAGCCGCTTGTGCTTTTGCCGACCGAATAGCTGGCATTGCCGGAAGTGTTGTAGCCTTGTGCCGGAAAAAACACCGTTTCCTTACTTTCTTTATCGGTAAATTCCCATCCGTTTATGCCGTTTTGTACAGTCCATTTGCTTGTTACATGAGTGGTATCGAGCAAACTTTCAAATTCATTGGAAGTTGGTACTCGCCAACCGGCAGGGCAGGGGTTTCTATCAATATCGTGTGCTTGGTAGTACCCACCCGCATTGTAGGTATAAGCCGCAAAATTGCCGGAATTGTCAATATTGTTTTTTGCCCACGTGGTGTTGCCGATTTGCACACCAACGTTATCGTTTGTGTAGTCGTCAGCAGGAATGTAATTTTTGGTGTCGTCGAACACTTCAATGTTTTTTACTGCTGTTTCTGGTTCGTAGGATTCTTCTTTACATGATGTAAATATTGCTACTGCTAATCCTAAGATTGCTAATAATAATCCGATGTTTAAAATTTGTGTTTTCATTTTTTTAAGGTTTTAATGGTTAATGGTTTTTGTTTATTTGTTTGTTTTGTTTGGTTTTGTAGGGGCAATCCCTTGTGGTTGCCCTGTTTGGATATTTAATTGATATGTATTGATATTTGATTGTTTATTTATAGAGGGCAACCACAAGGGATTGCCCCTACGAGCCTAAATCTTCACCTTCTTCGATTGCTTATTCCCGTTATACTCATTGCACACAATGTAATACCCTGTTTGCAATTCTTTTGCTATCGTGAAATTCTTATGCCCTGCCGGAACGGTTTGTTCAAAAACCAGCTCACCGATTATTGTGTACACGGCAACGTAATTTGTTGCTTCGGTTTCCGGAAAGTGTATTGCAAGTTTGGTTGGCGAAAGTTTGGAAACGTTGAATGTTCGCGTATTACCGTTGAATACTAATGATTCAATAGAAGAGTATGAATACTGCCCGTCGAAATCGGTTTGTTTCAGGCGGTAGTACGAAATTCCGTTGAGCGGGTTTTTATCGGCATAGCCGTAATTAATTGTTACAGTGCTTGTTCCGGCTCCGTTTATGCGGGCAATTTCTGTAAAATCTCTGCCATTGCTCGAACGCTCAATCGTAAAATAGTTGCTATTCGTTTCGCTTGTAGTAGCCCATGTTACAAATACTCCTGCTTCTGTTGTTTGTACCGCAACATTCAGTGTAGCGAACCCTGCCGCCGTTGCAGCAGTTATTGTGGTTTCGCCTGTTGAATAGTTTTGCGCCTGCGCTGCTACGCACAAGAAAACAATACTAAAAGTTGCTAAAACGATGTTAGCAATAGATTTTTTTATTTGATTAAAATTTTTCATGACTTTATTAATTATTAGTGAGTTATTAGGTTTTAGGATTTTAGGTTTTAGGATTTTAGGGATTAGAGAGTAGTGATTAGTGTGTGAGTTGGTTATTGTGAGTTATGTGAGTTTTTAATCTCTATTCCCTAATCTCTATTCCCTAATCCCTATTCCCCGTTAGCCTTGTAATTGTTCTTCTACTTCTTTATCTATTTGTTCTTGGGTCAAAACCCCTTGTGCTTGAAACCAATTGATATTTACCAATGTTTCATAAAATTTGCTGTTTCTAATTAATTTTTTCATGTCTGTAAGTTTTTAAGTTAGTTTTTAGGATTTAGAATTTTAGGGGGGGAGTAGAGACGTTGCGCGCTACGTCTCTACTGTGAGTTCCCTATTCCCTTTTAATTGTTCATTGTTTTTTTGTTTGTTGTTAGTTGTTCATTGGGAGTAGTTTTACTGTGTAAAATCCCGTGTCGTTGAAATGAATTATAATTCACTTTGACGTTAGCTAATACTGTAAGAACTGCGTCGTTTAATGATATTTTTTTCATCTTTTTTAGTTTAAATTGTTGATTTACAATTAGTTTGTTTAGTATTCAATTGCTCCTGTTTGAGCAAAGCGGTAGCTTACTAAGTAATCTTAGTGGTTAGTGATTAATGGTTGATGATTAATTTTTAGGGATTAGGATTTAGGATTTTAGGTTTGTAGAGACGCAATGCATTGCGTCTGTACTGTGAGTTCCCTATTACCTATTCCCTAATTATTCAGTTCCCGCCAGAATTGTATCGTCCTGCGGCTGCGGTTTTACGGCTCTGTGTCCTATATCGTTATTTGTTGTTTCCACGCGAGTAATTTTAACAGGTTGCGCTTCAATTGCTTCATCTAAAAAATCTTCATAACTGCCACCGGCATTCGATTTCACAACAATTGCGTTTTGGCAATCAGTGAAAGCATTCAACTTGCTTTCGAACCATACGGTAACTGCGCCTGCACAATAGTTAACTTTGTTTGTTTCGCTCGAGCCGTAATTTCCTTTGAAGTTGGTGGCATACACACTGCCTTCAATGTCCATGCTTGCGCGGTTCGAGAGCAATGAAACCGATAAGTGTCCTTTGTCGTGGTAGGGTGCTGTTATGTCCAGTACTTTCACAACTGTTGTTGCCGAGAAAAGCAGCCGTGAATTATCGTTGTCGCAATCGAACGACAGGTTGCTGTCAATCATATCTATCGTACCGGCAACCATACAGGTCGAAAGCACATCGATAAATATGTTCATATCGGTATTGTTACACATAAAGGTGCTGCCTTCTTTGAAAAACACTCCGTTGCTTCCCACGCCCATTTTCGGTGCATTTCCCATAACTCCAAATGCTACTGATTTGGTGGTGTTGCCCGGTGCGTTGCATACTTGGAACACGCCATCGTGTTCGTTCGAGAATGTTACTCCGGCTACTCCTATGAGTGAACCGCCGATAATAATACTTGCGCCGTGGTTGTAGAATTTGGCAGTTTCCTGCATCTTCACATCGCCGTACATACGAAGCGAGCCTTTGTTTACTAATTTCGCGCCTTTTGCTAAATGTAAGCCGCCCTCGAATGTAACCGAGCTAATTGCTTTAATTTCTACTGCGCCGTTGAGCGTTACACCGTTTTTGGCTACTAATTCGCCTCTGCCGTCTATAACCGTGCCGTCGGCAATTTGCAGGGTTCCGTTGCACACCCATGTTTCGTTACTTGGAATTACTACGTAACCTTTAAGATTACATTCAGCTACTTCTTTGATTGTTGACTGTGCAAATAATGAGATAGTCATACTCATTAGAATTACGATTGTTGATAATTTTGTTTTCATGATAATTTGATTTTAATTGGTTTTTGTTTTTGTTTAATTTTTGTTTTTTTACCCCCCACCCCCTAAAGGGGGCTTTTTGTTCGGTTGAAGTGTGTTGTCCAGGTTTTTTTCGTTTCTAAAGCCCCCTTTAGGGGGTTGGGGGTGGTTTTTGTTTGGTTCCGTTTGTTTGGTTTCGTTTGTTTTTTTGTTTGATATTCAATTGATATTCATTGATATTCAATTGTTAATTTTTAGTGATTAGCGGTTAGTGATTAGTTGTGAGTTGGTTGTAGAGACGCAATGCATTGCGTCTGTACTGTGAGTTGGTTGTAGAGACGCAATGCATTGCGTCTGTACTGTGAGTTTTCTAATCCCTAACCCCTAATCCCTAAAGTTTTATTTTTTTGCTTTGTTTTTTATTATTGCTCACACACTCCACCACATATATTCCTTTGCTAAGGTTTTGAATGTATACTGTTTCGCTTAGTGTGTTTGTAATAGTTTGTGAGTGTACGAGTATGTTTTTGAGCGAGTAAATATTTATAATTTGTTGCTCGTTGCTCGAAAACTGTAATTCCATAGATACTGTGCCGTTGTGATTTTGTAATTTTATTATTTCAAAATTTTGTCCTGCGGTTTCGGTATACACCCATATTATGTTTGAAATTGTTGTTGCACCGTTGTAATCGGTTTGTTTCAATTTATAGTACACAATTGATGAACTGCCGGTTGTGTGGTCGTAGAAATCATAGTTTTGTACTTTGCTGCTTGTGCCTGCTCCCGCAATTGTAGCTATTTCGGTAAAATCAATACCATTGAACGAACGGTACAGGCTGAAATAGTCGTTATTCGTTTCACTACCGGTTTCCCAAGTAATGAGTACAGTATTGTCGGTAGTTGCGGTAGCTATGAAGCGGGTCAATTCTATGGGAAGGAGACCATCGGCGCCTTTCAAAAAATCTTCGTAGCTCATACCCAGCTTTGAGCCCACAATAATTGATGCTTTACAGGCAGCGTCGAAGGCATATTTAAGATTTAGTGTATAATCGAACCATAAAGTAACAGAGCCTGAGCAATAATTAACTTTACTTTGACCACCGCCTGTTCTTCCGTAAAAATCGGTTGCATACAAGCTACCTTCAATATCCACGGTTAGCCAGTTCGATAACAGTGAAAACGATATACGTCCTTTGTCATCGTAGGGTGCAGTTTTGTCTAACGCTCCTATAAACGATGTTGCTGAGAACAATATTCTCGAATTATTGTTGTCGCAGTCGAACGATATATTGGCATCAATCACGGTTATCGAACCGTCGATTATAGCGCCTACTGTTCCGCCCGACGGAGCATCTACAAATATATTTATATCTGTATAGAGGGTTTCAAAACTGCTTCCTGCTTTGAAAAACAATCCGGCGGTTCCCATACCGATTTTAAGCGCGTTGGTAGTTGATTTTCCTAAGGCTCCGAAAGTTACTGTTTTAGTAGTATTGCTTACCGGATTAATTACCTTTAACACGCCTCCCGTTTCGTTCGAGAATGTAATTCCGGTTACTCCGGTAAACGAACCGTTGTTAATAAGAGTCGTACCATGATTGTAAAATTTAGCGGTACCTTGCATTGTTACGTCGCCTTCAACACACAGAGAACCTTTATTTGTCAAATTCGCTCCGGTTGCCAAAATCAGTCCGCCATCAAACCTGACAAAGCTGCCTTCTTTAATTTCCAACGAGCCGCTCAATGTTACTTTGTTTTTGGCGATAAATATTCCGGTACCGTTTATAACTGTGCCGGCGGCGATGCTTACAGTTCCATTGCATTCCCATATTTCATTGTCGGGAATAGTTACGGAACCACTTAGAGAGCATTTTTCAACGATTGTCATTTCAACAACTTGTGAAAACAATTGTGTGAAGAAACACACTGCTGCGATTATTAGGATTAGCTTTTTCATGACTTTACTTTTTTTTAGTGTTAGTTGTAAATTTTTTTTGTCCATTGTAAATTTTTAATTTGTTATTGATTTTTGTTCATAAGTTCATAAGTTTGTAAGTTCGTATGTCTACAAGTCTACTTTCTGACTTGCCAACTTTCTAACTTTCTAACTTGTCAACTTTCTAACTTGCCAACTTGCTAACTTGCTAACTTGTCAAGCGATAGTAGTGGGTCTAAAAACAGTCCCAATTCGTCTGCTGTAGAATACAAGCACTTCCAATCTTCGTTCAAGTGAAGCATTCCAGAATAGCGCACACCTTGGTTAAAGGGACCAACAACATCTATCACGTCGAGCGTATCGTCATACGGCGAATCGAATACTAATGTGTTGAGCCATACTACACCGTCGCCATCTTCGTACACGTCCGGAGTAAGTCCGTAACTGAGTATTCGTTCTTTGTACGGTGCCAACTTTGGGTGTTGCCAAATTGGGAAACGTTCTTTTGTTTCCACGTTCATAATTTCTATTATGTGTCGGTCTTGCGCCAACATCACAAGGTACTGAGGTGCAACCTCTCTAGGGTTTCGGGGAGTACAGTACTCCATTCCTTCTCTTAGTTCCATAACTCTTTTAGTTTAACGTCCGCCTCCTTACAGCAGACTTTTTAGTTTAACGTATTGAATTAAATTCGTGAGCTTTCTACTTCCAATAAATCAATGCGTGTGCCACAAACTTAAAGTCTTGATTTTCAATAGGTTTAGTTGTTCCATAATTCTATTACCTGTTCGCTTCCCGAACACCATTCGTTCACTTGTGTACGAAACGATATTTTCGAACACTTGCTGTACGATTGTGTACAAAATGTTATTTCCGAACACTTCATGTCCAATTGCGGACAGTTTTAGGGGGTAGGTTTTTAGGGATTAGGATTTAGGATTTAGGGATTAGGTAATAGGTATTAGGGGTTAGGTATTAGGGGTTAGGTAATAGGTATTAGGTATTAGGGGTTAGTTATTCAGTTATTAATTATTCATTCATTCATTCATTGTCTTATGTCTAAAAGTCTTGTGTCTCGTATCTTCAATTATTCCTATTTCCTAAGTTCCTATTCCCTAAATTCCTATTCCCTAATTTAGCTCGCCTGTTTTTCGCACGCTTCCATAAACAGTCCCAATTCGTCTGCCGTAGAGTAAGTACATTTCCAGTCTTCGTTCATGTGCAACATTCCCGAATAGCGTACACCTTGGTTAAATGGACCAACAACATCAATCACATCGAGAGTATCATCATACGGTGCGTCGAATGCTAATGTGTTTAGCCATACTACACCTTCGTCGTCTTCATACACGTCCGGAGTAAGTCCGTAACTCATTATTTGTTCTTTGTACGGTGTTAATTTTGGGTGTTGCCAAATTGGCATTCTTTCTTGCGTTTCACAGTTCATTACTTCCATTATGTGGCGGTCTTCTGCCAATGTTACCAAATATTGCGGTGCAATCTCGTTTTGGCTTCGAGGAGTACAGTACTCCATTCCTTCTTTTAATTTTTCTGTTGTTTTCATGATTTCTAAAGTTTAATAGGTTATTAAATTGTTTATTTGTTGTTATTCATTGTCTTACATCTAAAAGTCTTACGTCTAAAATTCTTGTGTCTTACATCTAAAAGTCTCATGTCTAAAAGTCTTATGTCTAAAATTATTCAATTATTCAGTTATTCAATTATTCGGTTAAATTCTCTTTTCAAATCTATATTGCAAAGATACGGTCGTAAACAGTTGATTGACAAGGCAATGTGTGTAGTTTTGCTGAATTTATAGCACCAAATGTTGATTTTAAAATGAAAGTGAAATCATTGTATGATTTTGTGAAAATTTTTTTGAAAAAAAACACAGAAAATGACACAATCCTTAAATTTTGTAGTATTTTTGTCTTCAGAATAGTTCAGTAAAACCGGTACATATATGAGAGGGTGGTATGATAATTTTTTAGATGCGCTTCGTAGGAAGCATCCTAAAAAATCGGAATTGGCAGAAGCGTTAATGGATTTGTTGGCAATAGAAAAAGAGTCGGCATACCGGCGGCTGCGTAAGGACATCGTATTTTCCTCCCACGAAATTGCAAAAATTGCTTATACGTGGAATATCTCGGTAGACGAAACTTTGGGGGCAGATGCTTATAAAGTATTGTTCCGGATGCACTTGATAAACTATCTTGAACCAACGAAAGAAACTTTAAATGTGTTGCGGAATAGAATTCAAGCTCTCAGTTATCTCCAAGATGCCCCCGATTCGGAATATATTCTTGTTTGTAATAACTTGTTGTGGTCGCTTGCGGTTGACTATCCGGTTTTATACAAATTTAATGTTTTCCGGTGGGCATACGAATATTGTAACGAGTTCAGCTGCTCGAACACAGCGTTCAACGACCTCGTTCTTTCCGAAAAATTACTCAAAGAAATAGTAACCTATTATCGTACTCTAAAAAAAGTTGCGAATACAACTTACATTTTAGACGGTATGATGTTTGATTTTACCGTACGCGAAATCCGGTTTTACCATTCCATTTTTTTGATTTCCGACGAAGACAAACAGGCACTGAAAACAGCATTATATGCTTTGCTTGACTATCTGGAGGAAGTTGCAAGCAAAGGTTATTTTCCCGAAACAGGACGCAAAGTGCAGATTTATATTTCAACGCTGAATATAAGTACAAATTACAGTTACTTTTATTGCGGCGAGATAATATCTTGCTGTGTTCACGCATTTAGTATGTATGATATTTTCAGCTATAATTCCGAAATATCCGAAGATTTCAAAGTGTGGATGCAGAAAAAGAAACGGGCTTCTATTCTGATTTCGGAAGCCGACATACGCAGCCGTATTGAATTTTTTAAAAAACAGAGGGAGATTATTGATAGTTTGTAGGTTTTAGGGATTAGGGAATAGGGAATTCTAACAACTAATCACTATTCTCTAATGAGGCTGTCCAAAAAGTCAAATGATTTTTTCAATTGGTTACAATTTATAAGTTGTATCGGAAAAGGTGCAGAGCACCGAAAATATTTGTAGGATTTAATACGACAAAAATGCAAGGTGCGTAGCACCGTAATATTTTAATAATCAAATCATTGTTAATATTACGGTGCTACGCACCTCGCGTTTACGGTAATTGTTTTTACTACAAATATCTCGGTGCTACGCACCTTTGCTTACAATTCGTAAGTTCTAAAATTGATAATTTGACTTTTAGGACAGCCTCCTTTCAGAGTTGCGAAATAGACCTAAGCAACAGTACTTTCACTGAGCAAAAGTCCCCTTTAGGGGATTTAGGGGTAAATTATACACCGTCATAGTATCATGTACAAAATTTCTCACAGAAAATTTGTGCGCTTGTTTTGCGCCTTCTTCTATTAAATTCATGCGAGTATCGGTGTGCAAGCACATTTGTTCGAGTGCACCGGCAATACTTTCCACACTATCGGGATTGACGTAAAGCGCCGCTTTTCCGGTAACTTCGGGCAGGCACGAAGCATTGCTTGTAATAACCGGCGTTCCCGATTTCAATGCTTCAACCAAAGGAATACCAAAGCCTTCGTATTTCGACGGGTACACAAAACAATGCGCCGCCTGGTACAAAATGGGCAAATCGGCATTGCTGATAGAATTGCGCAGCAAAACCGATTGTTGTAAATTCTCCTGTTCTATATACTGTTGTACTTTTTTGAAATATTCGCCGCCTCTGCCTACAAGCACAAGCGGCATTGCAATTGTATTGCGAACTGTATTGTAGGCTTGTACCAAATTCAATACATTTTTACGTTCGGTTACAGAGCCTACATATAATATATAGGTATCAGGTACATTAAGTTTGCGTTTACATTCTGCTATTTGTGCAGGTTCTGCGCGCTGTTCAAAACTCTCGTCGCAGGTTTGATACACCACGTGTATGCGCTTTTCGTCTGTGCCGAAATAGCGAACAATATCTCGTTTTGTAGCCTCGCTTGTTGCAATTATTGCCGTAGCATTGTTGCATGAGTGCCGCCATTTTTTTTCGTAAATTTTTCGGTCTATCAGCGGGAAATCTTCGGGAAAGAATTTGTAAATCAAATCGTGAATAGTTACTACTGTTTTAATGCCCGTTTTTTCAATACCAAACGGTAATTCGTGGCTTAAACCGTGATATAAATCAACGTTATTTCGCAATAAATCCTTTGTTATAAAACGGGAACGCCACAGCGATTTCGGCATATATTCCGGCGCAGTATGCACCGTAAAATTCTGCGCAAAAAAATCATATTCGGCTTTCGTAGCTGGTTTCGGTGTAAAAAGTTCGTACTTATTTTCAGGAAAATAGGTGTACAAACCTTTTACCAGCGTGCGGCTGTAATTGCCCAAACCGGTGTTGTTGTGGAATAGGCGTTTGGCGTCGAAAGCTATTGAAAAGCAGCCCCCTAAATCCCCCTCAAGGGGGACTTTTTTGACCTGTGGATTTTTATTCATATCTTCTCAATTGCTTCAGAAAGTCCCCCCTTGAGGGGGGATTTAGGGGGGCTTTTTCCTAATTCTTCACAAACCTCGAATTTTCAACCTGCCCATCAGTCAATTCCACACGCACAAAATAAATACCACGTGCCAACTTGCTCACATCAACAGTTTCGTGTTGCGAATTTGCCGGTTGTTCAAGAATTTTCACACCCATAGCGTTGAATACTTGTATTGTTTTTATTGGTTGAGCAGCCTCAATATTCACTACATTTGTTGCTGGCGAAGGGTACACTACAACCGATTGTTGTGCTTTGGCAAAGTCAATTGCTACTGTGGTAGAAGGTTGCCAGAAATTACCGGTCATCACAAACAGAGTTATGCAGCGAAGAGTTGCGTTAAAATAGTTGCTTGCATTTACATTGCTCGAAATTCTTCCGCCCTGTGCTTTTGTATTTGTATATAATAAATCCAAACTTGCTTGATTGGTTGTTCCCATTGCTGCCAACGAAGTCATATACGAAGAACCGTTTTTCCAAGCATTTCCGCTTACCTGTGTTCCATCGACTTCCATTAATACTCGTATATTATTTTCTTTGCCAACCATAAAAGCGCCAACTTTTTCACAAATATCTTTTCCTGCTTTTGCTACGTCCGGTCCGTTCCACGCATAATCGGTAGCCATACGCCATGGATTGCGCACCGATTCGTAGCCATAGTATCTACCATCTGAACGACTTGTATTAACAGCTCCGCCTTTAAGCGACCAATTGCTTACCAAACCTGTTACGGCATGGCGGTTTGTCAATAAATGCGCTTCGGCTGTATTTACGGCGTCTGTGTTCCAAAATGTTGCATTGTCGGTATCAACTTTTGCATATTCACGATAGTAGGCAGGCGAATAATAGCTCGGATTTTTTGCAGAGTTCCAATTATCTCCCGGTTTTGTGTCGCCATCGGCGGCTTCCATTTCATGTTGCTTAATTACTTTAATAAATGCTTTCACTTCGGCAGCATAGCTACCCAAAGGCCATTGTTTTGCTGCAACAATCAAAGCCATAGCTGCATCAAGTTCGGCATCGGTGGCGGCGTTGCAATAGCTTCCGGTGCAACTTGCACTGCAGCCATCTACTCTCCATCTCATTACACCATTACCATTACGCGCTTTTTTGTAAAAATTCCACAGTCCATCGAAAGTTTCTTTATCGCCGGCATAAGCTGAAAGCAACATTCCGTAAGCAATTCCTTCGGAAACAGTAAATTGTACTTGGTCAAATTTTACTCGTTTGCTGCCGTCGCCGCAATCTTCTACAAAGTCTTGTACCCAATAATTGTAGGCATTGGCAGCATCGGTTGCGCTTCCGTAAGTTCCCGAAGTGGGTAAATTAGTGGGCATTATACCATATTTGTAGGTTTTGTTTGCACCAAACGGATGTGCCGGATTACCGCTGTTGATGCGGTCTGTTTGCGCAAAGGCAATACTTGCAGTCATAAAAACTGTGGAAAGAAGAGTTAGAAATCGTGTCATAATATTTAGTATTTAGTAATTAGTATTCAGTGTACAAAGATAAACGTTTTTTTTGTTATTTCTATTGTGTTTCCCTTTTTTCGTCATTCCTGCGAAGGCAGGAATCCCCTACCAATTGACATGAGATTCCTGCCTTCGCAGGAATGACGGTAGAGAGTAGGTTATTGTGTATAATTTTTCAATCGTGTTTGTAAGTCTGCAATATATTTCTGTTTCACCCCATCTCTATTCCGTTTTTCGCTTTCGGTAAAGAATGTGTGATTTTGTAAAAATTTGATTTGTAGTTTAATCCATTCCTGTTCGCTTTTTTCTATTTCGCCGCAGGCTAAAAATTCGTTGTATAAATCAAATGCACGGGGAATATAGTCCTCACGACCAAGATAATCCAAATCGGCATCGCAAATAATTTGTTCAAGCAGGTTTTTTGGCGTTTGCGGCATACGGGTTACTTCTATTAATTCGCACACTTTTTCTATTTGCTCCGGTGTGTAATGCGCACCGGCAAGCACTGTTTGCGCAATTGCAACGCTGTGTGCCTCGTGGTTCTTGTACGACTGCGTAAGCCCAATATCGTGAAACAGAGCGGCAAGTTTCAAAATCAAAATTTCTTCGTCGCTCACACCTTCGTTACGCCCTATGATTTCGGCATACCGTACCACATCTTGCACGTGAAAAAGGTTGTGATACGAATAATCTACAAAATGTTTGTTTGTAATTTGAATATCGGCAAATATGTGTTGATTTTCTTTGTTTTTTTCGTAATGGGTGTAAATCGAAAGTATTTTTTCTTCGAGGTCTTTGTAGCGTAAATCTTCTAAAATGGCGTTAAATTCGGCATTGGGTTTTATGCGTTGCGGGTCGTCGGTCAAGTGATTTTTAATTCCTTTCACAAAATACATTTTCAATAATCCTTTATTTTTTGCCATAATTTTTCCTCGATAGTGGCAATCGAAATAATCTTGTACTAATAGATAGGTATCGTGCGAAATATTGATTTCTCCAATTTTTCCCGAACTTTCCATTCTGCTTGCCGTATTGACACTATCGCCCCAAATATCGTAAAAATATTTTTTACTACCAATTATTCCTGCAATTACTTGTCCGGTGTGAATGCCTATGCGCACGTGCCAAGGTCGTGTTTCGCTTGTTTGCATACGCTGTATTTCGGCTTGCATTTCGAGTGCGGCAAGCACTATTTCTACGGGATTGGTGTCGTTTTCCTGCGGAATACCGCCTGCACACATATAGGCATCGCCTATGGTTTTTATTTTTTCTATGCGGTATTTTTCAATTACTGTGTCGAACGTAGTGAAAATTGAATTGAGTTTTTCGATTAATGTTGTTTCATTTTGTTCGCTGATTTGCGTAAAATTTGCAATGTCGCAGAATAAAATTGAAACTTTTTGGAAAAATCGTGGCGACACATTGCCTTTGGCGCTCAGTTCTTCAAAGGCTTGTTTGGGCAAAATGTTTTCTATGATTTGTGTTGCTTTTGTATAATTCTCTTGCAACTCTTTGTTTTGTTGTTTGAGTTTTCGTGTGATAATTTTTTTCAATAATTTGAAAAGCAGCGAGAGTAAAAAATAAACAGGCAAAAGCAAAACGGCATAAATCAAAAACGTCCACCATTGCAGTAAATGAGGGCTTTTTACGGTAAATGAAAATGTATTTTCAGGCGATTCGCTACCGAACACATCAATTGATTTTACCCGAAACGTGTAGTTGCCGGCAGAAAGATTGTGAAAGGTTTTTGATGTTTGTGTACCGGGTTCCGACCACGATTTTGAATAGCCATCGAGAAAATACGTGTATGTTACTTTGTCGCTGTTTTCAAAAATTGGCGCTACAAAATCAAATTGTATGGAATTGTATTTGTAATCTATGCGCAATTCGTTTTCTTGATTGAAATAGGAGGGAGGTACAATACTATCGGTATTGAGCGAAATCTGAAAAAACAGCGGTCGTTTGGTATTAGGCTGTATATACAATTGATTGAAATCCATGCGCAACAAGCCTTCGGCGCCGCCAAACCAAAGAATTGAGTTTTTGTCGGGGTAAATTGTGGTACTCCAAAACGCATCTATTTTATTGAAATATGTGCTATTGAGCACGTAAGAATTGTTTGCAAATCGAGCCATAGCCAGCTGACTGCGTGTCGACTTCGACGATTTGAACGAAAACCACAAGTTTTTTTCTTCATCTTCTACAATGGGAGCTATGTGATAATTTTCCAATTCGGCAGGAATGGGAATAAGCGTATCTTTGTAAAATTGCTGCGTGGCATTATTATAACGGTACAAACCGCCGGAACAGCTGAAAAGTACGCCCAAACTTGTGGTATACACTTGCAGCCACGGGTAATTTTTTTGTAATCCTTGCGAATTTATAAAATGTTCTATTTCCCCGAAATTATCGGAATTTCGCAAGCGGTACACGCCGTCGGCATTGCTGCCAATCCATAGATTGCTTGCATTGTCCACAGCCAAACTATTGATTTCGGCAGCAAAATCGCCTATGCTTTTAAGTAACTTTAATTTTCCCCCTTGGTTACTGAGCGAAGTCGAAGTATCATACCTATATATATATATGGTATTCTTCGATGCGGCAAAAAACAAATTCGTTTTTGGGTCGTGGGTAATTGCTATAATATTGTCGCTTTCTATTTTGCGAGGATTTTTATAATCGGAAATTGAAAACAGACCGTCTTCTGTTCCCACAAGCAATTGATTGTGGGCGCTATACAAAACGTTACATAGTTTAAATATAGGAAAAATCTGACGAATGTGCGTGTCCGTCAATTGCAAAACGCCAAATTCCGTAGCCACATACAGCGCATTGTGGTAGCGGGCAACGGAATTTACACTGCCTCGCACACCGCTATTTTTGTAAAAATATGAAAATGCCGAAGGAAATTCTATACGGCTCACGCCGCTGCTTTGCCCTACCCACACATTATTTGCCTTATCGACAAACAAATCGAGCACATTGTTATTGTTCAAAGTGCCCGTGCGCATGGTAAGATTATGCAAAAGTTTACCATGTTTATCAATAATGTATAAACCATTTTTGTGCGTTCCCACACACAATGTGTTGTTCGACAGTACTTTTGCACAACTATAATCAAACATCTGCAATTGTAAATCAATTTCGGTGTGGAATGGCTCTATTTTTTTTGTAGTGGTGTCCACGCTGTAAAACGTATTATTTGCCCGCACTATGAATTTGTTGTTAAACATAAACATATCGCTCACTTGTTTTTTTCCGAAAAATGCACCAATAAATGTTTTGTCCACACGAATATTTTCAAATTCGACTAAATCGGTTGAAGTGTTCACATAGAGCATATTATTTACTTTAAACAGGTCGATTTTTGCGTTGTCGTGCAAAATTTTGTGCGCCTTATTGTCTGCCACATAATATAATTCGTGCGCCGAAGTGGTAAAATACAATCGTTGTTCGTGTTCCACAATGCGGGTAATTTGCCCAAAATTTGCACTGTCAATAATATGCCGCAGCGTGAATTGATTGTTGTGAAATTCAATTTCGGCAAGTTGGTTGAAACCGCCTACAAACACATGCCCTTTATGGTTTTTGAAAAAAACCACATGCCCCTTCCACTCGTGATTGTTCCAATGCAGGGCATTGTACGAAATTATGCCGTGCACATTGCCAAACAGCATAAAACCTTCTTCGCTTTGACTTATGCTGTACATTTCGCCGTCGAAACCACTTTTGTGAGCAGGGAAATTTTCGCTGTAAGGCACGCCAAGAGTCGCTATTTGAGCAGAGCAATAGAGGCGAAAAAAAAGAAAAACAAAAAAAACTATGTATTTAATTGGAAACAATGTGAAAAATTTTATATTTTAGCAAAATATTTAAATATACTTCAAAAGTACAAAAATATTTTAACAACAACAATAAACATCGTTGATTATGGAAGAAAAAAGAACAATTATTGTGGCATGGGATTTTTCAAATGTAGCTGAATATGCGCTGCAACACGCCATTCGATTTGCCGAAAAAACAAACTCACAAGTTTTGCTTTTAAATATTGTAGATGCCGAACATGAAATTGAAAACATTGAGCGTCAGCTTAATATAGTGATTGACGATGTGGAGCGCAAATACAATTTCAAGCCTACATTTATGGTAAAAGTGGGAAGTATTTTCTCAACAATTGCCGAAGTTGCTAACGAAATAGAAGCCTTATTGGTGTTCATGGGAACGCACGGTATGAAGGGTATGCAAAAAATTACCGGAAGTTGGGCGCTCAAAGTTATTGAAGGTGCCAAAATGCCGTTTGTAGTAGTGCAACGTCCGCCGCGTGATGAGCAATTTGAAAATATTGTATTCCCCGTAGATTATAAAAAAGAAGGCAAACAAAAAGTTGCGTGGGCTTTGTATTTGAATAAATTATACAAATCGAAATTCTTTTTGTATGTGCAACAGCAAACCGACCCAAAATTGAAATTGCAAGTACATTCTAATTTGGTATATACGAAATCAATACTCGACCAAAACGAGGTAGAATATGAACAAGTAGATGCACCGGACAATAAAAATTATGCCGACCAAGTGATAGCGTTTTCCGAAAAAGTACATGCCAATGCAATTGTTATTACCGTACATCGTCATCTTGATTTTGCCGATTATATGTTTGGCGCCGAAGAACAAAAAATTATTGCCAACAAAGCTCTGATTTCGGTAATAACCGTATTTCCGAAAGAAGTGAAATTGGGCGGATTTTTGGGGCATGGGTATGGTGCCTAACGGCGATAAAACGCTTCGCTGATAAACATAGATAAATTGCCTTCGGCGATAAATGTGCTACGCACGATAAATTTATCGCGGAGCATTTTATCAGCGAAGCGTTTTATCGCAAAGCATTTATCTATTAATTTTATGGCACGCATAGTAGTAATATTCGCTTCACCGTTAGAAGCGCAAGGTTTTAAAATTCCACCTGATTGCACACATCAGGTGGAATTTCTTATAAGTGGCGTTGGGGCGTATGCCACGCAATATTCTTTGCATGAGTATTGTGTGCGAAATTCGCCCGATATTATTATAAATGCAGGCATTGCCGGCTCATTTTCCGAAAATTACGAAATAGGGCAGGTGCTTTCGGTCAATCGTGATTGCTTTGCCGATGTGGGCGTTCAAAATGAAACGGATTTTCAATCAATTTTTGATATGAATTTGGCAAATCCACAGCAAGCACCTTTTGTAAGTTCTTGGTTGCCAATAGAATGTGCGCAACTTTCACATTCACTGCCGCAAGTTTCGGCAATTACGGTAAATTCCATAACGGCAACCGGAACACAACGGAATGTGTGGCTGAAAAAATACAATCCCGCTATAGAAACTATGGAAGGAGCTGCGGTACATTATGTAGCTTTGCAGCAAAATATTCCCTGCCTGCACTTGCGGGCAATTTCCAATATGGTAGGCGAACGCAATAAATCGAAGTGGAATATTCCTTTTGCTTTGGGGAATTTGTATGAGGAGTTGGGAAAGGTGTTGATATAGAAATTGTTACGAAAAAAAGTGTAAAAAGCAATAAAAAACACGGTAAAATATTTTGATACTAAAAAAAAACACGTACTTTTGCACTGCATTTTTTAAAACACGGAAATGTAGCTCAGTCGGTAGAGCACAGGACTGAAAATCCTGGTGTCGGCGGTTCGATCCCGCCCGTTTCCACACAAAAAAACCATTACAATGTTTGTAGTGGTTTTTTTGTTTATAGCAATCGCCGTACCGTAGTATTTTCTTGCAACTGTATAGTTGTAAAATCAATATGTTCCAAAAGATTTACGCCGGGCATTTTGCCCTTTTCAAACGAACCGAATTGTCTTTGAATACCCAGTGCTCGTGCGCCGTTTGCGGTGGCGCAGGTTAATAATTGCGCTAATGAAACACTTGGAAACGCTTGTTGTAAAGCAAAAAGTTCGCTTACAATATTGAGTTCCGAGTTCGATGCCAAACTGTCGGTGCCGATTGCAACGTTCAATTTATTTTTCACAAATAAATCCAAAGGTGGAATTTCTTGCGCAATATAGGCATTGCTTTTAGGGCAAAGCACAAACGTATATGCCAAATCGGGACAATTGTATTTCAAAAAATCAATATCGGCTTGTGAAGTGTGCGTGTTATGTACAAATAAAATGTGTGAATTTTGCGGCAACCATGTGGAATAGGTTTGTAACGATGATTTTCTATATTTGAAAAAAGGTCGTTTTGCGGTTGCTGAGCTTGCGGTCAGTGAGCTTGCCGAACCTGTCGAAGTATTGTTTGCAAACATCTGTTCGTACAAAGCTCCCGAATTTGAGCGATACATTTCATTTTCAGCCTCACATTCTTGATTGTGTATGCTTAGCAGATATTCATATTCGTTGGCGTGTATGGCAATTCGTTCAATCAATTTTCGTGAACAGGTATAAGGCGAATGAGGAGTGAGCGAAAGCGGCATTGTGTGAAAGTGCGAAGAAAATAATTGCTTGCCCCGCTCAAATTCCTGTGAGTTTGTATTGAACAAATCCAACAATTCTATAAAGGTATGATAATAGAGCGAAGATTGTTGTTTTGTAGCAAAACTTATGTCGGTATTGGAAATATCGCCTACGGCAACAATGCCGTTTCGCAGCATTTCTTCGTCAGCGGCTTGCATTGCCTCAATTTCGCCGGAAAGCGTATTGCGCAGATTTACAACATTTTGTATAAATTGCGACAACCCACTATGTTGCGGAATATGATTCTGGTAATGCGACAATTCCAAATGGCAATGCGCATTCACAAAACCCGGACACAATATACCGTTGTAAAACTCTTCACCGGCAGTTTCCGTAGTTTCGTTGTGCAGAATGGTTTCAATTTCATTGCGTTCATTCACAACAAGCGTAGCCAATTTGTGCAACTGTGTGCCATCGAAAATATATTGAGCTTTGAGTTTTCGCATTTGAGAAAGTTTGAAAGTCTAATAGTCTTATGTCTAAAAGTCTTGTGTCTAAAATCTATTTCTTCCTCATTTCCTCTTCCGTCAATCGTGCCTTCATATTATTGAGCGAATCGAGTACTTTTTCGTAGATATATTTTATTTCGCCGGTAAGCGTATAATGTTCAATATTAAGGTGAAAAACGGTGTCGGTAAAACCGTATTTTGCGAAAAGCGCATCGTAATGAGCCTGCGACAACTGTATATTTGGCTTGTCTTGATTGTTGTATGTGTTAATTACCGCATCGGAAAAGTGCACATCGAACAGCATTTTTGTCATAGTTTTCTTAGGAATAATTTCAAATACCACTGTTTTTTCGTTCGATGAGGAACAGGAAAATAATGAACAATGAACAATGAACAATGAACAAATAAATAATTTGAGGGGAGATTCCTGCCTGCGCAGGAATGACGGGTTGGCGTTTTTTGTTGTGTCCATATCTTAAATTGTTAATTGTTCATTGTCAAAGTCTTCCCACTTTCACAAATCGCTTATAATAATAATGCGTATCGGGGTAAGTGTCAATCGTAATTCCTTTCGAGACAGACGAGTGCATCATTTGCAGCACGCCATCGTTGTTTTCTATAATTAAAGCCACGTGTCCCACGCGATTATTAATACTGCGCCCCATGAAAAATATAAAATCGCCCACTTGGGCTTCTTTCAAAGGAATTTTTTGGGTAACGTTTGCAATTTCGGCACTCGAACGGGGCAAAGTTACTCCAAAAGTTTGAAACAACATTCCCATATACCCGCTGCAATCCATCAGTTGGGGAACGCCTTCGATTTTTGAACGATAGGGGAGCCCCACGAATGTTTTGCCAAAGGCAATTAAACTGTCGATAGGAACGGTCAAACCGCCGGAATAATTGGCGATTGCATCGCCGATTACCGTATTTATGCTGTTTATCAAACTATCGTTTATCGCCTGTTCGGTAGTTAAATTTTCGGTAATTGTACTTTCAATCTCTTTGAGAAGTAAATCTTCAATGTTAATAGTATTCTGCGAAAACGCACAAATAGTTGCACATAAAAACGTTATGCAAACAATAATTTTATGTGAAGTACAATTCATAATTATTGCAATAATATTAAAATTGGATTGCTTCGTCCCTCGCAATGACGTACAAAAGAGCGTCATTGCGAGGGACGAAGCAATCTATATATTATTAAATTTTTATTCATTATTATGGCTAAAATGAAAATGAAATATTCAATCCCGGACTTAAACGTGCGTTTGCCGTTGGTATCAACGAAGGGCTTATGTGAAAACTAAGGTCATCGCTTACATCGAAATCGAATAAATTGGCATACACGTAGGCATCTAAAATATTGAGCAAATACCATGCACTTGCGCCAATTATGCACATATCACGATAGCGGCGGAAATCATCACGTCTTGCCCGCACACTTTCCGGCGAGTAGCCGTACTCGCCAAAAACCTTGAGGTTACTGCTTGGTGGAGGATTGTCATTTTTTTTCGCATCATCTACCGCATTGCGATATTCATCGTACACATTGCGATATTCTTTATACTGTCTTTGATAAAAATACATTCCATAGCCCAAGCCGCCAAAACCGGCGTAAATAATAGGAATTTTCCAATAGTTTCGATTGTGGGCTTGTCCCAAACCGGGAGCTATTGCCGAACAAATGGTCTCACGAGTGGGGGACGGTTTGCTTATATCAAAAAATGTTGTTTGAGAAAAAACAGCGTTAACAGAGAGTAGCAAACAAGTAAAAACTATGGAAATACGAGCTTTCAATATTGTAAAAGTTTAAATTTTTGAAAACAACGCAAGTATTCGTTCCAAATCGCCTTCGTTTGCAAATGGAATGGTAATTTTTCCATTACCTTTTGCAGTAACCGAAAATCCTATTTTTGTATTGAATTTTTGTCCTAAATCGTTTTGCATTGATTTGTAAGTATCTGATAATTGAGCAACTACCGATTTCGATTTTTCCGATTTTGTGTTACTTTTATAGTCTCGCAACATATCTTCAACTTGGCGCACCGAAAGGTCTTGTTCTATGATTTTGGCAAACATTGCCATTTGCTGTTCGGCATCGTCTACACTCACAAGCGCACGGGCGTGTCCCATAGAAACGTCTTTGTTGATAATGCCGAATTGAATTTCGGGCGGCAATTTCAACAGACGCAAAAAGTTTGTAATATTTGAACGGGTTTTGCCGACACGTTCGCTCAATTGTTCTTGCGTAAGTTCACATTCGTCAATCAATCGCTGGTAACTTGTGGCAATTTCAATAGCGTCCAAATCTTCACGTTGCACGTTTTCAACCAAAGCCATAGTAAGCGTTGAACGGTCGTCAGCCTCACGAATATAGGCAGGAATGGTAGTTACACCGGCAATTTGCGATGCTCGAAAACGGCGTTCGCCCGAAATAATCTGATATTCTTCGGGAGCTGTTTGGCGCACGGTAATTGGCTGAATTACACCGAGATGTTTTATGGAATTTGCCAATTCCTGCAAAGCATCTTCATCGAATCGGGTGCGAGGTTGATTGGGATTAGCTTTTATTTTGCTTATTTCCAATTCTGCGCCTGTTTTTAAGGGGGGACGATGAATTGCAGGTTGCATCACTTTTGGAGCATCGCCCAAAATTGCGCTCAATCCGCCGCCTAATACATTTTTTTTTGACATATTTTTTTTAGGTTTTTAGGTATTAGGTATTAGGTTTTTAGGTATTAGGTTTTTAGGATTTTAATTTCTTGTTTCCTATTCCCTTGTCTCCTATTCCCTAATCCCTCGTCTCCTTATTTCTTCACTTCCGGCAAATTATTCTTCGCCAACAATTCTTTTGCAAAGTTAAGATAATTAATTGCTCCTGTGGAATTTGCATCATATAAAATTGCAGGTTTACCAAATCCGGGCGATTCGCTCAGTTTTACATTTCGCTGAATAAGCGTATTGAAAACCAAACTCTCGAAGTGCGATTTTACATCGTCGACCACTTGATTGGCAAGGCGCAGACGTAAATCGTACATTGTGAGCAAAAATCCTTCAATGAGTAATTCGGGATTGAGTTGCACTTGTATAATTTTTATGGTATTGAGCAATTTTGCAATACCTTCAAGGGCAAAATATTCGCATTGCACGGCAATAATTACCGAATTGGCAGCCACAAGCGCATTCACTGTGAGCAAGCCCAACGACGGCGAGCAGTCTATAATAATAAAATCATATTCATCACGCACTTTATTAATTACGTGTTTGAGCATCATCTCACGATTTGGTTGGTTTACCAATTCTATTTCGGCTCCCACCAAGTCTATATTTGAAGGCAATACGTGCAAATTTTCGAGTGCGCTTTGTACCATTAATTCGTGCGGGTCGGTTTGTTCTATAAGACACTGATACACACCTTGTTCCACATTGCGTATGCCTAATCCCGAACCGGCATTTCCCTGCGGGTCAAAATCTATAAGCAATACTTTGTATTCCAACACTGCTAAACTTGCGCTCAAATTCATAGCGGTTGTGGTTTTGCCCACTCCGCCTTTTTGATTTACTATTGCAATTACTTTACCCATCGTTTTATTTTTTGGCTTTTAAGAGGTCAAAAATACAAAATTTACGTTTCTCTTATTCATTCGCTTTCTTTTTATGGTTGAAATAATTGTAAATAGCTGAATGATAGGGGGAAAAGTTATTAACAACGCATTAGCGTGTTTAGGGAAAACGTGCGAAATTACTGTAAAGGCTTTTCAGTTTTTAAAATCTGATTTCATATTTGAAAAATTTTATGTGTTTTCCTTGATTAAGAATTGGAAATTTTTTATCTTTGCTTGTTTATTCAAAAAAATCAAACTATGAGAAAAAGAATTATTGTACAAATTACATTTTTATTATGTGTATTACACGTAGCGCATGCGCAAGATGCCATGCCCGCCAGTGGCGGCGTAGTAATTAACGGCGTAATATGGGCTGCGTTTAATGTAGATGCGCCCGGCACTTTTGCAAAAACGCCTGAAAGTGCAGGTAAATTTTATCAATGGAACTGTAAAACTGTAAGCGGTTCGAAAGCTGTAATATCTACAGCCTCTAAATGGGAACGCGCAAACGACCCCAGCCCAAAAGGTTGGCGAGTGCCAACAAGTGAAGAATTAAACACATTGTTTGACACAACAAAAGTAACACACGAACGGGTTGCTCTAAACGGTGTAGTCGGCTGTAAATTTACCGATAAAGAAAGCGGTTACTCTCTTTTCTTTCCGGCAGCGGGCTATAGCAATTACAGTACCGGCGAGTTCTACAATGCAGGCGTTGACGGTTACTATTGGAGTGCTACGCCCTTAGAGAAGAGCGAGGCTGAAGCCTACTACTTGGATTTAGGCGAGAGTGGTACGCAAGTGAGCTACTACTACCGTAGTTCCGGTTTTTCGGTTCGCCCTGTGCGCGCAGAATAATATTTCGATTTGCTTAGCAATTTTTTTAACAGGGGAATAAACAAGGGGATTAATCCCTTTGTTGTAGTTATTATCGTGCACCAAAAATAGTAGAACCAATACGCAACAACGTAGCCCCGTGCCGCAAAGCTATATGGTAATCGTGCGACATTCCCATTGAAAGTTCCTTAAAATATACTTTGCCGGCGAAAAATTTGTTTTGTAAGGTTTTAAAAATATCGGCAAGTTCTTGAAATTCGGCGGAAACTTGTGCCTCATTGTCGGTGTACGAGGCCATTCCCATTACGCCGTGAATTTCAATGTTTTGCAAATTGTTATATTCTTCGCTTTGCAATAATTCTTCGGCTTCGGCGAGCGTTAATCCAAATTTTGTATCTTCTTGCGCTATGTGAAATTGCAGCAAACAGGGAATTATTCTATTGTTTTTTTCCGCCTCTTTATTAATTGCCACCAACAATTTTAGCGAATCCACGCCGTGAATGAGGTGTACGAATTTTGCAATGTATTTTATTTTATTCGTTTGCAAATGCCCAATAAAATGCCAGCGAATATCTTTGGGCAGATGTTCGTATTTGCCGGTTAATTCCTGCACTTTGTTTTCGGCAAAATCACGCATACCCGTAGCGTAGGCTTGTTCAATATCGCTTTCGGGGAAGGTTTTTGAAACAGCTATCAACTGCGCCGTTGGGGGCAATTCGGCTTGAATGTGGTGTATGGCGTTTTGAATGGACATGGTAAAAAAGCCCCCTAAATCCCCCTCAGGGGGACTTTTAGGACTGTGGTTTAATTCATTGTTTGGTGCAAGGTTTGCAAATTGTGTTTTTTATTTTTAATTTCGTTTTTGTAATGATGTTTGTTTGAGCGTTAGCAAGTCCCCCCTTGAGGGGGGATTTAGGGGGGCTTTTTCTACCACCCTAAAATTTTACGTTCCTTATACATTTCCCCCGAAACCAAATTTTTAGCATCGGTTGTTGCTAACCAAAATGGCGTATCAATTCCTTCGGGAATGGTAAGCATAGCGTTTGGACCGCCCATATCGGTAAGTACCCACCCCGGGTCAACCGACATTACTTTGATGTTGGTATTTTTTTCTTCGTCAGCCATAATTTTGGTAATGGCATTTACAATGGTTTTACTCATGCTATATGCAGGAATACCCCCCATACGAGGCACGGTTAATTGTCCCAAGCCCGATGAAAAGTTTACCACACGTGCATCGGCTGATTTGCGCAACAAGGGGAGCATGGTTTTACACATCCACAACGTGCCGTAAAAATTGGTTGCCATAGTTTGGTTTACAATGTCGTAGGTCAATGTTTCTATGGTAGCCGGACCGTCAACACTAATGGCGGCATTGTTAAGCAAAATGTCGATATGCGAATATTCAGCGGCAATGGTTTTTGCAAATTGTTCAATACTTTCGATTGACGACACATCGCATTGTTTGATAACGCCTTCGCCTCCGTTTTTAACAATTTCCTCCAACACCGGCACGGCTTTTTCAACCGAGCGCACGGCAAGAATTACAAATACATTGTTTTCGGCAAGTTTGAGTGCTAAGGCTTTTCCCAATCCTCGTGCTGCTCCGGTTATGATTGCTGTTTTTTTCATAGTTAAAAGCCCCCTCCCAGCCTCCCCCTCAAGGGGAGGAGAAGGAAAGCTGTGGTTTAATTATTAAATATTGTTCATTATTCTATTCATTTCTTTTCAAGTGCTTCAGCAAGTCCCCCCTTGAGGGGGGATTTAGGGGGGCTTTTTTATTTCACAACCCCCACCGACTGAGCATACATAATTTTCTTAAATTCAGGCAGTTGCATATAGTGACCAAATTTTTCTCTATCAACACTGCCGCGCACCACCGAGCCCAGACCTTCGGCAGCTGCCGCTAAATGCACATTTTGCATAATAAATCCGCAATTTACGGCAGCGGTAACATCTTTATCTTCCTCTTTGCCTTTAATTTTATTGTAATTGGCAACAAACAGCAAATTGATTGAAGCATTTTTTACAAAATCTTGCGTGCCGGTCATAGCGCGTTGGTCGCCATTGCGAAAATGTTCCAATGTATTTGTTGTTGCGTCCCATTCATACACGTTTTTTGAAGTAAATACATAAATTGTGTATTCCTGCGAATTTTGCGATGAAGGCACGGTGCGTTTTCCCTCACGATTGAAACCGTAGGCTGCCCACAAAATATTGCTTATTTGTTGCGGAGTAAGGTCTTTGTTTACAAAATCCCGTGAAGTTTCGCGTTTTTGCATAGCTTCGTACACCGGCATTCCGCCCGAAGTTTGCGGAGGCGGTAGTTTAATGCTTTGTTGTGCACACGCTGTTAAGCCCATAAATGTGAGGGCAATTGCGGCAATACCGCTTTTAATTCCATGTAATGTCGTCATTTTGATTAGATTTAGGGTTATTATTATTTTTATCTTTTTCCAAAAAAAAGAAAATTCCTGCCGTGATAATGCTGAAAAACAATGCTAAAAGAGTCCACAACAATTTTTCTTCTTTTGATTTTTTGTCTTTTTCCACTACCCACACTTGGTAAATTACCCAAGCGGCGCAGATGATTGCAATAATAGGGATTAATCGTGCCATTTTATTTAGGTTTTTAGGTTATAGGTTTTTAGGTTTTAGGATTTTTATTTGCCTCGTTTCCTTGTCTCCTAATCCCTCGTCTCCTTTGTTATTTTACAAGTTTTTTATATTTAATCCTATGCGGTCCATCATTCCCCGTTCGTTTACGTTTGTTTTCTTCATAATCGGAATACGAACCTTCAAAAAATACCACTTCGGAATTGCCTTCGAAAGCGAGAATGTGCGTTGCAATTCTATCTAAAAACCAGCGGTCGTGCGAAATTACTACGGCGCAACCGGGGAAGTTTTCAAGACCTTCTTCCAAAGCTCGCAGGGTGTTTACGTCAATATCATTCGTGGGTTCGTCGAGTAAGAGTACGTTTGCTTCCGATTTTAAAGTCATTGCCAAATGCAAGCGATTGCGCTCGCCACCCGAAAGTACGCCGCATTTTTTCTCCTGGTCGGCACCGCTGAAATTAAAGCGACCAACGTAAGCACGTGAATTAAAGAGTTTTCCGCCAAATTCTATGTTTTCAGTTCCGCCGGTAATTACTTCAAATACCGATTTTTCGGGGTCAATTTCGGCGTGAGCTTGGTCAACGTAGGCAACTTTTACGGTTTCGCCTACCGAAAATGTTCCGCTATCGGGCTGCATTTGTTGCATAATCAAGCGGAATAAAGTGGTTTTTCCTGTTCCATTTGCGCCAATTACGCCTACAATTCCCGCAGGTGGTAATTTGAAATTCAAATTTTCGTACAATAATTTATCGCCGAATGCTTTTGAAACATTGTGAGCCTCAATAACTTTATCGCCCAAACGAGGTCCGGCAGGAATAAAGATTTCCAATTTTTCCAAACTTTCTTTGGTTTCTTCGTTTGCCATTTTTTCATAAGCACTCAAACGAGCTTTTGATTTCGACGAACGCGCTTTGGGCGACATTCGCACCCATTCCAATTCGCGTTCGAGCGTTTTGCGGCGTTTGCTTGCCTGCTTTTCTTCCAAAGCCATTTGTTTGGTTTTTTGGTCGAGCCACGAACTGTAATTTCCTTTCCACGGAATACCTTCGCCACGGTCGAGTTCCAAAATCCAACCGGCAACGTTGTCTAAGAAATAACGGTCGTGCGTAATTGCAATTACCGTACCTTTATATTGTTGCAGGTGTTGTTCAAGCCAATGAATTGATTCGGCGTCCAAATGGTTGGTAGGCTCATCAAGCAGCAGTACATCAGGCTCTTGCAAAAGCAAACGGCATAAAGCAACACGGCGGCGTTCGCCTCCCGAAAGGTGCGCCACCGATTCGTCGCCGTCGGGGCAACGCAGAGCGTCCATAGCGCGTTCGAGTTTATTGTCCAAATCCCAGGCATCTTTTTGGTCGAGCAATTCGGTCAATTCGCCTTGACGTTCAATGAGTTTCGTCATTTCGTCGTCGCTCATCGGTTCAAGGAATTTGTTGTTTACCTCTTCGTATTCTTTCAGCAAATCAACCACTTCCTGCGCTCCTTCCTGCACAATTTCTTTTACTGTTTTTGAATTATCAAGCTCCGGCTCTTGTGCCAAATAACCTACGCTATAGCCTTTTGAAAACACCACATGACCTTGATAATTAGTATCAACACCGGCAATAATTTTCAACAAAGTCGATTTTCCCGAGCCGTTCAAACCGATAACGCCGATTTTTGCACCATAAAAAAACGAAAGATAAATATCTTTCAACACTTGTTTTTGCGAAGGGAAGATTTTACTTACCCTTTCCATTGAAAAAATTATTTTTTTGTCGTCGCTCATGATTTTTGTAATTAGAGTACAAAGGTAAAATTAAATTTCAATTACTCTAAAAGCTTGTTTAAATTTTCTTGAAAAATGTTTTGGGATTGCAACTGTCCGCAGGACAGAATTTGAATAACCCCCAATGAAGCGTAGCGATTGGGGGCAAAAAGAGCAACAGAAGCCGCAACTCGCAGGGTTGAATAAAAAAGTTTATCTTTGCCGACAAATCAAAATTACAGACATGGCTTATACTCAAATTCTTTATCATATTGTTTTGCGCACAAAACACAGTGCTCCAACCATTTCTCAAGAAAATGCGTCTTCGTTATACAAATATATTTGGGGAATTATTACAAACAAGAAAGGGCATTTATATCGCATAAATGGAATGGAAGACCACATTCATATTTTATCAGACCTTCATTCGAGTATTGCTTTAGCCGATTTTGTAAAAAGTATCAAAGTTGCAACTTCACTTTGGTTGAAACAATCGCCGGATTTTCCTGATTTTCAAGGTTGGAGCGAAGGTTATGCCGCATTTACCTATTCGTACAAGGAAAAAGATGTTGTACTCAATTACATTAAAAATCAGCAGGAGCATCACAAACAAGAAAATTTTTACGATGAATTAAGGCGATTGTTGATAGAAAATAAGGTAGAAGTTGATGAACGATTCTTTTTGTAGATTTTTGTTCAACCCTTTGGGTTGAGGAACTGCCTGCGCTTTACCACCCCCAATCGCTAACGCTTCATTGGGGGTTATTCACATTCTGTCCTGCGGACAGCAACAATCACAAAAAAAATTAAAACAACTTCTTAATTTTTTTCAAAATGAAGGAAAAAGTATTACATTTGTCGTTCTAACAAAAACATTTTTTGCATGAAATAGAAAACAGAACAATTTAAAACTTTGAAAAAAAAGCGTTTAGCTTTTATTCCTTGCATCTGAAACTTCACAATTTTTGTATCACAAGGGTAGGTTCGACGCTCACGCTGTTTCTCGGCGTGGGCTTACTTATTTGTGATACAGGTAGTGAAGACCTCGGATGTGAATATAGTTAAAGTCCCACGCTTTTCTATTTTAATAACCGCTTGTTTGGGACTTGGGGCAAAATAAATTTTAATATTATGAAAAAAAGTGTTTTAATTTTTGTAAAAACCGTATTGGTTTTTGGAATGTTCTTTGTCGCGGGGTGCGGGAAAGGAGATGAGCCGGAAGTAAAAAATGAAAGTAATTCAGAAAAAACTATTCCCGACCCGGAAGGGACTATTATGCGAAGTTTAAGAAATAGTGGTCTGCCTTCCTACTATGGTGGTTATAATAGAGAAGAAAGAGGAACGGCTATTGGATTTCCCGATGGCTCGAACTATTGGGTAGCAATGACAACTTCCGATGATTTTCTTTGCCAATACTGCACCATTGCAAGTGTAGGGAAAGTTGCAGGATTAGGAAATATTACAAAAGTTCCAACAAGTGGATTTGCAGGAAGGATTTCAGTGAAGCCGGGATATGGATATGTCATAAATTTGGGCGATACTTATGTTCGTTTATATGTAGAAGACTGGGTAACAACTATTCGTGATGAGGTTATAGGTGCTGATGTCAAGTACCAATTCCCATGGGAACCATAAATTTGAAAATCACAGTAAGCGTCGGCTGTGCTTTATTCAAAAATAAACCGTACCACAAGTAATTCAATGAAAGTGCTTTGGGTGCGGTTTGTTTTTTAATCTTTATATTAGCAATAAAAACTACCTTATATTACTAATATAAACTTTTATATATTAAAAATATAAACTTTCTTTTGTTAGTAATAAAAACATTTGTATATTTGCAGTTGAAACAATAACAGAAAATATATGATACAGCAAGGTATATTACAGCAAGTTATAGATACTCAAAAGAAAAAAACGCTTCGTTTAAATGTCGGTTTTGAGCGTGAAGTTTTACCAAAAATGCCAGCGTTGCAATCGCACGCATTGATAGTTTCAGGCATACGTCGTTGCGGAAAAAGCACTTTGCTCAAACAAATGATAGAGGCAGATGATAGCAAAAAACTCTTTTTGAGTTTTGAAGACCCTCGTCTGTTCAATTTTGAACTTTCTGATTTTGAGCTTTTAGACGCGATAATCGAAAATTCAAAAAGTGAGACGCTGTTTCTTGATGAAATTCAAGTAATTAATGGCTGGGAATTATATATTCGTCAAAAACTTGACGAGGGGTTTCGAGTTGCTGTTACAGGCTCGAACGCTTCGTTGTTGAGTCGTGAATTGGGAACAAAACTTACAGGCAGGCATATTAGTAAAGAACTTTTTCCGTTTTCGTATCGTGAGTTTTTGGGTTTCAAAAATTTGCAGGCAGGCGAAAAATCGTTACAAAAATATATGGAAATGGGCGGTTTTCCCGAATTTTTGAAAACCAACAATACCGATATTCTAAGCGAACTTTTTTACGATATTCTCAATAGAGACATAATTGTGCGGCACGGAATACGAGATGCCCGTTCGCTTAGAAATCTTGCCGTTTATTTGGTTTCAAATGCGGGTAATCTTGTAACAGCAAGCAAGTTGCAACAACCGTTGAGCATAAAAACAGCGGCAACCGTTTTAGAATATTTTTCGTTTTTGGAAGATACCTATTTGGTTAATTTTATGCCAAAATTCAGCTATTCGCTTAAAGTACAAATGGTTAATCCTCGAAAAATTTATGTGATAGACCCCGGAATAATAAAAATCGCCTCTATTTCATTTACCGAAAACAAAGGGCATTTGCTCGAAAATCTGATTTATTGGGAACTTCGCCGGCAAGGAAAAGAATTGTATTATTTTAACGAAAACAAATCCGAATGTGATTTCGTGGTAATGAAAAACGAAAAAATTGAGCAAGTCATACAGGTTTGTTACGAACTTTTGCCCGAAAATCGTGAACGGGAAATCAACGGTTTGAAAGAGGCAATGGAGTTTTTTAAAATAGATAATGGCGTGATAATCAGCTTTAACCAAAGAGATGCGTTTATGCTGAATAGTAAACGAATAGAGGTTTTACCTGCATGGGAGTTTCTGGCAAATTCAAACTGAATAACGCTGCAAAAGTACAAAAAAACCGTAGCACAAGTAATTCAATGAAAGGACTTTGGGTGCGGTTTGTTTTTTAAATCCTTATATTAGCAATAAAAACTATCTTATATTGCTAATATAAACTTTTGTGTATTAAGGGTACTTCTAAAAAAAATCTTAATATTTTCGTAACATTTTCGATAATCATTCGTAATTTCAATTTTCAATTTTTGCATTGTGATAAAAAATAAATTTTAAAACAATACAAAAATGAAAAGAACAAGTCTATTCGCGGTAATTGCAACAGCACTTTTAACATTGGGTGCGTGTGGCGGAGAATCAAAAAAAGTTGAGTCGATAAGCATTAAAGGTTCGGACACAATGTTACCGTTGTCGCAAAAAGCTGCCGAAAAATTTATGGCTGACCATGCCGAGGCAACAATTACCGTAACCGGTGGTGGTAGCGGCGTAGGAATTTCGGCATTGTTGGAAGGAACTACCGATTTGGCGCAATCGTCGCGTAAAATGAAATTCGATGAAGAGCAAAAAATGGAAAATGCAGGCAAACATGCCGTTGAAGCTATTGTTGCTCTCGATGCTCTTGCAGTTGTAATACACCCTTCAAATACTGTTAATAAACTTACCCGTGAACAATTGGAAGGTATTTTTACCGGCACTATCACTAATTGGAGTGAAGTGGGCGGCGAAAATTTGAAAATAGTTCCTTATGCTCGTGAAACTTCATCGGGTACTTATGAATTTTTCAAAGAAAGTGTTCTTAAAAACAAAAATTATATAAACGGAATTATGAGTATGCCTGCCACAGGCGCTATTATGCAATCGGTTAGCCAAACAAAAGGCGCTATTGCATACGTTGGATTGCCATATTTGAACGCAAGCGTGCAAGCGGTAAGCGTGTCATACGATGAAGGAAAAACATTTGTAGCTCCAACGGTGGAAAATGCGAAAAATCAAACATACCCAATCGTTCGCCCATTGTTCTATTACTATGAGCAAGGAAATACCGAAAAAGTAAAACCGTTTATTGATTATATGTTCTCGGAAACAGGTCAGGCATTTGTGGCGGAACTTGGTTATATTACGGTAAAATAGGTGTTAGGAAACGAGGGATTAGGAAACAAGGGAATTATTTTTAACTCCTAATAAATGAAACAAATAATAGAACGCATAATTGAAAGTATGCTCACGGTAAGCGGGGCAATTACGAGTATTGTTATTTTGCTTATTATAGTTTTTCTTTTTAAAGAAGGATTTGGACTTTTTTCGTCGCCCACTGTAGAGAAAGGTTATTCGCTTTATACCAATTCCAAAAATGGGGTAAACGAACTTGGCGCATTTGACATTAAACATATATTCGACGAAAAAATAACCAATTGGAGCAAACTTGGCGGAGCCGATGAGGAAATTATGACATTTCGTTTCGAGGAAATTTTCAATCTTTTTCCGGACGATGATTTAGCAAATAATCGTGAATTGATTCCCATACGATTAGCCGAAGTAATTGTTGCAAATCCGAATATTGTTGCTTTTTTACCACAAAAATTTGCTCCGAACAATGTGAAAGGCGTAAAAGAATTGCCTTCACATACTATTTCTATTTCCGATTTTTTCGGAGGCAAAGAATGGATTCCAACAGCAACGCCTGCACCATTGTTTGGCGTGTTGCCGTTGATATTAGGAACGTTGCTCGTAAGTATTGTTGCCATACTCATAGCCCTTCCTTTGGGGCTTGGTGTGGCGGTGTATCTTTCGGAATTGGCAAGCGAGCGCATGCGTAAATTTATGAAACCAACCATTGAATTACTTGCCGGTATTCCTTCGGTGGTGTATGGATTTTTCGGGTTGGTAGTGTTGGTTCCCATTGTGCAAAAAGGACTGAATTTATCGGTAGGCGAAACTGCATTTACCGGAAGTTTGATACTCGCAATTATGGCATTGCCAACAATTATTACCGTTGCCGAAGATGCCATGCGCAATACTCCCCGCACCATGCGCGAAGCAAGTTTAGCATTGGGCGCCACCAATTGGCAGACGATTTACAAAGTAGTAATTCCGTATTCTGCTTCGGGAATTTCGGCAGCCGTGGTACTTGGCATTGGCAGAGCAATCGGCGAAACTATGGCAGTGCTTATGGTTACGGGCAATGCGGCGGTAATGCCAACTTCACTGTTTCAATCGGTGCGTACTATTCCGGCAACTATTGCCGCCGAATTGGGCGAAACTCCGGCAGGCAGTTCACATTATCAAGCATTATTTTTACTCGGTTGTATACTATTTATTATTACAATGATTATAAGCATAACTGCTGAGGTGATTTCTAAGAAACAGCATAATAAAGGATTGTAGGAGACGAGGTATTAGGAGACAAGGAGACGAGGCAAATAAATCCCCTAAAATCCTATAACCTAAAAACCTAATCCCTATAACCTAAAAACCTAAAAAAAATGAATAAAAAAACAAGTCAAAAACTCGCCTTCATCGCCTTCCGCATATTGGGACTTTTGGTGGTGTGCCTTCTCTTTTGGATTTTGGGTTTCATTGCTTACAATGGAATAGGCGTTATCAGTTGGGAATTTTTGAGCACTGCGCCCACTAACGGAATGACCGGCGGCGGAATTTTTCCTGCTATAGTTGGTACGCTTTGCTTAATTGCCGGAAGTATGATTTTTGCCTTTCCGCTGGGTGTAATGTCGGCAATTTATACCAATGAATACGCGGGAAACGGTTGGATTGTGAAATTTATTCGAGTAATGACCAATAATTTGAGCAGTATTCCGTCCATAGTTTTCGGACTTTTTGGTATGGCGCTGTTTGTAAACACTCTCGGTTTTGGCGACAGTATTATTGCAGGCTCGCTCACATTGGGTTTGTTGGTGTTGCCGCTCGTAATTCGCACCACCGAAGAGGCTCTGAAAGCCGTTCCTTACGCATATCGCACCGGTAGTTTGGCGCTTGGAGCTACACGATTGCAAACGATTAGCCGAGTGGTTCTTCCTGCGGCAATGCCCAATATTACCACCGGTTTAATTTTGTCAATCAGTCGTGTTTCGGGCGAAACTGCGCCAATTCTGTTTACGGTGGCAGCGTATTTCTTGCCCAAATTACCAAGCAGTATTTTCGACCAAGTTATGGCACTGCCATATCACTTATATGTGGTAGCCACAAGCGGAACCGACTTAGAAGCCTCACGTCCAATTGCATACGGTACGGCATTGGTGTTGATTGCCATTGTATTGTTAATGAATTTATTGGCAAATATGTTGCGGAAGTATTTTGGAAAAAAAGTAAAAACAAATTAAGGAGACGAGGGATTAGGAAACAAGGAGACGAGGAAAAAGAGCCTCCTAATTACCTAACCCCTAAAACCTAAAAACCTAAAAAAATGATAGAAGCAAAAAATGTAAATTTTTATTACGGCGATTTTCACGCTCTGAAAAACATCAGCATGAAAATGGACGCCAATTCGGTAACGGCGTTTATTGGTCCTTCGGGCTGCGGAAAATCAACGTTTCTACGTTTGTTCAACCGCATGAACGATTTGATTGACAACACTCGTTTGGAAGGTGAATGTTTGATAGAAGGACAAAATATTTATGCAAAATCGGTAAAAGTCGATGATTTGCGCAAAAATGTGGGAATGGTGTTTCAAAAACCCAATCCGTTTCCGAAATCAATATTTGAAAATGTTGCCTACGGTTTGCGTGTGAACGATGTAACCGACAAAAAATATATTACCGAACGAGTTGAGCAATCGCTTGTTGATGCTGCTCTGTGGGACGAAGTGAAAGACAAATTAAAAAAATCGGCTTACGAACTTTCGGGCGGTCAGCAGCAACGATTGTGCATTGCCCGTGCGCTGGCAATTTCGCCAAAAATTTTGCTTATGGACGAACCGGCTTCGGCACTCGACCCTATTTCGACATCGAAAATCGAAGAACTAATTCATACCTTGAAAAAACAATATACAATTGTAATCGTTACCCACAATATGCAACAAGCTGCCCGTGTGAGCGACAAAACAGGTTTTTTCATGTTGGGCGAATTAGTAGAATTTAGCGAAACAAAAAAAATGTTCCTCAATCCCGAGAAAAAAGAAACACAGAATTATATTACGGGGAGGTTCGGATAAGGAACGAGATACGAGACACAAGATACAAGGAATAAGAAATAAAAATAAAAAATAAGAAACGAGGCACGAGGTACAAGGGAGTTAAATCCTTGTATCTCGTGTCTAAAACCTAAAAACCTAAAAATATGAAACACACAGAAATGGAGATGAAATTGCTCCGAGATGACATAAGCCAAATGTGGAAATTAGTGATTTCGCAATTGGAAAAAGCAAAACAGGCGTTTTTGAACAACGATATTGATTTGGCTCGTGAAATTGTTAGCCGTGAAAAACGTGTTGATGCGTTTGAACTAAAAATAGACAGTGATTGTGAAAATTACATTGCGCTTTACAGTCCGGTGGCGGTAGATTTGCGTTTGGTGCTGTCGATTATGAAAATAGGCAGTATGTTGGAACGAATTGCTGATTTTTCCGAAGGAATTGCACGCCACGTGATAGAAAGCGATTGCAAAAAACTCGACCCGCAATTGATTGAAGAATTGCAAATGGAAGAATTGTTCGACACGCTTATCAGTATGTTGACCGACGGATTTGTGGCATTTGAAAGTGAAAATACCAAAATTTCGGGCAAAATAATGGCAAAAGACGAGCAAGTGGACGAAATTTATCACAGTGCAATGCGAATATTGACTAAATATTTGCAAAAAAACGCTGAACACATTTTGTGTGGCTTAAAAACAATGGTGCTTATTCGTAAACTTGAACGTATAGGCGACCATTGTAATAATATTGTGGAAGAAATTGTATTTTATATAGATGCGAAAATTTTGAAACATGGAGGGAAATAATACTTCTCGTTGAGGTTGTCTGAAAAGACCGTCATTCCTGCGAAGGCAGGAATCTCCTAATGAATATGAGAGTCTTTTTTGAGGAGATTCCTGCCTTCGCAGGAATGACGTAACAATTAAAATAGTATTTTTACAATTTAAAAATTTGTTATGATGCAACACAAAATTCTTATAGTCGACGACGACCGTGATATTTGCGAAATTCTCGAAATAAATTTTGCGAACGAAGGTTTTGAGGTAGCATGCGCTTACTCGGCAGAAGAGGCATTGAAAAAAATTACAGCCGACACGTCGCTTATTTTACTCGACGTGATGATGGGCGGCATGAGCGGGTACAAAATGGCGGAAACGCTACGCAAATCCGGTAATCATACACCGATAATTTTCCTCACGGCAAAAGATGCCGAAAACGATATGCTGACCGGTTTTTCCGTTGGCGCCGATGATTATATTTCAAAACCATTTTCGATAAAAGAAGTAATTGCCCGTGCCAAAGCGGTGGTAAAACGGGGAAGTGTGCCAAAAAGTGCAGCAACCGGCAAACAACTTGTGTACGATAATTTTATTATAAACCTTGAAACCAAGGAATTGCGCATCAACGGCGAAAAAATTGTACTGACCAAAACCGAATTTGAACTCTTAGTTTTGTTGGCTCAAAAACCCGACAGAGTGTTTTCGCGCGAAGATATAATCAACAAAATTTGGAGCGAAACGCCTTACATTACCGAACGTACCATTGATGTGCACATAGCTCGCCTGCGTAAAAAACTTGGTAATTATTCCGAAATGATTTCTAATCGCTCGGGGTTTGGGTACCGGTTTTTAGTGGAGAATTGAGAAATTTTATAGGCAATATGTAAAGGCTGATTATTAATTTTCGCCAAAATATTTCTTGAAAATTGTATTCAATTGCTGTGTTATGTTGTCTTTTTCTGTTGGCTTTAATACGCCTTTCCAAATCGCCAGCCTAAACTAAACATTAGTTCGTTGCTTACATTGGAAAAATCTTTTTTACCGGTATTAAGATTGTCGCTACCAAGCAATACGGTTTCTTCCGCAAAACGAATACCGGTATTTCCGTATAATTTATAGCCTAAATCAAAAAACCAACGTTTATTTTTACTGAAATTCCACATAATTCCGGTATTGGCTCCAAAAGCAAGTGCCGATTGCGATGAAAATTGAATATTCGGCTCTCCCGGCAATCCGCTTGGACTGAAAATGAACATTCTCGAAATAGATAATATTCCCAACGACGGACCAATACGCCATTGAAGTTTGTCCGACAAATCTTTAATATAGCTCCATGAAACAAAAGTTGAGGAGGCTGTGTAATCAAAATAAATTTTACCGTTATGATGAATTATTTCTTCCCCATTGGGAAATCGTTGATACCAAGAAAACGTGCCGATTTCTTCCGAACGGAAGCTGCCGCCGCTAAACTCAAACGACAACAAACTTGCAGGATTAATATAATGACCTAAAACAAACTTAGCACCGGCAAAATTGCCGTCGTTCATTGCATTGCTACCAAAACCAAGGTTGATAAACCATTGACGCCCACCAACATAATCATAATTTAACGCTTCTTCGTATGGCACTATCTGTTCTTTGGTCATTTTTTCTACTTCGTTCATGTTGAACACAAAAACGCTCCTGTCGGCTGTTTCAATTCTCAGCGATTCGTTTGGAATTTGCTCAATAATAATTCCACGAATAATACTGCCGTTTTTCAAATAAACCACATCTTGATAATTATTTTGCGAAAATGCAATTGTTGCTGTCAAAAAGACAAGCATTGTGAGTAAGGTTTTTTTCATTATTGTATCATTTTAAGTGTTTGAATGCACAAATATATAAACTAAATCCGATTAGTTATTATTTTTTTTATTTTTTACATTTCGTAATCTAAAATTTTTACATTTGTATTTACTCATTTATTAAACTCTCTGTTCTCAACTCTCAATTTTTCACTCCTATGAAACTAACCTACAAACAACGCCTTTTCCTCTATTTCTTCGCCATTTTCACCATATTCACAGTTGGCGTAATTGTGCTTGAGCAATCTCGTGAACGGAAGTACAAAACCGAAATGTTGGTTGAACGCTTAGATGCTTACGTTTCGATGGTTGATGCGGCTTTGCAGCAAAATAAAACTCCCGAAACAATACTAACTCTTTTGCCGGAACATATTCGTTTGACGCTGATTGATTACAGTGGTAAAGTATTCTACGACAATGTGATAGACAATGTTAGTCAACTTGGTCAGCACTTGGAACGTCCCGAAATACGAGCGGCGCAAATCGGCGGAAATAGTTGGGATATACGCCTTTCGCAATCCAACAATCGGGAATATTTGTACTATGCCAAACGTTTCCCGCAGTATTTTGTGCGTGTGGCGTTGCCCTACGATGTGCAGGTGCAGCATTTTTTGAAAGCCGATAATTTTTTCCTCTATTTCGTGCTCGTGTTTTTTGTGATAATGTTATTTTTAATATTTTACGTTTCCGAACGTTTTGGCAAGTCTATCAAGCAGTTGCGTGATTTTGTGCTTGCTGCCGAAAGCAAAAAAACTGTTGATTTTGCACTCAATTTTCCGCAAGATGAATTGGGAGAAATCGGTGCAAAAATTGCCGAAAATTACAAAAAACTGAAAAAACACGAAAAAGAAATTGTAAACGAACGTGAAAAACTGTTGCAACACGTGTACAATTCCCAAGAAGGCTTATGTTTTTTTGCGAAAGACCGTAGTGTGCAGTTTTACAACGGTTTATTTGTGCAATATTTGAATATTTTAGAAGTTGAAATTGCCGGTATTTTCACAAATCCGGTGTTTGAAAAAGTTGTTGCATTTGTGGAAACAAGCACCAAAAATGAAAATTATTTTGAAACAAACATCAGCAAACAAGGGAAATATTTTTCGTTGCGAGTATCGGTTTTCGACGATAAAAGTTTTGAAATTATCATAAATGATATTACGAAACAGGAAAAAAACCGATTGCTCAAACAAGAGATGACCGGCAACATTGCACACGAATTGCGCACGCCGGTAACGAGTATTCGAGGCTATTTGGAAACTGTTTTACAACAAACCTTGCCCGAAGAAAAAAAGCGTCAGTTTATAGAAAAAGCCTACAATCAAACTCTTGCACTTTCGGAACTGATGCACGATATGAGTTTGATTACCAAAATGGAAGAGGCAGCGCAATCGTTCACATTGGAGCAGGTAAACATCAATAATTTGTTGGAAGAATTGAAAAATGATTTAGAAAACCCTCTGCGAGAAAAAAACATTTCCATGACGTGGAATATTTCGCAAAATGTTGTGATTGAGGGGAATAAAAACCTGTTGTATTCAATTTTCCGCAATCTTACCGACAATACTGTTCGTTACGCCGGCGCAAACATTGCCATTCACATAAAACAATACAACGAAGATAAAGATTTCTACTATTTTTCGTTTGCCGACACCGGCGTGGGCATTTCCGAAGAACATCATTTAAACCGGCTTTTTGAACGTTTCTACCGCATCACCGAAGGTCGCACACGCGATACCGGCGGTTCGGGCTTGGGATTGTCAATTGTAAAAAATGCCGTTTTGTTTCACAAGGGAACTATTGTAGCAAAAAATCGAGCGGGTGGGGGATTGGAGTTTTTGTTTCAGTTGCATAGGTAGGAAAGGAGTTGACAAGTTGACGAGGAGACAAGGAAACGAGGAGAGTTTCCAAAAAGTACGTCATTGCGAGGAACGAAGCAATCTCTCTTAACCTTGTAACTCGTTTCTAAAACCTTGTCAACTAATCTCTTACTTCAAATTTTCCGCCAATATTTTAAACTCCATCGACGGCGAAATTTTGTTATACAATATATTATATACAGCTTGTGTAATTGGCATATTTACGTTGAGTTTTTGATTAATGTGCGTAATGCAATTTGCGCCGTAATACCCTTCGGCAACCATATTCATTTCCAATTCTGCCGATTTTACGCTGTAACCTTTGCCTATCATCATACCAAAACTCCGGTTGCGGCTAAATTGTGAATAGGCAGTTACGAGCAAATCGCCCAAATACACCGAATCGTTTATATCACGTGTGAGTGGATTGGCTGCGTTTATAAAGCGTTGCATCTCCTGTATGGCGTTGGAAATAAGCACCGAAGTGAAATTATCGCCATACCCTAAACCGTGCGCAATGCCGGTAGCCAACGCCATAATGTTTTTCAAAACCGATGCGTATTCTATGCCGTCAACATCAAGCGAAGTGCAGGTTTTGATATAATAACTTGTCAGAAGTTGTGCCACGTTGGCAGCCAATTCTTGGTTTTGTGAACCAATAGTAAGGTACGAAAGTCGTTCCAAAGCAACTTCCTCGGCATGACAGGGACCTGAAATAACGGCAATTCTGTCATCATTTACGCCAAAACGTGTCTTAAAATATTCCGAAATCAAGGTAATTTCCACCGGCTCCATACCTTTTATGGCAGTTACCAATTCTTTGTCGTGCAAATCACACTCAATACTATTGCACAGTGAAATAATAAATTTCGATGGCACGCAAAAAATAATGGTGTCGGCTGATGAAACTATTTCGTTGATATTGTTACTTACAACCAATTTTTCGGTATTGTAGGTAATATCAGAAACATATAAGGCATTGCGTTTGTGTTTTTGCAAACTTTCAATAATTTCCGGCTCACGCACGTACCAATACAGCGTATCAACGTTGTTGTGCACAATTTTTGCCAAGGCTGATGCCCAGCTTCCGCTTCCGAGAATTGCTATTTTTTTCATAATTTTTTGATTTTGTTGTAGAGACGCAATGCATTGCGTCTCTACTGGTTCAACCACAATTTCACATCATCTTGCAAAGGCGCAGCAATTTCCAATTTATTTTTCTTTTTATAGCCACACAAATCTTGATGTAACTTGGTATATTTAATTTCCTTCAAATTTTCATATTTCACATGCCCCATTGCCTGCAAAATTTCCGCCCATTCGGCAGGAATACCTGCGTTGGTGTACACTTCAATGCTATCTTTTTCGGCTTTTTTCTCCGGTTTCATTTGCGGGAAAAACAACACATCTTGAATTGAATCGGAGTTTGTCATAAACATACACAATCTGTCAACGCCAATGCCCATGCCTGATGTGGGCGGCATGCCGTATTCGAGTGCGCGCACAAAATCGTGGTCAATAAACATTGCCTCGTCGTCGCCTTTTGCGCTGAGCGCCATTTGGTCTTTGAAACGCTCGTATTGGTCAATTGGGTCGTTCAATTCAGAGTAAGCGTTGCACAATTCTTTGCCGTTTACCATTAATTCAAAACGCTCGGTAAGTTCGGGATTGTTACGGTGTTTTTTACACAATGGCGACATTTCCACCGGATAATCAATAATAAAAGTCGGTTGAATGTACGAATTTTCGCATTTTTCGCCGAAAATTTCGTCTATCAATTTGCCTTTGCCCATTGAAGGCTCGTGATGAATGTCGAGTTTATCGCACACGGCGCGCAATTCGTCTTCGTTCATTGCGCTTATATCAATGCCGGTGTGCTCTTTTATGGCATCGTACATGGTAATTCGTTTAAACGGACGTTTGAAATCAATCGTTCGGTCGCCCACCTGCACCTGCGTTTTTCCGTGCAAAGCAAGCGCAACACGCTCAATCATTTCTTCGGTAAAATTCATCATCCAATTGTAATCTTTGTAGGCAACGTAAATTTCCATCACGGTAAATTCCGGATTGTGCGTTCTGTCCATTCCCTCGTTGCGGAAATCTTTGGCAAATTCATACACGCCGTCGAAACCGCCCACAATCAAACGTTTTAAATACAATTCATTCGCGATGCGCAAATACAAAGGAATATTCAACGCATTGTGGTGCGTTTTGAACGGACGAGCCGATGCCCCACCCGGAATAGCCTGCAAAATAGGCGTTTCAACTTCCACGTAGCCTTTTTCGTTGAAAAAATTACGCATAGTATTGATAATTTTTGTGCGTTTCAAAAACGTATCTTTTACCTGCGGATTTACCACCAAATCCACATATCGCTGACGATACCGTTGTTCGGGGTCTGAAAAAGCATCATACACCACACCGTCTTTTTCTTTCACAATCGGCAACGGACGAATTGATTTGCTCAACACCGTAAGTTTTGAAACATGAACAGAAATTTCGCCCACTTGCGTTACAAACGCATAACCATCTACGCCAATAAAATCGCCAATATCGAGCAGTCGTTTAAACACTTCGTTGTACAACGTTTTGTCTTCATCGGGACAAATTTCATCACGATTAATATATAATTGTATGCGCCCGAACGAATCCTGCAATTCGCAAAATGAGGCTTTTCCCATAATGCGGCGGTTCATAATTCGACCTGCAAGGCGCACATTTTGAAATTCGCCGCTATCGGGCGTAAATTTTTCAAGTATTTCGGTTGAAGTTGCCGTTACGGTAAATTCTGCTGCCGGATAGGGCTCAATTCCCAATTCTCGTAATTTTTCCAACGATTCTCGGCGGATTATTTCTTGTTCGCTTAGATTTTGCATTGTGTATATATTTTATTTTTTAGCTATTTTTTTCTCTTCACTTTTCACTTTTCGCTCTACCTTTTTAATATCTTCAGCGGGTGGTAGTTGTTCGGGAACAATGCCGCGTTCGAGCAACATTTTGCGCACAGCTAAATTATTGTCAATGTGTTCTGTTTCAATTGGATTAACACCTGTTAAATCCTTTGCTTGTACATTAACCGAAGTCATTTCGGCAGCTAAATCTTTTGCTTTGATATTGATTGTTGGCAGAAAATCGGCAACCGGACGACTATCGGGAACGCCCAATCTGCGTTTGAGCATAGAAGTTTTAAGGCGAAACAACGCTTGGTCGCCTTTGGAACGAATAATAGCAAAATCTTTATCGTTTATACCGCGTTCGTACAAAATTCCCGACAATATTTTCTCTGTTTCAGCCAATTTCGCACGAGCTTTTAGTCGCTCATAATCTAAAATTCGTTGCTCTATAATTTCCGCACGGCGTGTTTGCACGGCAAAATAATTCTGCGCAAAGGCAATTTGTTCTTTTCTGCTATCGCCGTTTTGTGCAATTAAGTAGCAAGCGTAGCGTGTTAAAAGAATGTCAACAACCTCTTTTTCAGCACCTTTTGGCATTGGTATCGTTTTCCTGACGTCAGGAAAATGATAGTCGATTTTTTCCCCTGCGTTTTCGCAGGATTCTTTGGCTTTGTCTATAACTTTGGAAAAATTTTCCCATTTAGAATAACCTAACAAAGTTTGCAACTCCCGCGCACTCCAACACTCTACACCTTCAACCTCTGCCGATGCCTGCTCAAATTGAGCGAATAATGATTTTATTTCTTCTGATTTCATACTTTGTAACTATATGGCAAAAATAGCATTTATTTTTTTGTCTTGAACCAAGATTTACAACAAGATTTACAAAATTACCAAGATTAAAAAATCCTCTAAATCTTTTAAATCTTGAAAAAATCTCGGTTCAGACAATTAATTATTCGGCAACACAGCGAACGGAACAACTGAACATAATGCAATCTGTTGATAAGCCCGTAGTGTCACTATAAAAGTATATGAAGTAAGGGAAGTGACCAGTTTCTGTTCCACACCAATAAACGCCGCACCTACCAACGCCACCAACCGCACTTACACTATCAAGTACACTGGTAGTAAATTCGCGACAACCGGCGGCAGGCAAAAAAAGCGTGTTTGGTGCTGTGCCAAATTCTCTTCCCGTTACACCGTTTTTCGTTACCCATTCGTATGGAACTTGCGATAAATTGTTCATTTCATCGTAGGTTGGTAAACGCCAACCAGCAGGACAGGCATTTTTTGCTTCGTCCCACGTGTATAAATTACCTGTATGATATGGCTGTGAAACAAATGCTCCTCTTTCGCCAATATTACGAGTAGCCCACGTTACACCATTAATCACAACACCAACATCTGTAGTTTTTGTATTTTTCGGTGCTTGACTGCAACTTACTGCAACAAATGCAAAAACGCTTATAAAAATTCCGACTTTCCTCATTTCAATTATTCAATTACTCAATTATTCAACATTAATAAGCAATCCCAAAAACCACCCGCCGCTGAGAAACTCCCCCCGAATAAACACAAACCCCCTCTTCCTCAGGCGCATCAAACGGAATACACCGAATAGTCGCTTTGGTTTCCTGTTTTATTTTTTCTTCGGTTTCGGTGCTGCCGTCCCAGTGGGCAAGCACAAAACCGCTTTGTTTTTCAATGTGTTTTTTGAAATCTTCGTAATTGTCAACTGTTACGGTGTTGGCAGTTCTAAAATCAAGGGCTTTTTTGTAAATCTCGTTTTGTATGGTTTCGAGCAGGTTTTTCACTACTATTTCGATATTTTCCATTGTCATAGTTTCTTTTGTGAGCGTGTCGCGGCGGGCAACTTCAATTGTGCCTTGCTCCAAATCGCGAGGACCAATTGCCAAACGTACCGGCACGCCTTTCAGTTCGTATTCGGCAAATTTCCAGCCGGGTTTTTGCGTATCGCGGTCGTCGTATTTTACCGAAATGCCCAAGTTTTCTAATTTCGCTTTTATTTCACGCGCTTTCGCCGAAATTGCCTCTAATTGTTCCGCACCTTTATATATAGGTACAATTACAACTTGCGTAGGCGCTAATTTTGGCGGTAACACAAGTCCGTTGTCGTCGGAGTGCGCCATAATTAATGCACCCATTAAGCGGGTGGAAACGCCCCACGAAGTTGCCCACACGTAATCGAGCGCGCCTTCTTTGGTGGCAAATTGCACGTCGAATGCTTTCGCAAAATTTTGCCCTAAAAAGTGCGAAGTTCCTGCCTGCAATGCTTTGCCGTCTTGCATCAATGCCTCAATGCAATAAGTATCTAATGCACCGGCAAAACGTTCGTTGGCAGATTTTACGCCTTTTACAACCGGAATTGCTAAGAATTTTTCGGCAAATTCGGCATATACATTCAGCATTTTTATGGTTTCTTCTTCTGCCTCCTCGCGTGTGGCGTGGGCGGTGTGTCCTTCTTGCCATAAAAATTCTGCTGTACGCAAAAACAGGCGGGTACGCATTTCCCAACGCACCACATTTGCCCATTGATTGCACAAAATCGGCAGGTCGCGGTAGGATTGAATCCAATTTTTATAGGTATTCCAAATAATTGTTTCCGAAGTGGGGCGCACAATTAATTCCTCTTCCAATTTTGCCGAAGGGTCAACAACTACGCCTTTTCCGTTCGGGTCGTTCATCAAGCGGTGGTGCGTTACCACGGCACATTCTTTGGCAAAACCTTCCACGTGTTCGGCTTCTTTGCTTAAAAACGATTTTGGTATAAAAAGTGGAAAATAGGCATTGACGTGCCCTGTTTCTTTGAACATTTTGTCTAACTGCGCTTGAATTTTTTCCCAAATTGCATAGCCGTAGGGCTTAATAACCATACAGCCGCGCACGGCAGAATTTTCTGCCAAATCGGCTTTAATTACCAGTTCGTTATACCATTGCGAGTAATTTTCGCTTCTGCTTGTTAATCCTTTGCTCATAGTTTTATAGTATTTAACTTTTATGTGTCTTTTTTTATTTGGTTTGGATTGCTTCGTTCCTCGCAATGACGCTCTTTTGTTGGTTTGTGCTAACCCTCGAAGTAGCGTCATTGCGAGCAAAGCGAAGCAATCTATTCTTTTAATTCTTAACTTTTAATTTTTAATTGATTTTGGCACAAATTTTGTACGAGTAAGATAAATTAATTTTTATTGAATTTTCTTGCAAAAGAACAAAATTTTTTTATACTTTTAGCCCTTTTAGAACACTTAACACACATAAATTATATTTTAAGGAGGACATTCCCATGAAAACACTAACAGTATTACCGATTCTCTGCATAGCCACAATGGCTTCGTGCAGTTCGTGGCAAGCTGCAAATGCTCCGTTTCAGGACGATACGTTTGCCACAGGTGCTCGCACTACGCCTGCACCGCAAGTTCAGCAACGAACGGTGCAACAACAGCCTGTTCAGCAAGTTCAACAACAGCAGCAAGCGCCGCCCGAAGAACAATGGGAATGGCGTTTCGATGAAGACGGATTGATTGCACAAGATTTCAGTCAGCAAGAACAACCGCCAATGGTTATAAATAATTTTAATGGCGATGTATTTGTCAATGATTGGAGTCGTCCAACCACAGCTTGGGTATTTTCAGCAGGTTGGGGGTGGGGCTCACCTTTTTGGGGACCTTCATGGCATTTCCGTGCAGGTTGGGGTTCGCCGGTTTGGTGGGGACCATCAATTTGGTGGGGAAGTCCCGTTTGGTGGGGCTCGCCGGTATGGTGGGGAAGTCCCAATCCGTGGATTTGGCATCCGAACCCTTGGCATCCTGTTCACAGACCACCAATGTGGCGTCCGCCGGTAAATCGCCCTTCGTATGGACCACGTCCTTCGCGACCGGGTCAAGGTGCAGCTGTTCGTCCTGCTCCAAGTACACGTCCGGGTCAAGGAACATCGGCTCGTCCGGCTCCGGGAGCAACAACACGACCGGGTCAAGGTGGGGCAGTTAATCCTTCTACACGTCCGGCTCCGGGTGCAAGTACTCGTCCGGGTACACCGACACGGAATGAAAATGTAGGACAAGGTCAACGTCCGGCACAGCAACCGACTACACGCCCTGCGCAACCGACTACCCGTCCTGAGCAACCAACTACCCGCCCTGCACAACCAAACACAGGAAGTGAAAATGCACAAGGTACGCAACGACCAACACAAAATCAACCGCAACAACAAGGTGTGAACACTCCAAGTTCTCGTCCTTCACAGCCCGCGAATACAAATAGAAGAAGCAGTAGTGATGTAAATACAGGCGGTGGTCGTAGCCAACAACCTGCAAATGTAGGTTCGTCGCAACGAAGTTCTTCGCAATCGTCGCAAGGTTCTTCTTCTTCGGGTAGTACTATTAGAAGCGGAAGTAGCGCACCGGCATCGAGTGGAGGTAGTTCTCGTCCGAGTAGTTCATCATCTTCATCTTCACGAGGCGGAGGGTCATCACGGAGATAAAAAAGTCGTTTCGGCTCCGCTCAACGACCGGCACTTCGACTTCGCTCAATGACCACGGAGTCGAAGCCATACTTACCAAATAATTAAAAACACATTCACTTAAATATAAAAACACACATTATTATGAAAAAGTTTACAGTAGTAGTAGCAAGTTTGCTCGTAGCGGGCAGTCTTACAGCACAGAATTTTGAAGATGTATTGCGTACATCGGAAACGTTTCCACGAGGCAATGCCCGGTTTATGGCAATGAGCGGCGCAATGGGTGCGCTGGGCAACAATATGTCGGCAATCAGTATTAATCCCGCAGGTAGTGCTATTGCACGTTCCGGCGCATTGGAAATTACACCGGCATTTACCTATATTAAATCCGAAAATCATTTTCAAGGCAATTACAATCGCCGTTTTGAAACAGCCTTCCGTTTGCCGAATTTTGGTTTAATGATAGCTCGCGAAACGCCCAATGGCGGTGTTATTAGCGGTGTTTCATACGGATTTGCAATGAACAATCAAAATATATTTGATGCTTCTATGCGTTATGAAACTCAAAATGCCACAAGTTCGCTTACCGATGCGGCTCTTCGTGCTGCCGAACAATTTGGAGTGTCTGATGGAAGGGTAGATAATTTTCAAGATTTATTTTGGCAATCATATTTATTGCAGCATGACGAATTTGGCTTTTTTAGCGATTTTACCGAATTTTATCCTCCTACATATGGGCAACGTCAGACAACGGTAATTAATCGTTCGGGAGGAAAAAATGAATATATGTTTAATTTTGGTTTAGATTTTTCGCAATATGTATATGTAGGTGCCGACCTTTCTATTCAAAGCATAAATTATAGAGAAGGTCTTATGATAGAAGAACGAGATACACGAAACCAATTCGATTTTTTAAGAGATTTTCTGTATCGTGAAAATTTGGCAGTAAGCGGTAACGGTTTTACGGGTAAATTTGGTATTATTGCCCGCCCTATTGAATTTCTTCGTTTGGGTGTAGCATTTCACACGCCAACCACATTCTTCCTTACCGAAGAAACGACACAACGGGTAAATGCAAATTTCGACCAAGCTGTTGATTTCGATGACCGTGGTAATCCAATACTTTTTGGAAGTGCAAGTTTGAGAAATACATACGATTATAATATAACTACTCCGAGCAGAGCAATTGCAAATTTAGGCTTTGTGTTTAAAAATATTGCAATGATTGGCGTTGATTATGAGAGTGTTAATTACAAAAACGCATATATAGATGCTCGCCGCAATGATGCAGGATTTTCAGATGTAAATGATGCCGTTGCAGATAATTTAACTCGTGCCGATAATTTTAAAATAGGTGCAGAAGTGGCTTATGGAATGTACGCATTGCGTTTGGGTACAGCTTTATATGGCAATCCATATACAGACCGTAAAAATGATGAGACTTTTTACAGAACTGACATTTCGGCAGGTCTTGGCATTAAAACAGAGGGTGGTTTTTACTGCGATTTTGCATGGGTAAATTCAACTCGTACACAATACAACTTCTTGTATACCGACTATAATGATAATGTTGTAGAAGGAAAAACGAAACTTAAGAAATCGGATTTTGCGGTAACGCTTGGATTTAGATTTTAAAAATTAGACTTTTAGACACAAGACAATTAGACACAAGACTTTGCAATCTTGTGTCTAATTGTTTTATAAATTCTTAGAAAGATGAAAAAGATACTTTTTTTTGCAACTGTTGTAACAGCAACTTTTACAATTTTAACTTGCTGTTCGTGCCAAAAATCGGCACAAACCACCAATACTGAAACCGTTATGAAAGACCAAGCGATAACAGAATTACCTTCGATTACCGGAACTCGTTGGAAATTGGTGGAAATTTATGGAAAACCGATTGCAGGAATGACTTTTGCAACCGAGCCATTTATAGAATTTGATAGAGAAACCAACCGAGTGAGTGGGAGTGGAGGCTGCAATAATTTTTCGGGCGAAATGGAACTAAACCAAATTCATAACAGAATTGCGTTTTCAAAAATGATAGCCACTCAAAAAGCCTGTATTGACATGACAATTGAGACACAATTAATGGAAGTTTTGGCAGTTGTTGATAATTACTCAATTAGTGGTAATACGCTGTCGCTCAATAGAGCACGTATGGCTCCGTTGGCGAGGTTTGAGAAAGCCCCCTAAATCCCCCTCAAGGGGGACTTGCCGAAACTCGGACAAGAATACGATAAAAAATGACACAACAATAATAATTATAACACCGCTTTCTTTCTCCTCCCCCTTGTGGGGGAGGTCGGGAGGGGGCTTTTCACAATGAGCCACTCTTGGAACCCATGGCATGGTTGCACAAAAATCTCTCCCGGTTGCAAATATTGTTATGTGTACCGGCAAGATGCCATGTATAGCAACGAAATTCGTAGTTCCGAAGTGCACAAAAATGCTGATTTTGATTTACCGTTGAAACGCAAACGCGATAAAACGTACAAATTAACATCGGGAAGCATTATTTTTACCTGCATGACATCGGATTTTTTTGTAGCCGAAGCCGATGAGTGGCGAGCCGAAGCGTGGGCTATGATACGCCAACGTAGCGATACGCAATTTTTTATGTTTACTAAACGAATTGACCGTTTTCATGTGGAATTACCTGCCGATTGGGGCGATGGTTACGAAAACGTAATTATTGGTTGCACCGTAGAAAATCAAGCTATGGCAGATTATCGTTTGCCGATTTTTAATGCTTTACCCATTCGGCACAAAGTAATAATTGTAGCTCCCATGCTCGAAAAAATGAATATTGCGCCTTACTTACATGCCGCAATTGAAGAAGTAGCCACCAGCGGCGAATCGGGAGTTGATGCACGAATTTTGAATTACGATTGGATTTTAGATATTCGTCGTCAGTGCATAGAAAACGATATTCCTTTTTGCTTTCATCAAACGGGCGCAAAATTGCTCAAAGACGGGAAATTGTATCGAATTAAGCGGAAATTCCAAATTTCACAAGCTCGCAAAGCAAATATTAATTATAAGAGTAGGTGGTAACAAAATTTAGAACGCAAATGACGCAAAAAAACGCAAATCAACACAAATTTTATTTTGCGTAAATTTGCGCTTTTTGCGTCATTTGCGTTCTATTAAGATTTAGTTTTTATTCTTTGGGCATTGTTTTTCGCCACCTTTTTTGCATTTTGCATCGCCGCCTTTTTTGCAGCATTTTCCATTGCCACATTTACAATTTTCACATTTGCAATCTTTGCAGCATTTTCCATCGGCACATTTGCAGTTTTCACATTTACAATCTTTACAGCATTTTCTGGCGGCACACTTGCAATTTTCACATTTGCAATCTTTGCAGCAGCCCTTTTTTGCTTGTTTGCTCTCTGCTTTAATTTCGGCAAGTTTTGCTTGTTGCTCCGGAGTCAAAATTTTGTTCAACTCTGCCTGAAATTGTGCACGTTCGGCTCGTCGTTGTTCCATGAACTTAATTTTGTCGGCAGCTCTTTGTTCTTTTTGTTTTATGAACAACTCTTTCACTTGTGCTTTTTGACTGTCGGTTAAATTTAGTTGTTCGCAAATTTGTGGGCAGAAGTTTCGCTGTTTCATTGAATTTCTTTTACCGCCTTTACCTTTTTTACAGGCTTTCTTTTCGGCGCATTGCTCTTGTTTTGCTTTTTGTTTTGCACTCACTTTACTTGAAATTGAATACCCTACAAAGGCTCCAAATACTACGAGGATTACTCCTACTACTACATTTTTTACATTCATAATTTACTTGTGTTTATTGGTTATTAATTGTTATTTGTTTGAATTTTACAAAACTACGTAATTTTTTTGTGTTTTGCAATATTTGGTTGATATTCATTGATATTCAGTTGATATTCAGGGACGTGAAATAAACAACTTATAACAATATTACGGTGCTCTGCACCTTACTAACAACAAACATTTATACTACAAATATTACGTTGCTACGCAACTTTCTCTTCTGCATTTAAGGTGCAGAGCACCGTTAATCTTTGTAGTAAAAATACATAAACGCAACATAAGGTGCGTAGCACCGTAATATTAAACTGTTATAAGTTTTTTATTTCACATTACTCAGTTGATATTCGATAGATATTCTATTGAATATCGCGAAGCAAATATCTATTGAATATCAATCGAATATCTATTGTTCATTAACCACTAACTCCTGTTTTCTAATTATTTTCACAAAATCCTTTACTGAAAATAACCGCACTGCAAATGCCGCTGCAATTCCCAAAAGCATAAGGTAAATTAGATTATAAATCCAATTATTGCTTAGCGTATTTTTTCCGTAATAACATAATACACAATTGATTGCAATAAACAAAATGAGCAACACAAGCGATTTGAACGGGAACGAAAATTTGAACGTAGTTTTACACATTATCATTTGAATGGCACAGGTAAGATACTGTGTTGCCACGCTCGAAATAGCCGCTCCGAGGGCTCCGTAGCGAGGAATAACAATACAATTGAGCGTAAAATTGAGCACCATGCCGCCGCAGGCTATTATGTTCAGTGTTTTCAAACTATTATTTGCCGTAAGCAGCGTACCAAAAATATAGGCACTTGAAATAGGTATAAAGCTAAGTATCAGTATTCCATATATTTGTGCCGATTCGCCAATGTGGTCGTCGTACATAAGGCTCATGAGTTCGGTTTTGTAGGTAAAGGTGGAAATTACGAACACCAAAGTTGGCACAATAACCAGCAAAAACGACAAGTGCGCGAGTTGCCCCACGTTTTCTTTTTGTTTCAACATTCGTGCAAACATGGGCAAAAGCAAGGTTGAAAACAGGTAGGAAAACATACTGACGGCATCGAGTATGCGGAACGATTGGGCGTAAATACCGGCTTGTTCGGCTCCGTTGGGGAGTATGGTTTCCAACATTACCATATCCATGCGGGTGTAAAGCCCCATGAGCAAAACCAACAGGGCAAAAGGGTAACTTTGTTTTACAATAAGCCGTAAAAATGTAAAATCAAATCGCAAACGGAAAAATTGTGCTTTGCGATATACAAACACAAAAGCAATCAAGGCGGTCAGTCCGTAGGAAACAGTTTGTGCATACACAAACCATTCTATACTAAACTGTTGGCGATAATTGAGCAGTAAAAATCCGCACAAGCCAATCAACAGCAGGCGGTCGATAACGGAAATAAGGCTATCGGTTTTAAAATATTGCAAACCCGAAATATTGGAACGCAAATACAATATAAACGAAAGCAAAAATTGATTGAACAGCAAAAATGCAAACAGTAACCATCGTTGCGCATCGAAATTGAGGAACAAACCTATAATGCCGCCAATTGCCCCATACACCACCGCAAGCAGCAGTTTGAGCATTACCATATTAGAAAAATATTTGCTCAACAAATGATTGTGCCGCGCAATATTGCGATTGTTGAAATTGGTAATGCCCATATCTAAAAAAATATTCAGAATAATGGACAAACTGAACAGTGCCGCATAGATACCATAATCGTGCGCCCCCACAGTATTTTGCACCGTGCGGTCGATTCCAAAAATCCAAAATGGTTTTACCAAAAGGTTTAGGAAAACGAGGAGGATTAGGTTTATTATAAATGTTCGTTTCATAGCAGCCCCCCTAAATCCCCCCTCAAGGGGGGACTTGGCGTTGTGGTTAAATTATTGGGTTTAGTTTTCAATTGTAAGTTTCTTTTTTCTTTTTTTTGTGTAAATTCGTGATATGCTGTAATCTTACGGTTTGTACGGTTCCAAGTCCCCCTTGAGGGGGATTTAGGGGGCTGTCTTTTTATATCTCAAACAACCCATTCTTAACCGCAAAAATAACCAATCCCGCCGTATTTCGAGAATTTGTTTTGAGTAAAAGATTTTCGCGGTGTTTATCAACGGTGCGTTTGCTGATAAATAGGAGGTCGGCAATTTCGGCATTGGAATGACCTTTGCAAATATTGTATAAAATTTCGATTTCACGGTCGGTTAATTCGCTTTGTTGCGGTTTTTCTGTTTTTTTCTTGTTCATGTTGCTAATAATAGCTTCAAGAATTTCGGGGGAAAAATAATTGTTGCCGTCAAATACTTCGGTAATAGCTCGTTGCACATCGTCGAAATTAGAATTTTTGAGCAAAAAACCTCGTGCACCGGCGTCAATCATACGAGTGTAATAGTGTTCGTAACCATACATTGAAAGTGCAATTATTTTCAGTTCGGGTTGCAGTTCAATTGCCCGTGTAGTAGCTTCCACGCCGTCTATCACGGGCATTTCTATGTCCATAAGCACAATATCAACATCATTTTTTTGTATAAATGTAAGAAATTCTGCGCCATTTTCTGATTCGCTTATGCGACCAACAAAAGCACAACGTGAAAGTAAAAACTTTAAGCCTTCGCGGAATAGCGAATGGTCGTCGACTATGTGTATATGAATGGTTTGCATAAAAACGCTTTGCAGATAAATACCTTATTTTAGTAATTTTCTATTTTCAACGGTTTGAAACTATTCAATCCTAACTGACTTTTAATTGTACCGAATTCGGTATAATTACAATTGAGTTTTTCCGTTTACCGACAACAAAAATACCATTTTTTTTAATTTTTTCGCCGATTTACATTTGCGTATTTAAAAATTCGTACATTTGTGCTAATTCCAATGAGAGTATTGGAAGGATTTTTTATTGAAAAACGTAAAGCGTTTAAAATATATCCTCAAATCGGAATTTCAGCAAAATTTTCTACTACGAGAGGATAGGTGGTAACACTCCTGCGTCTATAGTTTATAGGCGTGGGAATTGTTACTTATCTGTTGTAGTGGGTGTTTGCTGATACCTCGATTTAAGATAAGTTTAACAGTTCCCACGCTTTCGTCATTTTATACATTTGAAATTAACCGCCAAGTTGGGAATTGGGAGGAAATTTTTATTTTTATGTTCAAAAACAAATTAAATTTGAGGAAAGTGGTTGCGATAGCAATCTGCCTCGCAGGTAGTGTAACAATGTTTGCACAAAACAAAGCAACAAGTCCCTTCGATAGGGAAAATCGACACAACGACAAATCGGTTTTTGCCGATAAGTACCCCAAAGTAGACTTTTTGAAGAAAAGCAACTCAACACTTCCTGTTTTACGTTCGGGTAATTTTAAACAACGCTTGGATAGTATAGTTAGTTCTTATGATATTGAAGAATTTACTATGAGAAGGAAACAAGAATTTGCGTATGACAATAATGGAAATTGTATTACAGAGATTGGGTATGATTGGGAAAACAATGCGTGGGCAAAAAGTTGGAAAGGAGAATATTCGTATGACAATAAGGGAAATCTAACAATAGAAATTTACTATGATTGGGAAGACAATGCGTGGGTAGAAGGTTGGAAACATGAATATTCGTATAATAACAACGGAAACATAACAATGCGCATTTGCTATGGTTGGGAAAACAATGTGTGGGTAAAAGATTGGAAAGGGGAATGTTCGTATAATAACAACGGAAACATAACAATGTGCATTGTCTATTATTGGGAAAACAATGTGTGGATAGAACGTTATAGAGACAAATATGAATATTCGTATGACAATAACGAAAACGAAACAATGGAAATTTGGTATGCTTGGGAAGGCAATGTATGGATAGAAAGCGGTAAGATTGAATATTCGTACGACAATAACGGAAACCTAACAATGGTAAATTTCAATAATTACCAACATACTCCCATGAAAGAAGAACTTTCGTACGACAATAATGGAAACCCAACAATGAGTATTTTCTATAGCTGGGAAAATGATACGTGGGTGGAGTATTGGAAAACAGAGTATGAATTTGATTTATCGGTTCTCAGTAGTGATATTAGTTACTTTCCATACTTTTTTTTCGACTATTTTACTGTCATAGAGCATTGCAAGACAATAGAAGTAAAAAACAAACTAATAGGAATAAAAAGTTATGGTTGGTATGAAAACATTACAGGAGTGTTCTACTATTCCAATATTCAAGGCAGCAACGTTGGCATTGAAGATACGCGCCGCGCCGCGTCTCTACCGCGCATTGCAGGTTATTACAGCCTTACCGGAGCAAAATTGGTGCAAGAGCCGGAGCGAGGTATGTATATTATATTGTATGACAACGGCACAAGCGAGAGGCGAGTGAAATAGTTGCTCATTAACAAGGGGTTGCAACCCCTTGTTGCCAGAAGAATAGAAAAACCAAAGCCGAGTAATTTATTCGGCTTTGGTTTATGCATAAGACAATTGCTTGCAAAACAGTCATATATTCTCAATAGCAATATGCGTCCGAAACCCTTTATGTTTATGATGTGTTTCAAAATCTATTGTTCCATGAATTGATTTTATGCGCGATTGCATATTTGAAATTCCCATACTTGTATAATGAAATGTATCTACCTGAAAACCAATACCATCGTCGGCATAGTTGATAGTTAATTGATTGTTTTCGTAGTGTATGTTTATATCAATGCGCTGTGCCTGTGCGTGGCGAATGGTGTTTGAAATCAGTTCGCATAACACGCGGTACAACACCGTTTCTACGCTGTGGTCGAAACGTTTGTTGGCAATATTCGATTGCAAATCAATGTCTAACGATTTGCCGTAACGCAATGTGTCAACAAAATTCCGCAACGCTTTTTCCAAACCAAAATTTGTAAGAATATGCGGACTGAGTTTGTTTGAAATTTCTTTGAGCGTAATAATTGCTTCGTCAATCACAAAGTTAGTTTTTTGTATAATCTCTTTATTTTCAGTATTTTCCACCGATTGATTGAGCGCCGAAAGTATCATTTTGATTGAAGACAAAACGGGTCCCAAACCATCGTGTAATTCTTTGGCAAAGCGCTGACGTTCATTTTCTTCGGTGCGAATGATTGCTGCAAACACTTCGCTTTCGTTTTCTTTGCGAATATTGTCAATCCGCCGTTGCAAGTCGAAAATTTTGCGAATAAAAAATACTCCTATACAAAGCAGCAGCGAAATACCAATAGAAAGAATAATTGATGTAGTTGATTGTTGGTCAATGATTTCTACGGCAATGGTGTAAGTCAAATCGAACATATTGCGTAGCGCCATAAGCAAAAATGCGATGGAAATAAGAATCCACGAGGCATTAAATTTTGTACGTTTTATTAAACTGAACGCAAAAAATGCCGCAATACATTGCAGAACAATTGATATGCTGAGAAGAATTATGTAAATCATGGGGCAAAAATAATCAATTATAATTTACAAAATCGAAATATTAAAAATCTTGGAAATACCGGTAACAAAAATTTGTATGCCTATGCAAAATGTAATAAACGCAACAAGTTTGTTTATTATCAAATTTCCGGACTTTCCTATTTTTTTCATAAATTTATGTCCTTGCATAAGTAGTACATAGAGTATAACGAGCACAATAACAAGCGCCAAAGCAATTGCCAAATAATTTATGCCGGTATGCACAAAATTGTTTTGCATGGTGCCGTTTGCCATGAGTGTAAAAATCACAGAAATACTGCCTGCGCCCACCACAATGGGGAATGAAATGGGGTAAAATAATTTTTGTTCCAATTCATTTAATTTTATGCTGTCGATTGTTTCTTGCTTATTGTCATCTTCTTGCGTAGTCGAGCCTGAAAGCATTTCCAAACCGGTTTTGCAAATAATAATTCCTCCGCCTACCTGTATTACTGGAATGGCAAGCCCAAAAAGCAATAACACCAAATGTCCCACAACCAAACTGCCAATGCCGATTAAAAGGCAGTTGATAAAAATTTTTTTCGTTGCTGCTTTGCGTTGTTCGGCATTTAAGTTTTTTATAAAACCATCAATCACAAAACTACTGCCTATGGGATTTACCACCGGAAAAAGCGCTATAAACGACGATGTGAAAAAAAATACAAGTTCGTGAATTGTCATAATTATACTGTATTTGTAAATATATTATTTCTTTAGTACTTTAGGTTTAAAGTTAGCGAATAATTTTTTCAAACTCAATCCTTGCACAATGATTGAAAACACAACTACGATATAGGTTATTACCACAATCATACCTCGATGCGTTATATTGCCAATAGACAGCGCCAATGCAATGGAAACGCTGCCACGAATGCCGCCCCACACCAAAAGCATGGTTGTTTGTCGTGAATAATTTTCTCGAAACATCAATATCGGAATTTTAATCGAAAGATAGCGTGCTGCCAAAACAACTGGTATCGCAATCAATCCGCACAGCCAATAGTGATTTAATTTGGTAATCAGCAGCAATTCAAAACCAATCAGCAGAAAGAGAATCGTATTCAGAATTTCATCAATTAATTCCCAAAATGTTTTGACAAAAGAAATATCGGTTTTCTTCTTCACTGAATATTTCCGGCTTTCATTGCCGATAATTATTCCCGCCGCAACCATTGTAAGTGGTCCCGATATGCCGAGAAGCTGCGAAATCATATATGCTCCCATTACAACGGAAAGTGTTACCAATACGGCAAATTTGTAATCTTCCACTTTTTTGATGGCGAAAAATCCGATATAGCCCAATATTGCGCCGATAATCAATGCGCCAAACGCTTCTTTTACCAACAGCCACGAAACGGAAAGAACGGTAATATCTTCCAATTGTTCCCGCCCTTGCGCGATGCTGTATATAACTGTAAATAAGATTATTGCCATTCCGTCGTTGAACAACGATTCGCCGGTAATTTTAGTTTTCAACGATTTTGATATTTTTGAACTTTTGAGAATAACCAGCACCGCAATCGGGTCGGTAGGCGAGATAATTGCCCCAAACAAAAGGCAATATATCAGTGAAACCGGAAAATTAATTTCCACCAACGGCAACACAAAAAGCAACGCATAGTACAAAAGAAACCCAACCACAAACGTAGAAATAATCACGCTGATAGAGGAAAAAACAATGATAGACAGTTTTTCTTCTTTCAAATCGTTCAAATTAATCTGAATGGCTCCGGCAAACAGCAAAAAATAGAGCATACAACTCATGAGCAGATTGGTAAAATCAATATGATTGACCAATTCGTACATATTCCGCAACGGAACCGGCTCAAATTGCCCGATAATTACCAAAGCAACCGAGCACACAATGGCTATTACCATAATTCCTATCGAGGGCGGCAATTTCAAAAACCGTACATTGATAAAGGAAAAAATAGTGGCGATGATGATTAGAATTGAGAGGGAGTAGTAGAGTTCCATGCGTATTTTTACATTATTTTTTCTTTATTTCGCTTCTCAAATTTTCCAATTTCTCACGTTGAGCATCGGTAGTTTTCCGGCTTTCTTTGATTTTTTGGATTGTTTTCAGTTTTGTTGTTTGCGATAGCGAAGAATTTTTTAAATAGTTTAAAATTTTGTCATCGGCTTGCGGGAACATTTCGGAAATAACCCACGCAATTGCCATACGTGTGTAGTATTTTTCGCTATCTTTTATGCTTGCCAAAAAATCGTCATACAATTCAACTCGTGCCTTATACAATATAAATGCAACGTAATAAAATCGGGCAACAAACTCTAAATCGGAATCGCGCGTGTGCTTAATCTGAGGAAAAAACTCTTCAAATTTCAATTTTTTGATTTTGTCGTAACCAAAAATCACATCAGTATGCGCCCAATTATCAACGTGTTTGATGTACTCTAAAAGGTATTTTATCAACTGTTTATCGTCATTGATTTTTTCAACGTTGGAAGCAAATATCAACGAAGTCAATTCGTAAGAATAATCCAACGGACCTTCTGTTAAAGAATACTCCTTCAACACCTTTGTCATTGTTTTGGAATCAAGACCGTGAAATTTCAATTTCGGGGAATTAATCATTTTTTTGTAAAACAATGCTTTCTTTTCATTGTTGAACTGATTTAAATAGGCAATTGCCTCTTTGGGGTTTTTAAATTCTGTTTTCATCATAATTATTTTAAAATTTGGGTATAAAAATAATACAGCCAACGACCGCTGCCGCAATTGCACAAATTAAAACAGCCGCTGCCGCTATATCTTTCACTTTTTTTATATCTGCATTTTTGTCTTTGTACACCACATTGGCAAGCGTTTCAATTGCCGAATTAAAAAATTCTGCGGTTAGTACTGTGCCAATTGCAAATGTTACGCAAATCCATTCCCACGCTTGTAAATCAAAATACACGCCTGCACAAATAACCACAATTGCAGCCACAATGTGAATGTGCACATTGCGTTCTTGCCTTACAACCGGCAGTATGCCTTGAAAAGCGTACGAAAAACTTGCAATACGTGAACGAAAAAAATCTTTTATTTTACTCATAAGTTGCCGTCATATTTTCAGTTATTTTGTTATTCAATTACTCAATCATTCATACACCGCCATATAATGCAACCCAATACTTTTTTTGCGAGCATTGGCAGCTTTTATTACCAAATAACCAACTTGAATCAAATTGCGTAATTCGCACAATTTGGGCGAAAGTTTCGACTGTTTGTACAATTCTTCGGTTTCCATATAAATTGTCCACAGGCGGTTGAAGGCTCGTTTTAGACGTACTTCGCTGCGCACAATTCCCACGTAATGACTTAATATTTGCTGCACTTCACGCACATTTTGCGTTATCAAAATCATTTCTTCGGGCATCGTTGTACCTTTATCGTCCCAATCGGGAATGTTTTGGGCAATTTCAATGTTTTGAATTTTTTGCACAGCACTTTTTGCTGCAAAATCGGCATACGCCAAGGCTTCGAGCAGTGAATTTGATGCTAAGCGATTTGCTCCGTGCAAACCGCTGCAACTGACTTCGCCGGCGGCATAGAGATTTTGTATGCTCGTTTTTCCTTCCAAATCAACTTTTACGCCGCCGCAAAAATAGTGCGCAGCGGGCGTTATCGGTATCATTTGTTGCGAAATATCAATACCTACGCTGAGGCATTTTTCATAAATCGTTGGAAAATGCCCCAACAAAGTTTCTTTGCTAATATGGCGGCAATCCAAATACACAAAATCGCTACCGTGAATTTTCATTTCGCTATCTATGGCGCGGGCAACAATATCACGGGGCGCAAGGCTTCCGCGTTCGTCGTATTTGTGCATAAATTCGTTGCCCGACGTGTCTTTTAAAATTCCGCCTGCGCCGCGCATGGCTTCGGTAATTAAAAATGCAGGCTTTTCCTTTGGATTGTAAAGAGCCGTTGGGTGGAACTGTACAAATTCCATGTTATCTAAAATTCCTTTTGCTCGGTACACCATAGCAATTCCGTCGCCGGTAGCCACTGCCGGATTGGTTGTATTTGAATAAATATGACCGGCACCGCCGCTTGCCAACATGGTAATTTTTGCCAAAATAGTTACAATGCTATTATTTTGTGCATCAAGCGCATAAACGCCATAGCATTGAATATCAGTCAAATGGCGTTTTACCAATTTACCCAAATGATGTTGCGTAATAATATCAATGGCAAAACAATTTTCAATAATGCGAATATTGGGGTGTTTGCGTACCTGTTCGCACAAGGCGCGTTGAATTTCGTTGCCAGTAGCGTCTTTGTGGTGCAACACCCTGAATTCACTATGACCGCCTTCACGAGCCAAATCGAAATTGCCGTTTTCGGCAGTGTCGAATTGCGTTCCCCAATGCAATAAATCGTCAATCAAATCGGGCGCATATTCTACAACTTTTTTTACCACCGAGCTGTCGCACAAACCGGCTCCGGCAACGAGTGTATCGTTTATATGGCTTGCAAAACTGTCGGGTTTTGAAAGTACGGCAGCAATGCCGCCTTGCGCAAAAACGGTGTTGGTATTGTCGAGTTTGGTTTTGGTAATTATGGTTACACTGCCGCTGTTGGCAACTTTGAGTGCAAAACTCAAACCGGCAAGTCCGGAGCCTATAACGAGATAATCGGTTGTGATTTGCATTTTATTTTAGAGTAATTTTTTATACTTCCGTTTGATTGTTTTTGAAAGACGAAAACACAGTATCAAATCTTCATACATACATTGTTTCATTTTTCCCCACACCGTGTAGTTTATATTTTCTATTGGGTATTGTTTGTGCATTTCTTCTATATCATATTCGTCAATATTTTGACCATACATAAATGTTGGGCGAGGGAAATGTTTGTTACATTCAGTAACACAGGTTGTTGGTGCAATGGCAAAACAATTAAAATTTGCTTCCGGTATTTCTACACAGCCAAATTGTTGTGCAGAAGTTGCCGGAATGTGGTCTTTTGAAGTGGGCAACGATGCCAATATAGCTTTGTTTTCGAGTGTTTTCAGTACAACGAAATATTTTGCTTTCGGTTTATTTCCATTTTTAAAATAAAAAGGGTCGAAATAAAGAATATTACGAGTTTCGAGCATTAATTTTCTTCAATATACTGTTTGTAAATACTTCTTTTGCGTTCATCGTGTTGCACGAGTTCGCCCATATTGATAATTATATCGGTGTTACCAATCATTCCGCTTTCAAGCTGTTCCAACAGTCCGTAAGCTACGGCAGTATTGTGCCACAGTCCGTTGGGGCGATGTGTGTAGTCAATCAGTTCTTTTGCCGTAGTGTCCTTAAATTGTTCGGCTACGAGCGAAAGCAATTCCATATCGTTGTCCGAAAATTCATCATCGCAAAAATCGGTTTTGGGGCAAATATACACACTATTGTTTTCGGCTTTTGTGTCAATATATTTCTCTAATCGAAAAAGTTTATCAGAAAGTTCAATAAAAATACTTTCGGCAACCGGACCTAATTTCCACATTTTGTATTGCAAATTAAAAAAAGGCACGCCACTTCTGTTGATAGACAGTTCATCTAACACATAGAGCAGTTTCAGCATTTTTGTTTTCGATAATTTGGCGATTTCTTGGGAAAGGAAAATCATTGCATTTCCAATCTTATCTATTTGCTCATTGGTCAATAAGTAGTAATTTGGTGTATTCATTGGATTGAGTTCAACGATTTTTCGATTACAAAAATATAAAACATATTGAATAAAATGAAAAAAACGACAGAATTTTGTTTTTCTGCCGTTTTATTTCTTTTCTGATTTCCCACTTATTAGTTAAGTTTTGTCGTATTTTTCGAGCCTTTCTGTTTTTTCACTGGAGCAGCTTGTTGTTGTTCTATTCCATTGCTATTTGGGTCAAGTTCTCGCATGATAAATTCTTCGGGATTATCTAAATAAGTTTGCGGGTCGTTCGGGTCGGAAATTTTCGTAACTTTTGTTTCGTTAAATATCGTAGGGTCTTTCATATCGGGTTCCACAAAATCGGGAACATCTTTCCATTGTTCGTTAATTTGTGCGGTTTGCATACGCTCAAATTCATCTTCATTGAGCATTTTGCCGTTGGCATATTTCAAAACAATTTTTGTACTTCCGTCTTCATTTTTATAAACCCAATCGCCATCTCGACGGTCGTTTTTGTACACGCCCGAAAGCATCTGCACGCCATTGGCGTAATACACTATAAACTTTCCATCTAATTTATTGTGTGCATAATTGGCATTCATGCGCACTTGCCCGCTTTCGTAAAACCACACCCATGGACCGTCTTTTTCGCCTTGCGTCCAATTTTTTATTTCCGCTGTTTGTTTGTTTGGCGTTGTTTGCCAATAAATGGTAGAAGTTCCGTCCAGAGTTCCTTTATCGTACATATCTTCGGCAATCAATTCATTATTTTCAAAATATTGCCATATTCCATGTTTTTTTTGGTCGTAAAAATAGCCTTTTGCCACCAAAATTCCCTGTTCGTTAAACGTTTGCACCGCCACATCAAGTGGATTTTCGGCACTATAATTCATTAAATGTTTTACTTTACCATTCGGGTGGAAACGTTTAAATTCTCCCACCGGAATATCGTTTTTGAATGTTCCTTCAAAAATTTTATTCCCTTGCGCATCTCGTTTAATCCACAAACCTTGTTTTTTATTGTTAATATCTAAATAATTAATCGGTTCATCTTTGGGTTGAGCAAAAGAAACGAAAGGGAAAGCAATGCAAAGCGCACAAACTATAAGTGTTTGTTTAAAAAGCGAATGAATATTTTGACGCATAGTTTAAATGAATTATAATATTTCCACAAAAGTAGCAATTTTTTAGAAAAAACAATTTTTGCCGGTATTTTTCCCACGAAAGACACAAAGCACACAAGGAAAAAAGAGGAACCTTTGTGTGCTTTGTGAGAAAACAGTAATTTTCTAACTCAAAGATTATCAAATATATTGTTTTGGGAAGGAAAAAAAAGTCGAAAAAAAGCCATGAAAAATTTGCACAGAAAAAAAATAGCAGTACATTTGCACCACTGAAAAAACAAGGTTTGGTAGTTCAGTTGGTTAGAATACATGCCTGTCACGCATGGGGTCGCGGGTTCGAGTCCCGTCCAGACCGCTCTTTAAATCGCTAAGTATCTTAAAATAAAGAACTTGGCGATTTTTGTTTTGTGTTATTGGCGACTTTTTGGCGAGATAATTTTGAAAACATTTTTTTAGCAACAATCAAATCTATTGCCGAAAAATGTAGTACGTGAAATTTTAACATGCAAAACAACTATAAATAAATTTCAGTATCTTTGCATATTAAACGAACTTAATAATACCAAAGAAAAACAAATGATAAACTCCGAACTTGTAAATTTGCTTGATAAATTGTTGACACTTCCTGTTGAAAACGAAATCGTTGAGTTTAAGCAAGCAAAAAATCAATTTGACAAAGACGACTTGGGCAAATATTTTTCTGCATTGGCAAATGAGGCTAATTTGGCAGGACTACAACAAGCGTGGTTGATTTTTGGCGTGAAAAACGATAGAAGCATTGTCGGCACTTCCATTAACGACAAACAACTTAACGAATACAAAGCAGAAATCGGGCGACACACTTCGCCCCGATGCAGTTTTATTGATGTTCATTGCATAGAAAAACAAGGAAAAACGATATTGATGTTGGAAATTCCGGCAGCACCGCAGGGCGAGCCTGTATCGTGGAAAGGACATAAATACGGCAGAGATGGCGAAAGTTTGGTAGCGTTGAGCGATACGGAATACGAAAGAATTAAATCGCAAAAAAACGCACTTGATTGGAGTGCAAAAATAATAGAAACTGCCACGATAGACGATTTGGATAAAAATGCAATCACTTTTGCTCGCACTCAATACATAGAAAAAAATCCAAAATTAAAAGACGAAATAAACAGTTGGAGTAACGAAGTTTTTCTTGATAAAGCCAAAGTAACCATTAAAGGCAAAATAACCAATGCAGCCATTGTGCTGTTGGGAAATGCCGAATCGGGACATTTTATCAGTCCTGCAACGGCTCGTATTTCGTGGATTTTGAAAGACAAAGAAGGCAACGAAAAAGATTACGAACATTTTGATACTCCGCTGATTACGGCAGTAGATAGAGTGAGTGCAAAAATTCGCAATCTAACTTATCGTTACATTACATCGGGAACGCTTTTCCCCGACGAAACCGAGCAATACGACCCATATATCATTCGAGAGGCATTGAACAACTGCATTGCACATCAAGACTATGCAATGGGTGGAAAAATCGTTGTGGTAGAAAGCGAAGATAGTTGGCTTTCGTTTAGCAATATGGGACGATTTATCCCCAATAGTGTAGAGGAAGTAGTGTTAAACCAATCGCCCGAACCGCAATACAGAAACGCATTTTTAGCCTCCGCAATGGTAAATCTGAATATGATTGACACCATTGGAAGCGGCATCAGAAGAATGTATAACATTCAGCGCAATAAGTTTTTCCCATTGCCCGACTACGATTTATCGAACAACAAAGTACGATTGACTTTTTACGGAAAAGTGCTTAATATTGATTATACTCGCAAATTGGCAGAAATTTCCGACCTTACTATAAATGAAATTATTTTCTTAGATAAGCTGGCTAATAAACAAAAGCCTTTGACCGATGACGAAGCAAAAGAATTGAGGGAAAGAAAACTGATTGAGGGGCGAAAACCGAATTTTCACATTTCGTCTGCATTGGCTGCTGTTACAGGAGAAAAGGCAGCCTATATTAAACAAAGAGGATTTAAAGATGAGCATTATAAAAAAATGATTTTGGAGTATTTGCAAATATATCGCGAAGCATCAAAAAAAGATATTGACGATTTGATTTTAGATATACTTCCGTCTGTTTTAGATAATGAAAAGAAAGCGAATAAAGTAAGAAATCTTATTTATGCAATGTCAAAAAAGGACAAAACCATCGAAAATAAGGGAACTAATCGTAATCCTCTTTGGGTTTTAAGTTTATCTAAAAACGGAATAGAAATAAAAAATTAGATAAACTTTTAGACGATATTTTAGACGGACTCAGATGTAATTTACTCAATTATAGCAGCTTGCAATATCTAAAATAAGAAGCCAAAGTTTAGATTTTAGATAAACTTTTAGACAAAGACACATTAAATAAGATTGAAAACAAAGAAAAAATGAATAACAATAAAAAGTTGTGTATGTTAATGAGTTATCGGCAAGCGGTGGACAAGTGCAGTGGGACACCGAAGCGAAATACGAAAAGAAAACATTTACATAATAAGATTAATGGAATAATAGTATGTCAACAGAAATAGAAAAATATAAACAACAAAAACTCCCACCAAGAGAAAAACGGTTGTTAATGGAATGGGAAATGATAGACCAAAGATGTAAAAATAATGAGCAGGTTAAATATATTGTTCATAAAGTGAATGAAATAGGTCTGCCAATAGTTTACGACATCTCTTTCAATATCAGGTCTATTATAGGTGTGGAAGAACCCGATGCACAAGGATTGCAAAAACCGGTATTCGGAAATGAGCACATTATGCGTATTACTTTGTCCGATTATTTTCCGGCTCGTGATGGAATGCCCGAATTTCAATTTTTGACAGATGTATGGCATCCAAATATTAAGTATTTTGGAAATTTTAAAGGATTTGTGGATGTGGATTGCAGCAGGTATCCATATAATCCTTTGGTTGAATATATTGACAGTATAATTGAATATTTGGAATATAACGTTTATGCAAAAAACGAATATCCTCCTTATTCCGAAAATATTACGGCTTTCGAATGGATTAGAGAACAGGCTGAACCACAAGGTTGGTTGAATTTTGCAATAGGAAATAATCACGGAACTACCATTCGAATAGAAAAACTTACCAAGCCTAAAAGGTTATTAGACGTAGATACGTTTGAAAATCATTTAACAGGAATTAATACGTCATTGTCAAAAAAAATGTCTTTAATCTGCACAAGTCAAATTTCGGATACACTTGTAAATTTTAATACACATTCATTTCTTTTTGGGATGTATGAGGCTTATGCAGAACATCGCCCGTTTGTTCTTTCGCCTGATATTATTTGGTTGTTAATCGCACAAGCATTTGCCAATCATGTAAATGCGAATGCAGAAAATTTAAGACATTTGTTTGTAAAGCATGAGGGTAAAAAAACTTTAACCATTCAGGTTGGTGCAAATTTTGATATTCACAATTTTAAGGAGTGGGAAGCAATATTCCCTCAATTTACGGAATTAATAAGTATCAATACCGGTAAAGATTTAATAGATACACTAACGGCAGATTTCAGTACTACAACTATTGTCGAACGGGTATCTTCTCAATTGACCATAATGAACGCGATGAAGTCCTATTATAGATACAAATCGGAAATAATATGCGGAATACCCGCCATAACTATTTTAGGAGAAAGAGCAGACTGGTTAAAAATAATAGAAAAAATAAAAATTCTCGGACAATATGAATTTGAATGGTGGGTAAATGAAATTCTACCCATTTTGAAGGAATTTGTAAATGTTTTTGACAAACAAACCAATATTGGTTTGTGGAGGGACATATTTAACTCCTACAATATGTGTGGGACTAAAATTAATGGTTGGATATTAAAATTTTACCCTTACGATAGGGAATTTAGAAAAAGAAATTTGAATGATTCAATAGATATAGGAGAGATAAAGGAACTGCCTGCTGAAATACTTGCAACTCCTTTACTCTTAGAAAATAAGACAACCGGTACCGAAATAAAATTAGAACTTCTTGCCGGATTTGTCGGATTGGAACAAGACAATGAAACATTTGCCTTAAAACCAAAAATCGGCTGGGCTATTCAAAGCAAAATTTCGGAAGACGATGTTAACGCCAGCAGTTAACGGGGGGGTATGAAATGGCGGTAGTAGCTCCGCAGAAACGACAGTACGATTTTTGAGGTTTTGCTCCCGCACGAACGGAAGTGGAAGCCGCCACTTCATAAAACCGTTTCTACGTTAAAATGGACTTTGGATAATTGCTTTAAGCATAAAAACAAAACTAAGAAACTCTAAATAACACTAAGGAAAAACAAAAATCAAAGATTAATTCAAAAAAACAAAGGCATAAATATTTCTTCATATTTTCTTCAAGTCGGTAAAACCCACAAAGTTTTACCGATTTTTTTGTTTGCTAAAATAACTTATCCGGTCTTATCTCTACTTATTCGCTCATATCCGTTTATATTCGTCAATCATATTATCTTGTTGCACTAACATTGCAAAGAGTTTTTATACGTCATTAAACAAAAGGAATGTATCAGCCTTTTGAGGTGGCGAGGTTGATACCCTCTGAACGCCGACAAAATTTAATTCTTTAAAAATTATGTTACAAGAATTATTGCAACAGCACAATGTTACCATTTCAATAACGAGTGAACAATTATCTGATTTCGCCAAGCAATTATTAAGCGGTGCAAAAGAAATCTACGAAAAAGTAAAAGAACCCGAACAATACATCACTCGCAAAAAAACTGCAGAAATACTTGATGTAGATTTGAGCACTTTGTGGCGTTGGGACACGCAATTGGATTATTTGCACCCCGTAGAAATTGGTGGCAAACGCAAGTACAAATTATCTGATATTAATCGGATTTTGAAAGTAGGTGTAAAATGAGAATGCTTTACGTTCTTTATAAGTTTCTTTTTTTTAACTAAAAAGTTGGCTTATTGATATATTTTTTAAGGTTAATAGATTTCAAAAGTTTCTTCTCCTAAACAAACACCTTTATACCATATTTCGTATCGGTATGTGCCTTTCGAATATTTTTTTTCATTCTTCCATCTTGGGAGCAAAACAGGAGCATTACCGGAGGAGGGGCTAATAGTAACATCAGAACTGTATATATATAATAATTTATTATCTTTAAGCTGATAAATCTTACAGTTACAGGTTAATTTGGTTTCTGGTTTATCTAACAAAGCTCTTGTATATTGAATTTTGGCATATAGATATTTTATGCTATTTTTTTTAAAGCGATTTGTTTCCGATGAATTTATGACCGTTCTATTGTAATAGCAATTTTCAAACATTATGCTATTAATTATAATAGGATAAGTAGCTTGTATTGTTGAAATAGTTTTTGTTAAATACTCGTTCTGTGTTTCGGCACCGCTAAGTTTTTGTTGTGTAGTGCCCAAGGTATCTTTCACTTTTTTCGTTGCCTCTTTTTCCGCTTGCAATTGTGCCTTTAAGTTTTCAAATTTTTCTTGTTCACTTTCCAAAGCATTTTGTACGTTGCTAAGTTCTATTTCCATATCCCATAAGGAGCCTCTTATAGTACTAAGCGTGTCTCGCGTTTTGCGAAGTGAATCTTGTGTTTCGCGAAGTGAATCTTGTGTTTTGCTAAAAGTTTCCTTTATTTCCCATGTGGCTTCTTTTGGTTTAACAACACTCTTCTCTTTACATTTTTCAATCCAATCTTTAAAATCGCAACCACCATTCTTCTCCCCATCCTTAAAAAGTCCTTCTGCTTCTTTGTATTTTCCTTTATTAAATAATTCTTGACCTTCTTTAAGTACTTGTTCACATATTGCTTGAGCTGAAACATAGCCACTTATTAAAATAGCTATGAGTAATAAATATACGTTTTTCATAAAATTACTTCCTTTCGTCTATTATTTTTTGTTTTTTTTCTATTACTATTTTATTGTCAGGACGCATTTTCAATACCGTGTCACAATAGTTTAAAGCACTATTGAAAAAACTTGGACGTTCCATTTTACAAAATTTTTCAATGTCGCTTTGGTAACGATTGTAGTCTGTAACTTTATTTTTACATTCTTGGCAAAGATATTTTTTGTTGCTATTGAATGCTCGTTCTATACTACCTTCGACAATATCACTACTATTTACCAAACTATCACAATTATGAAATAAATGGTAACTTGATGCTGAATAGTCTTGATTGCCCCAATAGACAATTTCCAAGTCAATTAATTTTTTTACTTCCTCGAATTGTTTTGAAATTTCCTGTTGTTCTGCGAATTGTTTTGAAATTTTCTGTTGTTCTGCTTTCTTTGTATTATTATCCACTATTAATTTCACAATTATTCCACTAACAGTCAACATTAGTACTGCTGCTAAGGTTATCCAAAGCCATTTACGAGATTTTTTTACATCTCTATTTTCTGTAGTAAGTTCTGGATGTTTCTCTCTCAACAAATCCGCCATAAATTCATCTACTGTTTGATGCCGGTCTTCGGGTTTCAAAGACATTGCTTTCATAATAGCATGGTTAGCGTTTTCGGAAATAGAGGGAGACAGTTCTTTGGGTTGAGGCAATGTTTCTATTGTTCTTACCGATGAGTCTATTGGTTTTTGCGCTGTAAGCATAAAATAAAAAACCGCTCCAAGTGAATAAATATCTGAATAGGAACCTTTTTTACAGGTACTCGAATACTGTTCCGGTGGAGCATAGCCCTTGGTCAGCATTATTGTGTGGCTTTGCGTTTTATCATGAACAAACTCGCGTGCAGAACCAAAATCAATTAGTATTGCCCTGTGGTCGGGAGTTATAATTATATTTTCCGGCTTTATGTCTCGATGTAATATTTCACGCTCGTGTATGTAGCCAACGGCTTCAGAAATCTGCGCAATATAATTGAGTGCAATGTCGTAGTCCAGTTTGCCTCTTTGCATTACAAGTTGCTGTAAAGTTACTCCTTTGATAAACTTCATAACCATATAGGCAGTGTCATTCTCCTCAAAGTAATTGTTCACTTCTGCAATGTTCGGGTGCTCTAATTGGGATAAAGTTCGAGCTTCATCCATAAATTTTCGCTTGTAGTCGTCGTATTCTTCTTTGCTAATACCTTGTAAATGTATTTTTTTTGTCTGTGTATTTCTTACGCAAGAACCACTGATGAAAAATTCCTTGATAGCATAATACTTATTCAAAGTAGCATGTTTGGCATAATAAGTAATGCCAAAACCTCCTGTTCCAAGTACTCTTTCTATAATGTAAGTGCCGTTGTACAGGATTTTTCCTGCCGGTAATTCCCGAAATCCATCCATATCTTTATATTTGTTATCCTCTTATCTTGCTGAAAATATAATAAGTTATCAGCATAGTTATAATACCTAACGCAATACGCCCGGCATATTGAAAAGTTTTCTTTCCCCATTTATCCCACCAATTTGCTCCCGAAGGTTTTGGTGGTTTTGACTTCGACTTTGTATCTGTAATAGTTGTATCAGTCCCCCACGTCCGCCACGGTAGAGGAGTATTCCCTATCCTTACAATATCTTCAGGGTCTAAATCAACTTTTTTACCACTTTCTATTTTTTTTCCACGTATAAAAGTTCCGTTTGTAGAATGCAAATCGGTTAGTTTAGCATACCCGAAATCATCAAAAACTATTTCCAAATGGTAACGACTGACTTTCGGGTCATTGATAACTTGTGTATTACTCGAATCACGTCCTACAGTAACTTTTTTCATATCTTTTATATTGTCAGAATAATTATTTGTGTTGCTTACTTTTATCTTTAGCAAATCCTCTTTAAATTCTTTACAGGTTTGATACCTTTCACTTCCTTTTTTCTGCAATGCCCGTTCAATAATTGGCTGAAAATCAGGATTTGCATCGGGATAAAAATCGGTTATAAGAGGTATTGGCTCGTCGTCGCATATTTTTTTAAAAGTATCGTTTCTGTTGCTTCCATGGAATGGTAATTTTCCGGTAACTAAATTGAACAACGTAACTCCCAATGCAAATATGTCGGTATAGCGCCCCAATTCTTCCAGATTGATTTGTTCGGGTGCCATAAAAGCTGGAGTTCCGCGTTTTTCCGGATTATGTTCTTTGTCATTTAATTTGGCAGATATACCCATGTCCAAAATTTTAATCTGCCGGTTTTTCAATACCATTATATTATCTGGCTTGATATCCAAATGCAAAATTCCGTCTGTATCCAGCTCCTTGTAATTGTGCAGGTAATCAACCGCATCCAATATTTGGCAAAACAGAGGAATAAGCATTTCGTCATCTTGCTTAAGATAAGCATTCAAAGGCGTACCGTTTACATATTCCATAATCAAGTAAAATATGCCTTTATCTCTATCTTCAATGTAATTCATTAATTTGACAATATTCGGATGCGAAAGGTACAAATAATGGTTGGCTTCTTTCCTGAAAAGGTCTATGATAGAATCATTTTTTGTTCTATGAGGATGCAGTTTTTTGATAGCCACTTTTTCCCCTGAATGTCTATCTATTCCCTGATACACAACAGCCATTCCGCCGGAATTAATCTGACTATCGACACGATAATATGTTGGAAGTCCCTGAAGCGTCATTTTTTCTTATTGATTTCTATTAGTTTTTCAATCCCTTTTTTTAAATCATTCAAATCGCCCTCAAAATATTTATTCCTATCAAAATCTTTCTTAGAGCTAAGTTTCATAACAACGATAATATTGTCGGCTTTTTCTATGATTGCATTCATTTTTTGCCGGAAATCTTTACTGCCTTTTTTTAACGACTTGACCTCTTTCAGCAACTGTTTTAGCTGATTTTCTATATCTTGTTTACTGTAGTAAACTATCTTGGTCTCTATTTTTGAAGATTCTGCCTCTACTTTTATTACAGGTACCTGTTTCGTTGCGTTTTTTATAGAGTCTTGTTTTATTGCATTTCTAATTTGTTCTTGTTTTACAAGATATTCATTGTATGTTTTTGAATTATTAATGGTGGAATCTACTACGATGCCTTTAGAATTATAAATTTTGATTTCACAAAAAAGAGTGTCAACTTTGTTTTTTGTGAAATATTCATTGGCTAATAATTTACATTTATCCAAAGGCATATAGTCCGAAACGGTAATTTTCTCTTTACTTTTTAGGAATTCATACCTATGGTCATAGTTTATTATATTTTCTTGACCTTTGAGTGTACCGTTGTTGTTACATTCATAAATTTTCACCGTAGTTGGTTCTTTATACGAAGTTGCCGGAATTGGTTTTTCTTTCCGGTTCTTTTTTACTCCATTTTCAACCAATATCCACCGGATATTTTGAATGTCTTTTATCTGTTTTCCACTCGGTCTTATCAGTTCCATTGTATAATTGGCATCTTTGCCGGTGTATTGATTACGACGGGTTGCTTCATCTTTATCGAGTTCACCGGATAAGTTATGTGATTCACCGTAAACAACACCTCCTGCCGGATAAACTTGTGTTATCTTAATGGAAAAACTCTGTGCCTGTATTTGAAGCGAAAATAGGATAAGCAGTATAATGCTAAAATATTTTTTTGTCATAAATTTATTGTTTATTACTTTGTTTATATCAATTAGAAATAATATAGGTTTTTACACCGGAATTATTATAAAGCGTTATTTTTTTCTCCGAATAGGAATCTTTGTCTGAATTTGGCACAATTACTGCATCAATTTCTTTTCCGTAAACAACTTTTTTCACAAAAACTTTATTGCCTTTTATTTCAAGCATCTCATTGAACCCTAATTCTTGATTTCTTTTCTCCCATGCTTTTTCCTTAGGTATTCCAATAGTGACAGGTAAGCTATCTTTTGTTTTCTCTCCTGTTTCGGGTTTTAACAATAGAAATGTAAGTGTCGAAATAACCGCAAACAAAACAATCGCAATAATTATCAAAACATTCCTTGTAATGCCTGTTTTATTACCGCTTGTTCTATTGGAAGAAACCGAATTTTTACTCTTAAATACGGTGTTTTGGTGCGGACTGTTACTGACATGTATCAATTGAATGGTGATATTATCCTTTCCGCCCGCTTGTATTGCCGAAGAAAGCATGTTTTCTCCTTTTTCCTGCAAAGAGATTTTTTGTCTCAGGAAATTCTGTAAAGTATCGTCATTGAGCATACCCGACAAACCATCGCTACATATCAAAAAAACATCTCCTTTGGCAGGTAGGGTAGGCATTGAGCATACTTCCGGCTGTATTTCATTTTTTACGCCGAGCGTTTTTAATATCTGGTTTTTTTGAGGGTGGTGTTCGGCTTCGGCTTCGGAAATAATGCTTTGGTCAACTAATCCCTGTACTACCGAATGGTCTTTGGTAAGGCGGTGCAGTTGCTGTTGTTTGTTGCAATATAAATAAATCCGGCTGTCGCCAATATGGGCAAACCAAGCTTTATCGTCGCGGAGGAGAAGCACGCAAGCAGTTGTCCCCATGCCTTTCAGTTCGGGATTTACCGTTGCAACGCCTAATATTTGCCTGTTGGCAAATGCCAAAGCATCTGCTAATGCCTGATGAATAACTGCGTAATATTCTTTTGAAAGAAATTTAACAATGCTGTTTACAGCTACGGTAGAAGCTCTTGCTCCTCCTGCATGTCCGCCCATACCATCGCAAACGATAAATAAAAAACCGTTTTGAGTTTCGCCGGCATAGCAGTTGTCCTCATTCGCCTGCCTGACCAAGCCTATATCCGTTACAGAAAATACGTCCTTATAAAAATCAATCAATTTCATAATCTACATTTATTACTCATAAAATTTCATAACTGTTTCGCCCAATTGAATAATGTCTGAATTCTTCAAGTCTGCGCTTTCAACATCATATCCATTCACAATTACACCACTCTTAGATGATGGTAAATCATGTATTTCAAAACAAGAACCATTAAAAATAATCTTTGCATGTTTCCTGCTAACTGACATATCACCAGAAAGTACAATGTCGTTATCTTTTTCCCTGCCTATAGTTGTAGTAACTTTGTCGATATTAAAGGTAATACTGTTTGCTGTAATCAAACGAGGTTGCAGATTTTTGGTGCGCATCTGTTTTGCAAGCCGTTCGTCCTGTTCCTGTTCGCGAGCCTGTCTTTCTTTTTCTTCGGCTGCTTTTTGTTGTTTCTGTACTTTTTCTTGAAGTTCCTTTTGTTCACGTTCCAGTTTTGCCTGCTTAGCTTTTTGAATGTTTTTCAACCTTTCGTCCTCTTGTTTTTGAGCAGTTATTCGAGCTTTTCTTTTTTTGAGAAATTTAATTCCAAAAATAATACCCAAAGTAATGCCGGCAATAATGATAACCAATAAAATCAAAAACAGTATCAAATGCTCTTTTGCCGAAGCAATCAATGAGAAATCTGGAGTTTTGTAATAGCGTGTTATATCATAATTTGTTCCATCAGCATTAAATTCAAGCGGGTGCGATTTTCCGTCTCTATCTAATTGAGAAGTAAAAGATATTTTGTAATCTTGTCCATAATGACGGCGGTTGAGTTCGTTGAAAGATTTTAATAATTCTGTTATTGTTGATTCGGTATTACCATTGGAAATAATCAGTTGCCCGTAGGTTTCATCAGATAATCGTTGAAGAACAGCTGTATTTCCGTTTCCATAAGCGGGATAATAAATCACATAAATCGGAATTTTATTTCGTAATGATTGGTCTCTAATAAATGATAAATCAAACTCGGAAAATAATCCTGCTGTTATTACCACAATTGCTCTCGTGTTATTATTAGGTTCTTTCCCTATTAAATCCAAGCCTTCTTTGATTGCTGAAAACAAATCGGATTCATTCGGATTGTTTCGATAGTAATAAGGGTTATCATATACTTGTTTTCTATTCCATATACTGAATACCGCATCTGTTGTGAAATTCCCTAATATTCCTTTATCAGAAATAAATTCCGGCAATTTCAATTTTAAAACCGATTCATCGCCTTGCTTTCGATTGAACACAGCAATATTGAAAGTAGTGGTTGTGTCATTACTCACATCGTTTTGAAAAAAATTGAACAATAACTCACTGGTAAAATCATATTGATTTTTTCGAGTTGGATGCTCTGGGTCTTCCCACAAGAAGAGAATGGTCTTATTTTTTTGAGGAATGGAATCTGAGGATATGTTTTCGCAAGTAAATGTCAATTCCTTCCCATTCTCTTTAAGCATGAATTGATTGGAATGGAGAATATTCGGATTGTACTCATTCCAAACAAAAGAAACTTCGCGGAAGTTCTTTGTGTTTATATCTCCCTTTAGGGTGCCTTGTTGAGCGTAACTATGAAGCCCATAAAAGCATAAAAGCGTGTAAAAGATGTGTTTCATACTATATGCGAATTATTACATTAACGATGCTATTTCACTTTCGGCTTGTTCCAATACTGTGGTAACTTGTTTCATTGCACTGTCTTGACTGGAATAACTTTGCCGTAAAGGTTCTATATGGCGAGAAAAAAAGGTTTCTTTCACTTCGTCTTGCCAGTTGCTGTCCACGCTGGAAATATGTTGTTCCAGTGTGGATTTTTGGGTGGTTAGTTGGGCTATTTTGCTTCTCATAATTATTTTTATTTTTTTGTGCTACACCTATTATGTCCGATTTTTCAAATGCTATTTCGAGCTCTTTGTTATTTGGACTTTTCAGACAAAGGTGTTATCCGTTCAATCTTGAAATTCTCACTTAAATCAGTTCCCATATCAACAAATTCTTTTTGAGATACATAGTCATTCGCCAGTTTACGTGCTTGGTAAAATTGCTCTGACTCTTCAATCTCTGACGCAATTAATTGCGCTTGTATGTCTGTTGGAGGTTTATATCTATATGGCATCATATTATCTTCAAATGTTGGATTAAATGGATTACTGAACATGCTTTTTTTACAATAACCAACTGGTTGCGATTCGTTAAGAAAATCTTTTTTAAATTGAGCTATCGGATTAATTTCTAAATTTGGCTTAGGACGCATTTCATAATAATCAACACTTTTAGAATCATTAAGAAAGTCTTTTTTGATTTGCCGTTCTAATTCCGGACTAAATTGCGATAGTAACTCATTGCCTTGGTGCACACCTATATCACTATGCCCTCCAATATCTTTTATTCCTATCCTTGCTCCAACTCCAATTTTTAAAGGGGCAGAATCTACAGAAGCCGAAACTTTAATACCCACGCCTTCATTTCCGGCATAAGCTCCTGCTTTTGCATCTGCTTTTATTTCTTTTGTTATTTCAATTTCTTTTCCAACACCTCCTTCAACTTCAACAATTTGACTATCCTTTGTTGTAATACTGCCATAACCAGCAAGATACTGACCTGTATATTTCGTTTTATCAACAGATTTTTCCACACTACCCGATAAGACTTCGTTTCCAAATTTTTGACTAATACTTGGAGTAGTTTTTAAAGAAGTTGTTGAAGAAATTTCTTGTAAAACTTCTTGTTTATGTTTTAATTCTACATTTACATCTACTCCCAACTCTCCTTCTGCATGTCCCCCCAGTTCAATTCTACTCCACTTGAATTCGGGTGTATAGTTTCCATCTATTTCTTTTGTGAACACCATTTTGGGGGCATCACTATTAATTAATAATGCTTTTCCCTTGATATTCCATTTTTTATTTAAAAGACCTGAAGTATCCGAAAAATCCATATCGGCTTCAAATACGGAGAGTGAACCATTTTTATTAATTTTATACACATTCCCTTCTTTAATTTCAGCAAACATATCTTCCCTCGGATTTCTCGGATATAATTCATCAGAAAAAATAACAACAGAACGTTTTAAATCATCTTGATAATTGTAATCATTAGACATTTTGAAACGACTCATTTGGCTACCATCTTTTGACACGACATACACTTCTTTTGAATTTTGAGCATAGAAGTAATAATTCTTGTCATCAGACATAGAACTTAAAGGGAGTTCTCCTTGATTGTTTTTTGTCATTTCGCCAACAATGGCTACAAATTGCTGTTTATTCATTCCTGATTTTGAATAAACATCATCTTCCCATGAGAATCCCCTCATTTGTTTAGACCACTCTTGAATTATTCCATTGTAACTTTCTTTTGCCTTATTTTCAAACTTATCGCACAAAGCATTATATTTTTTAATGAGTTCATCTTTTTCCGGTGATGGAGGCATAAGTAACAAATCACTCATCCTCTTACCGTTTTCTTTATAAAAAGCATTGTCAATGTGTGTGTGCATAGGTTGAAAGAATTCTCCACGTGCATCTTTTCCTTTTTCTCCCAGCAGGTAGCTTACAATTGCGGCAGCAGTTATTAGCCCCATAACTCCTCCTCCTGCTACTATTGTAGCCTCCGAAATACTATTGTTATCTGTTCCGAAAGCAGTATTCTCGTTACTGTCTGGAATATTACTTGTTACATCATTGTTCTGTAAAGTATTATCCGCCATCATTTCTGATGGACGGCGCAAGGTAAAGTCTTCGTTATTACCTATTTCCGTATCAGCGACAGAGGTGTTGTTTTCGCCGTGTATCTCTGCTGTCATACCTGTTTCAGTTGCAACTCCAAATCCGATTATACCAGGATTTGAACCAATACCAACGGCTGTTCTGGCAGACGCATTCGGGTCATTTTCGGCATAAATAGTCCCCATCACATCGTCCTCAAGATAAATCCTCATATCCCGAATAAGTGTCGTAAATTTAGGTACGGTTGAAGAAGATATGAAATTTAGAGAAGAATTTACATAATTTCCTTCAGAAGCATTATATGTCGAACGAGCCTGCCGGACGTTCGACATAATACTTTTATATCGGCTATATTTTGCTTGCGCACTTGCCAATGCACTTGCTTCCGAAGAACAAGAGCGCCTACGTTGCGGAGGGTCGGAATTGCGAGCTATTTCACACGAATGCAACGCGGCTTTTGCCCTGTTGATTTTTTCTACAAAATGACTTTCCAAACTTTCCAGACGAGCAATTCTACTGGAAAGCGCGGAAGAAAAACCCTGCACAGTAGCATGGCTTTGCTCCCGATACCGGCTTAGAGCATTGTTTAATGCTTCTAAGGAGGCTACGCTGATTACGTGAAGTATTGACATAACAATAATAACTATTTTTTTAATTTTGTGCCCATTCTATAGCGTCTTCACCCAGTCTGTGTAAATAGACTTGATATTTCTCCATAGCTGGAAGTAACTTAGCATGCAATGGTTTTAAACCTTCGGTATATCTGGCTCTAAATCTATGAGCAACAGGGTCGTCAAATAAAAATCCTCCATGCAAAAGATTATTCATTTCTTTTTCAATACTCCTGAATCTATCACTTTCGTTTTTTATATTCTTTTCAAATCCGAATAGTAAATCTGCGGTTAGTTCTGTTCTTGGCATAATTTTTTTATTTTTAAATAATACAATATGATTTTTAAATTTTATAATGATACTTTTCTGGTATGAATCACTCTTCCCTGTTCAATTTTTTTATTTAGATAAGTTACAAACTCTTGCATAGTATTTACTAAATTTTGTATGTCTTTTTCACTATCTTTAAAAACAACATCAAAATCTTTTGCCCCTTCTGTTTCAAAGTCGTTTGCTCTTAAATTTGCCAAATGAGAGGATAAGTTCTGCCTGATTTGGTCAAACTGTTGCCAATTTGTGTTTACTGTGTTTTTGAACCTTTCAAGTCCTTCGAGGTCTACTTTAATATCTGCCATAATTTTAAATTTTAATTATTAATAAATATATTTATTTGCGTTTTTTCTTCCCTTTTAATGTTTCCAAATATTCCCGCTGTTTTCTTTTCCATTCGGGTTCTCCCGGTACCGAATTGTCTATTGGAGATTCCTTCGTTTTTTTACCACCTAATTTCTCTCGTTCTTCTTTCAGTTTTTTCAAATACAGATTCAAAAAAGCAATGACTTCCTGAACAGAGACGGTGTCAAGAAAACGGTAACAGCTGTCTATTTTTGCTTCTTCTTCGGGTAGCCAATCTTTCGTTTCATCAGCAAAGTTATTGCGTAATCCGGTAATTTTCTGCTGTATTTCTGTTTTTAATCTTTCTACTTTTTCCAATTCAGCATGGAACAAATCCAGTTTATATTCAATAAAAGCGCCTGTTTTTAATTCCGACAAATAGGTAAATAATTCTTTTTGTAAAGAAGGATATTTATCGAAAAATGTCTCGAATTTTTTCAAATAATCCACATAGTGCTCGCTGTCATGCTTCAATCGCTTATATTCACATTCTACCTCTGCCGATTTTTGGTAAACCGGCAAAGCCTGATGCGTAAGCTTTATATAGTCATCTAAAAAAGTATGTGTATCCATGCTCAATTAGTTTTTATTGTAAATCGAAAAAATATAATCGAATTTTTTCTGCGTTTCGGGGTTGATATTACCTTCAAAGGTGTTATAAAACACAAATGGTGCTAATTTATACTCTTTGTTTTCTACCAATCCATAACCTCGTTTTATATTATATTTTTCATATTCTTCATGCAATTTTAATTTTCCGCCTTGCAAGCACACTTTATTTTCAAAATAATCAAATATTTGGTCACTAAACATTTCATCAAATAACCCTTCTAAACTATATGAGTAAAATAGAAAGTGAATACCGAATCTGGAGCCGTCTTTCAATATTTTCATCAATTTTTGTGTAATGGGAGAAGTATCATACCCTTCTTTTTTCAATTTTTGAGCTGCCTGTATATTCGATAGAGTCAAGATAATTTTACCTCTGTCTGCATTGCTTTTACGCTTGTTGTCGTTTTCAATGCGCTCGTCTAATTCCTGTTCTATGTTGTTCACTAACTGTTCCAACTCGCTTTTTATAACATATTCAATATTGCTGTCGAATAATTCTGCAAAATCCTCGTAATAATTAGCAAACTCGTTGTCTGTATCCAAAAAATCAACAATATAAAATTTACTGTTTGCCGGACTTTGTAACTGTAATTGCAGATTGGCAGACAAAAGACTCGACATGGCAGTTTGTATGTCATTGCCGATAAGTATTAAATTAGCGGCACTTTTATTACTTACATTGACACAAATAGGTTTTTTTGAAGTAGAATACTCTATACCAAGATAAATTTTGCTTTCTTTGGTGGTTACTTTTTTACCTGCGCACAACAAGTCCATTATATATTGATTGTTGGCTAAGTCCAAATTACTGCTATTAATTTCGTCTATTTCCGTTTCTTGTTCCCAATCCCAATCAGGAAAACGTTCGGCACATTTATTACGACAAAATTTTATGTATTCCGGTATTTTTTCTTTTTCAATATTTGCTCCTTTGAATTTAATATTGTCTTTATATTCTCCCCCCTTATCATTTAATATTGCATCACCAACTCCTCCTAATTTAGACGCGGCTGCATTCCCTGCTCCCAATATTTTCCCACTATCCGATTCTTCTTTCAACTTAAAAGCAAAACGTAAGGTTACCAAACTTATGTCAAATCCTACATCTCCATATTTTTGAGTGCAAAAAATGATATGAATGCCTGCACTTCTTCCTTGTTTTATTAAATTGGTTAATATTTCTTCAGCTTTCCCTTTTTGTGCAAATGTTCTTCCTTCAAATAATTTTTGAAATTCGTCGATAATTAAAACTATTCTTGGTAAAACTTTGTTGGTTTTTTCCCGGTAATCTTCAATCCGGTCAATTAATATATTATATTTTTCCGTAGCTTCATTGAATAGTTTATTACGATTTTTTATTTCATCCTGAATATCTTGAAGAGTATTTAGAATCAAATCAATATTGTTATTTAATGAAGTGCTTTTAACGTGAGGTAACTTTTTATACATCTGAAAACCAACACCGTCTTTACAATCCATTAAAAAAAACTGTAACTCTTTGGGCGAATAGATGATAGAACCGTTACATATAATATTGTGTAGAAATACGGTTTTCCCCATCCCCGGATTTCCACCGACCAAAGCAAAATAATGTCCATTACCAAACTCAAAAAATATAGTTTTGCTTGATTGTTTTCCGACAGGAATCTTAACTCCCAATTTTGTGCTTTCTTCCCAATATGTTGTTTGCATAAGATTTTCGAGATAGCCATCAAACGAAATATTAGTTTGTTTTATATTACCTGCTTTCCGATTAATAGCATTAATAATGACATCCTTATTATCGGGAAGTTTATTATGAAGTTGTATGTCAAATGTATTGAACCTTTCATTAAATAATTGTTTTAATTTTAAGTCATCGTTTTTTATATCTATCTCATATTTTCCATCGGAATTTCGAGACACCTGTGTGGAAATATTCAAACATTTGGAAATATCAAATCCATACCCATACTGAGTATCAGTAGGAGTGTTATCAATGCTGTAAAAAATATAAATACCCGCATTGCTGGCATTTTGATAGTTAATCAGGTTAAAAAACTGTTCTGACAACTCTTTTGAAAAATCATGCGGAAAATCGGAAATGAATACAAAACGATAAGGTTCCGGTAACGTGCTGTTTGCCTTATTGTATTCTTCAAGTGTATCATATCCTGTTAATTGGTTATTTTTTATCTCATCAACTGTTTGATTTAATTCCGCAATCAATTCATCAAATTTCTTGTTGTTGCTAATGATAAAGGCGTTGTGCTTGATTTTTTCAGGAAGCTGTTTCATTATATTGAATTTACTCCCCCTTTTATGTGTATCTACAAAATGAAATTTACATAAATTTATAGGCAAAGACAATAAGAGACGGAAGGCAATTGATTGAAAAATAGATTGTATGGCATCTTCGTTGTTTTGTTCACGGTCAATTATGAATGCTGTCGCGTTGGCATCGATAAACGGCAAAATAGCCGGAATTCGCACACTTGTTGCCGTTTTGCCTTTAAGTTCCAAATCTCCTATTCGTAGTGCATACGGCAATGAATAATTTGTTTCGTCATTAAGTTGCATTTTGTCAAAATCAAGAATAGCATTGGGGGAAAACTTATTATTTTCATATAATTCCACAACGGATTGTTTCGACAATTCAATGTCGGATTCAATAGACTTCCGTTTTTGTTCAAATTTGGAATCTATTTCATCTATTGTTTTTTTATATATTTCGACTAATTCTTTATTCATGATTATAAAAAATTAAAGACTCGCAGGCGCTTTAAATTCAAATACCACCGTCTTACCCATCCGGATTAAATCTCCATCATGTAGTTCAAAGGTTTGTTCTTCAATATCTTCACCACATACAAATGTGCCGTGAGCAGAAAGCTCGTCTTTGATTTTATATTTACCTGCCCGAAACAAAATCGTAGCATGTTTGCCCGACATGGTTTTATCACCTACTGTAATATTGCAATCATTACTACGTCCGATTACATTCCTACCTTCATAAAGTTTATAATCAATTCCTAAAGGGTCTATCGAATAGGTAATCAGCCAACCTACCAACTTACGTTTCACGCGCAGTTCTTCTTTCTCTTCGTTATTACTATTTTCAGACTCTGAGTCTGAATCAAAGTCTCCTCCATAATGAGTTCCATTGTCGGGGGTTGGATTAGCCTTTCGATTGGTTGTTTTTGACGATTTCCTTTCGTCGCGGGTAAATTCAGTTTTATTACTGTCATTATCATCAAATTCAGAAAAAGCTTCTGTGTTTTGACTGTTTCCATCGCCGGTAGCGGTATCAGTATTAAAAAAATCATCATCTCTTTGTTTTTCGCAGGCTTTGCAAGTACATTGTTTTCCTGTATAAGATTTCCCATGAGGGCATTGTTGTTGTTTTACTTTATTCATTATCCTGAAGTTTAATTAATGATTGTTTTTACGATAAATTCTAAGTTACAAATAGTTAATGTAATTTTAAATAGAAAAAAGCATATCAAAGCGCAAGATATTAAAAAAATTTTAATATCTCGACGATTTTTCATTGAAAATCGAAAAAAATTATATTGCGTATTCCTTGTTGAAAAGCATTCTTATTGCTTATATTCGATGTACATTTTCTTCCCCAAACCACTCTTTTGCCTTATTCTTAACAGCATCGCTCGGATTATGATAAAATACAGCAAGATTTTCTTTTGCTCTGGTACAACAAACATAGAATATTTTTTGTGTTCGTTCTAAAACACTCACAGTACCACCGCACAAGAAAAGATTTTCAAAATTATATTTGTTCCAATTACCATTATCCAATATAACTAAAACATTATCAAATTCAGTTCCTTTTGTCTTGTGTTGGGTTGAAAAAGGCGTTTGTCCTTCTAAATACGCATATAATTTTTGAAATTCGCTGTATTTCACATTTTTTACTCGATTGTATATGTATTCTTTTTCTTTTCTAAATTCTTTCAATTTATCATCTACTAAACAAATCCCTTTTTCGTGGGCATCGTTGATTACTTCTTCAATAGTTTTTTCTCCAACATTGATTAAATTTTCGATGCCTTGTTGTAAAATCCTTTTGTCTTCAATGCTGTTTATCTTTTTGTAATCTGTAATTCTTAAAAATTCATTGTACTGTTTATTTGTGTATAGAGCAATATTCGTTTGAATTTTAAACAAGTGTTTAGTGAGATTATCTCTTTTAGAACCTTTTTTATTTTCATCGTCTTTGTCTTGTTTCTTGTCATCTACAAGTTGGTCTTTATCAACATAAATTTTTGAGAATATGGCATAATTGTAATTTAATGCCGTTTGATACAACTCAGGATTATCATTGATAAATCGTTGCATTGTGGGAGTTGGACTAACGACACTTAGTTCTTTGCCTATTTTGTCTTTCTGCAATATACCTATCACTTCTCCAAAAGTATTTGTGGAAAAGTCAGTAGTAATACCATTATTCTTGATGTAATCCTTAATTCGCTTTCTGTAATCTAAAATGGCATCTTTGTCATAAATATCCATTAATGTCCGAAATTCGGCTTTATCAGCAATTAAATTATGAGTCAAATTTAATTCTTTTGTTTCTTTTGCATTTGAAAAATTCCAATCATAATTTTCGGATAAGAATTGTTTTACCTTTGTAACATCGTCATTCACAGAATGTAAGAACATAATGTTACCTTCTTTTACTCCACTGCCATCTTTCTTCATATTGGGAGCATTATTATCTTTTGACGCTTCTTGTTCTATGCCGTCAGTTCTTAATCTATTTGCTAATGTGATTACTTTTTGAGGATTGCGTCTGTTTTGAATTTTCTTTACCTCTTTCACTTGCCCTTTCTCATTACCTACATAATCAGTGATATTGCCAATTCCATCATCATAAATAGACTGCATTGCATCGCCGAAAAATCCTATTATACTTTGTTTTTTGCTTTTTGAGAAATGCTCCAAGAATATTTTAACAACTTCTTTGTGAGTGTCTTGGTACTCATCTATGAAAATAAATTTATACTTGTCTTTTACAATATTGCACAGTTTTAGATATTTCTCAAAAATACAATCTGCAATAACAAGCAGTTCATCGTGAGAAATAATTCCTTCTTTCAATTTCAGATACTCCTTATATTGTATTTCTTTGTCCTGAAAAAAATCATTTGGAATAACATCAAAATCATCAATTTTTATTTTAGTTATGGTTTCGTCATTTGCCAAATCAATGACTGCCTGTTTCAGTTCTTTTTGAAAATGCTTAATATTGTCCCACAAAAAATCGTGAATGGTTGAAACATTCAAGTTTTTATGATTTACTCGTTCTTCAATTTCTTTTACTGCCGCATTTGTATAAGTCATACAGGCTACTTTTGAAGTTGGGTTGTCTTCAAGAACTTTGCGTATTACCTGAACTAATGAATAGGTTTTCCCACTTCCGGCACCACCACTTAACAGAAAATTATCGCCATTGGCAATGTGTTCCATTATTTGTTGAAACTCGTCTTTTGTTAATTTTAATCCTTTTTCAGCCATAATAATCCTTCTTCTATATATTTCGGAATTTGCCAATTACTCAATTTCTCGTCGCTGTGAAATAAAATATCCAAAGCAAAGTGTGTTTTCTTTTTTATGCAATTTTCGGCTAAATTGTAAGCATCTTTTTGAGGTTCATCGAAATGTTCTTTATATTTCAATCCTCTAAAATTTTCTTTATTGTCTTTCACAAAATCTCTATTCAAATGAATAAATGCGTCTTCAAAACTTCGTGCATTATATTCATTTTCTTTGGTTTGATAAACTACACATAATTTTCCATCAGGTTGATTTACCCAATTCCCATTTGCTTTATTGAAAGTTTTGTTTTGCAAAGAATATCCTTTCAAGTCGGCTAATGTAGGTTGATTAAAATAGTGAGATATTGCACTATTGGAGTATGATACACCGTTTTCTACTTTGCATTTTTGCACATTGTCATCTACTGCATCAAGGTCGGTAATGATAAGCGTTTTAATTCCTAAAAATTCAATGAACTCATCAAATATCTGAGAGTATGCCCCAACTTCTATAATGGATATATTTTGAGAAAGCAAAGGCAAGTCTGCGCTATGTTCCTCTATATCTAATTTTTTCATTATGGCAGGTATTAACATTCTTTCCGTATCGCCTTCAATTAAAACTGCTTTGTCTGCAAAAAACATTTCCGCTCTATTCAGTGTAAGATATTGAGTTAGAAATTGATATTGAGTTGTTTCTGCATATTTATTTTTTAATTCTTTCAAGTTTTTCGCAACAACACTATTCGTATTGTCTTCTTTTTGAAGGTATTTAATATCATTAAAATCGCTGTCCGCAACTATATGTGAGGAGTGTGTGCTTATGATATATTGTAATTCTTTTTGAATGCTATCTTTTCCATTTTGCAGCAAATTCTTTATATTTTTAATAAATACATATTGCATTTGTGGGTGCGTATGTGCTTCCGGCTCTTCAATAAACAATAAATTTATATCGGCAGGCTTTTTATCTTTTTCGCGCTTAAATTCTTGAATGAGCAATTCAATTTCAAAAATCATACAAATCAAATTCATATATCCCAATCCATTGTAATGTTCAGGCAATTTATTATCATTGTCGTGCTTATAAACAACGGTCGTATTTCCTTTCAATAATTCTCGATGTTGTAAATTTGAGATAATTTCTATTTCAGATTCTTTTGGTTTAATACCGCCAAAATCGCCTACTTTTTCAATTATAGATTTGAATAAATCTTTATAAATATCACTCAACTGACTATCTGTATCACTTAAACTGTCTTTAAACTTTTCAACTGCTTGGTTTTGGTCAAGACTTGTTGCTGTCTTTTCATATATTCTTGATGTTTGGTTAGATAGTGTTTTATCTACTTCTTTATTGGCGACTTCTCTTCGAGCACTAATAGATTTGAAGTTGATAATATCTTTAATGCTTATTTGTTCTTTTTCTAAATCAATATAGTTTTCTTCATTAACATCTAAATCTTTATTTATTTCAATGGATTTTCTCAGTATTTTAAAATAGTCTGTATGTTTCTGACTTAGAAATTCATATATAGATTTTGGCTTGTAATCTTTGTCTTTTTGCTTTGCCGTTTCGCGAGCTTTAAATTCTCGATAATCACTTCGGACTTGAACATATTTATCAAAAGGCAAAACGTATTCAAATCCCAAAACAATGTAATTATTATCGGGGTCTAAGTCCATCATAACCCTACTAATATTCTCTAAATTACAGGTTTCTGTATATTGAATGAACAATTTTAATTTAATCCCTGTGTTTTTGTAATCACTTTCAGCAATATCGTCATCGCTTTCAATTAGTTCTATAATTTCCTTTTTGAAGTCAATGTTGAAATCTTCAAACCAAAATTTTTCAGATTGATTCAAAAACTTTTCGAGTATAGATAAAATAGAAGTTTTACCTGTGTTATTTTTGCCTATCACTAATGATAAATCGTCTTCTAAATCCATCTGAAAATCTTTTAGAAGGCGAAAGTTCTCTATTTGAATTTTAATTATTTTCATAAATTCTGATTTTTATATTTTTCCTGTCAATTTTTCTTTAACCAACAGGTTTATCAATAAATAGTATAAAACTTTCAAATCGGATTCCGTTCCCGATTATCAGCCACATATCTTGCAAAATTATCGTTTTGAGCGATATTCCAAAAATATTCACACAATTTTTCCAACGGAATAAATCCGCCACATTCGCGGGCAAGTTTACCGTCAATGCCTACGTCCACTCGTAAGTCGCTTGTTTTTACATTGTATTCGTCAATTCTGCCGTGGCAATGACCGTGTACCATACAAGCGCCGTAATTTTCTCGATTCCAAGAAACCAACGGATAATGACATAACGTCAAATCAAAATCCTTTTTCAAAAATGGATAAACAGATGCCTTGAAACTCAAATCCTTAATTTGCGTCATACTCTCGAAATAGTTCGGTAATTTACTACTGCTCGCATCGTGATTGCCGAGAATCAAATGCTTTTGTCCGCGTAATTTACCCAATAGTTTTGTTACCATTATTTTGTTACCAAAAGCAAAGTCGCCGACAATATATACAATGTCTTTCTTTTCTATTGTGCTGTTCCACAGGTCAATCAGCCATTCATCGTGTGCCTTTTTCGCATTTATTTCGGGATAAGGACGGTCAGGGCAATGTTTGATGATGTTGGTGTGAAAAAAGTGTGTGTCTGCTGTGAAAAATATTTTTGTCATTTTTAGTTTTGTTGTTTATGTCATAATTCTTATGTGGAATTGAAAATCAATGCTATTATATTGAAAATCACAATTTTGCTTGTTTTTCGATGTTTAAAAACCAATTCTTATGTGGAAATTTAACATTCTTATGTGGAATTGAAAACAGTCTATTTGTGGAAAATATGCCATTATTTGGGGAATTGAAATATGTTGACAATGAGGTGTTTAAACAATAATTGCGATTAAAAACGCCTCTTATTCGGGGCAAAAACACTATTATTTGGGGAATTGAATTTATTGAAATAAATTTTTTATGTGGATTTTTAGATTTCTATGTGGAATTGAAATGTGTCTAATAATCAACATGTTAAACCAAAAACAGATTTAAAATAAACCTTTCTATGTGGAATTTTCAGGTTTCTATGTGGATTTGAAATTGATTCAAAATATTTTGCTTATAATCTATCGTTTCGGATAATTTATAGATTGTCCAACGTCCCTGACCACTTGTAATAATTAATCCATCTTTTTCTAATTTATATATTAAAGATTTTATCTGTTCACGCGATAACTGATTATCAAAAGCATCAACAAAATCCTTCATAGAAACTTCTTTTGCCCTTTCAAAACAACCTGCCACGATTTGTAAATCTCTTGCTCGATATTCCTTAATATATGCAGGCTGTTTGGCAATTTCATAATACAAATCGCCCAATACATATTTTTTATCTGCTGAACTTTGCGATTGTATCAAACCCTCGCGCTGTAATTTTCCAACCGATTCTTCAAATAAATCCGTTGAAATGCCTTGCCGTACTTTATCCAATGTCAGCAAGTCAAATACATTCAGTTTATCTTCCTCTTTTCGACGGTCTTGTATTTCATTCACGAAAATGTAAAAGGCTTCATCTACAATCTTTGCCCGCAAACATAAATCTACTTGATAATCGTCTGTGTGCGAATAATCCGGCAACGGTTTTCCTTCCATCAGGCAAGTGTAATATATTTTATCAACGCCCTGTCCTGCACGTTCTACCAAACCTGTTTTTTCCAACACCTCCATTACTAATTTATTGCGTGGCTTGCTGCTGACTGTGAGAACATTGCTTTTTGTAACACCACTTGGAAATCCTCCTGCATTAACAATGTTAATCTGGTCGGGATACTGTTTGATAACCACACTGCTTAGGTCATTCCAAAGTCGATGCCCAATAGCATTCAATACCGCTTCACGGATTGCATCTTCGTTGAAAGCGGGAATATCGTATATCGTAAATTTGTGTCGAACGTGCAACAATGGATTGCTCGCCGGTTGATTGATATACGCCCAAACCTTATCCATTACTGTAAAAAGTGATTCTTGAAATTCTTTTCGCGCCGTATAGGAAATCATCGAATGATTTAGGCGGTATTCAATGATAACCTCCGCATTGGATAAATATTTGCGTAAGGCTTCCCTTTTGCCAAGCAAAATCAGAGCAGCATAATTATATTTTTCTTTTTCAACTAACCCCAAATCAATAAGAACTTGCTTATTCGGCAATGTTTCAAAAGCGGGATTTTTCTGCTTTTTTGCATAACCTGCTTTCATCAATGCAATGGCTTCTGGGTCTAAATCTTCAAAAGTCAAACCTTCGCATATTGTTGCAGAAAAATCCGGCGCACGTTCGGAAAGAATATGAAAAACTTCGGTATCAGACATTGCTCGCAAGCTATCGCCAATTCTCATTAAAGGAACACCCTCGAATTTTAAGGTTGAGCCAATCGGACGTGGAGGTATTTTGAAAACAAGTACGCGTTTATCGTCTTCAAACAGTTCCTTAATTTCAACACGGATAGACAAACGCTCATAAATCTCATCTTCCATTTTGCCGATTTTACCTTCTGCAAAAGTTGTTCCAACAACTTCGTGAGGATATTTATCTTTCATTCCAAAAACGAGCAAACCGCCACCCTCGTTGGCTAATGCAACTACATAACCAAGCACACATTTTCGTCTTTCGGAAGGGTCTGCGTGGCTGCCTCCTGCAAAATTGAAATCTCGCTTTGCCTCTTTAAATTCTACTTTATCTTCTGTTTCTCGAAGTTTTTTAAGGTCTCGAATAGTCATTGTCGGAATAATTTTACTGCAAAAATACGAAAAAATATCTATTGCTAATGAAGACTAAACAATGTTTTTCGTACTATGAGAACGTTTAGGGTTTTGAGTTAATAAAAAATATTTTTGGAATTTGTCGGATTCATTTGTAGCCATTCAAAAACAATAGGAATTTTTCCGTATCTATTAAAATCCTTTCCGTATCAAATCAAAATAATCCGGATTTTTCAAGTATCAATTACCAAAAATCAAGTGTCTAATAGGATTTTTTAGCAGACACCAATTAGACACTTATTGGACACCTATTTGCCACCGAATAATTCCTATTAGCTACCGAATACTTTCAAGTATTTTCTATTAGACACCAATTAGCTACCTATTAGACACCGAATGGACACACCGAATGGGGGGGGGGGTTGTACCTATTAGCTACTGTCCCTATTTATACATATTCTCCCACGCCTTTTTCATCATTTCAGCGTGTTCGTTTTGTTTTACTTTAATATACTTTAAAAATGATTTTTCGGTTTTGTGCCCCGATATACTCATTATCATAAGAGTAGGTAAGCCACGTTTATACATATTCGTACAAAAACTTCTGCGCCCTGTGTGGCTCGATACTTGTTGCCATTTCTCGAATGTTTCCATTATAAGTTTTCCGCCTACGGTGCGTGTGGTGGTTTAACAGCACAAAAAAAGCAGAATTAAGTGAGAAATTCTGCTTTTTTTGTTTTAAAACATCTTATTTTTTAGATGCTTCAATTGATTTTTTGCGATAATCTTTCAATGCTTTTTCGATAGCAAGAGATGTTTTTCTTGCACGAGTTCCAGCGGCTTTATTCGCTTTTTCTAACTGTAATATTGCATCAACTTTGAAATCGTCAAATAATTGGTGCAAGTCTTCTACTACTTTTTTCATAATGATTTGTATTAAAATTTGAGAGGCAAAGATAGTATTTTTTTGAAATTTATCAAAATTTCTACTTCAATTCCTTTTTGTATTTACGAATAGCTTCTGTAATTTATAGATTTTATGTACTTTTGTACACATCATTTTCTCAACCTCAAAACTTGTCAACCAACAAACCCTAAAACCAAACCTCTATGACCACTTACAATTGGGGAATAATCGGTCCCGGAAAAATAGCGCACAAATTTGCTGAAGGCTTGCAAGCAGTTCCTCAGGCACATTTATATGGCGTGGCATCAAGTTCGCAACAGCGAGCCGAAGAATTTACAATTGCTTACAATGCTGAAAAAATATACGTTTCGTATGAAGAATTAATTGCTGCCCCCGAAATTGATGTGGTGTACGTAGCCACAACCAACAACACGCATTACGAACTTGTTCGTTTGTGCATGGAACACAAAAAACCATGCTTGTGCGAAAAACCCATGACACTTACTGTGGAACAATGTGATAGTTTGATACAATTATCGAAACAAAACCAAACCTTTTTAATGGAAGCCTTATGGACGAGGTTTTTGCCGTCGATTACCACTGTTGAACAGTGCATACTGTCGGGAAAAATAGGGGAGTTACAATCAATACAGGTAAATTTTGGTTTTGAGGCATCGCCCGAAAATAAACGCTTATTTTCACCCGAATTGGGCGGAGGAGCGATGTTTGATATTGGAATTTACCCCTTGTTTTTGGTGTTACACCTTTTAGGCGAGCCGCAAAAAATAGAGAAAAAAATAGAACGCACAGCGCAAAATATTGATGTGGACAGCATAATCCGTTTTCAATACCAATCGGGCGCAATTGCCGATATGGAAGTTTCGTTTACCCGCAATTTATCGTGCAGTGCCGTCATAAAAGGCAGCGCCGGTTACATTGAAATGCAGCGAATGTGGCATTGCCCGTGTGCTATACATCTTCATACCGATTATGATGAAAACAATCATGACTATGAAGACATTACGCCCGAATATTGTGGTAATGGCTACAATTACGAAATAGAAGAGGTGCATCGCTGTTTGCAAGAAAAACGAATTGAAAGTCCTCGTTTGCCGCTTGCATTTAGCAGAATGTTGGCGGAATATATTACAGTGATTAATGGTTAACGGTTAGTGGTTAATGATTAACCGTTAACCATTAATCACTAACCACTATTCCATATAACTCGAATTGTCCCAGCAATGCGTGCACAAATCTTCTTTGGGCAAACCAATTGCCTTTACAAGGTCTGAAAGTTTTTGGAATTTAAGCGAATCGGCGTCAATCTGTTTCGCCATATACTCTATCAAATGGGCGTGTTTTTCCGAATTTTCATCGGCATATTCGGCAACAGTTTCATCGTTAAAATTTTCTGTTCCTTCCAATTCTCGAATTACCCGGCGGGTGTATAAATCAAACGTGGTGCGCGATGTTGAAAAATTCAAAAACACACATGGGTACACAAGCGGCGGACAGGCTACACGAATATGAATTTCTTTTACTCCGGCTTCGCGCAGTTTTACAATATTATCTTTAAATTGTGTTCCCCGCACGATTGAATCGTCCAAAATCGCCATTTTTTTACCACAAATAAGCGCTTTGTTGGGAATTATTTTCATTTTCGCAACCAAGCTACGCATACTTTGATTTGCCGGCATAAAACTTCGGGGCCATGTGGGCGTGTATTTTACAAACGCTCTTTTATAATCAACTTTGCGAGCATTGGAATAGCCAACTGCGTGCCCAATTCCCGAATCGGGAACGCCGCTTACAAAATCAATCTCGGTTTCGGTATCGTTCAAACTGAGCGCACCGCCATTGTTGTTGCGGCTTGCTTCTACATTTATGCCCTCGAAATACGACGATGGATAGCCATAGTAAACCCACAAAAACGAACACACTTGCTTGCGGCAACCGGGTTTTTGTATTTGTGTAATGCCTTGGGAAGTAACAAAAACAATTTCGGCAGCTCCAAGCTCATGCTCAAAATCGTAATCCAAATTGGGAAACGACGAACTTTCGGTGGCAATTGCGTAACCGTCCGCATTTTTTCCTATTACAATCGGCGTACGCCCAAATTTATCGCGGCTGGCGTAAATGCCTTCGTTTGTGAGGAGGAGCAAACTGCACGAGCCTTTTATTTTTTGTTGTACTTTTTGTATGCCTTCTTCGAACGACGAACAATTACTTATCATAACCGCCACAAGTTCCGTTGCATTAATATCGGAACCCGAAAGTTCGGCAAAATGCACTTTATTGGCAAGCATTTCGTCGGCAAGGTCATTTATATTGGCAATGCGCCCCATTGTTACTACCGAAAATCTGCCCAAGTGCGAAGTTATGGTAACCGGCTGCGATTCGGTGTCGCTTATAACGCCTATTCCTATTTTTGAGCCTTCAAATTTGGGTAGTTCATTTTCAAATTTATTGCGAAAATATGCACTTTCTAAACTGTGGATTGAACGAACAAAATTTTTACCATTGTAAAATGCCATACCGGCACGTCTTGTTCCTAAATGCGAATGATAATCGGTGCCGTAAAACACGTCGGCAACACAATCTCTTACAGAGGCACACCCAAAAAAGCCACTCATATCGTTTTTTTGTTTTTTTTATTTCACACGGCAAAGAAAATGAAAAAAAACTTCTTTTGCATACAATATTTTAAAAAACTTTGTTGTTTTATTTAAAAAAATAACAGTCCTCCATAAGGGAAATAAAAGACGAACTTTGCTAAACAAACTTTGCCAAAGTTCTAAACTTTGGCAAAGTTATTTATCGGTAAATTAATACGTTGTGTAAAAAGATAATATTTTTGTATCAAATAACTGAATAACTAACTAATCATTTCATTAACCATTAATCACTAATAAAAATGAATTTCAAAAAAATCGCAATTTATTTCGGTGCCGCTTTCTTAGGAGGCGTGTGCACTTTTTTACTTTTTGGAGTAAATCAATCAGCTATTTTCAATGTTGCCGATAAGGCAATAGAACAGTCGCAAACAACCGGCATTCAGCAGGTTACATATTCGAGTGTGCGAAACAATACCGCACCTGCCGATTTTGTTGAAGCATCGGCAAAAGTAATGCCTACGGTGGTGCACATAGCCACAAAAACAACCGTTCGGGGCAGTTCAACACCTCCCGGAATGGATTTTTGGCAAGATTTTTTTGGTCCCGGGTGGCAAATGCCGCAGCAAGAACGGTCGAATGTGCGGCAAGGTGCAGGTTCGGGCGTTATAGTGCGGGCAAATGGCTACATTGTAACCAATAATCACGTAATAAAAGATGCCGATGAAATTACCGTAACCTTGCACGACCAACAAGTGTTTACGGCAAAAGTTGTGGGCGCCGACCCCAATACCGATATTGCTTTACTGAAAATCGAAGCCGATAGTTTGCCGGTTATTACATTTGCCAATAGCGACGATGTGCGAGTAGGAGAGTGGGTGCTGGCAGTGGGCAATCCGTTCAACCTCAATTCTACCGTTACCGCCGGAATTGTGAGCGCCAAAGGACGCAATATCAATATTTTGCAACAAAAATATGCTATCGAAGCATTTATACAAACCGATGCGGCAATCAATCCGGGCAATAGCGGCGGCGCGCTTACCAATGCCGTGGGCGATTTGATAGGTATAAACACCGCAATTGCAAGCCCTACGGGGTCGTATTCGGGTTATGGATTTGCCGTGCCGAGCAATATTGTATTGAAAATTATCAGCGATTTAAAAGAATACGGTGTAGTGCAACGTGGTTTCTTGGGCGTTACAATTCGCACCGTTGATGCCGAACTTGTAAAAAGCAAATCGCTCAAAGTGCGCAAAGGCGTGTTTATCGACGGAATAAACCCTACCGGCGCAGCCGAAAAAGCAGGCATGAAAATAGAAGATGTGATTGTATCGGTAGATAATATTGAAGTAAATTCAGTAGCCGATTTGCAAGAAATTATCGGGCGACGCGCCCCCGGCGACCAAGTAACAGTGCGTGTGAATAGAAGCGGCAACGAAAAAACGTTTACCCTAACCCTTACCAACCAAGAAGGCAAGGCAAGTTTGACCGAAAAACCAACTGTTGACGTACTCCAAAATTTAGGAATCAGCATTAAAAATGCCGATGAAAAAACGTTGAAAGCCGTTGGCAAACCGTCGGGTGTTGAGGTTACGGCAATTCAATCGGGCGTTGTGCAAAAGCACACCAATATGCGTCCTGGATTTATTATCACAAAAGTTGACAACACTGTTATAAAAAATGCCGACCATTTTGCGGAAATTATGAAAAACAAAACAGGCGGCGTTATGATTGAAGGTGTGTACGGCGATGTGCCGGGAGTTTTTTATTATGCGTTTGGAATGTAGAGAGGGGATTTAAAAATTTAAAGTTCAACGACTTAAAAAAATAGCGAAGAAATTAATCGGTAATTATTAATTATTAATTATTAATTTGCTACATTTGCGCCCACAAAAGGCTCCGTAGTTCAACTGAATAGAATATCAGATTTCGGCTCTGAGGGTTGGGGGTTTGAATCCCTCCGGGGTCACAAAGAAAAAAACACCAATGTTTTAATTATTAGAATGTTGGTGGTTTTTTTGTTTGTAATGTTGTACTTTTGTGGTGTCAATCTCTGCAACAGCCTAACATTGCCTAAAAATCTCATATCTCAAACCTAAAAATCTAAAAGTCTTGTGTCTATAAGTCTAATGTCTAAAAGTCTAATGTCTAAAAAAATAGCCCTCTCCGGCGGAATAGGCAGCGGAAAAACCTGCATGGCAAAAATATTTACTGCTCTCGGCGTGCCTGTGTACAATTCCGATGAACGTGCAAAACAACTGATGCAAACCGATGAAACTATTCGCACACAGTTGATTGCGCTCTTTAGCGAAGAATTGTATAAAGGAAATGAATTGCAAAAACAACTGCTTGCAAATCACATATTTAATAACAATGATTTACGTCAAAAAGTGAATGCAATAGTGCACCCTGTGGTAATTGAGGATTACAAAACATGGTCGGCGCAGCACCGGTCATTGAGCGGAGTCGAAATGCCTGCTTATACGATTATGGAAACGGCTCTGCTGTTTGAAAATGATTTACCCAAACATTTTGACTATACAATATATATTACTGCGCCGCTCGAAACACGAATCGCACGAGTTATGAAACGCGATAATTGCACACGCGCCGAAGTGGAAAAACGCATAAAAATGCAGCAATGTGATACAATTTGTGCGCAAAAAGCTGATTATGTGATAGAAAATAATAATTTTGCACTTTTGCAAATTTTAAATATACATAATGATATAAATAACAAAAAATGATAGATTGCTTCGTTCCTCGCAATGACGTACGAAAGAGCGTCATTGCGAGGAACGAAGCAACGGCAAAGCCCTCAACGAAGTTAATCCACTTTTTTTAAGACACAACAATAATTATATAAATGGCAAAATTAGGAAAATTTATAGGAGCAGCAGCAGGTTTCGCTTTGGGCGGACCAATTGGGGCTTTGGTGGGCTTTGCCATTGGCGCAGTGTTCGATGGCACTACTGTTACCGTGCAGAACGGCAGCCAATTTAGCCAGGCATCGCCGCGTGATTTTGCGTTGAGTTTGATTGTGCTTATAGCGGCTGTAATGAAAGCCGACGGTTCGGTAAAACGTGTTGAATTGGATTTTGTAAAATCATATTTAGCACGTTCGTATGGGCAGCAAAAAATGGAAGAATTGTTGCACGTACTGCGCGATGTGCTCAAAAAACCAATTCCGTTGTACGAAGTGTGTATGCAAATCCGGGTCAATATGACCTACGCTTCGCGTTTGGAATTGTTACATTTTTTGCTTAAACTTGCACTTTCCGATGCGCAATATTCCGAACCGGAAAAGCAAATTATAGCGCAAATTGCTCACTATTTGGGAATTACGCCTACCGATTTTCAGTCGATTCACGCAAGTTTGCATATAAATTCTGCGTCCGATAATTTGGAAAATGCCTACAAAGTGCTCGAAATTACCGAAAATGCAAGCGACGAAGATGTAAAAAAAGCCTACAAAAAAATGGCAATGAAATACCACCCCGACAAAGTGAGCCATTTGGGCGAAGAGGTGCAAAAATCGGCAACCGAAAAATTTAAAAAAGTAAACGACGCCTACGAAAAAATTAAAAAACAACGAGATATAAAATAAATTTAAAACAAACAGTATTATGCTTAACGACATTTTAGCAGTTTCCGGACAATCGGGATTATTTAAACTAATCGCAAAAAATTCAAATTCTATCATTGTGGAATCGCTTGAAACCGGCAAACGTATTCCGGTGTATCAAACCACAAAAGTGAGCACGCTTGGCGATATTGCAATTTTTACAACCGAAACCGAAGTTCCTTTGGTTGATGTGTTTGAAAAAATCAGCAAAATTGAGAACAAAGCAGCCTGCTCGGTTGGCAAAAATGCAAGCAACGACGAAGTAAAAGAGTATTTTGAAGACATTCTTCCAAACTACGACAAAGAACGTGTGTATGTGAGCGATATGAAAAAAGTGCTTTCGTGGTACACTATTTTGCAGTCAAAAGATATGCTTGATTTCGAGAAAAAAGAGGAAGAAACAGCTGCAACAGAAGGCGCGGAACAAGCGGCAAAACCGGAAGTAAAAGCAAAACCGGCGGCAAAACCAAAACAAACCGTGGCAAAAGCTCCGAAAATGACCAAAACTGCTGCACCGAAAGTTACGCAGAAATCAATGCCGCGTAAGGCGCAGTAGTATTGTTGAATAATGGAACGCGGATAACGCAGATGACACGGATTTTAGCGGATAAGAATTATCTTGCAATAAAAATCTGTGTAAATCTGCGTTATCCGTGTCATCTGCGTTCTAAAATTTTCGCTACGCAGCCCATCACGCAATCCCGCTTTGCATTCCACAAGTGCATTGCGCCGCCGTTGCAGTGTTTAAAATCTTTGCAATTTTTGCAAATGCCTGTTTTACACCAATTCCGGTTGCGCATCACATCAAAACGATGCTCCCAAACGTCCAAAAAATTATCGTTGTGAATGTTGCCCTGTGCAAAACTGCGGTCAATATTGGGGCAGGCAGAAATTGAGCCGTCAATCAGCACAGAGCCAATATTTATACCTGCCCGGCAGAAAAAATAACTGTCACGTACTTTTTTTTCGTAATCGCCTGCATAGCTTTCGCAACTAAAATACAGGTTTATTCTGTTGTCGGTTTTGCGAGTTTCGGCAATAAAATTCATTAATTCCCGTATTTGTTTGCTCGAAAGCAGCAGTTCCGGATTTTCGGCGGCTCTGCCAATGGGCGCAATGGTGAAAATTCGCCATTTTTTAATATTTTTTGAAATCAAAAACTCTTTCAATGCAGGCAATTCTGCCAAGTTTTTTTGATGTACGCAGGTTACCACATCGTAATTTAAACGTGGGCAGGTAACAATTAATTCCAATGCTCCAATGGCTCGTTCAAAACTTTTAGGATTATTGCGCAACCAATTGTGATTTTCTTCCAAACCGTCTAAACTCACGGTAATACTGCCCATTCCGGCGGAAATCAATTCTGCGTGTTTTGCTTCATCATAGGCGTAACCGTTTGTTACAATTCCCCAACGAAAACCATGTTCACGCAATTTTTTTCCACATTCCGCCAAATCGCTGCGCACGAGCGGCTCGCCACCCATTATGGCAACGGTTATGCTATCTCGTGGGTAGGCTTTTTTCAGAGGTTGAATTGCCGTAAGAAAATCCTCAAACGGCATATCGGGAAAGGTGCTGCTTGCCTTGCAATCAGAACCGCAATGCAGGCATTTTAAATTGCAACGCCATGTACATTCCCAAAATAAATAATTGAGAATGTGCAGTTTAGTTTCGTTGTTACGAAAAATTCGGTGGAGTTGTTTTGTGAGGGAATTATTCATTTTTTTCTAATACAATGTTTGGGATTCATTTCGTAATTGCCAAAGCACAAAAATAAAAAGAAATGGTAAGAAATCGGACTCAAAGCAAAAAAAACACCAAAAAGTATTTTTTGCCGGAAAAAAGTACTACATTTGTATTTACTAATTTGAGAAACTATGAGAACACTACAAGTAGCAATATCAGACATGGAATATGGAATGTTTGGCATTCCAAGTGAAAAATTGAATTTTTCTAATTTTATTGATATTGTCAGCAAACAGTTGATGCGTCAGAATTTGAATAAAACAGTATCGTTGGCGGAAAAATACAATTTATCAACTATGACAATGGAAGAAATTACCAATGAAGTAAAACTCAATGCTGCCACAAAAAAAATAAAATACCAAAAAGAACGCAGCTCATTAGATAATGAATTAAACAACTATTTGGTTGATTTGTCGAACTTTACATTTGATAGAGACGAGGCTAACAATTATGAGTAATTTTGCTATCGACACGAATGTGTTAATTTATACGCACAATCAAGAATCTGAAAGAAAGCAAGATATTGCTCGAAATTTAATTGTACAATCGCCGGTAATTTCTTCGCAGGTGGTATCTGAGTACATCAACGTTATGAAACGAGCGTTGAAAATACCAAAACAACACATTGTTGATGCGTGTTTGCCGAATTTGAAACGGTGTTCAATTTGTAATGTCGATGAACAGGCTTTGCAATATGCAAAACACCTAATACAACGATATGATTTTCAAATATTTGATGCTATAATAATCGCATCGGCTGTGCAAAATGATTGTCAAATTCTTTATTCGGAAGATATGCAACACAATATGTTAATAGAAAATCAATTGCGTATAATCAATCCTTTTGTGTAATCTGTTTGAAAGCACATGTAAAATCAGTACTTATTTTTCCAAATACAAATCAAGCACATCGGCAATATTTTCCTTCAATTCGGTTATGGTTGTTCCTTGTGTAAACACTTCCGGCAATTCCTTTAATTGTCCTATCAAAAAGCCGTCTTGACCTTGTTTTATGACTAATGTGTATTTCATAACAAATTATTTTTAATTATGGCAAAGGTAATGATTTTTCTCTTACAAAAACAATAAAAACACCCCCTGTTAATAAAAAAACACCAAAATATTTTTTTTAACCACAAAAAAAGTGCTACATTTGTGTTTTGATGTAAAAAGTAAAAAAATGATGCAATCATGGCAACAGTAACCTTACAATATAACGCTCGCAATAGCATAGCACAAAAAATGATGGAAGTTATTATGGCTATGGACACAGTGTTTACAATAAAAACTCCGGCGAAAACACGCCAAGTTGTCCGTGCAGTTGAGAGTGATGCTGTTTTTAACACAAAAGGCTTGCAAGAATATAGAGCAGGTAAATATACCATTATAAACCATGGCAAAAGAAAATAAATTAACACCAAAAGAGTTTTTTGCCAAATTAGCAGAAAACAAAGATTTCATATTTGCCATAGGACATACCAATTCATTCAAAAAAGATGTAAAATTATGTTACAAGCAAAATCTTGATTTGAATGAACTATACTCAATTATTGAAAAATTGGCAAAAGCACAGCCTTTAGAGGCAAAAAACAGACTTCATTCGCTTACAAATTTTGCGCCTGTCGATGAGGGAGAAATAATCAGAGAATGTCATGTAGCAAATGACTGGGTTTTGATTTGGGTTGAAAACAAAAGTGAATTGGTGTTGATTTTTACCGATACAGGTTCGCACGCTCACGCTTTGGGAATGTAAAAAACACCCCCTTGTTCATAAAAAAACACCAAAATATTTTTTTAACCACAAAAAAGCCTTATACTTGCAACTTATTAATCAAAAAATTATTTTTAACTAAAATTTTATCTATTATGAAAAAAACTTTATTATCTATTGGAGTCGCTTTATTGTTCGGCTTCGGAGCTATGGCTCAAGGAACATTTAAATTTACCAATCAGTATCAATCGGCTGGTGAGATGCAGTACAAATCAGCTTCGCACGTAGCAGGTCTTACTTATGCTGTAGGTGATGCATTTAAAGTTACTCTTACTGCAACTTCTCAAGAAGCAATAACTGAGCTTTTGGCAATTATTGTTGATGCCGGTGATTGGAATGTCAATCAAGGGAAAACGTGTGGTAAAGATTGGTGGGGTGAAATAACAGGGATGTTAGCATTTCCTGGTGGTGCAATTGCAGCTGGCGAAACATTTACTCGTTCGGTAACGCTTATTGTGCCTGCAACTGGTTGTATAACTCCTGTTAATGCAAACTTGGCATTTACTGCAAAAAATGCAGCTTTCCCTGCACCGGGCAATGCACCTGGAACAACCGATGGTTCAGTTGAAACTAAAACATTTAATTTCACAAATGCATCAGTTACAGTTGTAAAAGTGGCTACCCCCCCCGGTACTCTAATGCCACAAAATCCAGATGGCAAAAACCAAGTTGATAAAATAGAAGGAAAAATACCAACTCCATTTGCAATAGGAGATAAATTTGATGTTACTGTGACAGGTAAAGCAAGTGCTAATGCAAGCGATTTCCAAATTGTAGCAGTAGATGCTCGTCCAGAGTCTGGTAATTGGGCAGAATTATCGGATTATGTTAATTTAGAAGGAACTGTTACTGCCGGGACAGCATTTACTCTTACTGGAGAAATGGTAATTACCGCAGTCCCTAATGCTTTTGCTGGTTTAGCTACAAGTGTTGCTCTTATGGCTTCTTCGGATGTTGACATTCTTGGTATTGAAAACCTTGTAATTACTATAACAAAACAAGGAACAGGTGTTAATAAAACAGCTTTAAATGCAGCTATTGCAGATGCAAACACAGTTTTAGCTGCAAACGCAAACAAAACAGACGCTGTGAAAGCAGATTTTACTGCAGCTATTGCAGCTGCACAAGCCGTAGCAAATAATGCCTCAGCTACACAACCACAAGTAGATGGCGCAGTTACTGCATTAGCAACTGCTAAGGCTGCATTTTTAGCCGGTGCTACTGTTGGAATTGGCGATGTAGTTGCTGACAAAGGCGAAGTTGTAGGTTACTTTACCGTAACAGGTGTAAAATTGAATGAAGCGCCTGCAAAAGGTGTGTATTTTGTGAAATACTCAAACGGAGCCGTTGAAAAACGAGTGAAATAGTTTCGTGTAATCAACGATAATAAAAAAAAAGCGGTTGGGAATTTTCCAATCGCTTTTTTTTATCATGGTTTGGGAAAAATTGATTGGAAAAGATTTTAAGTAAAACATTTTGATATTAATTTTAATATCATTATATTTGTAAAATATTCGGAACAATGAAGTATTCGGAATTAGAAAGGAAATTGAAAAAGGCAGGTTGCTACTTAGACAGCGAAATGAACGGACACCCATTGTGGTATAGTCCCATAACGGGGCAATATTTTAAAACGGGACATCACAAAAGCCAAGAAGTGGCAACCGGAACACTGAAAAGTATAAGTAAAAGTTCGGGCGTTAAATTTTAAATACAAAGTAATGAAAACAGTAAAATCATTCATAGAGCGTGGTAGCGATGGTAAATTTAGTGTATATGTTGATTTGAACGACAATACGTTGAATTACGGAATAACCGGAACAGGCGACACGGTAAAAGAAGCAAAAGACGATTTTATTTCGGCATACAAAGCAATGAAAGCATTGTATGCAAAAAAAAGAATAGAATTTACCGAAGCTACGTTTGAATATAACTACGACACACGCTCGTTTCTCAACTACTACACTGCATATTTTTCACTTGCCGGATTATCGCGCCTTACCGGTATTAATCAAGGGCAATTAAGCCACTATGTGAACGGCGTGCGAAACCCAAGCAAGCATACAATTCAAAAAATTGACACTGCAATACAAGCCTTTACTCGAAATTTAAGTAGAGTTCATATAAATTAATTTGCAGCTAATTTTGTATATTTGATAACAACACAAAAAGTAAACGAGTTTTTAGTTGACAAGTTAACGAGGAAACGAAGTTTGTAAATTATTTAAAAAGCGGTTGGGGTAATTCAGCCGCTTTTTTTTGCACCAAACTTTTCCAAAGTTTTAAACTTTGGAAAAGTTGATTGGGAAAATTGAAAAAAATAAATCACTTTGGCATAATTCAAAAAAAATTACATTCAGACAATAATTACATAATTATTTCGTATTTTTGTAAAACACATAAAAGAAAATGGCTATGTCAAAAAAATCATATAATTATACGGAAAAAGTTCCAATGCAGGTACAAGAGCCTGTTGTGGCATATCGAAGGACGGCAACCAATGCGACTAATTATCAAGGTTTAAATCCGGCTCAACTTCATGTGTTAAAAATGCTTTCATTTATAAAAACAGAAGAAACGTTTCAAGATTTGAAAAAAGTTTTAAGGGAATTTTACATTCGGCAAGTCGAAAAAGAAGCAGAAAAATATTGGAATGAAGGTATGCTGAGCGACGATTTATTACACGAACACCTTCGCACTCCATATCAATGAGAAAAATTGTGTTAGATACCAATTGTTTGCTTGCATGTATTGCTCAAAAAAGTAAATTTCATTCTGTTTGGACAGCTTTTTTGAACGAAGAATTTGCAAAATATTTGTAATCAATAATTATTTCGTATTTTTAACAAAAATTTAAACATGGCTTCTCAAAAATTTCTAAAAACAGCAAAAAAAGTAGTTACCAACCGGTATTTTATCGTTTTGGCTATCTTTGTATTATGGATTACGGTAATCGACGATAGAAATTTGGCAAAACGTAACGAATTACAACAAAAAAATAAAGATTTAGAGGCGCAGTATCACGATTATAAACGGAAAATAGAAGAAACCGACCAAGAAATTAAGAATTTGAACAAACCGGAATATATTGAAAAAATTGCCCGGGAACAATATACCATGAAAAAAGAAGAGGAAGATATTTATGTGGTAACTAAGCCGAATAATTGATTATTTGTTGATTTGTTTGACAAATAAGCAAATCACCAAATCACCAAATCACCAAACATTTATGACCTACAAACAACACAAAATATTCTATTTCTTACCGCTACTCATAGCGTTGTGTATTGCAAACGCAAGTGTTGCCCAAATCGGCGGAACTCACGTGTATAGTTTTGTGCAACAACCGGCGTCGGCAACCGAAAACGCCCTTGGAAAAACAGCCATAGTGCGTACCGGCGATGTGGCTTTAGCTCTTAAAAATCCTTCGTTTTTAGATAGTTCGTATTCACGCCAAGCGAGCATCACGTGGGGCAATGTGTTTGTGCTGCAAACCAGCGGTATGAGCATTGCCAATATTGCTTATGCTCACTCTTTGCGTCCGAAACTTACTTTTGTGGGCGGTGTAACGAGCGTTATTTATGGTGCATTCAACGGGTACGATGAGTATGCCAATTCCACCGGATACTTTTTTGCTTCCGACAATGCACTGTATGCGGGGCTTTCCTACCACTTTTTGCCGAATTTTTATGCCGGCGCAACGCTTAAACCAATTCTTTCGTTTTTAGAAACATATTCGTCCATAGGAATTTTAGCTGATTTTGCTGCGCGCTACCAAAGCACCGATACGCTGACCAATGCTACAATTGTGGTGCGTAATGTGGGCAGTCAAATTACAACCTACACAGGCAATTACGAAGATGTGCCATTTGGCGTGGACATTGCTTTACGCCGCAAAATGAAATATGCACCTTTTGCTATTTCGGTGGCTTACAGCGATTTGCAAACCTTTGTAGTTTCTCGCAGCGATGCTTCTTTTGCTGAAAATTTCTTAAAACACTTTTCCATTGCAACCGATATTCGTGTGTTGAAATCGTTCGACGTAATGCTTGGTTTTAATGTTAGAAAATTCCAGGATATGACATGGGAAAACGGCAGAAAAGCCGTAGGATTGAGTTTGGGCGCAACCTACAATCGCCCGAATTGGAAGTTGAGCTACGGTTGGGCAAAACAACATGCTGTCGGTGGAACGCATTTTTTCACTTTTTCGACCAATATGCACCATTTTGGCAATAAATTTTTAAAACAAGAAACTTTATAGATTGCTTCGTTCCTCGCAATGACGCTCTTTTGTTGATTTGTGCTAACCCTCGAAAGAGCGTCATTGCGAACGAAGTGAAGCAATCCAGAAAACATATCATTAAATTTTACTAACTACTTATCACTGTTAAAATTATCAAACTCTTAAAATTTAAAACACTATGATAATCGCCATTGACGGACATTCTTCGTGCGGAAAAAGTACTATTGCAAAAGGAATTGCGCAGTCGCTCAATTTTGTGTATATCGACACCGGAGCAATGTACCGAGCCGTTACTTTATATGCCATGCGGCATGATTGTGTAAGTAATCAAGAAAAATTGGCAAAAATCATTAACGATATTCACATACATTTTGAAATAAACCCTCACACAAAAGCACAACAAACTTTCCTCAACGGCGAAAATGTTGAGGACAAAATTCGTGCCTTGGAAGTTGCCAATTTGGTGAGCGAAGTAAGTAAAATTGCCTTTGTGCGCAAAAAAATGGTTGCCTTGCAACAAAGCTACGCTGTGCATGGCAACATTGTAATGGACGGACGAGATATAGGAACGGTGGTATTTCCGAATGCCGATTTTAAATTTTTTGTTACCGCATCGGCACAGGTACGGGCGCAACGCCGTTACGACGAATTGCAGGCAAAAGGCGAACATGTGAATTTCGATGAGGTGTTGCAAAACATTGAACAGCGAGATTTTATAGACAGCACTCGTAGCGAAAGCCCTTTGCGCCAAGCCGAAGATGCGGTATTGGTAGATACTTCGAATATGACACGAGAAGAACAACTGACATGGATACTCCACTACATAGCACAACACAAAAAATAGAAATCGACGAAAAATCAGGCTTCTGTTTTGGAGTTCGTTATGCCATACAGCAAGCCGAACAAGCGCTCAAAACCACGCAGCCGCTCTATTGTTTGGGCGATATAGTGCACAACAATGCCGAAGTGCAACGACTTGAACAAAAAGGTTTGCACACCATTCAATACGAAGAATTTAAACAACTGCGCAACGCAACTGTTCTACTGCGTGCTCACGGCGAACCGCCTGAAACTTACGAAATTGCAAAACAAAACAACATTACCATAATTGATGCAACGTGTCCGGTAGTTGCTCGTTTGCAAAAAAAAATAAAAAAACGCTTTGAACAAAATTCGCCGGAAAAAGAACAAATTCTAATTTTTGGAAAAGAAGGTCATGCCGAAGTGGTTGGCTTGTTGGGGCAAACCGAAAATACTGCACTTGTAATAAATTCGCCGCACGATATTGACAGCATTGATTACAGTAAAGCTCTTTTTCTGTATTCGCAAACCACCAAAAGTTTACACGAATTTGAGCAATTGCAGCAAAAAATTCAACAAAAAATCGATGAACAACAAACACATACGCTGTTTACGTCATACGATACCATTTGCCGCCAAGTGGCAAGTCGTGAGGCAGAATTGAAACTTTTTGCCCAGAATTATGATATGGTACTTTTTGTGAGCGACCGAAAAAGTTCTAACGGAAAAGTACTTTTCAATATTTGCAAACAAGTAAATAGCAATACTCACTTTATAAGCACCGTAGAAGATGTTGCAAAATTGCCCATAACAAAAAATCAGTCAATTGGAATTTGCGGAGCTACTTCAACGCCTAAGTGGTTGATGGAGGAGGTAGTTAACGAGTTGACAAGTTTTTAGTTGACGAGTTTTTAAGGGACACGAAATAAACAATTTATAACAATATTACGGTGCTCTGCACCTTATAACAACAAACATTAATACCTACAAATATTACGTTGCTACGCAACTTTTTCGTCTATATTTAAGGTGCAGAGCACCGTTAATCTTTGTAGTAAAAAATACATAAACGCAGCACAAGGTGCGTAGCACCGTAATAGTAAACTATTATAAGTTTTTTTATTTCACATCACTAAGTTGACAAGTTAACGAGTTCACAAGAGAAAAAAACATATCAACCTCCTCGTTAACTTGTCAACTCGTCAACTTGTCAACTCGTCCCCTAAATTGTTCGTAATTAATTTTCAATTTATAATTTACAATTTACAATTAAATTGTATCTTTGTAAATTATAAGGGGGAATAAGAAATGAAAGCAGTAATTATAGGTGCCGGAAATGTGGGTACGCATTTGGCAATTGCTCTGAAAAACGAAGGAGTGCAGATAGTGCAGGTGGTTAGTCGCACTATGAAATCGGCGGTGGAATTAGCTTCACGTATGGAGTGCGCCTTTACTACCGACATTGAAACCATAAACACCACTGCCGATATATACATAATTTCGGTTAGCGACCGGGCTATTCAACAGGTTATACGCCAAGTAAGTCCACGCATAGGCAATAAATTTGTGGTGCACACTTCGGGTAGCGTGGGTATTGATGTGTTTTACGATTTTGCAATTAATTACGGTGTGGTGTATCCGTTGCAAACGTTTTCTAAATTTAAAGAAATCAATTATAGCGAAATTCCTATTTTTGTAGAAAGTAATTCTGACGAAAATCTGGCAACGCTCTATGAATTTTGCAAAAAAATAACACCTCATGTGCAAACTGCCTCTTCCGAACAGCGAGCGTATTTGCATCTGTGTGCTGTTATTGCGTGCAATTTTACCAATCATTTATGTACAATTGCCGAAATGCTTTTGCAAAACAGGCAGTTGAAATTTGAAGCCTATCGTCCCATGTTGCGTGAGACGTTTGAAAAACTTTCAAAATATTCGCCCAAAATTTCACAAACAGGTCCGGCAGTGCGCAACGATGTATTTATTGTAGAAAAACACGTGGAATTGTTGAAAGATTACCCCGAAATCCAACAGATATATAGCGATATGAGCCAATCTATTATACAGTTTCACGTAAAAGACGAACAGCAATAATGGGAATTTTTAAAGAACAGTTAAAACAGGTAAAAGCCTTTGCGTTCGATGTTGATGGCGTGTTTACCAACGGCACAATTCACGTGTTTGCCGACGGCAGTCAAATGCGGGCAATGAACGTGAAAGACGGTTATGCAACGCATTTTGCCGCCAAAAAAGGTTACCCCATAGCAATTATTACCGGTGGAAAATGTCAATCGGTAATTAAACGTTTCAATGATTTGGGTGTTTTCGATGTATATATAGCCTCGCATAATAAAATACACGATTATGAAAATTTTCTAAAGAAACACAATCTTTCCGATGCCGATGTGCTGTATGTGGGCGACGATTTGCCCGATTACAATGTAATGAAACGAGCAGGTTTGTGCGCCTGCCCCAGCGATGCAGCGTACGAAATACAGGAAATAAGCGATTATATTTCCGACAAACAAGGCGGTTGCGGTTGTGTGCGCGATATTATTGAGCAAACTTTGCGAGCGCATGGTACTTGGTTGGATAGTGATGCGTTTGTGTGGTAAAGCCCCCTAAATCCCCCTCAAGGGGGACTTTGGAGTGTGCAAATCACGTGAGCTTTTGCAAAAAATGACAAAATAAAAAACAACAATAATGTATAAGAAATAACAACATAAACCACAGTTCCAAAAGTCCCCCTTGAGGGGGATTTAGGGGGCTTTTTTACTAATATTATGAAATCTCTACTCAACCTCATCCGCTACAAAAATTTAGCAATCATAGTGCTCACTATGTGTGTGGTGCGCTATGGTATTGTGTATCCAATGGCGGCACTCACGCCGCTTGGCAATATTGTGAGTGTTGAACTGCAATTTTCGTTGTTTCATTTTATTTTGTTGGTTATTGCCACGGTAAGTATTTCGGCAGCCGGTTACATTATCAACGATTATTTCGACGTAAGCGCCGATATGATGAACAAACCGGAAAAAGTAATTGTGGGAAAAACAATCGTTCGCCGCCGGGCAATGATGTTGCATTGGATTTTCAACGCAGTGGGTATATTCTGTGGAACTATTGCTTCTATTGCCATTGGGCATATTTATTTTTCACTGATTTTTGTGTTTATTGCCGGTTTGCTGTGGTTTTATTCTACCACTTTTAGCAAAGAGCCATTGATTGGCAATGTTATTGTTGCCGCACTTGTTGCCATGGTTCCGCTTATAACGGCGGTGTACGAATTGTTGCCGCTCAATTTTATGTATAAATATATTTTAATCAGCCGTTTCCAAAGTTTCGAGCCGATTTTAATGTGGTGCTTTGGCTTTTCGGTGTTTGCATTTTTATATTCGCTTATACGTGAAATTGTAAAAGACATAGAAGATTTGGAAGGCGATGCCGCTTACGGACGCAACACTTTGCCCATTTCACTCGGCGTGAAAAACACTAAAATAATTGTTCTTGGCATGTATGCCATAAGCATTGTTGCTTTGATTGTGGTGCAAATACTGTATGTTGCCGAATTATTTTCGTACCTCTATATTTCGTTAGCGTTGGCTGTGCCTACAATTATTTCGGCATATTTATTTCGCAAAGCGCAAACTGCCCGCGAATATCACATAGTGAGCGGTAGTTTGAAATTAATTCTTATTGCAGGATTGCTGTATGTGGTGCTGCGTAATGTGTTTATATAATGAACCGATTACGAGAAAAATATAAAAACCATCACATCATATTAGGCTCCGGGTCGCCACGCCGCCGTGAATTGCTTGCCGGACTTGATATAGATTTCGAGGTGCGTGTGAAAGACACCGATGAAACCTATCCGTCAAATATGCCGGTGGAAAAAATATCGGAATACATTGCCGAAAAAAAATTCGATGCCTTTGTACCCGATTTGCAGGAAAACGATTTTTTAATAACTGCCGACACCATTGTTATAAAAGACAATATTATTTTACAAAAACCAACTTCGGCACAAAATGCCAAAGAATTACTCACAATACTTTCGGGCGCAACACACATGGTGGTTACTGGCGTGTGCATAGGAACAACTCGCCGCAAAGAAGTGTTTTCGGTGCTCAGCTTGGTAAGTTTCTCTCGCCTTACGCCCGACGATATTGATTACTACGTAGAGAAATACAAACCCTTCGACAAAGCCGGCGCTTACGGCGTGCAGGAATGGATTGGCTATATTGGCATACATCACATAAACGGCTCGTATTTTAATGTTATGGGATTGCCGGTGCAGGCGCTTTATGAGAAAATGATGAACAGCCCCCTAAATCCCCCTCAGGGGGACTAAAAGACGAACTTTTCCAAAGTTCTAAACTTTGGAAAAGTTGCATAGATAAAATAAATAAAAATGACACAATACTTAAATAATAAACCACAGTTCCAAAAGTCCCCCCTAAGGGGGGATTTAGGGGGACTTTTTGACTCCCTCGTAATAATCCCCACATACAACGAAATTGAAAATATAGAAAACATCATACGATGCGTATTTTCATTGGAAAAGCAATTTCATATTTTAATTGTTGATGATAATTCGCCTGACGGCACTGCAAAAAAAGTTGCAGAATTGCAACCGGAATTTCCCGATGCTTTGCATTTGCTTAACCGGAAAGGCAAAGAAGGGCTTGGCAAAGCCTATCTTGCAGGCTTCGATTGGGCATTGGCGCAGGGTTATGAGTATATTATAGAAATGGATGCCGATTTTTCGCATCCGCCGCACGATTTGCCGAAATTATACGAGGCTTGTGTGAAAAATCAAGGAATGTCAATAGGTTCGCGCTATGTGAAAGGTGTGAATGTGGTAAATTGGCCCATGAGCAGGATTTTGCTTTCGTACTGTGCATCGAAATATGTGCGCCTGATTACCGGCATGAAAGTGCACGATTCAACTGCCGGTTTTGTGTGTTACTACAAAAAAGTATTGCAAACAATTCCGCTTAACAAAATTAAATTCAAAGGCTACGCATTTCAAATTGAAATGAAATTCAAAACATGGAAATACGGGTTTGAAATTACCGAAGTGCCAATTGTTTTTACCGACCGCCGTGAAGGAACATCGAAAATGTCGAGTGGCATTATAAAAGAGGCGTTGTTTGGTGTGATTGAATTGAAAATTGGCAGTTGGTTTACGAGGTATAAAAATTAGTTGACAAGTGAACGAGTTGACAAGTTTTTTAGTAAACAAGGAAACAAAAATGTTAAATTTCGTACAATACGTGAAAAAACGTATTACATTTTTTTATTTATAACATTTTTTTTGCACCTTTGCAAACTGAAAAAAAATATAAAAACACAATAATACGATTATTTTTACAATGAATGCGAATACCGATTGGGCAACTCAGCCTTTTGCATACACCAACACCGGAGCAAATGTTCGATGCTCTTTTTCAAACAACCAATGGGGCGAAGTTACCGTTCACGCCGACGATATAATTCCTGTTCACATATCGGCTACATGCCTGCATTACGGACAAGAATGTTTCGAGGGATTGAAAGCCTATCGGGGAAAAGATAACGCTATTCGCATGTTTCGATGGAAAGACAATGCAGCTCGATTAAACCGTTCGGCAGCACGAATAGCAATGCAAGAAGTGCCCGAAGAAGTGTTTGAAAAATGCTTGCGTGCGCTTATCGAAAATAATAAAGATTTTGTTCCACCTTATGGAACAGGCGCAACTATGTATATTCGCCCTTTGTTGATAGGCACTACGCCACGTCTTGGCTTGAATCGCAGTGATGATTATTTATTTGTAATGTTTGCAAGTCCGGTTGGTCCGTATTTTAAAAATGGTTTCAAACCCGGAAACGTAGTGGTAGAGCGAGACACCGACCGTGCGGCTCCGCTTGGAACAGGCGCGGTAAAAGTCGGCGGTAACTATGCTGCTGCGCTCAATACCACGCTGCGAGTACAGCAAGAAGGGTACAGTTCGGCAATGTATTTAGACCCAAAAGAAAAAACATATATAGACGAATGTGGTCCGGCAAATTTTTTCGCCATTAAAGGAAATACCTATATTACACCCACATCATTGTCCATACTTGAATCTATTACCAATTTAAGCCTTATGCGATTGGCTGAACATATTGGTTTGCAGGTTGAACGCCGTCAAATTCTTTTGGAAGAACTTGCCGAATGTGATGAAGCAGCGCAATGTGGCACGGCTGCCGTGTTGTCGCCAATTTATTCGGTAACCGACCCTGCGAACAATAAAAAATACACCTTTGGTAACCCCGATGAAGCAGGTGCTGTGTGCACAAAACTGTACGAAATGCTTACTGGTATTCAGTCGGGCGATATTGAGGACGAATTTGGGTGGATTACTAAGTTTTAAAAAAGCCCCCAAACCCCCTCAAGGGGGCTTAGGAAAAAAAAATAAACATAATAATTAAACCACAGCTCAAAAAGTCCCCCTTGTGGGGGATTTAGGGGGCTTTCTTTCTAATTTTATGCGTTACCCGCCCATAACCCCCAATTTATTCACCCGCAATCGCGAAAAAATTCTCGCACAATTGCCTGAAAATTCCATTGCCATTATCTGCGGTGCCGACCAAGTGTTGCGCAACGACGGCTTGTATCGCTATCGGCAAAGTTCCGATTTTTTTTATCTTACCGGTATTGAGCAAGAAAATTCGTTTTTGATACTTTTGCCCGATAAAACAGATAAAAACGAACAGGCAATTCTTTTTGTGCGAGAACCCAATCCGCTTATGGAACGGTGGGAAGGGAAAAAACTGACTGCCGCCGAAGCTACTGCAATTTCGGGCATTTCGCACATTCGTTATACCAAAAATATTGCGCAATCTATTGCCGAATTGCTGCCTCATATTTCTACTATTTTTCTCAATCAAAACAACAACCGACGTGGTAATCAAGTGCTTACGCGCGAAATTCGTTTGGGGAAACTATTGCGAAAACAGTTTCAAAATATTTCCATAAAAAACTGTGCGCCACTGCTTGCCACAAGCCGTATGATAAAAGAACCGGAAGAACTTGCCCTTATGCAACGAGCTTGCGATATTACCGAAAAAGCATTTCGCACGGTGTTGAAAAATACCAAACCCGGAATGCGAGAATACGAAATTGAGGCTCTTTTGTGGCACACATTTATTGCCGAAGGCGTGTCGCATCACGCTTTTGAGCCGATTGTGGCAGCAGGCGAAAATTCCTGTTTTTTGCATTACAATAAAAACAATTGCATAATTGCACCCAACGATAGTATTTTAATAGATTTTGGAGCAGAATACGCCAATTATGCCGCCGATTGCACTCGTGTAATTCCCGTTTCGGGGAAATTTACCGCACAACAAAAATTAGTATATAATGCTGTGTTGCGTGTGTTTTATTTTGCTCGCACTCAAATAGTTGCCGGAACAAGCATAGAGGCATATCACAAACTCGTGTGCGAAGCTATGCAAGAAGAATTATTGCAACTTGGGCTAATTTCAACCGACGATGTAAAAAACGGAATAAACGGCAAACCTGCATATTTCAAATATTTTATGCACAACACTTCGCATTTTATAGGACTTGATACTCACGATGTTGGCAAGCGCAGCGATATACTCAAACCCAATATGGTAGTTTCGTGCGAACCCGGTTTGTACGTTCCCGAATGGGGATTTGGCGTGCGTTTGGAAAGCGATATTGTGATTACCGAAACCGGCAATTACGATTTAATAGCGAATATTCCTATTGAAATTGACGAAATTGAAACACTCATGCACCATGAATAACACAAACCCCAAATACGTTTTCCGCTATTGCCCACGCTGTGGAAGCAATACATTCACGCCTTTTGGCGAAAAAGCACACAAATGCGCCGACTGCAAATTTGAATTATACACCAACGCTGCGGGCGCAGTAGCGGCACTTATTCGCAACGAAAAGGGCGAAATTTTATTTACACGCCGAGCCTTCAATCCCGGCAAAGGCACTCTTGACCTGCCCGGCGGATTTATAGACCCAAACGAAACTGCCGAAAAAGCACTTGCACGGGAAGTGCGCGAAGAACTCAATCTGCACATTGATAAAGCGGTGTACAAAGGCTCATTTCCAAATGAATACGTATTTAGCGGACTTTCGGTTTTTACCATTGATTTGGTTTTTGAATGTACAGTGCTCGATTTTAGCACTTTACAAGTTGCCGATGATGTGAGTTCCTGCGAATTTCATAAAGTAACTCCTGAAATTTTGGGGCAGATTGGGTTTTTGTCAATTCGGGAGATAGTGCAGAGATATGGGTATTGAGATGTAAGACTTATTAAAAATTTTAACATTTGTAGAAAATAAATTTATTTTAATTTTGCGGAAACATATATTTTTTATATATTTTCCGCAAAATTGAAGCATTTCAAATTATGAATGAAATTATTGGGAGAAAAAAGGAAATAGAGCTACTGCAAAGGATTGTAGATTCCGGTGAACCTGAATTTGTTGCTATTTATGGTCGGCGTAGAGTTGGTAAAACGTTTTTAATCAAGCAGTTTTTTAAAGAACAGTTTGGTTTCTATTTTTCCGGTAGTGAACATGCTACAATGAAAACGCAACTCGAAAATTTCAAAAATGCTTATTACCGCTATTTCAACATGGTAATCCCCACTCCGGAAAGTTGGACGATGGCTTTTGAAATGTTGCGCCAACAACTTGAACGTTCTCGAAAAAAAGGACGAAAAGTGATTTTTATTGACGAAATGCCTTGGCTTGCCACAATGGGTTCAAATTTCATTCAAGCATTTGAATATTGGTGGAACACTTACGCCTCGTCGAATCCCGCTATTTTGTTAGTCGTTTGTGGTTCGTCAACTTCGTGGATGATTAACAAAATCATTAAAAATCGTGGCGGATTGCACAATCGCGTAACGTATCAAATTCCATTACAGCCATTTACGTTAAAAGAATGTGCGGAATATGCCGAAAAACGAAAAATAAAAATAGACAGCAGCAATTTGCTCGATTACTACATGATTTTTGGCGGCGTTCCCTACTATTGGCGGCAGTTACATGGCAGTTACGGATTGCCGCAAAATGTTGATAATCTGTTTTTTGTAAAAAACGCTCCGTTGAAAGATGAATTTCAAGAACTATACAGTTCGCTTTTTAGAAATTCGGAAAAATACATTGCGCTCGTAATTGCTCTTGGCGAAAAACGCAAAGGACTTTTACGGGAAGAAATCGTTGAACATTCAAAACTGCCCGATGGAGGAGCTATTACAAAAATGTTGGAAGAATTGGAACAATGCGGTTTTATACGCTCATATTACGCCTTTGAAAAAAAACAAAATAATAAAATGTATCAATTAATTGATTTATTTTCACTGTTTTATCTCGATTTTATTCATAATAAAAACAATAATGATGAAAAATTTTGGACAAACAATTTTGCTACTCCTCTTGTAAATTCGTGGCGTGGATATGCCTTTGAGCAAATATGTCTTTTGCACATTCCACAAATAAAACACAAACTCGGAATATCAGGCGTTTCTACAACGTATTCAACGTGGCTGAATAGAGATAAAGAAACGAAGAAAATTACTGCACAAATAGACCTTGTACTTGACCGAAAAGACAATATGATAAATTTGTGTGAGATGAAATATTCAAAAGAAGAATATGAAATAACGAAGGAGTACAACGATGTTTTACAGCATAAATGTGCTACTTTTGCCAAGCAAACAAAAACGAGAAAAAACATTCATACAACAATGATTACAACCATTGGAGTGAAACGAAATATGTATCGGAATACTATACAAAGTGAAGTAAATTTAAATGATTTGCTTTTGTTTTAATTTTGCGGAAACCATGTAAAAAACAACACTTTCCGCAAAATTGAAAGCGATGTAAATAAGAGCCGACACCATACTCGTTAGCAGGAATAGCAAATAGAAAATAACCAACCATGAAAGAAACAAACTAACCATTAACCATTAATTATATGAACTTATTCCCCCCTCACGAATGGCTTATCACCGAAACCGATTTTAACGCCGACCGCCATCAAATAGCCGAAAGTATTTTTAGCATAGGTAACGGAGCTATGGGGCAACGCGCCAATTTTGAAGAGCAATATAGCGGAAAATCGCTGCGTGGTAATTACATTGGCGGCGTGTTTTTCCCCGACAAAACCCGTGTAGGCTGGTGGAAAAACGGTTACCCCGATTATTTTGCAAAAGTGCTCAATGCGCCGGCATGGATTGGTGTAAATGTGTGGGTAAATAATCAAGCGCTTGATTTGGCACAGTGCGAAATTCTGTCGTTTTACCGGCAACTTGATATGCAACAAGGAATTTTATCGCGTGCAGTTCAAGTGAAAATGCCTGATGGGGTAGAGGTTACGTTTGAAACTGAACGCTTTGTAAGTGTGGTAGATACGGAAGTAGGAGCGTTGCGATTTGTGTTGCGAGCAAATAAAAATTGCACCATTCGCATAGAATCTACAATTAATTCCGATGTGCACAATGAAGATTCAAACTATAATGAATCGTTTTGGGATTCAATTGCGCAAAATATTGACGGACGATTTGTGTATGCCATTGATAAAACGAAAAAAACGCCTTACGATGTGCCGCAATTTTCGCTTGCAACGGCTATTTGTACAACATTTTTTGCCGAAAATAAGAGTATAAAAACACACCGCGTGTGTGAAAATAAATTACTTTCCGAAATTGTAGAAATTGAATTGCAAGCGCAACAATTGCTACTAATTGAAAAACTTGCCTGCCAAATTTCCACACTCAATTATGCCGAACAAGAATTGGCGCAAACGGTAGAAATTCGTCTGAGCGAAGCCGTACAAAAAGGTTTTACACAATTAAAACAAGAGCATATACAAGCTTGGGCAGAAAAATGGAAAACAAGCGATATTTGCATAGAAGGCGACGTGGAAGCGCAACAAGGCATTCGTTTCAATATTTTTCATTTGCATCAAACCTATTCCGGTAACGATAGCCGCCTGAATATTGGACCAAAAGGATTTACCGGCGAAAAATACGGCGGCAGCACCTATTGGGACACCGAAGCGTTTTGCTTGCCGTTTTATCTCTCAACTTCGCCCGAACACGTTGCAAAACAACTGCTTACCTATCGCTACAAACAATTAGATAGAGCGATTGCTAACGCCGAAAAATTAGGTTTTTCCGGTGGCGCAGCCTTGTTTCCAATGGTTACAATGACCGGCGATGAATGTCATAATGAGTGGGAAATTACGTTTGAAGAAATTCACCGCAACGGCGCAATTGCTTATGCTGTATATAATTACGTGAACTATACCGGCGATAAATCGTATTTAATGGAAGGCGGTTTGGAATTGTTGATTGCAATTTCGCGTTTTTGGGCGCAACGGGTAAATTTATCGCCAATGAAGCGAAAATATATGATTTTGGGCGTAACGGGACCAAATGAATACGAAAATAATGTGCACAACAATTGGTACACCAATTATTTCGCTCGCTGGTGTTTGCAATATACTTTGGAAACTATCAGTTGGGCAAAACGTGTTGCCAAACAGGAATTTGCAGAATTGTGCAAAAAAATTGCATTTGACGAAAATTTTGAAGTTCTGCGTTGGACAGATATTACAAAAAATATGTACCTGCCCGAAGACGAAAATTACGGTATTATTTTACAAAACGACGGCTATTTAGATAAAGAACAAAAAAACGTTGCCGAACTTGATGCGAAGCAACGCCCCATAAATCAACATTGGTCGTGGGACAGAATTTTGCGTTCGTGCTACATAAAACAAGCCGATGTGGTGCAAGGTTTATATGTGTTTGAAAATGACTTTGATATGGAACACATTGAACGCAATTTTAATTTTTACGAAGCTCGTTGTGTTCACGAATCGTCGCTTTCGCCGTGCATACACTCGGTGGTGGCATCGAAAATCGGCAATGTTGCCAAAGCATACGAACTTTACCTGCGTACCGCTCGTTTGGATTTGGACGATTACAACAAAGAAGCACACGAGGGTTTGCACATTACCAGCATGGCAGGAACGTGGTTGGCAATTGTGCAAGGTTTTGCCGGAATGCGCACAAAATCGCACACCGTGAGTTTTGCACCGCAATTGCCCAAAGAATGGGCGAAACTTTCGTTTTCAATTCTGTATCGTGGCGCGTTGTTGCACATTTGTATGACAAGCGCGGCAATTGAAATTTCGTTGGAAGAAGGGGAATTGCGGGAAGTTGTTGTGAATGAGGAGTATTATTCTTTGCAGGAAGGGAAAGTGCGAGTGAGTTTATAAGCAAGGGGGCATGCCCCCTTGTCAGATACAGGAATATATGATGAAAAAAGTGATTGTTTTACACATTGTGTTTTTGTTGTGTGGGTTTTATGTGGCGCAAGCGCAAAATACTGATACTACTGATGTGGGTGTTGTAATAAATGGTGTAAAATGGGCTACTCGTAATGTTGATGCTCCCGGCACATTTGCAGCTACTCCCGAAGACGTGGGTATGCTGTACCAATGGAATCGAAAAACGGCGTGGAGTGCAATAGAACCTAAAGAGCATTTTATATTAGATGATTGGAATAATACAATACCCATCGGCGATACGTGGGAAAAAGTCAACGACCCTTGCCCCTCGGGTTGGCGAGTGCCGGCAATGTGGGAAATTGCATATTTTTTGGAGGTAGTGAAAGTGGATAAAGAATTGATTGTTCTCAATGATATGAATGGATATAAAATTACTGATAAAATTACCGGTAATTCTATCTTTCTTCCGGCTGTAGGACATCGCAGTAGCGTGGCAGGCTCGCTCAGCTACGCGGGTTTCGCAGGTTTTTATTTGAGTAGTACACACAGTAATGGTGATTTTGCCTACGCCTTGTGTGCTCATAACGGCTCAATTAGCATTTATAACAGTTACCTTACGGACGGATTATCAGTTCGCTGTGTTGCGGAATAATTAATTGTCTGAAACAGGATTTTCAAAATTTTAGGATTTGCAGAATGGGTCAAGAAAAAAATTTGCTAATCCTGTAATCCTGTAAATTCTGATTCAGACAACAGATACTCCTTAGTATCACTCCCCAAATTACAAACAGCATCAAAAACACTAACCGAAGATTGAAATCCAAACTTTTCATCAAACACCTGTGAATAGGGTAGTTGTGGTAATTCAATGGACTGTTTTGGCGAAATCGCGTAACGCAAATCATGTGCACACGTATTGAGTGGCGTAAAATCTTCACTATTCGTAATTGTAACCGAAAGCCCAATAAGTTTACACAACGTATGTAGTAATTTTTCATTCAAATCCCACAAAAATTTTTCTTGCTTATCTAAAATTGCGAAACACACATCGGCATAATAATCAAAAAACGGCGAGGATTTATATGCCGACACAAAAGCATGCTTATGTTGTTTTACCCATGCTTCGGCATACGATATTTGCACATCACGAATAAGCGTTTTTGAACCTTGCGGTTTTTCAATCGGCACAATTAAATCGAGTAAACCATTTGCCGAATAAATTGTGCAGCGATTGCGGTAGGTTTGTTTTATGTAGTGTTCGTGGGCTTCAATGCAGATGTTTTGCGCAGTGGCAATTGCGGCGAAATAGGCGAGAGGCGGGAAGTAAGCAGTTGATAATAACATTTTTAGTGGTTAATGGTTAATTTCTGGATTGCTTCACTTTGTTCGCAATGACGCTTTTTTGAGAGTTTGCACAAATCAACAAAAGAGCGTCATTGCGAGGAACGAAGCAATCCATTTTTATAAAAATAAAAAAACGCAACCGAAAAAGTTGCGTTTAAAAAAGTGCCCAAGACAAGATTTGAACTTGCACGCCCTAATGAGCACATGGCCCTCAACCATGCTTGTCTACCAATTTCAACACTTGGGCTTTTTGCGGTTGCAAAGATAATACTTTTTTTGAATTTGCCAATAATTCAATATGCCAATGTGCCAATAAATTGAATTTTTAAATTATCGTATTGGTACATTGGCATATTTTCTCATTGGCAAATTGAGTTATTTCTTCGTAATCTTCAACTCCGTCCGTCTATTTTTCGCTTTGTTTGCTTCGCTATCATTTGGTGCAAGAGGTTTGGTATCGGCATAGCCTTTGTAGGTAAGTCGCTTACTGTCAATACCATGTTCCACTAAAAATGAATACACCGCTTGTGCACGATTGTTTGAAAGCGTAATGTTGTTTTGTTTTGTACCGGTATTGTCGGTATGACCGCCAATTTCAAAACTGAGCGTAAGATTGACTTTCATGAAATCAACAATTGTGAGCAATTCGGCTTGCGATTCGGGTTTTAGTTCATAGCTGTCGGTATCGAAAAATACGTTGTTCAACACCACGCTGCTGCCCACTTCTATTGGTTGTAGTGGAACTTCAATCATTGTTCTATTCGTTTCTAAATTTACCTGTGCCGAATAAAATAAATACCCGGGAAAACTTACCGAAAGAGCATAATTTCTGCCTTCCATAAATGGTACGGTAAAATTTCCGTTGTAATCGGCATTCGATGCAAAAAGTAATTCATTTGTTTCCACATCACGTAAATCTAATTGTGCTGCAATGCGTTTTACCGGCTCTTTTGCATTGAAAACCAAGCCTTTGACGTAGGTTACAGGAAAAGGCATAATGGCAAACATATTGGGAGAGATAGAAAATTCATATAAATCCAAGCCGCCAAATCCGCCTTCACGGTTCGATGCAAAATAGCCTTTTGTGCCTTGCGCATTCACAATTACAAGACCTTCGTCGTCTTTGCTATTGAGCGGGTAACCGGCATTGACGGGCGTTTTCCACGTGCCGTCGGCATAGCGTTGTGTGATAAAAATATCTTTTTTGCCCAAGCCCAAATGTCCGTCCGACGAAAAGAACAGCGTTTTGCCGTCGGCATGAATAAACGGCGATTCTTCATCGTTCGCAGTATTAATAGGCTCGCCTAAATTTTCAGGTTCCGACCATTGATTTTCCGAAATATTACGGCTTACCCATATATCTTTTTTGCCTTTTCCACCCGGACGATTTGATACAAAATACAAGGTTTTTCCGTCAGCCGAAAGACTTGGTTGCGATTCCCAATGTTTGGTGTTTATGGGTGCGCCTATGTTTTTGGGCATAGTCCATTGTCCTAAGGCATAGTAGGTTATATAAATGTCGCAGGAACCATACCCGCCCGGAGCGTTGCACATGGTATACACCATAGTGCGTCCGTCGGCAGAAATTGAGGCAGCGCCTTCGTTGTTTGGTGTGGTAATTGGTGCAGGAAACACACGGCGAGGCTGCCATTCGCCGTTTTGTCTTGTAGAATAAAAAATATCTTCCTGCGTCATGCGGGCATTTATGGGAATATTCGATGTGAATATAAAAAGATTGTCGTCAACAGTTATGGCAGGGTGGTAATCATCGAATTGCGTATTGATATTTTTGCCCATATTGACCGGCGAAAATGGTATGGGCGATTTCATAATTTGTATGGCATCGGTAGCTTGACGAATACTGAGAGCAATATGTTCCTGTTCTTTGGGCGAAAAAAACGGTCTGTCTTTTGACTGGATTTTTTTGAAATTTTGCAGTGCCTCGCTGTATCTGCCAATGTTCAATAATTCAACCGCCAATTTGTAGTAGGGCATAGGGTTGTTTGCACTGCAATTTTGCACGGCAAGTTGCAACGATTCTATCATTTTATCGTCGTCTTTTTTCTTTGCATACACGCCTGCAAGCAAGTAATAGGCTTCGGCAAACGAAGGGTCTATCTTAATCGCATCGCTCAAATTTTGCAAGGCTTTGTCGTAGTAGGAATATTGGTAATTACGCAAGCCTTCTTCGTAATTGGCAATTGCTTTGCGATTTTGCGAGGAGTAAATCCCCGTTTGTGCAAAACTATTTGCAAAAGCAAAACATATAATACTACAAATAATGATTAGTTTTTTCATGGTTTAGAAGCCCCCCTAAATCCCCCCTCAAGGGGGACTTTTAGAGCTGTGGTTTAATTATTAATACTATTTTAATTTTATTTTATTCTGTTTTGTTTTTTTATAAACTTGACCGTCGGCAGGAAGTCCCCCCTTGTGGGGGGATTTAGGGGGGCTTTACAATTGATACGGCGTTTCCTGATACACATAATAATTCAACCAATTGCTAAACAATAAATTCCCGTGACTTTTCCATACATTGAGCGGTGTTTGCGAAGGGTCGTTGTTTGGAAAATAATGTTCGGGCAAAGCAATTTCAATGCCTTTTTTTACATCACGCAGATATTCATCACGCAAGGTAAACCGGTCGTATTCCGAATGTCCGCTTACAAATATTTGTTTTTTATCTTTCGATATGGTAAGATACACGCCTGCTTCAATTGATTCGCTCACAAGTTCCAATTCGGGGTGTGCCGCAATATCTTCACGGCGAGTGTAGGTGTTGCGTGAGTGGGGAACGTAAAATTCGTCGTCGAAACCGGTCAATAACGGTTCGTTTGGTTTGTTGAGGCTGTGTTTGAAAATTCCGAAGGTTTTTTGCGGTAAATCGTATTTTTGAATACCATAATAATAGTACAATGCCGCCTGCGCACCCCAACAAATAAATAAGGTAGAGGTTACGTTCTCTTTCGCCCAATCCAAAATTTGCGTCAGTTCGTTCCAATAGGTAATTTGTTCAAATTCAAGATGTTCCACCGGTGCTCCGGTTATAATCAAACCGTCGAGTTTTTGATTTTTATATTCGTCAAACGAGTGGTAAAACGAAGTAAGATGTTCGCTCGAAGTGTTTTTTGAAATATGCGTTTTGGTAAAAAACAGAATAATTTCAACCTGCAAAGGCGAATTACTCAACATGCGAATTAGCTGCGTTTCGGTAGTTTCCTTGTTGGGCATCAAATTGAGTATGCCTATGTGTAGCGGGCGAATATCTTGCGACACCGCTCGGCTTTGGTTCATAATAAATATGTTTTCGTTTTTTAACACTTCTGCTGCGGGCAGCGTGTCGGGTATATTTACGGGCATGGCGGAGAGATTTTTTCGATAGTTATTTTTTCTCGTTTCATATATTTTTTTCTCATTTCTCTAAATAACCTGCCAAAAATTCATCAGTATTCATTACCGGCAGCGAAGAATGTTTAAAATCCTTTTCGTTGTTGGTTATAATTACATCGCAAGTATTTTCCAATGCACAATAATACTGCGTAGCATCTTCAAAATCTTTAAATGGAGAAACAAGCGATTTTATTGTAACTCCAACATTTAGTGGAGCTATTTCGCAAGTGGAGCATATATTGTGTAATGCTGTACGCAAATCATTTTCCTGTACACCTGCAATTTTTTTTACTACATAGTGTGCATTGATAATACTCAAATTAGAAATTACAATCCTATCTTTTTTCTTGAATGCGGCATCAAACACTTTTGCAACACTTGCGTATGCAGGTTGTCGCTTAATGAGTAAGTCAATCAAAATATTTGTATCAATAAAAATGTTCATTACAAATATTTTTCATTTCGCGCACCTGTTAATTCGGTTTTGTAATCGAAATCGGCAGGAATATTCACGTTGTCGATACTAAATGACTTAACAAGAGGACTGATGTCCGTTTCTTTTGCTTTTACAGTAGGCGTTGCGGTAATAAATGCAAAAAAATTCTCTGCAATACTCGAAACCGATGTTTTGCGATGGCTTGCATATTTTCTTATGCGTTTTGCCACTTCCACTTCAATGGGTAAATTCATCGTTATTGTTGACATAGTTTCTTATTTTTCTTAGTGCAAAGATACAATAAATTCCCTCGAAAAACAAGTAGAGCGAAAAAATTTCAATTTTCAATTTGATTTTGGTTACAGAGCTTGTCGAAGTATCAATTAATCCGTACCTTTGTTGAGATTTTTAATTCCTGAAAAAATATGACCAAAGATAAAGAATATGTAATCCTTGTAGCCGGCGGAAAAGGCTTGCGCATGCAATCGGAAACGCCCAAACAATTTATGCTTTTGGCAGGAAAACCGGTGCTTATGCGCAGTTTGGAGGCTTTTTATGCCTATTCGCCCACGATTAAAATAATTGTAGTTTTGCCGCAAGAGCAAATAGAATATTGGTTTGAATTGTGCAGAACACATAATTGCACGATTAATCACATTGTTGTAGCCGGTGGTACAGAGCGGTTTTATTCCGTGCAAGCCGGACTTGCGTGTGTTGAAACTAATAGTTTTGTTGCAATTCACGATGGTGTGCGCCCGCTCGTTTCGCCCGATTGCATTGCTCGTGGTTTTGCCTGCGCTCGCCAAAATGGTAGTGCAATTCCTGTTATAGATTCCATTGATTCACTGCGAATTACGGACGGTGAAAATTCAAAACCAATAGACCGCACCACAATAAAACGAGTGCAAACGCCACAAATATTCAACGCAGAAAAACTAAAACAAGCCTATCAACAACCATATTCGCCACAATTTACCGACGATGCTTCGGTGTGGGAAAATGCAGGTTTTTCGGTTGCGCTTTACGAAGGTGAGGAACGAAATGTGAAACTTACTACGCAGGTGGATTTTTCTTTGGGCGAACTATTTTTGAGTAGTGAGTAATTCAGTATCTATTTTGACATTATTTTTCCATTGCCTAAATTTAAACCAATCGGGTAGCGTATAGATTACATTATAGTTTTTGATTTTTCCGTTATATTTCTTTATCACTTGAAACAAATACTCTTTTTCTTGTTTGTTTTGTAACACTAATTCTATTCTATACTTCTTGCCTTCAAATTCAAATGAAAGTATATTGTCAGAGCCATCAACTTCGGAAGGACGAAAAATAGTACCTCCGGCAAATAACACTCCTTTATAGCCGTGATAACGCAAATGTAATTTTTGTATTGATTGTATATTAAATCGTGTTGTTATATCATTCTCAATCAAACATAAATATTCATCTTCCATAAAGAAAAAACCAATAGGCACAACAGAGTTTTTTAAAAAAAGTGATATAATGAATGGAATAAATATAGTTGCCCCTAAGACAGTAACTATTACATTGTTTTCTAACTGAGGGAAAGTATTGATAATTAACAAAATTATTAAACTAATAGTTATTAAACCAATCAAAATATTCCCAAGTATTGGATATTGTTCTCCCGTTTTTATTATTTTAATTTTCATTCTCTAATTCCTAACCCCTTGTCTCCTAATCCCTAACCCCTGTAATTATAGAAAGCGACTGCGGTGCAATCGAAAAATTAATATCGGAATACATTACACGAGGCTCGCCGTCCATGTGAATGGTGTAAGGGGTGTCGTTTTTTATGGTCAAAGAGTCGGCTTGCAGGGTTTCTACAAATTTTGATTTGTGTATGCGGTTGGAAAATAAATCAAGCACGAGTTTCAGAGTGAATAGTGGCGGGAATTTTTCAATAAACACAACCTCAAATTTTCCGTCGGTAATATCGGCAGTGGGCGCTATGTGTGCATTTAAACCATATTGATTGGCATTGGCTATTGCCCCTATAAAAAATGTTCGTGTAAATTCCTTATTATCAATGTGAAAGGTAAATGTTTGAGCTTTGTATGTAAACAATTCCTTGCTCACAAGTTGCACATATTTTAGTCCCCCACGTTTCGATACATTTATATTGAACAAATCGCCGATAATGGCATCGAAACCAAAGCCGGCAACGTTCAGTATATATTCGTTGTTGCATAAAATGGTGTCAATTTTCATTTTCCGTCCTTCGGCAATCAGCCGTATTGCCGGACGAATATAGAGCGGAATGTGCAGGAAACGAGCCAAACCATTGCCCGAACCCATGGGAATAATAGCCAGCGAGGTTTTGGAATGTACGAGCGGTTGCGCCACTTCGTGAATAGTGCCGTCGCCGCCCACGGCTACCACAATGTCGAAAATGTTTTTTGCATTGTTGCTCAATTGTATGGCATGACCGGCATATTCGGTGTACGAAAAATGCAAATCAAAGTCCGCCGCCGACAAATACTGACGGGCGTATCTTTCTATCATTTTCTTTTGCCGGTTGGTGCCCGACATGGGATTGATTATGAAAAGGACTTTTTGCATCTCTGTAAGATTTAAGGATTTAAGATTGTCTGAACCACGATTTTTACAAGATTTTTAAGATTAACAGGATTAGTACAGTTTTTCAAAAAGGCGTCATTGCTTCGTTCCTCGCAATGACGCTTTTGCGTTGATTTGTGTGAACATTTAAAATATTCTATGAATAACATAGGTTAAATTTTTAAATTCTTAAATCTTTTAAATCTTCAAGTTAATTCGTTCGCCCCGGATACACCGCCAAAGCGTGTTTGAGACATTCAATTGCTTTTGTAAGTTTCTCAATATTAAGTATATAAGCTATGCGCACTTGTTTGTCGCCAAGTTTTTTACCGGTATAAAAACCATTGCCCGGCGCCAACATTATAGTAGAACCTTCGTATTGAAATTCTTCCAATAGCCATTGGCAGAATTTTTCGGCATTATCAACCGGCAATTCTACTATGGAATAAAACGCTCCTTTGGGCATGGGTGAACGTACGCCTTTTATTTTGTTTAATTCATTGATAATAAATTTTCGGCGTTTGTCGTATTCCTTTGCCGATTCTTTTATGTAATTTTGAGGTGTGTCCAACAAGGCTTCGGCTACAATTTGCCCGAGCGAAGGAGGGCTTAATCGAGCTTGCGCAAATTTCAATGATGTAGCAATTACATCTTTGTTACGAGAAATAAGCGCGCCAATGCGAATGCCGCACACATTGTACCGTTTTGAAAATGAATCAATAAGTATTACATTGTCCTCAATGCCTTGCAAATTCATTACCGAATAATGTTCGCCGTCGTAGCAAAACTCACGATACACTTCGTCGCAAATTAAAAACAGGTTGTATTGTTTTACCAAATCACGAATTTGCTCCAATTCATTGCGTGAATACACGTAACCCGTAGGATTATTGGGATTGCACAACATAATTGCTTTGGTGCGAGGCGTAAGCGCTTTTTCAAATTCTTCAATCGAAGGCAGTGCAAAACCGCTTTCAATCGTAGAACGTACCGGTATCATACGAGCACCGGTTTCGGTTGTAAAACCGTAATAATTAGAGTAAAACGGTTCGGGCACAATTACTTCGTCGGCATAATTGAGTATGCTGTAATAGGCAAAACAAATAGCTTCGCTGCCGCCGTTGGTAATCAAAATATCTTCGTACGAAATGACAATTCCAATAGCATTATAATATTCTGCCAATTTTTTGCGCAACGTAATATTTCCTGCCGAATGAGAGTAGGGAATATATTCGCCCGAAAAATTCCGCACGGCATCAATAGCTTGCGGTGGCGTAGCCAAATCGGGTTGTCCAATGTTGAGGTGTAGCACTTCAACGCCTCGTGCTTTGGCAGCATCGGCATATTTTGAAAGTTTTCGTATGGGCGAAGCCGGCATGGTGTGCCCTCGGTCTGAAATTTGTGGCATAGTGATATATTTTTATAAGCCTTTGTAAATTTTCCACAAAGATATTATTATGTATTCAACTTTATCATTATTTGTGAATATTTTTTTGTGTTTAAAAATTCATATATTTGCCCTGCAATTCACAAATGAATATCAACTGAATATCAATCGAATATCAATTTAATATCTAATTTTATGAAAAAACTCCTAATCCTCATCTGCGCACTTTTTTGTTCAGTAACACTATTTGCACAACGCCCAACGGCAAAAGCAAAACAATTACCTGCGTTTTTTGCATCAACTTTGTATGTGGTAACCAACAACAATGCGTTGAGCGGGTACAATACTGCGATTAAAGACGCAATTCAAAAAAATTGGCGGGTAACGCAATTCGATTTTATAACGCTTGCCGAATTTGAAAACCAACGCTTTGACCCAACCAAATCGTTTTTGATTTACGCCGAAACTACGTTTCCGAAAGATAAAAATTCTATTGCTTACGATTTTGTGAGCATTGTACTTGGCGGCAATTATGCCGCTATTGAACAAATGCCCGAAGTGTGTTCCTTCCCCATTTGTGTAAGCGATAGCGATGGCGACGAGGCGTATTACAAATTGCCGATTATTATTGGTTTTTTGAATAAACATATAAAAGATATGCAAACAAATACGGCGTTGTTGAAAGATAAAAAATACGCTTGGCACGTGAAACAAAGCGGCAATATGGCGAAAAAAACGCTGTATTTAATTGCAGAAGAACAATTGCCGGAATTTAACACAGCGCAAAAACTGAAAGCGGTGTACCGAGGAAAAACCGTATTTTTGGCACAAGAAGAACTTGCCAATTTAATACGCAAACGAGCAATAAACGTAGCCTTTTTGCACAAAGTAGCACCAATAAGCAAAGAAACCGAACAGGGAGCGCGTTGCTATATTATTTTTATGGGAACCGATAATGCTTTGTATCATTTTGGTTATCATATAATAAGCGAAAAAGAAGGCAATGGTGTAACGGCACGAATTTGGAAGGCGATAGCGGCGAAGAAATAACATGGTTTCAGTAGATAATTTAGCCGTAGAATTTGGCGGCACAACGCTTTTTTCAAACATCAATTTTGTAATCAACGAAAAAGACCGCATTGCGCTGATGGGCAAAAATGGTGCGGGAAAATCAACGTTGTTAAAAATTTTAGCCGGCGTGCAACAGCCCTCTGCCGGACGGGTTGCAGTTCCCAAAGATAAAACGGTGGCGTATCTGCCGCAACATTTAATGACCGAAAACAAGCGCACGGTGTTTGAAGAAGCATCGCAGGCATTTGCACATATTTTTGCAATGCAGCAGCAAATCGATGAACTTAACAACCAACTTGCCACCCGCACCGATTACGAATCGGACGAATATATGAAAATCATAGAAGACGTGTCGGCGCTGAGTGAACGGTTTTACAGCATTGAAGAAATTAATTACGATGCCGAAGTCGAAAAAATCCTTATGGGTTTGGGCTTTGTGCGAGAGGATTTTACCCGTCCAACGAGCGAATTTAGCGGCGGTTGGCGTATGCGTATAGAACTTGCTAAAATTCTGTTGCAAAAACCCGACCTTATTCTTTTGGACGAGCCTACCAACCACATGGACATTGAATCAATTCAATGGTTTGAAGATTTTTTGATACAAAGCGGCAAGGCGGTTATTGTGATTTCGCACGATAAAACCTTTGTTGACAACATTACCACGCGCACCATTGAGGTTACTATGGGCAGAATTTACGATTACAAAGTGAATTATTCAACCTACCTGCAATTGCGCGCCGAACGCCGTGAACAGCAGCAAAAAGCGGTGGACGAACAACAAAAAATGATTGCCGAAACTACCGAATTTATTGAGCGTTTCAAAGGCACATATTCAAAAACCTTGCAAGTGCAAAGCAGGGTAAAAATGCTCGAAAAGTTGCACATTCTCGAAGTCGATGAGGAAGATACTTCGGCATTGCGCCTTAAATTTCCGCCTTGCGAACGGTCGGGGAATTACCCTGTGATAGCTGAAGATGTGGGCAAAACATACCGCCCCCTAAATCCCCCTCAGGGGGACTTGGCTGACGCACGTCAAAGCCCCCCTGAGGGGGGTGGGGGGGCTGTATATTCCAACGCAAATTTCACCATTGCCCGCGGCGAAAAAGTTGCCTTTGTAGGCAAAAACGGCGAAGGAAAATCGACAATGGTAAAATCTATTATGAACCAAATTGATTTCGACGGCAAACTTTCAATCGGACACAATGTGCATATTGGCTACTTTGCGCAAAACGAAGCCTCGCTTTTAGACGAAGAAAAAACCGTGTGGCAAACCATTGACGATGTTGCCGTGGGCGATATTCGCACAAAAATAAAAGATATTTTGGGCGCATTTATGTTTGGCGGCGAAAGTTGGACGAAAAAGGTAAAAGTGCTTTCGGGCGGCGAACGCACTCGTCTTGCAATGATACAATTGTTGCTTAATCCGGTAAATCTGTTAATTCTCGACGAACCTACCAATCACTTAGATATGCGCACCAAAGACGTATTGAAAGCCGCTTTGCAAGATTACGACGGCACACTTATATTGGTTTCGCACGACCGTGATTTTTTAGACGGCTTAGTATCAAAGGTTTATGAATTTGGCAATAAACGAGTGAAAGAACATTTGTGCGGCATTTCTGAATTTTTGGCTACCAAAAAAATGGAAAATTTACGGGAATTGGAAAAAAAATAATATATGATACACTATTAATTGTAATTATTTGCCAAAAAAGTGTAATTTTGTTGCTGGTTTTTACTCACAATATAGTGTGAAAACATTGAAACCATTACAGTTATTGAAAAAGAGATGAATGATAAAGAAATAAAAACTGAATATCACGACAAAAAAATGCTAAAAGGCAGTTTTGGCTTGCGTACCGTTTTCTCGTTATGCTTGTTGGGTTCGTTTTTTCTTCCGTGGTTTTCCGGTTCCATTCGGGGAATAAGCGGATTTGAAATACCTCTTGTATCGGGCAGTCTTATGTCGGGTAGCGCAATTAGTATAGCCGGCATGTTGGGCGGCGGTTCGACGTCTATGTACATAGCTTATGTGATGTACATATTGCCGCCTATTGCGCTATACAATATTTTTTTAGATGTATTTAAGATTACAATTTCCGGAAAAAATGTTGCAATAATAGAAAACATACGCAATGGAATTATGCTGTTGTTGATGTTTCTGCCAATGCTAACATTATTTTCGGGTATTTCATTTTGGCTGTTTTTTTTATTGTTTTTAATTGGCGGTGCCATAGTCGGCTGGTATCTATTGAAAACCAAACGCTATAGAGAACTCGATTTATACATTGCTTCCGAATTTTTGGTAGGAATTTTTATTGTAATGTATGTATTTATATTTGCCGCACGTGCCGATATTATCGCTGGTTTTGGCGTTGGCTACTATGCAACCCTGTTGTTTTCGATTTTGGGGGTGTGGGCTGAAATGAGGAAGGGTAAAGAAAAATTGAAAGAAAAATTATAGTTTTGTAAGAATATGCAGAAAACAAAACAAAAGAAAAAAAATGAAAGTAAAAAAGACCAAGTAATTGAGCGACTTTTTACAATTTGTAAGCAAAACAATGATTTTGTTTTTCACAACAATCTTGTGAAAGATGTGTGCAAAGAAATTGGTTTTGGAAATCCATTTGATGTTACAAAACTTGATAATAAAGCAAAATTGCCGGAAATTTTGCTTGAAAATGACTATGCAATAATTCATATTGGGAGCGGAAATCACAAGTTCATAAAGGGTATTGACAAAGTATATCACAATTTTGAGCCAATTCAAGAAAAAATTGATTGGGAATATAAAAAATCACTTTTAAATCAGTATAACACAAGCGAAAGCAACATTCTTTCAGTTGTGAACAATCAGCGAATTTTGCACCATTTTCTTTTTGAAAAAGATTCCGAATTCAACGATGTTGATATTCTGAAACGTCCAAAAACGTATTTCCCGCACCGAACAAAAACTTCGTTTGAATATTATTTTGGCGAAGGAACTAAAATGGAACTCAAAAACATTCAAATTGAAGTTGATTTAACTATTGAATTTCAGGGAAATATTGGAATATTTGAGGGTAAAAATGGAAAACCTGACAGTTTCAGTATTTACCAGATTTATCACCCATTTTTATATTACTATAATGCCAACAAACACTATGAATTAAAGGGCAAAATTAAAGATATTTATTGTGTTTATGTAGTTCGTGAAAAAGGAAAAGAAAACGACACAATTAAATTGTGGAATTACACGTTTGAAAATCCATTAGACATAACTTCTATCAAATTCATAAAATCAGTTTCGTACAAACTCATCAAAATCAATTAATTATGTTAGAGAGTTTCAGAAATAAAGTTTTTAACAAAGATGTATTGAAAGTACTTAAATCTTTGCCCGACAATTCGTTGGATATGATTTATGGCGACCCCGATTATAATGTTGGGGTTAATTATGCAGGAAAAAATTACACGCAAAAATGGAATGATTACATTGATTGGTACATAGAATTAACAAAAGAATGTATGCGAGTTTTGAAACCCACCGGCAATCTTTTTATGATGAATTATCCAAAACAAAATGCTCATTTACGGGTTAAATACTTAGATGACAATGCTTTCAATGTCAATGATTATGTTTGGATATACAATACAAATGTAGGAATGTCTCCATCGAAATTTACAACTGCACACCGTTCAATTCTTCACGCTACAAAAAATAAAAACAATACTTTTTATAAAAATAATGTTGCTGTTCCATATCAAAATCCAACCGATAAACGAATAATGGGCAGAATTGCCGCCGGTCATATCGGGCGTATGCCATACAGTTGGTTTTATTACGATTTGGTAAAAAATGTAAGTAAAGATAAAACATTTCATTCATGTCAAATTCCTTTGCCGTTAGTTGAAATGTTGATTAAATCTTGCACGCAGAAAAATGATGATTGTTTTATTCTTTTTGGCGGAAGTGGCAGCGAATTGGTTTTGTGTAAAAATTTGGAACGGAATTATATTAGTTGCGAATTGCACCCTGAATATTATCAAATGATTTTAGATAGATTAAGCAATGGTGGAACAATTAAAGACGAATACCGAATACAAAGTATATTAGAAAAAAGAAATAATTATAAAGAGCAGCCTTCTTTGTTTGCAGAATTGTACGACGAAGAAAAAACCTGTTTACAAAGAGTGGCTTTATGAAATCACCACACACACTGCACTCCGCCACCATACAAATAAAGCGCGCCCGCGTCCACAACCTAAAAAATCTCTCCCTAACAATCGAGCGCAACCAACTAATTGTAGTTACCGGACTTTCCGGCAGCGGCAAATCGTCGCTTGCGTTCGATACGCTCTATGCCGAAGGACAACGCCGTTATGTTGAAAGTTTGTCGGCGTATGCACGGCAATTTTTGGGAAAAATTCACAAGCCCGAAGTTGATTATATTGGCGGTATTCCACCGGCAATTGCTATTGAGCAAAAGGTAAATACCACTAATCCTCGTTCTACGGTGGGAACTTCTACCGAGATTTACGATTATTTGAAATTGCTTTATGCTCGCATTGGCAGGGTGTTTTCGCCTGTTTCGGGCGTTGAGGTAAAACGACATTCGGTAAATGATGTGCTTGAAAAATTGTTGCAAAACGAAGGCAAAAAAGCATTTATTACCACCGCTTTGCAAGCAGATAAAAAAACGCTTATACGAACATTAGAAAATTTATTGCAACAAGGTTTTACCCGTTTATTTGTGAAAAATGCAGTTGTGCGCATTGATGAAATTTTAGAACAAAAAACGCCAATTTCGCTTACCGATAGTTTTTTGCTTATCGACCGTGTGCTCGTTTCCACCGACGAACAGGCTCGTATAGCCGATTCGGTGCAAACGGCTTTTTACGAAGGGAATAATACCTGCGTAATTTTTATTGAACAAGAAAACGGCACATTTGAACGTTGCGATTTTTCCAACGATTTTGAAGCCGACGGCATTCAATTTGAAGAGCCAACGGTGCATACGTTTAGTTTTAACAGCCCTATGGGAGCGTGCCCCACCTGCGAAGGTTTCGGAAAAACTATGGGAATTGACCCCAAGTTGGTTATTCCCAACGAATCGCTTTCGGTGTGGGACGATGCCGTTGCCTGCTGGCGTGGCGACAAAATGAACGAATGGAAAATGGCTTTGGTGCACAATGCCGAAAAATGCAAATTTCCTATTCACAAACCATATCACGAACTTTCGCAGGAACAAAAAAATATGTTGTGGCACGGCTGCGAATATTTTGGCGGCATCGACCAATTTTTCGCAATGGTTGAAGAAAATACCTATAAAATCCAATACCGTGTAATGCTTTCACGTTATCGTGGAAAAACTACCTGCCCAACTTGTCATGGCTCACGATTGAAACCTGAGGCGTTGTATGTGAAAGTTGCCGGCACGTCGATTGACACATTGGTGCAAATGCCGATAAGCGACCTTGTGCCGTTTTTTGCAAATTTGCAATTAACCGAGCACGAAGAAAAAATTGCACACAGAATTGTTGTTGAAATCGGGTCTCGATTGGGATTTTTGCAAAATGTCGGTTTGGGGTATTTGACTTTAAACCGTCTTTCAAATTCGCTTTCGGGTGGCGAAAGTCAGCGTATAAATTTGGCTACATCGTTGGGTAGCAGCTTGGTAGGTTCTTTGTATATTTTAGACGAGCCGAGTATTGGTTTACACCCCAGAGATACACATTTATTAATAGGTGTGTTGCGCGATTTGCAACAATTGGGCAATACCGTGATTGTTGTGGAACACGATGAAGAAATTATGCGCTCTGCCGACCAAATTATCGACATTGGTCCCGGAGCCGGCTCGCTTGGCGGCGAGTTGGTGTTTCAAGGAACCATACAGGAGTTGGAAAAAGCACAAAATTCGCTTACTGCCGATTATTTGTGCCGACGAAGAAATATAGAAGTTCCTGCAGAGCGCAAAGCGTGGAAACAAGCGATTACCATAAGAGGTGCTCGTGAAAATAATTTAAAAAACATAGATGTTGAAATTCCGTTGGGCGTTTTTACGGTTGTTACCGGCGTTTCAGGTAGCGGAAAATCGTCGTTGATACATAAAATTTTGTATCCTGCCGTTGCTCGCGGGTTGGGTGGAAGTGGCATTGAAATGGGTAGTTTTGATAGTATTGACGGCATTGAAAATACTGTTTTTTCGGTTGAATTTGTCGACCAAAATCCTATTGGGCGTTCTTCACGTTCCAATCCGGTTACATATTTGAAAGCCTACGACGAAATTCGCAAACTCTATTCCGACCAGCCAATGGCGAAGCAAATGGGTTTCAAACCGGCGCATTTTTCGTTTAACACCGACGGTGGGCGTTGTGAGGAATGTCAGGGCGAGGGAACAATAAAAGTTGCCATGCAATTTATGGCAGATGTGGAATTGGTGTGCGAAGCCTGCAACGGTCAGCGATTTAAAGACGAGGTTTTAGAAGTGCAGTATCGCAAAAAATCTATTTTTGATATTTTGGAAATGACTGTTGACGACGCCATAGAATTTTTTGCACAGGACAAAGCTGCCACGCCACGAAAAATTGTAGAAAAAATTATGCCGCTCCAAGCTGTTGGTTTGGGTTATATGAAAATGGGGCAATCGTCGAGCACGCTTTCGGGTGGCGAAAGCCAACGGGTAAAACTTGCATCGTTTTTGAGCAAAGAGGCAAGTAATCAATCCTGCCTGTTTATTTTCGACGAGCCAACTACCGGACTTCATTTTCACGATATACATAAATTATTAGAATCCTTCAAACGATTGATTGCCAAAGGACACAGCGTTGTGGTAATTGAACACAATATTGATGTAATAAAATGCGCCGATTGGATTATCGACATTGGACCCGAAGGCGGCGAACGAGGCGGAACAATTGTGTGTGCCGGCACGCCGGAACAGGTTTGCGAATGTAAAAATTCTTATACTGCGCAGTTTTTGCGAGGGAAAATGTAAAAAAACTTTTTATATATGAATAATATTACCTAATATTTTTCGTTTATGAAAAATACTATATATTTGCACAATTAAATTTAACATCCATTATGAAAAACACGTTCAAAGCAGTTTCAGCAGCCCTTCTTATTGCATTTTCAAATCACATAGTTGCACAACAAATAACACCGGGCACACCAGATGCCGGACATAACATAGGTAAAGACTTACGGTATAATACTATAACCACAGCGGTACCGTTTTTGACAATTGCTGCCGATTCGCGCGGTGGCGGTATGGGCGATTTGGGTGCGGGAACTACCACCGATGTGTGGTCGCAACAATGGAATGCTTCGAAATATGTGCTTGCAAAAAGCGATATGGGAGTGGGACTTGCTGTTACACCTTGGTTGGCGAATATTACCAACGATATATGGTTATTTTATGCTTCGGGCTATAAAAAATTGAAAAGTAACACTGATGCAGTAGGAGCAGGGTTACGTTATTTTTCAATAGGCGATATTCCTGCGTATGACGAAACGGGCGAACCTATGGGTTACAATATTTCGCCTACCGAATTTGCCGTAGATTTTTCGTATTCACGCAAACTTGCCGATAAATTTGTAATGGGTCTTACCGGACGTTTTATTTACTCGAATTTGAATGCCTCTGCTGCCAAAGACGAATTTAAAGCAGGTACAGCCGTAGCTGCCGACATTTCGGGAACGTATTTTGAAGATAAAATTCATTTGGGTGCTATGCCCGCTGCTTTCCGTGCGGGTTTCAATATTTCAAATATTGGTTCGAAAATAGCGTACACACAAGACATAAAAGACTTTATTCCTACCAATTTAAAACTTGGCGCAGGTTTAAATCTCGAAGTTGATAAACACAATGATTTGGGTTTTTACCTCGATTTGAATAAATTATTGGTACCAACTCCACCACTAAGAAATTCCGAAGGAGCGATTGTAGCAGGTAAAGACCCTAATGTGTCGCCTATTACCGGTATTTTTCAATCATTCGTAGATGCTCCGGGTGGTTTCAGAGAAGAAATGGAGGAAATAATGATAAGCGGCGGTGTGGAGTATTGGTACAACAAACAATTCGCATTGCGTGGCGGTTATTTCCACGAAGCAAAAACCAAAGGAAATAGAAAATATTTTACCGTTGGTTTGGGGCTTAAAATGAATGTATTCGGAATTGATGTGGCATATTTGATACCAATACAAGGAACAAATTCGCCACTTGCCAATACTTTCCGTTTCTCTTTGAGTTTCGATTTGGGAACACGTTCATAGACTAATAGACGTAAGACTAGTAGACACAAGACTAATAGACGCAAGTCTAAAAGTCTAAAAGTCTAAAAGTCTAAAAGTCTAAAAGTCTAAAAGTCTAAAAGTCTAAAAGTCTAAAAGTCTAAAAGTCTAAAAGTCTAAAAGTCTAAAAAAATGCGTATAGGTCAAGGTTACGACGTACATCAATTGGTAGAAAACCGAGAATTGTGGCTTGGCGGTATACAAATTCCGCACACTCACGGTTTGCTTGGTCATTCCGATGCCGATGTGCTTATTCATGCTGTGTGCGATGCTTTGCTCGGTGCAGCCAATATGCGCGATATAGGTTTTCACTTTCCCGACACCGGTAGCGAATTTAAAAACATTGACAGCAAAATTTTACTTGCCAAAACCATGAAACTCATACGGGAAAAAGGGTTTGAAGTAGGTAATATTGACGCAACTATTTGTGCCGAACAACCGAAGCTCAACCCGTACATACCCGAAATGCAGAGAGTGTTGGCGCAGGTAATGGACATAACCGAAGACAATATTTCAATAAAAGCAACCACAACCGAAAAACTTGGTTTTGTGGGCAGAAAAGAAGGGATTGCCGCAATGGCGGTTTGTTTGTTAGGTACAAGGGTTTAGATACAAGGGTTTAGGTACAAGGAACGAGGATTTTAGGTTTACTAATTCCTCGTTTCTTGTATCTCGTCCCTTGTATCTCGTCCCTTGTCCCTAATCCCTCGTCTCCTAATCCCTTGTTCCTTGTATCTTATTCGACTGAAACGAACTCGGCAAAATAAGTTCTTCGGGTAGGATTTTATAAAGAATTGGCAATAAAATTGAGCCTCCGGGTATCATAAAAATTGCAAGTGAAGGAAGTGTTTTTGCAATATCAATAATTTGCGATTTTACTTTTTTACGTTCTTCATCGGTAAGTTTTTCATCTTTTGCTTTCCACAAAAGTTCTACAAGTTCTTTGCTTTCCATTATTTCGTTTACAAGTTTCACTTTGTTTTTTGTGAAAAAACTTTGAATTTGCAAAGAGAAATTCTTACTGAGCGCATCAAAATTGTTTTTAACATTCAAGTATAAAATATTGTCATGATTTTGAAGAACAAAATTTTGTATCAACATAATGCTGTGTTGTGCATCGAAAGGTTTTATGTGCAAATGTTGTGCAAGTTGTACTAAAAATTGTTCTTGCCACAGATTGAAATTTTTATCGCTTATTATTGTCAAAATTGCATATTCGTACACAAGCAATTGTATGGCGTAGGGTAGAGTGGGAGTGTAGGTAATATTGTTTAGTGTGCAACCTGTTTGCAGTTTTGTCTGCAACATATTTTCGTGTTCGGGCGAAAAATTACCCGATGCTATAAAGTACGAAACAAGAAATTGTTCATTGTCGGTCAATTGTTTATCAATGTACGAAGCCGCTATCGTAGCGGTTACAATGGTATTTTTGATTTCGTTTTTTTGTTCGTAAATGTATTCTTTTTGTAACCAATAATAGAAAAAATACAAATCCAAATACGCAAAAACATTGAATTGCGAACCTTTCCAAAAGCCTTTTTTCAGCATCGAAGGGTTGTTTACTCGATGGTCTATGATTGCTTCAAGTTTTTGATACCGCTCACTTTTTTTGCGAAGCAAACTTCGGTTTTTTGTAAAAATAGAATCGGTAATAGAAAAAAGCAAATAAAAATGCTCAATACATTCGAGTGCATCGTGAATAATTTCGTGCGAAGTTTTGTCGGTTAATTGTTGCTTGTGAAATAAATAATACACAAGTACTAAGCCTTCAACAATGGCAATTTTAAAATTATCGGCATTGTTCCATGTTTGAATGTCGGCATTGGTATATAAAAAATGTTTTACCGAATGTCCGTAAAAAATACCTGAATTGTGAACGTAGAAGTGTATGAAATCGTCGATGTTTATATCTTTTTCAAGCATATACGCAAATTGCTCCTGCCACTTTTCGTGTGGAAGTGCTTGCAGTTCTTGTTCAAAAGCATAGAGCCAATTTTTTTCCGACGGGTCCATTGTTGAATAATTGAATAACTGAATAATTGAATAATGTTGATAATGGGTTAAAAAAACCTAATTTATACCTGATTTTTTACAAAACAATACTTCGACAAGCTCAGCAACCACCTCAGTAATAAAGAAATTTCACTCAAAAGTAACCTATTTTTCCGTTATCCAATTAAAATCCAAAAAAAAGAAATGGATTGCTTCACTTCGTTCGCAATGACGCTCTTTCGAGAGTTTGCACAAATCAACAAAAGAGCGTCATTGCGAGGAACGAAGCAATCCAGCTTTTTGCTTAGGTACAAACACGGATAATCATTTTCAATTATTAAAACTTCGCCGAAAGTGCCCCCCCAAATTGCAGCGGTTTGCCCTGTTGCGCAAAACCATTACCCATACTTTCGCAGTAAAACACCATGTATTTGCGGTTGAAGGCATTTTTAACCCATACACCGTAATCAAAAATTTTGGTTTTGAATGTAAGCGTGGCATTCACAATATCGTAAAATTTCTCTTGCACATTGTTGCGCTCCGTAAAATAAATATTGGTGTAGTACGAATATTGTGCTGCAACAACAATATTTTCAAGCAACCGCTTGTTAATATCTATGGTGTAATCTACGCCCGCACTGAGTGTGTTGCGAGGCACAAAGGGAACATAATTGCCGCTGTAATCGTTGCCGTCGAACACAAAATTATCGAACGTGGCACGGGTATAACCATGCTGTGCGTTGAATATTAAATTGTGTGTAACAACCCACCGTGCCGAAAATTCCGTGCCGTAATTAGTACTCCGTCCTGCATTTACAATCATGCGGCTACCGTTGTTGGTAGCAAGCGTGCTCACTATTTGCATATCGCTGTAGTGAATGTAATATGCTGCCACAGCAACCCTAAGTTTGTTTTCAAATAAAGAAAAATGAGAACCAACTTCAAAATTCCACAAACTTTCGGGTTTGTAATACAGCATATCTTCGGCAATTTCCAAAGTATCGCTTTTTACATGACTGCGCATTTCATTTAATGTTTTTTGAAACACGCTCGATAGCATTGAATAATTGTAGCCGCCCGATTTTTTGCCTTGCGCCACGGTGGCATACACGTATGCATTGTTGGAAATATCATATTTTAGCGAAAATTTCGGAGTAATGTTTACAAAAGTTTCGTGTTCTTTGCCAAATGCCGAGAGCACAATTTTGCTGTGAAATGGAACGGGGAATATTTCGCCGGTAACGGTGGTGTTCAAAATTGCTTGCGAATTGTAATCTATTGCAGTTTGTTCCACATCGAGGCGCACACCGGCAGTTGCCGTGAATTTTTCCAAAAATTTCAATTCCGACTGATGATACACCGCCGCACCGTAATTGTTCATTTTGAACCTGCCGGGAATGTCGATTTGTGAACCTAAATCAACAAAAGGCGTTTTCGGTTTTTCTTTGCGCGCTTCGTCCATAGCAGCGTTCATATGTCCTTGTATTGTGTTCATCATGCCTTGTTCCATTGTCATGAGAGAATTTATATCGTTCGATTTTACAAACCCGAATGCGCCCACAATCCACGAATATGGTTTATTACTGGTGGAACGCCACGTAAATTCCTGTGTAATACTGTTTTGGCACTGTGTTTGATTGAGCCGGAACAATGAATCAATGGTGTAATCTTGGTCCATTTGTATAGAATCGTTCAAATGTTGGTAGCTTGTTGCCGAAGTGAATTGCGTTTTTTTCATTTTTTTGCTCAGTAATAATCCTGAATTTAGCACATCTCTATTGTATATTCCTTGATGATTGTAGGCAATTGTGGTAGGGCGTTGCAATTCTTTGTCGAAATAAGCGTAGGGGAAAGCATTTTGCAGCGTTTGGTCGAAAAGCACGTTTGCCTGCACAGTCCAATTTTGGGGCAGTCGCCAATCAATTTTGGCGCGAACGCCGCGAGTTTTTTGCGAATCGTAGGTACCCAAAAATTCATTACGAAAAAAACCATCGTCGCCGCTTGTGTTCACGGCAAAGCTCACGCCGAAATTGTCGGACAATTGCGTATAATGAGCCGCACTGTAGCGATACGCATTGCGATTACCATACGAAATCGAAAGTTTTGTACCTTCAAATGCAAAGGGCGAAAGCGTAGAAATTTGCACTACGCCGCCTATGCTGTTTCTGCCGAAAAGCGTGGATTGCGGTCCGCGCAAAAGCACAATCGAATTAATATCGTAAAAATCGAAATTGAACGAATGTTTGTCGAGATAAGGAATGCCGTCGACATACACGCCAATCGACGGTTCGTTCATGCGCGCACCCACGCCACGCACAAACACGCTTGCCGTACCTTTGCTGCCGTAATCGGGCATATAAAAATTGGGTGCAATACGAGTAATATCCGACAAATTGCTTATTTGCGCCGATATAATTTCTTGTTCGTTGATTACTGTATGCGAAGTTGCAGAATTATCAAACGTACTTTTTGTAGCAATCACAATTATCGGCGGAATAGTCGAAATAGGAGGGTATTCAATCTGTTGGGTAGTATCATTTTGTGCAAACGCACTATTCGTTAATATAGAGATAATTATAAAGAGAAAAAGAGAAGGTTTCTGCATGGTTTTGAAATTTTGCGCAAAGAAACAAAAAAATGTTGACACCGCGGAACTTTTGTTGTAAAAAACGTTTCCATAGAATAGTCTTTTGATTTAGTGAGTAGGTTAAATAATTTACAATTTGTAATTCATAATTTATAATTAAAACGTATTTTTGCGCAAAAAGTAAAAGATTATGTTACAAGTAGAAGCGTGGGCAATTTTTGTGGTTATAGTGTGCTTATTATTGGCTCTCGATTTGGGAGTTCTTAATAAAAAAGAGCACGTAATGTCAACAAAAGAAGCGCTGTTAACAACGAGTTTTTGGGTTTTTATAGCGTTGTTGTTCAATGTGTTGGTGTATTTCGTTTACGAGCATAATTGGTTTGAACTTGCGTCACATTCGCAACATTTTGATAATCCGGGAAAAACAGCGGCATTGGAATTTTTTACCGGTTACATAATTGAAAAATCGCTCAGTTTAGACAATATTTTTGTGATTGCAATGCTATTTTCGTATTTCAAAATTCCGCAACAATATCAACACAGGGTGTTGTTTTGGGGTATTTTAGGCGCACTCGTTTTTCGTGGTGTAATGATTGTGATAGGCGCAGCATTGGTGCAAAAATTCGATTGGATTATGTATGTTTTTGGTGCGTTGCTTATTTTCTCGGCACTGAAAATGATTTTTGGAAAAGAAAACGAATTTGATGCCGATAAAAATAAAATGGTACAATGGATACGAAAAATATATCCGGTAAGTAAAGATTTCGATGGCAATAAATTTTTTACTCGCATCAATGGCAAACGAGCTTTAACACCGCTCATGCTGGCACTTATTATTATTGAAGCCTCCGATGTTTTATTTGCCGTGGACTCTATTCCTGCAATTTTTGTAATCACTAAAGACCCATTTATAGTATTTACTTCCAATGTCTTCGCTATTTTGGGTTTACGTTCGCTGTATTTTGTGTTGGTTTCCATGCTCAATAAATTCCGTTATTTGCAAAAAAGTTTAATTGTACTGCTATTATTTATTGGTATAAAAATGCTTTTGATGGAAGTGTGGCATTTGCCAACTCAAATTTCACTTCTTATAATTATACTTATTTTAGGTGCCGGGGTGGTGGTTTCTATTTATAAAGATAGGAAACAAAATATGCCAATAAACTAATATGCCAATAAGTCAATTAGATATAAATAATCAGAGTTATTAATTAGCACATTTGCATATTGTCGTATTGGCACATTCTGTATGTTATCTTCTATTGAAATATCAGACTTCCAAAATCTTGTACTGCAAAAAGGTCAAGAATTGTACCGTGAAATGCCATGGCGCAGCAATCCGACCGAGTACTACGTGTTGCTTTCCGAAATTATGTTGCAGCAAACGCAGGTAGCACGGGTGCTGATTAAATTCGAGGAATTTATAGAGGCATTTCCCACAATTGAAAGCCTTGCAGCTGCTGATTTTTACGAAGTTTTGCAGCGTTGGTCGGGATTGGGTTATAATCGACGTGCCCGTTTTTTGCATCAAACGGCACAGGCAATTGTTCAAAAAGGACAATTCCCACGAACGGTTGACGAACTTGTAAAACTGCCCGGAATAGGCATAAACACTGCTGCTTCAATCCTTGTGTATGCCTTCAATCAACCCGAAGTGTTTGTAGAAACCAATGTACGCACGGTGTTTATTTATACATTTATGCCGCACGAAACCGAAAAAATAGACGAAACAACCCTGCGTTCGCTGGTGCAACAAACTTTGTACACCAAAAATCCCCGCCGATGGTATTGGGCATTGATGGATTACGGCACGCTGTTGAAAAAAACAGAGGGAAATTACAATCGCCTGTCGAAAATGCACACCACGCAATCGAAATTTGAAGGTTCCAACCGGCAAAAACGTGCGCAAATACTGCGTTTGTTGCTTAAAGAGGGTGTGTGTACGCAGGAATTTATTGCACATTCCTTGCATATTTCGGAAGAACTTACCGCTGAATTGCTTGCGGCTTTGCTTAAAGATTGTATGGTGCAGAGCGAAAATGAGCGGTATTTTTTATAATCGGTAAACTTTTCCAAAGTTTAGAACTTTGGAAAAGTTGGATTAACGAAGTAAAAAAACGAAAATAACACATGAAAATTACTATTTTTGCGAAAGATATTATAAGAAAAAAATGGTAATTGTTAATTAAAATGTATCTCATATTTCATATCTTACACATCATACTATTTTGTTATGCCGCCCTTGTATTCTACGCTCTCTACGGCTGGCGCAAAAAACAGAATGTTGCCACAGAAATTTTCCAACCAACAATAAGCATTATTATAGCCTTGCGCAATGAAGTGCAAACAATTCCTACACTTATTGTAAGCCTCAATGCGCTCCATTACCCAAAACATTTAATTGAAATTCTGCTCGTTGACGACCATTCAACCGACAATAGTTTTGCAAAATTGCAAGAATTAACGCACAATAATATACTGTATAAAATTCTGCAATGTCCGCTCGAAGTTGCAGGAAAAAAACAAGCGCTTGCGTGGGCGGTGGAGCAAACGAACAATGAATATATTTTGTTTACCGATGCCGATTGTGAACTTCCATCAACGTGGATTTCGGCGTACGTAGAGCAAATTGCACAACACAAATCGGCACATTTTTTCTTTGGTTTAGTTAATCATAGTGTCGAAAAAAACTTTTTACAGCAATGGTTTACCTTAGATTTTCTGTCGCTCGTTGCCATGCAAGGCGGTTTGGCAAAAGTGCACAAAGCGTTTAGTTGCAATGCCGCTAATATGTGCATTTCCCGTCAATTTGCTCAAAATCAGTACGAAACAAATTCCGCCTATTCTTCGGGCGATGATGTGTTTTTACTGCACAAAGCAAAACTGATTGATAAAGAGGCGGTTGTGTTTGTTGGGTCGCCTAAAGCAATGGTAACAACAAATGCACCCGAAACCGTGAAACAATTTATAAAACAACGCATTCGCTGGGCATCAAAAACAGGCGGCTATCGCGATGGGTGGAGTTTGACGGTTGCTGCAATTGTGTATGCTACAAGTTTTTGTGTGCTAAGCACGATTGTAGTCTCACTAATCACTAATCACTACTCACTAATCATATTTGCCTTTGGCGTAAAAACACTCGTCGACGTACTGTTTTTTGCATTCACACTGCCCACTTTCCAAAAACAAAAATTATTACCGCAAGTAGTAGTATTTCAAGTATTTTATGTGCTGTATATAGTATTAATTCCTATTTTTGCGCTGTGTTTTCCGAAATCGTGGAAAGGACGAAAAATTATATAACACCATGGCTTTAAATTACATTTGGGTAGGATTTTTTCTTGTTGGCTTCGTAGTTGCGCTTGTGAAATTTTTTCTCGACGGCGATACTGTTGTTTTTCATGAAATGGTGAAAAGCACCTTCGATATGGCAGAATTGGGGGTTATGAAAATAGCTCTGCCACTTGCCGGCGTTATGACGCTTTGGCTCGGATTTATGAATATAGGCGAACGAGCAGGTGCAATACGCTTTATGGGTAGAATTGTCGGTGGATTTTTCTCGAAATTGTTCCCCGAAATTCCCAAAAACCACCCCGCAAACGGACAGCTTTTAATGAATTTTTCGGCAAATATGCTTGGTTTGGACAATGCCGCCACACCCATGGGATTGAAGGCAATGCAAAGTTTACAAGAGCTTAACCCTAAGAAAGATACCGCATCGAATGCGCAAATTATGTTTTTGGCAATCAATACTTCGGGATTGACGATTATTCCGGTGTCAATTTTGGCGTTGCGAGCAACGGCAGGAGCTGCAAATCCTACTGATATTTTTATACCACTTCTTATTGCTACGGCAGTTTCTACAATGACTGCGATTTTATATGTAGGTATTCGCCAACGACTTAACTTGTGGAACAAAACCGTAATGGGATTTTTTGCGAGTATAATTGCAATTATAGCATTGCTCATTGTTGGCACTATGGTTGATATGCAAGCCCTTTATCAAACTCTTCCTCCTTTGTTTCGTACAGTTTTTGGGTTTTTAAATTGGGGGCAAAATGAATGGCAAACGTTTTCGAGTGTAGTAAGCAATTTAATTCTTTTACTGATTATTGTCGGTTTTATGGCTGGCGCATTATACAAAAAAGTAAATGTGTACGATGCTTTTATCGACGGTGCAAAAGACGGGTTTACGACCACGCTGAAAATTATTCCGTTTATGGTAGGAATGTTGGTAGCAATCGGCGTTTTTCGCGCATCGGGTGCAATGGAATTGCTTATGGACGGTTTGCGTTGGATTTTTGGATTGTTTAGCTCCGACACTCGTTTTGTCGATGCTTTGCCAACGGCGCTGATGAAACCACTGAGCGGAAGCGGTGCAAAAGCAATGATGGTGGAAAGTATGAACACTTTTGGCGCCGATAGTTTTGCCGGACGGCTTTCGTGTTTGTTTCAGGGAGCTGCCGATACTACGTTTTATATTATAGCTTTATATTTCGGTTTGGTGGGCATCAAAAAAACTCGCTATGCCGTGGCAGCAGGCTTAATTGCAGATTTGGCGGGTGTGATTGCAGCTATTTTTGTAGCCTATTTATTCTTTGGTTAATGGGTTAATGCAAAAAAAATGCACAAACTCTTGATTTTTAGTAAAAATATATATATATTTGGGGCAATTCTTTCGTTTTATTAACCAAAAAATGAAAAGTCATGGCAAAATCTAAGAAAAAGCCCGTGAAAAAACCTGTTTCTCATAGTGGTTTGACCAAAAAAAAATTGAAAGCCCGCGCAGCGGAATTATTGGCAAATCACGCAATTTCCATCGTTAAAAGGGTAAAAGGGAAAACAAAACACGATAAAGGTAACGTAGGATTTAAACAAACTCCCTGCGAAGTGTTTGTATTTTTAGTGATAGCCAATGAGCAATTGCGCGAAAGTTATCAAGAAAAATTTAAAAATACCCGTAATTTCAAAAAAACAATAGCTTTTGAAAATGTTGAACAATTAGTGCAGTATTTAGCGGAATATAAATTCCCGAAAATGTCAATTTTTCTTGCAATTATCGACCATTTTTTTGAAAATGTGAGCGAAGAAGAAAAACAACAAGGAATTGCCGCCATGCAAAAACTCCAACAGCAAGACCCTTCCATGGAATTGATTATGCTCACGGGACAGCATGAAACCACTGCGGTTAAGGTAAGTACCCACTTTGGATTGGTAACGTACATCAGAAAAACCGATGTTGATAGTTTCAAACTGATACTCAATAATATGATTGTTGCCGTTCATGAACACGATAAAGTTCGCAAACAATACGACACAAAACAAATATTGAAAAAAATATCTATTGCTGCCGGAATTGCGCTTGTGCTTATGGTTGTGATTGATTATGTTACCAAAGGAAAATTGATTGGAGTGTTGCCTTATACGTTGTTTCAATAACGGAACAAACCTTTTTACGTCATTCCTGCGAAGGCAGGAATCTCTTACAATTGATAGGGGATTCCTGCTTTCGCAGGAATGACGTTTTATGTCTTGCTCTGCGTAGTCTGAAATTCTTTTAAATACAAAGGCTCAAAGTAAGCCGTGTCGGCAAATTGTTGTTTTGCATATAATGTACAAGCAATATCGCCAACGGTTTTAGCTTGATTTACTGTGTTTTTTACGTATTCTATGTGTGAGTTGCACAATAATTTTGCACATTTTTCACTGCCATCGCCACCTATGTAATAATGGTAATTTTCTAAAAATTGCAAATGAGTTTCAGTATTTACAATGCAAGCATTCGTGGTTTGTATTTGTTGGCTATTCATATTCCATTGTGCAGTATAAACTTCCATGCGCCGAGCGTCAATCATTGGAACAAAAATACCATTTGCAGTGATTTCGCCTGCAATTTTTTCTTTAATAGAAAGTGCCAATGCCTGCAAAGTATCAACAGCAATAAGTGGAATGGAAAGTGCAAAACACATTCCTTTGGCAAGCGAAGCGCCAATGCGCAAACCGGTATAAGAGCCGGGACCTTGACTTATGGCAATAGCTTTGAGATTTTGAACAGGCGTTTGTGTTTCGCTCAAAATTTCTTCAATCAAACACGCAAGTTGTTCGGAATGAGCATTTTCCGTAGTGGCTGTTTTTTGTGCAATAAACTCGCCGGTGCAGCTGTGAAGAGCCACTGAACATTGTGCCGTTGCTGTTTCTATGCTTAGAATCATTGGCGAAGATTTTAAAGTTTAATTCTTAAATTATGTTAATCACGAGTTAAAACCTAATTTTCTCCTGATTTTTTTACAAAACAACCTCAGTAATAAAGAAATTTCCCTCAAAAGTAACCTGATTACCTGATTTTTCCTTGTTGAATAAGTAATCAGGTTGGGGGGGGAGGTATCATTTGGGGGTTACTTAGGTTGTTTTGTTTATTTGAATTAGGTTAAAATAAGGTTTTTAATAAATTCTTAATTTTAAAAAAACGGATTAGTTTCCCGTTCGTTTTTTATTGTGGTTGTGCCGCCGTGTCCACAATATACAACGGTTTTGTCGGGTAAACACAACAAGTGTTTTTTTATACCGTCTATCAATACATTGTGGTTTCCACCCGGTAAATCGCTACGACCAACGCTATTTTGAAAAAGCACATCGCCCGAAAATAAAACGCTATTTTGAACATTGTAAAAACACAATCCGCCGGGCGAATGTCCGGGAACGAAAATTGCCTGCAATTCAATGGCGCCAATGTAAATTATATCGCCGTTGTTAATATACTGCGTTATCTGCGGTGGTTGCTCCATATTAATACCAAAACGCAAACTTTGATTGAGAGCATCGTCAATAAAAATTTGCTCGTTTTTGTGCGCACAAATTTTTGCCTGCGGAAATTCTTGGGCAACAAAACGTGCGCCAAACGCATGGTCTAAATGACAATGGGTAAAAAGTATGCTCTCAACCTGCAAATTTTTGCTTATAATATAATTTTTCAGCTCTTGTTTTTCTTGGTCGAAAAAACAACCAGGGTCTATGATTGCACATTTTCCGATGCTTTCATCGGACACCACGTATGTGTTTTCGCCAAAATGATTGAATACGAAAGTTTTTATGTTCATTTTTTAGGAAATAGAGATATTTATTAGTGAATCTTTATGGTGCAAATATACAGTATATTTAATTTTTGCTTTGTTGTTTTCAAGAAAATTCTATCTTTGTTGCTTCAACGAATATCAATTGAATATCTATCGAATATCTATCGAATATCTTAATATCTACTAATCTAATGAAAAAATACACAATCCTTTTTATATTTATCTGCTACGCGTGTGGCGTACAAGCCCAAGATTTAGTACCAATTCCAACAAAAACAAAATCGGTGTACAGTAATTGGGTTATGGATTTGTCGTTGCAATTTGCAAACAAACAATTAGAAACCGAAAATGAAAGTGAAATAGCGGTGCGCACCATAATGTTTACCAATTTTACCAATTTCACTCATTTTAATTTTAGTAATAATTTTGGATTGCTTTCGGGCATTGGTTTGCGCAATATTGGCATACGGGCACGCTATGAAAATATTGAAGATGTAGTGTACAAACGCACCGTGCGCCGGGTTTACACGCTCAATGCCTCGTTGGCAGCAAAACTTGGCTCTTTTTCAAAACATTGTTTTGTGTATGGCGGCGGCGAATACGATTTGGCGTTTCACTTTCGCCAAAGATTAAAAACAAAAACAAATTCCCAAATTAAACAAGGCGAATGGTTTAGCAATGCCACCGATAGATTTTTACCGTCGGTATTTATTGGCGTGCAACTGCCCAAAGGATTAAATTTAAAATGTTCGTACTATTTCAACGATTTTTTCAACAAAAATTACAAAGGAAAAATCGAAAATTTCCCAACTTACGAGCAATCACAAATGATAAATATTGCTGTTTCGTTTCAATTCCGCAACAATCTTTTCAAATTGATGCAGAATTTAGATGTAAAACCTAAGGCGGTGGAAATGTAGGCAACGCCGAAAGCAATTCAAAAATAGACGAACACACGCAGTATTTTCCATTACAATCAATACGCCATTGATTATCAACTGCGTGTATATGCGGAATTGCCGGATTTTTTTCTTGAATAGCAATACCATATTTATAAAGCGCACGAGTAGTCCACAATAAAAACGGTTGTTCGCCGCTCAGCGAAACGTGCTGTTGTACAGGGTAATTTATTTTGAAAAAACCGGTATTAATATCGAAATCAAAGGCGTGGGTGCTGAATACTTTTTGGAAACTGCCATTGAGTACCAAATCTTCGGGTGTGCCGCAGAACATTTCGGCTTTTTTTTGCATAAGCCATATACGGTCGGCTACTTGCAGCGCCAAATCGAGTTCGTGTGTTGAAAGTAAAATGGATTTTCGGGTGCTGTGTGCCAAATCTCGGAGCAGTTTCATTATGGCTATGCGGTTGGGTAAATCCAAATGCGCCGTAGGCTCGTCGAGTATAATAAAATCGGTGTCTTGCGCCAAAGCTTTTGCAATCATGACGCGTTGCTTTTCGCCGTCGCTCAGTGTGCCAATGCTGCGATTGGCAAATTCCGAAAGTCCTACTTTTTCTATTGCGTCGGCAATAATTGCCTTGTCGCTTCCTGACAATATTCCCAGCCAATTGGTGTGTGGGTGTCGCCCAAAACTGACAATATCCCACACGGTTGTATTGGGCATCTGAACGCTGTCGGTAAGCACCACGCTCATGTTTTTTGCCAATTCGGCGGCAATTTTTTCGTGTATGCGTTGGTTGTGTATAAAAATTGAGCCGTTCAGCGCAGGTTGCAATCCGGCAATGGTGCGAATAAATGTTGATTTTCCGCTACCGTTTGGTCCCAACAGACAAAGCATTTCGCCTTCAAAAATTTCGCAATTCAAATTGTGGGCAATTACCGTTTGTTGCTTTACGTACACATAGCCGATATCTAAATTATGCGTTTGTAAAATTGCTGTGTAGCTGCTTTTGTTCATTATTTCTGAAATTTACGTGATGAAAAAATAACAAAAATAACAACCGGAGCGCACACCACCGATGTTACTACATTGATAGGCAGGGCGGTTTCAAAACCGGGCATTTGCGAAATAAGGTCGCACACGAGTACCAAATTTGCACCAATCAGTGCCGAAGCGGGAATAAGAATTTTGTGATTTGCCGTTCGAAAAATCATGCGGGCAATGTGCGGAATTGCCATACCAACAAATCCGATAGGACCTGTAAATGCAGTAATCACAGCAGCCAAAATCGAAGCCATAAGCAAAGTCATAATGCGCAATTGCTTAATGGAAACGCCCAATCCGCGAGCGTAATTTTCGCCTAAAAGCAGTGCGTTGAGCGATTTTTGCATAGCAAATGTAATGAGCAATGCAGGAATGACAATACTTGCCATAACGCCAATGCTTACCATGGGAATACCCGAAAAACTGCCGAAAGTCCACAATAGGAATTGCTGAATTTCCTGCGGATTGGAAATATATTGCAAAATGCTCACAATTGCCGATGTGATGCTGCTAAACATAATGCCGACAATAAGCAGGGTAGAGGTGTCGTGCATTTTTGGGGCAATAATAAGTATTAAACCCATAATCAACATTGCGCCTGCCGCTGCACACGCTACCGAACCAAATCCACTCAAAACGGTAAAATTTTGACTTGCCAAAATACCGCCAAAACCACCCGCAAGCGAAAACAGAGCTACGCCCAAACTTGCACCGGTGCTCACACCCAAAATATCGGGTCCGGCAAGCGGATTGCGAAAAAACGTTTGCATCAACAAACCCGAAATAGGCAATGCCAAGCCTGTGAGCAAAGCAACCAACGCTCGCGGTATGCGAATGTTTTCGATTATGGTAGTGTGCACAGGGTTACAATCGGAACCAAACAAAAAACACCGCACCTGCTCCAAGGGTATGTGTATGCTGCCAAACACAATATCGAGGCAAAAAACAATGGGCAGTAGGGCTGCGAAAATTATAATATATAGTGTTGGTTTTTGCATTGAATTATTTTTTCACAAATTCAATTAATTCGCCGAGCGCAGCATTATATTGATTTGCCGGAAAGGTTTTACACAAGTCTAATGCTTTGTCGCACAATTCGTTGAGTTTTTGTATACTGTATTGTATGCCGCCGGTTTGTATGATTGTTTCTGCTATTTTTTTAAGATTTTCGTGTTTGTTTTTGTGCGAACTAAGTGCTTTGCGCAATTGTTTTGCCTGCGTAGCGTCCAATTGTTGCAAAGTGTAGAGTAAGGGAAGGGTCATTTTTTTCTCTTTCAAATCGTTCCACGCAGTTTTGCCGGTAAGTGCTTGTGTGCTGAAATCAAGAATATCGTCTTTTATTTGGAATGCAATGCCCAAAAGTTCGGCAATTTTGGTTAAAGTAGAGCGTTGTTCATCGCTACACGTGCCGGTTGAGATTGCGCCGGATTGCATTGCCGCCACAAAAAGCGAAGCCGTTTTTTTACGAATTATTTCATAATAAATTTCTTCGGTGCTCGACAGGTTTCGCGCTTTTTCCAATTGCAACAATTCGCCCTCGCTCATTTGCCGCACGGCGTGCGAAATTATGCGCAGCATTTCAATTTCGTTGTTATCAATGGCATAGAGCAACCCTTTCGAGAGAAAATAATCGCCAACAAGCACGGCTATTTTATTTTTCCAAAGAGCGTTGATTGAGAAAAAACCGCGGCGTTTTGCGGCATCGTCCACCACATCGTCGTGCACCAAAGTGGCGGTGTGCATCAATTCTATCATATAGGCTGCCGAATAGGTCGATTTCCCGATTTTGCCCACCATGCCTGCTGCCGAAAACACCAAAAGCGGACGCAATTGTTTGCCTTTGGTTTTTATAACATAGCGGGTAATAATCGTCAGTAGTTTCGACGATGAACGCAATTCTTTGTGAAACAGTGCTTCAACCTGCGCAATTTCGGGTTTCAGGAATGAGGGGATTGAGAATTTTTTGCTCATACAATTTTGTAAAACGAATTCTACAAAAATACACAAAAGACTTGAATTAACAACTTATGATTTTTGTGTATTTAAAAAGAGTTTATTTCTCAACGCCCCAAATTAATGCAAAACTTTCGCCACCATTACCTGCATAGTAAAAAACGAAATTTTTTCGTCGATTGGTATTATATGATATGCAATTGTATTGCCGCTTTTTATACGCAAATCTATAATTCCCAAACCCGATTCTTTGTGTGTATCAATCTCGAAATTAAGTAATTGTGCAATGTAATATTCATTCAACTGTTCGCCGGTGAGGCTATTTACGTAATCAATGCTGCCGGTCAATTTTTCAATGACGGAGTTTTCTATATAATTTCCGCAATTTAACATAAAGGCGTTGACGGTTTCCAAAACGTAGAAAATTGCAGGATTGCCGCTGTCGTTTTCATGTTGCTTTGTGCCGTGTTTTACAATATTTTGCAGCATTTCAACCATTATATTGAACACCTTTTTTTTCATATCGTATTCGCCATAGTGCAGCCCGTTGGTAATCGAAAGCAGGTTTATCAAATTTTCCTGATTGAGTTTTCCGGTGTACACAAGCATTATATTTTGCTCATTTACAATATGATGAATATCTTGAATGGTTTCAAAATCAACGTTTTGGTTTGAGTGATTGTGGTACGAAATAGTTGTGTGCAGATAAAAAAATGCATATTTGTCGTCAATCGGTTGAAATTTATACGAAAGTTCGGTATTCGATTTGCGGGCAATGTCAATCAAGCCCAAACCTGCGCCGCCTTTATCGTTCACGGTACAGCCGCCAAGCACTTCCAAATACAGTTGTTTGAGTTCTTTTTTGTTGAAAGAATTAATTTTTTCGAGTAATTGTTGCAGCGTTGGCATAAGCGCTGTTTCAATCACATTGCCCGACGTGATTTGAAAAACCGTGTCCTTTTTTTGCAACACCAAAATCCCCGAACGCTCCGCAGTGGACAGCAATTCCTGCGTTTCGGCAGTCAATTGATGGCGCAAAATATTTTGCAAGCATTCAACCAAAATTGTAAAAATTCGTTTGCGCACCTGTGGCGATTCCAGCGAGGCATCAATTGTATGTTGCGCAATGCTAATAATATTGTCGGAAATTTTTTGTGTAAAACGCCCACGATAAACATACTGCAAATTGTTTTTGCTCATGTTATCAAAAAGTTGAAGGCTGTATTGCAACGCATCAATTGTATGTATCGGGTCATTTTTAGGGTTCGTCATAATTTGCTTTTTTTCAAAAGTAATGTTACGGGTGGTGCAAAGATATATATTAATTGTAAATTGCGATACATTGAGCTTGTCGAAATGTAAATTAACTGCAAATTATTTTTTTCAAAGCAACTTTTCCAAAGTTTAGAACTTTGGAAAAGTTTGTCGGCGAAAAAATATTTTAGATTTTTCTACGTTTCTATCTCAATAAAAACGCTACTTTTGTAAACAAATGAGATTGCTTCGTTCCTTGCAATGATGGACAAAAAAGCGTCATTGCGAGGAACGAAGCAATCTATCTATCTTAAAATACTTATGACACACAAATTATATCGTACTCCACAACTCTTATGTGTTGCTGTTTTGTTCTTATCGCTATGTTGCGCCATATTTTCCTGTCAAAAAGATTTTTATTCAACATCGGCTACCGATAGATTGCATTTTTCGTCGGACACTATCATTTTCGATACTATTTTTACCGAACGGGGAAGTATAACACACTTATTTAAAGTGTATAACCGCAACAAAGGCACGGTGCGGATTGATGAAATTTACATAAATCAATCGCAGCGCAATGAATTTTTTATGAATGTCAATGGCGTGAGTGGTCGGTCGGTAAAGGGCATGGAACTTGCTGCCGGCGACAGTTTATTTATATTTATACAGGCAAAATTGATTGAAAATGTTGCCGACACACCTCGTTTTCACAAAGATTCTATTTTGTTTCGTTACAACAATCGCTACGATAAAATTATACTTGCCGCTTGGGGGCAAGATGCGTACGTGCTGAAAGGTAAAACACTGACCGAAAACACCACATGGAGCGGACGAAAACCATACGTGATATTCGATTCGCTGGTGGTTGATGCCGGTAAAACGCTTACAATTGAGGAGGGGGTAAATGTGTATTTGCACAATCGGGCGAATATTATTGTACAAGGCTCGTTGCAAACGAAAGGTGCGTTGAACAATCCTGTTGTTTTTACCACCGACCGCCTTGAAGAAAGTTTTCAGCTTTTGCCCGGACAGTGGGGGAGTATTATTTTTGAAGAAATGAGTGTAAACAATCTTATTTCATACACCCATATAAAATGTGCCACCAATGGCGTGCTACTGCAAGGCGGACAAGCGCCAATAAACCTGCGTATAGAAAATTCGCAGATTTACAATGCAGGTTCGCACGCAATTTTTGCGCACAATGCGCACATTGATTGTTTCAATACGGTGCTTGCCAATTGCAACGGTTATTTGGCTGCTTTTCATGGCGGGCGGTTTGCTTTTAACCACACCACGTTGAGCAATCTCAAAACCTTTGGCAATCGAAATACCGGAATTGCAGCATCGGTTATGGTAAGCAATGTAAATCCTACAAACGAAACTGAAACTGTGTTTGAAAATTCCTATTTCCGCAATTCGATTATTGTAGGCTCTATGCGCAATGAAATACTGATAACCCCTAAAAATACCGGCGATATTCTGCCTATTATGTTCGATAATTGTTTGCTCCGCCAAACTTACACTGCAAAAGATACCATATATTATAAAGAAAATATTTTTGTTACCGACCTAAACCAGCCATTGTTTAGCAATACAATCAAAACCCCGTTTGCTCTCGATTCGCTTGCACAGGCAATTGATAAAGGAAATTTGGAATACGCCAAACCGTTTGAATTTGATATATTGCAACATTCTCGTTTGATAGACCAAAAACCTGATATTGGGGCTTATGAATATTTTGAAATTGTGGGGGAGAATGAGAAATAAAAGTATTTTTTATATCGTTTCAATTTTCGCAATTCTGTGCACATTTTCGTGTTCCATTGTGCCACGACCTGAAAAACACATCACAGTACGAAGCGCTTTTTTAGAACCCGACACAGCGAACAGACAACAATTCTCAATCCTATTCTACAATCTTGAAAATTTGTACGACACCATTGACGACCCCACGAAAAACGATGACGATTTTTTGCCGACTTCGCCAAAGAAATGGAACACATTTACGTATTACAATAAATTGAACAATATCAGCAAAGTAATTATAGCTTCGGGCGCATGGCACACGACCGATATAATTGGTGTAGCCGAGGTTGAAAACAAAAATTGCTTGCTCGATTTGACGCACAAAACGGCACTTTCTCGTAAACAATATGAAATTGTACATTACGATTCGCCCGATGGGCGAGGCATTGATGTTGCATTGCTTTACAATCCGCAAACGTTTGAAGTAACATATTCTCAAGCTCTTCCGGTGTATTTTGGCAATTCTCAAATTTCCACCACTCGTGATATATTGTATGTAAAAGGTTGCATGAAAGCCACTTACGATAGTTTGCACGTGTTTGTGTGCCATTTTCCTTCGCGCCTTGGCGGCAAAACTGCGAGCGATGCCAAACGGGCAGCCGCAGCACAAGTGTTGCGAAAAACTGTTGACAGTATTCAAACGCAAAACGCCGAAGCTCGCATTGTAATTATAGGCGATTTCAACGATACGCCTACCGACGAAAGTATTGCAAAAATTTTGAAAGCACATACCGCATACAACGATACGTGCATGAATTGTTTAACAAACATTATAGACCATCGTGCGCAAGGAACGTATTGCTATAAAAATGAATGGTATTTTTTAGACCAAACAATTGTGAGCAATGCCGTTGTGCGCAATTATTCGGTATTGAGCCGAGTGCAACAACACGATTTTCTGCTTGAAACAAACCAAAAAACAGGTACAAAAACACCAAAGAGAAGTTACAAAGGCACATTTTACACCAAAGGCTATAGCGACCATTTGCCGGTGTTGCTTTCGTTGTGGTATAAAACTCCTTAAATCTCTCTTCGGTGTAACTTTGCCAAAGTTTTAAACTTTGCCAAAGTTTGTTTAACAAATAAATGTTAGTAAAAAAAATATAAAATAAGATTTATACCATGATATATTGTATAGGAGAAACTGTTTTAGATATAATTTTCAAAAATTCCCAACCGCAAACGGCAAAAGTAGGCGGCTCGGCATTGAATACAGCGGTATCGTTGGCAACGTTGGGCAACAATGTTTCGTTTATTTCGGAACTTGGCAGTGATCACGTGGGCGATATGTGTTGCGATTTTTTGCACAGTCGGGCAATTGATATTTCTTTTGTGCAACGCCACAATGAACGGCAAACGGCTATTGCCTTGGCATTTTTGAACGAAGCAAACAATGCCGAATATCAATTTTATAAAGACGAAACGCCGGAGTGTGATTGTGAAATTCCGCAATTGTGTGCCACCGATATGCTACACATAGCAAGTTCATTTGCAATAAAACCACGAAGTCGAAAATTTTTACAAAACATATTTTCTGCGGCTCGAAATAGTGGTGCAACTGTTTTTTACGACCCCAATATGCGTGCGCTGCTGCAAAAAAACTCTGCTGAATATGAAGCGGTATTTGAAAATTTCACTCATTCACAAATAGTACGAGTTTCCAACGATGATTGTTTGAATATTTGGGGACATTGCAATACAGAACTCATTTACAGTGAATTACAAACTTTTGGAGTGAAACTTTTTGTATGTACATACAGTAGCGAAAAAGTTGAGGTTTTTACCGCTCACGGTTGTCAAACCTTTGGCGTTCCGCCTATACAAACGCTTAGTACCGTTGGTGCCGGCGACACGTTTAATGCAGGGCTGTTGCATTGCCTTAATTCTGCGCAACAAGAAATCGCAAAACTCTCACCGGAATTTTATAATCTCGCAATTCCTTTTGCCATACATTGTGCTGCGCAGGTGTGTTGCTCATTTGATAATTATTTGTTGGATTTTTGAAGAAGCCCCTTACTTACCCAATAGCGAAATTGTATAAGGCTGACCGCTGCTTTGAATTTTCCCAAAACAACGTATTTGAGCGATAAAAGAAATGAGCCACCCCATTTTACAAATTCCAATGCAAATGCTGATGTGAGTTTAAACCATGAATGAGCACAGCGCAATCGTTCACTTTGTCCGCTGCCAATTGCTTGACGCTTTATAAATTCTTTGGTGGTGCGTGCAGTTGGAATTATGTGAAAAACCCATGCTTCGGGAAGGTAAAATACTCGCATTTTTTTTTCTTTTATGCGAAAAAACATATCTTTTTCTTCGCCGCCAAGTAAGTTTTTTCCAACTCGTCCGAGCGATGTATTGAATGTGCCGCATTCTTGGAATACATAATTGCGAAATGCCATATTGGCACCTATGGGGTATTTTCCTCTTTTAAACTCGCACACCTCGTTGCCAAGGTCTAAAGTAGAGTAGAGGGGGGTTAATTCTCGTGGCATCCAAGCGGGTTGTGCGGTTTCAAATTTTGGGAAAATTCGTCCGCCAATTACCATTGCCTGTGGGGTTGTGGCAAAAAAATCTACAACTGTTTGACAATAGTGTTTTGCGGCAATTGCATCGTCGTCTAAAAATACAATAATAGAGCCTTGCGCTTTTTCAATACCGGTATTGCGAGCGTAGGAAAGCCCCTGCCGCACTTCGTGAATATATTGAATATTCAATTCGGGATTCTTCATTACGAAATTACGGCAAATTACGGGAGTAGTGTCGGTTGAATTGTTATCAACCAACACTATTTCGTAATCTTCGGTAGCAATCGTTTGGTCTTTCAAGCTCAACAGAGTTTCAAGAATGTAGTCTTCACGATTGTAGGTGCAAACGATGATTGATAATTGCATTAATCCACACTTATAATTTTAAATTCCACACGACGGTTAAGCGCACGTCCGTCAACAGTTTCGTTGGTAGCCATTGGTTTGTCGAAACCGTAACCGGCATATTGCAGACGGTTTTTGTCAATTTTTCCGGTTTCCGAAAGATATTTAACCACCGAAGCCGCACGATTTTCCGACAAGTTTTGGTTGTATGGTCGTGAACCCACGTTGTCGGTGTGTCCGCTGATTTCAATAACCATTTTCGGATAATCTTTCAAAATTTTAATCAATTTGTCAAGCTCGGCGTTCGATTTTGGGTCGAGTTTGGCGCTTGCCGTTTCAAAGAATACGTTGCGCAATACAATTGTAGCGTCTTTTCGCAATGGCAATAAATCTATCTCAACCACCACTTCTTGATAAGCGGCAGTTGCCGGTATGTCAAAGTTTGCAGAATAGAATAAGTAACCGTCTTTTTTCACTGTTACGCCGTAGTTTTTACCCGAGGGCAGCGGTACCAAAAATTCGCCGGTGGCGGCATTGGAATTGAGGGTTGAAATGGGGCGTCTGGTTTCGTTGTCGATAACTTCAATTGTGGCTTCAAGAAACTTTTTTGTTTCGGCATCGCGCACAACACCTTTGTAAATAGTAAGGCGGCTTGTTTTTATTTCAACAGCTTCTTGCGCCGCGCTTGCAGTTTTTATCGGGTTGGTAAGTGCGCTTATAAGCATATTTTCGGTGCTCATTTGCAGGTTTTTTGCAGGACCTAAGAAGCGAATTTCGTAAATATCGTAACCGCCCAAAGTGCCATCGCGAAATCCCGAAAAGTAACCAAAACGTCCGCTACCAATTGTTACAAAACATCGTTCGGAACCGGGAGAGTTGATTGGATAACCGAGATTTTGGGGCGTTGACCATGTGCCGTCGTCTTGCAATTCGGTTTTGAAAATATCGTAACCACCCATACCTTTGTGTCCGGTCGATGAAAAATACATGGTTCGTCCGTCGGGGTGCATAAACACATCAACTTCGTCGTATTCAGTGTTAATTGTCGGACCAAGATTAATCCATTTTCCCCATTTTCCTTTTTCGTCCATTTCGCATTTGAATATATCGTGGTCGCCGTAATTGGTAACACCTTTTTTGTTGTTGCTTGTGAAATACACGGTGCGCCCGTCATACGAAAAACTTGCATTCAATTCGTGTGCCGGACTGTTGATTGCGGAAAAAGATTTAGGAGTACTCCATGTGTCGCCTCGTTTTTCGGAAATAAAAATATCGCCGCCGCCACTTTTATCGTTATAAATAAACATTTGTTGACCATCGGGCGACAAACCCACCGTAGCATCGTTTTCTTTGGTGTTCAACGGTTTTGGCATTTCTTTTGCAGGTGCCCATGCTCCATCTTTTCGGGTTGAATACCAAATATTTTCATCATATTCACCGGAATTAATGAGATTTGAATTGAACGAATTAGCTCGCATTGAAGTAAAAAACAGCATTGATTGGTCGGCTGTAATAACCGGTGAATGGTCGTAAAATGGCGAATTGATGTTTTTGCCCATATTGTAAACAAACGCACGAGTGGTATCTTTCATAAATTCAATGGCATTTTCGCACTCATAAATTCTACGGTCTATTCGTTTACCTTCGGTAGCCAATACCGACGGCAGCATTTTTAATTTGTATTTGCGAAACATATCAATTGCTTCGGCAAATTTATAGGTCAAATGAAAAGCTATACCCGAATGATAATACGCAATAGCCGGAGTGTTCACAGGGTCGAGTTGTATGGCAGTTTGAAAATACGGTAGTGCTTGAATATCGTCTTGAGTGTACACATAACACAAACCTATTTTGAAATTCAAATCGGCATTGCTTGGGTTAAATTTCTGTGCAATTAAAAATTTCTCGAGTGCAGCCGGAAAATCTTGTTTGTCTAAGAATTTTTGTCCTTCTTTTAAAGCTTTTTCGGCAACTTTAAAACCATCGGTATCGGAAAAATTCTTTTTGTTAAATTCCACATTTTGTGGTGTTTGTGCTACTACACTGCTGCAAAAAATGCTGCAAAAGAGTACTGTTAGGAGTTTTATATATATTGTTTTCATAAATTTTAGGAATTAGGAGTTAGGGAATAGGGAATAGGGAATAGGGATTAGGGAATAGGTATTAGGGGTTAGGTATTAGGATATTCATTGTCTTGTGTCTAAAAGCCTTGTGTCTTGTGTCTAATAGTCTTGTGTCTAAAAGTCTAAATTAATTACATCCCGAAAGAAAACCATCAGGCACGGTAAATCCTGCGTTGCGGGCTTTTCTCAAATCTGCGCAGCTTTTGTCAAATTCTTGCAGCAATTCGTAAGAATTTGCACGATGGAAGTAGGCTGCGCCGTAATTTGCATCGAGCCGAATGGCTTTGGAGTAAGCATCTATTGCTTCTATGTGTTTGTTTTGTTGCGCAAGCATTACGCCCATATTGTTGTACACAAAACTATATTGCGGATTGAGTTCCAACGCTTTTTTGAAATCTTGCGAGGCGGCGGTATATTCCCCTTTCAAGAAATACGCTTCGCCGCGATTATTGTAGGCAATATAGAAATCATTTTTTTGTGCAATAGCTTTGCTAAAACTGACAATTGCAGCATCGTAATTTTTTTCGCGCACTTGCAGTGAACCTAAATTGTCCCAAGCTACATAAAATTGGGGATTGAGCCCAATTGCCTTACGATAATCCTGTTCAGCCTCTTTGAATTTTTCGAGCATTTTGTAGCAACTTGCACGGTCGCTGTATGCGTTGGCATTGGTAGGGTTTATTTTCAACACTTCGTTGTAGGCTTTTATTGCGCGCTCGTAATCTTCGGTAAGAAAAGCGGCTGCGCCCAAATAGTAAAACATATCTTCGGAGCGGTATTGGGCATTTATCGCTTTTTGAAAACTTTCAATGGCAGAGGTGTAATTTTTGTTGTGGAAGAATGCCATGCCACGTGCATTCCACACTTGCCCTTGCGTACTGTCTAAGTCGAGCGCGCGGTCGAAAGCAGCTACTGCTTGGTTGTAATTGCCTATGGCACTGAGTGCTACGCCTAAATTTACGTGTGCTTGCGTAAAACTTGGTTTAAAACTTACGGCAGAGGTAAAATTTGTAATAGCCTCGCCGTATTGTTGCTTTTGAAGAGCCGCCACGCCTTTATTATAAGCAAGTTCGGCTTCTTGATTTTTTTCAACTACGAGTGTTGCGCTCGTATCAATTTGCGCTATTGAGCTGAGTGTTAAACCCAAGAATAGCATAAGTGGAATAACTTTTTTTTGCATAACTTCTTTTTTTAGGATAAAATACCGACAAATGTAGCAAATCTTCCGGTATTTGTATCACGTCGGTATGAAAAAAAATAATCGGATTGTGAAAAAGTGTCAAAATCGGTGTTAATAACTTTACCTATATATGCTTTACGTAGTGAATGTACAATATATTGGTTGATGTTGAAAAAATATTTATCATTATTGGTTGCAATATATTCCGCAGGGAAAAAATCGAAAAATTCTTTCCCTACTTCGTAATTGTTTTGCCCGATTGCAGGAGCAATGTAAGCTGTTAATTCTTCGGGATTGACAAATGCACTCATTTCGTGAATGGTTTTTTCAATAATCTGTGTGTGCAACCCTCGCCAACCGCAATGAATAGCAGCTACAATTGTGAAATTCCGGTTGTGAAGCACTATTGCGCCGCAATCGGCAGTGGTAATGCTCAATAAAACATTGCGTTCATGGGTAAAAAGAGCATCGCCTTCGCAGCCATTTTCAAAATTTACATCAACGCATCGTACAATATTAGAATGTGTTTGCGTGAGATACGCAACTGTGCAATTGGGTGCAATAGTTTCAAAAAAACGCCGGCGATTTTCTTGTACATTTTTCAAATCATCGTTGGTGTTCAAGCCAAGGTTAAGGCTTGCGTAATTTCCTGTGCTTACTCCGCCTTTGCGAGTTGAAACACCGGCAATGCACTTTTCGTTGTTGAAAAATTCAATGTATGGAATATTGTTTTTTGTTTGTATCAATGAATATGGCATACTAAAAAAAATGTTTAGAATCTGTTTAAATTTTATTTAATTCTTATTCTTCGTGTCTTTTTGTCTTCGTGCCTTCGTGTTTATTTTTTTAAGCGCAAGCGCATTTTAGTGAACACGAAGACAGAAAGGCATGAAGACACGAAGTTTATATTCGAATAGCTCTGTGGTATTTATTTTGATTAAATTTTAAACAGACTCATAACTTTTAAAATGAATATTTTAACCGTGCAAACCCCATTAATACTTTCATATTACCAATTTCAGAATTCCCAAAAGTAGAAAAAAACTGCGAAATAAGCGACAAATCCAAATTTTCAGCAACTGAAAAATCGAAAGAAAATCCTGCATAATACGATTGTATATCAACAAAATACATTCCCGACAATGAGCCGTTCAATCGAGGCGTTATCGGGTATGTTGCATTTGCAAAAATATTCCATTGACTGATAGAAAGATTTTTTGCAGAAAGCGGGGCGGCATACATCGCCATTAATCCGTCGGCGTTTTTTGACGATACATTATTATATAGAACTTCGGCTTGCAACATCAGTGAATTTTTAAAAATATAATCCAATCCTGCTGATACCGCCAGTAGAGACGCAATGCATTGCGTCTCTACAATAGAATGAAAATATGAAAATTCCGTTCTGTAATTCAAGCCTTTGTAATCGCTTGTCAATGCTCCGCCGATAACAATGTCGGTTTCGGTAAGTATGCCCGTTATGAGTTGGTAATCAACATTGTTTTTGTTCCAACGATGTAGTAAAGCAGTGGTAACTTTATTGTTGTGATTGGCAGATACGGCAAATTCCGACGACGAGGTGGCGTTATGAAAATAGGTTGTGCGAAAGGCATCGCAACCCGGACGTTCGGGATAGTCGAAATCGAAAAACGAGTAAGTATTGAAAATATCGTTAGGATTCCAAACGAATGTTTGTCCCCAATTGATGCGTTGGCGACCGAGTTGAAGTTTCCATTTGTTTTTTTCAAATGTGAAATTCAGGCGGTCGAATGTGGTGTTTAATATTGTATTATTGCCCGAAAAATAATTCCACGACAAATCCATAAATCCTGCGTCTGCACTGATACTTTCGGGGTTAATCATTATTTCGCTTCCTGCGATAAAACGGTTACGCATTCCTGCATCAAAACGGAAATCTTTGTTTATTTGCCAACCGAAATTGAGGCGGTTGTGCGCCAAGGCTTGCCACCAAATTTCGTCTTGCGGTTGCAGAACGATAATAGAGGGCATTCCGTTGGCATAACCGGATAATGTCCAATTTTTTTGTTGGGCAGTAGCGGAAATTGCTATGAAACAGCAGAGGAGTAATATGTATTTTTTGATTTTCATTTGAAATTCAAACTCAAATTATATGATATTTTTGTATTTATATTTTCCTTGAAAAATTATTTCTTTAATAGGTTTTTTTGTCATTTTGCCACTCCAATAATCAGCACATTCATTTAATAAATCTTCAAATAGAATTTGATTTTCAATATTATCAATGATTTTCATATCAGCCTCAAAAAATGATTTGGTTTCTAATAATTCAATTTGATAAATTTTTCCTATTCCATTCAAATGATTAGTTATATAATGATTACAACTTTCTAAACTATCAAAGAAAAATACAGACGATAATCTTTTTGGACAATTATTAAAAAAATTACTTCTTACAATTTCAAGAAATGTTTCCCACAAATACATTCCATTATCAAAAAAGATAAAGTTATTTACTTCATCAAAGTTTTGGATAAATTCATTTATTAATGCAATTGAAATTAGTTGGTTTTTATGTTTTGGATTTTCTGTTATTTTATGAATATCAATATATTCTTCGTTCACAATTGCATTGCTTAAAATTTGCAGATAATCATTTCCTAACATAAAAATTTGATTATTTACTTCTACTAAAAAATCAACAGATATATTATTGTACATTCTGTTATTTTTATACATAACTTGTAAATAAGTATTTATAAAATGCTGATAATGCTTAAAATCGAAATTTGAGCCATAGTTTAAATCATCAGAATTGTAAATTTTATTTACATCAATGTTTTGAAATTCAACTCTATATAAATTTTTCATATCTATTATTTTATTTTTAAAATTTCACTTCCACTCATCACTCACAACCTTTCCATCTTCCAACTTAATAATCCGCCTCGCCTTCGCCATAATGCGCGGGTCGTGGGTGGAAAAGACGAAAGTAACGCCTTCTTGTTGGTTGAGTTTTTCCATAATGTCGAGCAGGTTTTCGGCTGATTTGCTGTCGAGATTTGCCGTTGGCTCGTCGGCAAGCACGAACTTTGGCGTAGAGGCGAGGGCTCGGGCTACGGCTACTCGTTGTTGCATTCCGCCCGAAAGTTTGGCAGGTCGGCTGTCCATTCGGTCGCCCAAACCAACGGACTGCAAAAGTTCGACGGCTCGCTTTTCAATTTCGGCTTTCGGCTTGCCTTGCAGTTCCATTACAAAAGATACATTTTCTTTTGCCGTGAGTACGGGAATGAGGTTGTACGCCTGAAATACAAAGCCTATGTGGTGCAGGCGAAAGGCGGTCATTTCTCGTTCTTTGAGTGTTGAAATGTCCTTTCCTTCGACATAAAGATTGCCCGAAGTGGGCGTGTCTAATCCGCCAATGAGGTTTAAGAGCGTGGTTTTTCCTGAACCCGATGGTCCGACAATGGCGGTAAATTCGCCTGCGGAAATGTTGAGCGTTACACCGTCAACGGCACGGACTTCTTGGGCTGTTTCGTTGAAGATTTTTGTTAGATTGGTTGTTTTAATTAGTGTGTTCATATTTTTTGTTTTTTAGAACGCAAATGACGCAAAAAGCGCAAATTTACGCAAAAGATAACTGTTAGATTTTTCGTAATGTATTGATTTATAAATAATAATTTGTGTTGATTTGCGTCATTTGCGTCATTTGCGTTCTATGTTCTCATTGCATCTAATGGTTTCATTTTCAATGCTTTTCGTGCGGGATAAATTGCCGATACTATTCCTGCAATTAATACCAAGACGACTATTTCAGTAAACATTTTTATATCAAAAACTGGATAAACCTTTGAGCCAAAGCCGAAATCTTCAAATTGGTCTGCCATAAAGAAACTCAAATCTATGCCTGTTTTCATTGTTGGCAAAATGACGGCAATGCCTAAAATAATGCCGATTACACCGCCAACAAGTGTGAGAAAAACAGTTTCGAGCATTATCATACTGAAAATATTTCGCTTGCTCATACCGATTGCTCCCAACATTCCGAGTTCGCGCGTGCGTTCGAGAACTGCCATCAGCATCGTGTTAATAATGCCGAACGAGAGGGCAAAAAGGAAAATGCCGAGAATGATTAGCCCCATAAATTCGGTAAAGGAAAAATACATCGCAAGAGCGGGGTTGAGTTGTCGCCAATCGCGGACTTCGAAATCGGGAAATAGTGCTTTAATTAGTGGAAATTTATGGTCGGCGATTTCGAGGTTGGGAAAAAGAATGGCAGTTTCGTGTACCGCACCTTCGGGCAAAGCGGTGTAGGGCAGAATGTCGGTGTAGCGGACAAAAACCGTTGCTTCATCGAACATTGCGTTGGTGGTGTGGTAAATTCCGCCCACGCGAAAGGCGAGGCTTTGCATATCGCCGTTTACATCTTGAAAGGTGAAAACAATGCGTGAGCGAAGGCGGACACGCAGTTTTTCGGCTGTGCGACTGCTGATTACAATCGGCATCCGGCTGTCGTCGGTAAGGAAAACGCCCATCGTGTCGGGAATATGTTGCCACACATCGGTTACTTGTATTTCTTCGTTGGGAAATACGCCTTTGGCGGTTATGCCGAGGGCGTTGTGGGAGGAGGCGAGCATTCCGTTGAGGTTGAGGCGGTAGGCGATTTTGGCATCGTTTGCCGTAGAGACGCAATGCATTGCGTCTCTACAAACCGCATCACGCATAAAATACGCCCCGACATCATTGTTTGCCAAAAATTCAGTGTTGTGTATCTGAATGTGCGAGTATTGTGTGCGAATATCGCTATCGACCGTGCCGAGAATCCAACCGTTCATAAAGGCTAACAGGAACGTTCCCGAAAATAAGCCTATGGCGATGGCACTGATTATTACGGCAGAACGGACTTTGTTGCGCCAGATGTTTTTCCAACTTAAAATTAAAATGTTTTTCATATTTCTTGTTTCTTTGTGGGATTTTAAAATTAAAGTAAGCAGAGAAATTAAAACCTCAATTCGAATGCTTTTTTTGATTTACCGTCAAATCCTATTGATTCATAGAACGGGTGTGTATCGCTCCTCTTATTTCCGCTTTGCAATAATACTTTATAACAATTTTTTTCTTTTGCATATTTTATTGCATTTTCCATAACAGTTTTTCCAATACCCTTTCTTCTGTATTTTATATCTGTAATTACATTTTCAATAAAACCTATTGATTTTCCATCTCGTGTAAGATTGGGTATAATGCAGATATAGCAAGATGCAATTATTTTTCCGTTCTCTTTGGCTATAAAATATTTAATGTCTTGTTTTTCAATATTTTTCCAAATATTCTTTGCAGTAGTCTCACTAATAATATCATCGGAATTTAATTGTTTATACAATTCCAATAATGATAAAAGTTCGCTTTCTATTAATATGCCATATTCAATCACTTTTACCTCCGTTTTTATTTATTTTGACTTAAATTCAATTTCAAAATCTTCCTCACCGGATACATTACCGCAATCATCGAAATAACAAGTATAGTAATTACTTGATTGATGAAAATCTGCGCCTCAAACGCCATAGGCATCAACGGTTCAATGCCAAATTGTATCATCGTTGCTGCCAATTCGCCTGAAAGCGGTATCGGATTTACATTAAAATAATAGGTCATCGGTACGGTTACGATAATGGCAATAGCCGTTCCCATAAGGCTTTTGAGGAAAAGTTCAAAGGCAACACTCACGGCTAATCTTGTGCGCGACATTCCGAGCGAAATCATTACCGCAAATTCCCGTGTACGTTCGTTGGTCATCATAATAACCGTTCCCAAAATGCCGAAACCGACAATTAAATATAATATGCCCATTATCAGAATGAGGAATGCGCGGTTGCTTTCGGAAGTTTGCAAGAGGCGTTGCATTGTGAAATGCCACGAGAGGACATCGTATTCCGCCCCTACGACCGCCCGCACATCGGCAATCGTTTGGTCTAAACGATTATTATTTTGAATAGAAATCAAAATACCGCTGTACCCATCAGGCATATCAATGAATTGTTGGGCTGCGGGCAGGGTAATGTAGGCAATTGAGTTGTCCATTTCTATGGTCATCAAACTCACTATGCCGCGAACAACGAACAACTGTGCGGCACTTGCTCCGTGAAATCCCTGTCCGATAAGTGCAAGTGTGTCGCCCACATCTGCCCGCAGGAAACGGCTCAATCCCTCGCCGATAAGAATGCCGTCGTCGGTTTCTGAAAGGTATTCGCCACGCACAAGACGATTTGGCAAATTCGATTTTTGCTTTTCTCTTTCGGGCGAAACGCCAATAACGGCAATTCCTTTGCTTGCGTTTTCAAACGATGCCATTGCAAAGGTTTCTAATCGTGGCGATACGTTTGTGATATTGTCAATTTTATCGAGTTTGGCAATGGTTGCCGAGTCCATAAACATAAAATTATCAACCACTTTGTCGTCCCAAAATCCTCGTGCGTGTATTTGAATGTGTCCAGCCTGCGTATTGAGCGTGTTTTCAATCATTCTGTTCCACATTCCTTTTTCGTAACTCGAATAGACTACACAGAAAAAGACTGCGAAGAAAACTGAAGATATTGTGATTATGGTGCGGCGACGGTTTCGCCAGATGTTTCTCCAAATTAGTCTCATAAAAAGCCCCCTCTAACTCCCCCTCAAGGGGGAGAACCGGAAAGGTACGGTTTTATATTGTTAATTAAATCTATCAAAAAATCATTGCTTCTGTAAGTCCCCCTTGAGGGGGATTTAGGGGGCTCTTATCTCACTCTCCTCATATTTTGCTGCGAAAAAAAACTTTCGTCAATAGTAATATCAAATTCTTGATTTATAATCGTCATAACCGTTTTTTGGTTTGGTCTTTCGGCAGGAATGACTTCCATACGAGTTGCCAAACGGCGATTGCCAAATGATTTTATATCAAAACTATTGAAAGTATTGACCAAAACATTGTCCTCGTCGTAAAATTCCGTTTTTATTTCAACAAAATCGTTTACTGAAATCCAAGTAATTACTTTACCCCAAACCACAGCAGAATTTTCTTTTGGCGTAAGTTCAATTTTGAAGCAGTCAAACTCGCGCACTCGCTCTCTGCCGAGCAGTTTGTGCGTGTAATCATTTACAATTGAACTTTCGCGCACCATATCGTCGTTCGTAAAATCGCTGCCCATCCACGATTGCCCCATAACGGACGATGACATTCGTATCATCCGGTTGATGCTTGGCTGCCAATTCCACAGGTCGCGACCACGTTTAAGGAATGTTTGCCCTCTGTCCCTTGCAGGCGATGTAATAAGCGTAAGCGAAAAATCCGTTCCCATTGACCATGCTTTTATGCCCACTTCGCGTGTCCAAGTGGGGCGAATGATGGTCATTGTGATTTCAGACATTGAGGATTTTCCACGGCGGTTGTTATCGGCACGTTGCACGATTTCGGTGGCAGTGAGGTTTTGCGCGGTTGCGCTTGCCATAATTAACAGGAAAAATGCTAATAAGTTTAGTTTTTTCATAATTGGTTTATTTTTTGTGAACAAAAATACTTGAAAAAAAAACACAAAGTATGAAAAAATAGTGTATTTTAGTCGTTTCAAACAGATAATGGTATTGTCCACAAAATATATAGTGCTATATGAAAATGATTTTACAAAGTTATTTTATAAAAATAATAGGTGTTAGTTTGCTGCTATTCAGCGCTTTGCATCTCAATGCGCAAGCGCCGGTAGCCAATTTTGAAGTAGTAGGAGCTCGAAGTGGTTGCGAATTGTTGATAGTGAATTTTACCAACAGGTCAACGGGGGCAACTTCGTACCGGTGGGATTTTGGCGATGGAAGCGCCGCTTCGACAGTGCAAAATCCTACAAAAGCCTACACCCGACCGGGAGTGTACACCGTAACGCTTACGGCAACCAACGCATCGGGGAGTAATGTGAAAACAATGACAAATTATATATCTGTACATGCCAATCCGCAACCAAGTTTTACTGCTTCGCCCACGTCGGGCTGTGTGCCGGTTACGGTAAATTTTAGAAATACAAGTACCGCATCGTCGGCTATTGTCAAATCGGAGTGGAATTTTGGCGATGGTATGGTGCAAGAATCTACGGCAGCAACCATAGCGCACACATATAATACTGTGAACACCTATTCCATAAGTTTAACCATGACCGATGCCAATGGTTGTACGGCAACCCTATCGCAACCATCGTTGATTAGAGTGAATGCATTGCCACAACCCAATTTTACGGTAAATCCGGTCGAAACCTGCGATGTGCCCGCTACAATAATGTTTTCCTCTACAACCCCCGGAAACATAAGAAGTTTTTTGTGGGATTTCGGCGATGGTTCTACCGGAACTGCTGCCAATATGCCGCATGAATATACCACAAAAGGGAAAAAAACAGTAAAACTAACCGTTACCGATGCTAACGGTTGTACGAATAGTATTACAAAAACCGAAGTGGTAAATATTGCCGATTTTACAACCAATTTTACAGCGCCTGATAAGGTTTGTCTTGGTACCGAAAGTATATTTACAAATACTTCTTCCGGAACCTCCCATACATGGTTTATTAATGGTGTGCAACAACAAGCGTCAACATCGTCAACTTTCCGTTACACATTTCCCGCACTGGGAACATACAAGGTAAAACTGATAAGTAAAAATCCCATAGGCTGTGAAAGTGCGCCGGTGGAAAAAGATGTAACGGTAATACCGCCAACCGAAGTGCAAATTTCGCCCAATGCCGACAAACATTTATGTCTTGATGCTAATCAAAACCAAAATGTATCGTTTAGCACAACAATTGTGAGCACCAATGGGCAGCCTATCACCGGTTGGGAATGGTATGTGAACGGTACAAGAGTGGGGACGAATGAAAATCTCACCTATACCTTCCCCGGAAAGGGAACATATACTGTGAGTTTGCGAGTGCGCGATGCTGTGTGTACCGGTTGGAAAGATGCGAACGCACCGGTAGCAGTAGAAGTTCACCAACCGACAGTTGATTTCGATACTGTTTCCAACAATCAATTAGGTTGTTTGGTCGATGGAAAATTTCCCGTACAATTCAACGCCACAAGCGATGGAACTATTGCTAAATGGACATGGACTGTAAATGGAAGCCCTATGTCGTCAATGCAAAATCCGCTTCATACATTTACCAATACCGGTGTGTATAAAGTTAAACTTGCCATAGAAGATATCTATGGGTGTAAAAACGTAAAAGAAGACAGTATCAAAATAGGTAAAAAAATAGACCCCGAGTTGTATAAAAATTTTACTTCGTCAAGCCCTGTAATCTGTTATGGTCCTCAGAACAGCATTGTTACATTCAATGCCGACCCCAATCTTCCAAACGAATGGACTATGCTACGCTGGTATTGGTATAATGAAGCCGACGAACGACTTTTTAAACAAGACCGTTATGTAACTTTTGTGGATTACCCCAGAGATTCACGAGCAGATGAGGTAGGCGATTTTACCATTTCATTTACGCCATATCACTATGCCTGTAAATCCGATGAGGTAAAGAGTACGTGGACACAAACCGTGCTGCCGCCGGTGGCTAAATTTGGAATTATTGCCCAGACCTCTTATCCTGCAATGTGCGATAAAGGTAGACCTACAACGTTCGTTGATATGTCGCAAGAAGTGCGCACATACACATGGGATTTTGGCGATAAAACCGGAGCTAATGCTAAAAACACTACACTTACAGGGCACCCGATTGGCGAAAAAGGTGCGCCTGCTAATCATCGTTTATGGGAATTGAAAGAAAATGGTGTGGTAGTAATTTCCGAAATTTTACGTAAAGAAAACATAAATCCGGTGTTTACCTATAAAGATTACGGAACTTATCTTGTAACCTTGACAACCGAAACCGACACGGTAAATATACCGGACGGTTGCAAGGATACGTGGACGAGTGCCATAGTGGTTACAAAAGTAAATCCCGGTATGAACATTACAACAGCCAAAGAATTATGCTTGGGTACAGCGCTCGAAGCCGAAGATATTTCAACAACCGAAGTAGGAGGAAAGATGAGTGAATGGTTGTGGAATTTTGGCGATGGCAACACGGGTAACACGGAAAAAATTTCCTACGTATATCCCCAAGCAGGCAAATATAATCTGCGGCTTAGAGTAACCGATATGTATGGGTGTCAGGGGACGACTGCTTCCGTACCAATCACTATATGGAAAAATCCAACATTTGATGCTGCAACAATAGTTAATCCAAGAGAATGTGCTTTCCGGGCAATAAAGTTTACCGACAATGCAGTATCGCAAGAAGCTACGGCTCGTTTGAAATCGTGGGAATGGACTTTTGAAGCAGGCAACAGTATAACAATTTCCAATAATTTCAATGGAACGTACAAATGGACGGACATAAACGGTAATGTGATAGTAAACGATACAACTTCAAAAAATCCAAGTCATACATTTACAAATACAAGCCCCGCAACAAAATCGGTAACACTGAAAGTAACCGATGAGCATGAGTGTTCTTTTCAAAGTTCAATACAAACAATTTTGAGTAGGGTAACAGCCAATATTGCATTGGCAGATACGGTAGTTCCGCTCGGAGCCGATTATTGTTATAATAAAAATGTACGACTGGTTAATTCATCATCTACTTCTACATATAGTGTAGCGTCAAAATGGGATTTGGGCGATAAATCGCCCGAAATAGGACCGCTTACTAACGGAAATATAGCATTGCAAGTGCCGCCCGTATTTACGTATGAAGATTTTGGAAAAGATACAACCCTTACAATTCGTTTGGTGGTAACCGAAAGAACAGATGTTAATCCCACAGCTCCCGGTTGCACCGATATTGCCTACAAAACCGTACGCATTTCCCGTCCGGTTAGTCGTTTTTCGGCAGATGTAAATCATTTAGCATGTCCTACTCCGCCGCGACCAATACAATTTTCTTCGGCAGAATCTACAACTACTATTAGTAGTGTTGCTTGGAATTTTGGCGATGCAACACCTGTATCGACTATGCCGAATCCACAACATATTTACGAAGAACCGGGAGAATTTGCAGTAAGTTTGCAAGTAACCGATAAATTTGGTTGTGTAGATACTCGTGTTATCGACCCCTTTATTACTGTTGACGGACCAAAAGGAAAAGCCACTGCTGCGCCCAATAGAGTATGTGTGCCATTCCCTGTTACATTTACCGCTAAAGAAGTTGAAAAAGCAGTGTCGGCACGCTGGGTGTTTGGCGATGGCGATGTACATATACCCTCTATTGCCGATGTTGAAATTCCTGTTCGCCACACGTATACCCATGGCGATACCTTTATTCCGGTGCTTGAACTGAAAGACGACAAAGAGTGCACGCATTATGTAAAAGCCAATCCGATTGATGCACACATGGCAACCCCCGATTTTATCGTGCAGTCTCCAATTATTTGTAGTCAAACACCGGTTGAATTTGTTGATATTTCCGCATCGAGCCACCCAATTACTGCTTGGGTATGGCAATTAGAAAATATTGATACCGGTTTCAGAACCGAAATTCGAGAGCAAAACCCTTCGCGAACATTACCGTATGGAACGTATAAAGTGCGTTTTACTGTTTCTGTTAGTGGATGTGATTTTGACCTGATAAGAGATTCGAGTTTTCAAGTATATGCTATGCCAATAGCTTCCTTTACAACAGTTAAAGATGAGATAAATAAGTTTGAAGAACTGTTATTTACAAACACCAGCACACCTGCGGCAAATAGCAGTTTTCCAACATTTTATATATGGGATTTCGGCGACAATTCACCCGAAAGAACAACCTTTAATACTTCGCACATGTTTACTCGCGAAGGAAGTTACGATGTAACTTTAAGCGCTTTTGAACACGAAAATTGTGTTGATGTAGCAACAAAAACAATACTCGTACGTAATAAAATAAGTATTCCCAATGTGTTTACGCCTAATGGTGATGGCATAAATGATATATTTATTGAAGGAGGTTTTTTCAAAAATATAATTATAATCAATCGCTGGGGGCAAACCATGTACGAAGGCACCGAGGGCTGGGACGGACGTGTGAACGGCGTAGAGGCTTCGCCCGGAACGTATTTTTATATAATAACAACCTTTGACGACGAGGTTGTAAAAGGAGCGCTTACTTTGCTTAGGAATTAACGATTTTAGACTTTTAGACACAAGACTTTTAGACACAAGACAATAATTAATAACTGAAAACTAACCCCTAATACCTATTCCCTAACACCTAAAATTTATGAAACCATTATATATAAAACTTTTAACTCTACTTTTTTGCAGTATTTTGTGCAGTAGTGTGATTGCCCAAGATTTGAAAAAAGCTGACAAAGCATTTGACAAAAAAAATTATTACGAAGCCCTTCGTTTATATCAAAAAGCGCTTGAGGGCGAGAAATCGAAAAAAACACAAGGTTACATACATTTTAGAATGGCTGAGGCGTATTATCGTGGGCTCAAATATCAGCAAGCACTCAATCACTATAAAATGGCTGCCGATTTGCGCTACAACGACCCCACAAAAACAATGTACGGGCATTTTGGCGATGTGCTTGTAATGGCAGGCGAATATCAGCAGGCGCAAAAAGCCTACAAAACGCAGTTGACCAAAAACTCCAAAGATGCGTTTGCGCGTCAAAAACTTAGTTCGGCAATTTTTGCCGACACGGTAAAAAAAGTTCCAAACAATTGGCAAATACGTAATATTCAAGAACTTAATACTGTTTATAACGAATTTGCACCAGCGCGGTGGGGCGAAAAACTTGTATTCTCTTCGTCACGGTTTTCGGGCGATAGCACTATAATATATACCGTTACCGGCGAAGGTTTTGAGGATTTGTACGAAACAAAATTCAACGAACAGGCTGGTGTGTGGCAAGCTCCCCGAAAAATGGAAGGTATCAATACTAATTTCAACGATGGTTCGTTTGCCTACGACAAACGCCGCAATATAGCCTACGTAATGCAATGCAACGGACGAACCGGTGTGCAACGAAATTGCAATATTTACACTTCGTCGTTCAATGCCGGCAGCAATACGTGGTCGTTCCCCGAACGGTTCCAACATTTTTCAACCGATTACAGCAGCGGACACCCAACTTTGACGGCAGACGGTACAACTATGTACTTTGCGTCGAACAATCCCTTGGGCAAAGGCGGTATTGATATTTGGACAACAACGCTCGACACTGTTTCAAATAAATGGAGCAAACCTGTGCTTGTCGGAGGCGGAGTAAATACGATTTACGACGAAATGTTTCCGAGCTATGTTGACGGCAAAGGCTTGTATTATTCATCGAACGGACTTCTTGGTTTTGGCGGATTTGATATATATTTTGCAGCAAAAACCGATGCAGGATTTGCCGCTCCGGTCAATATTGGTGAACCGTTCAATTCAAGTGCCGACGATTTTTCATATACTCCGTTGAGTGAAATTAGCGGCGTGCTTGCATCGAACCGCATTGGCGGTGTGGGTGGCGACGATTTGTATTATTTCCACTTCCATGCCGTAAAACTCGAAGCAAGCGGAACAGTGGTTGATAAAGATTATAAACCTTTGAAAAATGCAATTGTAGTGATTCAAAATCTTGCAAAAGAAATTTCCGATACGTTGATTACCGACGAACAGGGTAGATACACATATTTGCACATGGAGCCGAATAATGAGTATCAAATAAAAGCGTTCAAAAGTGGTTATTTTGTTACCGTCCCCGAATATAAATATGTTTCTACACTTGGCATAAATAAAGATATGATGATAGATTCAACGCACGGCTACGATATAAATTTTGTGCTCGAAGAAATGATTAAAAATAAAGAATATAAAATCGAAAACATTTATTACGATTTGGATAAATACGATTTGCGTCCCGCATCAATCGTGGAACTCGATAAAATTGTGGCACTTTTGAAGGCAAATCCTGAAATTGCCATTCAAATCAATTCTCACACCGACGAGCGAGCTTCGGGTGAATACAATCGTGTGCTTTCAAACAATCGTGCAAAATCGGTGGTTGATTATTTAATATCGCAAGGAATTTCTCCGGACAGACTTGTTTGGCAAGGCTGGGGCAAAACAGCTATGGTGTATCAGCATGCCAAAAATGAAGATGAGCATCAGGCAAATCGCCGCACAACCTTCAATATTGTGAATTTCGATGAATTGCAATTGGGTGCAAAAGCTATATTCCACCAGAATATGGTAAATCGCATCAGTGGAGTTACTATGGTTCCGGTTGTTGCCACCGGCGTTTATTTCCGTTTGCAATTAAATTCTTCGCGCACCGCGTGTACCGATGCCGGTTTTGCAAAATTCCGCGAAGCATTTCCAAAACAAGATGCCTATTGCTCGCAATTTGCCGATGGCTATTACCGCTACTTAGCCGGACGGTTTACAACCTTTGAAGAAGCCGAAGCCATGAAGCAAAAAGTTGATAAACTCGGTTACAACTCCATGATACTTGCCTACGATAATTATGAACGAATTTCGGTAAATGAAGCGTTGCGTATATTGCGCAAAAATCAACAGCTTGTGCCGGACGATATTAAATAACTGAATAATTGAGGAATTTAAGACACAAGACAATGAATATCAATGAATATCAACAAATAACCAAATAACCAAATCAACAAATAACAACGAATATCAATCGAATATCAATCGAATATCTACGAATACAAAAATAAACACATGAAAAAATATATACTCCTTTTAATTTCGTTTGCCTGCCTTGCACCTTGTACGCTGCTTGCCCAAAACGATATTCAGCAAACCAATTATATGTTCAATGAATTGTCGTTCAATCCGGCGTATGCGGGGGCTACGGGAACTATACGGGGTACTTTGCTCGCTCGCAAGCAGTGGGTTGGGTTCGAGGGCAGTCCGTTTACACAAACGCTCGCTTTCGATGCGGCAACCAAACGCATGGGTAGTTGGGGTTTTTTTGCAATCAATGATATGCTTGGTTTTCAGCATTTTGTACATGCAAAAGCCTTATATTCCTATTCAGTGAAATTTTCCGAAAAAACTATATGGACTCCCGGTCTTGGAGGTGGAATTATTTATTCTTCGCTCGATGGCGCTTCGTTGGAATATCAAAATAAAGAAATAACCGACCCCGAAGGAATTTTTGATTTGCAAAGAGATATTCGCCCCACTATTGATGTTGGTATGCAATTGTTAACCGGTAATTTGTCGCTGGGACTTTCGGTTACCCACGTGCAGCAATCGCTCCGCTATGCCACCCTTGCCGACCACCCGCAACACTTCTATTTTTATGGACAATATAAATGGAATATAAATTCAAACCTGTATGCAGTTCCCACTATTTGGGTAAAAAATGGCAGCAACAAAACCCAAGCCGATGCCAATATGAATTTCTACATAAACAACCGTTTTTGGTTGGGTGGCACTTATCGTATAAACGAAGCAGCGGCGTTTCTTGCCGGTATTATTCTCAAAGAACAATGGTACGTGGGCTATTCCTACGATTTCCCTATCAGCGACCTTACCGGCTATAGTTGGGGAAATCATGAAATATTTATTTCTTTCCGCTTAAAACCGGCTCCTCCGCAATCGGGATTTTATCAGAGTACGAGGTTGTTTAATTAGTTTTTTAGTTGACGAGTTAACAAGTTGACGAGGGAATGAGGGAAACAACTCCATTATACTCCGCGTGAAGGGGAGAAAAATAAATTCACAAAATATATTTTTTAAAATATAGTCCCGTGAAAATAAATTTCGTATTTACCTGTTTTTTATATTTATTGTTGTGTATCGCTTGTAATACGCAACATAAAGAACAAGCGGCAGAACACACTACATATAAAATAATTCTTTATTCGGATTCAACCTATATGTATCCCATAGATTCTCTTGCTTATACAAACAATGGAGATACAACTTATTTTCATAAAAAATTTCGATTGGACGGATATTTCAGAGTATATAATGAGGATAAATCTTATTTTGAAGAAGGCAGATATACTAATGGGTATAAAACGGGCAAATGGCTTTTTTATAAAAAATATCCTGCTTGGTATCTTGATGAAGAACGAAATTACGATAATTCAGGGCATGAACGCCTCAATGGAAAATTTATCGAATATGCACAAGGAGATACTATTCCTGTCTTAATTCATAACTATTGCAACAATGTGCTTGTGGGTTGTCAATACAAGTTTTATTCTTCCGGAGCTTTGCATATTTATTCGGAAAATGATAGTACAGGCGCGTATATCAACAATTATTTAGTATTATATGAAAATGGTGATACTTTATATTACGAAAATTTTGGGAGTTCGGGAACCGGTACGGCAAAATATTATTCGCAATACAATTCGTTGGAATGGGAACAAAGTTATGTTAATAAAAAGCAGGAAGGTTGGGGGTATGAATATATGACTGCATATAATAACGAAACAGATACAACGGTTCTTGTTGAACGAAGTTTGTTTAAAAATGACACACTCATATCAACAACGAATATCAACACTATCGCATGGAAAATTAAAGATTTAGGTCGAGAAGTTGATAGTTCTGTTATATATTATTTGAATTATGAGCCAATTAAGGTTATTTATTATCATAAAGGAAAAGTAGTGAAAGTTGAAAAATAGAGCCTCCATTTGGTTACCTCTGCTCGCGTGAGAAAAACAAGTTGACGAGGAATTAGAAAAACGAGGGAATAGGAGACGAGGTTGAACAGATATATGCTGATTTATTCTTGTATATTCTAAAAAAAATCGTATATTTGCACAATTAACTTTGTTGAACCTTTTGGGTAAACGGGAAATAAAACAATTAAAACCACCTGCCTATGAATAGAAAAGCGTAATTATTTTACGTGCATTTTGGGAAAAAGCGTTAGCTCGCAACTGAAACATCGACAATTTCAATTAACAACCAAAATAAAACGCTCATGCCGTTTGGCGTGGGGTTTATTTATTATTTGGTTGTTAAGGTAGTCGAGACCTCAGTTGCAAATAAAGTCAAAGTCCCCGCCTTTTTTTATGTGCGTATGTAAAATTTAAAGGGACAAATAAAAATAAATTTTAGAACAAAAAACAATTTTAAAAAACAATAAAAAACACAGTATTATGAAAAGATTTTTAATTTTAACAAATTTAGTATTTGTAGCAAGCATAGGGTTTGCACAAATGAAAGTAGTCAACACCGGAAATGCAGCTATTGGTACATCACCCAATACCGACGCAAAATTGCTTATGCAAAGTGCAACACTGTATAGTGTGTATTTAAAAAATACGGGAGTTTCTCAAACTAATGTTTACACTACCGGTAATACGTTTGGAATTTATACAAACAATAGTGCAGGTGCAGGTAATTGGTATAGTGGCAATGTATATGGAGTTTACTCCGACAATAATTTAAATACAAGTTACAGTGGAGAAGTATATGGAGCCTATCTATCTGCAAAAACAACAGGAACTTCATCAGCAAGAACTATGTATGGTTTGTATTCTACCGTTTCAGGTTCGACAGAAGCAACTCGTTACGCCGGTTATTTTACCGGAGGAAAAGTAGTTGTAATGAACGGCAGCGTAGGGATTAATACAACAACCCCCAGAGAAATATTTCAAATAGGAGATATTTGGACGTTTCACAATGGAAGTACCAAATATATAGGAAAAAATGCAGCGTGGGATTATGCTACTAATACCACCAATCGTAGAATAATAGGAGGGCATGCTTGTTTAATCAGTTTTGCAAATGGTATTCAAATGGAAACATTTGGAGACGGAGTTGCAAATAGCGCACTTGTAAGAAAAGGTTATTTAGTTCTTAGCGATAATGGGAATGTAGGCATAGATAGAGACCCGGATTATAAATTAGATGTCAATGGAACTATACGGGTGGTGTCAACGCTATACAGTTCCGATGAACGATTAAAAAGTAATATAAAAGATTTGGAAAACGAAGCCGAAAAATTGTATAAACTGCAAGGAAAATCGTACACAAAAACAACTGTGCCAAGTTTTGAAACAGAAAATGGAGCAGTACGAGAGAAAAGAGATACAACTCAATTTTTTGAATACGGCTATTTAGCACAAGAGCTAAAAGAGGTTTTTCCGGAATTGGTAAGTCAAGATTCGGCAGGGTATTATTCGGTAAATTATGTTGCCTTGATTCCCGTAATTATAGAAGCATTGAAAGACCAACAAAAAACGATTGCAACATTGCAACAAAAACTTGAAGGTAAAGAAACTGCAAGCAATGCACTAAAATCCGGCGAAATCACAGCTACACAAAATATGTATCTTTCTGATGCTGCAAATGCCGAAACTTTAAAACTCTACCAAAATGCACCAAACCCATTTAACGAACGAACAACGGTAAAATGCTTTGTGCCACAAAACATTCAAAAAGTGCAATTGTGCGTTTACAATATGCAAGGTGTGCAAGTGCAATGTATAACTATTGTAGAACGTGGAAACGTTGAAATTTCAATAGAAGCCCGCACACTTTCGGCAGGTATTTACAGCTACGTGTTGCTTGGCGATGGCACAGCAAGCGAAACAAAACAAATGATATTGACAAAATAAGAAGGTATTTATGAAAACAAAAATTTTATGTATTAGTTTCGTATGTTGTTTAGTTTTGCAGGTAAATGCTCAAACAACAAATACGATTGTTAACGACAATGCTACTTGGAGTATATTATCTTATTGGTGTTGTGATGGCTATATTTCAACTGAGTATTATTTTTTTGATGGAGATACTGTTTTTAATGGAAAAACGTATAAAAAACTTTTTCGTTACAACGATGAGCACCATACAAAACGTTATCTTAGTGGTTTAATGCGAGAAGAAAATCAAAAAACATATTTTGTTCCATTTTGGAATGGGCAGAGCGACGGAGGAGAAACCCTTTTATACGATTTTTCGTTGGAACAAGGCGATACGTTTGAATATGCACACTCCATAACGGGGTATTTACATATTAAGCAAAGTGATTCGGTGTTAATAAACAATGAATTAAAAAAACGTTTGATAATTGCAGACGGTATTTGGACACGTGATACAATTATAGAAAATATTGGCAGTTTACAAGGTTTGTTGCAGCCTCCTTATTATATGCTTTATAATAGTAGAGCAACGGAATTATTATGTTATACTCAAAATAACGAACTTATATATCGAAATTCAAAATACACACAATGTTATTATGGTACAACAACTTCTGTGGAAATAATGGAATCGAATAATTGTAATATTTTCCCCAATCCGGTTGATAATATATTAAACATTTCCTGTTTGAATAGTACAACAATGCGAATTGAAATTTTTGATAATGCAGGGCGGCAAGTGTATAATCAAGCATATAACGAGAGTGTTGATGTAAGTTCTTTTTCAAAAGGGTTATACTTACTCAAATTGTATGATGCGAATGGGCAAGTTTTTGAGTTTAAATTTATTAAAAAATAAGAAAGCATTTATGAAAACAAAGATTTTATTTATAAGTTTCGTATGTTGTTTGGTTTTGCAGGCAAATGCTCAAACAACCAACAATGCGATTGTTAACGACAATAGTTCATGGGCAGTACGAATAGAAAGTGTTTGCGGAACCGCCAACTGTCCTATTGAGACACAATATGTTTATTTCGACGGCGACTCAATTTTTAATGAAAAGACTTATAAGAAAGTTTTTTATTACAGCGACAAACAGCATACAGAACGTTTTTTTACAGGTTTACTACGGGAAGAAAACAAAAAAACATATTACGTTCCCTATCATATAGGAACGGAAACTCTTGTAAAAGAAATTGTTTTATACGATTTTTCGTTGGAAGAAGGCATGACATTTAGCCCGTCGGAACAGACATACTTGATGGAAGTAAAAAACAGCGACATGGTAGAAATCAATGGCGTTTTGAAAAAACGTTTGCAGCTAACGTATGCTCCATCTTCATTTTATGAAAATATACTTGATACATGGATAGAGGGTATTGGCAGTTTGGATGGAATTATATCTCAGAATTGGTTTATTGGAAATGGTGCACGTCGCACTTTACTGTGTTATTATCAAAATAATGAATTGATATATAAAAACCCCGCATACTCCGAATGTTATTACAATAACAGTGAAGATATTACCTCTGTGCAATCAATAACGATTAATGACTGTAATATTTTTCCAAATCCGGTTGATGATATATTACATATTTCCTGTTTAAACGACATAATAGTGCGAACTGAAATCTTTGATAACGCCGGACGGCAAGTGTATAATCAAGCATATAAAGATACAATTAATGTAAGTTCCTTTTCAAAAGGGTTATACTTACTTAAATTGTATGATGCGAATGCGCAAGTTTTTGAGTTTAAATTTATTAAAAAATAGAGTGTTATGAAAATAAAAAATATCATAGTAATTTTCACATTGCTTTGGGTAAGTTCTCTGTCATTATCTGCCCAAACGCTCGTGTCGGTCAATAAAGCAATCACACAAGACACAGTACTTGCAAATTTTCAAAGAAATAGTATCAGTTCAAAAACCGTAATTGCTTCGGGTCAAGTGGTGTTTCCTTCAAAATCGGGTTATGTCAGAATATTGCTTTCCGATGATTATGGTTATGATGTATTGGTGTATGAAAGTTTGCCACTACTTGCAGTTAATGGAATAGATAATTTCAATAGTGAAGCAATGGAAAGCATTGATATTCCTTCCCGCCTTGCATTAACAAAAGTTCGGGTAGAGGTAAAAAATGCTGAATTACGAAATTTATCGGTTGATATATCTGCAATAAATCCATCTCGAACTCAACAACAAGCAAAAGACTATAGAATAGCTTTGATAAACAGCAATCTCCGAGCTCAAAATGCGCTATGGGTGGCAGGCGAAACTTCTGTTTCTCAAATGACTTTTGAAGAAAAGAAAGGATTGTTTGGCGGTAGGGTGCCCGATTTGCAGGGTTTTGAATATTACGTAGGAGGAATATTTGAACTACATAGCGATAGTATTATTCCTATTCAAAATCCTACCAGAAATACTTATGTATCTTCTTTTGACTGGCGAAATAGGCATGGTGCGAATAATCCTTCTTCTCCTTATTACAATGGTGTAAATGGTTGGATAACATCTGTAAAAGACCAAGATGTTCCGTTCGGGTGTGGTAGTTGTTGGGCTTTCGGTGCTGTCGGACCTCTCGAAGCTATTGTGAATTTATATTATAATCGAAAAATAAATGTTGATTTGTCGGAACAAGAATTGGTTTCTTGCGATAATTCTAATTCAGGATGTGGCGGAGGATTTTCTTGGAGAACACTTCAAAATTATATTAAGATTAATGGCATAATTGATGAAGCTACATTCCGTTATCAAGCTTCAAATATTAATTGTAGTCTAAAACCAACAACTTCAAATGAAAAAATAACAATTACAAATGTAAATACTACTATTCCTAATAGCTTCGACCAAATAAAAAAAGATGTTATTGAAGCTCCTCTTGCGATTGGATTTTCCACATGGAAACATTCTGTAACATTAATAGGGTATAGAGTATTACAAGCCGGCGATGTTATTTTTTTAAAAGATGGCGTTGGAGGTCCTGAGGGTTCGGTAACTATAGGAAATAACGACCCAAGAATAGGACAAACAGCATTATTATTGAAAAATAGTTGGGGGAATTCTTGGGGGAATGGTGGATTTGGCTATTTAATAGCAAACATATCTAATATAAACGACTATGCAAAAATAACACTCCCCATTACAAGCCTCAATTATATAAATGCCAATATCATTTGCGAAGACAAAGACGGCGACGGCTACTACTATTGGGGCATAGGACCAAAACCCGCAAGTTGTCCACCTTGCGCTCGCGACGAACCCGACGGCGATGATTCCAATCCGAATTTAGGTACCATAGACGCATACGGAAACTTTTTGCCAATAACAGACCCTACAAATACAAACCCAACGACTACTGCTTCCACCGGAACTTGGAGTACAAATCCTATATATAACAATATTTCAATTCCATCGGGTGTAACAGTAACAATAACCACCACTATAACAGCAGCAAATTGTAACATAATAACCATTCAAAGTGGTGGAAAACTTATTTTAAATGGCGGCACTATTGATGGTGCAACTATTATTGCAAAAAGTGGTAGCACACTTACTATGCAGAATAATGGAAAAATAGTGTTAGGAGCTGCAAATCAACTTGATGTGCAATTAGGCGCTACGTTTAATTTAGATGAAGGCGAGGTTTTGTTTAAGTAAAAGCTTTGCGGGGTTGTCTCAAAAGTAAAATTATTGATTTTATATGTTTTGATTTGTAAGTATAGGTGCATAGCACCGAAATATTTGTAGTAAAAACGATTGCCGTAAACGAGAGGTGCGTAGCACCGTAATATTAAATAAATTGATTATTAAAATATTACGGTGCTACGCACCTTGCTTTGTGTGTTGTATTAAATGCTACAAATATTTTCGGTGCTCTGCACCTTTTGTGTTGTAGCTTACAAATCGTAACTATTTGAAAAATCCATTTGACTTTTAAGACAACCCTAACGAAAATTACGTTTTACACGTATTTCCCAATTCATAATTTAATCGTACATTTGGCGACGATTAAAAGTGATATAAATAAAAAATAAAAAACAATGAACGCATTAACAAAAACAAATTTTCAATTTGAAGGACAAACAAAAGTGTATAACGGCAAAGTTCGCGATGTGTACACAGTAAAAAACGATTTACTTGTAATGGTAGCAACCGACCGTATTTCGGCGTTCGACGTGGTGTTGCCTAAGGGAATACCGTACAAAGGGCAAATGTTGAACCAAATAGCGGCGAAATTTCTTGATGCTACTGCCGACATTGTGCCCAACTGGAAACTCGACTCGCCCGACCCAATGGTTACGGTAGGCTTGCGTTGCGAAGGTTTTCCGGTGGAAATGATTGTGCGAGCGTATTTGTGCGGAAGCGCATGGCGCACCTATCAAAAAGGCATACGTGAAATTTGCGGTGTGAAAATTCCCGACGGAATGCGTGAAAATCAAGCCTTCCCTACGCCCATAATTACCCCTACAACCAAAGCAGAACTTGGTTTGCACGACGAAGATATTTCACGGGAAGAAATTCTTGCGCAAGGATTAGTTTCGCCCGAAGATTATGAATTGTTGGAAAAATATACTATGGAACTTTTTGTGCGAGGCACCGAAATTGCGGCACAACGAGGTTTGATTTTGGTAGATACCAAATATGAATTCGGCAAACGCGACGGCAAAATTTATTTGATTGACGAAATCCACACGCCCGATAGTTCACGTTATTTTTACTCCGAAGGCTATGCCGAACGCCTTGCAAACAATGAAGGGCAAAAACAACTTTCAAAAGAATTTGTACGCGAATGGTTGATGGACAACGGTTTCCAAGGCAAAGAAGGGCAGCAAGTGCCCGAAATGACCGATGAAATTGTTGCAGGAATTAGCGAACGCTATATAGAATTGTACGAAAATATTGTGGGCGAAACCTTTGTAAAAGAAGATGTGAGCAATATTCCGGCACGAATAGAGCGTAATGTAACAGCGTATTTGGAGAAAATTTAACCCCCCAACCCCCTAAAGGGGGCTTTCAGAGCAACGAAATAGACCTGAGCAACGGCACTTTCACTGAGCAAAAGTCCCCTTTAGGGGATTTAGGGGTTTGACTTCGTTTTTGTTAGCTGTTTACGACTTATTGCTAACAATTTCATACGAGAAACTCGTATTTTCTTAAAGTTTTCAACAAAAGCATATATTTAATTTTGTAGTATCAAATAATAGTTATATTTTTGGGACGCCTTAAAAAAGGCTTTTTAATTCAAAACATATAAATTATTAATAAACATTTTTAACAAATGACAAATCTAACAAAAAATCAAAAATTGATTAACTGGGTAAACCAGTGGGCTGAAATTATGCAACCCGATGCGGTGCATTGGTGTGATGGTTCCGAAGAACAAAACCAAACGTTTTTAGATGGTTTCGTGAACGCAGGACTTGCTGTTAAATTGAACGAAGAAAAACGTCCGGGCTGTTACTATTTCCGTTCAGACCCAAGCGACGTAGCGCGTGTGGAAAATCGTACTTACATTTGCTCAAAAACACAAGAAGAAGCCGGTCCTACCAACAATTGGGAAGACCCTGAAAAAATGCGCGCTACTTTGTTGGCAAAATACAAAGGCTGTATGAAAGGTCGTACAATGTACGTTATTCCTTTCTCTATGGGACCTATTGGTTCTGATATTGCTCACATTGGTGTTGAACTTTCCGACTCTGCATACGTTTGTATCAATATGCGTATTATGACGCGTATGGGTAAAGCCGTTTTGGACGCTCTTGGCGAAAACGGAACTTTTATTCCTTGCATTCACTCGGTAGGTAAACCATTGGGTCCGGGCGAAGTTGATACATCATGGCCTTGCGCTCCAATCGAAGAAAAATATATCGTTCACTTCCCCGATACTTACGAAATTTGGTCGTATGGTTCAGGTTATGGCGGTAACGCGTTGTTGGGTAAAAAATGTTTTGCACTTCGTATCGCAATGAAAATGGGTAAAGACCAAGGCTGGATGGCTGAGCACATGTTGATTTTGGGTATCACCAATCCGAAAGGCGAGAAAAAATATATGGCGGCAGCATTCCCATCGGCTTGCGGAAAAACAAACTTGGCAATGCTTATTCCTACTATTCCGGGCTGGAAAGTTGAAACTGTAGGTGATGATATCGCTTGGATGAAATATGGCAAAGACGGTCGTTTATATGCAATCAACCCGGAAGCAGGTTTCTTCGGTGTTGCTCCGATGACTTCTATGCACACAAATCCGAATGCTATGTTGTCGGCTGCAAAAAACACAATATTTACAAACGTTGGTTTAACTCCCGACGGCGATGTGTGGTGGGAAGGTATTGGTTGGGATTGTCCGGAAGGAACAATCGACTGGAAAGGAAATGTTTACAATCCTGCATCCGGCGAACCTGTAGCGCATGCTAATGCTCGTTTTACCGCTCCTGCATCACAGTGTCCTTGTATTGATTCTGAATGGGAAAATCCGGCAGGTGTTCCGATTTCGGCTATCTTGTTTGGCGGACGCCGCCCGACTACTGTACCTGTGTGTACAGAGGCAGCGAATTGGAATAATGGCGTATTTATGGGTACTACCATTGGTTCTGAAGTTACGGCTGCTGCTATCGGCTTGAAAGCAGGTGTTCGCCGCGACCCATTTGCAATGTTGCCATTCGGCGGATACAATATGGGCGATTATTTCGGACACTGGATTGAAATGGGCAAGAAAACAACTGCCGACAAATTGCCTAAATTCTTTATGACAAACTGGTTCCGTAAACAAGACGGAAAATGGTTGTGGCCCGGTTATGGCGAAAACAGCCGCGTGTTGGCTTACATTTTTGACCGTTGCGACGGAAAAGGCGAAACTGTTGACACAGTAATCGGTAAAGTTCCTGCATTGGGCGCAATCAACACAGAAGGATTAGACGTAACGGCAGCAGATATGAAAGCAGCTCTTGCAGTTAATGCCGATGAGTGGAAAGAAGAAGTTGCGATGATTGAAGAATACTACGCAATGTTTGGTTCTCACTTGCCAAAAGAAATGCAAGCAGAACTTGACGGTTTGAAATCACGTCTTGGAATGTAATTTCAATTTTTCTGAATAATAGTAAAAATCCCCACTGCGAAATTGCGGTGGGGATTTTTTTACACCTCATGTAAAACAGTACTAAACACTCCAAACATATTTTGGAATTTTGCCACAAGAATTTGCTCAAAATCGGGAGCATATTTTTCTTTATAGCGTGTGTAATTTTCCTTGTTGGCAAAATGAATTTGCAACGCAAAACAATCTTCGGCATCGCCTTGCTGCTCAATTTGCAACAAGTGTGCTCGCTCAACAATCGGACATGCCGTGAATAGTGCAACATATACATTTTTAAGCCACTCAATTGCCTCGTTCTGAATGTGCGGCGCAAACGAAATTGTATTATTGATAATTGTCATACGGTTTTTGAATTTTACTGCGTAATGAAAAATAAAGAAGAGCTATAATTATATACACAATACTCGTTGAAGCTACAGAAATTGCTGTGTTGATAAGAATTAGCGCACCTGTGGGAAAACTGCTAAACAAAGAACCGACAAAAAATTGAAACAAGAATGAAGCTATATAACTGAGCAGTACCACCGAATATGTCAAGCTAATATTGCTTCGCGTGAGTTGCATACTGCGTGTGAGCGATTGCATGCTTGAAGTGCCTGTGAAAATTTTATCGAACACAAACAGCGAAAGCGGTGCAAGCAAAATAAGTCCCGGAATGAAATACATCAAAAAACCCAGACCGAAAATAAGACCGAATATGAGAAATGCTTTGATACACGTAAGTATATTTTTTGAGAAAAATTCCAAAACCATCTGTCGTGTGGGCGTGCTGTTTTGATTTTGCACAAAACACGCAATATAACAATAGGTTATGCTTTGTAGTAAAAAATAGCCAATAGCTGCAAAAACAAGAAACGTAAACATTTCTTTTGAAACCAAATCAAGTTGGTTGGTAATTATAATTTTACTGCTAAAATAGTGAGCCGCAGCAAGTAGCGGAGCGGCATATATGGCAATACACAAAAAAAATGAACGCCACTCTTGCTGTAAAAACACAAAAGTATCGGTAAAAATTTCTTGAAACGTGCGGTCTTTGTTAAAGGTCATAATGTTAAAAGCCCCCTAAATCCCCCTCAAGGGGGACTTTTTGAGCTGTGTTTTAATTATTTATACTGTTTTATTTTGTGGAAATTCGTTTGTTTTTTCTTCAGAAAGTCCCCCTGAGGGGGATTTAGGGGGCTGTAACCAACTAAAATGCACCTTCCCATAATGCTTCGTATGTGAATAATAGGGGTGGGCGGCGTACGAAACTTCGGCAGGGTGTTCTATTATTACCACCGTTTCATTATTTACTGCTTGCGAATTAAAAATATATTCCGGCAATTGGGCAATCCATGGCAAATCGTAGGGCGGGTCGGCAAAAATAATGTCGAAGGAACGATAGGCAATTTTTAGAAAATCACGTACATCGTTGCACAGCACGGTTATACCTTGCAATTTAAAATCTTGCACTGTTTTTTTTATAAATGCTGCGTGCTGGGCATTGCGTTCCACACACACAATATCGGTTGTTCCCCGTGAAGCACATTCCAGCGAAATGCTGCCAATGCCGGCAAAAAGGTCTAATACCGAAATTTCATCGAAATCATATTCATTGTTCAAAATATTGAACAAAGCCTCTTTGGCAATGTCGGTGGTGGGGCGGAGTTGGAGATTTTTTGGCGCATGTACCGTTCGCCCTTTCAAAGTGCCGCTAATTATTCGCATAATTCTGTGGAAATCAGGTTACTAAATACGGAATAATATATAGGATTAAAAGGAAAATCGCAATTGCTGTGTGCCGGATTTTCTACATGAGCGTGCGGTGCAAATGTTTGTAAGGCTTGGCAATAATTTGAATTTTCGCTTATTTTTCCCGAAAGCACAATGTTGGTAGTTTGCGGATTGAGTTGTAATTGTTGGCACACATTAAGCACCGAATAAACAAAATCGTTTACCGTGCGGAATGAGAAATTATTGTACAAATCAAGTTTTCCGCCGTTTGTTACAAGTATATCAAAATGGTAGCTTTCAACTGAAATGTAGAGCATTTTTTCACCGGCATTATTGCCATGCTTTTGGTTTAGCATTTCCCCATAAAAAGCATCGATTGCGGCGTGGCGCACCAAACTTTTTTCAATAAAAGGCGCAGCTTGCGGGTAAAATTTGCAGGTTGTTTTCAGTTCTTTGTTGCAAATTGCTACAATATTTTGCGGAAGTGCATACAATATAATAGTATCATTATTTTTTAATTGATAACTTTCAACGCTTTCGTTTTCAGAGCAAGGCTGTGTGAGTGTAAAAATTTCACGTACGGTTTCAGCCGAATAAAATTCTTTGGGAATTATGCTAACAGCTTGATTACAATATACTATTGTACACGTGTCGAACGATTGTTGCAACAAATTGTGTCGTAAAAATTCACGCAACGCTTGTTCGTATTCGGCAACATTAATTGTGGAAATTGAAACATAGCCCAATGCTGCAATAGCATTTGGCTGTGTGCGAATAATAAAAGAAAATCCATTGTTACGAATTGCAATCGCTACATTTTGTTGAGCGTTTGTGTTTTTTGCGTAACCGCTTTGAGTGAGAAATAAATCGCGCATAAATTTTTTAATACTTTTTTTAGTCTATTTTTGCAATAAAGTACAAAGATAAGAATTTTTAAATAACAACTGAATAATTGAATGACTGAATAATTGAAATATAATTTACCCGAACTATGGATTGCTTCACTTCGTTCGCAATGACGCTCTTTCGAGAGTTAGTACAAATCAACAAAAGAGCGTCATTGCGAGCAGAGCGAAGCAATCTACTAACCACTAAATATCGTGTTGCAAAAATTCATATATAAAAAATTTTTAGAAAAATTTCCATTTACCCCCACGTCCGACCAAGACAATGTATTACAGCAATTTGCCGATTTTGTATGTTCCGAAAGTGAGGTGTTTATTGTGCACGGCTATGCCGGAACGGGAAAAACAACTTTACTTAGAACTATTGTTGAAACGTTGAACGAAGTTAAAATGTCGTCGTGTTTATTAGCGCCCACCGGTAGAGCTGCCAAAGTTATGGCGCATTACACCGGAAAACCGGCGAATACGATACACAAAAAAATCTATCGCCAACAAAAAGCAGAGGTGGGGTCGAAATTTTCGTTAGCGTTCAATATGCAGCCGCGCACTATTTTTTTTGTTGACGAGGCTTCAATGTTGAGCACCGAACACAGCGAGCAGGCTATGTTTGGTTCGGGAATGTTGCTTGCCGATTTATTTTCGTTTGTGTTCAACAATAATAATGGGTGCAAATTGGTTTTGATTGGCGATTCGGCACAATTACCGCCGGTGGGTTTAACACAAAGTCCGGCTTTGCAGCAGGATTATATTTTTCAAACTTTTTTGAAACAAACGCAGTCGGCGCAATTAACGCAGGTGTTGCGACAAGCCGAAAGTTCTGCAATTTTGGCGAATGCTACAAATATTCGGAATTATATAGACAATGTGGCTTCGAGTTCCTCAGCCACCGGTTTTGCGGGCATTACGGTTAAGTCGGTGGCTGAGGTTCTCGAAGCCACAACTTCACAACAAATTCCGCAACTGACCCAAGCTCCCGACATTCAAGCAATCTCAGGAACCGATTTACTTGGCGAATTGGAACATTCGTACGACAGTGTGGGCGACGAAGAATGTATTATAATCACTCGTTCCAACAAACAAGCCTATCGCTACAACGAAGGCATTCGACGCAGTATTTTGTGGCGAGAATCACGCATTGCCGTGGGCGATATGCTTATGATTGTGAAAAATAATTATTTCTGGGCGGCGCAAGTGCCCGATGTTGATTTTATTGCCAACGGCGATAGCGCAAAAGTATTGCATCTTGGAAAATACGAGCAATTATACGGATTTTCGTTTGTCAATGCTCGCTTACTTTTGATTGATTACAATGTAGAAATAGAAGCAAAATTATTACTCGAAACCTTGGAAAGCGAAGCCCCTGCATTGACCTACGAACAATCGCAAAACTTATACCACGAAGTACTTGCCGATTATGCCGAAGTGGGCAACAAACGAAAAGTGTATGAAGAAATGAAAAAGCACGAATATTTCAATGCCCTGCAAGTGAAATTTGCCTACGCCGTAACCTGCCACAAAGCACAAGGCGGACAATGGAAACATGTATATATAGACCACGGCTTTTTGCCCGAAGATAATATTAACGGCGATTTTTTGCGTTGGCTTTACACTGCACTTACTCGTGCCACTGAAAAAGTGTTTCTTGTGAATTTTAAAAAGGAATTAGTAGCCCCCTAAATCCCCCTCAAGGGGGACTTTAAGAAAAAAGATTTCATCTTTTTTCTTGTTCCTCCCCTTGAGGGGGAGGTTAGGAGGGGGCTCTTAAACCGTAACCAATCCATTCTGAATAGCCCACAACACCATTTTTATAGAATTTGGCGTTTTGGTTTTTTTCAATAAATTAGCTCTGTGTCGTTCCACAGTGCGTTGGCTGATGTGGAGTTTTTCGCCAATGTCGGCATTTGAATTACCGTAACAAATGAGTTGCAGCACCTCTTTTTCACGTTTGGTAAGAAGCGAAGTTTTTACAGAATCTTTACTTTTAATAATATTTAACAACAAACTTTGTGAAAAATATGTATCACCACTACTAATTTTTTGCATTGCCGTAAGCAATTCATGTTTTGAAGAATCTTTCAATAGATAGCCCCGCACACCTAAATTCACAAAATCTTTGTAATACGTTTCGCTGTCGGATACTGAAATTATCAAAATGTGCTGGTGAGGATTGTTTTTGAGAATAGCCTTTGCTGCCTCGTATCCGTTCATTTCGGGCATATTGATGTCCAAAAGAATAATGTCGGGACTAACGGTTTTTAATTTCTTCAGTAAATCACTACCATTAGCGGCTTCTCCGACTACTTCGTAACCATTTTCGGTTACAATACTTTTAATTCCATCACGGAATAATTGTTGATTGTCGCAAATAAAAATACTTGTTTTTGTCATTATTTTATAATTTAAAATTACAAATTAGCGTATTTTGCTTTGCCATGATTGTTTTTTCTTTTTGTTTTTAATAAGTCGTTTTTCTTTTTTTAGGGGTTGCAAATATACAAAATTTATCGCATATTACAAATAGATAATAAAATTTTTTTATTAAGTATTTAGTAAAATTTAATGATATATTTTCTGGATTGCTTCACTTCGTTCGCAATGACGCTCTTTCGAGGGTTAGCACAAATCAACAAAAGAGCGTCATTGCGAGGAACGAAGCAATCCATTTTTTCTAAAATATAACAATTTACTTATTACAACGTGTACGATTGAAAATATCGTTGTAAACCGTCGATTGGTTTTTGAATGATGCCGTGTATCGAAATTCCAATGTTGAGCAAAACCGGAGCAAGAAATTCTTCAAAATGATAGGCTATAGAGCCCACAAAACATATTGAATTGCAATGAGTGTATTGTGCAATTTTTCGCACATGCAGCTGTGCAAATTCTTGAAACGCCCTGTTGATAATGCGTTGCATTGCCTCTTCGTGTTTGTGTTTTGTGCAAAAACGGCTAAAATCGCCCAAATACAAATTGGGAAATGGCTCTTTATACACATTGTGCAGTACGTTGGTAAGATTGGTGTTGTAGGTTGCAAAAAAATCATCAATACAGTGTTTGGGCAATCGTTCTTCAAACACGGCTTTTATCAGCATTTTGCCAAGATACGCGCCGCTGCCTTCGTCGCCCAAAATATAGCCCAGCGATGGTAGTGTGTAGCTCAGTTCCGAACCATTCCAAAACCCAATGCTCATACCTGTGCCCAATATGCACACTATACCTTTCTGTTCGCCAAAACTTGCACGAGCCGCTCCGCACAAATCGCTTTCAACGAGTATTGTGCCATGAGTAAAAAACTGCTGTAATGCTTTTTGTACCGTATAACTTGTATGTGTACCTTTGCAACCGGCACCGAAAAAATAACAATGTGAAATATCGAAAGGGGAGAGGTGTGCCGGAAATTGTTCACGCACAATGTTTGTAATTGTTGCACTATCAACAAAATAGGGGTTCAATCCCAAAGTTTGAAATGAATGAGTTTTGTTGTTGTCAATAATGCGCCAATCTGTTTTGGTGGAACCGCTGTCTGCTACTATAATCATTTTTTTAGGAGTTAGGGGTTAGGGACTAGGAATTAGGAACAAGGGATTGCTTCGTCGTTCCTCCTCGCAATGACGCCCTTTTGAGGTTTTGTGCGAACTTCCTAAGGAGCGTCATTGCGAGGAACGAAGCAATCCATGCAATTTAGTGTTACTTACAATTTGAAACAAAGCGAAAATACAAAATATTACGGAATACTGCATAAAAAAAGACGAACAAAAATTCGTCTTTTATTCTTTGAGTACCTCGGGCGGGAATTGAACCCGCACGGACTAATGTCCACAGGATTTTAAGTCCTGCGTGTCTACCAATTCCACCACCAAGGCTCCGGTGTGAGCGAGAGACGGGATTCGAACCCGCGACCCCGACCTTGGCAAGGTCGTGCTCTACCAACTGAGCTACTCTCGCAAATGCGTTGCAAATGTAGATAAAAATTTTTACCCTGCAAGTGTTTGAAAAATTTTTTATGGTTTTTTTGTTGCGATTTATACTAAATATTTGTTTATCAGAGCGATAATTTTTAATCATTTTATAATTTTTTTGTGTAGTTGCTCTCTATTTTGTATGTTTGCTTAAAATTAAGGACAATAATATGGTACATAATAAGCAGCGTTACGAGCATTTTTGCAGTGAACACCCCGAAATACCGCTTTTTATGCAGGCGTGGTGGCTCAATGCTGTAACTGTGCCCGTTGGTAAAGATTGGAACGCATTGTTTGTTGAAGAAAATGGCGAAATTGTTGCCGTAATGCCGTATCATTCTCTGCGGAAATGGGGATTTACCGTTGTTATTCAACCACAATTAACGCAACACAACGGTGTGTGGATTGATTATCGGAAAGAACAAAAATTGCACAAACGCTATTCGTTTGAAAAACGAGTGATGAATAGTTTAGTCGACCAATTAGAAGCATTAAAAATTTCGTTTTATTCGCAAAATTTTCATCATTCGTTCACCAATTGGCAGCCGTTTTATTGGCGAGGTTTTGAGCAAAGCACGCGATATACCTATATGATAAGGAATATTGCCGATTTGGACAGCGTTTTCGAAAATATTTCGCCAAAATACCGGAAGCAAATACGAAAAGGCGAGCAGGATTTTGAGGTGGATTATGATTTGCAGCCCGAAGAATTTTTTGATTTTCACCAAAAAATGTTGTTAAAAAAAAATGACAAAATTTCGTATTCAAAAAATCTTTTTTTGTCGATTTACCAAGCGACAACCGCGCGAAATCAAGGGGAAATTATTGCAATACGAGATAAAAATAGAGAATTATTGTCGGCGCTTTTTGTTGTGTGGGACGAAAATACGGCTTACAATTTGATTGCAACGCGACAAAAAAATGACGAGGGGAATACTGCTTTGATTTTCATGATTTGGACAGCAATGCAATCGCTGAGCGGTACGACAAAAAATTATGATTTTGAAGGAAGCATGATTGAAGGCGTTGCTGCAAGAAATCAACAATTTGGTGCAGAACAAGTGCCGTATTTCACTATTACGAAACGATATTCAAAAATTTTTGATATTTTGCAAAAAATAAAAAAATGAAAATAATCGACAAAAACACATTTTTTGAAATAACAAAATCATTTGATTATGTGCCATTTACGCAAAGCGATGGGTGGCGGGCATTTCATTCCATAAAAGACGAAAATCGGTTTGTGTTTTTTGTGGATTCGACTGAAAAACCAACAATTGCTTGTATGGGGCATGTGAAAAAATTTGCGTGGTTGAAAATGTTGCAAATTGAAGGTGAATGTTTGTTGGACGAAAAAAACATTGCCAGCAAAAAAATTCGTGAATTTTATAAAGCAATTTCGCAGATGGGTTTCGATATGGTTGAAGTGTGTTCTTCGTTGCCCTACAATGCGTTGTACGAAATTGGTATTCGCGAGGCAGGCTATTTGCGTCCGGTTGGAATGTTTTCGTCTCAATTGTCGAATTGGATTAATTTACAGCACGATATACGGTATAATGAAAATTGGAAACGGAACTTAAAAAAATCGGAACATGTACATTTGAAATTACAAGTTTTGGAAAATCCAACAGATGAACATATATCATTGTATGCCGATTTTTACAATCGATTCACAAAATCGAAAGGATTTTCGCATGCAATTTCCTTGGTGCAACTCAAAAAAATGTTGCAAACGGGGAATTTTTCGTTGGCTTTGGTTAGCAATGAAAACGAACAAATTGTGGCGGGAATGGTTTTTTATCGTCATTTGCAACACGCAGGCTTGTTTATTGCCGCACGAAATGCAGATAACACCGACGATGTAGGTGTTACGTTTTTTATGTACGACCGATTGTTTGAGTATTTAAAAAGCAACAATTACGCAAGTTTCGATATGGAAAAACTTGGTCCTTCAACGCACTCGAAGCAAAGTGTTTTTTTGTTTAAAAATGGCGTGAAAGGCGCAAAAGTGTTATATTGCGGAGAATTTTCGTGGTACAAACGGCACATATACCGTCCGTTGATGTACGTTGTAAAAAAATATTTATTCAAAAGAGTGGAGGTGTAAAAAAAATGCACATACTAAAATTACCTTCGTGGTACATACCGCACGGCGGAAAATTTGTCTGCAATCAGGCACAGGTTTTAAACGAAAAAGGTTTAGATGTGCGTGTTTTGGCAAATGTTTCGCTGGCAATAACAGAGGATAAAGCAAACTATTTTACGCTGCCCTGCAAAGCATTTTTGAGTGAAGAAGATGATTTACAAGTTTTTCGGCATTATGTGAGAGATGTTCCAAAATTGCGAAAATTGAACGCTAAACGCTGGATTGCAAGTACTGTACAGTTATTTGAAAAATACCAAAAAGAATTTGGAAATCCTGATTTAATCCATGCTCATTCGGCTTTATGGGGCGGGTATGCGGCTTATGAGATAAAGAAAAAATATAACATTCCATACGTTATTACCGAACATTTTTCGTACTTATCGCTTTCTTGCGATTATGCAAAAAAACAATTGAAAGATTGGTACACACCGTATTATGAAAAATCGTATTCCCATGCCGATTATATTATGCCGGTGTCGAATCAGCAAATACCGAAAATAAAAACGTTTTTGACCAAAGAAGTGCCCATAAAACCTATTACAAATGTGATAAATACCGATTTTTTCTTTTTTAAAGAAAGAGTGAATGGTAATACGAAAAAAATACAATTTGTGAGCGTTAATGGTTTTTATTTTTATAAAGGTTACGATATTTTAATTCCGGCTTTTGATGCAGCGTGCCATGAAAATCCCAATATATACATAACTATTGTGGGCGAAAATTTTGAGCAGTCGGAATTTCAAAACACGTGGTGGAAACAAGTGAAAAACAAAGAAAAATTTCGTTTCACGGGCAAATTGACGGCAGAAGGTGTGCGTGCCGAGTTGTGGAATGCCGACTGTTATATTATACCAAGCCGTTCGGAAGGACAGCCACAAGCAACGCTCGAAGCTCTGTGTACGGGTTTGCCCATGGTGTGTACCAACGTAATTCCCAACAATGTGGCAACGCCCGAAAATGCAATAATGGTTCCGGTGGAAAATATTGAATTGATGACCGAGGCTATTTTACAATTGAGTGATACATATCGAAATTACGACAATAAAATCATTTCGGAAAATGCTATTGCTATTTGCAGTAAAGATGCTTTTGCACAAGCAATAATGGAAGTTTACAACAATGTAGCAGCTAATAATTTGAAAAAATGAAATCACGCTTCCGCATTTGTTTGGTTAATTTTTTTGGAGGGCTTTTACCTGCCGGATGGCGCGATTGTGTGTTTGGATTGAAACGTTTTCGAGCAAAAAATAGACTGTTTCCGAAGGAACACACTCTTATTTTTTTTACTGAAAAAGGCAAGTGGCACGGCGGTTTTACTGACAGAATGAAAGGAATTGTTTCGTTGTTTCATTTTTGTGTGTGCTCACATATTCCATTTAAAATACAGTATTCTTACCCCTTTGAACTTTCCGTTTTTTTGCAGCCAAACGAGTATGATTGGACTGTGAAAAAGCAGGAAATTTCGTATCATCGCCGCGAGGCTTTGTACATGTATTTGATAGGAACGGCTGTTGCGAAACGATTGAAAAAAATTGCAAAAATCCCGCCAAAACACATTCATGCTTTTGCAAATTGCGATATTGTGCAGCAACTTAATGCCGATTTTGCAACGCAGAACACGTGGGGCGAATTATTCAATAAACTGTTCAAACCCACAGAGTTACTGCAAAAAGAAATTGATAAACACGTGAAAATTATTAACGGCAATTATATATGCGCCGTGTTTCGATTTCAAAATTTATTGGGCGATTTCATGGAATATGATTATAAACCGGTGAGTAATGAGGAGCAAAATTTATTGATTGAAAAATGCACGAAAGCACTTGTGGAATTGCAAGAAGAGGAAAATTGCAAAAAAATATTGATTACTTCCGATAGTGTGCAATTTTTGACTGCCGTTGCACATTTGGAACATATTTTTGCATTTCCGGAAAAAGTTGTGCATATCGACTGCGTTGATAATGAGCAAAATAGTGTGTATATGAAATCGTTTTTAGATTTTTATTTATTATCGAAAGGGGAAAAAATTTTTAGCATTGGCACACAAGAAATGTATCCTTCGGAATTTCCGCTCTATGCGGCAAAAGTTGCCGGTATTCCATTTGAAAGAATTGTGATAGTATGACGAATTTTATTCAACATATAAAAGAAAAATTGCTCAACAACCGCAAAGTTGCTGAAAATTACTTTTTTATGACTTTTTTGCAGGGGGCAAGTTTGCTTATAAGTTTGCTTTTATATCCTTACGTTATTCGAGTGCTGGGCAAAGAGGCGTATGGAACCTATATTTTTATTTTTTCAAATATTCAATTTTTTGCCCTTTTCATTTCTTTTGGGTTTACCCTTCCGGCATTGAAAAAAATTTCGCTTAATCCCGATGATAACGAGGTAAAAAGTCGTACCGTTTCCGAAGTTTTTACGGCAAAAATGTATTTATTCATAGCGTGTGCAGTTATTCTTACCGTATTGATTTTGACTGTGCCTTTTGTTCGAGAACATGGTGTTCTTTACGGCATTATTTTTTCGACGTTACTTACCGATATTTTGTTTCCAATGTGGTATTTTCAAGGCGTTCAGAAAATGAAATTTGTAGCCTACATCAATCTTTTGTTGCGAATTTTTACCATTCCGCTGATTTTTATTTTTATACAATCGCCGGCAGATTTATTGAAATATACGCTGATTGTTACTGTTTTTCCTTTTGCAGGCAGTGTTTTTGCATTTTTTTATTTGCAAATCAAAGAAAAAATACACATTCGCTTTGTTTCGCTTGCAAGTTTAAAACCTGTGTTTGCCGAAGCCATGCCATTTTTTTGGACATCGACATTCGGCACATTGAAGCAGGAATCGCTGACTTTTATTATCGGCACGTTTTTCAGTATGCAAAGTGTGGCATTGTACGATTTGGCAGATAAAATTGTGCGTATACCTCGTCTGTTTGTCAATAGTGTCAATACGGCACTGTTCCCCAAAGTGGCAAAAAATCACAATTCGGAAAGCGTGAAACGAATAATCAAATACGAAAGTTTTATAGGTTTGAGTATCATTGCTTTAATTGCGCTGTTTGGTTATTGGGTGGTGCTTATTTTGGGCGGCAAAAATATGTTGGAATCCTATCCGCTTGCTGTTGTGTTGAGTGTTACAATATACACGTGTCTGATTGTGAGTTGTTACGTTAATTTTGTGTTTGTGCCTCTTAATAAATATTATTTTGTTACCAAAAATCAATTTGCTGCATTGATTTCGTTTTTGATTTTTTCACTCATAGGATTGTTAATGAGTAAAAATATTATTATTTTGGTGGTAGCTTACACATTGTCGCATGTGGTAGAAATTGTGTATTGCCGATTTTTGATAAAAAAACACCAACTGTTATGACACCGGCAGTTTCCATATTAGTATTCAATGGAAAAATCGAAAAAAGAGATGATAAAAATTGTATTACAATCAAATAAATGGCACAAAACCACCACTATTGCCGTGCGTGGTTATTGTTTCGACAGTGAAAATAATTTTTACGAAGGTGCAAATTTTTCACAGCTTTTTGCAACTGTGAAAACCGGAAACGATTTTTGCCGACTGTTACAAAATTTGACCGGAATTTTTGTGGTTGTTGTCGAAACGGAAAATCGCTTGTTTGCCGCTTCCGATATATCGCGAGTTATGCCGCTATTTTATTCGCTTGAAAAAGAGTGTTTTACAATAAGCGATAATCCTTACAATCTATTGCCCGATAATCCGAAAATCGACAAAGGGGCAGAAGAGGAATTTTTGTTGTCGTCGTTTACGCTTGATGAAAAAACATTGATAGAAGGTGTTTTTCAAATAAAACCGGCGTGTTATTTGTGTTTTGAAAACGAAAAAATTACACAAAAAGAATATTATTCGTATTGCGTAACACACAGCGAATTAAACAATTCCGAAACACTCGAAAATAAATTTTCGCTGAGGTTGGAAAATGTTTTTCGTCGCTTGATACAATCGGTGCAAGGGCGACAAATTGTGGTGCCGCTGAGCGGAGGCTACGATTCGCGATTGATTGTGGCAATGTTGAAAAAACTTGATTATCGGAATGTGCTATGCTATACATTCGGTCGTGAAAATAATCCCGAATATGAGATAGCAAAAAAAGTGGCTCAATCGCTTGGTTATCCACATCATTTTATTTGTACGGGCGATAGAAAATTTACGGAAAATTATACCGGCGACGAAACGTTTCAACGCTATTATAAATTTTCCGGTTCATTTTTTAATTTATTTTGGATGTTTGAATATTTTTCAGTTAAATATTTGATAGATACTGATTTAATAGAGAGTGATGCCGTTTTTGTTCCGGGGCATCCGGGCGATTTTTTTGCAGGTAGCGAAGCCTCTGAATTTAATATAGCACATAGCGATACACAAAAACAAATTGTAAAAAAAGCGGCAGCAAGTGTTTTTTTGTTTGGCAGTCCGCAAAAATATAGTTTCTCAAAAATTTCAAAAATAATACATACATACAGCGATTGTACAGCGTATTCAATGTTTGAAAATTTTATGTGCGCAACTAAAATTGCTAAACGATTGAGTAATGCGGCTCGCCTTTACGAATTTTTCGGCTATGATGTGCGTTTGCCATTTTGGGACAATGAAATAGTGGAATTTTTCCGTACTTTGCCGCCACATTTGAAACAAAATAAAACGTTTTACAAAAATTATTTAAAAAATAATGTATTCAAAGAGTTTGCCATAAATTATGAAAAAGAGTTGCAAGTTGAACATAAAAAAAATCCTTTGCAACCGCTCAAAGAATTTGTGAGACCATACACGCCGAAATTTATTTTCAGGCTTTTATCAACACATAGAGACGATACGTGTATGAATGAAATAACAAAACCATTACTGCTTGATTTAAAGCAACATGCAATACAATTGAACACAATTCAGGCAAATGAAATTTTTGTACGTTGGTATTTGATGAAAATTAAAGAGGATTTTGGCTTTATTATACCTAAAAATAAATCCGTGTAAATCAGCGTCATCTGCGTTATCAGTGTTCAAGAAATTAATTCTTTCCATACCGCAACATCTGCTCCACATAGCCTTCGGAATAATCAATTGAAATGTCGATTATTTCGCCTTTTTCATTCAAAACAGGCGTATAAACCGGATTAATAAAACCTTTATACGGTGCAAGATTGAGTTTTTTGTAGCGTTCCAGCACTTCGGCGTGAAGTTTTGGGTCTATTTTTATGCCGTAGGTTTCTATTAATTTCTTTGCAGCTTCGTAATCGCCTTCGGATTTTATGCGTTGGATTTCTGTCAATAATGTGCCGAATAATTTACGCAATTGTTCGTAATCATTCACTTTTACAAAAGTTTTACCATTTTGTTGTATCATTTCAACCGCAGGAACAGTTTCGGAGGGCGACGCTCCGGCAAATAAATTTTTATTTGCAAGCACCCACCTCGCAACCATTGCCCGGTTGCGCATGTGCGCCTGTTCAATATCTTTTCCCAATTCTATACGAATAGGTTGTGTCAATAAACCGTTCATTATGTACCCGTAATATTCGGCTTTGTAGGCTTCGTTGTCGGGTAAAAGACCAAGTTCCACCATTTTAGGGTCAGCCAAATAATAGAGTGCAAAAAGGTCGGCACGAGCCTCTTCGATTGGCGCTCCGTAGGCTTTCAACGCATCTTGGCTCACGCCCGGTAAGAGTTTGCCCGAACCGTGTCCCAAACATTCGTGCAGGTCGGTGTGCAGGTCGTCGCCCAATTTGCCGTATTTTTTCCGGCGGTCGATTTCTACTTGGCTGTACATAAATTCTTCGCCGAAACCCGTTCCCTGCGAGGCTTTGTCGTAGGCATCGGTTATGTTGTCAATCGTTACCGATTTTGAGCCGTGCATTTCACGAATCCAATTCGAGTTTGGTAAATTTATTCCTATCGGAGTAGCAGGGTAACAATCGCCGCCAAGCATGGCAACGGTAATTACTTTTGCCGAAACGCCTTTTACGGTATCTTTTTTGAAACGCTTGTCCACCGGCGAATTATCTTCAAACCATTGCGCATTGGCACTCATAATTTCGGTGCGGCGGCTTGCCTCAATGTTTTTAAAATTCACAATACTTTCCCAACTTGCTTTTATGCCGAGCGGGTCGCCGTAGGTTTCAATAAATCCATTAATAAAATCAATGTGCGAATGAGTATCTTTTACCCACGCAATGCTGTAATCGTCGAAAGTTTTGAGGTCGCCGGTGGTGTAAAAATCTATCAATAACGTGATTATTTCTTTTTGTTTGTCGTTTTCGGCAACGGATTTTGCTTTTTCGAGCCAAAAGACGATTTGTTCGATTTCTTTGGAATACATTCCGCCAATTTTCCAAACATACTCCTGTATATCAGTAGTATACTTACCATTTTTAATCACAATATATTCCGATAATTGACTGTTTAATCCATAAGAAATAGGTGTTTTATCTTTTGGATTTCGTTTTGCATTATAGAAATCTTCAACTTGTTTTTGTGTTACACCAAAATAATAATTATTGGCAGAAGTACGGATTAAATCTTCGCCTATGGCTTGGTTTACACGCTTGGCGTAAATAGTAGGGTCAAAAATGATAGATATAATTTCATATAAAAATCTTCTTTTGGTTATCATAGGTTCTTTAAACCTGGGTTTCACAATATTTGATAACAAAAATTCTTCTTCAATCGCCGCATTAGAAGCCTCAATAAAAAACTCTTTCGAAAATTTTGGCACGAATTTATCGGTACTATAATGATGATGAATGCCATTTGCAAACCACACTTGTTTTAAATAAATCTCAAATTGCTTGAAATTTTCGGTAGTGCGGTCGCCTTTGTAGTTGAGGTACATAGTTTCGAGTATCTTGCGAATTTCGAGGTTGTAATCGTTGTTTTGGTCAAACAAAATATCGCGCCCCGCCACAGCCGCCTGCGAAAGATAATAAATGTACTTTTTTTGTTGTAAACTCAGTTTTTCAAATCCGGGTACTTGGTAACGCAGAACTTCAATATCTGCAAATCTATCAACGTGATAGTTAAAATCGGTGGTTTTTTGTGCCATTATGTTCGTTTGTATTACGAAACATGCTATTGATGTTAGAAGTATGTTTCTCATTGTGGATATGTGTTTAGTTTTTCTTTACAACTTTATTTTTGAAAAATTATTGCTGTTTTTGTTGCTAATTGAAAAAAATGGTTGTATCTTTGCAATACGATTTCATTTGAAATCAAAAAAAAGAACTTAATGGGCGTTTCTCAAAAGTTCTTTTTTTGTTTTTATTACTGTTCCAACGAAGTTATACAATATTGTATCTTCAAATTTGTTGATTTCACGCCAACCATTAGTTTTACTTTTTCCCACTGCATAATTATCATTTGTGTATATTTTGCTTGATTTTTGGTGTTTCTATCAGGTTTATCACGCTTGATAACTTTTGCATTTTTCAGAATATCAGTTAAATAAAACATTGCCATAGTTGATTTATAACTTCGTGCTGCTTTATTGACCGTTTCATTGATGCTTTCAAATTTCACATAAATAAAATCTTTCAAATCCTCATTGAATAGGCATTTTTCGGGATTTTCGGCAGTCCATTTTCGGTAAATAGCATTGATGATTTTTTCTCTTGCTTTTATATCTTCTTTTCCGCGCCCTTTGGGAATGATGTAATCCTCAATGTAGATATTGTCGTTGTCTTCTGTTATTTCCATATTGCAATTTTTGCCTGCAAAGGTAACATTTTTTCTTCCATGTAAAGTTATTTTATTGTAAAGATAAATGTTTCCCATTTAAGAAACAATAATTACCTCACCCACACTTACTATGTCCACAATCCACACATTTATTACACCCATCTTGGTGCGTTAAATTGTTGCTGCCACACGCGGGACATGTTGCACCGGGTATTTTTGTTCCTTCCTGTATGAATTTTTTCAAAGCACGCACCACGCCGTTTTTCCACGTGTTGATTGATTCGCTATCAACGCTCAACGAATCAATTAAGTTTACCACACTTATAATTGGCATTCGGTGGCGCAAAATTCCCGAAATCAAACGGGCATAATTCCAAAATTCCTGGTCGAATGTGCGCGAAAGTCCTGCAAACGTGTTTTCGTAGCCGTGCCGGTCGGTGTATTTAAAATCGTAGCGCGACGGTTTGCCTTCCTCTTTTACCTTTACAATGCGTCCTTTTTTGATAGATTTCGGAATAGGCAAAATATCTTCGTCAATTCTACCGGTAAATATTTCGTAAGGGTGTCCGTCGAGCAAACCAACAAAGGCAACCCATAGTTCACTATTATTGTTGAAACGCATCACTTCTGCTTCCAAACTTTCGGGGCGTTGCGTTGGAATAAACGCTTCGCATGGTGCCGGTGTTTTCTCTTTTTTCTTGGTATCGGCAACCAAAACGCCCGCCCGTGAGCCTTCGCGATACACCGTAACGCCTTTGCAACCGGCTTCCCACGCTCGTATGTACAAATCGCCAACCAATTCCTGCGATGCACTTTCGGGTAAATTGATGGTTACGCTTATTGAGTGGTCAACCCATTTTTGCATTTTGCCTTGCATTTCTACTTTTTTCAACCAATCTACATCGTTTGCTGTAGCTTTGTAGTAAGGCGATTTTTCAATCAACGCATTCAATTCTTCTTGCGAACAGTTTTTTGCATATTCGGCATTGTTGCCATTCGCCATAAGCCACGTTATAAAATTATGGTGGAACACGCGGTATTCTTCCCAGCTGTCGCCCACTTCGTCTTTGAAACTTACGGTTACATTTTTATCGTTCGGATTTACTTTTTTGCGGCGTTTATACGAAACCATAAACACCGGTTCGATGCCCGAAGTTGTTTGCGTCATAAGGCTTGTAGAACCCGTTGGCGCAATGGTAAGCATAGAAATATTGCGTCTGCCGTAATTTTGCATATCTTTATACAATTTCGGGTCAGCTTCTTTTATGCGCAAAATAAAGGGATTGTTTTGTTCTTTTTCGGTACAATAAATCGTGAACGGACCACGGCTTTTTGCCATTTCCATAGATGCACGGTAGGCTTCAATTGCCAATGTTTTTTGTACTTCCACTGCAAAATCGGTTGCTTCATCGGTTCCATAGCGCAAACCAAGTGCAGCCAACATATCGCCTTCGGCGGTAATGCCAATTCCGGTGCGGCGACCTTCGAGCGCTTTCGATTTAATTTTTTCCCACAGGTTTTTTTCAACTCGTTTTACTTCAAATGTTTCGGGGTCGGAATCAATTTTTTCAATGATAGCATCAATTTTTTCAAGTTCCATGTCTATAATGTCGTCCATCATGCGCTGTGCGTGGTGCACGTGTTTTTTGAACAAATCGAAATTGAATTTTGCCTTATCGGTAAATGGATTTTCAACGTAACCATATAAATTAATTGCTAACAAACGGCAGCTATCGTACGGACACAGCGGAATTTCGCCGCAAGGGTTGGTCGATACGGTTTTAAAGCCCAAATCGCTGTAACAGTCGGGAATAGCCTCGCCAACAATCGTGTCCCAAAACAAAATTCCCGGTTCCGCCGATTTCCAAGCGTTGAACACAATTTTATTCCACAGTTCGCGAGCGTTTATTTCTTTTTTTATAATCGGATTGGGCGAATCTATTGGGTATTGCTGCGTGTAGGTTGTGTTATTTTTCACAG
>Ga0209737_10000007_pt1 | contig 200423 bp, 185 predicted proteins | sample TergutCu122P3_FD_187284 | JGI IMG/M metagenome (GOLD analysis project Ga0209737, IMG submission 187284) | Cubitermes ugandensis P3 segment gut microbial communities from Kakamega Forest, Kenya - Cu122 P3 (SPAdes) (version 2) | ecosystem: Host-associated > Arthropoda: Insects > Digestive...
AAGCTCGAACCACGATTAGTTTACTTTTGGTTTCCGGTTAATTTTTTCTTTAATACAACAAAAGTAAAAAATCAACCTAACTACTATATAAAAATTTCGGTTGCCAAATCTAAGGGAACCACGATTTACAGAATGATTTTCATGATTTCTGTAATCATACAAATCAGAAAAATCACATTAAAATCATAGTTCAGACGACACACACAAATAATTATTCACTTAAAATTCATTTATTATGACAACAAAAACAATTTCAAAATTCTGCTTGTTCGCAGCATTAGGCTTGGCAAGCGTAGTGCTCACTTCGGCTAAAGATGACGAACTGAAATCGGGCGAGAGCGACCCAAAAACCACTGATGCCGGTGTAGTAATTAACGGCGTAACATGGGCAACACGCAATGTTGATGCCTTTGGCACTTTTGCCGAAACTCCCGAAAGCGCAGGTATGTTCTATCAATGGAACCGCGCCAAAGCATGGAGCGCAACCGAACCTGCTGCCAATATTGCAATAGCAGATTGGGACACAACCATGTCGACAAGCCCAACATGGGAAAAGGCAAACGACCCTTCTCCCAAAGGTTGGCGAGTGCCCAGAAAAGACGAACAGGATAAATTATTCGACACCGAAAAAGTAACCAACGAATGGACAACTCAAAACGGCGTAACCGGATGTAAATTTACCGACAAAGCCACCGGAAACTCTCTATTCTTCCCGGCGGCAGGCTTCCGCCGCGCCAGCACCGGCGTGCTGTACGGCGTGGGCACATATGGCGGCTATCGGAGCGGAACGCCCTACGGCGGCGGCAGGAAGGTCGGGGTGCACGCATACTTCGTGTACTTTACCGAGCTTACCGCGTACGTGAACTACGACAGTCGCAGGCTCGGCTTTTCCGTTCGCCCCGTGCTCGCAGAATAATTATCTGAACCAAGATTTTAGCAGGATTTAGAAGATTTGCAGGATTTAGACCTGTTAGGTTTTCAAAACCTAACAGGTTTTGTTTTTTTGGAAAATAGAACTATCAGTAAAATTTTACATTCCGTTTGAAACTACCGGTGTGATTTTTTTTAATACTATGTTGTAATTTCCTCGAAAAAGTAGTATTTTTGTATCATTGAAAACAAATAAAAATTGTAACTATGGCAGTAGCAGTAAAAAAAACATTCGCGCCGTTGTGTAACGATGCGAATACAGCAACGTTACTCTATTCGCATGCCGACCATTCGGTTGCGGAATTGGAAAATACCTCGCAAGAGAATATGCAATTTGAAGGGGGAGCTATGGTTACGCATAAAGAGGTTTTTAGTACATTATTGGATAAATTGAGTGAACATTATAATGTTGATATGCACAAATTGGTAACATTATGAATATAATTTATTCCAAGATAGCCCAACGAGATGTTGGTAGGTTGTTTTATGCTATAACCGAAGATTATCAATCGCCACTTACAGCAGCTCGATACGTACAAGGTATTTACGACGAAATAAACAAACTGAGTACGCAAGCCAAAATTCATAAAATAGAATATGGCGCATTTTATCGTCAGTTTGGAACTATCGTTCGTCGAATTAATTATAAAAAAATGGCAATAATTTATTCAGTGATAGAAAATTACGTTCCCGAAAGTTTTGTTTGGATTCATCGTGTAATACCCGCCTCTTTGGTAATAGAATAAAAATGATTTTCCTCGTCAACTTGTTTACTCGTCAACTCGTTAACTTATTTCAAAAAAACCATTGTCGTATTACAAAAAATACTATTTTTGCGTTTCAAAATAAAATAACGTTAAAAAAACATATACAATATTATTATGGCAACAGAAAAAAAATCACAAGATTCATTGAAAACAATAGAAACTTCTATGACTAAAATAGAAATGTTTATCGAAAAAAATAAAAAAGTACTTATTTATACTATAGGTGCATTGATAGTGCTTATAGGTGGATTTATAGTATATAAAAATTTGGTAGCCGAACCTCGCAACGTGAAAGCGCAAGATTCAATGTGGCGTGCCCAACGTCAATTTGCAATGGATTCGTTTGCAGTGGCATTGAATGGTAATGAATCAATAGTGGGTTTTGCCGAAATTGCCGATGAATATTCGGGAACAGCAACAGGAAATTTGGCAAAATATTATGCCGGAATTTCAAGTCTTCGCATTGGCGAATATGAGCAAGCGCTTGATTATTTAGGGAAATACAAAAGCGACGACGAAATTACCACAACATTGGCAATAGGAGCAATGGGCGATGCACACAGCGAACTTGGCAATTTAGACAAAGCAGTAGATTTGTATATAAAAGCAGCCAACAAAATCAATCACGCAGCATTAAGCCCACGCTTTTTAATGAAAGCCGGCGGTATATATGAAAAACTTGGCAAAAAAGATAAAGCGCTTGCCGCTTACAACGAAATCAAAACCAAATTTTCATCAGCTCCCGAAGCTGAACAAATAGAAAAATATATTATTCGAGTACAACAATAAAGCCCCATAAATCACCCCACTTCGACTACGCTCAGCGACTAATGGGGGACTTTTTGTTTCCAAACCTTGTTTCCTCGTTCCCTAATCCCTCGTCAACTAAAAATATGGCAACTTCATTAAAAAATCTATCAGACTACAACGTAGAAGAAATACCCGATGCATCGGCGCTTACTATTGGTATTGTGGTTTCTGATTGGAATATACAAATCAACAATCAATTGCTGAAAGGCGCTATCGACACATTGCGCCAGCATGGTGTGAACGATGCAAATATTTTTATAAGCCGGGTGCCGGGAGCATTTGAATTAACATACGGCTGCAAAACAATTGCAGAGAATTATGATGTTGATGCCGTTATTGCAATTGGCACGGTAATTCAAGGCGAAACGCCTCATTTCAATTATATTTGTCAAGGTGTAAGCTATGGAATTTCGGAATTGAACCTTTCGTTTGATATTCCGTTTATATTTGGAGTGCTCACAGTAGATACGCTTGAACAGGCGCAAGACCGCGCAGGCGGAAAACATGGAAATAAAGGTGTGGAGGCTGCTGTTACTGCTATTAAAATGGCACTTTTTAATTAGGAAGTTAGGAAATAGGAAATAGGAATTTAGGAGTTAGTGAGGAAATTGCTAACTCTTTTTTAATATAAAATGATGCCAAAACTAATTACAATAATCAAACATTTTTCAATTTTTTCGTTTATCGGATTGGGATTCTATGTTTTTCTGATAGGAAAAATTCTGTCGTTATGGCTACACCCTCAGGCAGACGATATTGATATGATTTACAACATAATAGTTGTGTTGATGTTTGAATTTTTTTTGATAAATACAGGATTATTTATAAGTCTTGCCGATAGGTCGTGGTTTGATTGGCTGTTTGGGCTTGGTTTTTTTGGATTGTTTGCCGCAATGTTCAATAGTCTCGTTACAGGAAATTTTATTCTTATCATTTATGGAACAATGGTACTCAATAGAATATTGTACAAGATACATAATCGTGAAAAAATTGACAAGAAGCGAGAAATGAACAATGTTTTGCTTAATTTTAAGATATATTTAGGGTTAGTATTTGTTGTTGCGTGCGGCTCATATTTTATTCCGCACTTCGGACTTACAAAAGAATTTCTTGAAACAGTGAGATATGAAGTGGCAGTAAATTATGACAGAGGTATTGATTGGAGTTTTGAGTTTGTTGATATGCCACATATTGCCATGTGTTTCGGAATAGTGTATTATTTCACACTCTCATTTATGGAGATAAAATCGGCAATACGTAAAATTAAAGCGGAACAATTAATCAGCTGAGTGAATAAACCCCCAAATCCCTCGTCGCCGTAGTATTCGCAAAAACCTCTTGCGCCTCTTTTTCAAGTTCTTCCGTCGATTTATAACGTGCCGAAAAATGCCCAATCAATAACTGTTCGGCTTGTGCCAAACGAGCAAATTCACCTGCTTGGCGTGCCGTTGTGTGAAATGTTTCTATTGCTCTCGGCAACATATTGTGCAAAAATGTAGCTTCGTGATACAGCAAACGTACACCTTTTATATAGTGTGCTATTTGTGGAAAAAAAGCCGTGTCGCTTATGTAAGCGTAGGAGAGGAGCGGTTTGTCGGTTGCTCGTAATTCGGTATTGGGAATTGTTTCGCCGGTTGAGCGGTGTATGTCGTTGCCGTTTTTTACGGCAATAATTTCGTCTAACGATAAATTGTACTGCGCAATGGCTTCTTTTTTTACATTGATACTTGGTTTTTCGGTAAAATAAAATCCCCATGTGTCAATTCTATGGTTCAAGTGAATGGCATAAACGCTCATTTTTTTATCATCGTAAATTTGCGCGAAATCCTCGTTTGGCAATGTGTGAAAGTTCAGTTTAAACTGCAATTCACCAACTAAATAATGCGCTTGCGGCGATGTAAGAATTTCTTCAAGTCCGGCAGGCGCATAAATAGAAAGAGCGTGTTTGCGCCCCAGCATGCTGAATGTAGATAATACGCCAAATATTCCTAAAAAATGGTCGCTATGCAAGTGGCTGATAAATATGGTATTGATTTTTGCAAAAGCAATATTTGCCTGTCGTAATCGCATTTGCGTTCCTTCGGCACAATCAATTAAAAAATAACGTTCAAACAATTGCAATACCTGTGCCGATGAAAAACGCTCCGATGTAGGCAATGCAGAGTTTGTACCGAGAATGGTTAGTTTGTTCATATTTTTAGACACAAGACTTTTAGACTGATAGACATAAGACGATATAAAATGAAAAGATAGATTGCTTTCGGCGATAAAAAGATAAATGTGCTTTGCACGACAAATTTATCGGCGTAGCGTTTTATCACCGAAGTATTTATCAACTAATCACTATTTAACGATTTCCGCCTCAGCCCGTTCCAAATCCGGCGCAACCATAAGTATAGAATCTAATTGCGAAATTGCAATCAATCGTTCTACTACTTGCTGCAATCCGCACAATACGAATTTCCCGCCGGCATTTTTGCACAAACGATTGGCAACTAAAATTGCGCTTAATCCCGAAGAATCGCAGTAACGACAATTAGATAAATCTAAGATAATGTTCTTTTCATTTGTTCCGGCTATTTCCGTCAATTCGGCTTTGAGCGACGGTGCTACTTGCGCATCGAACTTGTTTGACAATACTTCGATTATCGTATAAGAGTCTTTCTTTGTAATCTTGTTTTCCATGATTTGCGAGTTTTTTTATTATCAAAGGGCTAAAATAAGAAAACCTTTGCTAAAAAGCAAAGGTTTTCTTACAAATTATATGTTTAGACTAAAATTTTATTCTTTTTCTTCCGGTTTAGCCTCGGTTTCTTCTATTTTAGCCTCGGTTTTTTCCGGTTCTGTTTCAACTTTTTCAGCTTTATTTTCCGGTTTCACTTCAACTTTTTCAGCTTTTTCAACTTTTTCAGCTTTTTCGGTTGCTGAGCCTGTCGAACCTGCCGAAGCATTGCTTTCAGCTTTTTTCAAATCCGCTTTCAAATCTGCAAGTGCCGACACATCGCCCAAAGTGGTTTTTTCGATGCTATCGCTTACTTTTTTCATTGCTTTTTTAGTCGATGTAGCTTTATCTTTTTTATCGGCTTCGTCGGCAGCTTTTTTCGCATCTTCAAATGTGCGTGTGTGCGAAATGAAGATTTTTTTAGCATCTTTCGAGAATTCGATTACTTTGAAATCCAATTTTTCATCAACTTTTGCAGGCGTACCGTCTTCTTTCATAATATGGCTCAGAATTGAAATTGCTTCAACACCATAAGGAAGAGCTACGGTTACGTTTTTGTCGTTGATTTCAAGAATAGTACCTTCGTGAATTGAATCTACACTGAAAATTGTTTCAAACACGTCCCATGGATTTTCTTCCAATTGTTTGTGTCCCAAGCTCAAACGACGATTTTCTTTATCAACTTCAAGTACCACAACTTCCATTGGAGCGCCTACTGCGGTAAATTCAGCCGGATGTTTGATTTTTTTCGTCCACGAAAGGTCTGAAATGTGTACCAATCCGTCAACACCTTCTTCAATTTCAACGAATACGCCGAAGTTTGTAAAGTTGCGAACTGTTGCTTGATGTTTGCTGCCCACGGTATATTTTGTATCAATTGCGTCCCATGGGTCTGGTTTCAATTGTTTCATACCAAGCGACATTTTGCGTTCTTCGCGGTCAAGTGTAAGTACTACTGCCTCAACATCATCGCCCACGTGAAGGAATTCTTGTGCGCTACGCAAATGTTGCGACCACGACATTTCACTCACGTGAATAAGTCCTTCAATACCCGGTGCAATTTCTACGAAAGCTCCGTAATCGGCTATAACAACAACTTTTCCTTTTACTTTGTCGCCCACTTGTAGGTTAGCGTCCAAAGTATCCCATGGATGAGGAGTTAATTGTTTCAAACCTAATGCGATACGTTTTTTATCGTCGTCGAAATCAAGAATTACAACATTGATTTTCTCGTCTAATTTCACAATTTCTTCCGGGTGTGTAATACGTCCCCAAGAAAGGTCGGTAATGTGAATCAAACCATCTACGCCGCCAAGGTCAATGAACACACCGTAAGTAGTGATATTTTTAACAATACCTTCGAGCACCTGTCCTTTTTCAAGTTTCGATATAATTTCTTTTTTCTGAACTTCAAGTTCTGCTTCGATAAGTGCTTTGTGCGAAACCACAACGTTTTTAAATTCATGGTTGATTTTCACAACTTTGAATTCCATTGTTTTGCCCACATACACATCGTAATCGCGGATTGGTTTCACGTCGATTTGAGAACCCGGCAAGAATGCTTCGATTCCAAATACATCGACAATCATACCGCCTTTTGTACGGCATTTTACGAAACCTTTTACAATTTCGCTTCCTTCTAATGCTTGATTTACTCTGTCCCATGATTTTAATGCACGCGCTTTTTTGTGCGATAAAATCAATTGACCTGATTTATCTTCTTGACTTTCAACAAAAACTTCTACTTTGTCGCCCGGTTTTAAATCGGGATTGTAACGGAATTCGTTAACGTTTACCACGCCGTCGGATTTGTAACCAATGTTTACAACCGCTTCACGTTTTGTAAGCGACACAATTACGCCCTCAACAACCTCATTTTCAGCTATGCTTGAAAGAGTTTTGTCGTACAGTTCGGTCAGTGATTGACGTTCTTTGTTTGAAAAATTTGTTTGATTCGACTCGAATTTTTCCCAATCAAATTCTTCTTCGTCTGCCTTTGCAGCAGAAATGATTGAATCAATATCTTCGTCGTCCGATGCGTCGTCATTGCTTGCATCTTCCTCAGTATCATCATCTTCAAACTCTTCGTTTTCTTCGATTTCTGTTTCTACTGAGTTTTCTTGTTCGGCATTCAATAAAGTTGTGTTTTCCACTTCTTCATTTTCGGTAATTTCTTTTTTTGCCATTGTTTTGTTTTTTAAAGGTTTAACATTATTTTAACTGGCGGCAAAAGTAACACTTTTTATAATACTACAATACAGAGAATTATATTTTTTTGTGCGTAATGACATATTTTTGTGGTGATACATATTATATATTGTATTAATATTTGAAAAATAACAGAAACAGTATGTCGCTAAAATATTTTTCTGCAAAAAGAATTGTTTTTATGAAAAAAAGTCTATTTTTGCACAGGTTTTACAAAAGGAAGTGTGGGTGAGTGGCTGAAACCACCAGTTTGCTAAACTGACGTACGGGTAACCGTACCGAGGGTTCGAATCCCTCCGCTTCCGCAAAACACGAAAAAAGTAATATTACTTAAAATTGTGTTGTGGGGTCTATGCTTACAATCTGCCCATTTTTTTGTGCGACATAAAATTTATTGTTCGCCACTTTGACTGCAACAACCGAATTTGCTCCTCGAAATCGGCGCATATTCCAATCAATGCCTTTGTTGGAACTTGTGAAAATAGAATTATTGTTGTCGCCTATACACAGCACGTAGCCATTGGTGGTGGCTGCTATGTGCCGTAAATTTTTGTTAGTTTTAAATACATTGTTCCATTCTTTATTTTCGTCCAAAATGTTACGGGTAAAAATATTTCCACTAAATGAACAGGTTATTACATCGTTGCCCACGCTTGTTATGCCGCTAAAAATCTCGCCGCCAATGCGTTCCAATTCCACTGTTTGTCCGTGATTGATATAACGAAAAATAGAGCCATAGCCGGCAACAAAAAATTCCGAATTGGAAATTGCCGTAAAATCATACACATCGGTTTTGGGAGTGCGGTGCAGAAAAGGATACTCGTTTTGAGAAATTCCAATGCTCGGACTTTTTACATAAATATGTCCGTTGAACAATTCTCTTGCGCCAATGGCAAAGGTTGGAAAGTCATTTGTAGCATAAATTTTTGTCAAGTTGCTGCGGTCGTATTCCCAGAAATAATTGAAATCGTACGGTTGAGTCCATGTAGTGCCATAATCGGTACTTTTGAGCACGAGCATATTGTCGCCGCACGCCCATATAACCGTGTCGTTGAAATACAACGAATTAATTGGGTAGTCGAAAGTGTGAGTAATAGCATTGGTGTAGGCTCTGAATCCTTGCCGTTGTTTTATTATTCTGCCTTCTCGAACAGCCGAGCCGCACACTATCACAACCGAATCGCCAATAATACACACATCGCTTACGTCTATGTTTCGGAACGACATTACATCGCTTGTTTCAAGTTTATTATCTTTGTTACACGATGTGGCACAAAGTATGCAGGCGCAAAGCAGTGCAACAAGTGGTTGAGGGAAATGTGATTTCATCTGTTTGTTTTTTTTACAAAAGTACACAATAATTGTAAATGGCGAAGCCTTCAACGAAGTTAATTATAAGTTCTTAATTGACTTTTCGTTAACTTGTCAACTTGTTTCCTACAAACTTATTAACTTGTTTACCAAATTCCGAATATCATTCATACACAAATTAGCATGAAGCGAAAAACGCACACGTGCCGTATTTTTCGGCACAGTAGGGTAGCGTATGGGCAATACAAAAAATCCTTTTTGCTGCAAAGTTTCAGAAAGAACAATTGCATTTTCGTTACTTCCCACAATGTAGGGAATAATGTGCGATTGATAAGGAATTTTTAAAAGTTGCGCACATTCCACGCTTAATTCTTGTAAGTGACTGCGCCGTTTTTGCAAATGAGGCAATTGTTTGAGAATAAATGTAGTCCATGCAATGTTTATGGGTGGAAGAGCGGTAGTGAAAATAAGTGTGCGAGTGTGATTTATCAAATACGAACGCAACACTTCGCTGCAAACTACAAACGCACCAACCGATGCAATTGCTTTGCCAAATGTTGCCACAAGTAAATCAATATCAGCAATTACACTTTGTTCTTCGGCTAATCCGAGACCTTGTACGCCACGCACGCCAAAAGCGTGTGCTTCGTCGATATACAGCAAACAATTATAATTTTGTTTCAGTTCTACAAGTTTTTTCAAATCGGCACAGTCGCCGTCCATGCTAAAAATACTTTCGCTTACAATAAAAATTTGCTCGTATTTTCCTCGTTTTTCCTGTAAAATGCGCTCCAAATGCTCGTAATCGGCATGATGAAAACGCTCAAAATCAGTCTGCGCCAAACGAATGCCGTCGATAATGCTTGCATGCACCAATTTATCGACAACAATTAAATCGTTTTTGCCGGCAAGTGCAGGTAAAATTCCGCAATTTGCGTGATAGCCGCTATTGAATACCAAAGCCGCCTCACGCTGAAAAAGTTGACACAAAAGTTCTTCCAATTCGCCATATTCAGCGCAATTACCGGTAAGTAGGCGCGATGATGCCGCTGAAAAAGGATAGGAGTGAGCGGAAATTTCGTCTAAAAATGTATTGTACAATTCCGTGTTGGCACACAAACCTAAATAGTCGTTGGAACTGAGGTTGATACAATCTTTGGGAATGGAATTTCGGAGAAAACGGAAATTTCCCTGTAATTGTAATTCTTCTAATTGCTTGGCGTAGCGAGATGTATTTTGCATAGGTTTATAGTTTTATTAGAACGCGGATAACACTGATGACGCGGATTTTAGGTTTTATGTCATTCCTGCGAAGGCAGGAACGGCGAAGCCCTCAACGAAGTTAATCTCCTCAAAAATGCGCCTTTTATTAAGAGATTCCTGCCTTCGCAGGAATGACGGGGTTGTATAAAATCCGCGTTGTCCGCGTCATCTGCGTTCTAAATTACCTGTCGTATTCGCACTAATTTTTCCAACAACCCTTCAAGCAAATCAAGTTGCAACATATTTGCACCGTCGGATTTTGCTTCGGCAGGATTTGGGTGTGTTTCTATAAAAAGTCCGTCAACGCCAACGGCAATGCCGGCTTTGGCAATTGTTTCTATCAATTGCGGCTGTCCGCCCGAAACGCCTGAACTTTGATTGGGTTGCTGTAATGAGTGAGTAATATCTAAAATTGTGGGAAAACCCAATTGCTGCATTGCAGGAATGTTGCGATAATCAACAATTAAATCGTGGTAGCCAAACATGGTGCCTCTGTCGGTCAATATCACTTTTTCGTTGCCTGAATCAATCACTTTTTGAGCGGCAAATTTCATAGCATCGGCTGCTAAAAATTGTCCTTTTTTGATGTTTACCACTTTGCCGGTTTGCGCAGCGGCAATCAAAATATCGGTTTGGCGGCACAAAAACGCAGGAATTTGCAGTACATCAACGTAGGGCGCAACCATAGCCGCCTCGTCTGCCGAATGAATATCGGTAACAACCGGAAGTTGCAATTCCGAGCGCACTCGTCCGAGAATTTCAAGAGCTTTTTCATCGCCAATTCCGCTGAATGAATCTATGCGCGAGCGATTTGCCTTGCGGTACGAGGCTTTGAAAATATAGGGAATTTCTAATTTTTGAGTGATGGTTTTTATGCGTTTGGCAATGTCAAAAACCATTTCTTCGCTTTCGATTACGCAGGGACCGGCTAATAAAAAAAAGTTATTCGATGAGTAGGTTTGTATGTTTGGGATTTCGTTTATTGTGTCCATTTTTTTTTGAATTAAGATATGTGTTGACGTATTATTTTATAATTGGTTGCCAAATTTCACTTCTCGGCTTTGTACCGGAAATCATTTCCAATAACAAAAATAAATATTCATTTTGATTCATTTCGCTTTCGTTTGCCACTTGCTCGAACGCCGCCACAGAAACAGGGAAAATAGAAGTCAAGTCAATTTTCCATTGATTGTCTTCTTTATAAAAATGAAAATAAAAAGGTGTTTTTTGTTTATTTGTTATAAATTGTCCCTTTGCAAAATTATTATTTATTGTTACTTCACCTATTGAATTGTTTGCGACACTATTTTTGCCAACCATACCGCTTTCAATAGCATAAATTAAAAGTGATTTCCCGTCAAAACTCAATATGTCTTCTTGAGAAGTTTGGTGCCTTATGGTAAACACCATTAATTTGTCGAGGATTGATAAAGTTTCAATTTTTGTGGAATCAGCAGTTTTTACTAATTCTAACATATCACTGTAATACTTGATTGTTCTACTATCAATAAATTTTATGGCATCTTCGCCTTTGTCATTAAGTATTGCAGCCTTATAGTTTTCAAAAGTTTTTATTACGAGTTTCTCTTCGCCTTTTTGCCCACAGGCTGATTGCCCTATGATTAATAAGAACAAAATTCCAAATGTTTTAATTTTTATTGTCATTTTAAAAAGTGTATTTCGTCTTCCACAACGTCTGCATATACCGTTTCGTTTCCTGTTCCCGAGCATTCGCACCGGCAATCCAAAAATTAGTACCCGAAATTTCTTTTGGTAAAAATTCTTGATATTTAAAATTACCGTCGTAATCGTGTGAATAATTGTAGCCTTTGCCGTAATCCAATTCTTTCATCAGTTTGGTGGGCGCATTGCGCAGGTGTAGCGGCACGGGCAACATTCCGGTTTTTTTAACCAACGCAATAGCTTCATCTATTGCACAATACGTGGAATTGCTTTTGGGCGAAGTAGCCAAATACACCGCCGTTTCCGAAAGAATTATGCGTGATTCGGGATTACCAATCACTCGCACGGCATCGAAACAACTTTGCGCAAGCAGTAGAGCATTCGGGTTGGCTATGCCAATATCTTCGGCGGCAAGTATCAACATTCGGCGGGCAATAAACGTAATTTCCTCGCCGCCTTCGAGCATACGGGCAAGCCAATACACCGCCGCATTGGGGTCGCTGCCGCGAATGGATTTTATAAATGCCGAAATAATATCATAATGCTGTTCGCCGCCTTTGTCGTAAAGCGCAATGTTTTCTTGCAGAGTTTTTATAACCAAATCGTTGGTTATTTCAATCGGTTTTTTGGTGTCGCAGGCGTTGATTACAATTTCGAGAACGTTGTATAATTTGCGGGCATCGCCGCCCGAAAAGCGCATCAGGGCTTCATCTTCTTTTATGGTTATTGCGAGTTGCCGTAACAAAATATCTTCTGCAAGTGCTTTGCGCAAAAGTTCTTGCAAATCTTTTTTTTCCAAACTTTGCAATACATACACTTGGCAGCGCGATAGGAGAGGGGAAATCACTTCAAACGAAGGATTTTCGGTAGTTGCGCCTATGAGCGTAATTGTGCCGTTTTCCACCGCAGCAAGCAGCGAATCTTGTTGCGATTTGCTAAAACGGTGGATTTCGTCGATAAATAAAATCGGATTTTTGGTGTCGAAAAATTGCGATTTGCGGGCTTTTTCTATTACTTCACGCACATCTTTTACACCTGAATTTATGGCACTTAATGAATAAAACGGACGGTCTAATTGCTTTGAAATAATATGTGCCAACGTTGTTTTTCCCACGCCGGGCGGTCCCCACAAAATAATCGACGGCAATCGCCCCGATTCTATGGCATTGCGCAACACTGCTTTGGGAGCAACCAAATGTTGTTGCCCCATATAATCGTCCAAATTGTTCGGACGCATACGTTCTGCCAAAGGTTGGTTGCTTATCATGTGTTGAATGAGCCTCGCAATTTGTTGTGAATAATGAGTGAAAGTTTTTGCGGGTCGTCAATTTTAGTAATTTTTCCGTGCAGGCAGTACGAAACATTGCCGTTTTCTTCCGAAACTACCAAAATCAATGCGTTTGTTACATTGCTCATAGCTATTGCCGAACGGTGGCGCAGACCATATTCGGCAGGTAGGGATTTGTCGGTAGTGGTGGGCAAAATGCATTTTGCGGCACGAATATTATTGCCCACGATAAATACAGCGCCATCGTGCAGAGGGCTGTTTTTATAAAAAATAGATTGCAGAAGATTGGAATTAACTTTTGCATCGATTTCTACGCCGGTTTGCATATAAGTATCAAATTCAATATTGGGCGAAACCACTATCAATGCGCCCGTGCGAGAGGCTGACATGGTGCTGAGCGCATCAATAATTTCTTCAATACTATGCTGCGAAATGGTATATTTTACGTTCATTAATTTTTCAAGTTTGAAATGTTGTTTTTTGAAAAAATATCGATTGCCCAACACTATTAAAAACTGACGTATTTCATCTTTAAATAAAATAATAAGCACCAATACGCCAACACTTATAAATTGCCCTAAAATACTCGACAGCAATATCATACCCGATGCCCGCACTATGAGCCACGTGATGTAAAATGCAATAACACCGAAAAAAATATTCATTCCCACCGTTCCGCGTATATGCCTGAATATTAAATACATAAGCGATGCTACGAGCAGTATGTCGAGGGCGTCGATGAGGCGGAATGTTATGAAAAGGTTGAGCATTTTTTAGTGAGTAGTTATTAGTGGTTAGTGAGTAGTAAATGTGCCAATTTTTTAATGTGCCAATATGTCAATATTTTAATGAATAAATGTGTTAATTATTTAATTGGCATATTTTCACATTGGCATATTTGTTAATCGGCAATATGTTTTTTACGTAAAAAATTGTTGTTGTTTACTATGCTAATTGATTGAATTTGATTGTTTTGTGTGTGAATAAGATAGGAGCGAGAGAAAAATGATTGTGAATCAAGATTTTTATGAACATAGCGCAAATCGTGTAAAAATATCGTTTCGACTCCGTGGTCATTGAGCGAAGTCGAAATGCTCAACGACCGGTCGGACACTGCTATGCTATAAAAATTATTAGTTGCATTTTTGAGCAATTGTATGCGTGTATCAGTTTCAAAATCAGCAACATACTGATTGTTTTGTGCAAAAATATTGAAATTTGCATTTTGATTGGAAAAATTTGAGAGATAGCTTTGCCAATATGTATCATTGTTTTGTGCCACACAATTCCATTTAAAATTTGAGCCTGCAATCGGGAAAATTCCTATGCGGGAGTGAGGCTTTTCGTGTTGTTGCAGCAGTTGTTCAAATTCCGTTTTGATATACAATTTATTGATAACCGAAAATGCAAGATACAACGCAGTGAAAAACAGTGTACACCAAAGCACCACAGTTTTTATTTTAAACTGCTTGACAACGAGTGTAATAACAATACTTGTAAAAAGCAAAAAGTAAAACAACAAATCCACCGGCGCAATTGATGCCACAGTTATGTGCCATGAACTGAACGGAGCAAATGGTTTTACCCCTGAAATGGTAAAAATATCGAGAACAATGTGTGCCGCCAACACCCAAAACACCAACCAACAGCGTTGTGCAAGCGTATAAGGCGAATTGGGACGAAGTTTTGTAAGCACCCATGCTACAAGCGGCGAGGCAATAAGTATAAACAAAATACTATGAAAAAATGCGCCGTTATATGTTGAACCGTAGTATAAAGCAATGCGAGCCACCAATTCGTCCAAACACGGAATTGTAGCAACGATAGCCCCAATAATCAACGCGCGATTGCCAATTTTGCGAGCGGCGACAAAGCCCCCCACAACAGCACCAAGCAACATATAACTGAGTAAATCCATAGGTTTTTCGATAAACGACAGTACAAAAGTACAAAAAAATAATTACGAATTGTTAAAATAGGCTTAACTTAAAATAAGCATCATACGCCGCCTTCAATTCCTGAATAATCGTTTTTCGCAATTTTTCGGGCGATTCTACTTTTATGCGCGCACCGTGTTTGAGTACGAATTGCGTAAAATCGCCGGTGGGAATAATTTTTATTTGCAGCAATGCACCGTTTTCATCTACATTGGTCAGAGTTTGCGTTTCGTGCACGGGCTGTGTTGTGAATTTGCCAACAAGTTGAGCATCAATTTTTAAACTCACTTCTACGGCTTTGGTGCTTTCGCTTGGTTGTATGCCGAATAGCGATTTGAAATACGCAGGTGTGTAAGTCGTATTTTCAATAAACGTAATAATTTGTGGCGAAATGGCTGCAATTTTTTGCACCGGCACTACTACTAACGTATGATTTTGCTCGTTCAAACCATATAAATACCACTCATTGTGAAATTCTTTCAAATAATAGGGGTGCACCACTTGTTGGCGGATTGTATCGTCGAACTCTTTGATAGTGAGTTCGATAACACGTTTCCCAACCGTAGCGTCGAAAATTTGTTTCAACCACCCAATGCCTTTGAGCAATTTATCGGAATTTTCAAAACCCACAAACGGGCTGTCGGGTAGGGGATTGAGCGCAATAATTGCCTCGATTTTCTCAATAATTTTCAAAATATCGCCAAGATGCGCATAATTTTTAAACTGTTTGAGCGTGTTTACCACTTCGGTTAGGTTGTCAATATCGGGTTTGCTCAATTGGCAATTTTGCAACGAAAAATTGCTGTCGGAATAGGTGTAATTGCCATCAATGCACATAATTGGTGCGTTGTAGCCCACCGGCGGTTGTTCCCGCATAAGCGCAATATCGTACTGAATTGAGCGTTTGCTCACTTTTTCCACACTAAATTCGGTGCTTAACTGTTGCGAAACTTCGTTGATTAAATCGTTCAAAGTCCACGTGCGCGAAGTGTCGTTTAAGCAATTGTCGATAATGCGAAAACGAAAGTTTTTTGATTTATGTGCCGGCATACAATAAAAGTGTAAAATAAAACATAGGTGCAAATATAATGCAATGCAATGCGTAATGCAAGTATTTTGCAATGTTTTTTTATTTTACATTGTAAGTTTCATCATTCAATAATTTTGACTTTACAAAGATAATTATAGGTACACAAACAATACCCATACATATAGAGTATTTTAAAGTACCTAATACACCATTTTTAAATTCTTCAGAAGTAAGCGTCATGGAAAGCTTTATAAGATTCATAGAAGGCACAAACAACAAATTCACAACCAACAATCCTGTTAAAAATAATATTTTTGTCTTGATACTCAGCAATATATATGCCTTAAAAGTTCTAATCATAAACAGAAATAAAATAGGGAAAGAAGACAGAACTAAAATAAGAGAAATAATAATTATTGGCGTGGTTTCTGGTTCTATATAGAAAATGGTAATACGCATAAGAACAATTACCAAACACCATATTCCGGAAAAAATTAAAAAATGCAACCATTTATTTGTTTCTTTTATTCTGTTTGTTACCATTGTAATTTTGTTTTGAATGTACGTATTGCTTGTATCTAAATGCCTTGTCAACTCGTCAACTTGTTTCCTCGTCAACTAAAAAACCTACTCATACCTCAAAGCCTCAATAGGGTCTAAATTAGAAGCCTTCCGTGCCGGATACCACCCAAAGAAAATACCCGTAAACACGCACACCAAAAACGAAATCACAATAGAGTAGGTGGTAATTACAATAGGCCACTGCAAAAAGTGCGAAACGGCAAAGCTGCTTGCCAAGCCCAACGTTACGCCAATTAAACCGCCGCTAACGCTGATAAAGATTGCTTCGGTAAGAAATTGCAGCAAAATATCGCTGCTTTTGCCGCCCACCGCCATACGCAAACCAATTTCGCGCGTGCGCTCTTTTACCGAAACGTACATAATATTCATAATGCCAATACCGCCAATGAGCAGCGAAATTCCGGCAATTACCACTAATAAAATAGTAAGCATTTCGCTCGTGCTACTGCTCGTTTGTATCAATTCTTCCATCGAAAATATGCGGAAATTATCTGCATCGTTGGCACGCAATTTTTGTGATTGGCGCAGAATTTCACGAGTTTCTTCCACCGCTTGGGGCGATTGTTCTTCGCTCACTGCCGATGCCACAATGGAACTGATGTGCGTAATTCCCATAATGCGTTTTTGCACCGTAAAAAATGGCGCAAGTATCAGGTTGTCTTGGTCTTGTCCGGCGGCATTTTCGCCTTTTTTTTCCAAAACGCCAATTACTTGCAAAGGAATATTTTTAAAACGAATGGTTTTTCCAATAGGATTTACGCCTGCGGCAAATAAATTATCAACCACCGTTTGCCCCAAAATACACACTTTTGAATTAAGCCCCTCAAACGAATTGTCGAACATTGAACCGGAACTCACGGTAAGTTTACGAATGTGAATATAATCGGGATAAACGCCGGTAATTTGCGTAGGCCAGTTGTTCGAGCCGTTGATTGCCTGCCCGTTACTCGAAACCATCGGCGAAATGTACGACAGCAAGGTCGATTCTTCTTCCAAAGCGTTTACATCGGCTATGGTAAAGCGTTGCGATGAATTGTCCATACGAATACCGCCAATGTTCTGTGCGCCCGGGCGAATGGTTATCATATTGGTTCCCATGGTTGAAATTTGCTCGCGAATGCCCTGTTTTGAGCCTTCGCCAATAGAAAGCATTGTAATAACCGAGCCTACGCCGATAATAATTCCCAACATTGTAAGGAAGGTGCGCATTTTGTTGAGCGCAATTGCTTTCCATGCTATTCTGATTAGGTTTGATGCGTTCATAATGTTTTATGTAAAATTAAAATTTGTAATACTTTATTAATCTTCGTGTCTTTGTGTCTTCGTGCCTTCGTGTTTATTTTTTACGCGCTTGCGCGCTTTTTAAGTGAACACGAAGACACAAAGGCATGAAGACACGAAGTTTTTTTATTTTTATCCCATATCGTCTTCTTTGGGCAAAGCCGTAAGCATAGCGAGAGCGTCAATTGGGTTAGGATTAATTTCGTCTTTTACCACCAAACCGTCTTTTAAGGTTATGGTGCGAGAACTCATTTGTGCAATATCGGGTTCGTGTGTTACAAATACAATAGTTTTTCCCTGTTTGTTCAAAGTTTGGAACAAGCCCATTATTTCGTACGAAGTGCGGGTGTCTAAATTTCCGGTTGCCTCGTCGGCGAGAATTACCACGGGGTCATTGATTAAGGCGCGTGCGGTGGCAACTCGTTGCTGCTGTCCGCCCGAAAGTTGCGCCGGAGTGTGGTACATTCGCTGTTGCAAACCAACCAATTCTACGCATTTCAAAGCCCGCTCACGGCGTTCCTCGTGCGAAATGCTGTGATTGTAAAACAGCGGCAATTCAATATTTTCCAATGCCGACGTGCGCGCAAGTAAATTATAGGACTGAAAAATAAAACCGATTTTTGTGTTGCGAATGGTTGCAAGTTCGTCTTTATTTAATTTTTGCAGTTCCACGCCGTCAAGCTCATATTTGCCCGCAGTGGGTTTGTCCAAACAGCCCAAAATGTTGAGCAACGTAGATTTTCCCGACCCGCTCGCGCCCATAATGGTTACAAATTCGCCTTCGTAAATTGAAAACGATACGCCTCGCAAGGCTCGCACAATTTCGCCGCCAACGTTAAATTCTCGTTTTAGATTTTCGATTTTTATACAGATGTTTTTCACGTTTTTTAGTGGTTAGTTGTTAATTGTTAGTGGTTAATTCAGATGAAAGGAGTAAGTTATGAATTCGTTTAAAGCGTTCAACACTTGGAATGGTTTTATTGCTGTATTTTGATTTTCTTATTCCTTGTCCCTTTCGTCTTTTTTCTCGTTTATTTGATAATCTTGATAAAACATTTTGCATTTCCTTTTTATGTTTATGATGATAGTCATAAAGACAAATTAAATATTTGTCATTTTCTCTTTTCCCTTGAAAATATTCACAATCTACACAAAATTTTTCTACGCTTGCAACAGAACGTCCTTTATATTTTCTGTTGCTTCGTGGGCAATCATCAACAACAAGATAACGATAACCATCTTCACATTTTATATAGCGAATAGGTTTTTGATAGTAATTTTTATGCCAACTTTCGAGTAACCACTTGTCGCGTTTTTTTTCGTTAATAGGTTTAAATATTTCATCACGCTTTATTTCTTCATAATGATTATAAAGCCATTCCTTATTTTCGATATTTTCAATAATTAAATGCTCTAATTCATCTATTGAGTTAAAGTTTTCTATTTTACTCAAATCAATTTCAAGAGCGGAAATTTGCTCTTTTTTTATTTTGTCGAGTTTTTTTCTGCCTACGAAATGGGTAACTGCAATTTCAACAATTAGTTGTTTGTTTTTTGCAACAATGATAACATCGGGAATAAATTTATGACGAAGTTTTTTTTCTAAATAAACTTTATCAATGTTGATATAACACTCTTTGGTTTCTAATAATTCTCCGTGAGAAATAAATCCATCATTTGTTTTTTCAATTTCTGTATTTATAAAAGTAGGAAGTATAGGAGGAATTTTAATTTTTTTACTTTTTTCTAATATCTCTTTTGCAAGCAGATGTACGGCTGTTTGTGCTCCATACCTACATTCAGGATTTTTGTAATGAGCAAAATGAGGAATTTTTTTTGTTCCACCATTGCGAGCGATTAGTTTTTTTTCGCACGCAGGACAAATACATTCACATTTTAATCCATTGGAAACTTCTGAAATATGCTTTAATTTCTCCCCTTGAAGTCCATAAATTAACATAGTCGAATGTTTATTTTCCGTATTTTCTAAATTTGTCATACTATTTGTTTTGCATCTTGTTAATCTTCAAAATCTTGTAAAAATCACGGTTCAGACCATCAGTTCCTTCAATTTCTCCACATCAGGCAAAATTCCCACATATTCCGGTGGCAGTTCCCGTGCTGTTTTATAGGTTGCCACGCCCATTGGTTTGGAAGTATCACGAAAGGCAAATTCCACAATTTTGTTACTTTTGTCTTTGCACAAAATAATACCGATAGACGGATTTTCGTGCGGCATTTTCACATATTCGTCCAACGCCGAAAGATAAAAATTCATTTTCCCGACATATTCGGGTTTAAAATCTCTCTTTTTCAAATCAAAGGCAACCAACGATTGCAGTTTTCGGTTAAAAAACAGCAAATCCACAAAAAATTCCCGTTCATCAACTATCAAACGATGTTGATTGCCGATAAATGTAAAATCCGTTCCCAACGCCAAAATAAATTTTTTGATGTTGCGTACAATTTCATTTTCAATTTCTCGCTCGTCTTCTTCATCGGGGTCTTCAATATTCACCATATCAAGCAAATATTCGTCTTTAAACGCTCGCAGGGCTTTACCTCTGAAATCTAATTGGGAAATAGTTTGTACGAAATTATTTATCATACTGCCCTGTTGGGCGTAGAGGTTGCTTTTTAGGTTGTAACGTAATTTTTCTTTGCTCCAAAAACCGGTGGCACATTTCCGAATATAAAATAAGCGTTCTTCAAGTGAATTTGTTTGTTCAATTATTACACAATGGAGCGAAAATCCTAACTGCAAAAAATATTGTAAATCTGCAACTTCCAAATCGCCCACCGTTAGTGGGCGATTTATAACAGCTTGATTATCTGCCATTTGTAAATCGCCCACCAACGGTGGGCGAATTTCGCCCGCTGTCAGCGGGCGATTTAACTCATCGTTTTCCAATTCGCCAGTTGTCAACTGGCGAATTTCGCTCATTGGTAATGAGCGATTTACAAAAACGTCTTCCCAAGCCTCGAAAAATTGCCTCATTCGCTTCATATTAGAAGCCGAAAACCCTCGCAACCCCGGCAATTCCTTTTGCAACTGTTCCGAAATATTTTCAATGGCATTAGTACCCCAAAAACCATCACGGCTATTTTTGGAAATATATTCGCCAATACCAAAATAAAGTGAAAGCATTTCGCGATTGACTGCCGCCGCCGCCCGATAACGACTTTTTAAAATCGCCTGCTTAATGGCTTTTATTGCTTCTATGTAGTTCATATTGTAGTGGTTAAGAAGCCCCCTAAATCCCCCTCTGGGGGACTTTTTGAGCTGTGGTTTAACATTTAGGTCTTATCATTTTTATTCATTTCTTTTCAATTGCTTCAGCAAGTCCCCCTTGAGGGGGATTTAGGGGGCTTTTACCTCATTCTTCCGCCACCAGCGCCACCAGCTCCTCTCGGTGCCGGAGCAAACGGACTAACAGCCGGTTTATTCTTCTGCTCGGTAGTCATTTCCCGCATATCGGTAACTACCAAATCGCCTTCCTGTAAACCTTCTAAAATTTGTACATTAATGCCGTCGCGTGCGCCAATTGTTACGGTTTTTACTTGCAAGCGTTCGTCCGGTTGGGCAATCCACAGCGTGGTTGTGCGTGGTTGGTCGCCGCTGCCGCTTTGAGTGCGTGAGCGTCTGCCTTCGCCTTGTGCGCGTTCGGCGGCTTTATTCACAATATTCATAAGCGTATCGGGTACTGCGCCCAATTTATGCTGTTTGTAATATTTGGTAAGCATATCGGCGGTGGGCGTAAATGTGGTGGCGGCAATAGGCACAACAAGCGTGTTCAAAATTTGACGGGTGTAAATCGTAACCGTAGCCGTCATACCCGGCATCAGTTGCAATTTTTCGTTGCTGGAATTTATAATAATGGTGTATGTTACCACATTCTGCGTTACAATCGGGTTCAAGCGAATTTGCTGCACCTCGCCCTCAAACGTGGAATTTGGGTAGGCATCAACGGTAAAACTCACTTTTTGACCGGTTTTTATTTTTCCTATATCGGCTTCGTCAACATTTGCCTCAACTTGAATTTGTTTCAAATCTTGGGCAATGGTAAACAGCGTGGGCGTGTTCAAACTCGCTGCCACCGTTTGCCCCACATCTACCGCACGCGAAAGCACCACGCCATTGATTGGCGAAACGATTGTGGCGTAACTCAAATTGGTTTCGGCGCGTTCCAAATCCGATTTCGATTGTGTGAGACTATTGAGCGTTGTTTTATAGGTGTGTTCCGCCGCGTCAAAATCGGCTTTGCTTATCATTTGTTTTTCAAACAAGGTTTTTTGACGCTCGTAAACAGTTTTATTGTACTGCACATTATTTTGCGCAGTTTGATAATTGGCACGAGCCACTTGCAGAGCGGTTTTAAGCGTCGATTTGTCGAGTTCGGCAATGATGTCGCCTTTTTTTACTTCGCTGTTGAAATCAACGAAAATTTGTTCCACAATGCCCGAAACCTGTGTTCCTACTTGCACCGCCGTAATTGGCTGAATGGTGCCGGTAGCCGTTACCACTGATTCTATGTTGCCCATTACTGCTGCTTGGGTTACAAGTTCCATTGTGGCTTTGTTACTTGATTTTACTACAAAATAGGTTGTTATGGCGGCTGCGCCGAGGATTATACCTGTGATTAGGTGTTTTTTTTTCATGATATTTAGATTAAAAGCCCCCTAAATCCCCCTTAGGGGGGACTTTTTGAACTGTGGTTAATTATTTGGTTTAGTTTTATATTGTGTAACTTTGTTTTTTTCGATTATTTATTTCCGAGTTTCGGCAAGTCCCCCTGAGGGGGATTTAGGGGGCTTTTTTATTATTAATTATTTCCTGCACATTCCCAATCCTCATTATCAATTCTTTAAACGATATTTTTTCGCCGTAAATCATACTGTTTTTCATTCTTTCGTAGTCGTCTTCCCAAAGTGATAGTAAATTTTCGGGCGGAACAATTCGTATATGTTCGGGTGCGTGTTTTGTGTAATCAACTCCGCCCAAACGAGAAAATTTTTCTCGGTGTGCCACGATTGTGTTGTACAATTCTTTATCTGTCAATGCGTTATGAAAATGCGGCGTTTGCGACAATCTTTCAATATCATACAAATGACGGCTTAGCCGTTCGACACGCATTTTTTCGGGAGGTCGCTGATATTCTTCGTGCAACAAAAATATTTTTTCCAACAGCGTCCGTTCGGGATTAACCGTTGGAACGATTACCGGATTTTCCGTAAAAGGCATTTTGGGAAATACATCGGCAACAAATGTGCTGATATTCCGTTGCGAAAACGGCTCTTTCAGCGAGCGACTGCCAATTTCTACCAAAATATCGGGACGCAAATAAACATCGTGCCCTGCGAGTTTTTGGTAATATATTTCAATTATCAACGGGTCTTGGTCGTGATTGACAACCTGTTGCGGTTTTACAATCACATTTTCAAAACCCATTGTTTTGAACGACACATCAAGCGCAGCAACAAATTTCGTTGAAATAAATTCATACGACGCATAACGCAATTTGTGAATTTCCTTATTGCTCAATTCGCCTGCGAAACCTAAAAATTCACGGTCTAACGCCAAATCTATGTCTTCCGAAAACCGCTCAATCAAATTCCAACCTTTGCTCAACGAAGTGCCGCCTTTGAAAATTAATTTATCGGCGTATTCCGTTGAAAACAAAGCTGATAACGTTTGCACCACCCACCAATCTTTTTCTATCGAAGAAATGGGCAATGCCTTTTGCCGTGCAGTTTCGGCAAAAATATTGCGTTTATTGGTGTCGGTTAGTTGTAACCATTCATGTAAGGCTGTTTTCATTGAGTAATTTTTTGTAATGAAACTTTCATAATTTCCTGTATCCAAGCAGGGGCAAGGCGAATGTCGTATTCCAAATGTGTAGGTTTTTCGTTTTGCAAAATACTTTGAATATGTTGTATTTCACGTTCCGTAACATTCTCTTTTCCAATCGTTTTCAACGCTTGAATTGCCAAACGGCTGATTTCGCCAATAGCGGCAACGCTTTTCGATGCCACTTTGTTGAAAACAATCGTATAATTGCCAATTTTGATTTTCCGAGCCGAGCCGTCGGTCAAATACATAATATTCATAGGCACTTGTGTGGAAAGTCCCAAACGATTGAGCGCGTAATCGCCCGTTGGCACAATCCGAGCCCTGTCGCGGCGGGCAATGGCTTTGGCAATATCTTCAATATCGGGCATTACTTTGCCGATAATATTGTCTTTTTGCGGACGAACAAAAATACCTGCTGCCACACGGTCGATTTCGCCTGATTTTACTAATCTTTCCAATGCTTTACTCACAGTTTTTGTGTTGCCGAAACTTTTAAAATTATCTGCAAAAAACGGCAATGCCCCCATTGCTTTTTTAATTCTTGTAAGTATTTGTTCTTCTGTTGTTTGCATAGTTATTTTTATTGATTTTTGTCGCAAATATCGGCTAAATTTGCGACAAAATAAAACTTTTTGTTGTTTTTTTGTCTTGAACCAAGATTTTTTCAAGATTTACAAAATTACCAAGAAAAATCATCCATTTGTTTATCAAAAATTTTCGTTAATTTCAATTCTTCTTGCAAGAAATAATCTTCCATTTCTTTGGCGTCTTCAAATAATCCAACTTTTCTAAAGTCAACAATTGTTCTCATTGTTTCATAGAACACTAACCAATCTTCTGCAAAACTTTCTTCAATTTTTTTTGACATTTTTGTATAACATCCTTTTCTACAAAAAGCTAATAGTTCTTCTTTTCGTTTGTTATCTTCTTCTTTTTGTTTGTTTATTTCTGCTTCTGTCATTGGCACCTCTTCATATCGTCCAACATTCTTATATTCTTCAACCTCTTTTATTGTTGTTTTATATTCTCCGCTTTCTGAAGTTACGCCACCATAGGGACTCGCCCAATAATACCCAGGACTACCCTTTATAGCACCATAAGGATTAGGGACCCATTCTGTTACTTCTTTTTTTACCGTTACATATTCCCAATGATCTTTTTTTACCAATTTTGTTCGGATGTTACTTCTTTGTTCCATTTCCCCCCGTTTAATTTTTGTTTGTATTTTACTTTTTCTATGTGTTTTTCCACCGACAGGCAAGTCTCTACGGGGGGCTTTTTTACAATTGTATTTTGTTTCCAGAATAAAACGCCAACAATTGCGAATACAACACCGTATAATACTTAGCCTGCATAAGCGAAAGTTGCGCATTGATAAAAGCCGTTTGCGTAGTGGTAAGGTCTATGGAACTAATGCCGCCGAGCAGGAATTGTTCGTAACTCAATTCGTAACTTGTGCGGGCGGCTTCGAGCATTTGTGTGAGCACAATTTCGTTTTGTTGTGCTGTGGTGGCGTTTATGTGGGCGGTTTCTATGTTTTTGTAAATCGTTTTTTTATCGCTTTCGTAGGCAAGTTCGGTGTATTTTTGGTTGATTTTGGCATTTTCAACCTGTGTTTTGCGTTGAAAACGGGTAAAAATAGGGTATGACAGGTTTAAATTGACAAAATAGCGGTCGCGGAACATGTCATATTCGCCGCTGGGTTTATTGAAAACGTAGGTATTGGTGTTTATGCCTGCCGATGCGCTCAATGTGGGGAAATAGGCGCTTTTTGCAATGCCAATGCTCATGCTGTCTATACGGTTTTGGTAAGCGTATGAGCGCATTTCGGGCAAATGAGCAAGTGCTTTGTTGTAGGTTTCCATAAGGTCGGGAATTGCCAAATTGTCGGTTGCAATGGTAGGAATTTCGATTTCAAAGGCGGTTTGCGGCGGTAATTCCAATAATTGTTTGAGCGCAAGCACCTGATTAGCGTAATTATTTTTGGCGCTCAACAGCGAATATTGACTTTGCGCAAATTGCGCCTGAATTTCGGCAAGGTCTTTTTTGGAAAGTGCGCCAACTTCAAATTTTACCTGCGCTTGATTGTGCAATTGTGTGGTGCGTTCCAGATTACTTTGCGCCACGTCAATAGCTTCTTTGTTGTACAAACATTGTACAAATGCTTGTAAAATAGCAAGTTGTACGGAATTTTTTGCTTCTTCAATTTGCAAACTCCGTTGTGCAACGGTAGCTTTATTTTGCTCAATGATTTTGTTGGTTTGCCCGCCGGCAAAAAGCGTAATGCTCGAATTTAAACCTGCGTTCATTGCGCTTGCACCTTCATTATCAAATGATTGCGATGCACTTGCAGTCAAATTGGGCAAACGGCTCCATCGCGCTTGCGAGAGATTGTTTTCGCTCGTTTCTTTCTGCAATTCGCTCGAAGTGATTGAAATGTTGTGTGCGAAAGCGTAGTTAATACAGCGTTCTAAATTCCATGTGTCGCCGGTTTGCGCTGTGGCTGGCGTGAGGAAAAAGGGGAGGAGTGAGAGTGTGAAAAGTTTTTTCATGTTTATAGGTATTTGTTGATTTGATTATTCGTTTATTTGATTATTTGTTGTAGGGGCAATCCCTTGTGGTTGCCCTGTTAGGATATTTAACTTCGTTGAGCTCGCAAGCTCGGTTGTTGATATTCGGTTGATATTCATTGATATTCGGTTGTTTTGACCCGCAAAAGTTGTGCCAAAAAATAAAAAATGTGGTTCAAGACAAATACAAAAGTATAAAAATTTACAATTTGTAATTTACAATTTACAATTAAATTGTATTTTTGTGGTATTAATATGCAAAACATGGCACAACAGCCCGATTACGTCCGCAGTGCGGACGCAATTCACTTTGTTGAGCAACGATAAAAAAGAGACCTAAAAGTAAACAAGAAAAACCTATGCAAAAATCCATAAAAACAATCCTACTATTTTTTCTTCTTACCCCCTTATGGGGGGCAGGGGGGCTTCAAGCGCAAAACACCGAAACCACCGATGAAGGCGTAATAATTAATGGCATAAAATGGGCTACTCGTAATGTTGATATGCCTGGAACATTTGCCGAAACGCCCGAAAGTGCGGGAATGTTTTATCAATGGAATAGGAAAAAGGCGTGGAATGTTACTGATAGTATAATAACTGGTTGGGACGAAACCGAGCCCATAGGCGATATGTGGGAAAAGGAAAATGACCCTTGTCCTATTGGTTGGCGAGTGCCAACAGAAAAAGAACAACAACGTTTGGTTGATACTGCAAAAGTAACCAACAAATGGATTACTCAAAATGGCACAATCGGACTTAAATTTACAGATGAAACTGCTAAAGATTCTCTCTTTCTTCCAGCAAAAGGTTTTCGCAGCTACTATGGTCATAGCGGAATATCAGGCAAACTTATCAGCGCAGATGTGTGCGCCTATTATTGGAGTAGTGTTCCCCTTAATGGGTATGGGGTTGTTGTGTACCATATGAAGATTACCAAATCTGGTGCGGACGTGTACTATGGCTACCGCAAATACGGACATTTTGTTCGTTGCGTAGCAGAATAATTACCTTTTGTCTGAAACAGGATTTTCAGAATTTAAGAATTGACAGGATTTAAAATTCTGAAAATCCTAAAATCCTGCAAATTCTGATTCAGACATTTTCAGCCTTGTCAACTCGTTCACTCGTCAACTTGTCAACTCCACAACAGTAATCCCATCGCCCCCCAAATCAAGCGGCGCATCGGTGCACGAGGCTACAATATCGGTTGAAAGCAAATAATCACGCACGAGTTTGCGCAAAATGCCGTAGCCTTTGCCGTGCAAAATTTCCACACGGCGCACTTGCAGCATATAGGCGGTTTCTATAAAATCCTTTACTTCGTACAATGCCTCATCGCCGCGTTTGCCGCGCAGGTCTAATTTTGGCGAAAATTCGTTGCGTTTTCGGGAAATTGTTTCGGTTGTGGATTGCACAAGCTGTGTTTTGTGTTCGTTTTTTGGTTTTTGCGTGCGTTCTAAGTTTTGCAGGGCAATCGAAAGTGAGCTGTGCGAATATTGTACTTGTGCTTGTTTTTTGTTGAGTTCCACAATTTGCCCAATCGCCGATTGTCCTTTTATACGCACGTAATCGCCAATGGTTAAGGAAGCCCCCCTGCCCCCCTCAAGGGGGGTAGAAGAAGAAATAATGCTGTTGCTTTGTTTTTGCAGTTTTTTGCTAATTGCACGTTCTATGTGTTGCGCTTCTTCCTGCAACTTTTGCCGTGCGAGTTTGGTTTTTTCTTTGTCTGCCTGCGCCTCTTTTATGCTGCGAATGGCGCTTTCTATTGATTTATTTGCCCCTTCGATTATCTCTTTTACCTCTTTTTGCGTTTGCGCGAGCAGTTCGTTTCGCTTGTGCGTTAGTTCTTCTAACTTGTGCGAATACGATTTTTTAAGTCCCTGAATTTCTTCCTGTTGGCGTTTTAAACTTTCCTTTTTCTTGAAAATATATTGCTTTTCTTCTTCAAGTTTTTTCAGGTTTTTATCGAAATCCACGTGTTCTTTGCCGATTTTGTGTTTGGCACGCTCAATTACCTGCGGCGGCAAACCAATCGACGCGGCAATTTCAAAGGCAAAGGAACTTCCGGCACTTCCCATACGCAATTTATAGAGGGGTTTCAATTCCTGCAAATCAAAAAGCATTGCGCCGTTTATGGCGAATTTGAGTGCCGAAGCGGCGTGTTTTAAATTGGTGTAATGCGTGGTAATCACGCCAAATGCACCGTTGTTGTGCAGCGTTTCGAGTACACTTTCGGCAATTGCGCCGCCCAACATTGGCTCTGTGCCTGTGCCAAATTCGTCGATACACACAAGTGTTTTTGCATCGGCGTGAGTGATGAAATATTTCATATTTTGCAGGTGCGAACTGTATGTACTGAGGTCATTTTCAAGTGATTGCTCGTCGCCAATGTCAATGAAAAGATTGCGGAAAATGCCGACTTTACTGTGCGCATCGGCAGGAATGAGCAAACCGCATTGCAACATATATTGCAGCAACGCAATTGTTTTCAAACACACCGATTTTCCGCCGGCATTCGGACCGGAAATTAGCAGCAGTCGCTGTTCTGCATTGAGTTCCACGTGAAGTGGAATAACTTGTTTTTTGATTTTCACTTTTTCGGGAAATGTCGTTTCGAGAGCCTCAACGACCGGGTAACTCCGTGAATTTCGGTCTTTCTGGTGGCTGAGGTTCTCGAAGCCACTTTTTTGAAGCAATGTCGTTTCGACTCCGCTCAACGACCGGTACTCCGGAGTTCCCGGTGGCTGAGCGGAGCCGAAGCCTCGTTCTACAAAGCCACTTTTTTCAAACGAAATAACAAGCAAAGGGTGTCGTGCACCATACAGCGAAATTTCGCTTTGCGGCACAATGTGCGGTTTGTTGGCATCAATGCGCAAGGCAAATTTCGCTTTTGCTTGCAAGCTATCGAATACGCCCAAAAGCGAATACGCAACCTCAATTTCGCCCACAAAAGGACGAATAAAAGCGGTAATTTCTTTGAGAATACGCACAATTTCCTTTTGCTCCTCGTAGTGCAACGACTGAATTTGATTGTTGATTTCAAATGCCTCAACCGGCTCTACAAACGAAGTTTTTCCGCTAATGGATTCATCGTGCACAAAACCTTGAATTTTGCGTTTAAACGCTGTGTGAAAGGGAATTACAAGACGGTCGTTACGCATCGAAAGTTCGGTATCGCTTTCGCACCAGCCTTCTTTGCGGGCAATATTTATTTTTTGCGCCATAATTTTGGCAACGGCGTGTTTTTTCTGCTGAATTGCCGAGCGAATTTCCACTAATTGTTTGCTTGCGTTGTCTTTTAATTGCGCCGTGCTGTCAATAATTTTATCAATTGCCGTGCACACTTCACGGGGAATTGCAACGCTTTCGGTCAGTGAAAATAGGGCAGGGTAGGAGTCTTCGCGTTTTTTGAAATACTGTAATACATTGTGAATTTCGAGCAGCGATTTACGCAAAATAAACAAATCTGCCGGTTGAAAAAATGTTTCGTCGGGTTTTATGCTTTGTACTGCTTGCCACACGTGCGAAAACGATGGTGTAGGGAAATCGCTGTCGTATTCGCAGATGTTTTTCATTTCGGCGCAGCAATTGAGCGATTGTTCAATAAATTCCTGCGATTGCGAAAAATGCAATTCTTCGATATGATTTTTGCCTAAATCGCTTTTACACAATTCGAGAATGTGGTTGCGAATGAGGTCGAAACCTATTTTTTGTTCTATGTTTTGGGGGTAAATCATTGCGCAAAGATACACATTAATTGAAAAATTTTCGCTCAAAAATTGTATGTTTTATAAAATAGTGTAATTTTGCATTCCGAATGCAAAATTACACCATTAATATATAACACTATGATACGCAGAAATATAGAACAGGTTTTATGTACACTTTTACAAAAATTTCCTGCGGTAAATATTACCGGACCTCGTCAATCGGGTAAAACTACCTTGGTAAAAAGTTTAAACGGTGATTATAATTATTTGTCGTTGGAAAACCCCGACACACGCCTGTTTGCCGAAAGCGACCCTCGAGGTTTTTTGCGTTCGGCAGGCGAGAAGTTTATTTTAGACGAGGTGCAGTATGTTCCTCAACTTTTTTCGTATTTGCAGGAAATTTTAGACACCGCGAAAGAAAACGGAAAAGTTATTTTACTTGGTTCGCAGAGTTTTTTGATGAATCAGCATATTTCGCAAAGTTTGGCGGGCAGGGTGGCATCGCTCAAATTGTTGCCTTTGTCGTATGCCGAACTTAAATCGGCTAATCAGAATAGTCAAAATATTGATACTGTGCTGTTTCGTGGCGGTTATCCCCGTTTGTTTAACGAAACTATTGAGCCTGTTTATTTCTTTCCAAACTATATAGAAACCTATTTGCAACGTGATGTTCGTTTGCTCAGAAATATCGAAAATCTTAATACGTTTGTTCGTTTTATAAAACTTTGTGCCGGACGGGTTGGCAATATTCTTGATATTTCTTCACTTGCCAACGATGCCGGAATTTCGGTAAATACGGCAAAGGCGTGGCTTTCGCTTTTAGAGGCAAGTTATATTTTGTATTTTGTGCAGCCTTTTTCGGGTAATGTCAATCGTAGAATGATAAAATCGCCCAAACTTTATTTTTATGATACGGGTTTGGTGTGTTCGTTGTTGAATATTGAGCAGGAAAAACAATTGGAAACATTTTATTTGCGGGGCGCTTTGTTTGAAAATTTTGTTTTTTCGGAATTAATAAAATCACGTTTCAATGCCGGTTTGCCTGCCAATTTTTATTTTTTGCGAGATTCTAAGGGTGTAGAAATTGATTGCGTGCAGGAATTGCCCGAAGGTATGCGTTTTATTGAAATAAAATCTTCGGAAACGTTGTCGAACGACCATATACGGAACATCAATTTACTAAAAAATTTGTTTCCGAAAACAGAAAATAATGTTGTTTATTCGGGGCAAAAAGTAGTTGATTTTCACAATGTAAGGTTTGTAAATTGGCAAAATATGGAAGAATTGAAATAAAAACGGTGTAATTTTGCATTTCAAATGCAAAATTACACCATAAAAATTTGCTATTTATTTCACCAACACCCCATCTCTCCATTTTTCTTTTTTTAGAAAACTTTCGTCGTTGTTGTAATGGTGCCAAGTGCCGTGTTTTTTGTTGTTTTTGAATTTGCCGTGCGCTTTTAGTTTTCCGTCGGAATAAAATTCTTTGTATTTTCCGTGGCGAATGTTGTTTCTCATTTCAACTTTGCTTTTTACAGCGCCGTCGTCGTAAAATTCGGTGTGCACATTGCCCGACATTTTTTCGATGTAAAACAATTGCAGTGCGCTCAATTCGTCTTCGTAGGAATCGTCATTTTCCGCCATTTCATCGTCTATTTCGCCTGTTTGTTCTTCTGCTTTTGGTTCTTGAAATTCGGCAATCACGCGGGTATCAAACACGGTTTTATCGGCAGTCAATTGAAATCCTATTTGTGGAAAACAGAGGATAAAATTCTGATTTTCCTGCATACTTTTCCATGTGGAAGCATCAACAAGATTTTTCCACAACGGAAACGATTTTTGGGTGTTAACATACGTAAACACAGATGATTGGCTGTTAAACTCTTTCATAAATTTGTTAAACGCTTTATCCTTGTGCAAGGTTTGCCCCAAACGGTAGTCTTCTATCATTGAAAGCAAGGTGGCGGTGCTGTTGCTGAACACCACATAATCGTCGATAATCGTATAATAAGGTTTGTCTAAATTCTCAAACATTTTGCCGAACAGCAGACGGAAAAATCCTTTCATTTCAAGGTATTTAATCTCATAACCTTCATACTGTATCGTCTTGAATTTAACCGGTGTTTTTTTGCGAATGCGCTCTTCAATAAAATTGAGATTTGTAACGGCATCTTTTTTATTATTCATTGTAATAACCGCTACAAATTCATTTTGATAGCCAAGCGAACCGGGCGTGTTTTGAGCAAACACCACTTCGCCTTCCATCCAGCTTAGGAAATTTTTACGAATATCGATTCCCAGAAAATTTTCTATTCTATCCCAATTCTTTTTAAACGATTTGTATGTACCTGCGTCGTTTTTCAATACGTTTTCCAGATTGTTCATAAACTTGCCGGCATTGTCGAACCCCATTGTAACAAAGAAAGCCGTGCGGTCTGACAAAATCTGCTGTGCAGTAATGTTGTTGGAACCCGACTGAAGCAGTGCCGCCATATAACTGTCTGTCGAGTCCTTCAAGTTGGTAAATCCTTTGAACGACATTTGAGTATCAGACACTTTCATCAGCAATCCGGTATATTCCATCGACTCGCACAGATTTTTTAAATCGGCATCAGGCGCACCCATCATATAGGTCAAATAATTGTTGAAATACTTATAATTAATGTAAATACGGAAAAGTGCGGAACCGCCCATTTTTTGCTCTATTTCTTGAAAATAAAAATCCCTGCCGATATGTGGATTATCTTTTTCTTGAATAGATTTTTCGACCAACGTTCCTGTAAATGAGCAAATTAAATGATTGTCGATAAAAGCCATATACAGCGTGCTGCGGTCGGCGGGGTCGAACAATTCCATTATTTTATGTTTCTCAAACGAGCGTGTTGTTACCGTAAAATCCAACGATTTAAAAACTTTTTCGAGTTGTTCTTTCAGTGCTTCAACTTTCGATGCTTTTTGCAAATCGACCACAAAAAGAAAATCGTAATCGCCGCGGCGAGTTGTATGTGCCGAAATCATCAAATTGCGCTTGCCGAGCAAGTCCATCAACAGTGCATTTGCCTGCAAAATCGAATCGAGTGTATGCGCCATTTCGTTCATTTCCCGCATCGTTTCCTGTTGGCGAAGGTACTGCCAAGGCGCACTTTCGCTGAATTTCTTCCAATTTTTAACAGGCGATTCCGTTTCGACTATAAACATGGCATCGCTTGGAATGAGGTATATCTGCCGGCTGAAATTGTCGGGTTTCCAATACAGGTTATACGCAAAATACAATCCCGCCCCCAATATGAGCAGGATAACCGATGTAATGATTAGTTTCTTCTTCATAAATTTTCTTATTATTAAGTAAAACAAAACGTAACTTTTTTATTCTATTTAAACCGAGGCAACGACCAATTATACCGCACACTCAAAGTACGCACCGTAAAAATTAAACAAGCCGCCACAATTGCCGCCACACCGTTGTAATCGAATTGGCAGAGCGCAACGTAGGCAATACCGCCAATTAAACACGCAGTTGCGTAAATTTCTTTATGAAAAATAAGCGGAATATCGTTGCACAGCACATCGCGGAAAACGCCGCCAACTACCGCCGTAGCAATGCCCATCATAATTGCTGTGGGAATTGAAATATCGGCGGCAAAACCTTTTTGTATGCCAATAATGGTAAAAACGCTAATCCCAATGGTGTCGAACAAAAACAGGGCTTTGAAAAATTTTACAATCGTGGTGCGGAACAAAAATGTAACCAACACGGCAAACATAATTGTGTAAAAAATATTGATATTGTGCAACCACGCCACCGGAGTATTGCCTATCATACAATCGCGCAATGTTCCGCCGCCAATGGCAGTAACAAAACCAAGAAAAATTGCCCCGAAAATATCAAACTTTTTTTCGGCAGCAGCCAAAGCGCCACTCACCGCAAAGGCAAATGTGCCAACGTAATCGAGTATGGTAATTATGAGTTGTTCGTTCATTTGGTTTTGTAAAAAGGATTACAAAAATAATGAATAATGAATAATGAACAATGAACAATAGAGAAAAGTAGTAAACAAGTTTTTAGTAGGGGCAGACCTATGTGTCTGCCCATGTGTCTGTCCATGTGTCTGTCCATGTGTCTGCCAAAAAAGTAAACAAAAACAATAATTTTCTTATAAATTAAGTTATCTATTCAAATAAAAACTGTACTTTCGGCACTTAAAATTTAGACTAATAGACACAAGACAATAAGACACAAGACTTTTACACCGCTCTTCAAGTCCCTCTGTGGGGGATTTAGGGGGCTTAAAATTATTAAACCCATGAAAAAAATAATCCGCCCCACACTCATTATAACCATTTTATTTACCACAATAGGCACTCTTTTTGCTCTCACGTGGCACAAAAATTCCAATGACGGAAAAGATAAAGTGTTGCTTGCCTACATGACCCAAATTTTAAAAACCTTTCATTACGACCCCATTCCATTCGATGATGTTTTTTCGGAAAGAGTGTTCGATGGCTATTTAAAAAGTTTGGATTACAGCAAAATGTTTCTTACCCAAGAAAATGTTGATGTATTGAGTAGCTACAAATTTCAGCTCGACGACCAAATTCTTAATTCACAGTTAGATTTTTTCCATTTGTCGGTAGAAATTATCAATGCGCAAACGGCATTGGTTGAAAAATGGTATCCGGTAATTCTTGAAAAGCCGTTTGATTACACGGTACAGGAAAGTTTTATTATCGATGAAAAAATACGAGGTTATGCTGCAAACAATCAAGAACTTGAAAAACAATGGTGGAAATATATAAAAATGCAAGTGCTCGACGAAATTATTATCGCAGAAAAAGAAAATAAAACAGCGCACGAAAAATCCGATACCGTTGCTCTAAAACCATTTGACGAGATAGAGCGAGAGGCTCGCGAGAAAATTCTCAAACGCTACAATACTCGTTTCAAACGCATCAATCAAATGACCGAAACCGACCGCTTCAATTCGTTTGTGAATGCCATAACCGGCTCGTTTGACCCACATACGACGTATTTTCCGCCAAAAGACAAACAAAATTTCGATATTCAAATTTCGGGCAAACTCGAAGGAATAGGCGCAACACTCTCGGAAAAAGACGGTTATATAAAAGTAGTGGAAGTTATGCCCGGCAGTCCGGCGTGGAAAACAGGCGAATTGAAAGCCGAAGATATAATTTTGAAAGTGGCGCAGGCTAACGAAGAGCCGGTTGATGTGGTTGATATGCGTTTGGACGATGCCATTCAACTTATTCGTGGCAAAAAAGGTACAAAAGTGGTGCTTACCGTGAAAAAAATTGACGGAAATATTCTTGTTATTCCAATCATTCGCGATGTAATAATATTGGAGGAAAAATACGCAAAATCTACGGTTATCAATTCTTCGGACAAACCCGAAACTGCGGTTGGCTACATTTATTTGCCGCAATTTTATACCGATATGAACGATATGAACGGACGAAGATGTGCCGACGATATAAAAGCGGAAGTGCAAAAACTGAAAGCGCAAAATGTAGCCGGTATTATTATAGATTTGCGTGATAACGGCGGCGGTTCGTTGCAAGATGTGGTTGATATAGGCGGTTTTTTTATAGAAAAAGGTCCAATTGTGCAGGTAAGCACAGCAGGCGGCAATCGCCGTGCGCTGTTCGATAAAGACCCTTCAATATTGTATTCAGGTCCGCTTTTAGTTATTGTGAACACGTTTAGCGCATCGGCTTCCGAAATACAATATGCAGCAATGCAGGATTATAGACGTGCGGTGATTGTGGGCACGCAATCAACCTACGGAAAAGGTACGGTACAGCGAGTGATTGATATAGACCAACTGATTGAAAATTCGCAACATAGAGCTTATATGCCTTTTGGCGCAGTGAAAATTACCATTCAAAAATTTTATAGAATCAACGGAAGTTCTACGCAATTAAAAGGCGTAATTCCCGATATTGTGTTGCCCGATTTATATCAAAACATAAAAATTGGCGAACGGGAATTAGACAACGCAATGCCTTGGACAGTGATACAACCCGAAAAATACACCGAATGGAAACCACAGCACGATGTGAAAAAATTAGCGAAAAAAAGTGAGCAACGAGTGAAAAACGATAGCGTGTTTATGGTAATAAACCAAGCATCAGAGTGGCTTGCCAACCGTAGAAACACAACCACAGTAAGTTTGCAAATCGACGATTTTAGAGCACGCCAAGCGCAAGATGCCGAACTTTCGGAAAAATTTAAAAATGCCGGCAAACACGAAACGCCTTTGCGTGTAACATATTTTGATAAAACAACCGATGCCGATGTAGCCGTAGATTCGGTAAAACAAAAACGCCGCGACGATTGGTATGCCGAAATTAAAAAAGATGTGGAGCTGTATGAAACTTACAGGATTATGTTGGATATGATACAGCAGTTGCCGAAGAAATAGGGGACGAGGTTTTAGTTGACGAGTTGACAAGGTTTTAGGGAACGAGGGATTTATGAAAAAAGTGATTGTTTTGCAGATTGTGTTTTTGTTGTGTGGTTTTTGCATAGTGCAGGCGCAAAATACTGATACTACTGATGTTGGTGTGGTAATTAATGGTGTAAAATGGGCTACTCGTAATGTTGATGAATTTGGCACTTTTGCTAAAAATCCATACGATGCCGGTAAATTTTATCAATGGAATAGAAAAAAAGCGTGGAATGGAGCTGCCAAAGAACTTGAAGATTGGAGATATTTTCCTCGCGAATACCTTTGCGAAAGTTCAGAATGGGAAAAAGATAATGACCCGTGCCCCAAGGGTTGGCGCGTGCCAACAGTGAAACAAATGTATCATTTACTGGGAAACACTGACAATATGTGGATTTCTGACTATAATGGTAGCGGTGTAGCTGGTCGTGTATTTACAGACGGCTCACAAGAACTTTTTTTTCCTGCTGCTGGTCGTTGCGCTTTCTTTGACAATGGTTCTGAATACAAAGTGGGAAAAGAAGGGGAGTATAGGAGTAGTACATCTGCACCTGATAATAGCGGCGAGTATTATTCCTACGTCTATTATTTGTCTTTTTCAACCTATATCGGTGTGTACCGAAACAGCTTCGGCGATGGCAATTCCGTTCGCTGTGTCGCAGAATAATTGTCTTTTGTCTCTGTTTCCTATTCCCTAACCCCTAATCCCTAAACAAAAATGAGCAAACGACAAAAAAGATTACCCCACATAGAAAACGTACACATAGAAACCATTGCCGCCGAAGGCAAAGCAATTGCCAAAATTGATGATTTGGTGGTATTTATAGAAGGTGTGGTGCCCGGCGATGTGGTAAATATACAACTCACGAAAAAACGAAAAAATTACTGCGAGGCTCGTGTGCAATCGTTTGTGAAAAAAAGTGATGTGCGATGCGAGGCATTTTGTGCTCATTTTGGTGTATGCGGCGGTTGCAAATGGCAAATTTTGCCGTATGCAAATCAATTGCAGTATAAACAACAGCAGGTAATAGACCAATTGACACGCATCGGTCATTTGCAGATTGAAGAAACGTTGCCAATTGCCGCATCGCAAAAAACGGAATTTTACCGCAATAAATTGGAATTTACATTCTCGAACAAACGTTGGCTTACGCAAGAAGAAATTGCGAGCAACGAAAAAATTGCGAACCCCAATGCGCTCGGTTTTCATATTCCAGGTTTGTTCGATAAAGTTGTGAACATAGAAAAATGCTATTTGCAAAGCGATGAAAGTAACGAAATCCGCAATTTTATTCGGGAATTTGCCTACGCGCATAATTATACGTTTTTCGACATTCGCAATCACAACGGATTGTTGCGCAATTTGATAATTCGTACCACAACTACCGGCGAAATTATGGTTCTTGTGGCGTTTTATGAAAATGATACTGAAAAAATTACCGCTTTGCTCGAAGCTGTAAAAAATCAATTTCCGCAGATTACATCATTATTATATGTAGTCAATCAAAAGGCAAACGATACCATTCACGACCAAGAAATTCACTGTTACGCAGGGCGGGAATATATTGTGGAAACTATGGAAGGCTTGCAATTCAAAATAGGAGCGAAGTCGTTTTATCAAACAAATTCCGAGCAGGCGCATACATTATATAGTATAGCACGCTCGTTTGCGCAACTTACCGGTAACGAAATCGTGTACGACCTCTACACCGGCACCGGCACAATTGCCAATTTTGTGGCAGCGCAGGCTGCAAAAGTTATTGGCATAGAATACGTGCCCGAAGCAATTGTTGATGCAAAAGAAAATTCGGTGCAAAACAATATTCACAACACCACATTTTACGCCGGCGATATGAAAGATATATTGACCGATGAATTTATAGCCGTCCACGGCACACCCGATGTTATTATAACCGACCCGCCACGTGCCGGAATGCACCCGTCGGTGGTGGAAACTATTTTGCGCTGTGCGCCCAAGCGAATAGTGTATGTAAGTTGCAATCCGGCAACGCAAGCGCGTGATATTCAATTGATGAGCGAACAGTATGCAGTGAAAAAATCGCAGGCGGTTGATATGTTTCCGCATACGCATCATGTGGAAAATGTGGTGGTGTTGGAGAAGAAATAAAAAGTTGTTTTTTTTGTAAAATGTAGTATATTTGCAAAATATGGAATTTGAGTGGGACGAAAATAAAAGAAAGACGAATTTAATAAAACACAATATAGACTTTATTAATGTCAAAGTTGTGTTTAAAGACCCGTATAGAATTGAAAAAATCGACGATAGAAAGGATTACGGAGAAATTAGAGTAAATACTATTGGAAAATTTCAAAACGAAATTATAGTACTTGTTGCACATACAGATAGAAATGGAGTAATTAGAATAATCTCTGCTCGGCAGGCAAATAAAAAAGAAAGGAGTTTATATTATGGCAATAGTTAGATACACAAGTGAAGAACTTGATAAAATGACAGACTTGACAGATTGGGAAAAATTGAGAAATATGACCGATGAAGATATTGATTACTCAGATATTCCCGAATGGACGGCAGAGGATTTTGCCCGTGCCACGCGAGGCGGCGTCCCGCTGGAACACCCCCAAAGAGTAAGCGTTTATGTACGTCCCTCGCTTTTAGCACGTTACCAAAATACCGGAAAAGGTTGGCGAAAACGTTTGTCGGAAAATTTTGAAACGTGGCTATGCCAAACGCAAGGTATTGCTGCTTTGTAAAAAAATAACAACTTAAAACTGTAAAACAATGAAAAAACTAACAACAATTCTATGTAGCGTGCTAATAGCCGCAAGTGCCTTAGCGCAAAACCCCGATAGTACTTATCGCTATTTTCTATGGGGCGGAATTGAAAGCAAAACAAAACCGAAAGAAAGAGAAAATCACTATCGGGTAACGTTTTATAAAGGTAATCCTACGGCGTTGGATAAGTTTAAGTATGACGAAACAGTTCCCGACCCTTCGACTTATGATGTTGGTGTGAAAATTGGCGAAACTGTTTGGGCTACTCGTAATGTTGATGAGTTTGGGAAATTTGCTGCAAATCCGCAAGATGCAGGTAAGTTTTATCAATGGAACTGCAAAGTAGCGTGGAGTGCTACCGAAGAAATCGTAACCGGTTGGGAAGCTACCCCCTCTACCGGCACAACTTGGGAAAAAGCAAACAACCCTTGCCCCACAGGTTGGCGAGTACCAACCAAAGAAGAACAAGAAGCGTTGATAGCCACTGGTGGTACTTGGACTTCCACCTACAACGACTCAAGTGTAGCTGGCTATATGTTTGGCAGTGGCAACAACAGGCTGTTCTTTCCCGCTGCCGGCTATCGTACCAACGGTGGCGCGCTCTTCAACGCAGGTTCGTACGGCTACTATTGGAGCAGTACTGATAATGGCAGTATCTACGCCTATTACTTGTATTTCTACAGCGATAATGCCGGCATGACCGACAATTTCCGTGCAAGCGGGCGATTCGTTCGCTGTGTAAAAGAATAATCTGAACCAGAATTTTTGCAAGATTTAGAGGATTTGCAGGATTTTTAAAATTACCGAGAATGTGAATTTTACATTCTCGGTAATTTTTTGTTTTTGGGAAAAAGTTTGTTATCTTTGTGGTAGAATTTATAAAGAACAATTATGACAACACTAACCAAAAGAGTTGCGAACACTAAAATGCTGAATTACGGCAATGTAATAGACGAGGTTTTGGTGGAATTATTATCGCACAAAAAAAGTAAAAATTTGCAAGATTTGCGAGGGAAAATCTCATTTAGAGATGATTATGATTATAAATCTTTACGCAATTAATAATGATACTTGTAGATACTTCAGTCTTAATAGGCTATTTAAAGGGCGTGAAAGGTAAATCTTACGACATCTTTGATACAATAATTGAGAGTAAAGTGCCTTTTGGTATTTGTCCTCACGTGTATCAAGAATTGTTGCAAGGTGCAAAAAACACACAAGAATTTGATTTGTTGAAAGAATATTTAGACGATATTATTATGTATGATTTGCATTACGGTAAAAAATCATACGAAAATGCAGCATTGATGTATTTGAATTGTCGCAAAGCGGGAATAACACCGAGAAGCAGTATTGATATGATTATTGCACAAACCGCCATAGAAAACAATCTAATTCTTTTCCACAATGATAAAGATTATGGTAATATTGCAAAAATTAACACAAATTTACGATGCTTGTAGAAAAAAATTGCAATAACGTATTGCCATTAAAAAAAAAAAAACAATATTTGTACTAATGTAATCATACAATAATTAATATACATTATTTATATGTCTAAAAATATAGGTAAAATCGTTCAAATCATTGGTCCGGTGGTGGACGTGAGTTTTGAAGAAACCGGCAGTGCATTGCCGCAAATCCTTGATGCGTTGGAAATTCGTAAAGAAAATGGTCAAGTAGTAGTGTTAGAATGTCAGCAACATATTGGCGAAAAAACCGTGCGTTGCGTTGCAATGGATTCCACCGACGGTATGAGCCGTGGTATGGAAGTGGTGGCAACCGGCGCGCAAATTGTGATGCCTGTGGGCGACAAAGTGCGTGGACGTTTGTTCAATGTTACCGGCGATGCCATTGACGGCATTGGCGAAGTGTCGAAAGAAGGCGGGTATCAAATTCACGCTGCGCCGCCGGCTTACGAAAAACTTTCAACCAATTCCGAAATTTTATATACCGGTATTAAAGTAATCGACTTGATTGAGCCGTATGCAAAAGGTGGTAAAATTGGTCTTTTCGGTGGTGCCGGTGTGGGAAAAACGGTACTTATTCAAGAGTTGATTAACAATATCGCAAAAGCATATTCGGGGCTTTCGGTGTTTGCCGGTGTGGGCGAGCGCACTCGTGAAGGAAACGACCTTTTGCGCGAAATGATAGAATCGGGCATTGTGAAATATGGCGATGCCTTTATTGAAAGTCTTGAAAAAGGCGGTTGGGATTTATCGAAAATTGATACCAAAGCATTGGAAGATTCTTCGCTTGCAATGGTGTTCGGGCAAATGAACGAACCTCCGGGCGCACGTGCTCGTGTGGCGCTTTCGGGTCTTACGATTGCCGAAAACTTCCGTGACGGCGACGAGAAAACGGGCGGACGCGATATTCTTTTGTTTGTTGACAATATATTCCGTTTTACGCAGGCAGGTTCTGAGGTATCGGCTCTTTTGGGTCGTATGCCGTCGGCGGTGGGTTATCAGCCTACGCTTGCTACCGAAATGGGTTTCTTGCAAGAACGTATTACATCAACCAAACGAGGCTCAATTACTTCGGTACAAGCAATTTACGTGCCTGCCGACGACTTGACCGACCCTGCTCCGGCAACAGCTTTTGCCCACTTGGACGCAACAACGGTATTGAGCCGTAAAATTGTAGAACTTGGTATTTACCCTGCGGTTGACCCGTTGGAATCTTCATCACGTATATTAACTCCCGAAATTGTAGGCGATGCGCATTATAATACCGCACAACGAGTAATTCAAATTTTGCAACGCAACAAAGAACTTCAAGATATTATTGCAATCCTTGGTATGGACGAACTTTCGGAGGAAGACAAACTTGTGGTACACCGTGCTCGTCGTGTGCAACGTTTCTTGTCGCAACCGTTCCACGTAGCTGAACAATTTACCGGTATGCCGGGTAAACTTGTGTCGATTGAAGATACTATCAAAGGTTTCAATATGATAATTGACGGCGAAGTTGATAAATACCCCGAAGCGGCGTTCAACTTGGTGGGAACGATTGAAGAAGCAATTGAAAAAGGCGAAAAACTTTTGGCTAATCTTAAATAATTGAAAGGTATGGAAATAGAAATTTTAAGTCCAACCGAACAAATTTTTGCAGGTACTGTGAAACAAGTAAATCTACCGGGCACAAACGGCTCGTTTGAAATACTTGAAAATCATGCACCTATAATATCAACGCTTACGCAAGGCGAGGTGCGAATTGTAGATTCGCAAGGCGAAAAACACGCATTCGCAATTACCGGCGGAGTGGTGGAACAGTCGAATCATAAAGTGCTTTTGCTTGTTGATTGATTTTATGAAGAGGTAGTCAAAAGACCGTCATTCCTGCGAAGGCAGGAACCTCCTAAATAACAATGGATTGCTTCGTTCCTCGCAATGACGCTCGAATAAACGTCATTGCGAGGAACGAAGCAATCTAAATTTTAAATTACGTATGTACTATGGTTGCTCAAAAACAAAAATCAATACTTTTTACACCAATGCTTAACTCTACGTTTTTTGTCGTAGTGTCGGCACTTGATGAATTTAGTTTTTGCGCTGCGCTCAACGAAAAATTGGGAATACAATTGCGCACAGCACCATTGGTGGATGAAACTACTGCGCACAATGTGTACACGAGTAACGATGAATTACATCACATTTCGATTGACGTATTGCCCAATAAATCAATGCGTAACGTGTGTGTTGATTTTTTAGAAAATATTGATTACATCATTCGGGCAAATACCATTTCGACTGAAAGTGAAGCGCACAACTTTCAAGAACAATTGCTGAGTATAGAGCAATGTACGTTTGTTCAGAAACTTGACCTTTCAAAATTTACTGCAAAACAGGTAAAACAATTGCAGCTTTTGTTTGTGTAGAAATTATTTAACGGTTAATATGAGGCTGTCCTAAAAGTCAAATGATTTTTCCAATTGCTTACAATTTGTAAGCGACAGCGCAAAAGGTGCAGAGCACCGAAAATATTTGTAGGATTTAATATGACATAAACGTAAGGTGCGTAGCACCGTAATATTGTGATAATCTTTTTGTTATTAATATTACGGTGCTACGCACCTTACGTTTACTATCATTGTTTTTACTACCAATATCTCGGTGCTCTGCACCTTTGCTTTCGATTTGAAAGTTCTAAAATTGATAATTTAACTTTTAGGACAGCCTCTTCAGTTTATAAGCTAAGCAAATACTCCATATGCTGCGCAATATGCGGGTAAGGCGAAAATGAATACCCAAAGTCTCGCTCAATATCAGAAACATCAAACATAATTGGTTTATCGCTCCAACCGAGGTCTTTTATGGTAATGTACGATTGAGAATTACACAATTGTTTTGCCGTAAGCGCAACATCTAACCACGATGTAAAACAATTCGACAATCCAAAATAGGTGTGTTTGTTGAACGAAGAATTAAGCACAGCAGTATAAATTTTTGCCAAATCGCCAGCCCAAATAAACTGTGTTCCATCGTTTTTTACAAGTTCAATATCTTTGCCTTGTTTTATGTTTTTTGCAATATCGTGAAAACGGCGGTCGGGTTGAGTGTATGCGCCGTTTAGCACAGGATTGCCGAACGTGTAACCCGGACGCACCACATTTACCCGCATTCCGGTGGCGCCGGTAATTCCCCACAGGAAATTTTCGGTGGCGGCTTTGGTCGCGCCGTAGTAGGAATGAGGGTCGTGTTTGCAACGAGTGGTTACGTGGCAACCGCCTGCAAGTATTTCGGGCGAAGGATTACCATATACGCTATCGTTAGCAGCGGTGGACGATGTGTAAATAAAATGCGAAACGCCATATTTTGCACATTCCGATGCTAAATATATTGAAGCAGCGGTGTCGCTCATAAGCATATCGTACGCCGATTTGTCGTTGTAATTGAGTGCAACATGTATGCACGCATCAAACGATTGATTTTGAAGTAATTGTGTTATTTTTTCATAATCAGTCATGCCAATTTCGAGCACTTGTACATTGGGAATTGTGTGAAATGCAGGAACTTTATTGGCATTGCGAGCCAATATTGTAACAGTGTGATTTTCAGAAAGTAATTGCATGGCAACGTATGAGCCGATGAAGCCGGTGCCGCCGGTGAGAAGTATGTTCATGTTTTTAGTGATTAGTGGTTAGTTATTAGGAAATATGCCAATGTGATAATATGCCAATTTGCCAATGTATCAAAATGCGTTAATTATTTAATTTTCTAATTGTTTAATTTGTTTTATTGGCACATTGATTTATTGTCGTATTGGCAAATTGAACAGCCGCCCACTTATTCTCAACTTTACACGATTGATATCTCAAACCAAATTGCGCAGTTTTTTCAAGTAAAAATTCAATATCGTGTTCATAAAATCCGCTCAATACAAGCTGTCCGTTGGGTTTAAGTGCTTTTGCAAGATAGTGCATATTGTGTGCAAGTATATTGCGGTTGATGTTTGCCAAAACAATATCGAATGTTTTTCCTTCCAAAAGTGATAAATCGCCTTGTTCAATGGTAAGGTTTTCAGCATTGTTGCGAACTTTGTTTTCGAGCGTGTTTTCGTAACACAGAGGGTCGTAATCGAAGGCGTAGGCTGATTGTGCACCCACTTGCAGGGCTGCAATTGCCAAAACGCCCGTTCCGCAACCGCAATCGGCAACGGTTTTGCCGGTAAAATCAAGGTCGAGCATAGTTTGCAACACCAAACTTGTGGTTTCATGATGTCCCGTGCCAAACGACATTTTTGGCTCAATTTCAATTATATAGCGAAATTTTTGTTCATTTTCAATTGTGTGAAATGGTGCTTTTATCAGTATCGAAGAATTTATTTCTACCGGCTCAAATTGTGCTTCCCATTCAGCATTCCAATTAACGGTTTCGAGTTCGGTAATTGTGTATTTTAGTTCGCCTAAATGTTCTTCAATAGTTTCAATAAGTTCCGTAAGTGCTTGTTGGTCAAAATCATTTTTTTGTATATACGCTTTGTAACTGCGATTTTCTTCGTTGCTAAAACTTTCAAATCCTATTTCGGCAAGTTGCGCCGTAAGAATTTCGCCGGCAAAGGGAATTTTTCCTTGTAGGTTGGTTGAAAATTCTAAATAATCCAATTTTTTAGTGGTTAATGGTTAGTGATTAGTGGTTAATAAAATGTGCCAATGTGATAATATGCCAATATGTTAATGAATAAATGTTTTAATTATTTAATTTGGTACATTGGTATATTGTCGTATTGGCATATTATTCTGTCATTCGCACCCTGCAAGGTCCCGCAATTGAGTTGAACAACATATCGCCATTGGCAAAATATTGCAAAGTTGCAAATGCGGCATTGCCATAATTGTTTTTACCAAACAAACTGCGATGCACAATTTTTCCGTTATTCCAATCAAGTCCGGTAACTTCCCAGCCGCTTTCGGGGTAAAAGCCATTGACACACACAATATTCGATGTGGTGCTCACTGCCGGTTTCATGGTGGCGGTGCTAATTGTATTATTTGCAAATATTGATTTGAATTTTTTCGTATCGTCCTGCCATTCAAAACGTTCGCAGCCTTGCGCCGATGGTTTTATTACGGTAGCAATGGCATCAACAATTGCATCGCCGGTGTTGGCGTAGAGGGAATTATTTGCCACAAAAACGCCGTTATTATGAATTGCCAATCCTGCTGTGAAAACAGGTTTTTCATCGGTGGCAAAACTTAGTTTTTGTTCATTGGCTATGCGTGAAGCGTTAGGCGAGGGGAGTTCGTTGCGCCAAAATGCCACAAGGTTATTTTCGCCATCAACTATAACTACCAATTTATCTTGCGAATTGTCGAAACCCATTAACGACGGTGTGCTTGCGGCTCCCGATTTACCTGTTTTATACGAAGAAGTCCATGCGCCGTCGGCAGTATTAGCACTCAATTCTTGCCCTGTCCATACCAATTTGCGCATTTGTTTGTTGGTGGCTATGTAAATTCCGTTGTTTTCGTCAATGCAAAATGAGTTGTTGCACACTTCGTTTGGCTCAAAATAATAGATTTTTGGTATTGTATCAAATGCGCGGTCAATTACGCCAATGTACGTTTGCGAAGCGAAAACCAACATACCGTCGTAGGTAATCCCCAAACCGACAATGTTGGTTGGTGTCGTTGTAAATTGCGTTAAATCAAGTAGATTGCGAAATCGAGGTCTATTAAAATCAATCAAACAAGCTACTTGTGTTCCATAGTTTATAAACACATCGGTGTTTTTATCGCATACGGCAACAGTGCCTTTATTGAGCCGCTGTTCGGGCGAATTTCCGTACGCCGAAAACACATTTTTCCGTATAGCTTCTATTGATGTGTAATTGTGTTGCAAAGCCTCGCGATGCTTATCAACGTGAAAAGCTCCGGCATCGGGAAAATTGAAAAAATTCCTTGTTGGCGCAAAATTACCTTCACTTACATTGAGGCAGGTAAAACGGTCGGTAGAAATAGCCCACATATAATTAGGATTTCCGGTAGCAATAGTTGCTACATTCACAACGCCCGAAAGTATTTGATTATCAGGCGTTAATTCGATATTAAACGTGCCGGTGGGAATAGGCGCAGCAAAGGCATTGGTGTGAGCCGAATTTACCTGCGTAGTGCCATACACATCGGCGGCAATAAACGGATTGGGTGCAGGAGTGAAATTACGGTGTTGTTCTTGATTTTCAGTAACAAGCACTTTTCTATGACCGGTTTTTTTATCGCCACCGCACGATGTTATCAAAAGCGACAAACATATATATATAGGTAGGTAAAAATGTTTCATGTAATTCTATTTTGAGACGTGCAAATTTCGACTTATTTTTTTACTTTTCCAAAAAAATAACCCCTGCAAAATTAGTGATTTTTTGCAGGGGTTGATTATTATTATTGCAATAACAATGTTATTGTTTTATTACCTTCATTTGTTTGCCGTTTATGTGAATAAAATATATGCCATTGGGCAGGTGGGAAATGTTGATTGTGTTATCGGGTCGAAAATATTCGACCCCTACGAGGCGACCGGTGTTGTCGTAAATTTCAACGGTTTGTGGTAGAGACGCAATGCATTGCGTCTCTACGCCGGAAATTGTCAATTGTCCGGTTGTTGGATTTGGGTAAATCTTGAGTTGATTATCAACAACAATATGTTCCATTCCAACCGTTCCGTCCGTCGTTTTAAAATTACCGTTAGACATTGTGAGCGCATTATTACCAGCATCGTAGGAAGTGAGCGAATAGTAATAGGTGGTTTCTTGTTCCAGATTGGAAATGGTGCACGACAGATTTGTGCTGCGCAGGATTTTGCCGTTGGCATCTAACTGGAAACGGGTGATTTCCTGTGTGCGTTTGTCGTCGCTGTAGATAATGAGTGTGTAGTTTGCAGCATCTTCCACCGCCACCCACGAAACAGTTGCCGAATTGCCCTGCGCTTGAATTTGAATGTCTTTGTCTGCATTTTCTCTTGGGGTAAAAATTGCGTAGAGCGTGCGCGCGCCCTCAACCATAAACGTATATTCGCGGTTGGCACTCACAATTTGATTATTTTCCATCCAGCCTTGAAAATCGTAACCCATGTTGCCGCTTGCAGTTAGTTTGGCGGTTTCGTCGTAATTGTATTGCAATGCGCCGCTTATAATACCGCCATACTTAGGAACAGAGAGGGCTGTAATAGTTACGGGAGCTTCTTCCTGAATGTTGTCAATATAAAATTCTTTCCAACCATCGGCAGCGGCGTATTTGTTTTTGCTGCCCATGGGAACGTGCACCACGCAGGCAAATTTATTGACACTCACGAAAGTGCTGTTGTTATAAGCCGTTGGCGGATTTGCCCATTCGGAATAAATATGTTCCAAACCGCTACACCCGTCCAAAGCATTCCTACCAAGCCCCCTCACATTGCTCGATAAAGTCAATTCGCTTAAACCCGATAGACCCGCCAAAGCATTATCGGCAATCTGTATATTTGCCGAAGAACGCACAAGGGTAAGTTTTTTAAGCGAAGCAGGCACTTTGCTGTTATCTCCACCGAATAATAAACCTAAATTAGAGGGAGTTGTTGGCGAAGTGCCTATAAATGGCAACGAAAGCGAGGTAAGATTTGTAAATCTTGATAATGAGCCGCTTGCGATAGAAGTACAGTTGGTAAGTGTTAATTTTTGCAATGAGGAGGTTAATAATGGGGCAAAATCACTCGACATATCGGGAATAGAAACTTCCGACGGACTGCAATTGCAATCAAAAGCCCCCTCCCCAATACTTGTAACAGAGTTCGGTACAGTTATGGAAGTTAATGCGGTACAGTTACTAAAAGCCGCCGTCCCAATATTTGTTACACTACTTGGAATAATTATAGAAGTTAAAGCAGAACAATAACCAAAAGCCCACACCCCAATACTTGTAACAGAGTTCGGAATAGTTATGGAAGTTAAAGAACTACAATTTATAAAAGCCCACGCCCCAATACTTGTAACAGAGTTCGGAATAGTTATGGAAGTTAAAGCGGAACAGTTATAAAATGTAAAATTTTCAATACTTGTTACGCTATTTGGAATAGTTATAGAAGTTAAAGCAGTACAGTTATGAAAAGCCCCATACTCAATACTTGTTACGGTATTAGGAATTACATAAGATGTTCCTGATTTTTTCTGAGGATATTGTATTAACATTGTTTTGTTTTTATTGAACAAAACACCATTTTCAGAGGCATATACGGTATTATTAGCATCTACATTAATGGCAGTTAGATTGTCGCAATTAAAAAAAGCATACTCAATACTCCGCACACTATTTGGAATAGTGATAGAAGTAAGACCGATACACTCACTAAAAGCCTCCGCCCCAATATTTATTAAACTATTGGGAAAAGAGATAGAAGTAAGACTGCTACAATCGTAGAAAGCACCACTTTCAATACTTGTTACGCTATTTGGAAAAGTGATAGAAGTAAGACCGGTACACTCTCTAAAAGCAGCATCTGCAATTCCCACAGTACCGTCTTTAACATCAATAATAGTATTTTCCGGCATAGTTCCTTTATACTTGTATAATACATTACCGGCATATACAATACCGTTGGGTTGATTGTTGTACCAAGCGGTATTTTCAAAAGCAGAATATCCAATACTTGTTACACTGCTTGGAATAGTAATAGAAGTCAGACCGTAACAGCTTTGAAAAGCAGCACCTGCAATACTCACAGTTCCTTCTTTAATGTTATTAATAACGGTATTTCCCGGCATAGTTCCTTTATATTTGTACAATACGTTACCGGCATATACAATACCGTCGGGTTGATTGTTGTACCAAGCGGTATTTTCAAAAGCCCACTTTCCAATACTTGTTACACTTTCAGGAATAGTAATTGAAGTAAGACCGCCACAACCGGAAAACACAGAGGTTTCAATCTTTGTTACGCCACTTGGAATAGTAATTGAAGAAAGGTTACTGCAACCGGAAAAAGCTTCCCACCCAATAGTTGTTACGCTCTCCGGAATAGTAATTGAAGTAAGGTTTTTACATCCGTGAAAAGCACAAGACCCAATTGAAGTAACACCATCTTGAATTACCAAAGTTTTTATATTTGTCTTTTGTGAATCCCAAGGATATTCAAAATAATTATAATTAACATAATCCCTCATACTCCCCGTCCCGCTAATAGTAAGCGTACTATCTTTCAAAGTTGCTTTTACACTACTTGCTATTGGATAACCAATATTCCACGTTTGAGCAACACTCGTCCCCACCATCAGTCCAAAAGCCGAAATTAAAATCATAAATTTTTTCATTGTATGTGTTGTTTTACTTCTGTCCTTTTACAGAAGGTTTTAAGTTTGTTGTAATGAAAAATATGTCCTCAACAGAATATTTCTGTTCACGTACGCACACAAAAAAAGCACGGACAAAACTTTATTTTATCTGCGCTACGAGGTTCTCGACTACCTAACCAACCAAAATAAATGAGTAAAGCCCGTGCCAAAACAACACGAGCGTTTACGCCTTACTTCATGGCTGGTTTTGAAACTGTCGAGATTTCGCAACGCCAAATTCAGCTAAACGCTTTTTTCCATAAAATGTGCGTATTACATTACGCATTTTTTGTCATAGGCGGGTGGTTTTAGTGGTTATTTTTCTATTTTTATACTTACAACATTACAGCCGCAACGTGCTGAAAAGATTGGTTTAATTTGTTTTTAATTATTCCCATAGTTATTCAATATGCCATTTCTGCAACTTGCCATTTCCTTTCGGCATCTCGTAAACGGCTCATTGCCCGCACAACATCGCTAAAAGCTCTGTAATAATTTTTTTCTTCTTGTGTTTGTTTGGCTTTGTGTGCTCGAATATGTTCGGCAACAATTCGTCTGTCTTCGTCGGTAAGCACATGTGGCTCTACAACAAAATCTACTCCTTCCGGTTCTCTAATTATTCCCATGGTTATTTAAAATAAAAGTTAGGAAAATATTTTCTAATTAATTGTTGAGCTTCTTGTTCATAAATTATCATACGATGTCCGCCAATATGAACCGCTCCCAATGTTTTTTCATAATGCTCTATTAATTTGGTTTTAGAAAAAAATAAAATTTCACCGTCAAATCCGTATTCTTTTGATAGTTGGCACACAAAAGCAACCAAATTTCCTGCCACACCGTAATATTTTTTATTTTCTCCGAAATTAATGGGTGCACTTTCTATTAAATTCATCATCACATAACCCTCTTCTTTACTTGTACTAACCAATCCTTGTATTATTTCGGACTGCTGAGGTATAATCAACTTAAAAACATCTCTATCTGGTTGTAAATATTCTTTTTTCCAATCAAATTTCCAACCATTCTTTTTGGTTATATGCAGCAAATCGGGTTTGGAAAGCGGCAATACTTCCGTAGGGAAACTATCGCCGGTTACTACATTTTCTATCGAATGTGTTAGTTTATCTATTTCAAAATCAAGTTCTTTCATTTGTTATGTTTTCTGCTATAAAAGTAGTTGTTTTTGTTGTAAAAAACAATCTTTTTATCAAAAATGTGCGTATTACATTACGCTTTTTTTATCGTATGCGGGTGGAGTTTTGGTTTGTAATAGGGCAAATGTAGTGAATTTTTGAGATAACTCAATAAAGATTTTGCAAAAAACTGTAAAACTATATTTATGGTGTATTACAAAGATACCAAAATAAAAAAGAACCACTTTGTAGTGATTCTTTCGGGGTAGTTGCGGGAGCCGGACTCGAACCGACGACCTTTGGGTTATGAGCCCAACGAGCTACCAACTGCTCCATCCCACGATATATTTTGTTAATTGTTTTGTGAAACAACTCTTGTTTCAATTTGGGAGTGCAAATATACTACGTTTTTTTGTTAAAGCAAGTTTTATTGCAATAAATTTTCAAAAAAAAGTTTGTTTGCAGATTTTTTGTATTTTTGCATATCATAAATAATGGATTGCTTCGTTCCTCGCAATGACGTACAAAAGAGCGTCATTGCGAGGAACGAAGTAATCTACAATAAAACTAAATAAATGAACAAACGCACTGTTTACATAGAAACCTACGGCTGTCAAATGAATGTGAACGACAGCGAAGTGGTTGCCGCCATTTTGGAAAAAGAAGGCTATGATTATACCGAAGATATTGCGCAGGCGCAGCTTATTTTGCTCAACACCTGTTCTATTCGTGAACATGCCGAAAATAGAGTATTTCAACGTTTGCACGAAATTAAAAAACTGCGTGGCGAAAAACCCGATTTATTAATAGGTGTAATTGGCTGTATGGCAGAGCGGTTGCGCGACCAATTGTTCGACAATGATTTGCTTGCCGATATTGTTGCCGGTCCCGATTCGTATCGTCAATTGCCGGAATTGATTACAATTGCCGAAAATAGTAAAAAAGCTATCAATACGCACTTGTCTGATACAGAAACATACGCCGACATTATGCCGTATCGTGTTGGGAATAACCGCATTTCGTCCTTTGTTTCAATTATGCGGGGCTGCAATAATTTTTGCTCATATTGCATAGTGCCCTACACGCGCGGACGTGAACGCAGTCGTGATATTGCATCGATTTTACACGAAGTGGAACAGTTGCAAAAATCAGGGTATAAGGAGGTTACGCTTTTGGGGCAAAATGTGAATTCGTATAAAGCCTTAGAGGGTTTGGGCTTTGCCGAACTTTTGGAACGAGTGGCGCAAACAGTGCCCGATATGCGTGTACGTTTTACCACGTCGCACCCCAAAGACATGGGTGATGATGTGCTGCACGTAATGGCTCGCAATACAAATATTGGGCGATGGGTACACCTGCCGGTACAAAGCGGAAGTTCAACTGTTTTGGAGCGCATGAACCGGAAATACAACCGAGAATATTATTTGAACAGGGTAGAGGCTATTCGCACAATTCTGCCCGATGCCTCAATTACTACCGATATTTTGTGCGGTTTTAGCAACGAAAGCGAAGAGGAACATGCCGAAACATTATCGCTGATGCGCGAAGTTGGCTACGATTTGGCATATATGTTTAAATATTCGGAACGTCCGGGAACATTGGCATCGAAAAAAATGCCCGATACAATTGACGAAGAAACCAAAATCCGCCGTTTGAATGAAATTATTGCCTTGCAAAATTCTATTTCAAAAGCACAAAACCAAGCCGATATTGGAAAAACATTCGAGGTTTTAGTTGAAGGTCGTTCCAAGAAAAATGAAAATGAATTGAAGGGGCGTAATTCGCAGAATAAAACCGTTATTTTCCCGAAAGGCGATGCGAAAGTGGGCGATTTTGTGAAAGTGTGTGTAACTTCGGCTACTTCGGCTACTCTTATTGGCAAAATAGACAATTAAAAGAACGCAAATTATTTTTGAGACTGCGTCATTTTCCTTCTATCAATCCTACGCATCACAGCCTTTTCAATTTCCACTATAAAGAACACCGCCACGCCAAGCATAAACGGATAGCGCCAATAGTACAATTCAAGCGGTACTGTGCCAAATGCGTTGTTCATAAACGGCAAATATGTTACCGCACCTTGCAATATAAAGAGCAATCCGCACACCACCCACACGGCTTTATTATCGAACCATTTTTGTGTGAAAGCGTTGCCGCGAATTGTGCGAGCGTTGAATAAGTGGAACATTTGCGCGATTACAATCGTTTGCAGTGTAATGGTGTGTATCAACGATTCTTTCATTGCTTGTGTCATTTCACCGAGTGCTACCAATTGCGTAAATTCTCGTTCCAAACCAATGTTAATCCACAACGTCCAGCCACCAATAAGCGTAGAAACAAACAGAATACGCCATATAAAATAACCACTCAATAGGGGAGTTTCGGGCGAACGAGGCATACGTTTCATTGCACCGGTTTCCAATCGCTCGAAAGCCAATGCCAACGAAATAGTTACCGAAGTTACCATATTTACCCACAGAATTTGCACCGGAGTAAGCGGCATAATTGTTCCGAAAAGAATAGCTGCCATAATTAACAGAGCCTCGGCGCCGTTGGTTGGTAAAATAAAAAGGATTGTTTTTTTCAAATTGTCGTACACCCGTCTGCCTTCTTCTACGGCGGCAACTATGGTGCTGAAATTATCGTCAGCCAACACAAGTTCGGCAGCTTCTTTGGTTACTTCTGTGCCTTTTATGCCCATGGCAATGCCAATATCGGCTTTTTTCAGTGCCGGCGCATCGTTTACGCCGTCGCCGGTCATGGCGCAAATAATGCCTTTTGCTTGTAGGGCTTGTACCAATCGGAGTTTGTGTTCGGGGCTTGTTCGGGCAAATACATCGCAGGTCATCACAGCTTCTTGCATTTCCTCGTCGGTCATTTTTTCCAAATCCTTGCCTTGTAAAGCGGTAACACCGTCGCCAATGCCGAGTTCTTTGGCAATAGTACGAGCCGTGTCAACGTGGTCGCCGGTAATCATTTTTACGGTAATACCTGCGCCTTTGCATTTTTCAATTGCTTCAATAACCTCTTCGCGCGGCGGGTCAATAATTCCCGCAAGTCCTAAAAATACTATTCCTGTTTCAATATCACTATGCTCAATTGTTGTTTTGCTTTTATCAACAATTTTATACGCAGCCCCAATTGTTCGCTGACCTCGTGAGGCTATCGCCGAAATTTGCCGTTCCCAATGCGATTTCGCGAATGCTTCTTCGCCTTTTTCGGTTCTCTCAAATTCCGCCATTTCCATTAGCTTGTCGGGCGCACCTTTAATATATATAATGTTGTGGTCGGCTTTTTCAACCAACGTTGCCATGTATTTATATTCGGAATCGAAAGGAATAGTTGAGATACGAGTTGACGAGGTATTAGATACGAGGCTTTCGTCTGTCAAATCCTCGTTTCCTCGTTTCCTCGTTTCCTCGTCTCCTTGTCTCCTTGTCTCCTTGTCAACTTGTCTCCTAAACTTATAAAATAACGTAACCAACGAACCTTCGGTAGGGTCGCCGTTGATTTTCCAAAAGCCGTCTTCGTCTTGCACGAGTGCAGCCTCATTGCATATATTAAATGCTTCGATAAGTTCTTTTAAAACAGGCTCTTGCGCATAATCTACTTTAGGGCAATTTTCGCACATTGAGGCTTCGGTACTGCAATCGGCATTATTGCAGTTTGTGTGAATATCACCTTCGGGAGCGTAGCCCGTACCTGTTACAAAATATTCGCCGTCACGAGTTTCCAGCGTTTTTACGGTCATCTCGTTTTTGGTCAAAGTACCGGTTTTATCGGAACAAATAACCGAAACCGAGCCGAGTGTTTCAACCGACGGCAGGGTGCGCACAATACTTTTGCGGCGAGCCATATTTTGCACGCCAATAGAAAGAATAATTGCTAAAATTGCCGGCAAACCTTCGGGAATGGCTGCAATTGCCAACCCGATAACCGACATTCCAAGTTGTTCGAGCGTGTAAATATCGCTACGGAAAAAATAGCCGAAAAGGAAAACCAACACAGCACCACCCACAATTACAAACGAAATCATTTTACCGAATTTGGCAGTTTGTTTCAAAAGCGGTGTTGTAAGTTCTTCCACGTTCGACATCATTTGATTGATTTTTCCTAATTCGGTGTCGGCACCAATGGCAACCACCACGCCTATGCCGGTTCCGGCACTTACCGTTGTGCCCGAAAACGCCATATTGATACGGTCGCCAAGTTCTGTATTTTCCGCCAATGCGTGAATTTTTTTCTCTGTCGGGACAGATTCGCCCGTAAGCGCCGATTCTTCTATACGCAAATTATCGGTTTTCACAAGCCGTAAATCGGCAGGAATTTTATCGCCAGGGCTTAAAAATACAACATCGCCCACGGTCAAATCGGCAGCATCAATTTCCATACGTTTGCCGCCACGCATAACCTGTGCTTTAAGCGAAAGCATTTTCTTGATGTTTTCCAACGCCTTTTCTGCTTTGTTTTCTTGGAAAAATCCAATCGAAGCATTTATTACGGCAACAAGCAAAATAATAATCGTATCGACATAATCTTTTACAAAAAGAGTTATGAGAGCCGCACCAAACAATATATAAATAAGTATATCGTTGAAATGCTTCAAAAATTTAATGATTTTACTAACTTTTTTCTTTTCCGGCAAAAGGTTTTTTCCGTGTATTTGCGCTCTGCGTTTTGCCTCGCCTTCTACCAATCCGGTTGCAGTTTCGGTATCAAGTGAACGGAGAACATGCTCTACATCAATTGCATACCATTTTTTTTCGTCTTTCATATTTTTAGGTTTTAATACTAATGCTTTTTCATTCCACAATAATAGCAATGTTTTTTTAAACTCCGATTTTTTATCAAGAAATTTTCTTATGTATTTTTATGATTTTCCTCATAATTGCAATAAGTCCACACAGCTTGTTTTTTGTTGAAACTGCCATAATTAAAAAAATCTTTTTTTATTAAAAATATTTGCAGATAAAAAAAAAACATATACTTTTGCACTGCTTTTACAAAATAAGCGATACCAACAAACACTTTCGGGGTGTAGCGTAGTCCGGTCATCGCGCCTGGTTTGGGACCAGGAGGTCGCAGGTTCGAATCCTGCCACCCCGACAGAAACCGCTTATAAACACTTGGTTTATAAGTGGTTTTGTTTTTAGGGTCGGCGTTTATGTCTGCATTTACTTGTTTATCTTTAATGATTATTTTTACTTTTTTTTGAAACTTTCACTTTTACACATAAAAAACCGGTAACTTTCATATTGAATTTTACCGGTTAAAGGAGAAAAGAGGTGTAAAGAGCAACTACTCGTTTTTGAGTAGGTCAAAACCTTTGTCGTTGTAAAGCGGGAATTTGGTGTCGGCGGAAATCATGGTTAAGCCTTCGGCTATTGCTTGTGAAATTATAGTTCTGTCAAATTGGTCTTTGTGACCTTTCTTTCTCATACTACATTTTGATTAAGATTTAACCCGAACACATCTTCGTCTGTGCCGTTTAAGATAATTTTTCCCTTAAACATTCCCCTTAAACCTCGCGGTTTTATTCGGTGTCGAACGTCTATTTCTTTTGTCGTTCTCACTCTTTTTATTGCCGGAGCTTTTTTTACTGCTGTTGCCATAACTATAAAAATTAAAATTAGTTTACGATACAAATATACAACGTATTTCCAAAAAAATATTATTCTTTTCGGTAAAATTCAATTATTGTTACAATAAAAAAGCCTCGGCAGGAAAAAAATGCCGAGGCTGAATAGTATTATCGAAACCACAAGTTACGGCTATTGCTTAAAATTGCGGTAGGTGGGGGGTAGGTGGGGGGGCTCTTTCTAAAATTATATATTCATTAATGCCTGTTTTTTGTATAAAAAGTCCGTTCCCATTTCACTTCAACGTTAACGCTCCCATGAGTGGAACATTGCCTAGTTGTACTTTTAATTACTACGCGCTTATCTTTATATGTTGCAGATTTAACCGTTCCCATTTCTCTATATAATGCATCAACGTTGGTTGTTATTTGTCCACAATAATATATATTAGACGTACGTATAGCTTTTTCTAAATACAACAAATCAAAATACCCTCCTTCTTTGCTTTCTACTAAAAGCCCTCTTTCACAATCCATGTCTTTTAGCAGTTCTTTTATTTTTGCAATGTCGTCATTATTTTTAGGTGAAAAACGCTCTTTTTCGCAACTAATAAAAGTGGTTAAGCTAATAATGGCAATTAAGATTAAATTAACTCTTAAAAAATTCCCTCTACTCATTTGGCTTTTCGAACTCGCCCCGTTTTTTGAATGGTCTCTGGTCTCCATTGCCTTGCTTAAATTATTAAACTGTAACATTTTAAATCCCTAATACGTGACGGGCGCAACCTTTAATTAAATTTGATAGTTTTTTTGTCCCAACAGAGCTTCACACAAATTACCATTTGTCCCATCCTAAAATATTTTAGGACGGGACAATTTAAGTATTGGATTATTTACAAGATTGTTTATAGGGACTATCATTTGTAACATCTCTTTCATTAGTTATTCTTATTGCTTTTGGAAATGCATTTGTAGATGCTCCAGGACATAAAAAATACGAGTATGTTCCAGAAGGTAAAATAATGTCGAACTTGATAATTCTTGTACTATTATTTGTTATTGTACCTGATGAAATCGTTATGTTTTGGCTGAAAGCCAATTGTGTAAATCCCAAAAACATAACAGAAAGAATGATAATTTTTTTAAATCGTTTCATTTTATTTAAAATTAATATTTTTCCTTCTACTCGTATGGCTTTTCGTAGGAAATATTTCGCCCGTTTTTTAGAAAGTTTCTGCTCTTTCCTGCAAGATTATTTAAGTGCTCATGCAGTTTCACTTCGCATTTTTTGGGGAACAGTTGCAATTCTGTCTTATATTTTGTGGCGGTTTTCCCGTCGTCGGATTTTCAATTTTTGACAATAAAAAAGCGTGAAACTTAACTGTTCCCCGCTGTCTGTGGTATTTGGCGTAACCGTGGTATACAAGAAATCAAGTAAAGTTCACGCAAAACACGCAAACACTCGACTTTTTCTTTAGTATACCGTAATCTAATCGCCAAATTTTCAGACGGCAAAGAATAAAAGCAAAATGCTTTTTCAATAAAAAGTATCATAAAGTGCTTGTTGGCACTTGGTTTGTTTTTTTTAATTTTTATAATTGCACAAACTTACAATTTTTTCTTTGTTTCGATGCATAAATTTCACAAAAAATTTAATTCTGCTGAATGGGATTGGTTTTTATGAAAATTTTGTACATTTGCAATGGAAAAATTTAAACGAAAGATTATGACATTGGTAAGCAGCAAAGGGTTTATCGCCAATCAAGAGAATTTTTTTGACTTAGAGCCTGATGAGGATTTTTACAGAGTATTGCCTGCCGAAGAATTTAGGAAAAATTTGGTTGTAGTTTTAGAGAATGTAGATAAAAAATACGCAAGCAAAAATGTCAATTAATATTGTATTTTTGTGAAAAATTTTTACATGAAATCAAATCGTTACATATATATAATTGTATTGCTGTGCATGAGTTTTCAACTGAAAGCGCAGCAGGTTGATAAAATTTCTGCCAATCCGGTGTTTACAGCCGATTACATTGTGGGTACGTTTCAGCACAAAGAGGGCGAGAGGGAACGGATTACCTCGCATTTTGTTTCGCTTTCGGCTATGCTTAAAACGGGTTTGAATGAAAATAGTTTTTTTGTGGATTATGGCAAACCGCATATTGGCGTATCGGCGTTGGGTGGAGTTTTTAGCAATCGCGATGTGTATGGCTCGGTGTGGTCGCTGTACCCAACGTGGCAATTTGAGTTTTTTCCCGACAAACAAGTGGGCTGGAATATAAAGTTGGGGACAGGCTTGGCGTATTTCACACGTCCCTTCGATAAATTCGACAACACCACTAATTTTTTGATAGGCTCCAAAATTAACAATATTACCGAAATCGCAGCAAATGCGTGGATTGCGCTTGCGCCACAGTTGCAATTGCAAACGGGCGTTTCGTTCTATCATTTTTCAAATGCGCATGTGCGAATACCTAATCTTGGTTTAAATCAAGCAGCTGTTCGCATGGGTTTGATTTACAAACCGGACGAATTTTCTAAATTTTCAGCAAAACCACGCATAATTCAAGAGCCGGACAGTATGCTGCATAGACAATTAGAACTTTCATTCGGCAGGCACGAATTGGCGTATTCAACCTTGCCGGTTGACGGACCTTCGTATTCTATTTTCAAACTTGGCTACTACGCCACCAAACGCCTGCAACGTATTCACGAAGTAAAAATTGGACTTGCGGCAGCGTTTTACAACAGTTATTTTACGCAAATGAGATTTGAACAAGCAGAGGGCGTGAAATTTTTGCAAGCCACACAAACCAGACTTGTTGCCGGACATGAATTTTTAATGCGCCGTTTTGGATTTGTAAGCGATATTGGCATAATTATAACCGACCCGTTTTACCGACAGGAAATATTAAACAAAACATCATTTGGCGACCAATGGTTTCGTAGTTACCTTTCTGCTCGTTTGGGTTTGAAGTGTTATGTGGTGGGAAATTCGTTTTCGGCACAAAAAATAGCTTTGGGAATGTTTCTTAATACTCACGGTACTATTGCCGATTATTTGGAATTTAGTGCGAGTTTTGGGTGGTAATAAAGAAAAAGAGTTATCTTTGTAGAAAGAAAAAAGCAAAAGATTATGCAAACAATTAGTGTACAGATGTCGGATTTGGAATATAGCACTTTCGGTTTATCGAAAAATATATTTTTCTTTTCTGAAATAGCCGATTTAATTGAAAAACAATTAGCACGGCAGGCTTTGCGCCGTAGCGTTGAAATGGCAGAACGAAACGGTTTGTCGTCAATGACGATGGAGGAAATAAATGCAGAAGTAAATGCAGCGAGACTATGCAAAAGGTAATTTTAGATACTAATGTAATTGTTTCTGCACTTATTCAAAAAAGTTTCCCACACTATATTGTTTTCGATTATGTGTTGGACGGGCAAGTGCAATTATGCCTTTCGGAAGCCTTGTTAGATGAATATCACGATGTGCTTTTACGTCCGAAGTTTGCTCGAATAAACAATTTTGAGAGTAATGCCGAGATTGTATTAAATCGTTTTGCAAAAACCGCTGTGTTTTATGAGCCTCAAATTCGTCTGGACATTATCAAAGACAAAAGCGATAATAAACTATTGGAACTAGCGGACGAATGTAAGGCAGATTTTTTGATAACGGGCAATAGTGTTGATTTTGTTTTTTCGTACTATAAAGGTACAAAAATTCTGTCGCCACACAGTTTTTGGGATTATATCGGTCGAACTTGATGTATATTCACATATTAACTATAAAAAGGTTGCCCCCGACAAAATATGAACTACTTCACCAATAAAACAATCTGGATTACCGGCGCATCAAGCGGAATAGGGCGGGAGTGCGCTTTACAGCTTGCTAAAATGCCGAAGGTGTCGCTCATACTTTCAGCTCGCAGCGTCGATAAGTTAGAGAAATTGCGCACGGAATGTAAAAGCCATGGCGCACAATGCGAAATCTTACCCTTAGATTTGGAACAAACGCACACTTTGACTGAAAAAACGCAACAAGCACTTGCAATTTTTGGCAAAATAGATATTGTAATCCACAACGGCGGCATTAGCCAACGTTCCTTAGCTGAAGAAACCCCCATAGAAAACGACCGCAAAATAATGGAAATTGATTATTTCAGCACCATTATTATTACCAAAGCCCTGTTGCCCCACATGATTGCCCGAAAAAGTGGACATATTGTGGCGGTAAGCTCAATTTCGGGTTGTTTCGGATTTCCGCAACGCACGGCGTATTGTGCTGCCAAACACGCCATGTATGGCTATTTCGAGGCATTGGACATTGAAATGCGCAAACATACTATTGCAGTAACAATTGTTGCGCCCGGACGAATACAAACAAATATTTCCTACTCGGCACTGACCAAAGACGGCACGCCTCACGGCAAAATGGACGATGGACAATCCGGCGGAATGCCCGTAGAAATCTGCGTAAAAAAAATGCTCAAAGCCATTGCTCGCCGCAAACACGAAGCATTAATCGGCAGAAAAGAAGTGGTAATGGTATATTTATATCGCATAGTTCCAAAAATTTTTCATATAATTGCAGGCAAAATAAAAGCTGTTTAGGGGACGAGGGAATAGGAAACAAGGAGACGAGGAAATTTTCCTAATAACCTAAACCTAATACCTAAAAACCTAATACCTAAAAACCTAATACCTAAAAACCTAAAAAAAATGAAATACACAATCAGAGGAATACAACAAATAGGCATAGGTGTAGCCGATATAGAAACCGCATGGAAATGGTATCGTGAAAATTTGGGTGCAAACATCAAAATTTTTGACGATGATGAAACTGCAAATTTTATGTTGCCCTACACCGGCGGTGAAAAACAACGCCGCCGCGCTATACTTGCTGTGAATTTGCAGGGTGGCGGCGGTTTTGAAATTTGGCAATACAAAGGCAGAAAATCGCTTGCGCCAACGTTTGAAATTCAGCTTGGCGATTTGGGAATTTTTGCCGCAAAAATCGGAACGGTTGATGTGCAAAAAGCGCATGATTTTTTTACTAAAAAAGGCGAAAAAGTGTCGGCTATTGCAAAAAATCCACTTAGCGAAAAATATTTTTGGTTGCAAGACCCTTTTGGTAATTATTTTCAAGTAATACAAAAACCGCATAAATTTTCGGAACAAGGTGCAGTTACTAATTTGGTAATAGGAGCGGTGGTTGGCGTACCCAATATTGACGAGGCTTTGAAAGTATATCAAGATATTTTGGGTTACGATGTGGTGGCATTTGATAGCGAAAATTCTAAAAAATATGCCGATTTTGCTTCGGTAACAGGTGGAGCGGGAAGTTTTCGACGAGTAATTTTAAAACATTCCGAACAAAGAGTAGGAGGGTTTGGCAAACTTTTCGGACCGTCGGAAATTGAACTTGTACAGATTACTGACCGTGAACCGCGCCGAATGTTTGAAGGGCGTTTTTGGGGCGACCACGGATTTATACACCTTTGTTTCGATATGCAGGGCATGGACGCTTTGCGCACGTATTGCAAAGAAAAAGGCTACGCATTTACTATCGACAGTTTCGAAGCGCTCAAAGGCAGCAGTTTCGATATGGGCGATTCGCAAGGATTATTTTCATACATTGAAGATAAAGGCGGCACGCTTATAGAATTTGTAGAGGCGCACAAATTGCCGTTGATAAAAGGCTTGGCATTGAATTTGAAAAAGCGCGACCCCAAGAAACCAATACCGGCAATTTTGTTGAAAATGCTGCGTTTTAAACGATATAAAGAACCTCGCATGATACCAAATCAAACAAATAAATAATTATCATGCGAGCTCCATCTGACCTTTGAAAAAACAATTTAAAATAAACAGATGAAAAAAAATAAATTATTGGGTTGCGTATATTAAAATAAAAACGTACTTTTGCAGAAACTAATTAAAAATAAAAACTATGGCTCATAAAATTTCTGAAGATTGTATTGCATGTGGAGCATGTATAGGCGAGTGTCCGGTAGAAGCAATTTCTGAAGGCGAAATCTATTCAATTGACGCATCAAAATGTACCGATTGCGGTGCATGTACCGATGTTTGTCCAACAGGTGCAATTTCTGCTTAATCACTTAGTTTTTAGCGGAACACAATTAAGCCGACGTTTTATGCGTTGGCTTTTTTTTGCTTTGGAAAATAGGAAATATTTACAAAATTTGTAAGTTGCGACACAAAAGGTGCAGAGCACCGAAAATATTTGTAGCATTTAATACAACACGCAAAGCAAGGTGTGTAGTACCGTAATATTTTAATAATCAATTCGTTATTAATATTACGGTGCTACGCACCTCACGTTTACGATAATTGTTTTTACTACAAATATCTCGGTGCTCAGCACCTATACTTACAACGGCGAAGCCCTCAACAAAGTTAAATCGAAACATATACCGCAGGCGTGAAATGCAACTATTGGAAAGCGATTTCGACAAAGCCGTGAAACAACTAACTCAAAAAAATAGCAATGAGTATTAATGTTTGTTGTTAGTAAGGTGCATTTAATTGTTACTGAGAACAAAAGTAGGAATAAAATTGTATGAAATTTGTGTAATACGAACACATACATCGAACAGTTGCTGGTCGTGTCATAAATCAACTTATAATTTGATTTATGACACGACCCACTTGCTTGATAACCTCGTGCTTCGCGGTTAGTAGCATTGTTTTGGTCAGCGTCTCTCCGCTTTTAGCAGCCCCCTTATGCTTATGCGCCACTAAAATAAATGTCCCCGCAAGCGTAGGAATTACAATATTGATAAGCCAAATAAGCACACTCACTTGGAATACAATTGCCGCTTGATTAGTAAAAAAACTAAAAATAAACATTGCCACCGAGCCGCGTATGCCAATTTCGCCCAACACCGTTGTGGGAATAATGGTTGTAAAAAAATATGTGAGTGTTACGCCTACAAATATCTCTAAATAAGAGAGTTCGCCAATAAAAATACTGATTGCAATGCAAAATTGCATGCAAAAAACCGCATAACGCAACAAGCTTGCACCCATTAATGGCAACAATGAAGTGAGCGGATAATAGCGCAACACATTTTTAAATTTACGAAACCACGATTTGCCTACCATACGAAGCAATAAAACATACAACCACCGCTGCTTGCGAAACAATAAAAATCCGCACACGCCAATTGCAAAAGCTGCTACGGAAATATAGGCTGCAACGGTAATAATATTGTGTTGAGGCAAAAACAAAATATATAAAATAAAGCCCAACAAACCAAAAATCAACGTAGCGCACAATTGCGACAAACTGCCGATAAATGTGGCAAACACCGCCTTTTTGCGTTTTTCGGTAAGCACTACCGCCCGTCCGCCAATTTCGCCTATACGATTGGGCGTTACCAACGCCAAAGGCAAACCAATCAACACCCCCCGGAGTGCTGTGCGCCACGAAATAGGCGTAATTTTTAAAATCAACCACCGCCATTTATACACTTCCAAACCCCAATTACAGAGCATAAGCAGCAGCAAAACACTAATTACCGAAACCCCAAAACGCACATCAACAAATATGTGCAAAATATCTGCACGAATATCTTGAAATTTATACACCACATAACCCCACGCAATGGCAAAAACGAGTATTTTTACCGTCCACACCGCAGCTTTTTGTAAGGAATGTTTCGACATATTGTATATTTTTTTCAAAAAAACGCAATTTAATTTGATATTCATGAACTTTATAGCAATTTTTGCAAAAAATATCGAAAGAACGCGAATAACGCAGATGACGCAGATTTTCACGGATTAAATATTTTATAAGAGAAATTTCAGTAAAAATCTGCGATAATCAGTGTTATCTGTGTCATCTGCGTTCCAAAAAACATGTAATATATGTCATCAGTAAAAGCAAAAAAAAGTTTCGGGCAGCATTTTTTGAAAAATGAAAATATTGCGCACGATATTGCCGGATTGGCACTAAAACACAACGTAAAAAACTGCTTAGAAATTGGTCCCGGTATGGGCGTGTTAACCAAACATTTACAGGCACTTAACGTAAATTTAAAAGTAGTAGAAGTCGATAAAGAATCGGTCGAATATTTGCTCAAAAACAACATTGTAGAGCCGCAGAATTGCATTGAAGGCGATTTCTTACGTCTGCCTCTTACGCCTATTTTCGGTGGAGAACCGTTTTGTGTTATCGGCAATTTTCCTTATAATATTTCAAGTCAAATTGTATTTCGTATTGTTGAGCATCGTGCGCTTATTCCGGGCATGTCGGGTATGTTTCAGCGCGAAGTTGCCCGTAGAATTGCATCGCCCAAAGGTTCAAAGGAATACGGTATTATTTCGGTGTTGGTGCAAGCGTTTTTCGATACCGAATATCATTTTACGGTTGATGAAAATGAATTTCTGCCGCCGCCAAAAGTAAAATCGGGTGTAATTTCGCTCTATCGCAAAGAAAGTCAAACGCTTCCGTGCGATGAAAAAACATTTATACATATTGTAAAAACCGGTTTTAACCAACGAAGAAAAACATTGCGCAATTCGCTGAAATCTATTACTTTTGAAGAAGGATTTACACAAAATGAAATTTTTAATTTACGTCCCGAACAACTTTCGGTAGAGGATTTTGTTTTTCTTACACAACACACAATTAACAATGAATAATGAACAACCGGAGCGAAGCGGAGCTCGGCAAAGCCAATTAACAATTAGCAATAACTCTGAGGGACAACCTTTTCCAAAGTTTAGAACTTTGGAAAAGTTACAGCCGAGAGAACGCAAGTCCCCCAGAGGGGGATTTAGGGGGCTTTATTCCACCTGCATTACCTATTTTCGAGCAACAATGCCCAATCCGCAATGTGAACTGAACTTTTCAAACGAATTTGAATTGTTGGTTGCTGTTATTCTTTCGGCACAGTGCACCGATAAACGGGTAAACCTTATCACGCCTGCTCTTTTCCATGCTTTGCCCACGCCCGAATCGTTTGCGAATACTACTATTGAAAATATTTATTCTCACATTCGCAGTTGTTCATACCCTAATAATAAGGCAAAGTTGCTGCATGCTGCCGCAAAAATGTTGATTGAGAATTACAACGGAAAATTACCGCAAACGCTCGAAGAATTGCAGAAATTACCGGGAGTTGGGCGCAAAACTGCCAACGTGTTGTGTAGCGTTTTGTGGCATCAACCAACCATTGCGGTTGATACGCATGTGTTTCGAGTGGCAAATCGTATAGGTTTGACCAATGCAAAAACTGTTTTGGAAACCGAAAAACAACTGCTTGCCCGCACGCCTGCCGATGCGTTATATTTTATGCACCATTGGCTTATATTGCATGGGCGTTACTGTTGCATGGCTCGCAAACCGCATTGTGAGCGGTGTGGATTGACGGAGGTTTGTGGGTTTTTTTGCAAAAAACAGCAAAAATAAAAACCTGTCAACTCATGGGTGTTTCATATTTTTATTTTCACTTTTTGCTTATCAATGATTTTCCCCCAAATATACGACACCCCCCAAGAGCCTAAGCCAATAATTAACGCGAATGTTCCTACAAGCATAGGGATTTGTAGAATATTCGTAATGTCTAAAATAATTTTTACTATATAAAGACTTACGGTTGTCCATGTAATAACATTAGCAATGTCATTTATTCGGTGTTTTTTTGTTGATTTGTACCAACCCACGAAGTTGTCGTTTGTCGGATTTTTCTTTACCAATTGTTTAAAATAAGTACTCGATTTTTTGTGTTTTTTCAAATGCGCCCAACAAACTCCTCGAAAAAACAAAACACCTTCCGAATATGTTTCATGCCATTTTGAAAGTTTTAACCATTTCAAATCATTTTCAGCCTCATCGAGAACATTGAGTGCTTTTGTGTAATATCCCGCTTTATCTAATGATGCCACATAGCTAAAAAGTTTTGTGTGAAGTGCAAATTCACGGTCATCTTGACAACCGTTTTTCGATAAATCATTGAAAAAGTTTATGTTTTCCTCGTATTTTACGATTAATTTTTGTGCATCTTTTTCGGTGTCAAAAAATTCTATAAGTTCTTCTTTTTGTGTCATACCGTCTTTATCTTATTGGGTATTTTTTGTACTTAAAAACCTTTTCCTCAAAGCCATAAACCGCCGTATCAAACCGGCAAACATATATTTCGGACTCTGTAACACTTTATCGTGCACCGCCATGTAGGTAAAATACACGCCCAGCACAAATATAACCGCTGTAGAAATCCACATTCCTTGATATGCCGGTATTTCCGCTGCTTTCACAGAACGTTCGCCAAACATGGAAATCACGTAATACGATAAATAGAAGAAAAACGAGAAAATAATCGGTACGCCGAGTCCGCCTTTGCGCACAATGCTGCCAAAGGGCGCACCCACAAAAAACATAATAAAACAGCCCAACGCCAATGTGAATTTTTTATGCAATTCTATGCGGTGTTTGTTTATGGTCATATCTTGCGCTTCGTTATTGTCAATGGCGGTGGTTAGGTAGGTTTCGGACGAACGGGCATAACTCAACGCACGAGTGAGCGCCTGCTCTTGATAAGCGGCATTGAGCGATGAAAACACGGTGTCGATATTCACTTCCACACCCGTTTTGCTTTGACTGCGTGATTTATAAAAATACTGCGTAAAAAAGTAGTCAAACGACCGTTGATTGCGGTATGCAAAGGTTTCTTGCAGCGAGTCAATCGTAAACTGCAATTGCGCCACATTTTGCATTTGCGAATTGTGGCGGAATAAATCCATATCGGTACGGCTAAACCCGAATGACTCCAACTCAAACAAGGCTTGCTGTTTTGAAAATTCTTCTATGCGAAACGGATTTTTTTCACGCATATATTGCAAATCTACGCCACTGGTTACGTCTTCGTAACGACGTCCGCTGAAAAGCAGGAATTGCAAATAGCGTCCTTCGTTGGTAATTGACATTTGAGCCGAATCGGCTATAGTTATATTGGTGTTTCCCAGATTGTTACGATGGTCGTAAATCATTACATCGTACATCATATTAGTGTCGGGATTTTTCTTGGCTATTTTTATACGCACTTGGTCTAAATCGGTAAAAAATATGCCTTCTTTTATATTCATTTCGGGGCGTTGATTACGCACATCGTACATAAGCGACCACAGGCGCAGATTGGAATAGGGCAAAATATTGTTGGCATACACAAAGGCAAATCCGGCTACAAATACATTGAAAATAATCAGCGGCATCATCAAGCGAAACAGCGAAACTCCGGCTGCTTTTATGGCTATCAACTCATTGCTTTCGCCCAAAGTGCCATACACAAAAATCGACGCACACAAAATTGAGAGCGGCAACGACATTTGCAAAATATTCATAGTGGCAAAAAACAGCAGTTCCAAAATAATCGACCATTCCAAGCCTTTGCCCACCATATCGTCCACATATTTCCACAAAAATTGCATAAGCAAAATAAAAGTGGTAATACATAGCATGAGCACCAACGGACCAATGTAGGCTTTTAAGATATAGCTATCAATTTTTTTTAACCCAAACATATAATAGTTATTTATAACAATTTAAAGATTTAATCCCTAATCCCTGTTACCTAATCCCTAACTCCTAATTAGCCCCCAAACTTTTTTTCAATGTTTCCACCTGCAAATTCCACAATTGCTCGGCATCGTCTTTTTCACCGGGTTCCACAAAATCGGTAATTACAAACACTATATCGTTGGTAAGCGGGTCGATTACAATGCGAAATTCAAAATATTCCGCCTCGTCTTCGTCTTCCCACTGAAATCGCATGAAACTGAGCGCTTTTTGTAAAATCACACGAGCTTTTTGCGATTCGCCGTTCCACACAAATTCAAACTCTTGACTGCCCTGCTCCACATTGACCTCGTCGGCAAACCATTCCGAAAGTCCTTCCGGAGTAGAAATGCTTGTGTACAAACTTTTGGTTGATGCTTTTATTATGTATTCTAACTGAATTTTCTCTTTCTTCATACAGCTTTTAAATTAATGGGCGCAAGGTACGATTTTTTTTTGAGTAAACAAAAAGTTGGAAAAAGCAGATGGTAAAATAAATAATTGTATGACGAAACTCATAAAAAATCGCATTGTTTTGCGAAAAAAAACTATTTACTTTGTCTTGTTCAATTTTGAATAACTGAATATTAACCACTAATCACTAAAATGTCATGAAAAAACTATCAATCAACTATTTCACACTTCGCGTTATTTCTGCGATTTTACTCGGCACTGTTTTACTGTTTAGCAAGGCAAATGCTTTGCATTTTGTTGTAATTGTTATCGGGGTTCTTTTTATTGTGCCCGGATTGCTTGCTTTTGTCAATTATTTACTCTCTGCGCCCGAAAAACGCCCCGATATAGTGTATATGTTTGCAGGGCTGGGAAGTTTGCTTTTTGGTGTAGCATTGGTGGTGCAACCCGAATTTTTTGTAAGCGTGTTAATGTTCATTTTAGGACTAATTTTGCTTATGGGCAGTGTGGAACAACTTGTAATTCTACTGCGTGCTCGCAAATACGCGAAAGTTTCCGCATTTTTTTACCTAACACCATTGCTGTTGCTCACTACCGGCATTATTGTTGTGTTAGAACCTGCTCAATTCGCCGAATTTATATCGAAATTAATAGGTGCAATGTGCTTAATATATGGCGTAATGGAAGTGGTGTATTGGATAAAATTTAAGCGGAATGTGGAAAAAAGCGCTCATGTAACAGAGGCTGTTTAGTTTTTTGAAATATTTGTTGTACAACATATTTATATTTACCAAAATTATTAATCAATAAAAAAAATCAAATCATGAATGTATTAAAAAAAATTACGGTATCGAATATTCGATTATTTGCAGTAGTAGTTGCACTTGCATTGGCATCGTGCGGTAAAAATGAAATCACAGTGGAAAATGTAAAACTTAACCAAACCGCAGGGACGATTATGGTTGATGCAGGTTTTCAGTTAATTCCGACAATTACGCCAAATGATGTAAAGAACAAGAATGTAACTTGGAAATCGAGCAATCCGGCAGTTGCGACTGTTTCGTCCGGCGGTTATGTAGAAGGAGTGTCAGAGGGTAATTGTATCATAACTGTTACAACCAGCGACGGCGGAAAAACCGCAAATTGCACTGTAACGGTTATTCCTGCGGCAGGAAAAACACGGGCACAGGTGCAGGCTGCGTTTGAGGCGCAAGGCTATACAACGACTATAAGTCAAGACATAGCAAGTATGTTTATGCCTGCTTATCTCTTTGAAAAGGACGATGAAATAATCGAGGTAATTTTCTTTACAGATGCAGCAACAGCTGCGGTAGTAAAGACTCAATATGATGAGGTTGCCCAGCAAAACGGTTTTACCTGCAAACAAGACGGTAGAATTTTATACTACGGAACTCCGGCAGCGGTACAAATTTTCGAGGGGATTAAATAAGAGCCAATCCATTTTTACAATAAACGCAGATTTTTAATTTTTTGAAAATCTGCGTTTTTTTATCTGCGATAATCCGTTAAATCAGTGTCATCTGCGCTTTTTAGGCTATTGCCCCAACGCCGCATAAATCACCCGTTGAATATTTGCCCGCACACGCATTGTAGAAAGCAATTTATTGTCGGCATCGGGATTCACCCGGTTTGAAAGAAAAATGTACAATAAATCATTTGCAGGGTCAGCCCACACGATAGTGCCGGTAAATCCGGTGTGTCCGTAGCTTTGTTGCGATGTACATTTACAGGTATTATCGGTTTTTGTGGTGTCGGCTTCGGGGCGGTCAAAACCTAAGGCTTTGCGGTTGCCGATTTCGCAAAATTGGCAACTTGTGAATTTTTCTATTGTTTGCGCTTGCAAAAATTGTTCGCCGCCATAGCTGCCTTTGTTGAGTAACATTTGAAACACTTTTGCCAAATCGTTGGCATTGGAAAACAATCCGGCATGACCGCTCACACCGCCAAGCATTGCCGCCGCGGGGTCGTGCACGTGTCCTTGAATTAATTGTTGGCGAAAAATATAATCGTGTTCCGTTGGGGCAATTTGTTCTTTTTTATAAAAACGCAAAGGATTGTAACCCAGCGAATGTGCGCCCATTTTGTTGTAAAATTCCGTTTCGGTGTATTGGTCAATAGGTTTGTTGCTTAGATTTTTTATAACCTCGGCAAGGAGCATAAATCCCAAATCGCTATACACCATTGCTTTTTTAGGCAATAGTTTTGCGTCGAAAATAGCCGTAAACATAGTGTCTTTCATTGCCGGATTGATAAACACATTGTGCGCAACTTCTACGCTATACAAGTCGGTTTTTTTTTTTGAAATGGTGCTGTCTTTAAACGAAAAATTGCGTGTCAAATACAAATTATCGGCTAATTTATACGGAAACTCAGAGCTTTTTTTTCTACTTTTCATTCCCGGTTTTGAATAATCCACAATCATATTTTGCACAAAAGGCAGCCCCGACGGCAATTGCGCCTGATGCGTGAGTATATTGTAAAATCGCAACGTATCTTTATCGGTGTTCTTTGCTTGTGGCAAATAATCGGCAAGCACGGCATCGGTCGAAAATTTTCGTTCGTCGTACAATTTCATCAAACTAATTGTAGTGGCAGCTACTTTGGTAATCGAAGCAAGGTCGTACAGGGTTTCGGTAGTAACCTTTTGCGGCGAATTGTAGCTGAGCGTGCCGAATGCTTTGTTGTACACTACTGCTCCTTTGTGTGCCACCAACACTTGACAACCCGGCGTTGCCTTTGCTTTGATAGTCGCTTGCACAATACTATCTATTTGCATCAAAATTTTTTCGTTCATACCGGTTTCAAATGGTTCGGTGTAGCGCAATCGTTTTGCAGATTCGTATTTTATGCCTGTCCCTGCCGGTATTCCGCCTGCGCTTACCGGCAATTTCCCGCTTGCGGGCAGTGCGCCGAAAATTACTTGCGCTGTTTCACGTTGCACTTCGGCAGTAAAATCGTAGGCAACCACCACGCTTGAAATGTTGGGAATTGCCGCTTCCAACGAATTTAGAATATACGGATTGCCGTGCAGCACAAGAATAGTATTCGCCGCTTGCGCAATTTGTGTTACCATATCAAAATGCGCAGCATTCACACCATATTTGCGCGAAGCGTACGCCGAAGTTGCCTCTAAATTGACAATAACCGTTGTGTAATCTTTTAATTTTTTAAGCAAATTGGGCAATTGTGCAACAGCATTTGCCGGTGTTACGGTAAATTTTGTAATGTTCGTATAATTTTTTGCTATGCTGTAAAACGCATCATTTTGTGCATCGGAAAAACGCAGGTATGCAATTTTTTGAGTGTCTAAATGATTGATAGGCAGTTGTTTTTTATCGTCTTTGGCAACGGTAATAGCTGCACGTATCAGTTTTTTGTTGAGCAATTGCGCTTTTTCATTATTGAGGTCTTGGTACAAATTTTCAGTGGGAATAGGAGTAGAGCTAAGCGTATCAAGTCCTGCCCACGCTTTGGCAATCAAAATTTTGCGGCAACGCTCGGTTATAATTTCTTCGCTGATTTTGCCTTTCGCAATGGCGGCTTTGATTTCGGTTATTGCAAGAGGCACGTTTTCGGGAAAAAGCAACACATCGTTACCGGCTAAAATTGCACGGATTTCACGGTCGCCTACGGGGAAATTTTTGGCAACGCCTTGCATATTGAGCGCATCGGTAAACACCAATCCTTTGAACCCCATTTCGTTACGCAGAATGTTGGTAATTATTTTCGGCGAAAGTGTCGAGGGCAAATTTGGAGTTTTTTCCAATTCGGGCATATACAAATGCGCCACCATAACGCCCGTAGCATTGCGGTCTATCAGGTAGCGGAAGGGGTAGAGTTCAAGGCTGTCCAAACGCTGTTTTTTGTGTGGAATCAGTGGCAAATTATAATGTGAATCGGTGTCGGTATCGCCGTGTCCGGGAAAGTGCTTTATGGTGGTAAGTATTTGATTATCTTGCATTCCGCTCATGTAGGCATAGCCTTTTTGCGCCACATTTTCACGCAATTCGCCAAACGAACGGAAATTGATAACCGGATTATTCGCATTATTATTAATATCAACCGACGGCGCAAAATTTACGTGAATACCCATGCGGCGGCATTGGCGGGCAATTTCTGCGCCCATTTCGTAAATCAGTTGATTGTTGCTAATTGCGCCCAACATGAGTTGTTTCGGAAATGCGATTGTGCTATCTAAACGCATGGCAAGTCCCCATTCGCCGTCAATAGATATTAGAAGCGGAATTTTGCTAATTGATTGAAAATGATTGGTGTAGCGCACCTGCATTGTAGGATTTCCCTGCATAAAAATAATGCCGCCAATGTGGCTTTCTTTTATGAGTTTTTCCGCTTGCGAAAAATTACTTTGCTTAGGATTGGCATACACGGCAATCATAAACAATTGCCCGATTTTTTCGTCGAGCGTCATAGCTTTGAGCGTGCTATCGACCCACTGCGTGGGAACATTGGCAAACGGTTCTTTGGGTTTGGGTATTTCTTCCAAATATCGTGGCGTTTCATCGGGATTTAAAAATCCGTATGTAATTGCTACGAAAGTGATAGTGAAAAGTAGTTTTCCGATTTGTTTCATTTTTTGTATCATGATTAGAGGTTATTTGTTGATTTGATTATTTGGTTATTTGTTGTAGGGGCAATCCCTTGTGGTTGCCCTGTTAGATATTAATTGATATTCATAGATATTCGATTGATATTCAGTTGATATTTATAGATTTTTTATTGAATTTATAAGTTCTGATATATTAGGAAAATCTTTGTTGTTGTCAACGTTTTTTCTTTTAGCTATTTGTTCCACTTCTGTTACTTTTTCCCAATCGGGATTTGGAATACTCCAATTGTATCTTTGCAGTAATTGATATTTTTCCCAATATAAATTAACATTTTCGGGGGCAAGTTGTATTGCGTTATCAATCTCTTTAAGTGCAAGCTCATAGTTTTTTTGCAAGCCATAAATCCCTGCTTTGAGCAAAGGAATTCTATAATCTACAAGTTTTAACTGTTCGGCTTTTTCAAGTAAATTAAATATTTCATCATCAGAAATATTGCGTTCCCTCTGACGAGAATGCCAAATGGCTAATGCCAAATACAATCTGGCTTCTTGTGGATTTTCCTGCAAACGTTTTTTGATATAACTTTCTTCAACATAACTGCCGTGATTAAAATAAGCAAGTTTTACTATGTTGTTCATTTCTGCATCGAAATTTCTGTAAACTTCAAGTTGAAAAATTTTATTCATCAGAAGATAATGTTCGGCAGCGTTCCAAAAATTCGCATTATGGTTGTTATCTTCAAAAAACTTTAATGCTTGCTCGGCAAGATATTTTGCTCGCTCATAATTTTCTGTTTCGTAATAAAAGTTTGCTAAATCGTTCACTTTTAGTAATGTGGAGAAATAAGTATCTTTTTTAAGAAAATGGTCTGAATTGTATCTTACAAAGATATTATATGTTCTATAAATAAGTTCTTTGTAATAATTTTCTAATTCTTCGTCATCGCCAAGAAATTTTAAAAGGTCAATCTTTTCTTGCTCATAACAATCGGCTATTTGGTTGCTACAACTATTTCGAGCAAGCAAATTGACATATTTCAATGCCTGTCTTGCGTTTTCTGCTGTCAAATTTTCTTCCAAATTATAATAATATGCGGCAATAGAAAGATTTATATCGTCTGTTATATGTTGAGAATTGACATAATTCAAAGCCAATAAATAATCTTGTAATGCCTTATCCATTTCGCCCGAAAAATAATAGGCTCTGCCTCGTAGCAATAGAAATTCGGCAATATTGTGGGTTTCGTAAGTACTATGAGTTACAAAATTATTATCAATTAATTTAGTTAGGTCGGAAAATAAATCAGTGGGATTTTCGTAGTGGAATATTTTATTTTTGAAGTTTTCTGGTTTAGTTTTAATGTCAAGTTGATATTCAAATTCCATTTTAACGCGCTCCCAAATCAATTCTAAATTATTTGGGTCTTTTTCTAATTGTTCGTTTATTTCTTGAAAATATTTTTCGCTCATTGCCCGTATCTCTGCGAAAGAATACCCCGGTTGCGCGACAGCATTAACCGAAATAATCAAAAATAATATGTATAGAATTTTCTTCATATTTTCACTTATTAAATTCCCTTTCCACTGCCAATAATTCATTTTGCAATTCCTCTGCCGAAGGGAGTGCGGTTTTAATTTCGTCGGCAAGTTCTGTATAATTGAAAGTGCTCACACCGATAGGGTTGTTTACGTCTTTCAGCGAAAATTCCACAGCATAATTATTCTTGTTTTTACAGAGCAACATACCAATTGTTGGCTTATCGTATTCGGTTTTTACCAATTCATTGACCACATTAACGTAAAAATTCAGTTTTCCGACAAATTCGGGTTCAAACTTTCTGGTTTTCAGTTCAATAATCACATAACATCGCAATCGTGTGTGGTAGAACAACAAATCTGTCCTGTAATCATCGCCGCCTACTTTGAATGTAAATTGCCGTCCCATATAGGCAAATCCAATTCCCAATTCGGGCAGGAATTGTGAAATATGCTGCACAAGTGCTTTTTCGAGGTCTGTTTCTCTCACATTTTCGGGCAAACGCAGGAAACCGAAATCGTAAGGGCTTTTCATTATTTCATTGGCGAGGTCGCTTTGCGGTGCGGGCAAGGTTGCGCTAAAATTCGTAATCGCTTTCCCTTGTCTGTTATACAAATTCGTTTCAATTTGATATTCCAACACTGCGCGGCTCCAATTGTTTTCGATTGTTTTGTTGATGTAGAAGAGGGCTTGGTTGATGTCTTTGACTTTTTGCATTATTTTGATATGATGCCCCCAAGGGATTGAAATCAATTTGGAAACAACTTGTTTCCAAATTATATCGTTCTGATTTTCTGTGTGTTGTAAAATCGGAACAAGTTGTTCCGATTTTGTAGGATTACTGTTTTCTATTTGTTGCGCAAGCTGTGTAATAAATTGATTTTCTAATTTGGGAACAGTTTGTTCCCGAATTGGCAAATAAAATTTGTAAAAAATACGCATTGTGCGCAGATTTTTTGCAGAAAATCCCTCCATCTCCGGAAATTCCGCCCTCAAATCCTTACTCAACTGTTCAATGAAACCGCTTCCCCATTGGGCTTTTTCCTGTTTATCAACAATTTGCCTGCCCAAATCCCAGTAAAGCATAATCATTTGGCTGTTTACCGAAAGGGCAGCTTTGATTTGTCCGGTTTTGATTTGCTGTTTCAAATCGCGCAACCAGTCTCGATATTCGGAATGTTTTATTGTGTTGGTCATTTTCTTTTTTTTAATTTTATCATTTTCGTGAGCTCACGAAAATGATAATTTACATTGACTTTTAAGATTATTATTTTCTATAATATTTATAGTGAGATTCTAAATTGGGGTGCGGATTGCAGAATTTTAATTTGTATTTCCCTTTCAAAACGGTGGGTAATTTTTCATCTCTAATTTCAAATTTTACATAAATATTATTTTTGTTTGCCTCGCTTATTTTTAATACACAGTATTGTGGAATAAAATGTCGTCCGTTATTTTCAATATATTTGAGAACCAACTTTGTGTCGTTTTCTCTATATAATGTGTCTATTTTATCAAAAATGAAATGGTAATCATATAAATAACTTACTCGTTCTCTATACAAAAAACCTACTCGTCCTTTAAATGATTTGTTTGTGAATATTTTGTTTTCATTAACCTGAATACACAAACTTGTTGTAGAATCGGTTATAAATTCGCCTTTATCGTATTTTTGATAATCTATTGACAAAGCAATATCGGTAATGGTAATACGTGGCGAACAACTTGCGAATAAGAATACTCCACATACGATTATTATTTGTTTTATAGTTTTTTTCATCTTGCTAATCTTCAAAATCTTGTAAAAATCACGGTTCAAGACACTATTAAAACATCAGGCAATTGCCCCACCGCCTGCAAAAACAACTCTTTTTGCAAAATAGGCACAGCACACAAAAATTCACAACCAATTTCAAATTTTTGAGAAATTACATGCGCATTGTACAGTTTGAGTAATTGATTAACAGCAACTTGCATACCATAATCAAAACGCAAAGTTACAATATATTCAATCGGTTTTTCAATAATTTCAGCTACTGCCAAAGTCTCACGAGCAGCCTCTTTGTACGCTTGAATTAATCCGCCAACGCCCAAAAGCGTACCGCCAAAATAGCGCACCACACACACCAAAACATTGGTAAGTTCAAAAGAATCTATTTGCCCTAAAATCGGTTTTCCGGCGGTGTTGCTTGGCTCGCCGTCGTCGTTTGCGCGGTATTCGCTGCCGTCGTAGCCCAATTTATATGCCCAGCACACATGCCGAGCCGAGTGATGTTCTTTGCGTAAGTTTTCAATAAGTGGCTTTGCTTGCGTAGCAGTGTGAATAGGGTAGGCAAAGGCAAAAAACTTGCTGCCTTTTTCCTTAAAAAGTCCTTCGCATGGTTGCGTAATAGTTTTATAGCTGCTTTGTTGCATTATACCTGATTTTTGCCAAAATTAATGAACAATGAATAATGAACAATAAACAATTACGAAAAGTAGTAAACAAGTTTTTAGTAGGAGGCTGTCCTAAAAGTCAAATGATTTTTCCAATTGCTTACAATTTGTAAGCGACAGCGCAAAAGGTGCAGAGCACCGAAAATATTTGTAGGATTTAATATGACATAAACGTAAGGTGCGTAGCACCGTAATATTGTGATAATCTTTTTGTTATTAATATTACGGTGCTACGCACCTTACGTTTACTATAATATGTTTTTACTACCAATATCTCGGTGCTCTGCACCTTTGCTTTCGATTTGAAAGTTCTAAAATTGATAATTTAACTTTTAGGACAGCCTCAAAAACTAAAAAGTGTCTGTCCCAAAAACAAAAAAAAAGAGTAATTTTGCCTTTTTAATTTTTTAAATCTTAAATCATTAAATTTTTATAACTGTATGCAATTCATAAAAAAATATTTTTTCTCTATTGTTGTAGCAATCGGTATTTTTTATCTTTCAACAACCACGAGTTCTGCTCTATCAAAAGTGCCAAAAATAGAGGGATTGGACAAAATTGTGCATTTTTTGATGTATGCCGGATTTGCGTTTGTACTTTTATGGGAAAATTGGGGTAAAAAAGCAATCCTGCGGTATATTGTTGCTATTGCATTTCCAATTTTGTACGGTGGGTTAATGGAAATTATACAGCAATTTTTTCCTCCTCGAACTACTGATTTTTTCGACTTTTTGGCAAATACCGCAGGTGTTTTGGTTGGCTATTTCGTTGCATGGTGGTTTTTTAAAAGAAAAACGTCTGAACCATGATTTTCTCAAGATTAACAAGATTAACTTCGTTGAGCTCCGTTTCACTACGGTTGACAGGATTTCGACAACAAAATCTTGAAAATCCTAAAAATCTTGTAAAAATCTTGGTTCAAGACAAAAAGAAAGATAAAATTAACAGTAAAAAATACTTTCAAATGAATATAAAATTTAGAAAAATGGCTATAACTGCCATTACAACACTGTTTTTCGTGGGCATTGCCAATGCGCAAACAGAAGGCAAACGTATAGTAGAACAAGTGCAAAAATCGCCAACAGTGGCAACATACAAAAATCTGACCATTGTTTTAATCCATGGAAAAGATGTGGTGGAACGTAATTATTTGACATTGGAAGAGGCAATGAAACAGAAAAAAGTTACGTTGCACGAAACGGGCACGGTAAATGAATTGTCGATTGACAATGCTTCTGCGGACTATGTATTTATTATGGCAGGCGATATTGTGAAAGGTGGTAGACAAGACCGTACTATTGCTGTAGATATTGTGTTGGAACCAAACGCACAACAAGTTCCATTAAAAGTGTTTTGCGTAGAGCCAAAGCGTTGGACAGGACGTGGCGCAGGTGGTGGAACTATTTTTTATTCGTCTGAAAAAATGCTTTGCAACAAGGCATTAAAAACAGCCGCTCGAGTTGAACAAAATCAGAGCAAGGTGTGGGAGGAAGTGGCTAATTATCGAAAGAATGTTAGCAAGCAACTAAGCTGTGGTTTAGCTCGTACTTCGAGTTTGCAAATTACATTGGAAAATGACGAGATACAATTCCGTATTGCCGAATACGTGAATGCCTTGCGCCCCGCTTTTAGAGGAAAAAACGACGTGGTTGGCTTTGCTTTTTTTATTAATGGCGAAATTTCAGCAATAGAAACATTCGGCAATGCCGCTCTGTTTCGCAAAGTACAGAAAAAATTATTGGAAGCGGCGGCGGCTGAGGCTTTAGAGCAGTACGATGGAAATTTACAATTTGAAAAGCCTACCTCAACTGAATTAATCGTTATTATAGAATCTGCTGAAAATAGAACGGCAACGACTCGCCAAATTACAATTAATATGATGGAATACACAACGAAAACCAAACAAGGCACCGTATTGCGTAGCGTAAATACCGACGCAAGCGAAGTAGCTTTGCGTACCAATATTTTATCTGCCGAAAGATTGAAACTTGAAGAAAATGAAGAAGATAAGCAAAATATACAAATTGCACAAGATACACAAAATGCACAACGAGCATTAGACGAAATATCTAACAACCTTGTGTTTATTGTTAATGGCGAAATATTTGATATGATTTTTGTTGAGGGCGGCAGTTTTACAATGGGTTGCACAAACGAGCAAAGTGATTGTGGCGCCGACGAAAAACCAACCCATCGAGTGCGATTAGATGACTATTACATAGGCACTTATGAAGTAACGCAAAAACTTTGGAAAACTGTAATGGGAACTAATCCATCGGAGTTTAAAGGTCAAGGGTGCGAAAATCTTCTCCCTGTTGAAAACGTGTATTATCTCGATTGTGTGAAATTTTGCGATGCGCTCAATTTATTGCTGGCAGAGCAATTACCCAAAGGTTACAAATTTCAGTTACCCACCGAAGCGCAATGGGAATACGCCGCTCGTGGAGGTAAAAAAACGCAGGGCTATTTGTATAGTGGTAGTAATTCCATTGACGAAGTGGCTTGGTACGAAGAAAATGGAGAAAAGAAAACTCACGAAGTGGGATTGAAAAAACCGAACGAATTGGGCATTTACGATATGAGCGGCAATGTGTGGGAGTGGTGTTATGATTGGTTTGGCACTTATAGAGATAAATCAGAGATTAATCCTCGTGGAGTATCAGTAGCCTCACGCCGTGTAACTCGTGGTGGAAGTTGGGAAAGTTACGCTCCATTATGCCGAACAACAAATCGTAGTTATTCAACGCAAGGTTATCGTTGCAACTTTTTAGGATTCCGCCTTGCTTTAGCGAAATAAATTTACTAACCGAGCAACTTTTCCAAAGTTCTAAACTTTGGAAAAGTTATTTGAAAAATAAAAGATTACAATGAAATTCGAAACCTACCGCTTCTCTCCTGAAGTAAAACAAGCCTTAACAGACTTAGAATACAAACGTCCAACCGACATTCAATACAAGGCAATCCCAAGTATTCTCAAACGTGAAGACGTGCTTGCCATAGCGCAAACCGGCACAGGAAAAACCGCCGCTTTTGCCATTCCAATTGTGGAACGAATAGTAGCATTGAAGAAAAAACACCGAAATCCGCACATTTCGTGCGTAATAATGGAGCCTACCCGAGAGTTAGTAATTCAAACAGCACGAGTGCTGCGCAGTATCGCAAAATATACCGATTTGCAAGTAATTGGCTTGCTTGGTGGGGTGGAGCAAGACCCTCAAATTGCACAATTGCGCAAAGGCGTTGATGTGCTCGTTGCCACTCCCGGCAGGTTGTTTGACCTTATCAGTCAAGGCGAAGCCGATATTTCGCATTTGCAAATATTGGTACTCGATGAAGCCGACCACATGCTCGATTTGGGATTTATAAAAGATATTCGTGCGCTTTTGCGCTACATTCCACGTGATAGACAAACATTGTTTTTTTCTGCGACGATTAGTCCCGAAATAAAAGATTTAGCCTATTCGCTGGTGGTAAAACCGGTGCGTATTCAAATTTCGCCCAAAAATCCGGTTACGAAAAATGTAAATCATTGTGTAATTTCGGTTGCAATGGACGATAAACGGTTCTTTTTGGAACGATTTATCAACGAACACCCGCAAGCAAAAATTCTGGTATTTGTGCGCACCAAAGTACGTGCCGAACGAGTAAAAAGCGCAATGAAACGTGTTGAAATCGAAAGTGACACCATTCACGGCGATAAAACCCAGCAAGAACGCAATGCGGTAATCAAACAATTTATTGCCGGCGATTTGAAAATCCTCATTGCCACCGATGTTTCGGCTCGCGGCATTGACATTCCCGGAATTGAATACGTAATAAATTACGACATTCCCGAAGACCCCGAAACCTACGTACACCGCATTGGTCGCACCGGACGCGCCGACAAACGCGGCAACGCAATTTCATATTGCAGCAACGAAGAACAAGAGCTGTTTGCCGCTATCGAAAGTTTTTTAGGACAAACGGTGCAATCGGTTGAAATTGACAAAAAACAATATCAAGAAACGAAAGATACCTCGTTAGATACTAATTTGAGTATCAAGGAATTGATGAATGAGATTGAGGAGATTGATAGGAGAGGGAAGCCCCCTAAATCCCCCTCAAGGGGGACTTTAAGAAAATGATTTCATCATTTTCTTACTCCTCCCCTTAAGGGGGAGGTCGGGAGGGGGCTGAACTCACAAGCACAAAATTTCTGCCGATACAACCCAAGTTCCCTACTCAATTCAATACTCCGCCGGTAACCATTATTTTGCTTGAAATCAAAAAACTCAAATCCGTTGAGTTTACTGCCTATTTCATTAATTTTTTCGGCATTTTTGTAGGGACTGATTGTCAATGTGGTAGAAAAATAATCAAAGCCCAATTCTTGCGCTTTTTTTTGCGTAGCTTGCAATAAAAATTCATAGCACAAAAAACAGCGTACACCGCCTTCTTTTTCAGTCTCTAAACCACGCACGGCAGAAAGCCACGCGCCGTGTTCGTATTCGCATATATGCAATTTTAGTTGAAAATATTGTGCCAAAATTTCCAACGATGCAAGCCGTTTGCAGTATTCGTCAAGCGAATAAATATTGGGCATATAATAGAATAATTCAATTGAGTGACCGGCGGCAAGAAGTTGTTCAACCGATGCAGAGGCGCACGGGGCGCAGCAGGAGTGGAGGAGGAGGCGCATTTTTGCTGATTATTATCTGTTGATACATTACAACTGCAAAAGTAGTGATTTTTCTGAAAATTTTTTTGTATCTTTGTCGTCTTATAATATTCAAAACATTCAAACAATGAACACAAAAGGTATCTACATCGTTCTTTCGGCGGTTGCCATTCAACTTACGCTTGGTATTGCGTACATTTGGAGCGTATTCCAAACAGGTATTGCAAACAGTATTTTCGGCGGCGATAATGCTGCTGCCGGACTTTCGTTTTCACTTTTGATAGCCATGATGACTATCGGAAGTGTTATTGGCGGCAAACTGACTGCTAAATATTCCATTCGCCGCGTTGTTTTTGCAGGCGGAATTATTTTGAGTGCCGGCTTTTTCTTTGCTTCTTTTGTTACGGCAAACATTGCATGGCTGTTGTGGGTAACGTATGGTATCATGGGCGGCATTGGTATGGGTTTTACGTACACCACCACTATCGCCTGCGCTCAAAAATGGTATCCCCACAAGAAAGGGCTTATTACGGGTATCATCGTTTCGGCGCTTGGTTTTGGAGGCGTTATTTTTACACCGATTGTGGAAAGCGTGATTACTGCTTTTGGCGGTGCAGGCGTAGGCGAACCCAAGGCATTTATGGTTTTAAGCGCAATTTTTCTGGTAGTATGCTCCGCAGGCAGCTTTTTCTTAAAAAATCCTCCCGAGGGTTATATGATGGACAAAGTTGTTTCAAGCACCAAAGCAGCACCTCCTGCAAAGAGCGTTACGTCGTCGGAAATGTTAAAAACGCCGCAGTTTTATTTGCTGACTGCCACTTTCCTGCTCGCCTGCATGGGCGGACTGATGATGATAGGCTTCGCAAAACCCATTGCCGTGGCGAAAGGATTAGCGGAAACGGCTACCATTGGCGTTTTGGCAATTGCGATGTTCAACTCATTGGGTCGCTTATTTTGGGGTATGGTGTCCGATAAATTAGGGCGAATAAACACCCTCATTGCTTTGCTCGGTATCGCTGCCGTACTTTCACTTTTGGTCAACGTTGCAAATGGCTATTGGATTTACGTTTTAATTGCGCTTATCGGATTTTCATACGGTGGACTTTTAAGTAATTTCCCCCCGTTAACCGCCGACCTTTTCGGGGCAAAAAACATGGCAACCAACTATGGATTTGTGCTTTTGGGTTTTGGCGCAGGAGCGGTTATTTCTTCGCAAATTGCAGGATATTATAAAAATATTTCCGCTGCTGCAAATGATATTAACCTTATGTTTCCGGCATTTGTGATTGCGTCGTGCTGTGCGGCTGCGGGGATTGTTATGATGTTGGTTTTGAAGAAAATTAAATAAAAATTTAATTTTCTTCAAAAGTTTTTACCCTATCTTTAAAATCTTGGGAAATTTCTTTTGAAGTATTGTTTTGCCGGTCGTAACCGCATAATATGGCTATGCACGTACTTTTAACATTTCCGGTATTGTTGTCAACAATACGCTGCATCATTTTTACGCTCCTGTTTCCAATTTCTATTACTTTGGTTTCAACGCTAATATCGTCGCCGTAAAGAATAGGCGCTTTGAAATCACATTCGATGCGCACAATCACTTTATCTAATACCGCCCAGCGAATATCTTCTTTTATCTGAGATAAATAATGAAAACGCCCTATATCATAATACGAATAGTATACGCCATTGTTCACATGACCAAAAGGGTCTAAATCGGTCATGCGGATTGTGATGGGTAATTTGCTTTTGAATGTCATGGTTTTACAATTTTCTTTTTATTCTATCAACCAACGTTTTATGCCTCTTTCTGGTTGTGAAAATTCTACTCCGATTTTTACAATTTTTCTGTGGTCGGTAATAAATGGAATTGCGTAATCTTTACTGTTTATTTGTTTTAAGGCATCTTCGGCGGTGGCATTATCGTCCATTTTAAACTCGAAAACGTAAATACTGTCGGCTGTTTTTACAACTGCATCGGCTCTGCCTTTGTTATTTTTCACTTCAGTTTCCACCGATTGCCCCATTAAAGTGAATAGTTGCCAAAAAACAAATTGATAAAATTTTTCTCTCAACAATGCTTTGGGAATTTCGTCATATTTTATTGTGGCAAAATATGCTTGCAACATTTTCATTGTACCCTCAATGTCGCCTGCATCAAGAAGTTTGATAAATCCGTTTGCCGTAAATTTTGAAGAAGATGTGCCAAAAGACGGTGTAAACTGCGGTAAAAGTTCGTTTAGAAAACCGTATTTTACCTCTTCATTTGGAAAACCAAGAATAAATTCATCAAATTTATTATCATATTTTTTTATTGTCAAGTAACCACTTTGATAAAGCAAAGGCACGTAATCTTCACTTTCTGCTTGATAATCCATTAGTGAGTTTGCTCCAATGGCAACATTTTTTTCAAGCATTGGAACTTCAAAACCTGTGTTTGCAAGGTGTTTTACCAAAAAAGTGGGTGTGCCTGTGGCAAACCAATAATAGCGATATTTTTGTGCTGAAAATGTGTTTAACAAACTGAAAGGATTGTAAACACCAATTATATTTTCGGAAAAATGATAGCCGTTATATAGTTTTTGTAATTCTAACAATGTTTCTTCGTATGTTTTTTGCGTAGTTTTTGCCAAGTCTGCAATTTCCGGCTTAAAATTTTCTTCTAATTCTGTTTGTGTGATACCACAGACGCTTGAATATTTGCTATTCAAACTTATATCGTCAAGATGATTTAAGTCGCTAAAAACGCTGACTTTTGAAAATTTTGTTACACCTGTGAGAAATACAAATTTTAAGTGAGCATCTTCGGCTTTGAGAACGCCATAAAAACCTTTCAAATGTTTACGAATATTTTCGTTAAGCGTAGGGTCTTCCATTGAAGAAATTAGAGGTTTATCGTATTCGTCAATCAAAACCACCACTTGTTTTCTCGATTTTTTATGCGCTCGTTGTATTAATCCCGAAAAACGAATTGCCGGTGTTGTGTCTAACTCATCTTTTCCCCACACTTCCTCCAATTGTCGTAAATTTTTGTCTAAAACCGCATTAAAAGATTCAAAATCGGTATAACTTTCACGATTAAAGTCTAAATAAAAAACAGGATATTCAACCCATTCTTTTTCAAGTTCGGCAATTTTCAATCCTTCAAAAAGTTCTTTTTTTCCTTCAAAATATGCTTTCAAAGTGGAAAGAAACAAACTTTTTCCAAATCTGCGAGGGCGACCAAGAAAATAAGGTTTGCCGTATTGCACTAATTGATATATATATTGAGTTTTATCAACGTACAAAAAGTTGTTTGTACGCAGATACTCAAAATCTTGTATGCCAATAGGCAGTTTTCTTATTGTATTCATTTGGTTATTTATTTTTTTTTAAAGGTCAAATGGAACACGCTTACGCGGTTTCATAATCAATAATTTTACAACCACACAAAAGTAGTGAATTTATTTGAGTTTACAATTGCGTCCTAAATAAAAAGAGAAGTTGCAGATTAGTTTCTCATGGCTATTTTATGTTGTCAACTACGATAATGATACGAAAAACACAATTATTTTCAATAAAAATGATACGATTTGAGCCGTAAATATACGATAGTGATACGAAAAAATAGTATTAGGCGGGCTTTTTATTGACACACGGACTACTCTTTTACCACTTTCCTTACAACTTTGTCTGTTTCGACGGTTACTGTTACAAAATAAGTTCCTGACGGCAAACTGCTTATGTTTACAGATTTTACCGCACTGTCGCTTTTTTGCACTGTTCTGCCTTGCAGGTCTGTGATTTCAAAAGGTGTTTCTATACTGAAATTCAGTACATTGCAGGCGGGATTGGGATACATTTTTATTTTCTCTGCTGCAATATCGTCAATGCCTGTTGTTCCTATCGTTACGTCTGCGATTGGTATAAAACCTATGTTTGTGCCGTTGGCAACCGAAATACCGCTGTTGCTCCCCTGTTTTGCCCATACTGCCGTTGTTTCATCGGAAATTATATAAATATCATCGCTTGTGCCTGCCTCGTATGTGGTTGTGCCTGCTTCATTGTCCCACGCAACGATTATGGCATTACTGGATGCGGGTTGAACAATGCCATGGCTGATAACGCTGCCAAACCACCCGCCGTAGGCAAACAGAATACCGCCGCTGACAGTTGCTTCATCGTAGCAATGAATTGCATAGCCGGTGGTTGCCAAAATCATTCCGCCGCTGATAGTTACCGGCGCATTTTCGCTGGAAACCGCGGCGTAACCGGTGGTTGTTGAAACTGTACCGCCGCTAATATTCATCGTGCCGTTAGAATTGAAAAGCGGTACGCCTTCGGGTGCCGAAATCGTGCCGCCGGTAACGGTTACTGTTCCTGTTTCGTTGTAAACCCCTACACGTTCGGCTGTTGAAGAAATTGTTCCGCCGCTGATTGTTACCGTTCCGTTTTCGTTGTGCACTCCTGTGCCTTCGACTGTCGAAATTGTACCGTTACTGACGATTACCGTTCCTTTTTTGTTTGTAACCCCGTAACCCCATTCGCCTGTTGCCTGCACCGTACCGCCGCTTATGTCTACTGTGCCTGTTGAATTGTTATAAACTGCGCTGCCAAATTTGCCCGTTGACAGCACTGTGCCACCGCTGATGTTTACCGTTCCGGTGGAATTATTCCGAACTGCCGCACCTGTGGTTGCCGAAACTGTTCCGCCGCTAATGTCTATTATACCTAAAACAGCATTGCCGCCATCAGCCGTGTTTTCTACTGTTCCGCCGGTGATTTTAATAGCAGTTGCAGAATTGTTATAAATTGTGCCGTTTGTGGCAGATGTATTCGCGGATGTTACTAACGCTGTTCCGGACACGGTAATTTCGCCGTTACTGTTAACAACTGCTCTTCCGGTTGTGCCGGTTGCCTGCACTGTGCCGCCGCTGATTACTACGCTGCCGGAGCCAATGTTATAAACTGCTATACCGGTGGTTGTCAAAATCGTACCGCCGCTGATAGTTAGAGTTCCTCCTGTGCCGTTCTCAACAGCGTTATTAGATGACGAAATCGTTCCACCGCTGATAGTTAGAATTCCGCCTATATAATTAAGTACCGTTGTTATACAGTTTGGTGCCGCAATCGTACCACCGCTAATGGTTAGTGTTCCGTAACGGTTGGCAAGCAGTCCACCGGTTGTAGCGGTAGATGTAAGTTCCGCCTTGCATTCTATTGAAATAGCACTATTGTCTATCAGTATAGCACACGTCATAGAAGTAGAGGCTGTGGTTGCTTTCCCCGTAAGGGTAATTTTTCCCCACGCTGTGCCGTCAAAGGTAATTAACGGTGCGCTGCCGCCGCCCAAGTCAAGTACATCACTGCCGCCTGCGCCAAACTGAATGATACAGTCCGCACCTCCGGCATTGACTTTAATAAGGTCAATAATGTTTTGAAGGACAGGTTCGTTAGTCGTTAACGGTCCTCCGTTCTTGTAGGTGTTAAAGTTCGTACCGACTTTCGTAATGGTGTAGGTACTTTGCGACATTGCCGCAGTTATGCTCAAGCCAACAATGGCGAGCATTGCAAAAAATGTTTTTATGTGTTTCATACTATTGTAGTTTAGAAAGTTAATACATTGTAATTCAAAAACACAAAGATAGTGCTTTTTAAATTTTTTTCACCTTAAAATTCCGATATTTGCACTGTGCATCTTAAATTTTATTGCCACATTGCTTTACTACCCGTTAAAATACTCATACAGTTCAATTTGACTACGAATTTTTTTATCGGCATTTCCCATGTAATACGCATTTTCCTTATCATCGGTCAACAACCGCGCCTTCACATTATCATTCCATTGCAAATTAAAAATATCACACAGCGTTTGGTGTATGTGCGTGTCCATAATTGGGGCGGCAACTTCCACGCGGCGGTCTAAATTGCGGGTCATGAGGTCGGCACTTAGAATGTAGCTGCGTTCTTTGCCGCCGTTGGCGTGAATTATCATGCGGGCGTGCTCCAAATATGTATCTACAATGCTGTGAACTTCAATGTTTTCACTCAAACCTTTAATTTGTGGTTTGAGGCAACATGCTCCTCGAATAATTAAACGGATTTGTACGCCGGCATTGCTCGCTTTGTACAGTTTTTCAATCAGTTTTTCATCGGTCAATGAATTGAATTTGCCGTAGAAATATGCTTTTTTCCCTTTCTTGGCATTTTCAATTTCGGTGTGCACCATGTCGTTGATTGCCTGCCGCAAATCGTAGGGGGCAACCATCAAACAATTGTATTCTTGGCGTTTGTGCGTATGTTCCAAGTAATCAAACAGTTTGCGAGCATCGGCAACTATTTTTTGATTGGCGGTAAACAAACCGAAATCGCAATACAACGTAGCGGTGTTTTCGTTGAAATTTCCGCTGCCAATATAGGCGTAACCTTTAATTTTCCCGCTGCCTTCTTTGCGTTCCACAAGGGCTACTTTGCTGTGTACTTTTATGCTTTCGAGCGAATACAAAACCTTTACTCCGGCTTCCTGCAATTCGTTTGCACTGCTTATGTTTTGTTCTTCGTCGAAACGGGCTTTGAGTTCTACCAATACGGTTACTTTTTTACCGTTTTTGGCGGCGTTGCACAGCGTGCGAATTACTTTTGAGCGCGAAGCCGTGCGATAGAGCGTTATAAAAATACTTTCCACACTTGGGTCAATGGCGGCTTCACGCAGAAAATCAATAAAATGCGTAAACGTGTGATAGGGGTAATACAGCAAAATATCGCGCTGCTTGATAACCGACAGAATACTCGAAAATGGGTCGATTGCCCGGTGCGCAATTGCCTGTTGTTTTTCGTTTTCCAAAGCAGGATTGATTTTCGGGAATTTCATTAAATCACGCATTAAATGATATTTGCCGCTTGCAACCAATTGTTGCGGTTTTTTCAGTTTGAATTTGTGCGCCAGCAATTTGAGCACATCGGCAGGCATTTCGCGGTCGTGCGTGAGGCGAATAACCCGTCCGTGCTGCCGTTGCGAAATTCCTTTGTTCATTTTTTCTATGAAACTTTTGCTCACATCATCGTCGAGCGTAAACACCGCATCGCGAGTAAATTTGAACGTATATGCCTGAATACTATCGTAATTAAACATGAAAAAAATGTCGTCTAAAAACAATTGTATAATATCGTCAACGAAAATAATGTCGGTGCGCCCCTGCGAAGAGGGTAAAACTACAAAGCGAGGACTGTCTTCGCTCACAGGAGCTTCAATAATTGCGTAACGAGCAGTGTTTTTTTGAGTCATTTTTACGGCAAGGTAAATTTTGCCGTCGGCTAAAAATGGCAGGTCTATATGTTTGCGCACTATAATTGGCACTAAACGTATGCTGATAATCGATGAAAAATATTTCGTACAAAATTGCCGTTGCTCGTCGTTCAATTGCGTATTGTCAATCAAAAAAATGCCTTTTTGTTCCATTTCGGCACGAATTTCGGCATACGTTTGACTAAACTGATTTTGTGCAATTCCGATTTTTTTGTACAATGTTTGCAGCAGTTCGGCAGGGGAGTAGCCGCCGCTTAAAATCTCGTGTTTGGAACCTTTTATATCGTGCAGGCGCAGCAGTGTAGCCATGCGAACTTTAAAAAATTCGTCTTGATTGTTCGAGAAAATTCCCAAAAATCGTAGGCGTTGCAGCAGGGGAACGGTTTTGTCCTGTGCTTCTTGCAGCACTCGCTCGTTGAAAAGCAGCCAGCTTAATTCTTTGTTGTTGAAGGTGTTCATTTCGTTTGTTTAAAACGTGCTAAAAGTAATTGTTTTTGCGATACGAAATGTTACAAATTGCAAGAATCTGTTTAAAATTTATTTCTTCGTGTCTTTTTGTCTTCGTGCCTTCGTGTTTATTTTTTTAAGCGCAAGCGCATTTTAGTGAACACGAAGACAGAAAGACATGAAGACACGAAGTTTATATTCGAATAGCTCTGCAATATTTATTTTGATTAAATTTTAAACAGACTCTAAAAGTATAGGTTATTTTTCAATCCGTATTCCTATGGTTTTCAATCCATTGAACACTCTGCCTTCATCGCTTGTGAATGTAAACGATTGAGCCTCTTTTGTGAAATATGTGTTGGAAAGTATTGGAATTTCGTACTTCCACAGGCTATCGGTTTTGGTTGCCAAAAAATTACCTTTCGCATCAAAAAGCGGTATGCCAATAGATACGGGTATAAACGATTGTACATCATTTCGACTGTGCGAAAACGTTACTACCAATTGCGTAAAATCAATTTGATTACCGTGCGTAATTGTTAGATACACATTGTGAGGAACTTGGTCGTTATCGTTCTCATACACAAATGTTTGGTTAATGCTGCCGGCAACGGCAACGGATTGTTCAAAAACGGTTTGTTTTGGTGTTTGGCACGATGCAAATATTATGCACAATGTAAGATAGATAAATTTTTTCATTTTGATATTCATAGATATTCGATTAAAAAGCCCCCTAAATCCCCCTCAGGGGGACTTTTGGAACTGTGGTTTAATATTTAGATTATTTCATTATTGTATCTTTTATTTATTTTGTTTGCCGAGCTTCAGCAAGTCCCCCTTGAGGGGGATTTAGGGGGCTTTTTCCTCCCTCTTTGCCTCCTCCCAATACTCGTCCATTTCCGCCAAAGTCATTGTATGCAAATCTTTCCCCTGCGCTATGGTTTTCGATTCCAAATATTCAAAACGGCGTTTGAATTTTTTGTTTGTTCGCTCAAGCGCAGTTTCGGGGTCTATACCATATAAACGTGCAGCATTGACCATGGAAAACAAAAAATCGCCAAATTCATTTTCTATTTTTTCTTGGTTATTTTCAAGTGTCATTTCGTGTTTGAGTTCGGCTAATTCTTCCGTAACTTTGTCCCACACCTGCTCTTTGTGTTCCCAATCGAAACCAACGGCGCGGGCTTTTTGTTGCATACGGGCAGCTTTTACAATTGCCGGCAAGGAATTCGGCACTCCGCCAAGCACCGATTTCGGACGGCCTTTTTCCTTCATTTTCAATTGTTCCCAGCGTTCTTTTACCTGCTCTTGATTTTCAAGGTGTTCTTCGCCAAACACGTGCGGGTGGCGGTAAATCAGTTTTTCGCAGAGTGAATTTATCACATCTGTTACCGTAAAATCACCGGTTTCCGAAGCTATTTTTGAATAAAACACAATGTGCAAAAGCACATCGCCAAGTTCTTTTTTTACTTCATCGGGTTTTTGTTCCAAAATTGCATCTGCCAATTCGTAACATTCTTCAATAGTCAAATTGCGCAACGTTTCAAACGTTTGCTTTTTGTCCCACGGACATTTTTCGCGCAATTCGTCCATTATGTGCAATAGGTGTTCGAATGATTTGCTTGCGGTTTTATAATCTGTCTTTGTTATGATATTCATAGATATTCAATTGATATTGAGATATTCAATAGATTTTGCCTTATTTTTATTTAATTAACGAGCCAGCCATAACACGCAAAATAATTACATAACTGCCAATGACTTTGTACACAATTGTCATTTTTTTGAAATTTATTGTGCGAACATCGGCACCATAAGTGAAGATTAAAAAATCGTTTTGACTGTATGCAAATAATTTTCCGGTAGTTTTTAATGTATCAATCGTATCAAGCAAGTCATTAAAATATTTTACCGCTGTATTGGGCGAAAGTATTTCAAAGGCAATGTACTCATACACATTCTGCAAATCTTTTTCGGCTTGTTCGGAATACCAAATTTCACACGTTTCCATAACTCAAATTGCAGAAAGATTGTGATTCACAAGCGATTCATTCAGTTGAGGACGAATATTTTCGCCGTAAAAACCCACCAAACGCTCAGCAAGAGTACCAAAAACTTCATTGTGAGAATACAAAATAGGCTCGCCGTCGGCTCGAAAACGTACTCCGCACATCTCTAACTGCTCTTTGACAGACATTGCTTGCAATTCCTCCAAAGTTGGTTGTTCTAATATCGCTGACATAATAGTTTTGTTTAAAAATTGTAGCACAAAGATATAACTTTTCTTCAAAAAACCAATTCAAAAGTAAGAGCGAAAAAATTTTAACTTCGTTGAGGGCTGCGCCGTTCGCCCCTACAAATCAAAAAACCTTTCCAAAGTTTCGAAACTTTGGAAAGGTTAGCGTTGTTAAAATATTTTCAAAATTAGCAAGATTAAAAAATCCTGAAAATCATTTCAATCTTGAAAAAATCTTGGTTCAGACAAAAGACAATTATTTTGCGAGTACACTGCGTATTTGTTGTGGTAGGAATTTGTAATGCATACCGACGTTGGCTGCTTTGTCATCGTTTCTATAAAACATCAAGCAGTATGCGGAGTTATCTTCTTTCGATTTTGGTGTACTACTCCAATATAAGATAACATTACTATTATTCCTAAAAATAACAGGAAAGAAAAGAGAGGTTCCCTTAGATTTATCGGTAAATTTCCAGCCAGCTACACCGTTTTGAGTAGTCTTTTCGTTTGTTACTTTTTCAGTATCGAACAAACTTTCTTGTTCTTCTTTGGTTGGTACTCGCCAACCAGCAGGGCTTGGGTCATTCGCTTTTTCCCATGTTGTGCCATTGGGGTTATCGTCCCAATTAACTTTTGTAGTATCGGTATCATTCCACGCCTTAGTGTGATTCCATTGGTATCTCATTCCTACACTTTCGGGTTTTTCTGTAAAAGTACCAAAAGCATCAACATTACGAGTAGCCCATGTTACACCATTAATTACTACACCGACATCGGTAATTTTTTGGTCGGTTGGTTTCGATTCATCGTCTTTACAAGCATTAAACACCACACTCGCCAATCCTAAAACAGCAAGTAAACTAATTTTTAAAAAAGTTGTTTTTTCCATTTTACGTTTTGTTTTACTTCCGTCCTTACGCGGAAGGTTTTAAATTAAATTTTGTTTATGAAAAAATTGTCCTCAACAGAATTTTTCTGTTTCCATACGCACATAAAAAAAGCGTGGGACTAACTTACCACGCCCATAAGGTACGACCAAGCACCCGACACTGACAAATAAGACAAAACCCACGCAAACGTAGGCATTACTTATACTTACCAGTATCTTATTCTGTGCTTTTTTAATTTGGTCGTTTTAATGGGCAAAGAATAAAGCAAATGCTTTTTCCAAAATTAAAATGTGCGTATTACATTACGCTTTTCTTATCATAGGCTACTATTTTTATCGTTTTATATATTTCCTTGTCAACTTGTTAACTCGTTAACTTATCAACTCGTCAACTATTTACAGCAAATCCCTCTCTTTCTCCGCCTCACTCTCATAAAACCGCACAGTAATTTTCGTATGTTTATCCACATGCGAAAAATGCGTTTTAAAACTATTGTTCGGCAGGGCAATTTCCATAAAACCGCTAAAACTGAACAATGCCATTATTGAATCGCGTCGCTCAAAATCGTTGTAGTTCACGGCAATTTTATCTGTGGTGGTTTGCGGACGCATACTGCCCACTCGTATAGAAAATGGTCGTTTTTTTCGAGCATGTTCAAATTCTTGTTTCGTAATATTGGTCAAAGCATTGCCATAACCGTCGAAAAATATAATTTCGCCTTGCAAACCGTCGGGTGTAAGCCCCGGTAAACTAATTCTTCGTCCTTTTTCACATTCCACCCGTTCGCCTAAATGATTGGGTTGCATACCCATAGCCAATTTTCCCAAAGCATCTATATAAATTTCGAGTTCGGGAAAAGCGTTGAATTTATCGGACGAAAGCGCCGAGGGGAGCGCATACACATTCGTGGGAATTTCGTTGAAAATCATTTCCCACACGCCATTGTTGGGACCTATAAAATAGTGGTTTTTATACTGGAAACAAATATGCTGTACGTGTTGCAGGTTAGCCAATTTTCCGCCAACGGCAAGCACGTGAATGGAATTTACCATAAAAAAATGATATGAATTTTGGAGAGCCAACGCCGCTTTTGCCGGTTGCAAAGTGTCTATTTGATGCGAAATATCGACCAACTGCACACCCGGAATGCGCGACACCAAACGTCCTTTGAAAGCTCCGACGTACAAACCGTCGGTTCCCCAATCAGTAGTCAATGTTACCGTTATCATATACTCATTTTTTTACAAGGTTGCAAGATAGAAATTTTTCGATAGATTACAAGCAAAAAACGAGAAAAATTAAAATAAACTTCGTGTCTTCATGCCTTTCTGTCTTCGTGTTCACAAAAAAAATGCGCTTGCGCTTAAAAAATAAACACGAAGGCACGAAGACAAAAAGACACGAAGAATAAATTCAAATAAAAATCAAACAAATTTTTAGGTTTTTGTGTAATTTTGCGCAGTATTAAAAAAAATCAAACCATGACCGAACATTCCATTCTTTTAGAGGCTCTCAATCCGCTTGATATTTTTGGCGTGCAAAACGAAAAAATTGATGCAATTAAAAAATATTTTCCAAAACTGAAAATCATAGCGCGCGGCAACGAAATAAAAGTGATTGGCAGCAAAAAAGAATATGAGCACTTTGCAGAACAGTTGCAATATATTGTTGCACACGTGCAAAAATATCATGGTATTTCGGTGGCGCACATTCACGATATGTTGCGGGGAAATCAAAAAAACGAATCGCTGTTTGATAACGAAAATCCGAACAACGACACCTTGTTTTTTGGTAATAACGGCAAGCCAATAAAAGCCCGCACGCCCAATCAAAAGAAATTGGTGGCATTGAACGATAAAAACGATATTCTGTTTGCCATTGGACCCGCCGGAACGGGAAAAACGTATACTGCCGTTGCTCTGGCGGTGCGGGCACTACGTAACAAAGAAGTCGAACGCATTATTTTATGCCGTCCTGCGGTGGAGGCTGACGAAAAACTTGGTTTTTTACCCGGCGATATGCGTGAAAAATTAAATCCGTACCTGCAACCCTTGTACGATGCCCTGCAAGCAATGATGCCGCCCAAAAAACTACAAGATTTGATAAGCGACAACGTTATTCAAATTTCCCCTCTTGCCTATATGCGTGGACGCACGCTCGACAATGCCTTCGTAATTCTCGATGAAGCACAAAACGCCACGCTCAACCAACTCAAAATGTTTTTAACCCGCATGGGCGAACGGGCAAAATTCATAATTACCGGCGACATTACCCAAATTGACCTGCCCGACAAAAACCGTTCGGGGTTACAAATAGTACTTTCGCTTTTCAAAGACAGCAAGGGGATTGAAACTATTATGTTTGAAAATAAAGATATTGTACGGCATCGGTTGGTGGCGCATATTATTGATGCGTTTGATACGATAAAAGCCCCCTAAATCCCCATGAAGGGGGACTTGCTGAAGCGCGAAAGAGTTCGTGCGGACATTTTTAAAATAAAATATTTTACTGAAAAGTTGTATAATCATACAATTATATTTATATTTGCACAATGAAAAGAGAAATTATTGCTTATAAAAGCTATTATAATGAATTTATAAACAGCTTAAATGAAAAGGAAAAACAAAAACTTAAATATATTTTGTTATTGCTTGAAACAAGCGACCGTATGCCTGTGAAATTTATGAAACTCATACGAGATGGATTGTTTGAGTTAAGAATGGAATATAACGGAAATATTTATCGTTTGTTTTTTATTTTCGATGGGGATAGAATTGTAGTATTATTCAATGGTTTTCAGAAAAAAACACAAAAAACGCCATCGGGAGAAATAGAAAGAGCATTAAGATTAAAAAATGAATATTATGAGCACAAACAATCCCTTAATAACGAACATTAGCGAGCAACTTGCAAAAGAATTTGGAGCGCACGGCACACCCGAAAGAGCAAAATTCGACGAAGAGGCGTATGCTTTTTACACAAGTCAAATATTACTCGACACTCGCAAACAATCACGATTGACACAGGCTGAACTTGCACAAAGAATCGGTGCTGATAAATCGTATATTTCTCGCATAGAAAAGGGAATCATTAATCCAAGTGTTGCCACATTTTATCGTATAATTGCGGCTTTGGGGCGTAGTGTGGAAATAATGCCGGCTTATGGGGTTGCCCGCGGATGAAATTTCATAATAGCATCGTGCAAATGCTGCTTATTAATATGCGTATAAATTTCGGTTGTGGTTATTGATTCATGTCCGAGCATATCTTGTACGGCACGTAAATTTGCGCCGCCATCGACCAAATGCGTGGCAAATGAATGGCGGAACGTATGCGGACTGATATTTTTTGTAATTCTGGCTTGCTGGGCGGCTTGTTTTATAATCAAAAACACCATTACCCGTGTCATTTTTTTGCCTCTGCGATTTACAAACACAATATCTTCACTGCCTTTTTGAATAGATTGATGATTGCGCGTTTGCTCAAAATAGCCTTGAATTTCGAGCATTGCTTTGTTACTCACGGGAATTAAACGTTCTTTATTTCCTTTTCCAATTACTCGAACATAGCCATATTCAAACATTAAGTTGCTTATGCGTAAATCCACCAATTCGCTCACACGTAAACCACAGCTATACAGGGTTTCAATAATTGCCCTGTTGCGCTGTCCTTCGGTTTTGCTGTAGTCAATTGATTGTATCATGCGGTCGATTTCGGCAATTGAAAGTACTTCGGGAATGTGACGAACTGTACGAGGCAAATCAATATGTTCCGTTGGGTTGATTTCAATATAATTTTCTCGTTGCAAAAATTCATAAAAACTACGCAAACCCGAAAGTATGCGAGCCTGCGATGTTGCCGCTATTCCAAATGAATTGAGCCACAGAATAAAAGAACGCAATATGTTTGCATCGCCCTTTTGCAACGGAGTGTTCATATCGTGTAAAGCAATAAATTCTGCCAATTTATTCACATCGTGCACGTATGCCTCAATGGAATTAGGCGAAAGTGATTTTTCCAATTGGAGGAATTGGGCGAATTCTTGTATTAGGTCGGAGTTTTGCATAGTTTTTTTAGCACGCAGATGACGCGAATTAAACGGATTTTCGCAGATTATTTTACCATTAATTCCGTATTTGTAACCCACAAACCAAAATATGGATTTCGTGAATCGGTGCGTTTTAATAAAATCAAGAAGTCTTTGTCGAAAATCATTTTCTTGGGTTTTTGTATTATTTCTTCCTCTTCCTCTCGTCGTGATAATGAATCAACCATCACTACCGCTTCACTTTCAATTTCCGCACCGCTTTCGTCTAAAAGAAAAGCGGTACGTTGCCAAGCGGTTCTTATTCGATACGCTTGTTGCGCCGCATTAAATTTATTTCCCTCCAATGTTGCATAATTTGTTTCAATATTGAATTTGAATTTGGGAATAACAACTTCGTCGTTGTAATCGCTATTTATGTAATATTTCCATTTCGATTTTTCATTTCTCCGTTCTTTTTTCCCTATTTCCGTTAGTTTTATAATTTCCTCATTCATTTCCACCATGGAGTTAAAAACTTTATTGGTTTTGAATAAAATAATTTCGTGAGTTTTGTCTTTCGGCAATAATTTGATAATGAAATTGTTATCGTTTTTGTAATAAACAATTTCAACTATTTTCAATTGTTTGTTATTACTATAACCGGTTACACCAAACGAAGCAACTTTTTCTCCTTTGAATTTCAGTTTTTTATCATAACTATTCAATTTTACCTCAAAAGGTAATGATTTAGAAAATTCTGCTTTTGCTTTGATTGTATTTCCGATAATTTCACTACTTGTTGAATATTCGCCGTTTTTTAACGCATACATAAACGATTGTGAATTATTGAGCAACAATAAATCGGTATCGTTGGGCGATATTGTGAGCGGTTTGTCAATTAGTTTTCGTACTTCGTCCCAAGCGTACAAAAGTGTTACGCAATACACAGCATTATTTCGCGCATCTATTGTATGTTCAAGCGTTGGAATGAAATCGGTTTTTTCAAACTCGGAAAGATTTTTTGCGTCTGAAAAATTTCTATTAATTTCTGTTAAATCGCCCTCATTTTTTACTATCAAACTATTAACAGTATCTTGTTCTAGAAACTCAACAGTATCTTGCTTCTGAATAGAGAATAAAAGAAATATAGCAATTAAACCTATTAGTACAGAGGCAGTTAGTATAACCGTCCACATAAATTTTTTATTTTTTATCATAATTTTTGTTTTTTTTAATCTGTGAAAATCCGTTTAATCTGCGTCATCTGCGTGCAAATTTCCGCAATTTATATATTTTTGCTCACAATTTCAAAAACCATGACAAAAGAATTACTAACAGTTTTTATAGGTGGCGGAGTAGGGAGCGTTTCACGCTACGCCATAGCATTGGCTTTGGGTAAATTTCAATGGCTGTTGCACGGTTTTCCGCTTCACACATTTGTAATCAACGTTTCGGGCAGTTTTTTGATAGGATTGCTTATGGGCTATTTATCAAAAAATCCTGCGCAATGGATTTATTTTTTGCTTGTGGTGGGCTTTTGCGGCGGTTTTACCACTTTTTCGGCATTTGCGTTGGAAATTGTGCAATTATTTAAAGCACAACACGTTGGTGTTGCATTTTTATATATAGTCTTATCGGTATTGTGCTGTGTGGCGGCTACATTTGGGGCAATGCGATTGACGGCGTAAAAGTAATTTAGAACGCAGATGACGCGGATAACGCAGATTGACTTCGTCGAGCCCTTCGGGGTTTACACGGATTTTTATTTTATTGTAAATCAAACAATTGTGAAATGTTAAAAGTCTTTTTATCTGCGATAATCCGTGTCATCTGTGTTATCCGCGTTCTTTTAATCTAAACAAGTGTTACCCCTCAAAATTCCGTTCCCAAGCAATTCCATTATTAGCCAATAATGGATTTTGACGAAGTTGCATACACATTATAGCATATAATTCCGGAAATTGTTCCGAAAATGCTTTGGGATTTTCAAAGAAAACTTCCATTGCGCAGGCAAAAAACTCCATTTTACTGACAAAGGCATAACTGCGGAAAAATTTTCGAGCCGCAGGGGTTTGCATTACTTTTTCGGCTTCTGTGTGCCAATCGCTCATCATTTCTTTGAAATTTTGATTATGCTTGCCTCGCACCATGTTATTGATAAACAGCGCGTGTGCAAATTCGTGTATGCCCAAATTGATGGAATCGTACGGAAATTTTACACCTTCCATAAAATGCTGCCATGAAAACACAATGCACGATTTTCTCGGATTCGTCTCGCCTTGATGTAATTGTTTGGTTTGCGGCGAAATATATTCTTTGTCGGAAATAATAATTTTGCGAAACACATCGAATGTGCACGCAAAGGTGTAGCCAAACGTAATTTGAACCGCACTTGTAGCAATCAAAATTTTCATTTCATCGGTAAGTTTCGATTTATTGGTGTGATAAAATTTTTTTAGAACAATAAAATCGTAAACACGTTTCCTAAATCGCTTCTGTTCTTCTTTGTTAAGATTTTGATAATAAACAGAATACTTATGTAATGTTGGGGATATTTTTTTTTCTAATCGCCACATTTTTAGTTTAAATGCACGAAAAATTATAGTCCAAAAACCAATATAAACAAGAACAAGATAGAGAAAAGCAGGTGGCATACAAATAATTTTTTAATTTTTTTAATTTTTTGTGTCTTGTGTCTAAAAGTCTAATGTCTCACGTCTAAAATCTACAACCATTCCGTTTTAACCTCACAAGAACCACCTAAAATAGTAATTTCGCAAAATCCAAACCGGTTATCAATAGCAAATTTTTTCGCCGTAAGCGGAATTTGATAAAGCAACGAGGGAACAACTATTTGCCGAACATTTTTATGCAAACTTTCGGTACTGCAATGATAATGCCCCGAAATAACGGTAACGGGTGCGGAATGAGAAACCAACAAATCTAAAATTTCTTGTTTGTTGCGTAGCGCATAGCGTTGCTCCATATACTGCGCTTGTGTGGGCACAATAGGGTGGTGGGCGCACAAAAACACCGCTTGGTCTGTATGGTTGTGCAAAAATTGTTCAACATATTCTTTTGAAATTTCGCCTGACGAAGAATCTAAAAAAAGGAAAGGAGCGGAGCCAAATTTTTGTTCAAAACAACTTGTAGTGTTTTTCAAGCGCGGTTGCATGATTTTATACAGCAAATTCCATTCGTCGTGATTACCGGGTAGGCAATAAATATCTTGTGTAATATTAGCTAATCCATTGGAAAACAATTGATAACTATGTTTGTTTGCGTTTTTGTAAGCAATGTCGCCAAGTATCAAAAGCGCATCGAATTGTTTGTTGCGAATAGCTGAAATTACTTTTAAAAAATTGCTATTCGCATCAAAATTCGCTATTGATTCGTTGAGCGAGGGGAGGTGTGGGTCGGAAATTGCTATGAGTTTCATGCCGCCCTACCTCCAATTAAAAATATCAAATCTATCAAGCGGACGAATAGTATCGTGCCATTCAAAATTGTCGAGTTGTGAGTTTGCTTCGTTTATTTCGGCAGGAGGGTCTATAAATCCTTGGGCTTTGGTGCGAAATACAAGGTTCGATAATTTTCCGTCGACAAGATTGGCAGTTATGTCATTACATTGTTGCTTGTTTACACCTATCAATTCGCCGTCGTCGCGCATAAAATAAAGAAATTCGCCATTTTTCTGCATATCAACCCTGTATAACTGATTGTCTTTAATAAAACCTTTTAATGTGTTGCCTTTCATTTGATTGAAACTTGTGGCATCGTCCTGTTCAACCAAAAACGCATTGGCATCAATAAAAATTTCTTCTATTTGATTGTTTATCAGGCGTAATTGCACACTTCGTCCGGTTAATTGATTTACCTCGTGCCAAACTATGGGGCGAGTGTGCAGCCAAATAAGCGAATCGAGCGAATTGTAGTGCAGCGAATCGCACACGCCTTGCAGGTCGCTTTTGAAAAAACGCACTTTGTGATAGGCTTTTATTACGTTATATTCTACCGAATCAGCGAGTTGCAGCGTGTCATTTTCAGTTTTCATTGGATTGGCAATTGTAAACCGTTGGCTAAACACGCTGTCGGCGTGCAAATAGAGTGAATCGGTTTCAAAATCCTTGACTACAAGCAGTTTACCGGTGGCAAATGCAAGTCTTTGTTTACCATCGAGAAAGCCTTCTTTACCAAACAAACTGATTTTTTCGGTAGTATCAAGAATATGCACATTTCGGCGAGCCCTGCCTATGTCGGTATTGCGGTTGTAATTCAGCGTATCGCCATACACATAGTATGATTGCGAGTTGAGAAAAGAATTTTTTACGCCTTCGGCAATATTCGTTTGCGTATTGTACCAGCCATTTTCGGTGTAAAACAGGTTTTGGTCGCTTTCTACACGAGTTGGACCCGTAAACGAGGCAACTTTTGTTACCGTGTGATAAGCAAGGTCGTCGGTGCGAATAGTGTAATCTTTATTGACCAACACCACCTTATTTTTAAATTGAATAAGATTTTCGTTCACGTAAAACGTTCCCACTACGCTTGTGAGCGTATTTGCGCGGTCGGTAATTTTGCCATTATTAGGATAATAACCCACGTTTTCACGAGTATTATAATCAAGTTTTTGCGTTGTGAGCGTCATGTCTTTGTTAGTCATCGTAATTCGTCCGCGCAGTTGCGCCAAACTTGTTTGACTGCTGTAAAACAAGGTGTCGGCATAAATAGTTACGCCCTCGTTGAGAATACGCACATTGCTAAATGCTTCAAAACGATTATCATTTACATAAAAACGTGCGCTATCGCAAAACATCAACGCATTTTCGTGTCGAAAAGCAACATTTCCATGTAATCTTCGCACATTGCGGTCGCCTGTCATTACATCGCATTGGGTAATTTCAATTTTGCGCTTTTGGGCTGTTGCTGAAAAGGCGAGGAGTGTGAATAGTAGGAGTAAAAGAGGTTTTAGGCGCATTTATTTATAATTATTAATTATTAATTATTTCAGTTTAGAGCGGCAAAGGTACTGATTTTTTTATTTTTCGCTTTATTATTGCTGTTAATTATTATTCAGTAAATTTTGCAAAATATTGATTTAAGATAAAAACAATTAGTATATTTGCTCAATCGAAATCATATAAATATTCAATTTATGGCAAAATTTTTAAATACAAGAAAAGCCGTTTCTGAAATGGAAGATTTAATCAGAAATGCAGGCGAAAAACTAATTCTTATCTCTCCTTATCTACGACTCTCGAAAGATTTTAAAGAATTGTTGACTTATCGTAATAGTAAAGATAAAATTACTACGGTAATATTTGGGAAGTCATATTTAAAACCCGATGAAATGAGTTTTTTACAAGAACTTCGTTTTGTGATTTTGAAATATAATGAAGACTTACACGCAAAATGCTACGTAAACGAAGATAAAATGATAATTACATCATTAAATCTTTATGAATTTTCAATGGCAAACAATAAAGAAATGGGCGTATTGATTGATAAAAATGACCAAACTGATGCACAACTTTTTGAGGACGCATTTAAAGAAGTTGACTATATTAATGAAACAAGCAAACGTTTTGAATTTTCAACAGTTATAAAACAAACTGATGAGAAACCTGTAAAGAAAAGCGAAACACCAATTTCCTACAAACCATCGGGCAAATACGTGTCAACTTCTGCATTATCAAAAGAAATGAAAATTTCATCAAAAGAATTGTTTGCAAAATTCGAGAAGCTTGGTTTGATACAAAAAAACTTTGATGAGTGGGAATTAACAAAGCGTGGCGAAAAAATGGGCGGTCAAGTCAAAAACGGACAATACGGGCAATATATAGCGTGGGCGGAAAATATTAAAGATGTGATAGATGCGCCTGCGGACGCTTTACCGTTTTAATCCATATAATAATCTGCGGAATGTGTCTTTTTTTTACACATTCCGCAGATTATTTTTTAAATATATCGTTTATTTTGTTGAATATCAGGAAAATAAATCATCTAAATTCACTTCGTTTTGCACATTGCCAAAGTATTGATTTTTGCTTGTGCCAAAAGTGGTAAGCATTGTAAGATGCAACGCCTTTTTAGTGGCGGTAGCAGATTGAAATTTTGATAATTTTGCCTGTAATTCCCTGTCATATTCTTTTGTAATGGTGTATTCGTCTTTTGAAAATTTAATCTCGCACACATTAATAACGTTGTCGTTGCGGTCAATCAGCAAATCAATTTGACGGGTTTTGTCGTCGCTACGCCACGAATTAACGTAATGTACCACGCCCGAAATACCAAGTTTTTGGCGAATTTGCTCAACATGCGTCAAGCAAAGGAGTTCAAACGAATAACCATACCACGACAATTTGGTGGAACTTTCCCCAAGATTTGTCCAATATTGCGGATTTGTTTGCGAACTACCTGCAATAAACGTCAAATAAAACAAACTGTAAAAATCTACTAATTGATACACCTTGTTTTTGTTTTTCTTTCCGTAAGCATTATAAACATTGATAAAACCGCACATTTCCAAATCCTCTAACACCGAAGTCAATCCGCCGCCATCGAGAATTTTCGACTGCGCAACAATTTCTTCGCGGCTCATTCCCATACGTTTTTTGCCCAAGATTTCAACAATTGTAATGTGTTTCGTGTATTTTTTGAACAGCGATGCAAACAGTTTTTTGAACTCGCCTTTCAATATGCTGTCTTTGCTAAAAAACAGATTATCAATATTTTGACTTAAACTTTTGCCTTTTTTCAGTTGTTCCAAATAATACGGTATTCCACCCATAATCATATAACATTCGGCTATTTGATACCGGCTGAATTTGATATTTTTGTATTCCAAAAACTCCTCTGTTTCTTTGAGCGTAAAAGGATTAAGGTACATTTGCGCAGTAACCCGATTATGAAGTCCCCCGCGATTTTTAATAATTTTGTTGGTAATCCACGACGTTGCCGAACCGCAGATAATCAATAAAATGTCGCCGCGCGACGAGGCAAAGGTGTTCCAAAAATATTCAAAAGCCGATAAAAACCCCGATTTCATAGTATCGAACCAAGGCAGTTCGTCGAAGAAAAGAACTTTTCGCTCTTTTGATTTTGAATTTTCGATAAAATGCTGCAACTGCTCAAACGCATCTTGCCAATCACCGACGGCAGGATAGGGGTATTTGCTGTGTTTTTTCAACGCTTTTCCGAAATTTTTCAACTGCATTTTTTTTGTTGCATTTTCTGCGCCCGAAACATAAAAAAAGAAATTATTATCAAAAAATTCTTTGATTAAAAACGTTTTTCCAACACGTCGTCTTCCCAAAATTGCCAAAAACTCCGATTTGGACGAATGATAGCATTCATCAAGCATTGCGCGCTCTTTTTGTCTTCCTATTATTGCTCTCATAATAAAAATATTTTGCGCAAAGATATAAAAAAATCAACATTCCGCAAAATATTCTAAAAAATAATCTGCGGAATGTATGAAAAATAAGCACATTCCGCAAATTATTTTTGAAATATGTTTTTTATTATGTTGAATATCAAACAAATACACAGCTTAAATTTTCTTCGTTTTTGAGTATTTCCTTGTCAACTTGTTTACTTGTTAACTCGTCAACTAAAACCTCGTTTACTCGTCAACTAAACCACTAATAATACTATCAACTGAAAGTCCCTCTGCATCAGCCTTATAATTTTTTACCAATCGATGGCGTAAAATTGGCAACGCAATAGCTTTTACATCTTCAATATCGGGCGAAAACTTGCCGCGCACGGCTGCGTGGGCTTTTGCGCCGATTATTAAATATTGCGAAGCACGCGGTCCCGCTCCCCACGACAGGTATTCGCAGGCGGATTTGCTTGCGTGTTCCGAATTTTTACGTGTTTTTGCCACAAGGCGCACTGCATAGTCAATCACGCTATCGTTTACCGGAATTTTGCGTACCAAATTTTGAAAAAACAGAATTTCTTCTGCCGAAACAATCGTATTTATTTGCACATCGGCATCAACAGTTGTAGCTTTTACAATTGCAATTTCTTCAGAAATACTTGGGTAATCAAGCAGCACGTTGAACATAAAACGGTCTAACTGTGCTTCGGGAAGAGGGTAGGTGCCTTCCTGTTCAATAGGGTTTTGTGTAGCAAGTACAAAAAACGGCTCGTCAAGTTTGTATGTTTTACCGCTTGCCGTTACGGCATGTTCCTGCATAGCCTCTAAAAGAGCTGCTTGGGTTTTTGGCGGTGTGCGGTTGATTTCGTCAGCTAAAAGGAAATTCGTAAAAACGGGACCTTTGATAAAACTAAATTCCCGGTTTTTATCTAAAATTTCTGTTCCCACAATATCGCTCGGCATAAGGTCGGGTGTAAATTGTATGCGGTTGTTTTTCAATCCCAAAGCCTCGGCAATAGTGGTTACAAGCAGCGTTTTTGCCAACCCCGGCACACCCACAAGCAAGCAATGCCCGCGGCTAAAAATTGAAAGCAATACGGTGTCAATTACATCTTCTTGACCTATAATTTTTTTGTGGATTTCCTGTTTTAGTGCAGCGTATTTGCTGTGCAGGCTTTTTACTGCTTCTATGTCGTTGGTGTAGTTCATAAGGTTTGAGGTTTAAACGTCATTCCTGCGAAGGCAGGAATCCCCTAATAATAGTATCATTTTTGAGGAGATTCCTGCCTTCGCAGGAATGACGGGTTAAGGGTTATGCTATGTTAGTGAAAACGTTTTGCACATCATCATCTTCTTCAATTTTGTCCAAAAGTTTTTCAATATCAACCAATTGTTCTTCGGTAAATTCTTGTGGAGTGGTTGGAATACGTTGTAAATCGGCTTTTAAAAGTTCTACGTGCAGGTTTTCCAAGGCTTTGCTCATATTGCCAAAATCAACGAAATCGGCATAAATAAAAATACTATCGTCCACAACTTCGGTGCTTTCAAGACCAGCATCAATTAATTCAAGTTCCAATTCTTCTACATCAATTGCATCGGTTTTTTTGATTTCAAACACAGCTTTGCGGTTGAACATAAACTCCAAAGAACCGGTAGGAACTAACTGTCCACCGCTTTTGTTGAAGTAAGATTTTACGTTGGCAACGGTGCGGGTAGTGTTATCGGTAGCACATTCCACCACCACAAGCACGCCGTGCGGACCTTTGCCTTCGTACAACACCTCGCTGTAATTGTCGGTGTCTTTGCCCGATGCCCGTTTTATGGCAGCATCAATGTTGTCTTTAGGCATATTTTGCGCTTTGGCGTTCAATATTGCCGTGCGCAATTTTGCGTTCATTTCAGGGTCGGCGCCGCCTTCTTTTGCCGCCATTGTTATTGCTTTTGCCAAACGAGGAAAAATGCGCGACATTTTGTCCCAACGTTTTTCTTTGGCTGCTCTTCGGTATTCAAATGCTCTTCCCATAAGTGTAAGCCCCCCTAAATCCCCCCTTCAAGGGGGGACTTTGGAACTGTGGTTTAATTATTTGTTTTGGTCTTTATATTTTCATTTCTTTTCAAATGCTTCAGAAGTCCCCCTTGAGGGGGATTTAGGGGGCTTTTTATTCCTCCTCATCTTCATCTTCATCGAAATCTTCTTCGCCGATTTCATATTCATCGTAATCATCATCGTCGTCATCAAAATTTTCGATGGATTTTTTGTTTTCGTCCTCCTCTTCTTCGTCTTCCTCAACGCCCAATTCATTTTTAATGTCCAACTCAATATCTTTTGCTGCAACTTCCATGCTTCCGAAATCGGCATCAAAATCGTCTATATCATCAGAATATTTTTCTTGATACATTTCTTGAATATCGTCGCGTAGAACGCCATTATCATCGTAATCATCATCATCGCTGATAAGTTTTTTTGCTTCGGCTATTGACATTCGTACCAAATAATATTTTTCTTCGGTTTCAAATGGAAGAGCCCATTGTCCGTTGCCATCACGGTCGGTGTACGACACAAGATGCTCGAAAAATCCGGTTGGATACGAAAGTTTAATTTGTTCCTGAATTTCAGTGTCTAATTTTTCAAAATCTTTAATAATACGTGGTTTTGCCATACGAATAAGTTAATTTTTAAATTTTTGCCAAATAAATAAAAAATTGTTGATACAATCAAATTTTATAAAAAAGTTTTTTTATTTTTTTGAACGCGGATAACGCAGATGACGCGGATTTAAACGGATTTTATATTGATTAGTAATTAGGTAAAAACATAGTTTATCTGCGAAAACCCCGAAGGGCTCGACGAAGTCAATCTGTGTTATCCGTGTCATCTGCGTTCTAAATATTTTTTTTAATCGCATCAATGATAGTTTGAGCCAATAAATGCGCCTGTTCCTCACTTTTATGTTCGGCATAAATGCGGATAATAGGTTCGGTGTTCGATTTTCGCAAATGCACCCAGCCTTCGGCGAAATCAATTTTTACACCGTCGACGGTGTTGATTTTTTCGTGAGAAAATTGTTTTGCAATTTGCTCTAAAAGCGCATCAACATTAATGTTTGGCGTGAGTTCGATTTTATTTTTTGAAACTACGTAATTAGGGTAGGTGTCGCGCAATTCTTTGCAGGTTTTTCCGCTTTTTGCCAAATGCGTTAAAAACAGCGCAATACCCACAAGTGCATCGCGTCCATAGTGCAGTTCGGGGTAAATAACGCCGCCGTTGCCTTCGCCGCCAATCACTGCGTTGGTAGCTTTCATTTTTTCAACCACATTCACTTCGCCCACCGCTGCTGCATTGTATGTTCCACCATGCCAAGCGGTTACATCTGCCAATGCTCTGGTTGAAGATAAATTGCTTACGGTATTTCCTCCGGTTGCTGAGCCTGTCGAAGCATTTTCTTGCGAAAGTATATAGTCGGCAATTGCCACAAGCGTATATTCTTCGTTAAAAAGCGAACCATCATTATTAATAATCGCCAATCTGTCAACATCGGGGTCAACAACAAAACCAACGTCGGCTTTTTGCGTTTTTATAAGTTCTACAATATCGCCCACGTGTTCGGGCAATGGCTCGGGATTATGTGGGAAAATACCGTTTGGTTCGCAATACAGCGGTAGAATATTTACCACACCTAATGCTTTAAATAATTGCGGTAACACTATGCCTCCCACCGAATTAACGCAGTCTATCGCTACGGTAAAATTCGCTTTTTTAATTGCATCGCAATCCACAAGCGGAAGTGCACAAACTGCATCAATATGTTTTTTATTATAGGTATCGTTGCGTTCAATTGTTCCCAAAGCATCAACTTCGGCAAACGAAAATGCTTGCTCTGCGGCTAATGCCAACACTTCTTGACCGGCTTGTGCGTTCAAAAATTCGCCTTTGGCGTTCAAAAGTTTTAGTGCATTCCATTGTTTGGGGTTATGACTTGCCGTTACAATAATTCCGCCGTCAGCCTGTTCCATTGGTACGGCAATTTCAACCGTAGGCGTAGTTGCCAAATCAATATCAACCACTGTAAAACCAAGTCCCACAAGCGTTTGTGAAATAAGACTGGTTACCATTGCACCCGAAATACGGGCATCACGACCAATAACTAAGCGTTTTGTACCATTTGGTGTGTTTTGCAAAATCCACGTGCCGTAAGCTGCCGCAAAAGTTACAATATCAATAGGAGTGAGGTTGTTGGTTGGTTCACCGCCAATTGTTCCTCGAATACCTGAAATAGATTTTATTAGTGTCATATGTGTTTGTGTTGAATTAGGGCAAAAATACATTTTAATTGTAAATTGTAAATTGTAAATTGTAAATTAATTGCAAACAAGTTATTAATTTGTCTAAACACTTCGGCTACGTGGTTATTGAGCGTAGTCGAAATGCTTAGTGCACCGCCATGATTTTTAGGATTTGAAGGATTTCCTTATCTTGGTAATCTTGTAAATCTTATGAAAATCTTGGTTCAGACAAAATATTTTTGAGAAAAATGTTGTATATTTGTCATTATTCAATAATCGTATGAAAACTCAAAAATTATTCTCAAAAAAAGTAAAATGGACATTATTATTAATTATAAGTTGTTCATTGTTAATTTGTTGCGATAGCAGCAAAAACAATTTCGATGCATCGGGCGTTTTTGAAGCCGAAGAAACAATCATTTCTGCCGAGGCAACAGGCGTAATTCGTCAGTTCGATTTGGAAGAGGGGCAAGTTCTTACGGTAGGGCAGCTAATCGGGTACATCGACAGCACACAATTGTATCTGAAAAAGAAACAGTTAGAAAGTCAAATCCGTGCCTTGCTCGGCAAAAAGCCCAACATTGGCGTACAACTTTCGGCTTTGCAATCGCAACTGAAAACCGCCGAAACCGAACGCATTCGTTTTGAAAAACTTGTTGCAGGCGGTGCCGCTCCCTCAAAGCAGTTGGACGATATAAACGCTCAAATTGAAGTGCTGCAACGGCAAATCGCAGCGCAAAAATCAACATTGGACATATCGAGCGAAGGAATTGACAAAGACATTGAGCCGTTGAAAATTCAAGTGGAACAACTCGAAGACCAACTTGCCAAATGCCGCCTCGTAAGTCCGCAAAACGGAACGGTGCTTGCCAAAATTGCCAAAGTAAACGAATTAACAGCCGCAGGCAAACCGCTTTACAAAATTGCCGATTTGCAAAATATTACGTTGCGGGCGTTTGTAACTTCGGCGCAACTTACGCAACTAAAAATCGGGCAGAAAGTGAAAGTGTTTGCAGACTTTGGCGAAAAAGAAACACGCGAATATGAGGGTGTAATTTCGTGGATTTCCGACAAATCGGAGTTTACGCCCAAAACCATTCAAACGCAGGACGAAAGGGCAAACCTTGTGTATGCTGTGAAAATTACAGTCAAAAATGATGGGTATTTGAAGATTGGGATGTATGGACAGGTGCAATTACAACCCAAACACCCCTAAATCCCCTAAAGGGGACTTTCGCTCCGAATGGAGATTGTGGGTAATTCCGTAAGAAACGTACAATTTAAAAATAAAAAAGTATGATAAATGAACAAGACAACGAAGTTAGCACTCACTCAAAGCCCCCTTTAGGGGGTGGGGGGTATAGATTAGAATTACAATTACCAACATTACACCATAAAAAGGCAGCGGAAAATTTCAAAAGTGAATTTTTGGAAATGCAAGAGCCTGTCATATATGGTAGTGCATTGTTTGACCAAATGGAATACGAGCAATGGTTGACACATAATACGAATAATCGTCAAGAAAGCACCGTTACTATTGGTTGGGTTACGGCAACTACATTTTTTGCTGTTAGGAAACGAGACCGGAAAATCGTTGGAATGATTGACATTCGGCACAATTTGGAAAATGAGTTTTTGGCGCAATATGGTGGTCATATGGGTTATTCCGTCCGTCCAAGCGAAAGAGAAAAAGGTTATGCGACAGAAATGTTGAAAGCGGGAATTGAATACGCAAAATCGTTGAATATTGAAAAGTTGATGATAGCGTGTTTTTCGGACAACATACCGTCTATCAAAACAATAGAAAAATGTGGTGGCGTACTGTTCGAAACAAAACCCTATACAGACGGACAACTTGTGAATATTCCTAATTCGGAAGAAAAAGTAGTGAATATTTATTGGATTGACTTATGAGTTTTTTATTGAAAGAAAGTAAAGAAAAATTATGATTGAAGTCAAAAACATAAGCAAAAAATACAAATCCGTCCAAGCATTGCAGGACATTTCATTTTCGGTAGAAAAAGGCGAAATTTTCGGATTAATTGGTCCCGATGGTGCAGGAAAAACCACGCTTTTCCGGATTTTGACTACGCTTATTCTTGCCGATAGCGGCACGGCAACGCTCAACGGTTGGGACATTATAAAAGATTATCAGAAAATTCGCAACAATGTCGGCTATATGCCCGGACGGTTTTCGCTCTACCAAACTATGACGGTTGAGGAAAATCTTGATTTTTTTGCAACGCTTTTTCACACCACAATTGCCGAAAATTACGATTTAATCAAAGACATTTACAGTCAGATTGAGCCGTTCAAAAATCGTATGGCGGGCAAACTTTCGGGCGGTATGAAACAGAAACTTGCCCTTTCGTGCGCCCTAATACACCGTCCGCTTGTGCTGTTTCTCGACGAGCCCACAACAGGCATTGACCCCGTGAGCCGCAAAGAATTGTGGGCAATGCTGCGCAAATTGAAAAATGAGGGAATTACGATTGTTGTTTCCACCCCCTATATGGACGAAGCAATGCTTTGCGACCGCATTGCGCTGATGCAGAAAGGCACAATTATGACAATCGACACGCCGCAGGGAATAATCGACAAATTTCCGCAAAAAGTTTTTGCTGCCAAAGCTGATAATATGAGCCGTTTGTTGGACGATTTGCGAGGATATGAAAATGTAAAAAGTTGCTATACCTTTGGGGAGTTCCACCATTTTACAATTAATAATGAACAATTAACAATTAATAATTTAAAAAGATTTTTGATTGAAAAGGGGCATACAAATTTGGAAATTAAAGAGATTGAGGCAACTATTGAAGATTGTTTTATGAATTTAACCGATAGTCAAAAATGAAAACCGCAGTAATAAAAGCAGAAAATCTAACCAAAAAATTCGGAGATTTCACAGCTGTTGATGCTATCAGTTTTGAAGTTGAAAAAGGCGAAATATTTGGTTTTCTTGGCGCAAACGGTGCGGGAAAAACTACTGCAATGCGAATGTTGTGCGGATTAAGCCAGCCCACTTCGGGCAATGGAACGGTAGCGGGTTACGATATTTCGCGACAATCAGAAGAAGTGAAAAAACATATCGGTTATATGAGCCAAAAGTTTGCATTGTACGAAGATTTGAAAGTTTGGGAAAATATGTGCTTGTATGCAGGAATTTACGGTGTGCCGCGCCGCGAAATCCCCGAAACGATTGATGCAATGCTCGCATCTTTGGAGTTTGCAAGCGAGAAAAACACGTTTGTAAAAGATTTGCCGCTCGGCTGGAAACAGAAATTGGCGTTTTCGGTTTCCATAATCCACCGTCCCGAAATCGTATTTTTGGACGAGCCGACAGGCGGCGTTGACCCCGTTGCCCGCCGTCAGTTTTGGGAACTGATTTATAAAGCCGCCGCCGATGGCATAACTGTATTTGTTACAACCCACTATATGGACGAAGCCGAGTATTGCAACCGCGTTTCTATTATGGTGGACGGACGAATTGAGGCACTTGATACGCCTGCCAATTTGAAACAGCAATTTTCAGCTGTTTCTATGGACGAGGTATTTACGAAATTGGCACGCAGTGCGAAACGAGGAGATAATTAGAACGCGGATAACGCAGATGACGCGGATTTTCGCAGATAAAAAATAAAAATATGCAAACACAATCAACAAAATAAAAAATCTGCGCAAATCCGCGTTATCCGCGTCATCTGCGTTCAAAAAAAGTATAATATGAAACAATTTTTCTCATTTGTAAAAAAAGAATTTCTCTACATTTTCCGCGACACGTGGACAATGATTATTCTTTTATTGCTGCCTGTTTTGATGATAATTCTTTTCGGTTTCGGCATTAGTACCGAAATTAAAAATACCCGCGTGGCAGTATTCGACCCTTCGCGCGATGTGGCAACGCAGCACATTATCAATCAACTTTCTGCAAGCGAGTATTTTATTATCGACCGCTATCTTTCCGATATTTCGCAGGTGGAACAGGTTTTGAAAAAAGGCGACATTGGGCTTGTGGTGGTTTTTAGCGAAAATTTCAACGAAAACCTCAATCGCGGCAGTGCAAGCATTCAACTGATTGCCGACGGCTCTGACCCCAATACTGCCTCGTCGCTTGTTAATTATGCAACGGCGATAATAAGCACCCCCCAACCCCCTAAAGGGGGCTTTCTGAGCAGCGAAATAGACCTGAACAACAGCACTTTCACAGAGCCAAAGTCCCCTTTAGGGGATTTAGGGGTAGGTGTCCAATTGAAATTACTCTATAACCCCACAATGAAAGGCGCATACAACACTGTTCCGGGTGTGTTTGGGCTTGTTTTTATGCTGATTTGCACCATGATGACTTCCATTTCAATAGCCCGCGAAAAAGAATTGGGGTCAATGGAAGTGCTTTTGGTTTCGCCTGTAAAACCTGTAACAATCATTTTGTCGAAAACAATACCTTATTTTGTGTTGTCGTTGATTAATTTTACAACGGTGTTGCTGCTTTCCGTTTTTGTGCTGAAAGTGCCGGTTGTTGGCAGTTTGGGGTTGCTCATGGGTTTGGCAATGATTTTTATTTTCCTTTGCCTGTCGCTTGGTGTGCTGATTTCCATTGTTGCGCCGTCGCAAATGGTGGCAATGATAGTATCGGCAGTGGTAATGATGCTGCCTACAATGCTCCTTTCGGGTTTAATGTTTCCTATTGAAAATATGCCGCTTGTGTTACAGTGGGTTGCTCAGATTTTTCCTGTAAAATGGTTTATCGAAGCCGCTCGCGCCGTTATGATACAAGGTTCGGGAATTGCTGCCATTACAAGAGAATTGGTAGTTTTGAGCGGAATGGCTGTGTTCTTTTTTGTTGTTAGTATGAAAAAATTTAATAAACGGTTGGGGTAATTGACAATTAACAATTAATAATTAAGTAATGAAAAATAATTATTGTTATATTTTAGAAAAAATGGATTGCTTCGTTCCTCGCAATGACGCTTTTTTGATGATTTGCACTAACCCTCAAAAGAGCGTCATTGCGAACGAAGTGAAGCAATCCAAAAAACATATCATTAAATTTTACTAACTACTTATGTTGAGATTTTTATTAGAAAAAGAGTTTAAACAGTTTTTTAGAAACGGTTTTTTGCCAAAATTGGTAATCGTTTTACCCTTTGTGGCTTTGGCTGTGTTTCCGCTTGCGGCAAATATGGACGTGAAAAACCTCTCGCTCGCGGTGGTTGATAACGACCGCAGCAACACTTCGCGGCAAATGATAGAAAAAATTGTTTCGTCGGGATATTTCAAAATGAGCGGTTATTTCGATAACAGCCAAGCCGCAATGAAAAGCATTGAAAAAGGCGATGCCGACATATTGCTCGAAATTCCCCCTAAATTTGAGGAAAACCTCAACCGCGAAAATTCAGGCACGGTAATGATTTCCGCCAACGCCGTCAATGGTATGAAAGGTGGTTTAGGTTCGGCGTACCTTGCAAGAATTATTACCCCCCAACCTCCTACCCCTAAATCCCCTAAAGGGGACTTTGCCCCCCCTTCAGGGGGTTGGGGGGTAGGTGGCGGGGCTGAAGTTCGCCCACAATTCCGTTACAATCCCAATTTGAATTACAAAATATTTATGATACCTGCACTGATGGCAATGATGCTGGCTGTGATTGGCGGTTGTTTGCCTGTTTTTAATATTGTGGGCGAAAAAGAAAACGGCACTATTGAACAGATAAATGTAACTCCCGTAAATAAATTCACACTCATCATAGCAAAACTGATTCCCTATTGGACTTCGGGTTTTGTGGTTATCACGCTTTGTATGCTCACGGCATTTGTTTTTTACGGACTGGTGCCCAAAGGTTCAATTGTGCTGATGTATCTTTTTGCAGCCGTATTTACGCTGAGTTTTTCGGGTTTTGGCTTGGTAATTTCCAATTATGCCAAAAACATTCAGCAGGCAATTTTTATAATGTTCTTTTTTGTAATAACGTTTATTTTCCTTAGCGGACTTTTTACGCCCTACCAAAATATGCCCGAATGGGCGCAGATGTTGGGAAATGTCAGTCCGCTCAAATATTTTATTCAAGTTTTGCGAATGATTTACCTAAAAGGCGCAACTTTCGCCGATATGCAACATTTGTTTTACCCGCTTTGCGCTTTGGCAGTGTTTTTCAACGGTTGGGCAGTGTTGAGTTACCGGAAAAAAAGTGTGTAGTATATTTTGAGAGCTATGAAAACTACCCCATTCTTTAACCAATATTTTGCTCTTATTGAAAAACTCAATACTCGTATTGAAGAATTGCAAAATTCTCAAACAGAACATATTGTGTGCAAAAAAGGCTGCGCTGCGTGTTGTATGAATTTTGGAATATTGCCCATAGAATATTATGCGATTTCACAGGCGATTAAGAACACTTCTAAAAATCTTTGTCCGAGACTTTCCAAAAAGTCCGTCATTCCTGCGAAAGCAGGAATCTCATATCTTTTGCGAGGAGATTGGCTACGCCGAGCTAAAGGTTCCTGCCTTCGCAGGAATGACGGAACGATTGAAACATCATGTAAATTTCTCCACAACAACACGTGTGCAATTTACATGCACCGCCCCATAATTTGCCGCACACAAGGGCTTGCCAACGTGTATTTCAATGAAGAAACCGATGCGTGGGAATTATCGCTCTGTGAACAGAATTTTACAACCGTTTCCGACGATTTTTTTACCGAAGAACAATGCCTAAACATGGACGAAATCAATGAAACTTTGGCGGAAATTAATCGGAGTTTTTTGGAAGCGAATAAAACTGAACTTTCACAATCAAAAGCATTGATAGATGTGAATGAGTTGTAAAAGCCCCCTCCCGACCTCCCCCTCAAGGGGAGGAGCAAGAAAATTGTAATCATTTTCTTAAAGTCCCCCTTGAGGGGGATTTAGGGGGCTGTTCTTTTTTTTTCTTAGGTTCTTGCAAACAAGAGAGTAGCTTACGGAAAATATCAGTATTATCGTAATAATCATTAAACAATTCCGCACTGTTTCCTATGGCATACACCGGTATTCGCACTCCCGAATGGGCAAATGTAGTCCAGCCGATACCTGCTTTTTCGGCAAGAATTGTATTTATGGTAATTGTAATGGCGGCACTGCGTCGCTCAAAATCTTTTTCGTTTGCCGGCATGTAATAGCGTTTTATAGCCTCGTCGTCGCTCATGCGAGTGGTTTTGTTCAAGGCAAATTGAATGGCTTGTGTGATGCGCAAACTATCGTAGGCGTGCAGTTGAATGCCGTCTTCACAGTTTATATCATAATATTTTGAAAGAAATTGCAAACACGTATCAATAGTAAACAGGGGCGTTTGCTCTATTTTTTGCGCAATAAGCGGCGTGAGTTTGGCATACGAAATACGCTGATGTTGCAGCATCGGAATGTTCAACCAGTACGGATTGATAGCTGCGCCCATAGCCGCGCCGCCGGTTTCGTGGTCGCCGGTTACTACAATAAGCGTTTCGTTCGGGTTGTTTTTGTAAAATTCCAAAGCTTGCCGTATTGCTTGGTCAAATTCCAAAACTTCGTGCGCCATAGTAGCGGCATCGTTGGCGTGGCATGCCCAATCAATTTTGCCGCCTTCCACCATTACGAAAAAACCTGCGGGGTTTTCCAGTGTTTTTATGGCGGCGTGGGTAACACCGGCAAGCGTAAAATCGTTTTCGGTTTTTTCTATGCCGTAGGCAAATTCTTTATTCACATCGAGTATCGCAACAGGATTGTCGATAGTAGAAGCCACGATTAAGCTATCAATTCCCGAAATAATTGTGAATGAGTGATTTGCCATTATTTCGTAGGCATCGTTCATACCTTTAAATGGTTTCAAAAAATCGCCGCCGGCAAAAAAATCTAACCCTGATGCACCCAATTGCATGGCTATTTCGTTGTAATTTCCGCGGTCGCTGGTGCGTGCGTAAAACGCTGCCGGAGTGGCGTGGTCTATCGAAACGCTGGTAAGTATGCCCACTTTGTAGCCCCAATTTTTAGCAATGAAAGCAATACTTGTGAGGCTGTCGGTTTCGCCTGCGCCCATACATATACGTCCTACGGTGGTTTTTTGTCCGGTAGCTAAGGCAGTTGCCGCCGCCGCCGAACAGGTAATTTTTGAACTCAGCGAATAGGTAGTTTGCATACCTTTGGCAGGAAATTGCAGATACACAAGACTATCGCCGCGGGTACTGCGCAAAAAATCGTCGGCAATCTGCGTTTGTACCAAACCCAAACCGTCGCCTATAAAAAGGAAAATATATTTTGGTTTTTGAGATTTTGATTTTTGTGCAAAACTTGCTGCACCGATACATATACTGAGGAGTAAGAGAGTTAGTCGTTTCATTTGTCTGATTTTTTGTTGGAACAAAAATACTATTTTCATTTAGAAATCTCACATTTCAATAGTCTTTTTCCTACGCACATAAAAATCCCACACAATACTTTTTCGGTACATTTGTGGGTGTTGTACGGCTTTGTGCTGTTGCTGCACGGCTTTTCGTTTTTTCTTTAAATCGGGGAGGGCTTTGTAAAAATGCCGATGTGCTTTAAGAATAGATTTTGCATCGCCGAATTTTCCCGTAAGGGCAAATTGTATAAAAGCTATGCCATCTAAAACCATTCGTGCAAACAATGTGCATAAAAAGTTTTTATTGGGTAAATTTTTATAAAGCAAATATAAATTGTTGCGAAAATTTAAGTAAGTTTTAAACGGACTTGAAGCCGGTAATGCTCCGCCACCAACGTGATACACAGTCGATTGAGGAATATACATAATGCTGTGTCCGGCATTTTTCATGCGCCAACATAAATCAATTTCTTCCATGTGGGCAAAAAAATCGGCATCTAATCCGCCACACTGCCAATACACTTCGCTACGTACAAACAGAGCCGCACCACTTGCCCAAAAAATTTCTTTTATTTCATTATATTGACCGCAATCTTTTTGCACTTCCGAAAATAACCGTCCGTTGCAAAATGGAAACCCGTAACGGTCTATGAAACCACCGGCAGCACCGGCGTATTCAAAATAGTCGGGGCGGGCGTAGGAGAGGAGTTTGGGCATTGCCGCAGCGCAATTTTTGTGAGCGTCCATGTAGGCAATCACAGGTTCAATCCAATGAGGCGTAACCTGCACATCGGAATTGAGCAATACAAAATATTCGGCTGAAATCTGCGCCAAACCTTTGTTGTAACCTTCGGCAAAACCGTAGTTTTTATCGAGTTGTATCAATTGAACGTTTGGAAAATTTTGTCGTAAAAAATTACAACTTTCATCAGTCGAAGCATTGTCAATAACATATATTTCCGTCTTTTCGGCAGGCGAATTGTCAATAACCGAGGGAAGGAATTTTTTCAAAAATCCTTGTCCGTTCCAATTTAGTATGGCGATTGCGGTTTTCATTAGTTGTTGTTGTTTGAAAAATTTTATTGTTATTTTGTTGCAAATTGAAAAAAATGGTTGTATCTTTGTCGCACGATTAAGATTAACGGCTAAATAACTATTTCGGGTGCGCGAGGGTTGTTTAGCCGTTTTCTATTGCACTAATACAATATTGAATATTTTGTCTGCTTCCTCGCAATTCGCCTACTGTTAGTTTTATTTTTCCAAAATTAGTTTTTTCGTATTCCATCACGTAGATTTTTGAAAAACGTGCTTGATTTTTTACATTTGGTTTTGGTTTTTCTGAAATAATATTTCCTTTTTTATCTTTTTGAGCAATAGCATTTTTTATTACTTCGGATAAAAAAGTAACTGCTACGGTTGATTTATAACTCACAGAAGCATGCCCCGTAGTTTCTTCCAACGATAAAAAACGGACTTCTATAAACGCTCCTAACGATTTATTGTAAAGGCGTTTTTCGGGATTTGCAGCAATCCATTTTCCGTAAAAATCAACAATGAACTGTTTGCGTTGCTTTTTATCTTCTTTGGTATTACCTATTGCTACGCCGTTGTGGTCTAATTCCAAGTTTATATTTTCGTTTTGCATTTGTTTAATTTTTAATTCAGTCAAATTCGGGAAATTGTACAAGTATTGAATCCACAACCACATCATTAATTATGTGATACTGCATAAATCTACAAGGAAACATAGTTACTTTTTTTATATAATGCAAGTTATTTGCGCTATCTATGTTTGTTAAAACCCAACTCTCAATTAATTCGCCACCATACTCCGAGAAAGTGTGATTATAACGTAAAGTGCTATCTTTTGAATACCAATCAACTTTTTGCAATATGCCATGCTTATATATTGCAACTTCGCGCGTATATTCAATACCATCGTCATAAATAACTTCTGTTATTCCATCTCTTATTCCATCTTTAGTATTTCGTATTTCTGTTAATTTTCCTTTATTGTAGTAATAGTATGTAATTCCTTCTTTTGTCCGCTGTTTTTTTGTATAAGTACTACAAGAAAACACTAACAAAATAATAATAACAAAACAAAGATATTTTAATAAAAAGTTATTCATTACTCGTAATTCATTATAGGTTTTATAATCGAAAGCAATTCCTCCCTCAAATTCCCATTACAAGAAATCAATTCTCCACTAAAAATACAATCTTCGCCACCCGAAAAATTCATAACCTCGCCGCCTGCATTTTGCAAAATAATTGCACCGGCGGCAACGTCCCACGGTTTAAGGGCGTATTCGTAAAACGCATCGGCACGACCGCAGGCTACATAAGCCAAATCAGCAGCTGCCGAACCAAGCCGGCGTACCCCGTGCGAATGTTTTATAAAATACATCATTGTTTTTTCAAAGGCTTCCAATCGAGAATAATCATTGTAAGGAAAACCGGTAATAATCAACGCTTTATCAACAGTTTGCACGTTGGAAACGTGAATTTCACATTCGTTGCAATACGATTTTCCGCCTTTCCATGTGTAAAAACATTCATCACGGGTAATTTCATATACAATGCCAATTACAAGTTCGTTGTCTTGCATAAGCGCAACGCTAATGGCGTGAGGCGGCAAACCGTGAATAAAATTAGTTGTGCCGTCAATAGGGTCAATAATCCAATTGAACGTTTCACCACGTTTAGTGCTCGTTTGCTCTTCGGCAATAAAACCGGCTTCGGGCAAAATTTTCGATAGGGCAGTAACTAAACGTTCTTCTGCGCCTGTATCAATTTCGGTTACAAAATCGTTTGTACCTTTGGTTTCTATTTGTTGCCATGTGAGGTTTTTTCCGGCTGTGCGCACGTAATCGCCTACTTCTTTTATGATTTTGCAGGCTTGGGTGCAGAGGGTTTCGTAGTTCATATTATTTATTTTTTCGCAAACATACAAAATTTTGTCTGAACACTTCGGCTACGCTCAGTGCACAGCCACAATTTTTTTCAAGATTTTAGGAATTGAATCTGTGCCAAAATCTTATCAATCACACAAATATAATAAAATGGCAGATTGATATATACAAATGCAATGATTTCAATTTTGAATTACTACTTTTATTTTTAATTGTAATAAAAGGACGGTATAATTTTCGTTTTATTGTAACAAAAGGACGGTATAAATTTAATTTTATTGTAATAAAAGGACGGTACAATTCCTTTTTGTTGTAATTATACCAACGTGAATTATAATTTATTCTAATACCATAGTGAATTATATTTCATTCCGGTTGGTGTCGTTCAAGATATTCCATTTCTCAAAGAAATGGAATATCTAAGAATGAAAAATAAATCACGTTGGTATAATTTCCGGATTAACTTCGTTGAGCTCCGCTTCGCTACGGTTGACAGGATTTTCCAAATCGCTCTGAAAGAGCAGCATACCCCAGCCCAATGGCAACGCCTTGGGGAATAATACGACATTCCACATTGCGCCTTGAAAAGGCAGCATAGATTATTTTTGAAAAATTATTCTGCCTTTACAAGGCGTTTATACGATTTTTTCTATTTGTCCCAAGGCGATGGTTGCTGAGCTTGTCGAAGTATGCCATTGGGCTGGGTTATAATTGCTTTTCAAGCAATAGGCTTACGCAACTATCTCACCCGCCTCTCACTCATGCCGTTGTCATACAATATTATATACATACCTTTTTCCGGCTCGTGCGCCAATTTTGCACCGGTAAGGCTGTAATAACCAATAATGCTCGGTAGAGACGCGGCGCGCCACGTCTCTACAATGCCCACGCCGCTACCGGTGGTGGTAAATTCGCCGGTTTTGGTTTCAAGCACGGTTTCGTTTTCGCCAAGTATTTGTAAATTATACTGATACGTAGTGTTTTCTTCCAAATTGGTAACTTTAAAACCAAATACATCGCCCGATGCTTTGGTTTGATTGCCAAAACTCAAACTCAACAATCTGCCTGCGGCATCGAATTCGAGTGCGCAAATAACCGTACCGTTTTGTGAAATTACCAAAGTATAATTGGTGGCATTGTCCACAGCATTCCATGCAAGCACGGCGTTGTTGTCTGTGGGAACGACTGCTACGCCTCTATCTGTGGGAATTTCTATATTGGAAACATCAACATTGCTGCTTTGTGTTTCTACAAACACGGCTTGCAAATTTCTATTGCTGTGCACTTCAAAGCTATAGCTTGCGTTGCGCGAAACTACTATGCCATTTTCAAGCCAATTGACAAATGTGTAACTATTACTTGCAGTAGCAGTTATGGTGTGATATGTGCTTTCTTGGAATGTACCGTTACCGGTTACACTGCCGCCTGCTGTTGCCGTTAGAGATATATTGTAACGAGGAGTTTCTCGAAATACCGCAGTAAGCGTTCTGTTTGCGTTTACAGAAAAAGAATAATTTGCATTATTGGAAACCGCAACGCCATTTTCCAACCAATTTACAAACGTGTAACCGGTGTTTGCAGTTGCTGTTACTGTACGGTTTGTACCTTCTTGATACGTTCCGCCACCGCTTACTACACCACCATTCGCAGGCATTGCCTGCAAGGTTATTCCATATTCTGCCACATTGTCGTAAACAGGCTCAATGTTGGCAAAATTTTTCCAACCTGTTGCTGCCTTATATGACGTTTGAGCCGATGCCGGAACAAACAACAGAGCATTGGCATAAGTAGTATTATCAAACACATTAGCATTTATGTTTTGAGGTGTAGCCCTTTGATTTGTAATTGAAAGCAAACTGCTACAACCGGAAAACGCAGAAGCACCAATGCTGATTACACTGCTTGGAATAGAAACCGAAGAAAGAGCAATGCAATTCTGAAAAGCAGAAGCCCCGATACTTGTTACACCGTTTGGAATTACATAATCTCCTGCTTTTCGGGCGGGGTAAATATGCAAAAAGGTTTTGTTTTTATTAAACAAAACGCCATTTTCCGAAGTATAATATCCATTTCCACTTCCTACATTAATGGCGGTAAGACTGTTACAACCGGCAAAAGCCTGTTCGCCAATAATGCTAACATTGTCGCCAAGTGTAACGGAAGAAAGCATAGTGCAGTTGGAAAATGCACCGTAATTTAAGATGCCGCCGGTTATGGTTACATTTTTGAGTGCTGTAGGAATGTAATAAGTAACAGAAGCGGTAGATGAATAATTTTGCTGCGTTGCTGTTCCGCCTGTATATAAATCTGAACCAAATACACGACCAAATAATGCTTGTTGATTGACTGCGGTTTCGCTCGTTCCTACAAAAGGTAATGTTATGGAAGTTAAAGAACTACAACCAAAAAAAGCATTATTTCCAATACTTGTAACCGAATTTGGTATTTCCATAGAAGTTAAACCTCTGCAACCGTAAAAAGCAGAATTTCCAATACTTGTAACAGAATTTGGTATTTCTATGGAAGTTAAACCTCTGCAACCATAAAAAGTACCCGCTTCGATACTTGTTACCGAATTTGGTATTTCTATGGAAGTTAAAGAACTACAACCATAAAAAGCATTAATTCCAATACTTGTAACAGAATTAAGAATTGTAGAAGTAAGACTGCTACAACCGTAAAAAGCAAAATCTCCAATACTTGTTACACCTTCGGGAATAGTAACCGAAGTAAGACTGCTACAACCGTAAAAAGCATTATTTCCAATACTTGTTACACCTTCGGGAATAGTAACCGAAGTAAGACTGCCACAGTCTCTAAAAGCACTATTTCCAATACTTGTAACACTACTTGGTATTTCAATGGAGGTTAAGTTGTAGCAATTTTTAAAAGCACTATTCTCAATAGTTGAAGGAACTCCTGTAATAACTATTTTTTTCAAACTCATCTCTAACCCATGAGCACTAGCAATAGGAGTTTTTAATTCTGCAATAGAACAATTAGAAAAAACGCCATTTCCGATAGTTGTTACAGAATTTGGTATTTCAACGGAGGAGGTTAAGCTATAGCAGTTGAGAAAAGCACTATTTCCAATACTTGTAACAGAATTAGGAATAGTAATTGAAGTAAGATTGCTACAATTACTAAAAGCACGAACTCCAATACTTGTAACAGAATTAGGAATAGTAATTGAAGTAAGATTGCTACAATTACAAAAAGCAGCCTCTCCAATACTTGTAACAGAATTAGGAATTGTAATTGAAGCAAAGCTACACCCCCAAAAAGCCACCCCTCCAATACTTGTTACGCTATTTCCAATTATCACAGTTTTAATATTTGCCCTTTGGAAATCCCAAGGTGAGGAAGATTCTGCATAATTATACATATCCCCTGTCCCACTAATAGTTAGCGTTTCATTACTATAAGTCCAAGTCAAATTCGCCCCACAACTTCCACTCTGCGCAAAAGCCATTGTTCCCATCAGCCCAAAAGCCGAAATCAAAATCATAAATTTTTTCATTGTATGTGTTGTTTTACTTCTGTCCTTGTGCAGAAGGTTTTAAGTTAATTGTAATGAAAAAAATTGTCCTCAATAGAATTTTTCTGTTTACATACACACATAAAAAAGCGTGGGACATTTACTTTTAATCTTTATCGGTTCTATAAGGTTCTGAACTACCTGTACTACCAAATAAACGAGTAAAGCCCACGCAAAACAGCGTGAGCATCATCGCTTTACTCTCGGTAGTACTTAGTAGTACTTAAAAATGTTCAGATTTTATAGAACCAAAAATAAAAGCTATAACGCTTTTTTCTAATTTAAAATGTGCGTATTACATTACGCTTTTCTTCTCATAGGCTCGTTGTTTTTTAATTTTATAATCGACAAATGTATACTAATTTTTGAAATAAAACTACACATAATAGTAAAAAAAATCCGCTTTCAAAAACTGAAAGCGGATTTTTTAAAAGTCTATTAGTCTAATGTCTAACTGTCTTGTGTCTATTTAAACAACGGATAATGCGCCATTAAATCATTCACTTTTTTGCGAGTTTTTGTTATTACCTCTTCGCTTTCGGGGTTTGAAAGCACGTTGTCGATAAACTCAACAATTTGTTTTATTTCAGCCTCTTTTATGCCGCGAGTTGAAATCGCTGCTGTTCCCACACGGAAACCCGATGTTGTAAATGGTGTACGGCTATCAAACGGAACCATGTTTTTATTAATGGTAATATCGGCTTTCACTAAGGTATTTTCTGCTTGTTTTCCGGTCATTTCGGGGAATTTGGTGCGCAGGTCAATCAACATTGAGTGATTGTCGGTGCCGCCCGAAATAATTTTGTAGCCTTTGTTGATAAATGCGTCTGCCATAACAGCAGCATTTATTTGCACTTGTTTCATATATTGTGCATATTCTTCGGTAAGCGCTTCGCCAAATGCAACGGCTTTTGCCGCAATCACGTGTTCAAGCGGACCGCCTTGTATGCCGGGGAATACTGCAAAATCGAGTAATTGTGTCATGGTTTTCAATTCGCCTTTTGGCGTGGTCAATCCCCACGGATTTTCAAAATCATCTTGCATTAAAATCAAACCGCCACGGGGACCACGCAATGTTTTGTGCGTTGTGGTTGTAACAATATGACAATGTGGGAACGGATTATTCAACAAACCTGTTGCAATCAAACCGGCAGGGTGGGCAATATCAGCCATAAGCAAAGCGCCTACGCTGTCGGCAATTTGACGCATACGTGCATAATCCCAATCACGAGAATAGGCAGAAGCTCCGGCAATAATCAATTTTGGTTTTTCAGCCAAAGCCGTTTTTTCCATTTCGTCGTAATCCACACGTCCGGTTTCTTCGTTTACTTTGTAAGCCACAGGGCGATACAACAATCCCGATGAATTTACCGGCGAGCCGTGCGAAAGGTGTCCGCCGTGCGAAAGGTCGAAACCCAAAAACGTGTCGCCGGGTTTGAGCACTGTCATAAGCACCGCCATATTTGCCTGCGCGCCCGAATGTGGTTGCACATTAGCCCATGTTGCGCCAAACAGTTTTTTAGCACGGTCTATTGCCAATTGTTCTATTTTGTCAACAACCTCGCAACCGCCGTAATAGCGTTTGCCCGGATAGCCTTCGGCATATTTATTGGTAAGGCACGAACCCATTGCTTCCATCACTTGATTGCTTACGAAATTTTCCGATGCAATCAATTCCACGCCATGTAACTGACGTTGATGTTCTTTTTCTATTAATTCAAAAATTTTTGTATCCTTATTCATTTCTTAGGTTTTTAGGTCTTAGGTTTTTAGGATTTTAGGTACGAGAACAAGGCAATTCTTTAATCGCCTTGTATCTAATACCTAATACCTTGTACCTAATATCTTGTATCTAATTATTTCTTAGCATTAGCAGCCTCCTGCATAGCACGAGCAGCCGAACGAGTAAGATTAACCGAGCAAATAACTGCTGATTTTGGGTCTAAAATTGTCAAACCTGCAAACGCTAATTTCTCAACTTTTATTGATTGTCCGATTGCTAATTTTGAAATTTCTACGTCCAATGTTGCAGGCATATCTTTCAATAAACCGCTTACTTTAAGTTTACGCATTTTTTGTTGCAATTTACCCCCTGCTTTTACACCTTCGGCAACACCTTTAAGTTTTACGGGAAGTTTGATTGTGAACGCTTTATCGTCGGTAATTTCTAAGAAATCTACGTGAATAGGAGCGTCGGTGGTTGGGTGGAATTGCATATCTTTTATGATAGCTTTGTGTTTTTTTCCTTCAATGGTAAGTTCCACTACATATACATTTGGCGTGATATACACTTTTTCAAATGCAATTGCATTTACCGAAAAATGTACATTTTCTTTACCACCATACAATACACATGGTACGTTACCGTTTGCACGACTTTGTTTTGTTTCAGCGTTGCTCGCTGTTGTTCGCTTTGTTCCTTGTAATTCAATACTAAGCATAATACTTTTTGTTTTTGTGTGCTACTTACAACTGTCGTTGTCCATTACACGATTAATACTTTTTTATTCGGGCGCAAAGATAGTATTAATTAGCAATTGACAATTAATAATTGACAATTATTTTTAGGAAATGTGCCAATATGCCAATACAACAATGTGTCAATTATTTTGAATTTGTCTTATTGCTTAATTTCTTCATTGGCAAATTGGCACATCAACTTATTGGCATATTGTTAATTCCCCATTTTCCAACGTCCACAAACTACTATGCCCTTTATGAATTTCAAAAAAGGAGTGGAGTAGGAGTTTATTAGTATCGGTTATAAATATTTGCCCAAAATCGTCGCTGCCGATTAAATCAAGGATTTTTTGCGTGCGTTCTTTGTCCAATTTATCGAATAAATCGTCTAAAAGCAGGATTGGGAACATTTGTTTTTTTTCTTTTATGGCAAAATATTGGGCAAATTTCAGCGCAAGCAGGAATGATTTTTTTTGCCCTTGTGAGGCGTTGGTTTTTAATAATCCACCGTTGAAATTAAACAGCAAATCGTCTCTGTGCACGCCCGTTGATGTGTGCGTGAGAATGCAATCTTTTTCAAAATTTTGTTGCAGCAAATCGCTCATTGGCGTATCGTTCAGTTGCGATTCGTACACTACGCTACATTTGTCATTTTCGTTTATGCGAGCATACCATGCTGTTACCTGTTCCGAAAAATCGGCAATTACTCGCTTGCGAATATTGAATATTTCAGTTGCCGTATAAGCCATTCGCTCGTCGATTACCGACACGTAAGTATAATCTATTCGTTTGGTTTTCAGTAAACTATTGCGTTGCGCAAGTAAAGTATTGTAAGTCAACAAATGTTGCAAATACTGTTTGTCGAAAATCGAAATAAAAGCGTCTATAAATTTGCGCCGTTCGCTTGCGCTGTCGTTGATAAGCGAGGCATCGGCAGGGGAGATGTATACCAAAGGAATCAGCCCGATATGTTCCGAAAGGCGGTTGTATTTTTTTTCGTTACAACTCATCACTTTCTCTTTGTTTTGGTAAGCGCAGTGAATTTTATAGTGCTGGTCGGCATTCTCAAATTCGCCTTGAATCATAAACGCATCGCAGCCGTGTTTTACGTGCAGTGCATCGTTTGCCACAATATTACTTTTGCAATATGCCAAATAGTAAATGCTATCCAAAATATTGGTTTTGCCCACGCCATTTTGCCCTACAATGCAGTTAATATTGGCATTGCACTCAAAGGCAAGGTCTTCGAGATTGCGATATTGGTAACAGTGGAGGTTTTTGATAATCATAGTGCGTTGCAAAAATATGGGCAAATATAAATTTAGGAATTAGTTACTCTTTGCAAATGTTTTTGTAAATACTCTTTTGTCTGCTCATTATAATGTTCTTGCCTTATTACAAACGGAAAATTTCTATTTTCTTTTTTATAAAATTACTGTTTACAGAAAGAAAGATTTAAAACTTTGTGATGCCAATTGATGATTGTATAATTTCTCAACATATTCATAATCATAAAATTTAACTCTATTCTTTATGCTTGCAAAAGCAGCCTTCGTTATTTCTTGTTGAAATTTATTTATTTTGCTTTGTTCATTTGGCGCAACCATTATCATATTTGCATTAAAATCCTGTAAATCAACAAATTTAACAAGTGAATTTCTAAAATTGGTCGAATTTTCTATTTCAATAATAGTATTCGGAAATTGCCTTTGATTAAACCATATTACATCAATATATTTTGCGGATTGAACAATATTGTCATAAGTGAATTTTGGAACTTCTAATTGTGTTATTATTTCCCCAATTTTTTTATTAAGAAATAACCCGCTTTTATCTGGTGAAAAAGTATCAAAACCTTGAATGTTGCCAATTTCAATTAACAAACCTTGAACATACGAATGTGTAATTTTATTGTCTTCTTCTTCTGTTTTTATTATTCTTGGATTGTATTCATCAGGCAATTTATCTAAATACTTTTTTAACCCGTAAAGTCCAGGGCGAATTTTAACAAAATTATCATATTTCTGCACCATTAGGTTGATAGACTTATGTGGAGTTAATCCCGAAAAAGTTTTGTATTTCGGGGCTAATTCATAAATTTGTTTCAACGTAGCAATATAGCCAAGTTCAATGATAGCTTTTTCTATTGCCTGTACCCAAGTTAATCCGTTATCTTTTGCCATATGATTCTATCTAATAATTATAGTCCCCGTATCATAACAATCCCCTTCTTCTATGTATTCTTTGACAAAATATTTATCAAAAAATGCATCAAGTTCATTTATAGCCATATTAATATGAACATATTTTTCCAATAACTCTACTGGTGTATTTTCTTTAAACACAATGATTTTCTTTGCTTTAATATCAAATTCTACTGCTTTCATAGTTTTTATTATGCTGCTCGCAGCAAGTTTTTTGTTTTATATCGCTTATAAGGAATTTCAATCAGCTCCAATGTTTCCACCTTTCCATACCTTTTTAAAACGTTTTCAATATATTTTTGTAACATCAATCCATCGGAATTATAACTGACAACAATATATTTGAATTTTGCGTTCGCGATTATTTTTTCAAACACAACTTCCACGTTTCCTCTTTTCGAAAAATCAGAAGAAGTAATCGTTGTATTTCTCAAGCCTCCTTTCCCTTTTATCGCCGGATTATCATATTTGGCAATAGTTTCCAACAAATGATATTGTACTGAATATTGATTATTGGTATAAGGTGGGTCAAGATATAGAATATCGCCACTTATTTTATCAATTAAACTTTCTATCTTTTCATTGAAAATTATTGCTTTTGGGACTGGCACTATTTCGTCGGAAGAAACTTTTTCTACTTTTATAAACTTCATCTCTTTTATTGCTCTTGGGTCCCAAAATTTGAGGTAAGCGCCATAAACACCTGCAACATTTGATACCTTTGATACCGACTCTAACAATGCCGCAATGAGATAATAATACTCTTCCGTAGTTATTTTATCTTCATTTTTCCATTCTTCAATAGTATTTCGTATAAAATCAATTTTTAACGCATTTTCTTCCGAAAAATACATTCTTTCACTACCTCCAAGTGAATAATTATTGTAAATAAATCCCTTATATTCTAATCCTTTTTTATTAAAATAATCGAATGGGTCAAATCCCAATTTTGCAAATTTGAAATCGGGAGTATTTAACTTTGCTTGTGCAATAACATAGCTATAATATTGAATATCATTTGCAATAATTTGAAATTTGTTTTTTAAGTATTCACATACCGAAGACGTGCCGCTAAAAGCATCACAAAAAATTAACTGTTGCTCGACAAGTCCTTTGTTTGACAACAGTTTTCCAATTTCATTCAGTATACTTATTTTACTACCGATGTACCGCATAAAAAAACAAATTCAACTTTTTACCAATCATTTCAGAGAGCTTTTTAGTATTTGTCAAAGGTCGTACAAATTTTGAAAGGCGAATTATTTTTTTAACAAATAAAGTAAACAAGTTATGAATAAACAAAAAATTTCTATTGGATTATTGTTGATTTGTATGACAAGAAAATCCTGTTAACCGTAGCGAAATGGAGCTCAAAAAGTTAATTTTGTAAAAATTTTGAAAACGTAGTCTTGACAAAATTTCAACAATAATTCAACAAAACCTTGTGTTTTTATAAAAAAACAGTAATTTTAACGTTTTATAATCTTTATTCAAAAAAGAGATTGCTTCGTTCCTCGCAATGACGCCTCGGTCGTTGAGCGGAGTCGGAACGAGCGTCATTGCGAGGAACGAAGCAATCCATATTAAACAAAACACTATGGCAAAAAAAATATTTGTATTAGACACCAATGTTATTCTGCACAATCATCATGCAATGTATGCTTTTGAAGAAAACGACATTGTAATTCCAATAACAGTGCTCGAAGAGTTGGATAAATTTAAAAAAGGTGAAAACGAATTGGGTTGGAATGCTCGGCAATTTATGCGGGATTTGGAAAATCTTTCCGATGAAAATATATTTAGCAAAGGCGTGGAATTGGGCGAGGGGCGAGGCAAAATTTTCGTAAAAAATCTTATGGAATATCCGGCAATTGTTCTTCATTCGTTTTTTGAACAAACGCCCGACCATAGAATTTTGGCGACAGCCGTGCAAGTAAAAGAGGAACAGGAACGAGAAAATACCGGAATACCGGTGGTGTTGGTGTCGAAAGATATTAATTTGCGCATGAAAGCAAAATCGCTGGGTATGGTTGCCCAAGATTTTGAAAACGATAAAATTGAAAATCTCGATGTGATAGAAGACGGTGTGCGAGTGATTATGGTTGATAGCGCCGAAATAATTAACCGCTTTTACGCCAAACACGCCACACCGCAATTTTCGCCCGAAGAAATCGGCATTGACCGCCCCGAAACGCACGAATATTTTATTTTGCGTTACGACAGTTCGAGCGTGTTGGCGTATTACAATCCTAATCTTAACAAGGTTTTTAGGGTCGATAAAATTTCGGCGTATGGCATTACACCGCGCAATGTGGAACAAACATTCGCACTGCACGCACTGACCAACAACGATATAAAACTCATAGCTCTCACAGGAACTGCCGGAACGGGCAAAACTTTGCTTGCATTGGCAGCAGCATTGGCTGAACACGAGGAATACGACCAAATTTTACTTGCCCGCCCAATTGTAACGCTTGGCAAAGAAATGGGATTTTTGCCCGGCAACGAAAAAGACAAAATTCGTCCCTATATGCTACCGCTGTTCGACAATTTGCAAGTGATTAAACAAAATTTATCGAAGAAAAATCAAAAACACAATATTGACGGCATGCTCGCCGACGGAACGCTCGAAATTTCGCCATTGGCATACATTCGCGGACGTTCGCTTTCAAAAGTGTTTTTTATTATCGACGAGGCGCAAAACCTAACGCCACACGAAGTAAAAACAATCATAACCCGTGCCGGCGAAGGCACTAAAATCGTATTTACCGGCGATATTCAGCAAATTGACTCGCCGTATTTGGACAGTTTGTCGAATGGACTTTCGTACCTAAGTGCAAAAATGAAAGGGCAGAAACTGTTTGCAAGTATTAACTTGGTGAAAGGGGAGAGGAGTGAGCTTTCGGAGTTGGCGAGTGCGCTTTTGTAGTTGACAAGTTGACAAAGTTAACGAGTTGACGAGGAAAGGAGGAATTAGGAGTGATATGAAAAGAATAGGAATTATTGTAAGCGTTTTTGCATTTATTGCAGTAAGTTGTGGGCAAACATCGAAAAACACAAAAACTACCGATGTTGGTGTAGTAATTAACGGTGTAACATGGGCTACACGGAATGTAGATGCTTTTGGCACTTTTGCAGAAACTCCCGAAAGTAGCGGAATGTTTTATCAATGGAATAGAAAAACGGCGTGGAATACTACCGATGCCGAAGTAGGCGGTTGGGACGATACTCATCCTGCCGGAACGACATGGGAAAAGGCGAATGACCCGAGCCCGAAAGGTTGGCGCGTGCCAACCAAAGAAGAACAACAAAGTTTACTTGATACATGCAAAGTAACAAACGAATGGACTGCTCAAAACGGTGTAACCGGACGTAAATTCACAGATATTACAACCGGAAACACTCTTTTCTTTCCGGCAGTGGGTTTTCGCCACCGCAGTATTGGCGAGCTCAGCAGTGTAGGCAAGTTGGGAGGCTATTGGAGCAGTACGCAGAGTGTCAAGACACACGCTTACTGTTTGGTCTTTTTCTTGGATGAGGACGATGCGTACATGAACAGCTACGGTCGTAGACTCGGCTTTTCAGTTCGCTCCGTACTCGCAGAATAATCGCCTTTTACCTTGTTCCCTTGTCAACTTGTTAACTTCCCAACTTGTTCCCTAAAAAACTGCCTCATTCCCTCACTCGCTTTTGCCTGAATTATGGTTACGCCCTTGCGAGGCTCCGGTTTTGGGTCGATAAGATATATGGGAGCATCGGTGTAATTAATCAAACTTGCAGCGGGGTAAACTTGTAGCGAAGTACCTATAACCAATAGAATATCAGCAGTTTGCACAATGTCTATTGCTTTGTCGAACATTGGCACTTGTTCGCCAAACCACACAATAAAAGGGCGTAATTGCGAACCGTCGGAGGCTTTGTCGCCAAGGTTAATATCGCCGTAAGCAATATCAATCACTTCGGTTTTGCGTTCGTTGCAGGCTTTGGTTAGTTCGCCGTGAAGATGAATGACTGTGGAACTTCCGGCTCTTTCGTGCAAATTATCGACATTTTGAGTAATAATGCTTACTTTGAAATGCTGTTCCAATTCGGCTAAAATCAAATGAGCTTCATTCGGCTCTACTTGTTGCAACTGTTTGCGGCGTTGGTTATAAAAATCAAGCATAAGAGCTTTGTTTGTGTGCCAACTGTCAATGTGCGCCACTTGCTGCACACTGTAATTCTCCCACAATCCATCGGAATCACGAAAAGTGCTGATACCGCTTTCGGCGCTCACTCCGGCGCCGGTAAAAACTACGAGATGTTTCATAACAAGTTACATTTAAAGGTTTAAAGTTTACGGCTTAATTAGCTATTTTTCACGCTGGATTGCTTCGTTCCTCGCAATGACGTTCTTTTGTCGATTTGTGCGAACTCTCGAAAGAGCGTCATTGCGAACGAAGTGAAGCAACCCAGAAATTAGAATAAATTATATTTCACTTTGGTACTACAACTTCTAATGAATGGGTAAAGATAAGAAATTTTTCGACTAAAACAAATAAAAATTCAAGAAAAACACAAAATTGTTATTACAAAACAGTTTTATTATGTATATTTGCAGGTGTAATTGTTATAACGCTATGAGAACAAGTATTATTCAAATTGGAAACAGCAACGGAGTTATTATTCCGGCTGAAATGTTGCGTAAATTCAATTTATCGCGCAAATCGTTGGTTGATATAGATTTTTCCGGCAATTCTATTGCAGTTAAACCTGCACCGCGTCAAGGTTGGGAGGAAGCGTTCAAAGCGTTGTCAAAAGAGGACTTAGAGGAAAAATTCTTTCCTGATTTTTTTGAAGACGAAGATTTAAGTTGGTGGACATGGGACGAGGAATAAAACAATATCAGGTATTTTGGGTTTCGTTAGACCCTGCCGAAGGTAGCGAAATGGCAAAAACTCGCCCTTGTGTAGTTTTGAGTCCAAACGAAATGAACGAGAATTTACAAACAGTAATAATTGCGCCACTTACATCAACGGTGCGAAATTTTCCTTCAAGAGTTCCTATTTTTTGGAGAGGGAGAAGTGGTATGGTGGCATTAGACCACATTCGCTCCGTTTCAAAAAATCGCGTAGGAAAACTCTTGGGTAATTTGGAATTCCTCGAAATAGAAAAAATAAAAGAAACATTGCTGGAAATGTTGTGCGAGTAGAGACGTAGCGTGCTACGTCTCCGTTCATAAAAAGACGTAGCACGCTACGTCTCTACACGCCCCGATATTCAATCCTGTCACGAATAGACCTCGCCAACGTCAATTCATCGGTATATTCCAATTCATTACCAACGGCTACACCTCGCGCTATCATTGAAAGTTTGCACGAACAATGCGCAAGTTTTTTGTACATATAAAAACAGGTGGTATCGCCTTCTACCGTTACAGGCAGGGCAAATATCAGTTCCGCAACGCCGCCTTGCTCAACTCTTTCAACCAAACTTTGAATTTCCAAATCAAATGGCGAAACGCCGTCAATGGGCGAAATTACGCCGCCCAACACGTGATATACGCCCCGATATTGCTGCGTTGCCTCAATAACCAATACATCTTTAATAGTTTCAACCACACAAATTGTAGAAAAATCTCGCAACGGATTGGCGCAAATATCGCAGAGTTCGCTATCGGAAATTGCGTGGCAGGTTTTGCAAAAACATACTTTTGTTTTTAAATTGTAAATTGCTTCGCTTAAATTTTGGGCATAACTTTCGTCGTGGCGCACAATGTGCAGTGCCAAACGGAGTGCTGTTTTTTTACCGATGCCGGGCAGTTTCCCGATTTCTTGAACGGCAGTTTCTAAATATTTTGATGAGAATGTTGGTTGTTCCATATTTTTATGTTTTTTTGAACGCGGATAACACAGATGACGCGGATTTTTACGGATTCTTTTGTTTTTTATCTGTGTAAATCTGCGTTATCCGCGTCATCTGTGTTCTAAAATAAATAATCAGCGACAATACCGCATTTTGTTAATACATCTTTTTGAATATCAGTTAATTGATTAAACCCAAGCATTGTTTTTCTACATTGCGAAGAGCCGCATAAACACGACTTGTTTAGCACTTCGCTTACAAGCGTTGCTTCTGTTGTGGCATAATCGAAGGTTAATTCTTCGCCGGCGCGAATAGTGCGCAAGGTAATAAGTTTAACCATAGCGCACAGCGTTTCGGCATTGAAGTGCGACACAATTGCCGCATTCGGCTCGCAGCTATGGTTGGTGTAAACGCCAAATTCGCCGGCTTCTATATGATAATTTCCGGCAACTTGAATCGAAGTGCGAGTTCGTTCGGTTGTAACTCCACCGTGAAACGAAAATACCAAGGTATTTTGGGGAATTGCCGCTTGCGCTCGCAGGCATTTTTGATTAGGTAGTATTGTGCTGTTTTCAATTGTTACGGTTGGTAATTCGTAATTTGCGTGTTCGTATGTTTCTATTTTCATCTTTCTGTTATTCAGTTGTTTAATAAACCTTATTTCAACCTAATTCTTGAATATTCTGATTTTTCACTGTTTATTTTTTCCAAAATCAGTACCTCTCGTGTTTCGTCCAATGCTTTAGGCGTTTTTGCGTTTGCCTGCGAAATAATACTGCGCCCCACTTCCTTTTCTATTTCTTGTCGAGCACGTCCTGCTGCGCTGCCTCCACGCCGTGCTACTTTCAGGCTTTGGTCAAATCCTGCGGGTTGCTCATTTTTTGAAATTTCGGTAGTAGTTGCCTCTGCAAGCATATTTAGCACGAGTTCGAGGTTGGTCATATTATCGCGCAGATTTTCTTTTCGCAAGCCTTTGTGCGCCTTGTACTGCCGCACGCTTTTTCCCGACCACGCCTGTGTCATTTCGTCTGTCAGTATAGCGTAATCCTTATCGCCGGTTATGCCGCTTTCCTGCCATTCGTCCGTCAGTTCTTTCCTGACCTCTATGCTCATAAGGCGTTGATTAATCCACTCCTTTGAATAGCCCTTTTTTGCGTAATCGCTTATACCCTGCTCAAAACTTTTTTCGGGGTCAACTATGGCGTCAATCCTTTGAGCACCTACTTTGGCAAGCCACATTTTAAATGGCTCTGCCTTTGGCGAAGGTATAGATTGAACAAGGCGAAGTATGCCCTTTGTATCAAGAACATCGGTTTCCCGCATTTTGCCATCGGGGGCAAGCAATTTCAACCCCTTACAAAATGTAAGGAGTTCACTTCCCTCTTTTTTCAACCTGTTTTTTAAGACATACCAATAGTTACGAGGGTCTTCACTTTCGCTTAAAATAGCGACAACATCTACTACCGAAAAATACCATTCCTCCTGTTCGTTGTCCCAATGTGCGCGAATTTGCCTGTCGTTAAATAACTGTATGTTGCTCATAATATTACTTTCTAAAAATTTCGTAAAAATACATTTATTGGTTTTAATCGTTTTAAACCTCGTGTCTTGTACCTTGTATCTTCTGTCTATTGGTTTTGTATCTAAAAGTCTTGTGTCTATTCCCCGTCTCCAAAGCAAACCCCCAAAGCCCGCGCTGCCGTAACAATCATTTCGTCAGGTTTTACTGTTTTCAATTTTCCGGCAGATTCTTTCAACGGAATGTGGCTCACGCAATTGTTTTTAAACACCACCAATTGATTGTATTTTTCCTTAGAAATCAATTGTGCAGCGTAGCGACCGTAGCAAGTTGCAAGAATACGGTCGGTAGCGGTGGGGGTGCCGCCTCGTTGAATGTAGCCTAAAACGGTTGAACGAGTTTCTATGCCGGTAATTTCTTCTATTTTTTGCGCCAATTGATGTGCATTGAAACTATTATTTTTCTGCTCATAAACACCCTCGGCAACTACCACAATAGAAACCGGTTTGCCTTGCGTATGGCGTTTATGTAAATAATTTGCAACAGTATCAATATCACATTCAATTTCGGGAATTAAAATCACATCGCCGCCACCGGCAAGTCCGGCGTAGAGCGCAATCCAACCGGCATTGTGCCCCATAACCTCAATAATCATAATGCGTTTGTGCGAATTGCCGGTTGTGTGCAGGCGGTCAATGGCATCGGTGCAAATAGACACCGCCGAATCGAAACCGAAAGTCAAATCTGTGCCCCACACATCGTTGTCGATTGTTTTAGGAATTGCAATCACATTCAGTCCAAGTTTCGACAGTTTATGAGCGGTTTTTATAGTTCCGTTGCCGCCAATACACACCAAACAATCAAGTTCCAAATTGTTGTAATTTTCAACAATTTTATCGGTTTTCAATTCGCCGTTTCTGTCTTCCGATTTTTTAAACGGTTTTTCGCGTGAAGTACCCAAAATTGTACCGCCTTGTGTTAAAATACCTGAAACGGAACTTTCGGTAAGTGCCGTATAATCATTGTCAATCAATCCTTTATAACCGTCATGAAAGCCTAATACTTCCATTCCATATTCTATGATTGCTGTCTTTGCAACTCCTCTGATAGCTGCATTTAAACCCGGGCAATCGCCGCCTGCTGTTAGGATTCCTATTTTTTTTGTCATTGTTTTTTTTGATTTTATGTTCGCTTTTTATCAATCTGTTCGTCCCACATATACGTTCTTTTGTTCGATGTAATAATCTTTGTTAGTTTCAGCATCGTGAATTTGTGAAATAACATCAACATATATTTGTGGTCCCCATTTTGGACCATTTATTGATATTCTTTCCATTTCATATTCTGCTGTATTTGGTGTTAGCTCTTCATTTTCGTAATTGGCTACCCAAATCTCATCATCATAAAACACATATTGTTTAATCATACTTATATTGTCCGGTATTTTAATCATATCAGTACAAATAATTTTATTTATTGAAAGCATTGGTCTTCCATTTGGTGGACTTGATGGCATAAAATCACGCCATAAATAAGCCTCCAATACAAGTGAGTTTGAACCAATTCGCAATGTATCAACTGTATTTGCTCTTATATACGCTGTTTGCTCCTTGTCAATTTCGGTATTATTCCCATTCTCTTTGTCGCAACTTATGAATGAAAGTGCCACCACGATAATTAATATTTTTTTTGTCATAACTTTGTTTTTATTTTTTTCTAACTCCTTGTTTCCTAACCCCTAATTCCTACTCCCTAACCGCCTATTCCGTTCAAAAAGCTCCCGAGTTTCCGCAACGATTTCCCGAATTTTCTGTTCCAATTGTTTTTTTGGCGGTAATTCCGTCCAATATTCAGCAACCATAATACCGTCTTTGTGCATTTCCAAAAGTTCAATTTGTTCGCGATTTCCTTCGGCGCAGAGTATCAGTCCTATTGGCTCACCTTCGCCGTCTTGCCGTTCGTTGCGGTTGAGCCATTTTAGGTAGAGTTCCATTTTTCCTTTATATTCGGCTTTGAATTTTCCGAGTTTCAGTTCTATTGCTACCAATCGGCGGAGCGTGCGGTGGAAAAACAGTAAATCCAAATGAAAATCTTCGCCGTCAATAATCATTCGTTTTTGGCGTTCCACAAACGCAAAACCTTTTCCCATTTCGAGAATATACCGCTCCAATTCTCGCATAATGGCATCTTCTAAATCACATTCGGCATAATTTTTTGGCAAGTTGAACATATCTAAAAAATACGGGTCTTTAAATACGTTGAAAGGAATAATTTGCTGTTCGGTTGGCTCTTTTACGGCAATTTGCATATTTGCAATTTCGGTGCGTTCAAATTCTTTGCGTTCAATTGATTGGCGGAGTTCGCGTTTGCCCCAATGCCGTTCTGCGGCTTCTTGGGCGTAAAAAAGTCTTACTTTTTCTTCTTTAATTGACATAAGTTCCACAAAATGAGACCACGACAATTGTGTCGCCAGTGGCGACACAATTTCAGATTTAGGAAATTGCTCTGCAAACTGCATCATTCTACGCAGATTTCTTAACTCAAAATTCTTACCATATTTCTCACTCAATTGTGCCGACAGTGTCGGCACAATTCGTTTCCCATAATCCGCACGCTTATTTTGCAAAATATCTTCATTTATTCGTTTGCCCACGTTCCAAAACAGCATAGTCATTACGCTGTTTGCTTGAACTACAACAAAGTTTTTGCTTTGCTCAATCAGGTGCGAAAGGTCGTTGAACAATGTTTGTTCGGGAAGTTGAATGTTATTTTTTGTTTGTGTCATAAATATAAGTTTTAGATTGCTTCGTCGTGCCTCCTCGCAATGACGCTTTTTTGAGGTTTTGTACTAACTCCCAAAAGAGCGTCATTGCGAGCGGAGCGAAGCAATCTCATTTTTATTTTTCTATTTCTTGTATCTTATTTATATGTGATTGCTCCGAATTTTCGCCGTCATAATCAAAAATATTCCACACTTGCCAAGCCTCTGTAATTTCATTAGGCTGTAAATTCACAAGAGGAGAGTGGTATTCCAATTCAAGCAAAGCATTCGCGTTACTATGTTCGGTGTGATTGTAAATTTCGGCAAGAGCGTGTTCCTTGTGAATTTCTTCTGCTTTGTGAAATTCAAATGAAATTGCCAATATGTGCGATTTGGTTACACCAAATATTCGTGATTCTTCGGGGTATATAAACGCTTTTGACGAACGTTCGCCTTTGTGTGTTTCGGGCTCGCAGGGATTGTAGGTAAAATAATTGCCGACAAATGAAAAAGGCATTTCTTGCGAATTTTCGTTCAAAACCGGTACAACTTTGCAATGTTCTTTTGTGGTTTTTACGTATGCTTTTGCATAGCCGTCCAAGCGAGTATTAAACCAAATATCCCATGTTAGAGGTTGATTTGAAACATTTTGTATGGCAGCTTTTATAAAAATCGAACCGTCGGGATTTACGGCAATAGTTTTGTGCATTACTACGCCCCACACCTCGCTTTGAGGGCTTTGCAAAGTGATTGCACTTTTCGTTTTTTCAATAATTGAATATTCGCCCAAAGTGCAAAAAGGGTCGGGGGGCCACACGTCGGCAATAGCTCGTTTTTGTTCATTTACACTTTGCTGTGTCCACCATGCCGACTGTGCTCCAAGCCAAATTGTGTGTCCGCAAATGGGCGCAAAATCAGTTTGAACAGTTACCGGCTCTGTGCGTTCCCAATATTCTTCATTGGATTTTAAAATATTCGGCGAGCCGTTTTTTGAAAGAAACACAATCGTTCCGCCTACTTTGGTGGCTATACCCACTTGCACGCCGCCGTTTTCTATGTAATCTAAGTTTTTGTTCATAATGGTTATTTGTTGATTTGGTTATTTGTTTTTGAACGCGGATAACGCAGATGACACGGATTTTTTATTATCAGCGAAAATCCGCGTTATCCGTGTCATCTGCGTTCTGATTAATTGAATGGTAAAAATAACGAAACTTCACTAATCAACAGATTTTCAAGAGGTGTTTTTATTAACAACAAAAAATTATAAAAAAAATAACAAAAATGCTTGGAGTGTAAAATACAAGATGTATATTTGCACTCCCAAAACAAGAAGCCGAAGTGGTGGAATTGGTAGACACGCTGGACTCAAAATCCAGTGAACGCAAGTTCGTGTGGGTTCGAGTCCCACCTTCGGTACTAATTGGTTTTCAAGTCGTTACATTTTTTGTGGCGACTTTTTTTGTCTTGAACACTTCGGCTACGCTCAGTGCACCGCCACGATTTTTTCAAGATTTAATTTTCAAGATTTTTCGATATGCCGCAAACAACGCTCCGCTCGTATGCGGTTATGAAAATTTGACTTTTCAAGCCATTTATTCATTTCTTCTATATTGCTTCAGAAAGTCCCCCTTGAGGGGGTTTAGGGGGTTTCATACACCACATTCACACTGCCAAAACGCTCAATTTTCTCACCATTCGGCATTTTCACCGTAATTTTATATTGATACGCTCCGGCAGGCAAAGGATTTCCCCGCACCGTGCCGTCCCAACCAACATTTATATCTTTTGAAGTAAAAATACGAGCACCATTGCGGTCGAAAATCTGCAATTCATAATTGCCCGACACAAAGGCATATTTCGGTTGAAATGTACGATTTTCCTCAATTGCACTATTGGGATTTATGGCATTGGGTACAACTAAACGGTACAGTTTTTCTATACAAGTGGTGTTTGATGTAATTGTAACACTCTCATTTTCTACTTGTTGCGAAGTTTCTATGTAATAGCAAATATTCGCTCCTATGTGATAATTGTTTGAAAGATTATCAATAAATTGGTTTTCATCAGTGCTGCCAATTTCTTCGGCTGTACCGGTATTGTGCCAACGCACAATGCGAAATGAATTGTAGCCTTCATTCCATAAATGCGGTGTTGTCCATTGCAAACGGTGTTTTAAGTCGCTTTGTTCTTCCACAGTAAGGCGAATTGGCGTAACTGCCGGCGAAAAAATAATTGGATAACCGCAATTGTCGAGTGCAGCAAGGCGATAATAGGAGAGGCGCGACGGCGAAAATTCGTTTTCTAAATTCAGTCGGAGAGGAGTAATGCCAGAAGTGGGAACTCGCAGACTGTCAATTGTTTCAAAATGTAAACTATCGCCAAGCGAACGTTGCACGATATAACCGGAAAAATCGGTGTGCGTATCAACCGTAAACGCCATTTGTACGGCATTTTCGGGCGTTACCGAAATAGAATGCGGCACAATAAATTTCGGGTATTTAAAAACATTGTTGTTCGTGTGTACCATATTCGATGTGGAACGTTGCACATTTCCCTTTAAATCTTTGAAAACGGCTCGCACAAAAAATCGGCGTTCTTCATCTTGATTGGGCATAATTGAAGTGCGCAATTCATTTGCATTTATGGTTTGAATAACCTGCTCGGTATTTGTTCCGGTTACTTCAATTATTTGATATTCATCAACTTGTATATTATAACCATGGTAAGCCGTCCATTCCAAATGAATGCGCAACGGACAAGTTGTAACCTGCGCTTTGCAATACACAGTGCTGTGATATTCCCGCAAACTCGTACTGTTTTGCCCCGTAGAAGCGTAGGCATCAACGGCAAATGAAAGCGGCATTTCTTTCACTTCCTGCGGAAAAATATACATGGTATCGACACTGAAAACAAGCGAATCGTGTTGATTGCGAGCTATGTCCTGCACTTTTTTTGCTTTTATAAGCGTTGTTTGGTCGTAAATATAATTCACTCGCACATAATCAATGTTAGGCGAGGGGCTTGCATACCACGCCACCGTAATGTGAGAATTGTAGGGATTGACCGAAACGTATGAAACCGGAGGGGCTTCAACGGTTTGCGCTTGGGCGAAAGAGGCGCACAGGCACAGGAAAATGCTTGGTATGATTATTGTATTTTTCAATTTTTTGTTGAATGAATATGAAAAATCCTAAAATATTGTTTTTAGCCAATCGAAAATTTCGTCCAATCGGCGCAATGCGTTAGGCAGTAAAATTACTTTCATACCACACAATGTCTTTTTCGTGCTTCCGAAAGCGTTATACCAAGTCCTTGTTCTGCATCATCAATTGATTGCATAACTTCGTGGCGCATTTCCATTTCTGTCATTTGGCAGGGCTCTTCAATATTTTCATTGATAGTCCAACCCATTTTCCCAACAAATTCATCGAAAAAATTCTGGTCGGAATATGGAACATTCACTGAATATGTTCGTAATGCTAAACTCATAATTGCATATTTATATATTTTCAAGTACAAAGATACAGTTTTTTCAAAAAAATTGCAAAAGTTTCTGAAAAATAAAAAATCCGTTTTGTTACGATTTAGACAAAGAGGATTTTTAAAAATTTCAATTTAGGCAAAGCCTATTTTGATAAAGCCGACTTAGGCGCAGCCTAAGCCTAACGGAGGCCTCAATGGTTTGCGCTTGGGTGGAAATGGCGACAAAAAGCAGAAAAAATGTTATAAATGAGCAGATATAATGTTTGTTTTTAGTCATAACACCAAACTTTATTTATTTCAACAACTATATTATTTGTATCAACCACAACAGAAGAATAATACCAAGCACAATCATAATAATATCTTTTTCCTTGTTCTTGCATTTTGTGTAAAAGTTTTCCATCGCCGGTATAAACGTATTCAATTTTTGTAGAATCATCGGCTATGTGATAAAATACAGGAGGGTTATTGGTATGAAATGGCTTTCCAACAATTGTTTCTACTTCATTTATAGTCATTCCCATTTTTATTCCCTCGAATTTTTCGGGAGTATAATCGGGCGCAAATTGTGTATCAATATACGGGTCTATCAAATGTTTTCTTTCTGCCGAAGCAAACCACGCCATAGAAAAAACTGCGATAAGCAAGAATACAATAACAATTGCCGATACTATTTTCAAAATTTTTATACCCATAGAATTACAAATGTTTTAGTGAAGTATCCAATAATATAAACTAATCCAATGGCAATATAACTTAGTGGAAGTGCTTTTAGAAATCGCTGTTTAAAACTTCCTTTTAGAAATATTGTTGCACACAAGGTCATTAATACTGCAATAACCGTAAAAAATAAAAACGTTCCCACCAAACTGCGTATATTTGTGGTTACACTTTTTGAATAACTATCCAATAGATTAATTATTACAAAAATCAATACTATTGTACATATTTTAATATATTTCTTCATTCCTACATTTTTCAATTCCCACATTCAAATCTACCCCACACAAACCTCAAACAAAGTTTCTTCTATAAAATACTGATTAGCAATCTCTTGCAATTTTTTTGCACTAATTGTACGAATTGTATTCCAATAATTCTGATAATACTCGTTAGTCAAATCGTGTTCCAACAAAAACTTACAACTATCACTTAACGAAAAACAGCCGTCGAAATTGCGAGCCATGGTTGCCAACATATAATTGCGTACGGTTTCCAATTCTTCGGCTGGCACAGATTCACGGCGCAGGCGGGCAATTTCTTTATATACTTCTTCGGCAGCTTGTGTGCGCACATTTTTATTTACTTGCGATGCAATTACAAAATACGCCGTTTCTTTATACGGAATAATTCCCGAACCAATGCCATAAGTGTAACCTTTATCTTCACGAATGTTGCTCATAAGGCGAGAACCGAAATAACCGCCTAAAATTGTGTTCAAAACTTGCAACGCAGCATAATCGTTGTGATACATATTAATTGTTGGTTTTCCTATGCGTAGGGCAGTTTGCACGGCATTCGGGCGTTCAAAATACTGCTTTTGTTCGGAATGTTGTTGTATTGCAAATTGATTGCATGTTCGTTGTTCCGCTGAATTTCCCCAATTATTTGTGCCAAAATAATTTTCAAGAATAGTGCCATGCTCCGGTTTGTAACTGCCGGAAATAAGAATTTTACACTGTTGAGGCTGTAAATTCGTGTTGTGATATTCACGCACCACTTGCCCCGAAATACTCAAAAAATCGTCAGGCTCAGCCGATTGCCCGTAGGGGTGTTGCGAACCAAAAAGTGCATTTGCAAACTTTTTTTGTGCAATAACTTCTACTTTTTCGCTTTCAATAATATAATGCTGTCGTTTTTTTGCAGTGTAGGTATCTATTTTTTCTTGTAAAAACAAGGGTTTTGTAAGCATATCGTGAATAATTTGTATGCTTTGCTCAAAATATTTTTCCAAACAATACACGCTTACGATAGAACTGTGTTTGGTGGTGTTATAATACACGTAACTACCAAGATAATCAAGTGCTTCGGCGCATTGTTCGGCAGTAAAACTTGAACTTCCTTCTGCCAGCAAATTAAGCGTAGCCGAAGCTGCCAAAGGCTGTTTTTGCCAATATTCGCCGCTATCGAAAATAAAATCAATTTTTAATACCTGCTGCTCGCCTGCTCGAATTGCGTATACCGGCACGCCGTTGGAAAGGGTGTGAATGTTATATGGTATAGGCGCAAGGCGTTCCAGAGCGGTAAATTGCGGGGCTTGTGTGCGTTGTAAGTGTGTCATTGGTTTTATATTTATAATTTTGGTCATTGAGCGTAGTCGAAATGTGGCTTCGAGAGCCTCAGCCACCGGAAAGACCGAAATTTTCGGGGTTTATCGGTCGTTGAGGCTCTCGAAACGACATTATTTCAAATTAGAAGAATAGTAATATAAAGTAGAATCATTGTTTTCTCGAAAAATTTCGCCTGCAACTCGCTGTAAGTCGCCTGCGCTAATTCGCTGATAATTATTTATTTCGGTGTTTATCAATTCCGTGTTTCCCAAGTTTGTGAATTTTGCCAAATTTTCGGCTTTGTTCAGTATTGCGGCTTCGCTAAAAATAATGTGCGCCTCTATTTTGTTTTTCACTTTTTGCAACTCATAATCCGAAAGCGGCGTGGTTTGCAACTTGTGTAACTCTTCGTAAATAGCCGCTTCGGCTGTTTCCATTGAAACATTGGGCATTAAATTTCCACAAATAATAAGCAGTCCGGCATGGTCTTCGCCGGTAATGTAGGCGTTTATTTCGCTAAACAGTTTCTTTTCTTGCACCAATTTGGTATATAATCGTGCCGATTTTCCGTTGGAAAGCACATCGGAAAGCATATCGCAAGCGTGATAATCGGGGTGCAGACGATTGTGAATATGAAAGGCTTTGTATATGGCATTCGCCGGAACATCGCGTTCTATGCTCTGTGTGCGTTTTTCGGTTTGCAGCGGTTCTTGCGCAATTTTTTTGCATTGTGCATTACGAGCCGGAATATCGTCATACCATTTGTGCGCCAAACGTTCAACTTCTTCCACCGTAATATTACCCGAAAATGTTAAAATAGCATTATTGGGCGCATAGTGAGCATAAAAAAACTCACGCACATCGTCGAGCGTGGCATTTTCAATTTGCTCTATATTTTTACCGATTGTACTCCATTGATAGGGGTGTGTTTTATAGGCAAGCGGACGCAAATGCAAGTGCGCATCGCCGTAGGGACGGTTTAAGTAGCGTTGCTTAAATTCCTCAATCACAACGTTTTTTTGTACATCTAAACTCCGTTGCGAAAAATCCAATTCCAACATTCTGTCCGACTCCAACCAAAAACCTGTTTCAATATTTTCTTTGGGCAGGGTTATATAATAATTGGTAATATCAGTGTTGGTGTAGGCATTGTTTTCGCCGCCCACTTTTTGCAGGGCGCCATCGAAATCGGCAACGTTTTTTGAGCCGCCAAACATCAGGTGTTCAAACAAATGCGCAAAACCGGTACGCTCCGGATTTTCATTTTTAGAACCAACCTTATATAAGGTGTTCATGGCAACAAACGGCGTTGATGTATCGGTGTTTACGATACATTGTAAGCCGTTGGCGAGGGTAAAGGTTTTATAATTAATCATAGTATAAATTACAAATTGTAAGTCTCATTTTCGGTATGTCTTTTTTTTCTATTACCCTCAATATAACCAAGTCCTATTCTCAAAGAAAAATAATACTGATAATCTATCGTTGGCGATTTCGATAATGCTGTTTTACCATTGTTTATAGTCCACTGAACTTTCTCCAATGGCAATAAATAACCGGCTCTAAAATTAATCAAATAAAACCATTGGTGCGAAAAACCTATTCCCAAATCGAGATGTCCGCGAGAATTTGATATTTCTTTGTATTGCAGATTAGTACCAAAGTACTGGGAAAAAAAGGCTTCATCGGGTATTATGTCTTTGTACAAATAATTAAGTCCACAACCTTTAAATCCAATGTATGGATAAAGTGAAAAATGTGTGTTTTTCAATAAATCGTAACCAACATTTAAAGAAGTTGAGCGATATTCAACTTGCGTTACATAATTAGTTTGCTCATCAGTTTTTGTGCCTTTGCAAAACGCAAATGATATTATTGCTCGACTGATATGGAGCTGCAAACCAAATCCAAAATTAGTCGTTCGGTAATTTGCCTGTGGAAATTCAAAATTACTCAATTGTTCATTAAGCGCATCGGTGTTAATAATCGGAAAATCCATTACCAATTCATAGAAAACTCCCATGTTATCAATTTTGGTCTCAAAATCCAATGTATCTTCTTGTGCCATTAGATTAGTCCAAAAACCTAATAGTAATATGATTGCAAATATTTTTTTCATGAAACTTTCTTTACAAAATTTTGTGCGTAAAGTTAAAAAAATATTTCTATGCAAAAAATGGTATCGTTTGAACTATAGATTTTTTTTAATTTTATGATTAAAGGAAATCATATAAATCATTATAATCATTTTTTAATCACCGTTCAGACAAATTTACTCCCACTTAAAATTAGCATGCGTACCATCGCAAAACGGCTTATTGTGAGAAGCACCGCAGCGGCACAATGTTACCCGATTACGAATTTCATAGCTTTCACCGTCGGCGCTTTCTATGCGAATACCGCCGCGTACCCAAATAGGACCGCTTACACGAATACCCGGGTCTTCGATAATGCTAATGGAAGGTTCAAAATCGGGCTCATACATTTTTTGCTCTCGTCTGTCCCACACTCGCAATCTGCCCCCTGAGCAATGAGCAACCTCACGTTTCACAAGTTCAATTTCTTCGGGTGTTTGGGCACGCTCTACAATGTCCCACACTCGCCCTCTGGCATCGCAAAAACGGGCAAATGCACAATATGTGTCATTATCGAATAAAACTAATTCCGGTCCTTCAAGTACATCGGCATTGTCTAACAACGGCTCAAATGAGGCTGTTTCTTCCGATTCCCAGTTAAAGCTTTCGTGAACTCCCGCGCAAAACGGTTTGTCGGTGGAAGCACCGCAACGGCACAGTGCACAACAAGATTCGTCTTCCGTGCCAAACGATTTTCCATTTCGGTATGTCCAATTTTCGCCGTGTTCATTAGGTGTTATAATCATTTCATTAATGGATGGATTGCCGTATACCATATACGGACCGTTTTTTGTGATTTTGATGTAAAAGGTTTTTGGTGCGGCTTGTGAGCCGAGTTCAATGTTTGGTGTTTTTTCTTGCATAGTAGGTATTTAATTGTAGAGGCAATTATACATAATTAATATTATATATAACAACAATTTTGTGGTTTTTTCAATTTTCAACTATAAAAATCCATATCTTTACACATTCATTACAAATCACAATTATAAAAGTATGAACAGAATAATTTTAATAGGCAACGGTTTTGACTTAGCTCAAGCCCCAACTTACCGCAAGTTTAACAAAGTGTAACTTGTGGCTTTTCCAACTGATAAAACAGCAAAATCATTTTAGGATTTTGCTGTTTTTGATTATTATGTTCCAAAAAATCAGAAAATTTTGATTTTTCGGAACTTAATGATTTTTCAAACTTCCTCGTTTACTTGTACACTCGTCAACTCGTTTACTAAAAACTTCCTTTACTAACAAAAAAATGTTAATAAAAAACCCCCAATTATCACAAATGGTAAACACATTTAAAGTAAATTTGGGGCTTTAAATTTTGAATAGTTATACAATATAATAATGACAAGCGAAGGAGAAAAAATAATTCAACTCAACATTGAAGATGAAATGAAATCGGCGTACATAGATTATTCTATGTCGGTAATTGTGTCGCGTGCGTTGCCCGATGTGCGCGATGGTTTGAAACCGGTGCACCGCCGGGTGCTTTTTGGAATGAACGAGCTGGGTAATAATTCCGATAAACCCTATAAAAAATCAGCGAGAATTGTGGGGGAGGTAATGGGTAAGTACCACCCGCACGGCGACTCGTCGATTTACGGCACACTGGTGCGTATGGCGCAACCGTGGAGTATGCGCTACACTATGGTTGACGGACAAGGAAACTACGGTTCTGTCGATGGCGACCCACCGGCAGCAATGCGTTATACTGAGGCGCGTTTGGAAAAAATTGCCGAGGAAATGTTGGTCGATATTGAGAAGGAAACCGTTGATTTTCAGTTGAATTTCGACGATACACTTAAAGAACCTCTTGTACTGCCCACGCGCATACCGAATTTGTTGGTAAACGGAGCATCGGGTATTGCCGTAGGTATGGCTACCAATATGGCGCCGCACAATTTATCGGACACGATTGATGCGCTGATTGCGTACATTGACAATAAAGATGTAGATATTGAAGAATTAATCAAAATCATAAAAGCTCCCGATTTCCCAACGGGTGGCGTTATTTACGGCTATCAAGGCGTGAAACAGGCGTATGAAACAGGGCAGGGGCGCGTTGTGATGCGTGGTAAAGCATTTATAGAAACCGACGGCAACCGTGAAAAAATTATTGTAAACGAAATTCCCTACCAAGTTAATAAGGCAGAATTGATTAAAAAAACTGCCGATTTAATTATTGAAAAACGTTTGGAAGGTCTTTCCGATGTGAACGACGAATCGGACAAAGACGGTATGCGTATTGTGTATACACTTAGAAAAGACGCTGTTGCAAATGTTGAGTTAAACAAATTGTTTAAATATACTGCGCTGCAATCTTCGTTCAGCATTAATAATATTGCGTTGGTAAAAGGTCGTCCGCAATTGTTGGGATTGCGCGATTTGATTAAATATTTCGTAGAACACCGCCACGAAGTAGTTACTCGCCGCACACAATATGAATTGAAAAAAGCCGAAGAACGCGCGCATATTTTAGAAGGACGAATTATTGCCGTTGATAATATCGACGAAGTTATTAAAATTATTCGTTCTTCGCAAGCGGTATCTGAGGCAGAAAATCGTTTAATTGAACGCTTCAATCTCTCTGAAATTCAGGCAAAAGACATAGTTGAAATGCGTTTGCGTCAACTTACCGGATTGCAGATTGAAGCGCTTCGTGCCGAATACGAAAATATTATGAAACTCATTGCTCACTTAAAAGAAATTTTGGCGAGCGAGGAGATGCGTATGCAAATCATAAAAGACGAATTGCTCGAAGTTAAAGCAAAATTCGGCGATGCTCGCAAAACCGAAATTGTACACGCTGCCGAAGATTTCAACCCCGAAGATTTTTATGCCGACGACGAAATGATTATCACAATTTCGCATTTGGGCTATATAAAACGTACTCCTTTGACCGAATTTAGGGCACAAAACAGGGGAGGGGTAGGCTCAAAAGGTAGCGACAGTCGCGATGAAGACTTTATCGAATACATTTACCCTGCGTCGATGCACAATTATATGTTGTTCTTCACGCAAAAAGGACGTTGTTTCTGGTTAAAAGTGTATGAAATTCCCGAAGGTGCGAAAAATACCAAAGGTCGTGCAATTCAAAATATGCTCAACATTGAGCCGGACGACAAAGTGAACGCCTTTATAAAAGTAAAACAATTGCAGGATTCGGAATACAACGAATCACATTATCTGCTATTCGCGACCAAACAAGGCGTGATTAAGAAAACTCGTTTAGAGGCGTATTCTCGTCCGCGAACAAACGGCGTGAACGCAATTACAATCCGTGAAGACGACCAAGTAATACAAGTGCGCCTGACCGACGGCAACAGCGAAGTTCTTTTGGCAAGCCGCAACGGTCGTGCAATTCGTTTCAACGAGCAAGCCGTGCGCGAAACCGGACGAACATCAACCGGTGTAAAAGGTATGACGCTCGATGTGAACGACCCAACAGACGAAGTAGTAGGTATGGTTGCCATTAACGATAAATCGGAAACGATTTTGGTAGTATCGGAACTTGGCTACGGAAAACGCTCGATGATTGACGACGAAAACGGCGAACCGGTATATCGCATCACTAATCGTGGCGGAAAAGGCGTGCGCACATTGAATGTTACCGAAAAAACCGGTAAATTGGTAACTATCAAGAACGTAACCGACGATAACGATTTGATGATTATCAACAAATCGGGAATTACAATCCGTATAAAAGTAGCAGATTTACGTGTTATGGGACGTGCTACACAAGGCGTTCGCCTCATAAATCTTGGTAAGAAAAACGACGAAATTGCTTCGGTTTGTAAAGTAACTTCGGAAGAAGAAGTAGTAGTAGAGGAGGAGCAAATAGCTGATGCTTCGATAGATTCGACAAGCTCACTAACCGCAGGCTCAGCAACCGAAGAGTTTGAAAATGCTGACTTAAACGAAAATCAAGATTAATACGACAATATGCCAATTAGTCAATTTGCCAATAAGACAATGAATATCAATATTAAAAAACTATCGAAATAACCGTTCTTTAAGTCCCCCTTGAGGGGGATTTAGGGGGCTTTTAATTAATATCTAAAATTAAACAAATGAAAAAACTATCAATTCTATCCCTAATCACTCTATTTTTTGTACAAATAGGGTTTGCACAGACCGAAGAATTTGTAATGACGTGGTCTATTGTAGTAAGTGAAGTAAAAAAAGCCGATGCAAGTGTTGAAAATCCTAAAAAAGCAACCAATCCAACAACTTGGATGGAAGTTGGACGTAAATATTTGCAGTTATACACATTCGACCTTAAAAATTTGCAACCCGGTTTAACAAGCAGCGATGTTATGTTTATATTGGGAAGTCCCAAAACGAAAACAGAAGATACTGTTACAGTATTTAACTACGACCGTTTGACGTTATATTTCAAAAACGACAGACTGGTGCGTTACGAACGCGCCGGCGGAGCAAAAGAATTTTTTCCCGAACACTCAACTGCGCTCGACAAAGCTGCCGCAGCCTATTTAAAAGCAAAAGAACTTGATGCTGCGGGTAAACAAAGCAAAAAAATCGGCGACCAATTGAAAAATATTGCCTATGATTATACCACCGAAGGGGATTATTTTTATAGGGCTCAGGATTATGTGAAAGCCTCACAATATTTTTCAAAAGCAGCTGATATCGCCAAAACAAACTTTAGCAGTTTAACAGTTGAAGAGCGTTTAGCAATGCTTAATAATGCCGGAACAATAGCAAGATTTGCAAAAGAGTATGAAAAATCTGCTGAATTTTTCAAAAAAGCTCTTGAATTGTCGCCAAAATTGAGTTTATACGGCGATATATATGCCAGCCAAGTAGCAAGCGGCGACACTGCAAGTGCTATCAATACATTGAAAAACGCTCTTAATGCTTTTCCCAATGATACACTTGCAGTGGTATACACAGCAGAATTAATCAACCTGTACATTCAAAGCAACCAAATAGACCAAGCGTTAACGTATTTGGACAAAGCGCTTGAAAAAGACCCTAAAAATGTGATGTATTTGTTCAACAAAGGAGTTTTATATAACGAACAAGGAAAAACCAAAGAGGCAGAAGCGGCGTATTTAAAAGCTTTGGAAATAAACCCTAACGATGAAGGCTCGAATTTGAACCTTGGAAAAATGTTTGTAGAAGCAGCCAAAGTAAAAGGCGAGGCTGCCGATGCAGCATGGTTGGCAAAAAACAAACAAAAGTTCACTGAATTGGAAAACGAGCAAAAAGCATTGTTAAAACAAGCTATTCCATATTTAAAAAAATACGCAGAGGTAGTAACCGAGCCGTATTATAAAATCAATGCCTACAAAGATTTACGCAATATTTATAATCGTTTGGAGATGACCAAAGAGGCGGAAGAAGCACAACGAAAAATGGACGCATTGAAATAATAGCGTTTATGTGATAAAATGTGGCGATTGAAGTAATATTCGGTCGCCATTTTTATTGAAATTGAAATAGGAGAATAGTTTTGAGTTTTTCCACAATTCTATTTAACATAATATTAATTATAAAACGAATAAATACTAATAACTTGTTCACTAAAAACTTCGTTTACTCAAATAACAATATCTGTTTTTTTCGTTCCTTTGTATACAAACAATAAAACTTATGCACGTAAACGGTTTTCAGGCTTTAGGAATTATTGCCTTGTATTTTTTAATACTTATTGCCATATCGTGGCTTACTTCACGTAAAGCGAATAACGACGCTTTTTTTGTTGGAAACCGCTCTTCGCCATGGTTTATTGTAGCGTATGGTATGATTGGCGCTTCGCTTTCGGGCGTTACGTTTATGTCGGTGCCGGGTTATGTACAAACTACAGGTTTTACCTATATGGGTGTTGTTTTTGGCTATTTGCTTGGCTATATTGTGATTGCGCTGGTGCTTTTGCCTTTGTATTATAAACTTAAATTGACTTCAATCTACACCTTTCTTAATCAACGCTTTGGAAATCGTTCACACAAAACGGGTTCGTTCTTTTTTATTGTTTCTCGGTTGCTTGGTTCTGCGTTGCGTATGTATTTGGTGGTGTATGTGTTGTACGAATTTTTCTTTAAACCGTGGGGCATTCCTTTTGAAATCATTGCCTTATTTTTTATAGCACTTATTTTGGTGTACACCTTTAAAGGCGGTATAAAAACAATTATTTGGACAGACACCTTGCAAACAACCTATATGCTTGTGGCAACCATTGCCTGTATTTGGTATATACTCAAAGATATGGACATTTCATTCATAGAATTGATGAGCAATGCCGCAAAAAGCGGTTACACCACTATGATAGACACCGATTGGAAATCAAGAGATTTTTTCCTCAAACAACTGTTGAGCGGTATGTTTATTACCATAGCCATGACCGGTTTAGACCAAGATATGATGCAAAAAAACTTAACCTGCCGTTCGCTACGTGATGCGCAAAAAAATGTGTTTAGCTTGAGTATTTCGCTTGTGGTTGTTAATTTTATATTCCTTTCATTAGGCGTTGCCCTACTCTACTATGCGCAGCAAACAGGTTTTGCCTTGCCCGCAAAATCCGATGGCATATTTCCTGCCATAGCCTTTTATTTAAGTGGTTTTACAGCCGTATTGTTCCTCATTGGCTTGATTGCCGCCGGTTATTCAAGTGCCGACGGAACGCTAACCGCCTTAACTACAACGTTTTGCTACGATTTTCTACGTTTCGATACTTCTACAAAATCCGAAGAAGAAAAAGTGCGCATTCGCAAACGCACACACATAGCTTTTACCGTGCTGTATTTGCTTGTGATTATTGCATTTAAGCCATTCCACACCGATTCGCTTATAAAAACGCTGTTCGATATTGCCGGCTACACCTACGGTCCCCTACTCGGACTTTTTAGTTTTGGTTTGATAATGAAAAATTACTACCCAAACGATAAATACATTCCTTACATTGCCGTAGCCTCCCCTATTATTTGTTATATTCTCAATGCCAATTCTGTGGTGTGGTTTGGCGGCTATAAATTTGGATTTGAAATGCTTATACTCAATGGGTTGCTTACGTTTTTTGGAATTTTAGCAATCTCTAAAAAGACACTTATAACAACTAACCGATAAACCTACAAACTTGTCAACTTGTTTACTTGTTAACTAATATTTATGGAACAACAAAAAACACTCGAACTACTCACAATCTGCGCCGAATACTGCGCTTTTGTGGAAAAAGAAGAACACGAAAGTGCGGCTCATTTTATTGACAAATCGCATAAAATACTCACACTGTTGTATTTAAAAACAAGTCTTATGCAAAGTTCGTCAATCGACGAAGGCTATTGCGAACATTTTGTAGGCGAAAATGATTGGGAATTTATAAAACAAAATGTGCAAAAAACTTTAGGGCAATTCGACAATATGGTAAGCGTTCGCGAACCCGATGCGGCTGAAAATGAATTAATTGACTTGCCGATTTCGGAATGTTTTGCCGATGTGTATCAAGATATTCGTAATTTTATAGAACAGTATAAAGATGCTACGATGCAAACACGTGAACTTGCGCTGTATGAACTCTGTTTTAATTTTAAACTGTATTGGGGTTCTCGTATTTTGGCGATTATTAATGAATTTCATAATTTGTTGTATGCGGCTAATTCGGCATTGGAAGAAATTTAATAGAACACGGATAACGCAGATAACGCGGATTTCCACTGATAAATAAAAAATCTGCGATAATCAGCGTTATCCGTGTTATCTGCGTTCAAAAAAAATTAAAAGATGTTATTATTCCCCCATAAAAAATCAATAAGCGACGAAGAAGTAGCTTCGTATGAACAACAGTCATTCGCAGGCGAAATTCATATCGTTGATTCGCATGAGAAAATGCGCCATGCTGTGGAATATTTACAAAACTGCCCCGTTCTTGGCTTTGATACCGAAACTCGTCCGGCATTTACAAAAAATGTGAAATACGATGTTGCCCTGCTTCAATTGAGCAACGACAAACACGCATTTTTATTTCAACTGCAAAAAACAGGTATTCCCCGCAATTTGGCAAAGCTCCTCGCCTCACCCAAAATTTGCAAAGTGGGCGTTGCCGTACGCGATGATATTGTAAAACTACACGAATTGTGCAATTGCAAAATGCACGGTTTTGTTGATTTGCAAGCAATTGCCAAACAATTGGGAATTGAAAATATCAGCCTTAAAAAATTGACTGCCATTGTTTTAGGCTTCCGTATTTCCAAAAAACAACAAACCTCGAATTGGGAAATGAATTCGCTCACTCCGGCACAAAAAAATTATGCGGCTACCGATGCGTGGGTTAGTTATGAGATGTATAAAAGGTTGGAGGCTTATTTTTAAAGCCCCCTAAATCCCCCTCAAGGGGGACTTTAAGAAAATGACAAAGTCATTTTCTTGCTCCTCCCCATGAGGGGAGGCTGGGTGGGGCTTCTCTACTTCCTCAACTGCACAATCAACTTCAAACACAAATCAAAGAAAATAATCTTCGCACTCCCATTTCGCTCTATGTGATAGTGCGCTTCGTTTACGATTTTTGTTAATGCCGATATATTGCGCTCATTAATAAAGGGGTGGAATTTTTCGGAAAAATCTTTTTCAGTTTTGTATAAATACACAATTTCGGGCTTTTTGTAATTGAGTATAAAATTCTCACGAAACATTTTGAGGCAATATTCCAAAAAGGATTTTTGTTTTTCACGTCCGAATTTCGAGGCGAGTGTGTCGGAAAGATTGGTTAATTCCGGCAGATTTTTGGCGTAGGCAAAACGTGTGAGTTGGGTAAAATAATTGTAAAAATCTTCGTTTGCCTCGTCGGAGGTCAATAATTGCACCGCTTTTAAGTAATTTCCGCCGGCATTGTGTAAAATTGTTGGCATATCGGCATCGTTTATTGAAAATTCACTGCGCAATTTTTCTGCCATATTTTGGTTGTCAATTTTTGGAATACGAATAAGTTGTGTGCGGGAAATAATCGTCGCCATCAATTCTTCAGGGTGTTCGCTTATCAACAAAAATAAGGTTTTTGCAGGCGGTTCTTCTAAAATTTTCAGGAGTTTATTGGCGCAAGTTTCGTTCATTTTTTCCGTCATCCAAATAATCATAACTTTGTATTCCGCCTCGTAGGTTTTTAGGTTGAGTTTGCGCAAAATTTCCTTACTTTCTTCTTTTTGAATACTCCCCTGCTTATTATCGTCGCTTATGGTTTCGAGCCACATATCTACGTTTAAATAGGGTTGTTTGAGCACTGCCTCACGCCATTGGGCTATAAAATTATCGCTCACAGGAGTTGATTTTACGCTCGAAGTGGTTACCACCGGAAAGGCAAAATGTAAATCGGGGTGTTGTAATTTTGCGTATTTTACGCAGCTTGGGCACATGCCGCAAGAGTCTGTTACTGAGCGGTTTTCGCAATTAATATATTGTGCGAAGGCTATTGCAAGAGGCAACGCACCTGCCCCTTCGGGCGCAGCAAAAAGCAACGCATGGCTGATACGGCTTTGCTGAACAAGCTCCCGAAGGTCTTGTTTATATTGAGTTTGTCCTATTACTTGGGAAAATTGCATAATAATAATTTATAAAGTATACCGCACCCCCACCCGATACTGAAACGGCGTTTGCCTATTATAATTCGATTCTTTGAACAGCACATCGTAAAGCAAGGCTGCGTAGGCTACGGTGTTTGGGGAAATTGCGTACTCAAACCCTGCGCCAAGCGGTAAGGAATGAAACACGCCTTGATATTCTTTATTGGCATACACAAAGGCAAATTCGTATTCGGCGTGGACAAACAAACCCGAAATAATAGTGTACTGCGCTGCCGCTCGCAAACCGGTACGACTAATACTCGTGCCCGACCTTGTCAAACTTCGTATATGGCTAAAAAATGGCGATATACTCACTCGTGCATTAGTAAATGGCGAATTGCCAATCATAGGCGCAATATCTATCATCAAAACATCATTTGTAACATCAAAACCAATATTTCCACCTACTTGCACTTCTTGTGCAAATGAATGACAACAAAATATTGTAAGAAAAACACCTACAATACTCAGTTTTTTAACTAAAATACGATACTTTTGCATAATAATAATTTTTTTGAACGCAAATAAATAATTCATACAATAAATTTGTGTTGATTTGCGCTTTTTGCGTCATTTGCGTTCAAAAATACTAATTTTTCGTTTATGATACAAAATCTCAAAGGAAAAAACGACACCTACATATTCAATGCCGAACACAAAGCCGATGTAATTTCAACCGGCGAACGGTATTTTCACGTGTTTCGTGGAAAATCGAGCACTACAAATTGCGATGTTTTGATTAAACAAATTGCTCAACCAAACTTGATAAGCAATGAACAACACGCACAAATTGTTGAAGAAATTTTATTGAATATCAACAATTTACACAGCGGAATTGCACAAACACTTGATGTAATACAAAGCGACGACTCATATTTTATAGTACGTGAATATGTACAAGGCGTAAGTTTACACAATTTTATTTTCGACCCCGACTATTCAAAAATCCGTTCGGCGCAATTATTGGCAGAAATTACCCGGCAACTCTGCGAAATTAGCGCAACATTGCACGCCAACGGCATAGTGCACCGCAATATAAAACCTGCCAACATTATTGTAATGCACAATTCGTTTGGACAGATTGACACCGTTCAACCACGCATAAAACTCGTTGATTTTGAGCGCATTCAAATTACCGGACGCAGTATGCTTAATTTTGGTCGCCTGCCAATTTCACGAGTGTATTCCTCGCCCGAAATGGTGTTGCAACAGGCAAATTTAATTCACACAACTACCGATATTTTCAGCCTTGGCATTACGCTTTTTGAATTATTTGCCCGTGTTCCGGCGTACAACACCACCAATCAAGATTTGATTTTAAATATGCAAGTGGCGTTTCCGCTGAAAAAAACGCCCGAAATGAAAAAACAATTATTTGCAATACTGCACAAAGCAAGTTTTAAACACGTATTCCGCAAACCGCCAACGCATTACGATGCCAGCGAAGCGCATAATTTTTTGAAAAATGCGGTTGCTTCGCGCTATTTATCGGTAACTGATTTATGGCGTGATTTGGAGGGATTTTTTGCGCAGCAAGGTCAGAAGAAACCGTTATTGAAGTTCATGAAAAGATAAAAACCTAATTTCCACCTAATTTTTTACAAAATAACCTCAGTAACAGAAAAATGCTACGGAAACAAACCTGATTACCTGATTATGTCAATTAGGTAATCAGGTTTAAGACAGTATGTAACACATTATTACTTAGGTTGTTTTGTTTTTTATTAGGTATAGATTAGGTTTATTTTCTTACAAATGGAACAGTTTTAGTAGAAATTTAACAGATAATCGGAAAAAATCCGGTTATCTATCAAAATTTTACTATCTTTGTAGAAAATTATAAGTAATGGAACGATTACGAAACATAGGAATTATTCCGGTAAACAAAGATATTTTATTTTCGCTTTACAACGATTTGAAACGTCCGGACGACAAAATATCGGAATTAGAGCAAAAAGGTTTTATCATTCGAGTAAAACGTGATTTATATGTCGTTTCACCAAAAGTTCACAATCAAGAATTATCGAGGGAACTCGTTGCAAATCACTTATATAGACCATCGTATGTTTCGCTCGAAACAGCCCTTTCTTATTATGGTTTAATTCCCGAACGGGTGTATTCGATGCGTTCGGTTTGTATGAAATTGCATAAAAAATACGACACTCCGCTCGGAAATTTTGAATACATAAAAGTTCCCGAGAATTATTTTCAAATCGGTATCAATCAAGAAATTATCAATAATTCTTATGCTTTTTTGATTGCCTCGCCCACAAAAGCAATTTGCGATATGATTGTTAGCACGCCGAATTTGCGTTTGCAATCGGTTAAGGCAATGCAGAATTATTTGACGGAAGATTTGCGGATTGATTTTGAGGTTTTGAGAAATTTAGATAGAGATGTTGTGAGGGAGTGTGTTGAGGTTGGGAAAAAGAAAAATGAGTTACATTTGTTAAAAAACTATTTATGTCAAATATGAAAAACAAAGAGGCTGATATAACTAAAAAAACAATATTAGAGTTCTATTCACAATTGGAAGATGAAGACCATTTTAGAATGAGAATAGTAGAATTAAAAAACATCACAACTACTCCAATTAAAATTAGAGATGAAATAGTAATTTTACCAAGACAATATAGTTTTTACATAAAAAAAAATATAGAAGTAAAGCGTAGTCCATTTGAAGGCGACCCTCTTTTGGAAAAACAATATCCAACAACACGCACATGTGTTGGAGAATATATTGAATGTGCTGTTGGAACACAGCCTCTTTCTAAATCTTTTCGTTTTGATGAACTTTTTTTTGATGGAATCTCTATAGACCTTGATTCGCTTTTTAAATCATTGAATGCTAATGATAGTAACGATATTTTAAATAAAATTAATGAAAAAACTTACGATACTACTCACATTGACAATATAAAAAATTTAAAACATACATGTACATTATTATTTGCGATTAATAAAAATGTCGAAAAACAAAGAGAAAAAATAGAAATATATTTACTATCTGAAACAGAATGTTTTGATTTAATTAAACAAAGTGCTGTTTCAGTAAATATTCTGAATTTAATAGCAGATAGATGTATTTCTAATAATAGTCAAGCATTATTATTTCAAACATGTAAGCATCTGTACGCCACAGATGAATTAAAAAATAGGGCATTACCGGTTTTGTCGGATGAACAATGTTTTAATTTGCTTGGTTCAAGTTCTGATACTACTAGAATAAATATTCTAAACTTCATAACACAAAGGCATATAGCAAAAAAATATATAGATAAAGAATTACTATACAAAATATTTAAGTATCCCAACACCACAATTGAATTAAGGAAGAAGGTATTACCATTTTTATCAAACGAACAATGTATAGAATTAGTTAAACGGAACAATACTTCAACAACTATTTTGGAAATTTTAGCACTTAGTGATAGGTCTTATTACGTAGACACTAGCATTGATGATTATAGAATTAGCTCTAAGATACATCATTTAAATGTTGACATTATTAATCATAATAATGTTTCTGTTGAAATATTGTGGAAAATAGCAAAAGCAAAAGGCTCCTGCTGGTGGTTGGTATGCAATAGCCCCAAAGCCACAACCGAATTAAAAAATTATGTATTTAACTGTAGTCCTGATTATATAAAATATTATCTAAAGTATGGTAAATTTAAAAAAGACAAACCAGAATATGATTGTTACATAGCAACTGCTTGTTATGGTAGTGTTTATGCTAATGAAGTAGATAAATTTCGAGAATATAGAGATAATTATTTAGTTAATTCGTGGTTTGGACGAAATTTTATTGCATTTTACTATTTTACTTCGCCACCTATTGCAAAAATTATTGCAAAACACGAATGGTTGAAAATATTTGTTAGAGAAAATGTATTAGCTCCTATATTGAAAAGATTACCAAAATAATATTACAGACAATATGCCCAACTCAATTTTCGAAACCATGCTCTCCCGCTACCAAATCGCCACAAAAGACGATTTGACCAACGCCACACACGAAGTAATGCAGGAAATTACACTCGCAGGACTGTATAAAGCCGGTTTTTTCGACAAAGCGGCATTTTATGGCGGCACTTGTTTACGCATTTTTCACGGTTTGCAGCGTTTTTCGGAAGATATGGATTTTTCGCTTTTGCAGGCTGACGAACATTTTTCGTTGGAACAGTATTTTGAGCCTCTTATTGCTGAATTTAAGGCAGTTGGGAAAGAAATCGTTATCAATAAAAAGACAAAAACAACGCAAACAAACATAGAATCGGCTTTTTTGAAAGAAGATACGGCAATTTACGATTTGCAATTCACTGCCGAAAAACGGATTAAGATAAAAATTGAAGTCGATACACAACCGCCGCTTGATTTTTCGACTGAATATAAGTTACTTATGTTGCCGTTTTCGTTTATGACACGCTGTTATTCGTTGCCCGATTTGTATGCAGGAAAAATGCACGCTTTTCTGTTCCGCAATTGGCAAAACCGAGTAAAGGGACGTGATTGGTACGATTTTGAATGGTATATTCGCAACAATATTGCTTTGAATTTCAATCATTTACAAAAACGAACAGCGCAAATAAATAATGTGCCGGAAAAGGATTTTACCCCAGAAATGTTCCGGCACATGCTCAAAGAACGGATTTTGAAAACCGATATAAATTCTGTTAAAAACGATGTCCGCCCATTTTTAAAAAATCCACAGGAAATGGAAATTTGGAGTACGGATTATTTTCTGCAATTGGCTGATATGGTGCGATTTGAAAAATAAATCATAAAAAAGAGGCTGTTTCGTTTTGAAACAGCCTCTCTTTTTTTAAATATAATTTCTACAATTACTCTTTCAACACAGCCTGTGCAGCCGCCAAACGTGCAATCGGAACACGGAATGGAGAGCAACTTACATAATTCAATCCCACTTTGTGGCAGAACTCGATAGACGAAGGTTCGCCGCCATGTTCGCCGCAAATACCGCATTTCAAATCGGGACGTACAGCGCGACCTCTTTCGGCAGCCATTTGTACTAATTGCCCTACTCCTTTTTGGTCTAATACTTGGAATGGGTCGGCTTTTAGGATTTTCTTTTCCAAATAAATCGGCAAGAACGAAGCAATATCGTCGCGGGAATAGCCGAAAGTCATTTGCGTCAGGTCGTTTGTTCCGAATGAGAAGAACTCGGCAGCCGAAGCAATACGGTCGGCAGTCAAAGCCGCACGCGGTATTTCAATCATTGTTCCTAATTTGAAGTCTACTTTATCGCCCATTTCTTCAAACAATTTGGCAGCAGTAGCACGAATAATTTTTTCCTGCTCCAAGAACTCATGTAAAGTACCTGTAAGCGGCACCATAATTTCAGGAACAGCCGTTACGCCTTTTTTCTTCAATGCCAATGCAGCACCCAAAATAGCGCGTGTTTGCATTTCGGTAATTTCGGGGAATGTATTTCCAAGACGGCAACCGCGGTGTCCTAACATTGGATTTTGTTCGTGAAGCGCATCAATACGTTGTCTGATTTCTTTCACGGAAATGCCCATTGCTTCTGCCATTTCTTGCTGTCCTTTTTCATCGTGGGGAACAAATTCGTGCAAAGGCGGGTCGAGCAAGCGAACTGTTACCGGTAGTCCTGCCATTGCTTCGAAAATACCTTCAAAGTCTGTTTGCTGGTATGGAAGGAGTTTTGCCAATGCTTTGCGGCGACCTTCTGCATCTTCTGCCAAAATCATTTCACGCATTGCCTTGATTTTTTCACCTTCAAAGAACATGTGTTCCGTGCGGCAAAGCCCGATACCAACGGCACCAAACTTACGTGCTAACAAAGCATCTGCGGGAGCATCTGCATTGGTGCGAACAGACATTTTAGCATATTTATCGGTAAGGTTCATCAATTCGGCAAAGTCGGCATCTAATTCGGCTTCCTGCGTTGCAACTTGTCCTTCGTAAATATCTCCTGTAGAACCATTTAACGAAATATAGTCGCCTTCTTTATAGATTTTGCCATCTACTTCCATTGTTTTTGCAGCATAGTCAATTCTCAATGCTCCGGCGCCCGAAACACAGCATTTTCCCCATCCGCGAGCCACAACAGCAGCATGAGAAGTCATACCGCCACGAGAGGTAAGAATTCCCTGTGCAGCAGCCATACCTACCAAGTCTTCGGGCGATGTTTCAATACGTACCATGATTACTTTTTCACCTTTCTCTGTCCATTCAGCGGCATCGTCGGCATTGAATACAATTTTACCCGAAGCAGCACCCGGCGAGGCTGCCAAACCTTTGGCAATCACATTTGCCGATTTCAAAGCGGTTTTATCGAAAATTGGGTGCAATAATTCGTCCAATTTAATCGGGTCAACGCGCAAAAGGGCTGTTTTTTCGTCAATCATACCTTGTTTTAACATATCTACAGCAATTTTCACCATAGCAGCACCGGTACGTTTTCCGTTACGGGTTTGCAAGAACCAAAGCTTACCTTCTTGAACGGTAAATTCCATGTCTTGCATATCTTTATAATGGTTTTCAAGACGGGTTTGTATAGCGTCAAGTTCCTTATAAATTTCCGGCATAGCCTCTTCCATTGAAGGGAATTTAGCTGCACGCTCGCTTTCGGAAACGCCTGCCAATTCAGCCCAACGTTGAGAACCTATTTTAGTAATTTGTTGCGGAGTACGAATACCGGCAACCACGTCTTCGCCTTGTGCGTTGATTAGGTATTCACCTATAAATTGGTCTTCGCCGGTAGCAGCGTCGCGCGAGAAGCACACGCCGGTAGCCGAAGTTTCGCCCATATTTCCGAACACCATTGCTTGAACGTTTACGGCAGTTCCCCACTCGGCAGGAATTCCCTCCATTTTGCGGTAAAGGATTGCGCGGTCATTCATCCACGAGTCGAATACAGAACAGATAGCGCCCCAAAGTTGCTCATAAGCCGATTCCGGAAAGTTTTTGCCGGTTTGTTTCAACACGGCAGCTTTAAATTTAGCTACCAATTCTTTCAAGTCATCTACCGAAAGTTCAGTGTCCAATTCTACGCCTTTTTCCTCTTTTACATGCTCGATGATTTCTTCAAACGGGTCAATATCGTTTTTGTTTACCGGTTTCATACCCAATACCACGTCGCCATACATTTGTACGAAACGGCGGTATGAATCCCAAGCAAAACGGGCGTTTCCTGTTTTTCGGGTCATACCTTCTACAACAGCATCATTCAATCCCAAGTTCAAAATCGTATCCATCATACCCGGCATAGAGGCGCGTGCACCCGAACGCACAGATACTAAAAGCGGATTTTCAACATCGCCGAATTTAGCATTCATAAGCTTTTCCTGCAATGCTATGGCTTTTTCCACTTCGGGTTTCAAAAGTTCTACAACTTTATCTTTTCCCAACTCATAATACTCGGTACACACATCGGTTGTGATGGTAAATCCCGGAGGAACAGGTACTCCTATCAAATTCATTTCTGCCAAGTTAGCGCCTTTGCCTCCCAACAGATTTTTCATACCGGCTTTTCCTTCCGCTTCTCCGTTACCGAAAGTGTAAACTCTTTTTACGTTACTCATTGTCATTTTGTTTTTATTATTAAATTAAAAATTATACTGATTACATTATTGGGGCTCTTCTAAAAATATTTTCCGTCATTCCCGCAAAAGCAAGAATGACGGATTATTTAGAAGTTTCCTGTTATTTTTTTCCGTCCAAAGGAATTCTCATTTTATAGAACGAACGCCACACAAACACCAAACCGACAATCAAGAACGGAATGGCTATATAGATAGAATAGTCGTTAGCAGGGTCAGCTTTCATTACTATACATATTTCGGTAGCCAACAATCCAAACAGGGTTGAGAACTTGATGATAGGGTTCAACGATACCGATGAAGTATCTTTGAATGGGTCGCCCACCGTGTCGCCTATTACGGCAGCTTCGTGCAAAGGAGAATTTTTTTCTTTCAAATCCACTTCTACTACTTTTTTACCGTTGTCCCAGCTACCGCCGGCATTAGCCATATATATTGCCTGGAATAAACCAAATACCGCTATCGAAATCAAATATGCAACGAAGAAGTTCGGGTCCATAAATGCAAACGCCAAGGTAAGCGACATAAGTGCAATAAATATGTTCCACATACCCTTTTGGGCATATTGGGTACAGATTTTAACCACAGTAACCGAGTCTTCGGCATTCGCTGTTTTGTTTTCTAAATTAAATGTTCGTTTGATAAACTCAACCGCACGGTAAGCACCGGTAGTAACCGCTTGAATAGATGCGCCGCTGAACCAGAAAACAACTGCACCACCACAAATCAAGCCTAAAATTACAGGCGCATCGGTAAGCGACAGGCTCAACATATTTTTGCTTTCCAACAGTAGTATAATGGCAAATATCAAGGTAGTTGCGCCGGTTACGGCAGTACCGATTAACACAGGTTTAGCTGTAGCTTTAAATGTGTTTCCGGCAGAGTCGTTGGCTTCCAAATAATGTTTACCCATTTCGAAATCGGGTTTGAAGCCAAAATCTTTTTCAATTTCTTCGCTAATACCGGGGATTTGTTCTATTTGCGAAAGTTCAAATACTGATTGAGCGTTATCGGTAACAGGACCGTAACTGTCAACAGCAATGGTAACCGGACCCATACACAGGAAGCCGAAAGCAACCAAACCGAATGCAAAAATAGAAGCGTGGTCTCCAAGAACAGCACCCAAACCAGCACCTGCTGTTGCAGTAAAGTAAGCGATTGCCATCAAAGCTGCGATTAACAAACCTGTCCAGAATGCACTGAAATTACCTGCTACAATGCCCGAAAGAATATTCAACGAAGGACCGCCTTCGCGAGAAGCAGTAACAACTTCCTGCACATGTTTCGATTTTGAACTTGTAAAGATTTTGGTAAATTCGGGGATTAACACCGCCGCCAATGTTCCGCAACTGATAATTATGGCAAGTTTCCACCATAAAGAACCATCGCCCATGTCTGCCAACAAGAAATGGCTCATAAAGAATGTAGCCGAAATACACAAAATTGCAGCAATCCAAATTAAACGCATCAAAGGCGCTTCAAAATCAAATTCTTTTTTATTTCCATATAATACTTTGGAAATAGCTTGATTAATGAAGAACGAACAACCCGAAAGGAAGTCCATCAAGAAACGCATACCGAATATCCACACGATTAATTTTGCTTGCAAACTGTGAGCAAAATATGTAGCACTTCGCATATCAAGAGCAAATAACACACCATCTTTATCTGTTAAACCTTTCGCAATAGCATTGTTTACCCAACTTTCAAAAATTCCTTGTCCCAGACCGCTGAAAAGCATTTGCGGAGTTACGGCAAGCACAATAAACGAAATAAGGGCAACACCCGTTACGCCATACGTTTCAAAACCGTCGGCAGTCGGACCTACGCTATCACCTGCGTTGTCGCCCGTACAGTCGGCAATTACACCGGGGTTGCGAGGGTCGTCTTCTTTCACTTTGAAAACCACTTTCATTAAGTCAGAGCCAATATCTGCAATTTTCGTGAAAATACCACCTGCAATACGCAACGCGCTCGCACCGAGCGATTCGCCTATGGCAAAACCAAGGAAGCAAATTCCCACAGTTTCACGATTAACAAACAAAAGAATAATAACCATCATTACCAATTCTAATGAAATAAGGAAAAGTCCTACGCTCATACCCGATTTTAACGGAATATTTACCACATCAAGCGGACGTCCGCGCAACGACGCAAAAGCAGTACGCGCATTTGCATACGTATTAATCCTGATACCGTACAAGGCTACCGAATACGAGCCTGCCATACCAATAATGGAAAAGAACAGCACTTGCACCACAACACTTACACTCTCGCCGAGAAGTCCGAAGAAGTACACACACATAACTACTGCAATCAATCCGAAAAGCATGAGCAAAAACTTACCTTGCTGAAAGAGGTAAGTACGGCACGTTTTGTAGATTGTTGCGGCAACGTCTAACATAGACTGATGCGCCGGAAGTTTTTTGATTTGTGCAAACAGTAACAAACTGAAACCCAAAGTTCCCGAGATAATCAACGCGCCGTAAAACAGGAAACTCCATGCGCTAATGGTAGTTCCAAAAATGTTGTACGCGCCTTCGTGCAGGTCGGGAATGGCAAGGTTGGCTTCGCTTGCGAAAGCCGATACGCCTGTTCCAAACAGGAAACAAGCAAAGAGAGAGAGTTTTTTAAAGTGCTTCATTTTTAAAGGTATTATAATATGTTAGTAAATTAATAAAATTTCAAATAAATATTTTCACATCAGTTTTGTAAAAAAAATTACATAAATGTAAAAACGGCGTAAAAATAGTATAAATTTTTAATTAATTATCGTTATTGGTAATTTTATTTTATTTTTTTTCAAATGGCACAATAGCTTTCAAAAATGTGGAATTTGTATTATTTTTGGCAAAAGATTTTTATGTACTATTGCGTTTTGATTCAAAGTACCGGATTGTGGGGAAATTATTAGATGTGAAAATGGTAGAAAATTGGGTTAAAGGTTGTGTATTGAATGACTGAATAACTGAATAACTGAAACAATAAATATCAACTGAATATCTACAACCGAGCTTGCGAGCTCAACAAAGTTAAATATCTATGAATATCAAAATATCAATGAAAAAACTTCTCACAATTTTACTTGCTCTCACTCTACTCCCCCTATGGGGGTTGGGGGGCTTATTTGCCCAAGATGCAAAAGTTATTCACGTATTCGTATCTCTGTGCGACAACAAATATCAAGGCATTGTGCCTGTGCCAAAAGCAATCGGCAACGGGCAAGACCATAATAATAATCTGTATTGGGGCTGCGGTTATGGCGTTCGCACGTTTTTCAAAAAAAGCAATGAATGGAAATTGCTTTCCACAAGGGGGAAAAATGGCGTAATACTCGAACGGCTTGTGTTCAAACACGCCACCAAAAACTATTATTTGGTAGCCGATGCGTACGACGGGCAATATATAAAACAGTGTACCAAAGATTTTTTGAATAGCAGTTGCGGAAATGGAAAAGACACTTTGCACGTTGACGGAAAAATTTTAGGTATTGGTGGAAATTCCGTACTCGTGGCATACATTGGACATGACGGGTTAATGGATTTTCAACTTTCGGAAACTTTTGTGAACACCGATAAAGTGCAACGTGATGTGATAATTTTAGCCTGTTACAGCAAACGATTTTTTAGTCCGCACTTGAAAACAGCAAACGTTAATCCGTTAGTGTGGACTACCAATTTGATGTGTCCCGAAGCCTATACATTACACGATGCTCTTACAGGCTACGTCAACGGCGAAAGCAACGCACAAATTCGTGAACGAGCAGCGGCGGCGTATTCACGGTATCAAAAGTGCAGTTTGAATGCGGCGAAGGGGTTGCTTGTAACGGGGTGGTAAAAGTTAGTTAACAAGGAAACAAGTTAACGAGTTGACAAGGGAAAAGAGAATAACAAAATCTATGAATATCTATCGAATATCAATAAATATCAACCGAATATCTATAAATAAAATGAAAAAATTCCACACCATACTCCTCTGTTTATTTTGCTCCCTTCCCTCATTTGCACAAATAAGCGAATATTACCTAAACGAACACAAACAAAAAACCGACAGCGCAAGTGCGGTGTATATAGCTCGTGCAGAACAGCAAAACGCATTGTCGAACAACATAAAAGTAACGATACAAACCTTACAGGGAAACATTGTTTCAGAATCGGAATATAAAAACGACCTGCTCGACGGCATTACAAAACTCTACCACCCCAACAAAAACCTCAAAGCCGAAATTTCCTACAAAAACGGTCTTTTACATGGCGATGTTAAAACCTATTATTACACCGGAAACATAAAACGCCACGATGTATTTGATAAAGGCGCATTGCTGCAAGGCACGTGTTTTGGCATGAACGGCTCACGCGACCGCTACACGGATTTTTACACGCCTCCCTCCTACATCGGCGGCGAACGGGCATTGTACAAATTTGTATTCCTCAACACCTATTACCCCGATGAAGTAAAACTTGAAAAAATCAACGGAACAGTTACGGTACGTTTGCTTATCTCAAAAAAAGGCGAAATTATTGACCGTGAAATAGCTCAATCCTTGCACCCCGAATTAGATAAAGAGGCTTTGCGTGTTGCAAACTTAATTACTAAATTTACGCCTGCCAAGCAGGACGGCGAATTTATTGAAAGTGTGTATATGCTTTCCGTTCCTTTTGAAATACGGAATTAAATTTTTTAGACATATGGATTCTGTTTAATAATGACAAAAATTGCTCGCAATTTCGTATATTTCAAAATACATTGCAATCTTTTTTTGTATGTTCAAAAAAAACAGCAAAATCATTTTTTGATTTTGCTATAAGTGCCATAAAAATACAAGTTGCAGCAAAATTAAAATACGAGCAAATCGTCTATAACTATTTCGTTTTGAATGTATCCATAGTACATATTTCGTTTTACTCCAAAGGTTGTAATCATTGTTGTATGCAGGGTTTTACGGTTTTTTGTAATTTCTTGAAATGTTGCAGTTCTTATGCGTAAGGTATCGGCGTATGATTTGGTAATTTCATATTCTTTGTTTGCATATTTCATTTCACACAGATTGATTACATTGTCGTTTCGGTCAATGATAAGGTCTATTTGTGTAGTTTGATTTGTGTCTTTGTCGGTATTTCGCCAAGTAGAATAATTTGCGGAGACACCCGAAATTCCGAGTTTATTTTTGATTTGCGGAATGTGTAAAAGACAAACTTGTTCAAAGGCATAACCACGCCATGAATTGATTTTGGGTGTCATAAAATGTATTGTCCAATAATTTTCGTCAGAATTGTTTTTGTTGTAAATAAAATTTAGATAAAACAATGAAAACAAATCAATTAACTGGTAAATTTTATCGCGTTGTTGTTTGCCGAAGGCGTAATATGAACGAATAAAACCACATTGTTCTAATTCTTCTAACATTTTGGAAACAGCCCCGCCATTTTTCATTTTTGCAAAATTTATAATTTCTTCGCGCGTCAGTCCCATTCGTTTTTCGCCCAAAGCAATGATTAACGAAATATATTTTTCGGCTTTTCTAAAAAGCGAGTTGTAAATTTCAAAAAATTCATTTTTCAATAGCGCATTTGAGTTAAAAAATAGATTATCAATGTTTTGCGGCAATCCTTTTGTGCTGTCAATTTGTTTCCAATAATAAGGAATACCACCCAAAATCGTGTAATAATCGAGCTGTAAAGTATGGTCTAATTTGAGTTTTTGTTTTACAGTAAAATCTTCACATTCTTTCAAAGTAAATGGCTGTAACGCAATTTGTCGTGTAACTCTATTGTGCAGTCCGCCACGATTTTTAATAATTTTATTGAGCATCCACGAAGTGGAGGAACCGCAGATAATCAGCAAAATATCGGGATTGGCAGAGGCATACGTATTCCACCAGTATTCGAACGCTTGTATAAAATTTGAACCCATTGTTGCGAGCCAAGGCATTTCGTCAATGAAAATCACTTTTTTGCCACGTTTACGGGAGCGGTTTAACTCTTTTTTCAACATTGCAAAAGCAGTTGTCCAACTTTCCGGCGTTGGAATAATCATATTGAAATACTCTTGAAAAGCATTTTTGAAATTTTCAAGTTGCGTTTGCATTGTTGAACTTTCGCTACCTGAGAAATAGAACGTGAACTTATTTTTAAAAAATTGTTTGATTAAGAATGTTTTACCAACTCTTCGACGACCATAAACAGCAACAAATTCCGGTTCATCAGATTCTAAAATCCTTTGCAAAATTTCTATTTCTTTTTTTCTGCCGACAATATCGTTCATAATTTGAAATGTTTTGATTTTGCTGCAAATGTATAAAAAATATTACTTATAGCAAAATAGAAATGTTTTTTATGAAAAAAAACAGCAAAATCATTTTCGGATTTTGCTGTTTTATCTGTCGGAGAAGCTACAAGTTACACTTCGTTAAACTAAATATATTGATTGTTTTTTGAATAGCAATATAGTAATTGTTTCGTTATAGCTCGTAAAACAAAAGTCTTGCTTTTTTTGCAAGGCTAAAAAAGGCACAAGTTAAAAAAACGTGCACCAAATGGGGGCATTGCAAATTTAATTACTAAATTTGCGCCTGCCAAGCAGGACGGGGAATTTATTGAGAGTGTGTATATGTTGAGTGTGCCTTTTGAGATTAGGAATTGATAAAATTTGAAATAATATGGAAGCAAAAGATTGGTTTGAAGAGGGCTGTGATTGGGATGACAAAAAGGATTATTCAAAAGCATTAGATTGTTTCAATAAAGCAATAGAATTAGCCCCTAACTATGCAAATGCGTATTACTACAAAGGAAGTGTATTATATAATTTAAACAAATATCAAGAAGCCATAAAATGTTATGATATAGCAATAGAGTGTTTCGATAAAAATGAATTCTACAAAAAGAAAGCTGCAATAACATATAGTGACAAAGGATGTGCATTAAATCACTTAGGTAAACACCACGAAGCAATGAAATGTCACAATATAGCAATAGAATTAGACCCTAACAAAACAAGTGAGTATTCCTGCATAGGAAACACATTAGAATACTTGGGTAAACACCACGAAGCGATGAAATATTTCAACATAGCGATAGAATTAAATCCTGATTATTTAGCATATAGGGGGCGAGGGATGGTTTATAGGAGAATGGGTAAAAACTCTGAGGCTATTGCTGATTACAATAAAGCGATAGAATTAAACCCTAATTGCGAAAATGCTTGTTACTATAAAGGAATTGTGTTGGAAAAATTAAGCAAATACAAAGAAGCTGTTAAATGTTATGAACAAGTGTTAACTATAAACCCAAATCATTTTGATAGTGCTGCAAGAAGAAATACAATACTACTCAATATGCCGACGCAAAAAGAAGAGTATATAAACACTACGTTGCAAGAGTTTGATAAAATGTTGAATTATGGCTTTTCCGCTACTTTTTCTCGTGTAAACAAAAATGATGTAGAACAAAAGATAGTAAATCAATTACCCAAAAATATTGAAACAGCCCGACAGCGTATTGATAAAACTATGGAAGATTTTAATACTATAACAAATTATGAAACTCAAATTGCAAAATGCACACCGGACGAATTTCCGATAGCAATTACGATTTACTACTATATAACAGGCAAAATATCTGCTGACACAGCTTCGGTATTGCTGCTATATTTTAGAAAAAAAATGAACGATGAAAGCTTAAAAAATTTCGTTAATGTTATGAAAGCATCGAATATCTCAATAAATATTATATTTGTCTGTATTGAGTTTTTGGTTTCGCTTCAAGATGTTTTTATATCAAAAATTTGGCAAGAAAAAATTGAATATGAGCAATTTAAAGAGTATTTACCAATATTTTTAAGAGCAGAACGACAACGGTTAGGCGATGATATATTTGTTAAAAAATACTATTTTGAAAATCATTTAAAAGAATATGGGAAAATTTTTGAATTAACCCAAAACCGTACCTTACCATAAAATTTATTACAATTAAATAACATTTCCTAACCTCTAATACCTAAACTTATGAAACATTTACACCTCTCCTTATTCACACTTTTATTTTGCTCATTTATGGCACAATCACAAGAAAATGAAGCTGTTATCATTCCTTCGACTGTGGAATTACGTTACACAGTTCAACCGTCCGACAGTCGTATTCAGTACACCGGCAGAATTGACAAATCCGACAAATCGGCGTACCGGTTTTCGCACTGTGGCGTGAGTATTCAAACCAAATTTTACGGCAGTTCCGTTGCGGCGGAAATTACCGAATACGGCAACGGCTCGGCAGGCGGCACAAATTATTTCAATGTGATAATCGACGGCAAAGTACAGGGAAAACCTCTGCAACTTATGCCGGGCAAGCACATTTACACGCTTGCACAAAATTTAGCTGAACGCACTCACACAATCGAACTTTTCAAACGCACCGAAAGTCAAGTGGGCGAAGTGGCGTTTCATGGTTTTAGAGAAGAAGTGTCAGGCGAAAATTTAGCCATGGCTGATTTACCCAACCTAAAACTCGAATTTATAGGCAATTCAATTACCTGCGGTTATGGCAACGCGGTGGCATATTCGGCGCAGGATTTGGAAACAAAAAGCGGTTTTAACTCCGTAAACGAAAATAATTATATGGCGTATGGCGCAATTACCGCACGCAATTTACGAGCGCAATATTCCTGCATAGCCTATTCGGGACGAGGATTATTTCAAAACAACACCGGCTGCACCGAAGGAACTGTACCCCAAATGTACGACCGCATTTTCCCCGACAACCCACAATCGGTGTGGACTGCCGCCGACCGAGCCGCTTATGCGCCGCATTATATTATTATCAATCTCGGCAGTAATGATTTTTATGCCGAAACTTCGCAAGGCAAAAATTTTTATGTGGAGCGCGAAAAATTTGTTGATGCTTACGTTAATTTTGTAAACAAGCTCCGCTCCTATTATCCGCAGGCTACGATTATTTGCACCGTAGGCGTTATGATGAGCGACAGTTACCCCAAAAATGCACAGCAATGGACACGCATACAAGAATACACGCAAGTCGTGCGCAATCATTTTGCATCACAAGGCGATAATAATGTATTATATTTGAATTTGGGGCAACAAAGCGTACCGTACGGCGAAGATTGGCATCCGTCGATTGCTACGCATGAGAAAATGGCAAAAACGCTTACCGATTTTATTTTAGCTGATATGATTAAGAAATAGTTGACTTGTCAACTAATTCCTCGTCAACTTGTCTCCTCGTCCCTTGTTTCCTAAAATTTATTTCCTATTTTTGCGCAAAATTTAAAATCATGGGACTAAAATGTGGAATCGTGGGCTTGCCCAATGTTGGAAAATCAACCTTATTTAACTGTTTAACAAACGCAAAAGCGCAGGCGGCAAACTTTCCGTTTTGCACCATTGAGCCAAATGTGGGCATGATTACCGTGCCCGATGAACGCCTGCAACAATTGGAAACCATTGTAAAACCCGAGCGTGTGGTTCCCACAACCGTAGAAATTGTAGATATTGCCGGTTTGGTAAAAGGCGCAAGTAAAGGCGAAGGTTTGGGCAATAAATTCCTTGCCAACATTCGTGAAACCGATGCCATAATTCACGTTTTGCGTTGTTTCGACAACGAAAATATTACCCACGTTGACGGTTCAATTGACCCTGTGCGCGACAAAGAAACTATTGACATGGAACTGCAACTCAAAGATTTAGAAAGCATTGAGGGGCGCATTCAAAAAGTAAAAAAACAAGCGCAAACCGGCGGCGATAAAGAGGCAAAATACATTTACGATATATTGGAACGTGTGCGCACCCATTTATTGGGCGGCAATTCCGTTCGCAGTTTGGGTTTGGACGAAAACGAACAAGCGGCAATTTACGACCTGCATTTAATTACCTTGAAACCCGTAATGTACGTGTGCAATGTTGACGAAAAAGGTATTACCGGCAACAACTATGTTGAAGCCCTGCAAAATGCCGTAGCCGCCGAACAAGCCGAAGTACTCACGCTTGCCACCGCCATAGAAGCTGAAATTGGCGAATTGGAAGACCCCGAAGAACGGCAAATGTTTTTACAAGATATTGGTTTGAGCGAACCGGGGTTAAACAAACTTATTCGTAAAGCCTACGCCCTGCTCAATCTTGAAACTTATTTTACCGCAGGTGTAAAAGAAGTGCGCGCGTGGACATACCGCAAAGGATTTAAAGCACCGCAAGCCGCCGGCGTTATTCACACCGATTTTGAAAAAGGTTTCATTCGTGCCGAAGTTATAAAATTTGCCGACTATATAAAATACGGTTCGGAGCAAGCGGTGAAAGAAGCGGGCAAAATGAGCGTTGAGGGCAAAGAATATGTGGTGCAAGACGGCGATATTATGCACTTCCGGTTTAATGTGTAACCTAATATTCCCGCAAAATTTCATTCAATCTACCAACATAATAAAACGGCAGATTTATTAATGTAAACGTTTTGCCTTTTTGCGTTGTAACTTCGTCAACAGAAAACGCTTGCGACCACACTCTCACGGCAATGTCGTGCGGCACTTCATCCATAAATAAATGCAACGATGTAAGTTTTGCATTATGCCCCGATTTTACTTCTATGGGAATAACTCTGTTTTCTTGTTGCAACACAAAATCGACTTCGGCATTGGAGTTTGATTTTTCGCGCACCCAAAAATTCCGTTGATTTGAAACTCGATTATCCAAAGCCAAAAGTTCCTGTGCTACAATCTGTTCCGCTATTTTTCCTCGCCACGCATGTAAAATATCGGCAGCGCCAAATACTTCTTTCTGCACCTGTGCCGCATAATTTACCAATCCGCAATCGAGCCACAGCAGTTTTGGCGAGCGTTTCAAATCTTTTGTTACCGGCACAAGAAAATCGGTTGTGGGGTGGCAAAGTTCCAAAACAAACGTTTTTTCCAATGTGCGAAACGCCTCGCCCATCTCGCGCGCTTTGTACGACGAACCGCCAAAACCGCCCAAAGTAATACGTTCGGCAGCAAATTTCCAACCCGACTGCAAAATATAACGAATGGTTTGGCTCATAGTTTCGTTGCGCGCATATTTTTCAACATCATCGCGGTAACTCGTAAGTAAACTTTCGTAAATCGTGTTCAAACCTACAAAATCTTTATGTTCGGCATAATTGGCAAGCACTTCGGGCATGCCGCCAATAAGCGTAAATGTGTTAAACAAATTCATCGTTTTCTCGTGCATAGCCTCGGGTATGCGGCGGGCAAGCAGAGCTTTTTCGAGTTGTGTTTCGCCTATTGCTCGCAAAAATTCGTTAAACACACAAGGGCGAAGCGCCAAATATTCCACTCGCCCGACAGGAAAAGAAACATCTTTACTTAACGTCGTTTCCAACAATGAACCTGCCGCAATAACGTGTAAATCACGTATTTTAGCCTCGTAAAAATAACGAAGTTTTGTGATTGCCGTTTTTGAATTTTGAATTTCGTCGATAAACAGGAGCGTTTTCCCTTGCTTGTTTTCTTTGTTGCAAAACAGAAAAATTTCAGCCACAAGGTCTTCAATTTCCTGTTCTTTTTCAAACAAAGCCGCTGCGCTCGGATTTTTCTCAAAATTCAAGTAGAGATAATTGTCAAATCTCTGCGAAAAATTTTCGACAAGTGTAGTTTTTCCAACTTGCCGTGAACCTCTCAATATCAACGGTTTACTATTTGGTTTTACAAGCCATTTTTCCAATTCTGCAATACAATTTCTTTCAAACATAGCCTTTATTTTTTGTGTTTAGCGAAATGCAAATATAATACTTTGTTTCAAATACAGGGTATAATTGATTAAATTTTGTTTCAAATACAGGGTGTAATTGATTAAATTTTGTTTCAAATACAGGGTAAAAAGATTTTTCGATTCCGCAATAGTACCTGATTTATTTCTTTTGTTAATTATTTTTGCGATTTCGCTTTTTGGCTTGTCGCTGTTGTTTTTTTGTTGGAATATAAACTTCATTTTAACGTTTATGCACAAACATACAACATTTTCAGAACATAATGAGAGATTTACACTATATTTGTAACAAAAAATTAAAACAAAACCTTACCACAAATGAACGATATACAAATACAAAAACTTGAAACCCTCGTGAATGAATACAAACGGGTTATGCAAGGGCAAATAAATTTAGAAAAATTAACCGCCTTTGCCATTACTTACCACTCTACGGCTATTGAGGGCAGCACACTCACAGAGGGGCAAGTGTATAATTTACTCGATTTGGATATACCGGCAAAAAACAAACCTTTTAGCGAGCAACAAATGGTAATAGACCACCAAAAAGCACTTGTTTTCACGCTCAACAAAGCCAAAGAAAAAGCACCGATAACAGAAAAGTTACTGCAAGAAATTGGGGCGTTGGTGGTAAAAAACACAGGCAAAGAATACAGCACGGTATTAGGCACGTTCGACAGCACACAAGGCAATTACAGGCTACTGAATGTGTTTGCCGGTGCACGGCGTTTCCCCGATAGCAGCAAAGTGCCCACGCTTATGCAAACGCTTGTGAGTGAAATAAACGAGAAACTAAAAACGGCACACACATTCAAGCAACAATGTGAATTAGCATTTGAAATACATTACCGGTTTGTAAGCATACACCCATTTGCCGACGGCAACGGACGTACTACGAGGCTTTTAATGAACTATATTTTAACGCTCTTTGATTTGCCGATTTTCTACGTGTTCAAAAATAGCCGACTTTCATACATTCAAGCATTGGAACGAGCGAGAGAAACCGGCAATACCGATGTGTTTTATAGCTTTATGTATAAGCAGTATGCAAAATTTATTGAAAAGGAGTTGAAAATCTTATTGTCGCATTATTAAAAAAAGCTGGATTGCTTCGTCCCTCGCAATGACGTACAAAAGAAGCGTCATTGCGAGGAACGAAGCAATCCAGAAAATTAATATTGATATTAGGCTGTATTTATTCAATACTATTCAACAAGCCAAGTTTCCCATTATCAATCAGCGTAATAATTAATTCGCCAAATAAGGTGTTTTGCCACGCAAACCATGGTCTTGTGAAATTTGTGGCATCATCTTTATGAAAAGATTCGTGCATAAAACCGGTGCCGGCATCCGTATCCATCAACATTTTTACGTAAGTCTTGATTTCTGCATCGTCTTGACTTGTGAATACTTTCATCATAATACTCATGGGCCAAACCATATCAAGTCCGATATGCGGACCGCCAATGCCCTCGCCTACTTTTCCGCTGAAAAAATAAGGATTGCTTTTGCTCCATACAAACCGGCGGGTGTTTTGATAAATCGGGTCGTTGATGTCCACGTCGCCCAAGTAAGCCATTGCCAATAGACTTGGTACGTTAGAATCGTCCATTAATGCACGGCTGCCGAATCCGTCTATTTCATACGCATATATTTTTCCAAATTCGGGGTGGTCGCACACTGCATATTCGCGCAAGGCGGTTTCCACTTCCAAAGCCAAATCTGTGCACTCTTTTGCCAAACCGGGATTGTTTTTTACGGTTGTCAATATTTCAGCCACTTTACGCAAAGAAGTAACGGCAAAAAAGTTGGAAGGAACTAAAAATAGATAGGTACATGAGTCATCGGAAGGACGGAAAGCAGAGGCAATTAATCCCACCGGATTTACAGGAGCGCCATAGCCGTGGTTCAACATAGTATCTACCACACGGAATGTTTCCCGTTGAAAAGTATAAGAGCCCAAATTTTCTTTCCGTTGCTGGTCTTTGAATGTTGCTACAACCAATGCCATAGCCCGCACCCAGTCGTCGGTAAAAACGCTGGTATCGCCCGTTACTTTCCAATATTCATAAGCCAAGCGAATAGGATAACAAAGTGAGTCAATTTCCCATTTACGTTCGTGCAGTTCGGGTATCATATCTGTTAAATCCTTTTCCCACTCGCTTCCAACCGCCCCGTCGTTAAATGCGTTGGCAAACGGGTCTAATAAGATACATTTGGTGTGCCGGTGAATTACGCCTGCAAGCATTTTTCTCAACTTTTCATCTTGATTTGCCAATTGGACATAAGGATATACCTGAGCGCCCGAATCGCGCAACCACATAGCGTGAATATCTCCTGTGTAAACAAACGTATCGTCTTGCCCGTCTATGACACGGTAATGAACAGTTGTATCAAGCGTATTCGGATAACAATTGGCAAACATCCACGCCAATTTCGGATTCTTCAAAAGCCGGCAGATTTCTTGGATTTTTTTCTCAATGGCATCTGACTTAAAAAGCCGGTCGTTTATGTGAGGACGCTGCGAAGTATAGACCGCCGTCTTATCTTTCGCAACAGACAGAGATTTTTTAGGAGGCAGATTGACAGCCTGCGATTCGTTTATAAAAGGAGTCGCAAATAAGCCGATTCCTATTAAACCTGTACAAAGAAAATGTTTCAGTTTCATATATTTTTGTGTGTTAAGAATTAAATTTTGTTCAAAGATAGGGAAAATGGTTGAAATTTTATTAGGTGTTTAAAATATATTTTTAATCTAACACCCGCATTTTGAAAAAACTCCTATATTTGTAACCATTTTAAAAAACAATAAAAACCTATTTTCACAAATGGAACAAAAAATTATAGATACAGCAAAACAGTGGCTTACGGGCAATTACGACGAAAAAACAAAACAGGAAGTTCAATATTTATTAGATAAAAACGATGCCGATTTGGAAAATGCGTTTTACCAAAACCTTGAATTTGGCACAGGCGGTTTGCGCGGCGAAATTGGCGTGGGAACCAATAAAATGAACATTTACACCGTAGGAATGGCTACGCAGGGCTTTGCAAATTACATAAAAAAAGCCTACCCTAACGAAAAAGAAATAAAAGTTGCCGTAATTCACGACTGCCGCATTCGCAGCCGTTTGTTTGCCGAAACCACTGCTAACATATTCGCAGCCAACGGGTTTAAAGTATTTTTGTCGGAAGATTTGCGTCCGACGCCCGAACTTTCGTTTGCAATTCGTCATTGGGGTTGCAAAGCGGGTGTAAACATTACCGCATCGCACAATCCTGCGAAATACAACGGTTACAAAGCCTATTGGGAAGACGGCTGTCAATTAGTGCCGCCGCACGATACCAATGTAATAAAAGAAGTTGAAAAAATTCAAAGCATCGACGATGTAAAATGGACGGGAAATCCTGAAAATATTATCTTGTGGGGCGAAGAAATTGACCGCCCGTATCTTGATGCTATTAAAACACTGTGGCTCAATAGTGATGCTGTGCAGAAACATAAAAATTTAAAAATTGTGTATACCTCAATTCACGGAACGGGTATAAAACTTGTGCCGCGAGTGTTGCAGGAAATGGGATTTACCAACGTGCACATTGTGGAAGAACAAGCCGAAGTTTCGGGCGAATTTCCATCGTTGCTTGCGCCCGGAGTTGCGCCAATTAAAGAAGAAAACTTTAAATCGGAACTTGATTGGTTAAAAGCATTGGACGCAAACACCGGCTCGCCAAATCCCGAAAAAGAAAGCGCAATGAAACTCGCCATTGAAAAAGGCAAAGTTCTCAACGCCGACCTCATAATGGCAACCGACCCTGACGGCGACCGTGTGGGAATTGTGGTAAAAAATTCGGAAGGCAGTTACGAAATTCTTAACGGAAACCAAACCGGAACGCTTTTGGTACAATATTTAATTAAAGCGTGGGAAAAACAAGGCAAACTGCAAGGCAACGAATTTGTGGTAAAAACAATAGTTACCACCGAATTGATTACCGAAATTTGCGCAAAACACAAAGTTGAAATGTTCGACGTGTTGACCGGTTTTAAATATATCGGCGAAAAAATCCTTGAATTGGAAGGCAAAAAACAATTTATTGGCGGTGGTGAAGAAAGTTTTGGCTATTTAGCCGGCGATTTTGTGCGCGATAAAGATGCCGTAATTGCCTGCGCCGTTATAGCCGAAGCTGCGGCAGTTGCAGCCGAAGAAGGCAAAAGTTTGTACGATATTTTGGTGGAAACCTATTTAGAATACGGTTTGTACAAAGAAGATTTATTGTCAATCAAAAAAGAGGGCAAAGCCGGAAAAGAGGAAATTGATGCAATGATGAAAAATTTCCGTGCCAATCCGCCGAAAGAATTAGCAGGCTCGAAAGTGGTGTTAATCAAAGATTACGAGCAACAAAAAGCCTTTGATTGCGTGAACGGAACAAGTTCGGCAATTAATTTACCACAATCAAACGTACTGCAATTCTTCTGCGCCGATGGCTCAAAAGTAACTGTGCGACCTTCGGGAACCGAACCGTTAATTAAATTTTATTTCGGCGTAAAAACCGAAGTTGCTGATAAAAATTCGTTTAAACAGGCGGAAGCGGTTTTGCGGGATAAGATTAAGGCTTTGGAAAAATCATTGAGTTAGTTTTTTTGTAATTGTCGCAATACAACAAGAAACAAGTTATAAATTTAAAGGTTGCGCCCGGCACATATTAGGGATTGAAAAATGAAAAAGTTAATTTTAATCGCAGTTGTAGGACTTTTGTTCTTTTCGTGTAGTTCAAAATGGGAGTATAAAACAGTTACTGTTAAAGGAGAGGAACAAGAATCGTCAGCAAAATTTAAAGCTAACACATTTGATGTTTCAGATGAAGCATTGAACTTGTTCGGTAAAGACGGTTGGGAGTTGGTTAGCATTTATGAAAAAACAGAAACCGTACACCCAAATTTTGGTAATGACCAATACGTTAATGGTATTCAACCAAATGTGAGAACTTCCGAAATAAATTTCGTATTTAAACGCAAAAAATAGGAGGAGTTTTTATGAGAAATTTATGTGTATTAATTTTTGTATCTATCTTTGTTTTAAGTAGTTGTAGCAATATTTCAGACAAACCTGTTACTGAAAAATTGTGTACGGAAGAACTTTCAAAAGCAATAAAAAGCGACACTATATTTGCCGATTTTTATGAGGCTATCAGAGAAAAAGTTGATGATATGAGCGACATAAAAAAGGCGACATTTAACGATGTTACTTATCGTAGGTTGTTCAAATATGCGAAATTTTTAATAGATACAACTTATTGGAATCCATTGTATGAAAAATGGGGAAAGGAATGGGAAAGTGAATATGGAGTTTATTTGCCAAAAGCAGATTCAGTTTTGAATTTTTGGAAAAAGTATTTAGAAGAAAATTCTTTGGACAAATATGTGAAAGTTGAGTTAGCAAGGATTGACAAAGAGTATTACGATTATATTGGCGGATTAAAAGAAGTCAATTTAGGCTTTAAACTAACGCCACTTCAAGGTACAATAGAACAAATTCGTTTTAATTATGGTTACAAACCCAAAATTAGCGGAGATAACAAATATTATGAAAAGCATAATTGCATTTCAACTTCGCCATTTTCTTCTCCAACTGTGAGATATTGGGAAGTTGGTTATTCGGACAGAGACAAATTTGGAGGAAAAAATGTAGAAACATTTTTAAGAGATTATAATTTGTATATCGAAATTACACAAATTCGTAAAGACGGAAAAAATATTAGTATTGATGATTTTGCTGTTCCAAAAGAAGTTTCCAGATGTTTGGAATATGAAAATGAATATCCTGCACTCTTTGGATTGTACAAGGATGATGTAATAAAAGAATTGATAAACAAAAATTATGTTACAAAATTAGGTTACGAAAATAAAAAAGCAGACGAAATAAGAGAGAAAAAAGACAAACTTAGTTTCGACTTTTTGAAAGAATTAAACATAAACACCAGCCGATAACCCCGTTTGGCGCAAGTTTGCAACTTGTGCCGATACAGAATAAAGAAAAATAAATAATGAAATTACAACTGATACAAAGTAAAATATATGAAATACGAACTCAATACCCCGTTTACTAACAACTAATTACTAACAACTAACCCCTAAAAAAATGCCCTTTATAAACTACATACGCACACAAGCAAAAAGCGATGTAAAAACAATCGTTTTACCTGAAGCAACCGAGCCTCGCACGCTCGCAGCCGCAAACATTGTAATAAGAGAAAAAATTGCCAATATTATATTAATTGGTAATCCCGATTTTATTGCGCAGTATGCAAAAGACCACGACCTCCCCTATTTGTTGCAGGCGAAAGTGATTAACCCCCTCAACCACCCCAAACAAGAGGAATATGCACAAATGATTGTAGAATTGCGCAAAAGCAAAGGCGTGAACATTGATGCGGCGCGTGCGTTGATAAAAAATCCGCTCTATTTGGCTGCCACAATAATAAAAGCCGGCGATGCCGATGGCGAAGTTGCCGGAGCCGAAAATTCTACACAAAACGTGTTGCGTCCCGGATTTCAATTGATAAAAACAGAGGAAGGTGTGTCGATAGTTTCGGGCGTATTTATTATGATTATGAAAGACAAAAATTTTGGCGACAATGGTGTGATGCTTTTTGCCGACTGTGCCGTAAATCCCGAACCTACCGAAGACGAACTTGCCGAAATTGCGGTGCGCACGGCAAAAACAGCACAAAGTTTGCTCAATATGACAGCGCGAATTGCAATGCTCAGTTTTTCAACAAAGGGCAGTGCCAAACACAAATTAACCGAAAAAGTTGCTCGCGCCACCGAAATTGTAAGGGTAAACCACCCAAACATTATTATCGACGGCGAAATGCAGGTCGATGCAGCAATTGTACCCGAAGTGAGTATGAAAAAATCGCCCAACAGTATTCTTAAAGGAACTGCTAATACGCTGATTTTCCCTTCGTTAGAAACGGGAAATATTGCCTACAAATTGGTGCAACGCTTTGCTCATGCCGACGCATACGGTCCTATTTTGCAAGGCTTGGCAAAACCAATCAACGACCTTTCACGCGGCTGCTCAGTGGAAGATATTATTAATGTGATTGCTATTACGGCTATTCAGGCGCAGAATAGTAATTAGAGTTTTAGACATAAGACTACTTTTAATTTCCTAATCACTACACTCTAACCACTAATAACTAATCATGAAACTCCTAATCCTAAACTGCGGAAGCTCGTCCCTAAAATTTCAATTATTGTCGATGACAAACGAAACCCTGCTTGCAAGCGGCGGCGTGGAGCGCATTGGCGACACAAAAAGTACCCTAAAATTTAAAACTGCGCAAGGAGCAAGTTTTGCCGATAGCGAAAATCCTATCAAAAACCACGAAATTGCGATTAAAAAAATTATACAGTTGTTGCTCAATCCCGATTATGCGCTGATTGCCAACAAAAAAGAAATTCGAGCCGTGGGACATCGCATAGTACACGGAGCAGAAGAATTTAGCCAATCGATTATTCTTGACGAAAACGCCCTTGCCCGCATTGAAAAATACAGTAATTTAGCGCCTTTGCACAATCCGGCAAATATTTCGGGAGTGCGAGCAGCGCAGGCGCAATTACCTCACGCTGTGCAATGCGCCACGTTCGACACGGCTTTTCATCAAACGATGCCCGAAAAAGCATTTATATATGGTATACCTTACTCTTACTACATCGATAAAAAAATTCGCCGTTACGGATTTCACGGCTCAAGCCATAGATATGTTTCAAAAAAAGCAGCAGAATTGGCGAAAATTCCATACGAAAAAAGCAAAATAATTGTGTGTCATTTGGGCAACGGCTCTTCGATTTCGGCAGTGTGCTGTGGCAAATCGGTTGATACTTCTATGGGACTTACGCCTTTGGAAGGTTTGATTATGGGCACTCGCTGCGGCGATGTGGATTTTGGCGCAATGCTGCACATTATGCGTGAAGAGAATATGAACATTGAACAAATTGACAAGCTTGTCAATAAAGAAAGCGGATTTTTGGGTTTGTGCGGCACGAGCGATATGCGTGATATGAAGCAAGCCGCCGCCAATGGCAACAAACAAGCGCAGTTGGCAATAGAAATTTTCCATTACAAAATAAAAAAATACATAGGCTCTTACGCTGCCGCAATGGGCGGTGTGGATTGCATTGCATTTACCGGCGGCATTGGCGAAAAAGATACTGTTACTCGACTTGCAGTCTGTCAAAATTTGGAATTTATGGGCGTAAAATTTGACCAAGGAAAAAATAACGCAGCACAAGGCGATGCAATTATTTCTACCGAAAATTCACAAGTAAAAATATTGGTAGTGCAAACTAACGAAGAAATTGTGATTGCTCGTAATACTTATCAGTTAATATCACAGTTATAATAAATATTAGGCAAACAATAACAATGACCATATTGTAATTTAATACATTATAAATAAAATGACAAAATCAGCAATAGAAGAAACAATGAATATTGTAATGGATACAATATTTTGTGAATCGTATGGAAAAAATACAATTATATTTGAAAACTATCGAGAGATATACGACCTTCCTATCGTAAAATCATGTAGTGAAGTTTCTAAAAAATTATATGATTATTGTTTAAGAAAAAATTATTTTACATTGTTACTCATATATGACAATGAAGGAAAAATTTTTTGCTATAGGAATATGTCTGATAAATTATACTGGGATTTACCCGGCGGTAGCATTAAAGACAATGAAACTATAAATCAAGCTATTAATAGGATTGCAAAAGGAATAGAATCTCAAATAATTATTGACAATGTAGAGCCTGTTGCGATAATAGAAAATGAATTTAAATACAAAAATCAGGAAACCTATCATGTTGGTATAGGTTTTATGGCAAAGATAAGAAACAAAAAGAATATTAATATTAAAGCACTACCTGGTGATTTCATAGATGCAAATGATGAAGAAATATCTTTTTTCAGCAGAATTGCTTGTAAGAAAATATTAGAGATGTTCACAAACAGATACAAGGAAATCCAACAGAAAACAAATGAAGATTTTCAAGATAATGAAATTCAGACAAATGAAAAACATAAAAAAAGGTATAATTTCCACAACAAATACATAAAAAAATATATACTTACAGATAAGAGAAAAAAGAAAATAGAATTCCAAAAACTTATATCTGAGAAAATAATTGGGGCAGAATCCATAATAGATATTTCATGTGGAGACGATGCATTTATATTCCAGACAGCAAAAAAGATGGGAATTAAATTAGCCGTTGGAAACGATATAAGTTGGAGTCAAGTAGAACACCTATCAAAAAAATTTAATAGTGCTATATTTACGAATCATAATGCTGCATCATTGCCATTCAAAGAAAATTCGTTTGATATTTCATATTGTAGTAATACTTTACACCACATGCCAAATAAAAAGGCTCTTGTAAATATGTTGGAAAGTATGTATAAAATATCTAAAAAGCTGCTAATTATAGATATTGAAAACCCAAAAGAAACAGATGGCTTCCCTCATTTATTGAATAAATATTGGTATGTAAAATATTTGAAAGACGTTGGAGGTGCTTACCTTAATGAAAATCAATTTAAGATAATAATACAAGAAGTTTTCAATGACAAGGCTGATATAAAATTTTCGACATTCAAAAATATAATGGGTAAATATATGATTGCCGAAATTACCAAGAAACAAAAACCTCAAAAATCAGAACAGTTAATTGACAAAAAAATAGAAATCGAGCAAAAATTCTTTTGCGAAGACTCCAGTGACTTACTTGCAATGTTGAATGATATGGATTTCTCTTTAAAATCAAAAGGTAAAGAAATTGATGAATATTTTACAGACATAAATAGTGTTTATATTAAAGATAGAACCTGCCTCAGAATACGAAGCTTAGATAATAATAAAACCGAGTTGACATTTAAGGGCAAATCGAAAAACTTTTCTAGTTTTTACGCAAAAACAGAAAGCAATTTAAATTTTGGCACAACCGATAGCAAAGAAATTTCAAGTATGCTTTCTTCTCTTGGGTATGTTTCATATGTTGTGGTAAATAAAAATAGAACAACGTACTCTAAAGTTGAAGACATTACAACATTAAATGTAATGATTGACCATATAGAGCAGATTGGAAATTTTGTTGAATTTGAATTGATTTGCAACGATAACAAAAAGAGTAAAGAAGAGCTTTTAAAAATTTTATTGAATTTCGTAGATAAATTCAAATCATTAAATTTTGAAAAAGCATATCTGCCATATCGTGATTTCGTGGCAAAATCCATGTATGAAAAAATTAAGCCCGAAGGCGAATTTAAATGCTTATTTCTTGATTTAGATGGTACTTTAATAAACAGTGAAAATGTGTTTTTTGAAAGTTTTCGAAAGATATTAAATAAACATTATAACATAGATATTTCTTTAAAAGATTATGAAGACAATGAATTGAAGCAAAATGCAAATTTGATAAATTCTCTGAAAAGTTATGGGAAAATTTTGGAGGATGTAAAAGATGCTGATATAATGTCGTTAGTTTACGAAGAATATAAAAAAGATTTTGAAAATATAATTTCTGAAGAAGAATCCATCACAAACTTTCAAATATTAAAACAATTGAAAGAAAAAGATATAAAACTTGGTCTTGTTACGACATGCAAACGCTCATTTATAAATATTCTTCTAAAACAATTGGACATACTCAACTTGTTTGATACAATCATCGCAAGAGAAGATGTGTCTAATTTAAAACCTGCTCCAGATGCCTATATCAAAGCCATGACAAAATTAAATTTATCGGCAGACAAGTGCATTGCTATAGAAGACTCTTCACGCGGAATAGAAGCCGCACAAAAAGCTAATTTAAAAACTATTAGAGTGACAGAATATTCAAACGATGAGACTTCTTTCGTATGTCCCGAATATGACAAAGCTAGCAGAATACTGTTAATTATCTATAACAATATTCCCAAATAAAACCTGATGACGGTTACACTTACGCATAATTTGCACATTGAATTTTTATTGATTACTTATGAGCAGAATTACAGGAATTTACTCCTTTTCACAGAAAGCTCAACACTGTGAAAATTTTCAACGCTACACAATTGCGTTCGATGGCGAATTCTATAATTATCGTTCGTTTCTTCCTCTTCGTCATTCCTGCGAAGGCAGGAATCTCTTAAAAAATGAGGATATTCCGCATCAAGTGCGGAATGACGGAAACGATGAACAACAAAAAAATGACATTTTACTACAATTATATATAAAATACGGCAAAGATTTTGTGAATAAAATTGACGGATTTTTTGCCCTCGCAATTTTTGATAATCAAGAGCAAACGCTCTTTGTAGCTCGTGATACAGTTGGCGGCAGACCATTATATTTTTTTAAAAACGATGATTTTTTCTGTTTTTCCTCAGAATTGAACGGCATACTCGCCTACCCTGTTCCTCGTAAAATAAATCACACGGCATTGTTTTGTTATTTGCAATTGCAGTATATTCCTGCGCCGGAAAGTATTGTTGAAAACGTGTACAAATTAGAGCCGGGAGCGTATTTGTTTGTTACACAAAATGGCATTGACAAGGGTGCTTGCCCCCTTGCTAATGCAGACAAGGAGGCAAGCGCCCTTGCTTATACCGAAGCTCAAACACAATTTAAAACCTTATTTGAAAACGCCCTACAAAAACGCATAGAAAACACACCAAAACTCGGCGCATTTTTAAGCGGCGGCATTGATTCTTCAATTGTGTGCGCACTTGCTTCGCAGCATATTCAAAAATTACCGACTTTTTCAATCGGTTTTTCCGATAATCCCTATTTTGACGAAAGTAAATTTGCAGAATTAATGGCACAACAAATTGGCAGTGAACATACAACTTTGCAAATTTCGCAAGCAGAATGTGCCGAACATATTTTCGATATTCTTTCAACTTTTGATGAGCCTTTTGCCGATTCTTCGGCAATTGCAATGTATATTTTGAGTAAAAAAGTTGCTTCGCATTGTTCCGTTGCGCTTTCGGGCGATGGTGCCGACGAACTTTTTGGCGGTTACCGTAAACATGCTGCGCATTTGCGTTTGTTGCAACCGTCGTTTACGAATAGTTTGTTAAAAACTGCTCGTCCGTTTTTGCAACATTTACCACAATCCCGTAATTCAAAATTATTCGACATTTTCCGCAAGGCAAACCGCTATGCGCAAACACTTTCGCTCTCAAATGCCGATGCATATTGGCGTTTATGCAGTTTGCAAAATGAAGAACAAGCTGAAAAATTTTTGCGCAACGCATACAATAATATAGAGTATAAAAATCTAAAAAACAGCTATTGCACACAACTGAACGGCAACATTTCGCTCAACGATATTTTGCTTGCCGACCAAAAATTAGTACTTGCCAACGATATGATGACCAAAGCCGACAGAATGAGCATGCGAAACGGATTAGAAGTACGAACACCATTTTTAGACAAAAACATCATATCATTCGCAAACTCATTGCCGGTTGATTATAAAATTCATAATTCCGTGAGAAAAAGGATTGTAAAAGATAGTTTTGCCTCGTTCCTACCTGCCGAATTACTCAACCGACCGAAACATGGATTTGAAGTGCCATTACACACGTGGTGCACCACAATTTTGCGTGAGCCGATAGAAAATTTACTCTCACAACAATTCATTGACGAACAAAATATATTTAATTGGAACGCAATTGCTGGGTTGCGCAGCAAATTACAATCCGGCAATCCGGGAGATGCTGCTGCGCAAATTTGGGCGTTGCTTGTTTTTCAGGTGTGGTGGAAAAAGTATTTTAGTTGACAAGTTAACAAGTTGACAAGTAAACGAGGATAGACCAAACAGCAAAAATAATTAATCATTAATCATTAATAATTGATAATTAATTGTACATTTGCCCTCAATTACTTAAATGTGTATATAAAAATGAGGAATTTTTGCGTAATCATCTTACTGTTTTTGGGAAGTTTTGGTTTTATGTCGTGCAACGAAAGCGCTACTGCAACTCGTTCATTTAGAACATCGTTGGACAGTACTTCGTACAGTTTGGGAATGTTATTTGCAAGCAAAATTCCGCAAAATTTGCAAAACAATCATGTCGATAGTGTTTCAATGCAGGCATTTTTACAAGGTTTGAATGATTATTTCGACACACGAAATTCTACCGCATTCACGCAAGAACAAGCGCAGACAATTATAAATAACTACGTTTATCATTTACAGGAAAATTCTACTTCGTACTTTTTGGAGCAAAACCAACATTTGCGAGCCGAAGGCGAAGCGTTTTTTGCGAAAAACAGGAAAAATATTGATGTATTTGAACTCAAAAGAGGCTTGCAATATCAAGTATTTTACGGTGGTTGGAGCCAAACAAAACCAACGCTTACCGACACTTTGCTCGTACATTTTAAAATGATGGACTTAAAACAAAATGTATTATTCGATTCTCGAACAAAAAGCCCCGACCCTATCAAACTCACGCTCGATTCTACCATTCAAGCATGGCAATTGGTGTTGCCCATGATGAATATGGGGGCTCGTGTGCGTATTTTCACGTCGGCTGATTTTGCTTATGGCACCACACCCAAACAAAACGATGTGGTAAAACCTTATCAAGCGCTTATTTTCGATATTGATTTTGTGAGAATTGAACAGAAGAAAGCCCCCTAAATCCCCTTCAAGGGGGACTTGCTGAAGCACGAAAAAAGTCAAATGAAAAATAAAAACAAATTTAAAAACTAAATATAATAATTAAACCACAGTTCCAAACTCCCCCTTGAGGGGGATTTAGGGGGCTCTTAAACTTAAAAAAAAATGAAAAAACTAACAACAATTTCAGTAGCTGCATTAATTGCATGCGCAACAATTTCGTGTAACAAAAAATCAAACAACGATGTCAAATTTACCGACCAGCGTGATAGCGCAAGTTATGCAATAGGTATAAGTTTTGGAAGTGAATTAGCGCATCAATTAGCGCAAATGGCGCAATTTCTTCCCGATTCCATCAATTTAGAAATTCTTATAGCAGGATTACGAGATGCTGCTCAAAATGCAGATACCCCAAGAATTAGCATGAGTGATATGCAAAGAGTTGTTGCAGAATATCAAGAGACTCAATTACGTAAAAAATTCCCGCAAATTGAAGAAGGTGAAAAATTCTTAACAGAAAATGCTCTGAGAGAAGGCGTGCAAACAACTGCAAGCGGATTGCAATACGAAATAATTACTATGGGCACAGGCGAAAAACCTACTCAATTTGATGAGGTAACCGTGCATTACCATGGCACAAAATTAGATGGCTCAGTATTCGACAGTTCAAAAGAAAGAGGCGAAGCAGCAACATTTAATGTTTCACAAGTAGTTCCGGGATTTGCCGAAGGATTGCAATTATTTCCGGCAGGCTCAAAATTCAAATTATTTGTTCCCGAACATTTAGCGTATGGCATTCGTGGCAAAGAAAGAATCAAACCATTTGAAACATTGATTTTTGAAGTTGAATTGATTTCATTCAAAAAAGGCGAAGCTCCAAAACAACAACCGTTCGATATGAACCAATTGATGCAAATGCAGATGCAAATGCAATAAAATCGTGGAAATTGTAATTTTATTAGGCGCAGCTGTTCTTTTACTTATAGGACTTGCCGGGTGTATCATTCCTGTTATACCCGGTTTGCCTTTGTGTTATGCCGGTTTGTTACTACTTTCATTCAGCATGCAGGTCGATGTTCCGCTGTGGTTTCTTATTCTGTGGGCAGTGGTTGTAATTGCTATTCAAGTGCTTGATTTTTATTTACCTGTTTGGGGAACAAAAAAATATGGCGGCACTAAATATGGTATGTGGGGTAGCACCATTGGACTTATTGCAGGGATTTTCTTCACTCCTATTGCTATGATTATCGGTGCATTTGCAGGCGCATTTATAGGCGAAAAAATTGCCAATGCCGACAACAAAAAAGCTCTCAAAGCAGCCTTTGGTTCGTTTATGGGCTTGCTGCTCGGCACGGTTATAAAACTCACCATTGCTATTTATATGATAATTTATTATTGTGTGAAGGTTTGGGGAATAATTAAGATTAGTTTTTTTAGTTGACAAGTTAACTCGTTTCCTCCTCCCCTACGGAATATTAATAAACTTATGCGTCTGCAACGAAATTCGCCACTGCGGATTTTGCTTGCAATATTCCACAATCAGTGGCGTAATTTGCTGTTGCACACTACATTCCGGCTGTAAATACAGCATGCAATCTTTTTGCACTTTTGTGGCACATTCTTCTGCCCACGCAAAATCTTCGGGCATGGCAATAATCACTTTCAGTTCATTTGCTTTGGCAAAATTTTCGTCCAGCGGTTTGTGTTTTTGTTTGGGCGAAAGACACACCCAATCCCACTCTCCTGTCATTTTGAACGTGCCGCTTGTTTCCAAAAATGTTTGAATATTGTTTTTGTGCAACAATGAGCAAAGTTTATTAAGATTGTGCATCAACGGCTCGCCGCCGGTAACAACTACGGCATGGGCTTTGTGAGAAAGAATTTCGTCCACAATTTGCTCATTGCTCAAACGTGGGTGCACGTGCGGATTCCACGATTCTTTTACATCGCACCAGCCGCAACACACCGTGCAACCGCCAAAACGAATAAAATAAGCCGCCTTTCCCGTGTGAAACCCCTCGCCTTGCAAACTGTAAAATGTTTCAACTATGGGAAATGTGTGTAACTCGTTAAAATTTTTGTGCTCGTTCATACGTTTTTTTCTAAAAATCCTGTTTAATTTTGACAAAAGTAAGTAATAAAAAGTAATTATTGTTACATTTTGAAAATAAATAGATTGCTTCGCTTTGCTCGCAATGACGCTCTTTTGAGGCTTTGTGCGAACTTCCGAAAGAGCGTCATTGCGAGGAACGAAGCAATCCAGAAATTAAAATTAGTGTCTGTTTAAATTTTATAAAAAAATGTTTTATGCCACATTTAAAAAAAATACTCTCTCTTGCGTTTTTTACACTTCCCTTTCTCACGCTTGCGCAAAAACCGGCATCGTACAATGTACTCCTTCCGGTTGATATTCCCGTAGCCTTATCGGGCAACTTCGGTGAATTGCGTGCCAATCACTTCCATTCCGGCATTGATTTTAAAACGCAGCAAGTAATCGGCAAAAATATTCGAGCAATTGAAGAAGGCTACGTATCAAGAGCGGCAGTACGTCCTTCGGGCTATGGTATGTGTTTATATGTAACCCACCCCAACGGTTTGACCAGCGTGTATGCACATTTATCGGCGTTTTCGCCACGCATTGACAGCGTTGTGCGAGCAAAGCAACACGAAATGAAAAGCAATAATTTTGATTTTGCCGAATTTGATTCTTTGGAAATGCCGGTCGCACGCGGCGAAATTATTGCCCTTTCGGGAAATTCGGGCAGTTCCGGCGGTCCGCATTTGCACTTTGAAATTCGCAATACCGTAACCGAAAATGCGCTCGACCCTTTGCAATTTTACCCGCAAATTATCGACAAAGCTCGTCCGCGAATTACGGCAATTGGCGTGTATGCAATGGACGACAATAGTTTTGTGGCGCAAAAACGGGGCAAACAATTTTACACCGCCACCGCAAAAGGTACTTCGGGCGAATATGTGTTGGCAAAACCAATTGAAGTATGGGGAAATATCGGTTTTTCGATTCAAGGAAATGACCTTATGACCGGGCAAAGCAATGTGTACGGGTTTTATCACGTAAAACTTTCGTGCAACAAACAAGTGCTGTACGAGCGAGTGATGGACGAAGTTTCATTTGCCACCACCAATGACCTAAATTCGTTGATTGACTACGAAGAACGGGCAAAATCGAAACGCTATTTTGAAAAAGCTTTTGTAGATAAAAACAATGACTTGCATATTTACACAAAACTGCACAATTCCGGCATATATGCCGCCACAAAAGCCGATACTGCACAATGCGAATTTGTAGTTTCCGACTATCACAACAATGCGGCATCGTTGCAATTTACACTTTTACAAAAACCATTGGCTGACAGCGTGTTACGCAAACTTCCAAAACTCCCCGAAACAGGCGAATGGTTCGATTGCAAAGAAGAATTTGCCTATTCGCTTAATGATTTTACATTTACCGCCAGTGATAAAACTTTTTTTACCGATTTTACATTTTCGGCAAAAGAAGTTACTACGCCTGCGAAACGCACATACTATTCAAAACGTTACAACATACAAACCAACCAGCCAATTTTCAAAAAACCGGCACAAATAAGCGTGCAAACCAACCTGCCCGATTCGTTACGCAGCAAAGCACTATTTGAGCGAGGCGGCGCAGCAGTATTTACCAAAATTAACGACGAAGGCATAGCAACAGCATCAGTAAAATTTGGCGGAACCTACGGAATTGTGGTTGACACCACTGCGCCAAAAATTACTCTCAACCTTGCACAAGGCGCAAATTTGCAACAATCAAAATTTATTTCATTTAAAATAAGCGACGATTTTTCGGGCATTGGCAGTTACAACGCCTACATTAATGATAAATGGACTTTGCTCGATTACGATGCAAAAACAGCAACCGTATATTTGTATTTCAAATACGCCGATTTACAGCCCGATACTATGCACGATTTGCGTATTGAAGTTAGTGATGTTAGTGGGAATAAGGCTGTTAAGGTGGCGAGGTTTTATAGATAAACAGATTTTTAGAAAAATTGTTTGAAATTGAACGATACAGTGGTATGTCGGGATTTCCGACATACCACTCAACATGGTGCTATTGCAGGGAAAACGCAAATAGCGGACTTGTAATGTGCAAAAAATGCACATTGCAAATTTCAACAATAGAAGAAGATATAAAACGATTGAAAAAATAAAAAAAATCGTGCAAATCCGTGTCATCTGCGTTATCCGCGTTCAACAACCACCTCATTCCACCGCAAAACCTCCCAAGCACCAATCCCACCTTCCACCAAACACAAACACGCCGAAACTACATGCGGACTATTCGCAATTTCGCCAATAGATTGCTTTTGAAAATAAGTATAAAGCGTTCGTAAAACCATACCATGAGCCACAACCAACACAGTTTCGCCGTTATGTTGCTGCGCAATTTTTTCAATCGCTCCCGAAGTTCGCTGAAGTAGTTCGTCAAAATTTTCACTATCGGGACGGTAGTATTTTCCGGATTGATGCCATAAATTATAGAATTGTTCGGGATTGCTTTTTTTTGCTTCGCGGTATGTCATTCCCTCCCACTCGCCCAAAGCAATTTCCATTAAATCATCGCTGGCAATAATAGGAATAGTTCGTTTGCCGCGTATTAATTCTGCCGTGTGCATTGCTCGCGGGCTTGAACTGCTGTAAATGCAATCGAATTGCACACCTTGCAAATAATTCCCCAATTGCGCAGCTTGCCACTCCCCTAATTCTGTCAATGGCGAATTATTTTGACCTTGCATACGTTTTTGCATATTCCATTCGGTTTGTCCGTGGCGAGTGAGGTAGAGTTTCATTGGAAATGATTTATTGTAATAAAAACAAAGATAAAAAAATCCCATTTTTCAAAATCGAAAACGGGATTTTTTATTCGTAGGGGCGTATTGCATACGCCCTCTTGCATTTTTCGGGCATTTCAGGGCGTATGCAATACGCCCCTACCCATTAATACAATTTAAAACTGCTCCGCAGCATGTCGTTTGTAACTATTATAACGCCATTGCGCATTAGTCTCAGCTGCTTTAAACAATTCTTCGGCTTCGGCAGGGAATTGTTTTATCAATGATGTATAACGCACTTCACCTTTCAAGAAATCTTGGAATTTGCTCCAATCCGGCTCTTTGCTGTCTAATTGGAATGGATTTTTACCTTCTGTTTCCAATTCGGGATTGTAACGCCACAAGTGCCAGTAACCACATTCTACGGCTTTTATTTGTTCACTTTGCGCTTTACCCATACCTTTAGCCAAACCATGGTTGATACAAGGCGAGTATGCAATAATTATCGACGGTCCGTCGAATGCTTCTGCCTCACGAATTGCTTTCAACGTTTGCGCTTGATTTGCGCCCATTGCAATTTGTGCAACATACACATAACCATACGATGCAGCCATCATACCAAGGTCTTTTTTGCGAATACGTTTACCCGAAGCGGCAAATTTAGCAACAGCGCCAACAGGTGTTGATTTCGACGATTGACCGCCGGTGTTTGAATACACTTCGGTATCAACTACCAATATGTTTACGTTCATGCCCGATGCCAACACGTGGTCAAGTCCGCCGTAACCAATATCGTAAGCCCAACCGTCGCCGCCGATAATCCATTGTGATTTTTTCACAAGGTATTGTTTCAATTCAATGAGTTGTTTGCAAATATCGCAGTTGCAAGCGGTCATCAGCGGAACAAGTTTTTCTGCAATTTCTGCCGTTTTTGCGGCTGATTTGCGGTTTTCAATCCACTCGCGGAACAAGGCTTTGATTTCTTCATTGCTGAAAGTTTCCAAACCTTCTTTCATCAAACGCTCAATGCGGTCGCGCATTTTTTCGGTGGCAACTGCCATACCAAAACCATATTCGGCATTGTCTTCAAACAATGAATTTGCCCAAGCCGGTCCACAACCTTTTGTGTTTTGCGTATAAGGCGTTGAAGGCGCTGAACCCGAATAAATTGACGTACAACCTGTTGCGTTGGCAATCATTTGACGGTCGCCAAAGAGTTGTGAAATTAATTTTATGTAAGGCGTTTCGCCGCAACCCGAACACGCTCCCGAGAACTCGAACAACGGTGTTGCAAATTGTGAATTTTTCACATTTGATTGAATATCAACTAAATGCTGTTTGCTTGTTACGTTTGCTACGCTGAAATCCCAATTTTCCTGTTCCGACAATTCTTGCTCAAAAGGCACCATTTTAAGCGCTTTTTCACCTTTGTTTCCGGGGCAAATATCGGGACAGTTGCCGCAACCCATACAGTCGAGCACATCAACTTGTATACGGAAATTCATTCCTTTCATTGTTGCCGGCGCTTTCATTTCCAATGTTGTGTAATTTGCCGGCGCTTTTGCTTTTTCGGCATCATCAAGCACAAACGGACGAATTGCAGCGTGAGGACATACGTATGCACATTGGTTGCACTGAATGCAATTTTCCGGTATCCAAACCGGTACATTTGCAGCAACACCGCGTTTTTCAAATTTCGATGTGCCTTGCTCCCACGTTCCGTCTTCCCTGCCTTTGAAAGCCGAAACAGGTAAATCGTCGCCAGCTTGTGCATTTACCGGACGAACAATATTTTTCACAAATGCAGGTGCATTGTCTTTTCCACCGTCAGTGTCAAGGTTAATATTTGCCCATTCGGCAGGAATATCAACTTTTACAACATCGCCGCCACGGTCAACCGCAGCATAGTTCATGTTTACAATTTTTTCACCTTTACTGCCATACGATTTCACTATAAATTTCTTCATTTGCTCAACAGCCAATTCATAAGGAATTACGCCTGTGATTTTGAAGAAAGCCGATTGCAAAATAGTATTTGTACGATTGCCCAAACCAAGTTCCTGTGCAATATCGGTAGCATTGATAATGTACATAGAAATATTGTTTTGAGCCAAATATTTTTTCACTCTGTTCGAAAGGTGTTTTTTGGTTGCTTCTACGTCCCACACAGAGTTCAACAGGAATGTTCCGTTCTTTTTCAAACCTTTTGTAACATCATATAAATGCAAATATGCAGGAACGTGGCACGCTACGAAATTCGGCGTATTTACCAAATATGTAGAACGAATTGGGTGGTCGCCAAAACGCAAGTGCGAACAGGTGAAACCGCCCGATTTTTTACTGTCGTACGCAAAATATGCTTGACAATATTTATCGGTATTGTCGCCAATAATTTTAATCGAATTTTTGTTCGCCCCTACTGTTCCGTCAGCGCCCAAACCATAGAATTTAGCCTCATACGGCGCATTTGCCAAAGTAATTTCTTCTTTTTGCGGAAGCGAAGTGAACGTAACATCGTCAACTATTCCAATTGTGAAACCATTTTTAGGCTCGTTCATTGCCAAATTTTCAAATACGGCAATAATTTGCGCAGGCGTAGTATCTTTCGACGATAAACCGTAACGACCGCCAACAATCACAGGTGCATTCGCTTTTCCGTAGAAACAATTTTTTACGTCCAAATATAACGGTTCGCCGGTTGCTCCCGGTTCTTTTGTACGGTCGAGCACTGCAATTCGTTTCACAGTTTTTGGCATAGCCGCCAAGAAATGTTTTGCCGAGAACGGACGATACAAATGCACTGCAACCAAGCCAACTTTTTCACCGTTGGCTATCATTACGTCAATTGCCTCGCGAGCAGCTTCGGTAACCGAGCCCATTGCTATAACTACACGGTCGGCATCGTCAGCGCCGTAATAATCGAATAAACCGTATTGTTTACCGGTAATTTTATTGATTTCATTAATATAATTTTCAACCTCATCGGCTACATTATTATAATAGGTATTACATGCCTCGCGAGCTTGGAAATAAATATCGCCATTTTGCGCCATACCGCGAGCTACCGGATTTTCAGGATTTAACGCACGTTTGCGGAAGGCTTTCAACGCATCTTGGTCAACCAAATGCGCAATATCTTCCATTTCTAATAAATGAATTTTTTGAATTTCGTGAGAAGTTCTAAAACCATCGAAGAAATGCACAAACGGTACACGCGATTTAATTGCAGTTAAGTGAGCCACCGCTGCCAAATCCATAACTTCTTGCACCGAACCTGTTGCAAACATTGCACAACCGGTTTGACGAACTGCCATAACGTCTTGATGGTCGCCAAAAATAGAAAGCGCGTGCGAAGCCAAAGCACGAGCCGATACATGATACACACCCGGAAGTAATTCACCTGCTACTTTATACATATTAGGTATCATAAGCAATAAACCTTGCGAAGCCGTGAAAGTATTTGCCAACGCTCCGGCTTGCAAAGCACCGTGCATAGCACCAGCCGCTCCGGCTTCCGATTGCATTTCCTCAACTTTTACCGTTTCGCCAAAAATGTTTTTACGCCCAACTGCCGCCCATTCATCAACATATTCTGCCATAGTCGATGATGGAGTAATTGGATAAATTGCCGCCACTTCGCTAAACATATACGCTATGTGCGCCGCCGCCTGATTACCATCGCAAGTAATAAACTTCTTTTTATCTGCCATAATTATAGTTTTTATAAAATTTTACATTATAATAATAGGCGGCGAAGATACATATAATTTTTTAATTGTAAATTGTAAATTGTAAATTATTAACCAACATTTTTTAATATTGTCCACGATAAAACTTGTTTTTGTCATCTAATTTAAGTCCATTAGCCGTAAACCACCTTACAAAATTATCCCATTTTGCGGTATTTTTTGATTTCCATTTGTCAAATCCTGCTTCATCGCCTTTCATCAATATCCAGTAATTATACGCTTCGAGATGTCCTGCATCTTTAACTTTTTTCTGATAATCAAACAGTACATTTGGATGTGTTTTGTTGTGTCCTTGCGCAAAATAATTTTCAACAAATTTAGTCCTAATGGTGTTAAGAGTATTGATATTTATTGTCTTTTCCGGTAGAACTGAAAGTAATAATATCATTTCGTAAACGCCGGGACCAAAAGGAAGTTTCATATTGCCTATGTCTGCCAAATCAGTAACATTAATTGTTGCATTTTGACTGAAACTTACTTCAATTTTATCTTTTGTAAATTTAATTTCGCTTTTATAAACGTCGTAAAGCAACTTACTTATTTGCTCTGTTCGTGCAGTATTTCGCTCTAAATTCATAAAAATTTCGCCATAAATCATACCCCAAACTTCTTCGGTTGAATTAAAAAATAGTAATGCCGCTCGATAATAGTTTGACGGAAATTGCGGGGCAACTTCAATTCCTTTTTCGTAATTAAAAACAGCCTCTGCCGGTTTGCCCTGTTTTTCATATACAATTCCCTTCGATAGATATAAAATACCCGAATTGGGGAATTTTTTAAGTCCTAAATCGTAATACTCAAATGCTTTATCGGGTTTACCCAACATATCGTAACTATTTGCTATAATTTGAAACATTTGGTCGGTTACATTTTTATGGTCAATATGTTTTTCCATTATTTTTATTGCTCCTTCGTAATCCTTTTTCATATAGTGCGCAAGAGCTAATTCATATGAAATATCAAGATTTTCAGGGTCAAGTTTTTGTGCTTCTTGCAATAATTTGATACTTTCATCTAATTTTCCTTTGTCCATAAGTTGAATTGCTTCGCGTATTTTCACGATTGCTTTTTCCTCATTGGTTGTTTGTCCATAAAGAGTTTGCGCTGTCATTATCAGTAAGATAAGTCCGATTGTTTTGATTGTTTTGTTCATTGTTTTAAAGATTTAATTATTTGAATTTAGATTTATTTTTCTTCATATACATAAAAAAAGCAGACTTACAAATCTACTCTGAGGTTCTCGACTACCCGAAACACAAATAAGTAAGCCCGCATTGCAGCGGTTTTTGTATTTCTTTGAAATTGTCGAGATTTCAGAGTAAAAATTTATACGTATCATATAGTGCTTGTTGGCACTTGTTTTTAACTTTTTAAATTACGCAAATGTACAAATAAATTCTATTCAAGTAGTTTTTTGATTTCCTTTTTTTAATTTGTTTTTCCATAAATTATTTTTTTAGTATTACAAAAAAATTGTAACTCCTCGTTTACTAAAAACTCGTTTCCTCGTCAACTTTTTGCTAATTATCACATTTTTTGGCACTTTTCTAAAAAAAATCGCATTTTTATTTGTGTATGTAAAATATTAATTATACGTTTGTAATTCTTAATCATTTGGGGAAATGATTGGGAATACTTAAAATAGGAAATGTATAATTTTAATTAATAATTTAATCACTTTAAAAACTATAATCGTATGAACAAACAAGAACTAGTAGCAGCTATTGCAGCAGAAGCAGGATTCACAAAAGCTGATTCGGAAAAAGCATTAAACGCAACAATTAAAGCAATTGGCGCAGGCTTGAAAAAAGGCGAAAGCATTCAATTGGTAGGTTTCGGAACTTTTTCAGTAGGTGCACGTGCAGCTCGTACAGGACGCAACCCACAAACAGGTAAAGAAATCAAAATTGCCGCTAAAAAAGTTGCTAAATTCAAAGCAGGAAAAGCTCTTTCTGATTCAATCAACTAAGAATTTCCAATTTTCAATAAAAAAAGCCATTGCATAAGCAATGGCTTTTTTTATTGTGTTTTATATCGGAAACTGCATAGTTACACAATGCAACGAACCATGCTGCGTAATAAGCACCGAACAATCAACAGGCACAATTTCACGAGTTGGAAAGGCTGTTTGCAAAATTTGCAGAGCCTCGTTGTCGGTAGCACAATTATACACCGGCACTAATACCGCACCGTTGATAATTAAGAAATTAGCGTAGGTTGCAGGTAATCGTTCGCCTTCTTCATCGAAAATAGGCGGTGTCATAGGTAAAGCTATCAAATTATACGGCTTGCCGTTTGGCTGGCGAAATGCTTGTAATTCATGTTCCATTGCCTGCAATTCGGCATAGTGCAAATCATTTTCATCGCAACATTGCACGTAAGCAATTGTATGTTCATCAACAAAACGAGCCAAAGTGTCAATGTGGCTATCGGTATCGTCGCCGGCTAAAAAGCCGTGTGCAAGCCACAACACGGTGTGCGCACCGAATTTTTCTTTTAAATAGGTTTCAATTTCCGATTTTGAAAATTGTGGATTACGTGTTGGTGTAAGTAAACATTCTTCGGTAGTGAGCAACACTCCTGCCCCATTCGATTCTATTGAGCCGCCCTCGAATACGAAATCGTTTAAATCGACGTAGTCAACCGTTTTTTCGTCATTGCCCATAAGAGGTTCGTCATTCCTGCGAAAGCAGGAATCTCCTATCTTTTGAGAAGATTGATTTTGTTGATTTTCTTTTTGAGGAGATTCCTGCCTTCGCAGGAATGACGGGAAGAGTGCGCCAGCATCAAATAGTTTTTTTGTAATGGCAGAATCCTTTTCGGCTGCAAATTTTTTGCCCCAACCATTGAATTGAAAATCATATAATAGTTTTTTTGTGCCGTCGAAAACAGTAATTGCGGCATGGTCGCGCGCCCACACATCGTTACTTTCACATTCAAAAAAATAAATTGTTGGTCGTTTGGCAATTTCGCCTAATTCTTGTTGTACTTGTTCTTTATTTTGGCACACTATCAATAAATTTTGCCGTGCGCTTACAACATTGGCAATTGCCACAAAGCAGGCAACAGCTTCGTTGTATTTGCTTGCAAAATCGGTTTGCTTGTGCACCCATGTCAGTTGTACAAAGGCTTGCGTGTGCCATTCGGCGGGGAAAATTATACTCATAAAATGGATTTAAAGATTTAAAATTTAAAGATTTAAAAACAATGTCGTTTAGTTAAGTAATTTTTCAATCTTCGTGTCTTCATGTCGTCGTGTCTTCGTGTTCATTTTTTGCGCGCAAGCGCGTTTTTTTTAGAGTAAACACGAAGGCACGAAGACAGAAAGACA